>Ga0272448_1000089_pt1 | contig 126905 bp, 112 predicted proteins | sample YNPCB0191_FD_202220 | JGI IMG/M metagenome (GOLD analysis project Ga0272448, IMG submission 202220) | Hot spring sediment microbial communities from Yellowstone National Park, WY, United States - YNP-CB-019-1 | ecosystem: Environmental > Aquatic > Thermal springs > Hot (42-90C) > Sediment... | reverse complement strand
AAAAAAACAGGATAAAAACATGTTAACTCGGGAAAATTTCTGGGAAGCTAAGTAATGATAAGCAGGATAGGCGGGAGTAGGTTATGTTGATTCCTTTAAGAGTGCATTCGGTGTACAGCCGGGGCGAGGGCAGTAGCACCGTAGAAGAGCTGGTGCAGTTTGCCGAAAGGAACCGGCTGCCAGCGGTGGCTCTGACTGACCTAGGTGCTTTTTACGGCTGGGGCAAATGGAAAGCCCTGACTGAAGGCCGGAGCTTCAAGCCCATCTTCGGCTGCGAGCTGGAGCTGGATTTTCCCGCCCCGGGCAGTCGCTATGTTTTTCTGATCAAGGAAAAGAAAGGCTACTACCGCCTGCTGGAAATTTTTAACCGGAGGCAATTTCTGGAACCAGAAGGTCTGGTGACTGTTTTCCTTCTGCCGGGAAAGCTGCCTGCGGCTGAATCCGCCCTGGAAGAGTGGGTGAGCGCAGGCCGAAAGATTCAGGAAAAAGTTCCGGAAGATTTTTATCTGGGGTGCGAGCTGGGGAATTTGGAGGGGGCTGAATGGCTTTCCCGGCGTTTGAACCAGCCGCTTCTCTGGATGCAGCCTTTAAAGTATGTTCAGAGCCCGCAGCGGCTGGCCCTGCTTAGGGCCATAGAGCGGAAAATTCCTTATCCGCCAGAATGGCAGAAGCTCTCGCCGGCCCTCCGAACTTTCGGCCCGGAGCAGGAAAAAATTGCCCTCAAAAAATACGGCGAGAGAATCAAACCAGTCTTTAACCGGAACCTGGAAATAGCCGAAAAGATAGATTTTTCCTTTGAAGCCGTGGTGCCGCCGCTTCCCCCGGACCTTTTTCCTGCCACCCTTCGGCAGGTGATAAACCGCCGGCTGGCTGAGCTTAAAAACCTCAGCTGGCGAGAGCGGGAGCGAGCGGTGCGCGAGCTTCAGGTGGTGGAAGAAAGCGGTTTTGCTCCTTACTTTCTGGTGGTCCACGACGTGGTGGAATTTGCCCGGCGCCGAGGTATCTACCACAACCTTCGCGGCTCGGGTGCTTCGTCTTACTTAGCTTATCTTCTGGGCATTTCCCGGCTCAACCCGGTGGAGTACGACCTTTACTTTGAGCGCTTCTTAAACCGCGGCCGGCCCGACCCGCCTGACTTTGACCTGGATTTTGAGTCCACCCGCCGCGATGAAGTGCTGGAGTATGTGCTCAAACGTTACGGCGCGGGGAAAACCGGCGCGGCTTATGTCTGCAGCCTGAAAAATTACCGGGCCCGCTCGGCTCTGTACGAAACCGCCCGGGCTTTCGGGGTTTCGCCGGAAGAAGCCAGAGCTATGAGCAAGAAAGTGCCGATGTTTGTTGAGCCGGATTACCTGCGGCAGATGCCGCCTCAGGCTGGCTACCTTGAAATCTGGAAGCTGGCCTCCGAGCTTTCTGGTGTCTTTGCTGAAATTTCCCTTCACGTGGGTGGTGTGATTTTAACTCCGGCGCCGGTGGAGCGCTTCCTGCCGCTTGAAGAATCAGCCAAGGGGCTGCTGATGTGTCATTATGACCGCGACACAGTGGAAGAGCTCAAGCTCATAAAACTTGACCTGCTTTCTACCCGCGGGCTGGCGGCCATCTCTGAAACCAGGAAAGCTCTGAAGCTTGACCACATCCCGCCGAACGACCGCCAGGCCTACGCCCTTCTGCGGGAAGCCCGGACCATCGGCTGCTTTCAGGTGGAAAGCCCGGCGATGATGAACCTGCTGCGCCGGATGAAACCAGAGAACCTTTCGGATTTAATCCACGCCTTGGCCCTCATCAGACCCGGTCCGACCGAAAGCGGGATGAAGGAGGCTTTCCTCAGAAGGCGGGAAGGAAAAGCAGTGGCAGAAGACCCGCTGCTGGCTAAGGTTCTGCCAGAAACTGGCGGCCTGATGTTCTATGAAGAGCAGGTGATGCAGGTAGCCGAAAGAGTGGCCGGTTTTCCGCCGGAAGAGGGTGAACTTCTGCGCCGGCAGCTCAAGAAGCGCCGGGTGGAAGAGAAGCTTCGCCAGAAATTTTTCCAGCAGGCTTTAAGCCGCGGTTATTCGTCTTCAGAAATTGAAGCCCTCTGGCAGAAGATGGAAAAATTTTCTTCCTATTCCTTCAACCGGGCTCACAGCGCCTCGTATGCTCTGATGGCTTATGAGGCGGTTTACTTAAAGGCTCATCATCCGCTGGTCTACATGACGGCAGTGCTCAATGCTGGCGGTGGCTATTACCAGCTTCCGGAGTATGTGGAAGAAGCCAAGAGGTTAGGCCTGGCCATCCTCGGCCCGGATGTTAATCGCAGCGGGTATAATTTTAAGGTGGAAGGTTTCAGGGTGGAAGGCCGGGCCATCAGGGTGGGACTGGGCTTGATTAAAAATCTCACCTTAAAAACGGTGGGAAAAATCATAGGCGAGCGGGAAAAGGATGGGCCTTATCTTTCGATGGAAGATTTTTTAAGCCGGGTCAAACCGGGCCAGAGCGACTTGCTGACCCTGATTCAGGCTGGCGCGCTGGATTCACTTGAGCCCAACCGCAGCCAGCAGGTTCTGCGCTATTTTCAGGGAGTCGGAGAGCTTCAGGTGGCTGATATCGGTGATGAAGAGAAGAAAAAGCTTCAGCTGGAGAAACTGGGCTTTCTGCCGTCGGGCGACCCGCTGGATTTTTTGGATGGAAGGCGGCCACCGCTGCGGGTGGCGCAGCTCCGGGACTTAGCCGGGCAGATGGTGGAACTGGCGGTGCGGATTGTTGATGCCCGGGAGATAAGAACGGCAAAAGGGCTCACTTATTTTTACCTTTTTGAGGACGAGACCGGGCTGGTGGAGGGAGTGGGGCAGAGGAAGGCCCTGGCCTTTGGCTCACCGCCAGTGTGTTTCCTTCGGGCAGAAGTCCGCCTTCAGACTGACGGCCATCCCCGCCTCCTGAACTGCACCTTCCTGCGGACTTTTTGAGTGGGGTCGGACCATGGTAAACATATTATTTTCTTCAATTTAGCCGGGAATGATATGTATCGAAAAAATAAGCCTTAAGAGACGGGCTAATTTCTTCATAGCTCGTGATATATCGGGAAATAAGCCTCAAGAGCATTTTGGCGGATCAAAAAATATTTTTTGGTAATGATAATAAATGATAATAGGCTTATTACTTACGGATTAGAATCGAATCGAATTGGATCCTATGCTGCCGCAATATAATTTCTAAGGCCTTATTCAATTCAGCCCAGAAATCAGCTTAACTTGTGAATATTCAGATAGATAGCGTGGTCCGACCCCAATTAAAGCAAAATTTCTTGGGGGATGGGACGCAGGTTAAAGGTGGAAGCCATGCTGCGGCAATAAGCGCCGGCCATGAGCACGGCCAGCGTCTGGCCCCTTTCCGGTAAGGGCATCAGCCTTTCCACTCCGAAAACATCGCCTGTTTCACACAGATGACCGGCGACCGTGATTTTGACCTTTTTTCTGCTTTGAACACAGCTGGCGTTAACAATTTCGTGGTAGGCTTCTTCATAGATGGCTGGCCGGGGCACAGTGTTGTAAGTTCCGGCATTAACGCAGGCAAATAAATTTCCATAGCTTTTCTTGACGTATTCCACGGCAAGCAGCAAAACGCCGGCGTTAGCCACCAAGTACTTACCAGGTTCAACAGTAATGGCTTTAAGTCCGAGCTTGGCTCCTTCCACTTTGTCCAGGATGTAGGCAGCGTATTCAGCCAGCGGAAAAAGTCTCTCCTCAGCTCTGTATTTAGGACCAAAGCCGCCGCCAAAGTCTAAAAATTCTAAATTAAACCCGGCTTTTTCCAGCTCCCGCGCTTTTTTTATCATCCGGTCAACCGCCTTGATGGCCACAGGGAAATCTTCTTCCGTCCAGCCCGAGCCCAGGTGCTGGTGCAATCCTACTGGCTGAAAGTCGAGCTTTTTGAGTCTGTTATACGTCTCCAGCACTCTGGCCTCTTCCACACCAAACTTAATCGGCGTTCCGTCAGAGCTTCTCTTGCCGGCTGTTACTGTCTTGCTGCTGAAGCCGCGTCCAAGACCCGGATTCCAGCGCACCGAAACCCGCACCGGTCTTTTTAGCCGCAGGCGCCTGCGCGCGGCTTCCAGAATCTCTATCTGCTCATAAGCGTCTATGTTAACCGTTACCCCAGGATGCCTCAGCACCTGCTCAAAATCTTCCTGACTGATGGAAGTGCCGGTAAACATAATTTTTCCTTCTGGAAAGCCGGCCTTAAGCGCGGCCTCTACTTCTGCCGGCGAGACGGCATCAATGTAAGCTCCAGCCTGGAGCAGGAGTTTTAAAATTCCCGGGTGCGGGTTAGCTTTCATAGCATAGGCGAGGCGTACCTCAAGTTTGGGCTCAGCTGAAGAAAAAGCTTCTTTCAAGTCCTGAAAATTCCGCAGAATCTGCTTTCGGCTGTAAACATAAACCGGAGTGCCGTATTCTCTGGCGATTTTTTCTGCCGGTCTTCCCTCCAGGTAAAGTTTGTTTTCTTTAACCTTCAAAAATTCGTTTTCCCACCAGCTCATCTTTTTATTCCTGCCTTTAATTTAGTAATCTTTTAATTTAATAATTTCCTGAAAATATTAATTTATCATTTTTTTCAGGTTTCATGAATAAAAAAGCTAAACCTTTTCTTGTAAAAATTTCTTCCGGGGAGTTTCCTTACCTTCAGCCAGAGGGAAATTCATATGCTTTTCGAAAATTTTTTAATCTAGTTCTCTGTTCCTGCTCATTAAATGTAGCTTTTGTTGCTTAAGCTAACGATAGAGAAAAGAGTATTTGAAGAAGTAAACTGTCTTCTGACAAATTATAAATTTCCAGTTACGCGAAAAATAGATTTCTTTTTCCCTTCACTGGAGGTTGAACGGCCAGGCTCATCATCTCTTACTTTGAGGTCATCTATTGTTTCATTCCATCACTTGCTTCAAGTTGATGCTTAATTCATTCCATCACTTGCTTCATTCCATCTCTTGTTTCATGCCATCTCTTACTTCATGCCATCACTTAATTCATGTCATCAGCTGCTTCCTGAATCTTCTTTTTTGCTTGTTTGGTCTTTTTGTTCTGTCGGTTCTTCAAACAGGTCTTTCTGTCCTTTTTCTAATTTCTTGGCTATTTCCTTCAGGACCGGATATTTTTCCAGCATGGTGGCTGGAATCTGGAGTTTCTCGCCGGTCAGCATGTTTTTAATCTGCAGGGCGTTGGCCAGAGCCTGACCACGGTAATGGTTGTTGGTGATGATAAACACCCGGTTACTTCCTTCCGCCAGTTGCTTTATCCGGCCTATCCATTCCTCAAGTTCCTCTTTGGAATAAAGATAATTATAGCGGTCGTCGCGTCCGGCGTCTTCCCGGAACCAGTCTTTATAGTTCCGGCCGTGGAGTCTGACGTAGGAAAAATCCGGGTTGGTAACTATGGCGGAGGGCTTGATAGAATGATGAAAAATCGGCTGGTCAATGTTGCAGTAACAGACGCCGTATTCTTTTAAGAAATCGTAAAATTCCGGCCGGTCCCAGGATGAGTGTCGCACCTCCAGAGCCAGAGGAAATTCAGCAAAAAGAGAAAAAAGCTTTTCTAAATATTCCCGGTTTTCGGCCGTGTTGATAAAAGACCAGGGAAACTGGATTAAAACCGCGGCCAACCGCCGTCTGGCCGCCAGCGGCGCTATTCCCTTTTTAAAATCATCAACGTCTTTTTTAGAAAAATTCTGGCGCTGGTGAGTAAAAACCTGAAGCAGCTTGACGGTAAACAAAAAATCAGCATAGGCCTGAACCCGCCTTAACCAGGCATAAGCCATTCCCGGAGAAGCCGGGCGGTAAAACGTGGAGTTAATTTCCACAAGGTCAATGAAGCGAGCCAGGTATTCTAAGGGATGGAAGCCGCGGCCCTTGACCGGTGGGTAAACAATTCCTTCCCAGTCCTCGTAACTCCAGCCGGCTGTGCCCACGTAATATTTCTTCATGCCAGTTCATTTTATGCCGTTTTTCAGGCAGGTTCAATCTCGGCCCGTCCGGCGTCCGGGCAAAACTTTCGGCTTCAATTTATCCTGTGCTATAATCAAGCCATGCTGGACCTAAAGTTCATTCAGGAAAATTTTGAAGAAGTAAAGCGCCGGTTAGCCAGCCGCGGGCAGCCGCAGGTGGTAGCGGACCTGGAAGAAGTTCACCGCCTGGCCGACCGGATGAAAAGCCTCGGGCAACAGATACAGGCTCTGCGGGAGCAACGCAACCGGATCTCGGAAGAAGTAAAAAAGCTCAAGCCGCAGGGCCAGGATGTTTCGCCCTTGATTGAAGAATCAAGGAAAGTGGGCGAGGCGATTTCAGCCCTGGAAAAAGAATCCAGAGAACTGGAAGAAAAACTGAATACTCTGTTGTTGCGCCTGCCTAATCTGCCGCACGCCTCAGTGCCGGTGGGCAGCAGTGCGGAAGAGAATGTGGTGGTCAGAGTAGTAGGGGAGCCTCCGGTTTTTGATTTTGCCCCCCTGCCGCACTGGGATATCGGCAAAAATTTGAACATACTTGATTTTGAGCGCGCGGCCAAGATTGCCGGTTCACGCTTTGCTCTTTATTTCGGTCTGGGAGCCAGGCTGGAAAGAGCCCTGATTAATTTTATGCTGGACCTCCACACCAGAGAAAATGGCTTCCAGGAAGTCCTGCCGCCTTTTATTGCCAATGCTGCCAGCCTGACCGGAACCGGTAACCTGCCCAAGTTTGCGGAAGATTTGTTCAAGCTGGAAGGCTATGACTGGTATCTCATCCCCACGGCTGAAGTGCCTTTAACCAACATCTACCGCAATGAAATCATAGAAGGTTCCACTCTGCCGCAGCGTTTTGTGGCTTACACCCCTTGCTTTCGCAGCGAAGCCGGATCTTATGGCAAGGACATCCGTGGTTTAATCCGCCAGCACCAGTTTAACAAGGTGGAAATGATGATTTTTTCTCTGCCAGAAAAATCACTGGAAGAACTGGAATACATGACTTCCTGTGCCGAAAAGGTTCTCCAGCGGCTGGGCCTGGCTTACCGGGTGGTGGCTCTTTGCACCGGTGACATGGGCTTTGCCAGCGGCAAGACCTATGACCTGGAAGTCTGGATGCCATCCAGAAACGGTTACATGGAAATTTCTTCCTGTTCCGATTGCTTTGATTTTCAGGCCCGCCGGGCGCAGATAAGGTTCAGAAGGGAAGCCAAGGCAAAGCCAGAGTTTGTCCACACTCTAAACGGCTCCGGTCTGGCTGTCGGCCGCACGGTCAGCGCCATCCTGGAGAATTATCAGCAGAAAGATGGTTCGGTGGTCATCCCGGAAGCCCTGCGGCCATACCTGGACGGCCTGGAAGTTATTCGCCCCTGAAATACTAGGTTTACGAAACTTTAAAGCCTAATTATATGGTAGTTTGGATATATGAAAGAATTTTCATATATTCGCTTCTCCTGCAGCCTGGGTGCTTTCAGCAAAGTTAAATTAGATTTTTCCGGGTCTTTTGTTCAGATTGACAAAAGCGAGCGAGATAACAGCCAATGAGAACTATTCGCCAAAAAAAATTAAAGAGAGTTTAGCTCTTAAATAGATAGCGAGAAATTAAAGCAAACGAGTCAGATGTCATCTTATTTAATTTGCACATTGAATTTGCCCGGAGGGACCACTTGTCAGGCTGCCTGACTCAGGTTAAAATATCCACTCAACGGAGGGATGGCCGAGTGGTTGAAGGCGGCGGTCTTGAAAACCGCTTTCCGGTCTCCCGGAACGGGGGTTCGAATCCCTCTCCCTCCGCCATTTATTTTCCGGCCATGTTCTTAAGGCGGGGCTAAAAGCTTTTCCGCGAAGCCTGCCTGGATAAGATTAATAAAATTCCTGACGCCTGGAAGGTTTTTTTTCAGAGCAAAAAATGCTAAAATAACGCTGCTTCTCAGTGCGGAGAGGTGCTGGAGTGGTCGATCAGGGTCGCCTGCTAAGCGATTGTACCAGTGAAAGCTGGTACCGCGGGTTCGAATCCCGCCCTCTCCGCCACTGACTATTCTCCCGGATTAAAAATTTTCTCCAGGCCATCAATCAGCAACATATTCTTTGAGCGGCCATCTGAATTTGCCGGCATCTAAAATAAAAAAACCGTTTAAGTTTGCTTTTCGACTCTCAGCCAGGTGGAGGGCTAGTTAGCAAAGTCAGCAAGTGGCTGACCAAATCATTCCGTGCTAAATTATCTGGTCCTTCTGGTCAAAACCAGTTTTTTTTGCTGCTTGGCCATTAGACCTGATTTCCCGGCTTGGCTCTGGCACCTTCTTATCAAGCAGGTGGGAATAATTTTGCCTCCTTCAAGAGCCATGCCAAAATTTAAGAGAAATAAATCTTTTTGTTTGACAGGCAGGAAAAGCATTTTATAAATTGATTTTGAGTAATCAGAAATAAGGAGTTGCTCATGCCTGCCTCTCAGAAAATTAAATTCCGCCATCAAGTTTTACCAGTTTTTAAAATTTTACTTGCTTCCTTTCTTATGATTTTCCTGGGCCTGGCTTTTTCTTCCTGCCGCCAGGAAAAGGCCACTGAAGATACTATAGCGACAACCTGGAAATTATTCCAGAACCCGCCCGCCGAGTTTCGTCCCACCCCCCTGTGGGTCTGGAACGAAGACATGACGGTGGAAAAGATTAAACTACAGCTTGAAGACCTGAAGGATAAAGGCTTTGGCGGAGGTTTTGTTCACCCCCGTCCGGGTCTGATTACACCCTATCTCAGCGATGAATGGCTTTCGTTTTACAAAGAAACGATGCGGCTGGGTAAAGAGCTCGGGCTTAAAATCTGGATTTATGATGAAAATTCTTACCCCTCTGGCTTTGCCGGCGGGCTGGTGCCGGCTGCTCTGCCCGAAGCCGCCCGGTCCGGGCTTAAAGCCACCAAACTTAAAAAGCCCGACCTTAAATCCTTTGAAAACCTGGTTTGTCTGCTTAAGGAAGAAGACGGCCGGTTTTTGGACGTCACGGAAAGAGTCAGAGGCGGCGAGACTGGCTGGCCAGAAGGCGAATACTGGGCTTTTCAGGTTGTCAGGCAGGAGCCATCACCCTGGTACGGCGGGTTTACCTACGTGGACCTGATGAGACCAGGTGTGACCCAGGCTTTTCTCCATCTGACGCACGATGCCTACCAGCAGGTCATCGGCCATGAATTCGGACAGACCGTGCCCGGCTCTTTTCAGGATGAAGCCGAGATTGCTCCGGCCGGCGGAGCCTGGGCTGTTAACTATACGCCAGCCCTGTTTGAGGAATTTTCCAAGAGACGAGGTTACGACCTAAAAAACGACTTGCCTTCACTTTTTGAAGAAAAAGGCGATTACCGCCGGCTGCGGCACGATTTTTACCTGACCTGCCTGGAACTTTTCATAGAAAACTGGGCCAGGCCCTACTATGAATACTGCTCCAGCCACAACCTTCAGTTAACCGGGCACTACTGGGAACATGAATGGCCCATTCCCAGAGTTGTTCCTGACAGTCTGGCTCTGAGTGCTTTTGCTCATATGCCGGGCATTGATATCCTGATGAACCAGTGGAGCACTTCCCCGCATGCTCAGTTTGGCAACGCCCGTTCGGTAAAAGAGGTCAGAAGCATAGCCAATCAGCTTGGCCGGAAAAGAATTCTTTCTGAAACCTACGGAGCCAGCGGCTGGGACCTTAGCTTTTTTGACCAGAAAAGAATCGGAGATTGGGAGTATGCTCTCGGCATTAACTTCCTCAATCAGCATTTAGTTTATTCCACCATCGTCGGGGCCAGAAAGCGCGACCATCCGCTGTCGTTTTCCTACCATGAGCCCTGGTGGTCAGATTATCGCCTGATGAATGATTATTTTGGCCGGCTTTCTGTGGCTTTGAGCTCAGGCGAACAAATCAACCAGATTCTGGTCCTTGAGCCAACTACCTCAGCCTGGATGTATTACTCGCCCGTGGTCAGGAATGAAAAATTTGAGAAAATCGGGGAAAATTTTCAGAATTTTATTCACCAGCTGGAAAAGCTCCAGATGGAATACGACCTGGCTAGTGAAATGGTCATAAAAGACTGGGCAAGGGTGGACGGAAGTTCACTGATGGTGGGCAAAAGAAAATACACCCTGGTTGTTTTACCTCCAGGCACAGAAAACCTTGAACCCAAAACAGCGGAGTTGCTTAAAGATTATCTGAAAAACGGAGGTAAAATTCTTTCCTGGTCTGAAAGTCAGCTTTTCTGCGGTGGGCAGGTTTCCAACCTGGCCGAAGAGTTTGCTGAATTCCGCAGCTTCCACCGGGTGCCGGGTCAGGAAATAAAGCCAGAGCTCTTGGCCAGATACGTCAAGCCGCAAATTGAATTTAATAACCTGTCCCAGGCCGAGCTTCTTTTTCATCACCGGCGGCAGCTCTCAGATGGTCAGTTAGTCTTCCTGACTAACATTAGCCCGGAGAAAGAAGCCACAGGAGAAATGGTGTTAAAGGGCCGGTCGGCGGAAAAGTGGGATTGCTTCCAGGGAGTGGCTGAACCTTATCCAGCGACTTATAAAAATGGCAAGCTGCACCTTCAGTTCAGTTTAAAACCGGGTGAGAGCCTGCTCGTGGCTGTTTACGGCCATAAGAGACAGCCTGCTGTCCAGAAAACCGAGCCGCCCCTAAGGCCAGAAACGAAGGAAATAAAGCCAGTAGCCATCAGGAGGCTGGACGACAACGTGCTGACTGTTGATTACTGCGACCTAATCCTGAAAAACAGCGTGGAGAAAAACCTTTATTTTTACCGCGCTCAGAAAAAATCATACCAGGCTCATGGCTGGGACCGAAATCCCTGGGATTCAGGAGTTCAGTACCTGGACTCAATTATTTCCAAAAATAAATTTGCTCCAGGAACTGGCTTCCGGGCCGATTTTCACTTCACCGTCAGACCGGGCACAGATTTAAAATCAATCAAACTGGTGGTAGAAAGACCCTGGCTTTTCCGAGTGAAAGTAAACGGCCAAAAAGTGGAACCTGTCTTGGGAAAATGGTGGCTGGACCGTAACTTCGGTCTTTACCTGGCTGGGGATAAAGTCAAGGTCGGAGAGAATGTTGTTTCGCTGGAAGTCAATCCGTTTGACCTGCTGGCTGAGTTAGAACCGATTTATGTCCTTGGCAATTTTTCAGTGGAACCAGCAGCTAAGGGGTTTGTCATAGGACCGACGGTTAACCTGAGCCCCGGTTCCTGGAAAAAACAGGGGATGCCTTTCTACGGGCATCAGGTCTCTTACGAAACGGAACTGGAAGTTTCCCGGGAAGAACTGGAAGAGTTTGATTTTATTTTTAAAGCAGGTCCCTGGTCCGGAACCTTGGCCCGGCTTCTGGTGAACGGTAAAATGGCCGGCTGTTTACTCAGCGCACAAGATTCCTTAAAGCTCAACGAATTTCTGGTACCGGGCCATAATGTGCTCAGCTTCATAATATCTGGCAGCCTGAAAAACACTCTCGGACCTCATCATAACCACCCGCCAGCGGGCGCCGCCTGGCCGGGTAGTTTTCAATCTGCCCCCGAAGGTGGACAACCGGCTGGAGCGGAGTATAATTTTCTGGATTATGGACTTGAAGGTCCGCTGCTGATAACTAAAATAAAGAAAGTTGTGCCACATGAATGACAGAAAAGGGTTTGACAGTGAGCTATACCTGAAAGAACAGAGTGCAGCTATTTCCAGAAGGCTGTCCCTGTTTCCGGGGAAACTTTACCTGGAGTTTGGCGGAAAACTGCTCAATGATTACCATGCCGCCCGGGTATTACCGGGCTATGACCCCAACGTCAAGGTCAAGTTGCTGCAGCAGTTCCGTGATAACCTGGACATCATGCTCTGTATCTATGCTGGCGACATTGAAAAAAGAAAACTGAGGGCTGATTTTGGCATCACCTACGATGCCGATGCTCTTAAGTTGATTGATGACCTGGGAGAGTGGGGCCTTAAGGTCTCAGCCGTGGTCATCACCAGGTATGAAGAACAACGAGCAGCTAAAGTTTTTAAAGACAAGCTGACCAGGCTGGGGTTTAAGGTTTACACTCACCGCTTTACCCGCGGTTATCCGACAGATGTGGAGACCATCGTCAGTGAGGAAGGCTACGGAGCCAATGAATTCATCCTCACCGAAAAACCACTGGTGGTAGTTACTGGACCGGGACCGGGCAGCGGCAAGCTGGCCACCTGCCTCTCTCAACTCTACCATGAGCACCGCCGGGGGGTACATGCTGGCTACGCCAAGTTTGAAACCTTTCCCATCTGGGATTTACCTCTAAAACACCCGGTCAACGTGGCTTATGAGGCGGCTACAGCAGACCTGGGAGATTTTAACCTCGTAGACCCCTTTCATTTAGAAGCTTACGGTAAGCAGGCCATAAATTACAACCGGGATGTGGAAGCCTTCCCGCTGCTGAAAAGGATTTTAACCAGGATATCTGGTAATGGTTTTATCTACAAATCGCCAACTGATATGGGCGTGAATGTGGTCAGCAAGGGCATCGTGGATGATGCGGTGGTGCAGGAAGCGGCGCGGCAGGAAATTATCAGGCGTTATTTCAGGTACCAGTGTGAGTATGTGTTGGGCTTTACCGAAAAAGAGACAGTAGAGAGAGCCGAATTGCTGATGAAGGAACTCAACCTCAAGCCTGAAGACCGGCCGGTGGTTCCTCTGGCCAGGGAAGCAGCGGTAGAGGCCCAGATAAAAGGCAAGGGGCACAAGGGAATTTATGTCGGAGCAGCGCTAGAACTTAGAGACGGCCGCCTGGTCAAAGGATACAACTCGCCCTTGATGCATGCTGCCTCCAGTGCTATCATTAACGCCCTGAAAATGCTGGCTGGCATTCCCGACCACATCCATCTTCTTTCTCCTTCTATTCTGCAGCAGGCTGCTTACCTGAAGCAGAACATCCTGGGCGGAAAGGCTCTGAGCCTGGACCTGAATGAGGTGCTGACCTGCCTGGCCATAACAGCGGCCAGCAGCCCGGCTTCCCAGTTAGCCCTGGAAAAGATTAAAGAACTGAAAGGCTGCGAGATGCATCTAACGCACATACCCACTCCTGGCGATGAAACCGGTCTCAGGAGACTGGGCATTAATCTGACCAGTGAACCGGTTTTTGCTTCCAAAAACCTGTATCTCGGTTAAAAGGGATTTTTCTCCGATGAAAAAGCTGATGGTTATGTTATTTCGGGCCATATTTCAGCCCTGGAAAAACGGCCAGTGGTTTGAGAAGCAGAAAACTTCTGGCCTGTGGACCAGGGCTTTCCTCGGTTTGTTGGTGCTGGCTATGGCCTTGGCCCTAACTTCTATCGTTCAGGCGGCTTCCGGCAACTTTCCGGCGGCTCCGGTTTTTTTGCCCTTCAGCCTGGAAAATTATTTTGTCTGGCAGGCTGTTCTGATTATTCCCTGGCTGGCGGCCAGCTGGTTGCTTCTTTCTCTTCTAGCCCGTTTAATTTTTGTCTCTGACCGCCGTCAGAAAGCACCGCTCAGCCTCAGGCAGCTTTCAGCCGGTCTGGCTCTTTCTTTTTATCCTTTCCTTTTCTGGCTCTGGTGTTCGCATCTTTTAACAGCCGTTTTATACTCCCTCGGCATGTCGCAGAAGGAATGGGTGGATTTGATGTCAGAGCCGGGCTGGTTTCAGTTCATCTACATTTTCCTTCTGGGGCTGGCCATTTTGTCCGGGTTGATTTCTACTGTCCTGACCATGACCAGAATTGCGCCAGGCAGGAAAGTCAGAGCTGGATTTCTGGGAGCCGGCCTTTTCCTTATTTTCGGTTTTTTGGTATTATTTTTGTTGAGGTAGGAAAGTCAGCATGAAATTCACCTTCAGAAAATTTCGTTTGGAAGATTATGACCGGGTCATACAGCTCTGGCAGGAAGGGAATTTACCCCTGAAATTAAAAGGTCGTGACCGCCGGGAAGAAATAGAAAAGCAGATAAAACAGCCTAACGTGATTTTCCTGGTGGCGGAATATGAAGGTGAGGTGGTGGGCACGGTTCTGGCCACTCACGACAGCCGAAAGGGCTGGATTAACCGGCTGGCGGTAGACAAAAGGTTCAGGCGTAAAGGGTTGGGACAGCTTCTGGTGCGGGCGGCGGAATCTGCCCTGGAAAAAGAAGGACTGGAAATGTTTGCTGCTCTGATAGAAGAAGACAACCTGCCTTCCATTGAGCTGTTCAGGAAAATGGGCTACGAGTACCACCCGGAAATAAAGTATTTCACCCGGAAAAAGCACCCTGACGTTTGAACCTGACCGGCTCTGGCCTGCCTGCCCGGTCTACTGGCTTTATCTGGAAAACTGATTTTTAACTTCCTGGCTAAACTGAAAGATGGTTTCCACTACTTCCTGATGAGTAAGGGCCGGGCCATCCTGCGGAGAATCAATTATCCGGTAGTCAAAGAAGGGACAGTTTCCTTCGTACCATTTTTCGGACAGCGGTCTTTTGTTCTTTTCTCTTTTTTCTTTTTCTTTCTGGTTGAGAAGAGCGCCCAGGCCTTTCAGGTTTACGCCGGCTTCCGGGTCCACTCCGATGATAAATCTCCGGCCGCCGAAGTCTGACATAAGAAAAGAAAAGCCCTGTCCCAGGGGGGAGTTGAAAACATCCCGGCGGCACCATTCTTTAAGCAAAAAGCTCTTGGGGTTGATGACCAAAATCCCATCAACTGTTTTAAAGCCCGGCCCCGTCGAGAGGGGCAGGTTCAGCTTTGCTTTCTGGGCTCGCTCCAGGTCTTCCAGGTAGTTAAAGAAATCATCTTCTACCCGGTGCATGGCTTTCTCATAACGGTCAATGCCCTGGAAAATCGGGCGGTTGGCCATTATTTCCCGGCCCAGACTGGCTTGTTCGTAAAGAAGCTTCATCATCCTCAGCCCTTCGTTTACTCTTTCCAGGTTGGTTTCTTCTTCCGGCTTCTGGATGCTGGTAAAGAGGGCTCGCAGCAGGGCGTAAGGAGTAGAGCTCAGCTCAATGTTTTTGGGCAGAGAAGCAGAATCCACCATTCGGGCGTATTCGGCAATTTTTAACATGGCTTTGTCCACCCGCCGCAGTTCCAGAAGTTTCAGAGTTAAAAAGATAGCGCTGATGGCGTCAAAATCAGGTAGGCGATGGGTGATGATGGTCAGCTGTTCCGGGGTTTCTTTCAGGTGTTCCAGAACCAGCTCAGGATGTTTGACCACCAGAGAGGCCGTACATTCCGGCTCCGCCTCTGGCTGATGATGGTCAATGACGCCCGGAACGGTTTTTAGACCGACGTCCAGAACAATGGTTGAAGGAGATGGAGAAAATTCCTGGCCATAAGGTGCAAATTGAAAAATGATTTCCATTTTCCTGTTTGCCCCTTAGCAAAATGTGCTTGAAGAAGCTTTATTATACTATTTTTTGGGCAGGAATAAAGAGTTCATGATGTTCTCTTCCAGCTCTTCTCCTGGCAGCCACGGACGGCCTGGATGATGCTGTCGGTTTATGTGATTCAGGTAGTTAAGGACCATGGGTAGTTTATAGAGGTTGATGGCGCTTTCCCCTGATTCATGAAAAATATTTATGGTGACCGTGTAAGGGATGCCCGTAGACCGCAGGTTTTGATGGTCCAGAATTTTAATTATGCGTTGACGCAGCTGATTGGCTCCCGAGCCGTTGGTGTGGGGGAGAAGGATTAAAAACAGGTCCTCTTCCATCCGACCGACAACGTCAACTTTTCTGGTAGTCTTTTTCAGAATGTAGCTTAAATTGGTGATCACCCGCTCCCCGGCTTCCTCACCAAAAGTCTGCAGCAGTTTTTGGTAATAATCAATCGTGATTTCCAGAAGCGAAAGGTCCAGGCGGTATCTTTCTGCCCGGGCAATTTCTTTCTGAAAATGTTTGAAGAAACCCCGGGCATTGTACATTCCGGTTAAAGGATCAATCTCTTCCAGTTCTTGAATCTTCTTTAAAAGAATAAGGCGCTCTACAGAAAACTCAGCTTGTTTAATCAGAGTGGCCAGAAGGTTGAAGTCTTCAACCTGAAAATTCGGCTGGTCCTTTTTATTTATTAGAAAAAACAGGCCAAAAACATTTTTTTCCAGCCGAAAGGGGATGGCCAGGACTGATTTAAATTCCAGTCCTTCCAGGTGTTCCAATTCTGGATTAAAACGTGGGTCTTTAGAGCAGTTGGCCATCAGGATATCTTGATTGGTTTCCACGGCCAGACCAGCCAGCCCTTCGCCGCGGTGCACAATTTTCCCTTTAATATCTTCGTTAAGAGAGCCTCTTATTATGGAATATTTCAGGTCCTGCGTGGCTTCGTCCCGGAGGAGAAAAGCAGCTGCTTCTGGTTCAATCAGGTCCGTCAGGCCATCCATCACCCGGTTGAGAATTTCGTCCACGCTTTTGGCGTTGGCCATATCTCTGGTAAGCTTATGAAGCAGGTCTACTTTTAAGGAAATTGTTTTAGAGCTGGCCCCACCTTTTGATACATCCATACCATATTAAATATCAAAATTATTTCTTATTTTCAACCTGTTTCCAGTCATCAGCTTTCGCGGGCAGTTCACTCAAGAAGGAAGGATTGACCAGGAAAAGGTATTTCAGCTCGCGGTTTTTCACCGGGACCAGGTTCTTTCCTTTCATTTCTTTTCCCACGTCCAGGTGGATTTCTTTGGTCTGGTTATCTGAAGACTTGGTGATGATGGTGATTTCTATTTCGGCTGGTTCCAGTCCGTAGTCTTTAAGGGAACCCGGCTGGTCAATAAACTCAGTGGCTTCTAAGTATTCTATTTTCCGCAGCACCGATTCTACTTTCGACTCATCAGCCGCCGCTTTTTTCCCGTCTCCGGTTTCTACGAACCATTTTTCTGTCTCTGTTTCTTTTTCTTTGACCTTCTCCTTGAAAGCGTGAATCTGGTCTTGCTGACGTTTGAGGCGGATAGAATTAGCTTCCCAGCTGTTATACAGGGCTACTTTCTTTTCTCTTAAATCCTGGACCTTTTTGTTCAGGTCGTTTTCTATCTGGGTTTCCACTTCCACAATCTTGCTGGACCAGGAGGTGGTGGCCAGCAGCCGGTTGTCTTTTCTGTTGAGGAAGAAGGTCAGTTCTTTGCTATCGGGCAGGGTTATTTTTACGCTAAATTCCGGCTGGTCTAATCCATAATTTTTCAAATCCTCGGGCTTTTTTTCTTCGGCCACAAAGTCTTTAGCCCGCAGCCGGGACAGGTTATCTACCAGGCTATCAACCTGATACTTAGAAGCTAAGGCTTCCACCGGTGAGGTCAGCTTCCAGTTCTCTCCTTCTTTTACCGCCTTCCAGCTGCCTTCCCTGGTTTTAACTTCCACAGTCTTTACCTCTTTGGTTTCAAATTTAAAAATTTCCTTGTTCCTCAGGTCAAAAAGTTTCTTGTCCAAGGAATACTTGAGATAACTGGGGAGCAAGACCACGGCCGGCTGGTCAGCCCTTTTAGCATAAATGGTGTGGTCCAGGGGATTTTCCAGTCCGAGGAGAATCCGGACGGGCTCGTTTTTTCCTTTAATCCAGAGAGCCACTTCTTTTTTGGGGATCTCGTAGTTTTTAAGGTCCGAGGCCTCTTTTTCCACCGTGTGTTCAATACGCAGACTGGCAAAATTTTCCACCAGGCTGTTGGCTTCATAATTATCAGCTTCAGCTTTTATCGGTTCTACTATCTGCCAGTTACCCTTTTCATCTTTCACCAGAGTGATGGTCGTCTGGTCTTCGTTTTTCAGGCTGATTTTTTCCACTTCAGAGGCCTGAAAATCGGTGAGTTTTTCCGCTTTTTCTTTGATTTCTTTAGCCTTTTCCGATTTATTTTCAATTAAGATTACTCCAGCCAGAAGAAGGATAAAAACAACCAGGAGGATGAGGGTGGTTTTGAACTTCATAGCGACCTCCTCCTAATCCAGATAGTTAGGCCGATAACCAGAATAATCAGAGGCAGCAGGATGATAGAAAGGAACATCAGAAAGCGACCCTGACTGGGGGTCAGGTTGATGGTTCTGGGGGTTCTGGTTTTGGGCTGGATGGAAATCAGGTCAGATTCTTCTGTCAGCCAGTTGACGGTGTTCAGGAACAGGTTTCCGTTACCGGACAGGTTGTAGTATCTGTTAGTGATAAAATCCGAATCTCCGTAAACCGCCAGACGGAGCTCCTTTTTCTCAGCCGGCCGGCTTCCCGTTTTATTTTCTTTGTTTTCTGGTTTTGTTTCTTCACTGATAGTTTTGCTGCCCACCACGGCCAGGGTAATCGGACCCTGTTTATCCTTGTCTTTATCAAAGGTGACTTCTTTTTTATCTAACTGTCGCTCAGACCAAGAATTCGGGCTGGTCTTGGCGATGGCCGTGAGGGTCAGACCTTCGGGTTTATTCTCAGCGATTTCTACTGACCGAGCCAGGGGGAAGAACGAAGCGTAACGGAAGTTTTTGGTGATTTCATGGTATTCATACTCGGTAACTACAGGCATGAAATAATCACCGCCTAACAGTCTGGAAACCGGGTCCACCACCAGGTCATTGACCAGCTTAATTCCGTAGTCAGCCAGAAAATTTTCCAGGCCAGAACTGGTTTCCGGGTCTACCATAAAGAACACTCGGCCGCCTTGGTTGAGGTAATTTTTAATAGTTTGGAGCTCGTTGGGCAGAAGCTGTTTGCGTGGACCAGGGATGAACAGCAGGCTGCAGTCCGCCGGGAAACTGTCGGAGAGAGCCAGGGGAAGCTTTTTAACTTCATAGCCAATCTTTTCCAGTTCGCTTTTGGCGGTGCTGTATCCACTATCACCGGTATCTTCTATGGAGTTTTCCCCGTGTCCCTCAAGAAAATAGAGGACTTTTTTCTTTTCCCGGGTGACTTTGATGATAGCATTGGTGATATCTTCTTCCGAAGTGCTGGTAATCCGGTTTTCTTTATCACCGCATTCAAAAACAGAGGTGCCATCCTGGGTAATATCGTATTTTTTTACTAGCCCGGGATTTTTATCGGGGTCGATGAATTCATATTTTATTTTGGGCGAGTGGTAAGCATAAATTTTGAGGATGTTTTCCATGTTCTGACGGCTGACGTTTCCTTCCCGGAAAAAGCATTTAATCTGTACTTCCTTTTTCAGGTTTTTGGCCACGCTGATTGATTGCTCAGACAGGCTGTGAATCTTGGCCTCAGTAAAGTCAACGCGGTAGTGGTGTCTGGCCAGGAAGAAATTCAGCAGCACCAGAATGGCCAGCACCAGGATGATAATCAAAAACATGTTGCTGGAGTAAAGAAAGGATTTTCTCTTGAGACTTTCTTTTAATTCAGACAGGTTGAGCAGCAGGTAAACAATAATCAGGACGATACCGACCAGGCCGAGAATCAGAGCTGTGGTCCTGTATTGAGGCCAGATGATTAGAAAAACAATGGCTAAAGCCAGAAGCAAAAGGCTAATATAGTTCAGAGATTTTTTTATCCAGTTCATCATGGTCTTACCTCCAGCGCCGGGATTGAATGGTGGAATGCGTCAGGAAAAGACCCAGAAAGGCGAATGAGAGATAATAGACCAGGTCACTGGTATCCAGGATGCCCCTGGTCAGGCCATCAAAGTGTTCAAAGAATGAAAGGTAATTCAGCACATCCTGCCAGAGGCCCCGGGCTGAATAGCCCACCCAGCTCAGGACCCAAAACAGAAGCAGTGTGCCAAAGGTTAATACTGCGGAAACAATCTGGTTTTCCGTAAGTGAGGACCAGAACAGACCGAGGCCTAAAAAGGCCGCACCCAGCAAGAACAGCCCCAGATAACCCAGCAGGTAGGGAAGAGGTTCGGGGTTGCCGTAAACAAATGTGAAGATGGTGGGGATGGCACTCAGGAGCAGCATCAGCAGCAGGATCAACAAAGAAGCTAAATACTTGCCCAGGATTATCTGGGTGACAGAGACCGGCGAGGTAAAAAGCAGCTCTTCGGTGCCCATCTTTTTTTCTTCGGAGAAAAGCCTCATGGAAAGAAGAGGTAGCATCAAGAGCATGATGATGCTCAGGTTGTGAAAGAGCGGGGCAAAGACCATCTGGTTAATGTTGACCTGCTGAGAGTAGTACGGATTCTGGGCCATCTGGATGGCCTGGCTGTTGAACCACCAGATCAGGCTGTAAAAGAAGAAACCGGAAAGCAGGACAAAGATGGCCACGACGATGTAGGCAATGGGGGAAGAAAAATATTGCATTAACTCTTTTTTGGTTATGGACCAGACGGCTTTCATTGTTCCATACCTCCTGAAACGATTCTGAGGTAAAGGTCCTCAATGTCAGCAGCCAGGGGTCGCATTTCTTTAACCACCAGTCCTTTATCCAGGCAGAGCCTGAGTACCTGAGGCCGCAGGTCAGTATCCCAGCTCCATTCCAGTTTTATTTCCGGGCCTTCTATCTCAGCTTTCTTTAAGCCGCTAATCTGCCGGAAAAGGTTCAAAGTTTCCTGGTCCAGGCGGTTGAGCTTGAGATAGACCCCGTCGTTCTGGCTGTAGCTTTTGGCCAGCTCGTCAAGATAGCCTGAGGCTCGGAGCTGGCCTTCGTTGATGATAACCACGCCGTCGCAAACTTCTTTCACTTCAGCCAGGATATGGGTGGAAAGGATGATGGTATGTTCACCTTTGAGGGATTTTATCAGCTGGCGAATTTCCACAATCTGCTTGGGGTCCAGGCCGATAGTGGGTTCGTCAAGAATAATAACCTGAGGATTATGGATAAGGGCCTGGGCAATGCCCACTCTTTGCTTGTACCCGCGGGAGATGTTTTTTATCAGCCTTTTTCTGACCGGCTGCAGACCGGTGATTTCCACGGCCCGGTCCACCGCCGCCTTTTTCCTGGAAGCCGGTACCCGCTTAATCTCCGCTACAAAACCTAAATAAGCTTCCACCGTCAGGTCAGGATAAAGGGGAACAGTTTCTGGCAGATACCCGATGACCTTCTTGACTTCATCCGGTTGTTCAAAAACATCGTAGCCAGCCACGATGGCTTTTCCTTCGGTGGCTGGTAAGTAGCCGGTGAGAATTCTCATGGTGGTAGTTTTGCCCGCGGCGTTAGGCCCCAGCAGTCCCCAGATTTTACCCTTTTCTACCTTGAAACTCAGGTTTTTGATGGCTACGAGGTCGCCATATTTTTTGGTCAGTCCCTGGGTCTCAATCATCGGCTAACCTCCTTGACTGTAATTTTTATCAATGAATAAAAATTACATTTTTTCCGGCACCTGAATGCCCATTAAATCCAGGGCCTGGCAGATTACCCGATGAACAAAATTTAAGGTCAGCAGCCTGAAGTTCCGGAGCGGTTCGTTTTTTTCTGCTAAAACAGGGTAATTATGGTAGTAGCTGTTAACCTTCTGACACAGGTTGAAAGTAAATTTGGCCAGGCCGGCAAACTCCAGGGTGGCAATGGCTCTTAAGACTTCTTCATCCAGTCCAGCGGCATAAACCACCAGTTCCCAGAAATCGCGTTTCTCTTCCGGTGAAAGCTGGCGGAAATCAAATTTTTCAATTATTTCTGGAGAAATAATTTTTTCTGGAGAAAAGCCAAAACGCTCGGCAAACTTTTTGAAGATGCTTCTCAGTCTGACAGCCGTGTACTGCAGGTAAGGACCGGTTTCTCCTTCAAAATTTAAGGCTTCGTCAAAGTCAAAGACAATGAGAGAATTCCTGGCATATTTGAGCATGAAATAACGCACGGCCGCGGCGGCAATCTGACAGGCTATCTGGCGCCTTATCTCTTCGCTCAGCTCCGGGTTTCTGGTCGTTACCTCAGCCAGCGCTTTTTCTTCCAGCCGGTCTAACAGGTCATCAGCCTTGACGCCAATTCCTTTTCTCCCGGAAACTTCCAGGAATGACTTGTCTTTTTCTTCTTCGGTCAGCTCCACCTTAATTTCAGCCAGACTTTTTGGCGAAAGGGCCACCATCTCGTAGGAAAAATGTATGGAACGGGCGGCCTGTTCGGTAAAACCTAAGGACTTAAGCCCCTGGACTACCACTTTCTGCAGGTATGATTGTCGGACATCTATGACGTTGTAAACTTTAGAGCCAGCACCAAAGTGGATCTCATGGCCAGTTGGTTCAGCTGAAGAAATCCACACCCGGTGACCGTTTTCTTCCGCAAAAGGCCGGTAATAAAAATCCTGGCCCAGAAGGCCAAATTTCCACAACTGGTAGGCAATGTCTTTGCCCACGTAAGTTACTGTGCCATCGGACCTGACGATGATCTTTTCTCTTTCTGGTTCATCCTCAAGCTTCATCACCCAGCAGCCGGCAGATTCTCCTTCCTGAGAAAAGTAGATGGCCTGTCTTTCCTTAAGCATCTGGAAAGCTTTATCCCAGAATTTAAGACGCAGGATGCTGCTTTCACAGGGGAGGACATCGTAGGTGATGCCCAGTCTTTTCATGGTGGCTAGATGAGCCCGGACAATCCTTTTAGAAATGTAATCAGCGTAATCTGCTTCTGGCGAAAGCCCGTGTTCAATTCTCTTCAGGACTTCGGCTTTTTCTCGCTGGGCTTCTTCGTTTTCCGCTAAATAACGAGAAACCCTGGTGTAGAGGTCCCAGCAGTAGTAATCAAATTTCCCTTCTATCTTTTCCAGCTCTTCCAGGCTTTTCTTTTCCAGTCGCAGGAAGCCATAAACCACATCTACCACCTGAACCCCGGTATCGTCAATGTAGTTCTGCACTTCAACCTTTTCACCCTTGTATTTTAGACAGCGCACTAGGGTGTCGCCCAGACAGGCATTGCGCAGATGGCCCACGTGGGCAGCTTTGTTGGGGTTGATGTTGGTATGTTCCACGATTACTTTTATTTCTTCTGCTTCCAGGCTGCTTTTTTCTTCAAATAGTTTGTACCGGGCAAAGCTCTGGCGGTTGAGGTAAAGGTTAAGATAACCGGCCCCGGCTACTTCTACTTTTTCTATTCCTTCCAGGTCCTGGAGCAGCTCAGCCATTTTACTGGCTATGGCCCGGGGGTTGGTCTTTAATTTTTTGGCCAGGGGAAAAGCCACGGCCAGAGCCAGGTCCCCGAGCTTTTCGTCCGGGGTGGGCGTCAGCTCAATTTCTTCCAGGGTCAGTGGAAATAGACCACTCAGTCGTTCAAAAATTTTCTTTTTCAGTTCTCTTTTTGTTTTGAACATGGTTTTTCTAATTATAACAAAAATCTGAGAGCTAACAAGGTTGCACTTAAACTTGAAAGAGAGTATAAATTTGTGGTAGTAATTTAGCATAATTAATTTGTGTAAAAGAAAGGATTTATCATGAAAAAAACCAGATTAAACGCCGTCCATAAAGAAGCAGGCGCTAAGATGATTGAATTTGCCGGCTGGGAAATGCCGGTGGAGTACAAAGGGCTTATGGATGAACACCTGGCGGTTAGAACCAGGGCCGGTCTGTTTGATGTCAGCCACATGGGCGAAATAATGGTGGAAGGACCTGAGGCTCTGGCCTGTGTTCAATACCTGACTCCCAACGATGTGGCCAGGCTTTCTCCTGGACAGGTTCAGTACACGGCTTTAACCACTCCTAAGGGTACTTTTGTGGACGATATGCTGGTTTATTGTTTAAACGCTCCTGACCGCTATCTTCTGGTGGTCAACGCCGCCAACACGGATAAGGACTTTGCCTGGGTAAAAGAAAAATCAGCTCCTTTTCAAGTCCAGGTTACTAACCTCAGCGACGACTATTCCCAGTTAGCTCTACAGGGACCGCTGGCCCAGGAAATCCTTCAGCCTCTGACGGACCTGGACCTGAGCCAGATGAAATCTTTTCATTTTGCTTACGGAAAAGTAGCCGGAATAGACTGCCTGGTGTCCAGAACTGGTTACACCGGCGAAGATGGCTTTGAAATCTATACCACTTCACCCACACCGGAAGTTATCTGGAAGGCCATCATAGCCGAAGGAACGCCGAAAGGTTTGCTGCCTGTGGGCCTGGGAGCGCGGGATACCCTGCGTCTGGAAGCCAAGTTGATGCTTTACGGGAATGATATTGACGAAGATACCACGGTGCTGGAAGCTGACCTCAAGTGGATAGTCAAGTTCCAGAAAGGCGATTTCCTGGGCAAAGAAGCTCTGGAAAAACAGCTTCAGGAAGGACTCAAGAGAAAGCTAGTTGGTTTTGAACTTTTGGATAAAGGCATTGCCAGACCGCATTATCCAGCTTACCTCCACGGCCAAAAGGTTTCTGAGGTACGTTCTGGAACCTTTTCTCCCTTTTTGAAAAAAGCCATCGGCCTGCTTTATCTGCCGATTGAATACACCAACCCTGGAACGGAGTTTGAGATAGGTATCAGAGACAAGATGGTCAAAGCCCGGGTGGTACCCACACCCTTTTACAAAAGAGAAAAGAAATAAATTTTAGTTTTTAGAAATAAGGAGGAATAATGTACCCGGAAAATCTTTATTACACCAAAGACCATGAATGGCTTAAAGTTGAGGGGGACGAAGCCATAATCGGAATTACTGATTTCGCCCAGAAACAATTAGGAGACATCATCTACGTGGACCTGCCCCAGGTAGGTAAGGTGCTGGAAGCTCATCAGGCCCTAGCTTCTGTTGAATCAGTGAAGTCAGTGTCTGATGTTTTTTCTCCTGTGTCAGGCGAAGTCATAGCTGTCAATGAGGCGCTGAGCCAGACGCCGGATGTGATTAACAAGGACCCCCACGGAGAAGGCTGGATTGTCAGAATCCGGATTAAAAACAAGGAAGAGCTGAACAACCTCCTGAAAGCTGCTGATTACGAGAAATACCTGGAAGGTCTTGAACACTGAGTTGCTGCCAGAGCGGAAATATTTTCTGGCGGTCTGGATAAAAATTTGAGCTGGGGGAAAAATATGAGCTATATTCCGATCAGTGACCGAGATAAAATGGAGATGCTGGCTAAAATCGGGGTGAACTCTGTTGAAGAACTGTTCAGCAGCATCCCGGAAAACGTCAGGCTGAAGAAAGATTTAAACCTTCCAGCTCCGCGGTCGGAGATGGAAGTGCTGGACTATTTTACGGAAAAAGGGAAAAAGAATGATTTTTCCCGTTATCTTCACTTCCTGGGCGGCGGTGCTTACGAGCACTTTATCCCGGCGGTGGTGGATTATCTGAGCTCGCGAAGCGAATTTGTTACTCCCTACACCCCTTATCAGCCTGAAGTCAGCCAGGGAACCCTGCAGGTCATCTTTGAATTTCAGACTCTGATTTGCCAGCTGACTGGCTTGGACATGGCCAATGCTTCTCTTTACGACGGAGCTACCGGAGCGGCGGAAGCGATACTCATGGGTTACCGGTTAAAGAATAAAAAGAGACTTCTGGTGGCCTCTAACGTTAACCCGCAGTACCGGGAAGTGATTTACACCTATACTAAGAACCTCGGCCTGGAAGTGGTGGAAATTCCCTATGACCAATCAGGCAGGATTGACCGGGCTGGCTTAACCGCTTCCCTCAATGATGACACTTCGGTTTTGCTCTGCCAGTCGCCAAATTATTTTGGCGTGATTGAGGATGTCAAATCCCTGGCGGAACTGGCACATAACCAGGGAGCGCTGCTGGCGGTGGTAATTTCCGAGCCCGTTTCCCTGGGCCTTCTGGAAGCGCCAGGAAAACTCGGGGCTGATATCGTCACCGGTGAGGCGCAATCTTTTGGTCTGCCACTCAGCTTTGGCGGTCCTTTCCTGGGCTTTATGGCCTGCAAGAAGGAATTTGTCCGGCAGATGCCGGGCCGGATAGCCGGTCAAACGGTTGATGTAGAAGGCCGGCGGGGATTTGTCCTGACCCTTTCTACCAGGGAACAGCATATCCGCAGGGAAAAAGCTACTTCCAACATCTGCACCAACCAGGCCCACTGTGCTCTCCGGGCTACCATTTATCTGGAAACGCTCGGCCATGAGGGTTTAAAAAAATTAGCCTGGCTCAATTTGCAGAAAGCGGCCTACGCCGCTGAGCAGCTAACTTCTCTACCTGGCGTTTCCCGGAAGTTCAGCGGACCGGTATTCAACGAATTTGTCCTGGAATTCCCTGACCGCTGGGAAAAGATAGATAAAAAGCTTCAGGAAAAAGGCATCCTGGGCGGTCTGGCTCTTGGTCATCATTATTCCGGGCTGGAGAATTGCGCCCTGATAACGGTTACAGAAGTTCACCACAAAGAAAAAATTGATGCCTACGTGCAGGCCCTGAAGGAGGTGCTGTCATGATCAACATCATCCGCGAACCACTGATTTTTGAAATAAGCTCGCCGGGTAAAACCGCGGTCAGGCTGCCTGAGATGGATGTGCCGGAAAAGAAAGACCTGCTGGCTGATGTGCCGCTGAGAAAGGAAATTGAAGGTTTTCCAGAAGTATCTGAAACCGAACTCACCAGGCATTTTGTCCGGCTTTCTCAGATGAACTACTGTGTGGATTTCGGTTTTTATCCTCTCGGTTCCTGCACTATGAAGTACAACCCGAAGATAAATGAAAAAGTAGCAGCCATGCCGGACTTCACTTCAGGTCATCCACTTCTGCCAGAGGACCTGGTGCAGGGCAACCTGGAACTGATGAAAACCCTGGAGAAATTACTCCTGGAAATAACCGGGATGGACGCCATCACCCTGCAGCCAGCGGCTGGAGCTCATGGTGAGCTGACCGGCATGATGCTCATCCGGGCTTATCATACAGCTCAGGGAAACCCCAGAAAGTATGTGCTTATCCCGGATTCCGCCCATGGCACTAACCCTTCCTCGGCCCATTTGTGTGGCTACGTAGTCAAAGAAATAAAATCAAACGAGCGGGGCACAGTTTCTCTGGAAGACCTGGAAAAAGAAATGACCGAAGAAGTAGCGGCCCTGATGCTTACCAACCCCAACACTCTGGGTGTGTTTGAGTCAGACATCTGCCAGATTGCTGACATAGTTCATGCTAAGGGTGGCTTTCTTTACATGGATGGAGCCAACCTGAATGCCATGGTGGGAGTGGCCAGGCCAGGGGATATGAAGGTTGATGTCCTGCATCTTAACCTGCATAAAACCTTCTCCACACCCCACGGTGGTGGCGGGCCCGGTTCCGGTCCAGTGGCCGTCAAGAGGATCCTGGAACCCTTCTTGCCGGTACCAGTGATTGAAGAGAAAGAGGGCCGGTTCCACCTGAATTACAACCGACCTTTTTCCATCGGTCGAGTGAAAAGCTTTTATGGACATTTTCTGGTTATGCTCAAAGCCCTGGCTTACATCTTGACCCTTGGCCCCCGAGGTCTGCGGGAAGTGGCGGAAGTAGCCGTTTTGAATTCTAACTACATCAGAAAAAGTCTGGAAGGAATTTACCATCTGAAGTATGAAACGCCCACGCTTCACGAATGTGTTTTTTCCGATAAATTCCAGAAGGATTACGGAGTCACCAACCTGGATATTTCCAAGAGGCTGCTCGATTATGGCCTGCATCCACCAACCATGTCCTTCCCGCTGATTGTGCACGGGGCTCTGATGATTGAGCCGACGGAAACAGAAAGTAAACGTGACCTGGACCTTTTTATTGAAGCCATGAAAGCCATTGCTAAAGAGGCCAGAGAGAACCCAGAGCTTCTGAAATCAGCTCCCCATGTTACTTACGTGAGAAGACTTGATGAAGTGCTGGCGGCCAGGAATCCAGTGTTAAGATGGGAAAAAACCGGCTGAAAAAAAAAGCGGGAAATTCTATAGATAACACGGACTGATAATTGGTTAAAGGATAGGTATCTATGAGCATGCAGCAACTTTTTCTGAAGCTTTATGATTACTGGTCAAAGCAGGGCTGTTACATCGCGCCGACTTATGACCTGGAAGTCGGAGCCGGGACCATGACTCCGGACACCTTTTTCCGGGTGTTGGGCAGAAAGCCCTGGAAAGTGGCTTACGTGCAGCCTTCCCGGCGGCCGACAGATGGCCGCTATGGTGAAAACCCCCATCGGGTGCAGAAACACTTCCAGTTTCAGGTGATTATGAAGCCATCCCCTCTGGATATTCAGAGAATTTATCTTAACAGCCTGGTTTACCTGGGCATCAATCTTTCAGAACATGACCTGCGCTTTGATGAAGATGACTGGGAATCCCCGACCATTGGTGCCTGGGGTGTGGGCTGGCAGGTTCTGCTGGATGGGCTGGAAATCACTCAGTTTACCTATTTTCAGCAGGCCGGCGGTCTGGAACTTTTCCCGGTGTCAGTGGAAATCACTTACGGACTGGAAAGGCTGGAGATGTTTCTGGAGCAGAAGGATAACATCTATGACCTTAACTGGTCAGATGAGGTCAGCTATCATGACCTCAGATTCCGGGAAGAAAAAGAATTTTCCATCTACAATTTTGAGCAGGCTGATACCCAGATGCTTCAGCGCTGGTTTAATGCGGCAGAAAAAGAAGCCCAGCGCCTGATAAACCAGAACCTGCTGCTGCCGGCTTATGATTATTGTCTGAAATGTTCCCATCTTTTTAACCTGCTGGATGCTCGTGGAGCCATAAGTGTAACCGAAAGGGTTAAACTCATCGGTCAGGTCCGGACCCTGGTTAACCAGATTGCCAGGAAATTTGTTGAACAGGAAGGAGGAGAAAACTGATGGAATTCCTGCTGGAAATCATGACCGAAGAATTACCTTCCTCTCATGTGAGGTCAGCACTGGCCCAGCTGCAGGAAAAGTTTCAGCAAGTACTTCAAGAAGCCAGGGTTGAAATCAACCGCCTGCAGACGCTCGGGACCTGCCGTCGGCTGGTGGTGCTGGCGGACCTGGCGGCTGGCCAGCCGGATGAAGAAGAAGTAGTAACCGGTCCACCACGACATATCGGGCTCTTACCCGACGGAACCTTTTCTCCGGCTGCTCTGGGGTTTGCCCGTTCCCAGGGAATAGCGCCAGAGAAGCTTGAAGTCATCCAGACCAAGAAAGGTGAGTACCTCGGTTTTAAAAAACTGAGAAAAGGCATCTCTACTCAGGAAATTATATCTGAAAAACTGCCGGCGATTATTTCTTCTTTGAGCTTTCCCAAGAGCATGAGATGGGCGGAAGGTAGCTTCCGTTTTTCTCGGCCGATAAAAAACCTTCTCTGTCTTTTTAACGGTCAGGTAGTGCCGGTGAGCTTTGAAGGTCTGACCTCTGGAAATCGCACTCATGGCCATTTCATTCATTCTCCGGTTCCTTTAGAAGTAAATAATTTTGCTGAATACGAAAAGAAGCTCAGAGAGAATTTTGTCCTTATTGACCCCGAAGAAAGAAAGAAGTCCATCTTAAACCAGTTTAAGGAAAAGCTCGAAGACCTAAACGCTCAGGTTTACCCAGACGAAGGGCTGCTGGAAAGGTTGCTCTGGAATGTAGAACACCCCCTGGTTATCAAGGGCAGTTTTCCAGAGAAATTCCTGAAATTACCCATTGAAGTGTTGTCCACGGCTATGCGCGAAGGCCAGAAACTTTTTTCCGTGGTCAAAGGCCGGAAACAGTTGCCTTATTTCCTGGGCATTGCTGATGCGCCCGCCGACCCCAAGGGGTTTATTGCTTCTGGAAATGAACGGGTTTTAAAGGCCAGGCTGGAAGATGCCCGGTTTTTCTGGGAGAACGACCTGAAGGTGCCCTTAAGCGAGCGGGTTAACGGTCTGAGCCAGGTAATTTTTCAGGAAAAGCTGGGGACCTACCTGGATAAAGTAGAGAGAATGCAGAAACTGGTGGCTTACCTGGCTGACCGGCTGGAAATGACCAGCCAGAAAAAGGAGCTGGTGGAAGCGGCCAGACTTAGCAAAGCCGATTTATTGACAGAGATGGTCAGGGAATTTCCAGAACTCCAAGGGAAAATGGGCGGACTCTATGCCCGGGAACAGGGGCTGTCGGAGACTATCAGCCGGGCTATCTACGAACATTACCTGCCGCAGAGCTTGGAGGAGCCGGTACCTGATTCACTGGGTGGGGCGGTGCTTTCCCTGGCGGATAAGATGGATACGGTTGTGGGCGTTCTGGGAGTTGGCTACACCATCAGCGGTTCCAGCGACCCGTTTGCCCTCAGAAGAAATGCTCTGGCCATCTGCAAAATTATCCTGGAAAAGAAACTGCCACTTTCTCTTGAGCGCTTTATCAAGAAATCTATCTCTCTGCTGGAGAGTAAATTAACTGTGCCCGAAGAGGAATTGTTTAAAACCTGTCTGGGGTTTTTTGAAGGACGGGTCAGGTATATCTTTGAAAAGCAGGGGTACCGCTATGACCTGATAAATGCTGCCCTGGCTCCGGGCTTTGAATTTCTGGTGCAGACGGAAGCCAGGTTGAAAGCTCTGAATGAACTGAAGCAGAGCAAGAATTTTGAACCCTTTATCCTGATGGCCAAAAGGGTTAAAAACATCCTGAAGGAAATACCCAAAGCGAAGGTGAATACAGCCCTGTTTAAGGAGAAAGAAGAAAAAGAACTGTATTCCACACTGCAGATTATCAAGAAAAACGTAGAAGATATGCTCAGTAAAGGAGACTATCTCGGCGCCCAGAAAATAGTTTTCCGGTTGCAGGTACCGCTCAACACTTTCTTTGATAAAGTTATGGTGATGGTGGAGGACAAAAAGCTGCGGAACAACCGCTTAGCTCTGCTGGCCATGGTACAGGACTTGATTCAGCAGCTGGCTGATTATTCACAGGTGGTGGTAGAAGGAGAAGTCAAGTCTTGAGCTCGTTAGAGAACTGATGGTAGATAAACAATAAAAGCAGATAAAAGGATAAAAAAAGATAAAATTGGCTTAGCTCTTAGAGCCGGAATTCTGGTCTTCTACTTCATAGTCTTCCCCGGGTGCGGTCAGGTCAATCTCTCCGTCCACAAATTTCTGTTCCAGGGAAATAATCTTCACCAGGTTGCCCGGGTAGTTCTGGTTCTTTTTTTCGCCGTAGACGTTGAACTGGATGCCAGCCTGAAACTTAAAAACTTCATTCTCGTAGCTGGAGGACCAGCGTACCCGGCCCAGCATGATGAGGGGAGACCTTTCTCCAGGAATGGAAAGTTGTAGCTTAACTCTGTTTCCCGGCTTCAATTTCTTCCGGGAGGCGATTTTCAACCCGCCCCGGCTGAGGTCCAGCAGCGGGCAGAACTCTTCATCAAAGCCTTTTTTGGAAAAAAGCCAGCGCTTTTTCCGGTAAGAGACCGTAGCCCCGGGAATTTTAAACCTGATGCTTAACCTTTTTTCTAAGGGATATGGTTCCAGCTTTTTATTTTTCATCTTCCCCGTTTATCTTATAAACGTTATGAAATTTATACAAAAAAATGGGGCCTCTGTCAAAAGATATGTTGGCTGGCAAAAAGTTCAGCCCGGCCCGGCCGTTTAGCGGGCATAAGGTTCGGCTTTTTCGGGCTTGATTTTGATGGTGATTCTGGAGCGAACCTCAGGTTTTTCGGGGTTGATAAAGTTAAAAATGATTTCTGGCTTTTTCTCGTAGGTGGCGGGCGTGGTGGTGGCCGGTTTTTTCTTCCAGTCCTGGATGACCTTGCTCAGGGCTGAAATAGCATCAAGAATGGAGACTCCATGAAAGGGGTACTGGTCCTTTTGCGGTACCAGATAAGGTTTGGTTCCTGGTGGGTTAGGTGGTGGTATAGTCACCTGGAGAGGTATTTTTTTCTGTACGTATTTGGTGGCTTTGAAAATGAGTTTGTCACCAATGTAAAGGGCTACCTCACCCTGAAGATTTTTCACCGGTCTGGCGTTCTGTCGCTGGACCACCAGGTCTTGCCCGCCGAGGTTCCAGGTTTCCACCTTAAATTCCAGCTGAATTCTTTTTTTGATAGTAATGGCCTCAGTTTTAAGAAAAACATCCAGGTTCAGAGAAAAAGGTTGTTCAAAAGAATAGGGAACAGGCAGTTCCACCAGATGAGGTCCTTTTTCCCAGAAACCGCCTTCCAGAGGCTGGTTTTCTAAGACCAGTTTGTAATAGGCTCCGGTGCTCAGGTCAAAACCCAGCCTGATCGCTTCTGGAATGGAATCTTCCGGGGCGCTGGTCGGAACCATAAAATTCAGGTTATCAATCAGAGGAAAAGTTTCTTTCCAGTGGCCCAGGTATTCCAGAACCTGGCTAAAAACACTGAAATCAAGAAACTCCAGCACCGGCTGGTTCTGACCAGCTTCCTCAAAATAATCAATCAGGGCCTTCTTTTCTTCCTCGGCCAGCCCCAGCTTATTCAGGACAAAAGGCAGAAGAGCCAGAGCCTCCTGTCTTTCGCTTTTTTCGAGCTGGGGCAGAGTTGTTTCTAATAAAAGCCGGGCCGCCTCGTAATCGTTATTTTTGAGTTTGGCGTTTATCTCGCTTTTCCAGTCTGGCCCAGCCTGGAGAAAAGCGGGCAGAAGTAGAAGGGGTAAAATCACGAGGAGCGGCAGACTGTTTATCCTGTCATTCATAGTAGGTAAAAATCAGAGAGAATTCCAGTATTTTCCCCGGGAAATCAGCCGGCAGGGGAGGAAACGGGGCACTCAGCTTAACCGCACTCAAAGCCGCCTGGTCCAGCAGTTCGTTGGCTGTAGAATTGGTTATTTTCAGAGAGAGAAGCTGCCCGTCACGGTCCACCTGCAGTAAAAGAGCTACTATCCTGTTTTCTGGTTTGACGGAAAGTTCCGGTAAAACCCATTTAGCCTGGATGTTGTTGACTACCTTTTCCGCCCAGGGATTTATGTCGTAGCTGTAAGCTGCACCTGAACCTCCAGCACCAGCCTGGCCAGAGGGCACCGGTTTACCGGTCGGGGAAAGCCTTAGTCCCTGGCCTGGTTGTTTGTATCCCTGAGGACCGATATATTTATACACATCGCCTTTAAGGGCCTTTTTCTCTTCGCCTTTTTCTCCCTCACCAGGAGGGGCAGGGCGGACAGGGAGTTTAAGGCTGAAATTGTACTTACCGATGGTACGGAAACGACCGGTAAGAGTCAGGGTAAAGTCAGAACCAGCCTCTTTTCCCCCTCGCCTGGAAGCCAGGTAACGGTCCAGGTCAAAGGGGTATTTAGCTTCTTCCGCTCCAGGCTGGCCTGGCACTCCAGCCTGAGGTCTCTGACCTGGGTACTGACGGGGACCAGCAGCCCCTGGAAGGCCAGAGCTAGCTCCGCTGCCTTTCCCTTTGCCCTTCTGAGGAAAGAGGTCAGAGGAAGGTGGTTGATTTATCACTTCCTGCAGATTCTGCGGCAGGTTGACTTCGGGGTATCTGGCAATGGCCACTTCCGTTTCCCGGCGGAAGGGAAGAATTTTAATTATTATTTTTGCCTGCCTGAGGTAAAGGATAAGAGCCAGGTGAATGATGATGGCCACCGCCAGGCTGATGATTTTAAACCAGAATTCTGGCTCGCGGTTCTGCAGGTGTTTATTTTTCCAGGCCTTAAATTTCTTCATCAGTTCATTTCAAAATATTTTTTTACTTAAACAAGAGCTTATTATATAGAAATTCAGGAAACTTTATAAGGTTGCATGAGGGAAAAATAATTCGAGCGGCGGAAAAGGACCGAAACTATTTTGAGTAGCTTTTGAGCCAGATGAAGAGAAGGCAAAAAGAGTTGGCCAACAGCAGGAAAACAAACAACAAGTTCAGCCCCAGTAGTGGAATGAAAAGGTAAGAAGCCAACAGAGCGCCGAGGAAGGAGCCGGCCAGGTCCACGGCATAGCCGAGACCGTAGCGGGAGGCATTTTTCAGGTATAAAGTATTGCTTACTATGAAGGTGGCTCCGCCAAGAAGACCCATGGCCAAAAAAAGACCGTAAAAAAAATATTCAGAGCCAATTCTATAACTCAGACTGGCCAGAGCCAGGAAAATCACCATGGTGGCCTGACAGAGTATTAGAGGCCAGAGTTGACCGGCAGGTAGGTAATTTTTTGCCAGCCAGCTTCCCAGAAAAAGTCCGAACATGAACAAGGATAAAAGGAGCGAGATTTTACTGTAAACCAGCCCGGAATGAACTTGAAAAGACAACAACAGCCCGATTTCTGCCACCATGGTGCTGAAGCCCAGAAAAAAAAGCGGCCAGCCGACGGGCCAGGAAACGGTCTTTTTTCTGAGAGAATAAAGCAGTAATAAAACAATCAGGATTAAGGGCAGGTGAAATAGATAAAACTGGCTGTGTCTGGCCAGGAAAACCAGCAATTTTTTTTCCCAGCTCTTGAACTGTTTGCTCCAGAGGACAATGTTAAAGTAATAACTTATGGGGGTCTGGTCATAATTCAGTTTTGGTTGAGGGGCTTCTTTTACCCTGGTCTGGAGATAATTTTTCTTAAAATCAGTCAGACGGAAAGCCAGAATTTCCGGCCTGAAGTACACTGTTTTCAATTTTAATTGCCTGAGTTGCCATTCGTAATAGGCAAAATCATCATGGAGGGTATGGCTGGAAGCCAGGAAGACGACGGAATCGCCCGGCAGGAGGCGAACTTCTTCAAACACTCTGGTGAGTGAATAGTACAGAGAGGCCAGAAATTGAGCCAGTTCATCCGAAAGGTAATTTTCCGAAGCCGGAACAGAAAAGGAAAAAAGTCCATCTTCTGTTAATCTGCTTTTAAGCAGAGAGAAGAATTCCACGGTGTAGTACCTGTTCAGCTGAAGGGAGACAGGTTCGGGGAGCTGGCAGATGATGACCTCATAAGAAGCGGGCGGTTTTTCCTGGAGAAATTTTCTTCCATCCATGGTAATAAAGGAAAGACGGTGATTCTCAAATATTGAAGTCTGGTTCTGGAGAAAATCTTTAGCCAGCTTGACCAGAACGGGGTCCAGCTCGACGTAATCAACGTTAGCTTCCGGATATTTGAGCAGTTCTTCCAGGCTACCGTTAAAACCGCCACCCAGGAGCAGCACTTTTTTAGCTCCTGGCCTCTGCAGCATGGGGAAGTGCACCGCCTGTTCCGCAGCGGCCAGGTCGGGAAAATTAAAAGCCAGAACATTGTTGGTGTAGAAAGAAAGTTGCTCCCCGGTTTTAATCAGCTTTATTCGGGCGTAAGGCGAATCCCGGGCCGTGATAAAATTCAGAGGTTGCCAGTAGATTTTTTCCGTGGTTAAATCCAGGTTTACCAGAAGAAGCGCCAGCAGAATACCGGTCACCAGTAACAAAGCTTTTTTGCCACCGGTTAAAGAGAAGGAAATAATTAATCCACTGGCCAGTATTATGATGGCTGCCGATTGCCAGCCCGAAAAGTAGGGAATTAAAACGAGCGAGACCAGCAGTCCGCCGACGGCCGCTCCCAGCGATTCCGTAAGATAAACGTTGAGGAGGTTTCCTTGCAGCCAGACCACGTTGTAGACAAAAAGGGCCCCCAGAGGCAGGCTGATGACCAGGGTGGTCAAGAGCGAGGTCAGCAGGGCCGGCTGGAGCCCTACTGTTTCTGAAGGGAGAAGGTTAAAGACAAACCTGGAAAAGCGGATGCCGGCCAGGCTCAGAGTAAAAAAGACCATGGTCAGGGCATAGAACTTTTCTGGGGTTAGAGAGGGCAGGAATTTTTTATCTGCCAGCAGGCTGCCCAGGCTGCTGCCCAAAAGCCAGAAAGCCAGCACAAACCCGTAGACCAGCTCATTGCCGGAAAAAAAGGATTCTGCTTCCCGCAGCAAGAGTATTTGAAAGGAAGTGGCCAGGAAGCCGAGAGCAAAAGGTTTGAGGTAGCTTTTTAACTCCAGACCCCGGCTATTTTTTGTCCGCAGAAGCGACATTTGCCCTTGCTTATCTCAATTTTATTGATTGTATACCCATATCTCTCTATGATTAATTTACCACAATTCGGACAATAAGTGCTCTCGCCCGGATGTCCGGGGACATTTCCCACGTAAACATAATGCAGACCTTCTTCCAAAGCTATCTGCCGCAGTTTTTCCAGAGTAGAAACCGGCGTGGGCGGCAAATTCTTGATCAGGTACATCGGGTGAAAACGGGAAAAGTGCAGCGGGTAATCCGGACCTATCTCTGTCTTTAACCAGCGGCACATTTTCCTGATTTCTTCAGGATTGTCGTTCAGGGTAGGGATGACCAGGTAGACGATTTCCAGCCAGACCGGGGACCCGGCTATTTGCTTGATGGTTTCCAGCACCGGCTGAAGTTCGCCCCGCACGTATTGATGGTAGAAATCCTGGTTGAAGGCTTTTAAATCTATTTTCACAGCCTCCACCACCTTTAGCAGGTCAGCTAACGGCTGCGGATTAATGTAGCCAGCGCTGACCACCACGTTCTTGAGCCCCTTCCTTCTGGCCAGCAGGCTGGTATCGTACATGAATTCATAGAAAATGACTGGTTCAGAGTAGGTATAGGCAATGACCGGGCAGCCCTGATTTTCGGCGGTGGTGACCACTGCCTCGGGGGGGAGGTTGATGTTTCGGACCTGCTCCGGTCGCATCTGGCTTATCTCCCAGTTCTGGCAGAAGCGGCAGCTCAGGTTGCAACCAGCTGTGGCCAGAGAAAGAGCCTGAGAGCCGGGCAGAAAATGGAAAAAAGGCTTTTTTTCGATGGGGTCCACATTCAGGCTGGCCACTTTGCCGTAGACCAGGGTGTAGTAGCGGCCGTCCTTGTTTTCTCGCACTCCGCAGAACCCCCGTTCCTTATCACCAAGCTGGCAGAATCTTGGACACAGCTGGCATTTGATTTCCCGGTCCGGAAGCTTTTCGTAGTAGCGGGCTTCCACCCACGAAAGTTCGGCCCCTTCGGAAAGGGGAGGGGAAGAAAATAAAGGCCAGGAAGGAGCTGGAGTTTTCCCGGCCAGGAACAAACTGCTGCCCACAAGAGAAAACTTTAAAAAATCCCGGCGGTTGATTTGAGCACTCATCTTAAACCTCTTCTTCCAGAATCTCAATGTTTTCGAGCTGCGCCTGGCCCAGGCCCAGCCTTTCGGCCGTGAAAAGATAGGCTGGCTCACGACCTTCTTCTTTTAGAGAAGGTAATCCTTTCCGGGCTCTGAGCTCCTCAATTAATTTCCAGCCCACCACATCAGCCGCTACCGGGTCTGCGCTGAGGATGAATTTTTGAACTTTTTCAGCCCACTGCGGGTGGTAGGAAGGCCCACGGTGATACTGAACCTTCAGAGCATCAATAATGGTCAACCGGTGTTTATTTTTTACCAGGGGGCAATCAAACAACTCAGCCACGTAGGGGTCGCAGTGAGTGTCGTGGTATTTATTCGGGTTGTGTATGGCCCCGAAATAATTTTTCAGCCCGGCTGTTACTCCAGCCAGTCCGTGGTCCTTGAGGATAGCCAGGCTGATGGAATAGTTAACCATTTCAGCCTGAATGCGGGAAAAAAGGCTTCCGATATTCCGGTGGATGACCGGGTCTGTTTGGTAGCCCACACCCCGGTTATCCGTGCCAAAAATTCTCAGGGTCTCCGGGCTGGTTGATAGTTTATAGCCAGTATCTTTGAGCTCTTCGTTGGTCCGGTCCCAGATTACCACCCGGCCTTCCTGACCAAGAGTTTTGCCCAGCCAGAGGCCGATGGCCACGGCCGTTTCAGGCAGGGTACTTAAAGCCCGGCGGCCGATGGTGTTGATTTTGAGACCCAGGTTACTTCCAGGCGGGATGAGGCTTAAGATATATTCTTCCGCGGCCGCCTGACCAGCCAGAAGTTCCAGGCCCTTTCTTATCAGGCGCAGCACAACCCGGGGGTCGGGCAGATTATCTGCGGTGAAAGCGTTTTTAGAAGAAACTATAGCTACTCTGGATTTAAACATTTTTAGCCTAATTTTATAATGTCCTTTAAACTTCAGGTTGTCAATAGAGGTAGTTTTCTGTTTGCCTTATAAAGAAAAACGGGCTATATTGTTTCTGCTGGAGGATAGAATGAAGGAAAAAAGACTGAACCCGGGCCTAAGCCTACTGGTTTTTTTAATCTTAAGTTTTTTCAGCCTTAACCAGGTTCTTTTCTCTCAGGAAACAAAACCTGCCGGCGGCCTGAAAGCCTTGTTACCCGAGTTCCCGGACTGGGCCTTTCAGGAAGAACCACAGACTTATGTTCCCGGCACTCTTTTTGAATACATTGATGGCGCTTCTGAAGCCTACCTGAGTTACGATTTTAAAGAGTTGATTGTCGGCAATTATCAAAAAAAGGGCAGCGAGACCACCCTGACACTGGAAATTTACGACATGGGCACCCCGCTTAATGCCTTTGGCATTTTCAGTTCCGAAAGGTTTCCTGAAAGTCCGGAAGCCGGGATTGGGGTAGCTGGTTATCTGGAAGAAGAAGTTCTGAATTTTGTGGCCGGTCCATATTATGTGAAACTTATCTGTTATAACGGCCAGGAAAATACACCGCAGTATTTGAAACTTTTTGGAGCCGAAGTGGAAAAAAGAGTTAAAGATAAAGGTTCGCTACCAGAGCTCTTTAAATGTTTTCCCGCAGAAGGCCGGGTAAAAAATTCAGAAAAATACATCAAAAAAGATTTTATGGGTTTTAATTTTTTGAAAAACGGTTATGCCGTGACCTACCGGTTAAACGGAACAGAGTTTGATGGCTTTGTGGTAGAAGCCAGCTCGGCCACTGAAGCTTCTAACCTTCTGCAAAGAATAATTGATTACTATTCAGGAGAGAAAGTGCCTTTTAAGAATGAAGGCAAGTTTTATCATCAGGTAAACGTTCATGGACAGCACGTTTTTCTGGCGCAGGTTAAAAACTATCTTTACGGCTTCAGCCGTGTGCCGGAAGACCTGGTGCCGGTGGTGCTGAAGGATTTTGACCAGCTCGGTCAGGCTCTTAAGAATAAAAAATAAGCTCAGGACAGAAGGTATACAGAGCATGAGCGAAGCAAAAGCCATAAAATATTCCCTGGTCCTTATAGCCTTCTTTGTCGTGGGGCTAGTGGTTAAGCTGGCCAAGCCGGTAATCTTTCCTTTTTTACTGGCTCTTTTTATTTCCTATGCTATTTCTCCGGTAATTGATGGCCTGATTAAAATTAGGGTACCGCGGGTAATTGCTCTGACGGTGGTAGTACTTCTTATTTTTGCCCTTTTCTACCTGCTGGGTCTTCTGCTCTATGCCAGCGCCAGCAGTTTTATGGAAGCCCTGCCGCAGTATAATTCCAAGCTCACTTCCCTGGTTCAGGATTTAACTGATTTTCTTAACCATTTACCCTTTAAAGTTGATGTCCCTTCCCTGGTTTCCCAGTTGAATGTTGATAAGGTGGCCAGTCTTTTACTGGGAACGGTTGGTTCGTTTTTTTCTTTCCTGGGCAATCTGCTGCTGGTGGTAGTCTTCGTTCTTTTCATGCTGGCTGGCCGGGATAAATTGAACGAGAAAATCATTCAGGCTTTTCCAAAAGAAAGGGCTAATCAGCTGGTGTTGATCCTGGGCCGCATCAACGGTCAGGTCCAAAAATACCTGGCCGTGAAGACTCTGCTCAGCCTGATTAACGGCCTGGCCGTTTTTCTTATTCTTCTGCTTTTCCATGTGGATTTTGCCCTGTTGCTGGGCTTTCTCACTTTTATCCTTAATTTCATTCCCTCCTTTGGTTCCATCATTGCCACCATCATTCCGACGCTGGTGGCCTTTTTGCAGTACGGAAACTCCATGGTTCCCCTCTGGGTTCTGATAGCCATTGCTCTGACTGATGCCATTCTGGGAAATTTTGTGGACCCGAAATTGATGGGACACAGTCTTAACCTCAGCCCGCTTTTGGTGCTGTTCACCTTGATTTTCTGGGCCTGGCTGTGGGGGATTGCCGGGATGGTCCTGGCTGTGCCGGTTCTGGCCGTGGTAAAAATTATCCTGGAGAACATCCCTTCCCTCAAACCATGGGCTGTTTTGATAAGCAAATAAGAAGAGAAAAAAATAGCTAAAAGCTGTCATTTAAAAGGTAAAAGTCCAGGAGATATGATTGCGGATTGATAAAAGCTAAAAAATATTCAGGGGCAGGGAAGAAGGTAGTAAAGTGCTAAAAAACAGTCAGCTTTTTTCTTCTGTCTTATCTGTCTCATCCAGGAAAAAAGCTTCCTCGTTTATCACCGTGACTTTCTTTTTTAACAATTTTTTTAAGGCTTTCTGGGCGGCCTTTTGTTCGGCGCTCTTTTTGGAATGACCCTGAGCCCGGGCCAGCACTTTATCTCCTGCCGCCACTTCCACGGTGAAGATTTTTTCGTGTTCTGGCCCCTCTTCGGTAACTGTCCGGTAAACTGGTGCGGGCAGGTTTCTCTGGTTAAAATATTCTTGCAGAGCAGATTTAAAGTTATTAATTAGGAAGCTAGTTTTCGGTAGCTTTTTAAAATGTTTAATGACTATATTCTGCAGCACAGAACGAACGGTCTCAAAATTGCTATCTACGTAGACCGCGCCCATGACCGCTTCCAAAGTGTCAGCCAGGATGCTTTTCTTTTTCCGGCCACCATTCTTTTCTTCGCCCTTGCCTAACCTGATGTATTTATCCAGTTTGAGCTTTTTGGCCAGGCTGGAAAGCGAGTTGGTGGAAACAATGGCTGACCTAAGCTTGGAAAGCTGTCCCTCACTCAACTCCGGATAATTTAACCTCAGGAAATCACTCAGAACCAACCCCACAACGGCATCACCAAGAAACTCCAGTATCTCATTATCTTTTTTTTTATCAGCGAGATGCTCATAGGCATAAGAACTGTGAGTTAGAGCCTGTTCCAGAAGTTGCGGGTTTTTAAAAGAATAACCCAGCTTTTTCTCTACTTCTTTTAGTTCCATGTTTTCAATTAAAATTATACAGTAAAATCAGCTCTCCAGTGAAGAATAAACTACCTGCCCGGCCACTATGGTCAGGACAACTCTGGCCTGCAGGGTTTTACCCTTGTAGGGAGTGTTGAAGCTTCTGGAGGCAAATGTTTCTCTGGTTATCAAAGTGTTTTTTTCCAGGTTGAGAACGGTCAGGTCTGCATCTGCTCCGGGCCGGAGTGTACCCTTTCTGTCTAAACTTAAGAGGCGGGCCGGTTTCAGGCTCAGAGCTTCCACCAGCCGGGCCAGGCTTATTTCTCCGGTCTTGACCAGCTTTTCCAGCAAGGCAGGCACGGCTGTTTCCAGACCGTTTATACCAAAGGGGGCTTTTTCCAGACCGAGAGCCTTTTCTTCCGGGGCATGCGGAGCATGGTCAGTGGCAATGATGTCAATCAGACCGTTTTTTAAAGCCTGACGCAGAGCCCGCACGTCTTCAGCAGTTCTCAGCGGCGGGTTGACCTTCAGGTCCGGGTCCTGAGTTAAAAGTTCATCTTCTGTCAGCAGAAGATGATGGGGGGTGACCTCAGCCGTGACCGGTGCGCCGCTGGCTTTAGCCAGGGCCAGGAGTTCCACCGAACCACGGGTGCTCAAATGAGCCAGGTGGACCCTAAAGCCATAATTTTTGGCCAGGATAACATCTCTGGCGACCATGATTTCTTCTGCGGCGGCCGGCATACCCGGCAGACCCAGCTGCCTGGAAACTTTGCCTTCATTTATCACCCCGTGCTGAGCCAGAGATTTTTCCTCGCAGTGGTCAATAATCAGGCTCCCGATTTCTCCGGCCCTTTCCAGGGCAGTTCTCATCAGCCGGCTGTCCAGGAGCGGTTGGCCGTCATCAGAAAAAGCTACGGCCCCGGCTTCTTTTAATTCAGCCATTTTCACCAGTTCCTGGCCCTTCTGGCCACGGGTAATAGCGGCGATGGGCAGAACGTTGACCACGCCTTCCTTCCTGGCTTGGTCTTTTATCCACTGAGTTACTTCCGGGCTGTCGTTAACCGGGTTGGTATTGGGCATGCAGCAGACAGTAGTGAAACCACCGCGGGCTGCGGCTCTGGTGCCAGTAGCAATGGTTTCTTTGTGTTCATGACCTGGTTCGCGCAGATGGGTGTGAAGGTCAATAAAGCCGGGAACAATCAGGCAGCCGCTGAGGTCGTATTCCTGTTCGGCTTCAACTTGCAGGTTTTCTTTGATTTCGACAATCTGGCCAGCAGCCAGCAGCAGGTCGTAATAACCATCCAGATTAGCGGCCGGGTCCAGGAGCCTGGCGTTTTTGAGCAGGAGTTTCATTGCTTTCTCCTGAAAGAAGGTTAAAGATTATCCTACTTTTTTGCTGTCTTTAAACTGACCGCTGGTTCAACAATCAAGACTTCATCCACTCCGTCAATTTCTTTCAGGTGCACTTCCACCTGTTCTCTTTTAGAAGTGGGCAACAAACGGCCAACATAGTCAGCTCTGATGGGAAGCTCCCGGTGACCACGGTCAATAAGAACAGCCAGCTGAATGGTCTGCGGTCGCCCCAGGCTGAAAATGGCTTCCATGGCCGCTCTGATAGTTCTTCCGGTAAAAAGCACATCATCTACCAGCAGAACATCCCGGCCATCAAGCTTTATCGGGAGCTCGGTTTTTTTGGCGAAGGATTTTTTCTCCTTTTCGGTCAGGTCATCACGGTAGGGAGTGATGTCCAGAGTGCCCACCGGAATGTCCACACCTTCATTGTTTTTGATGATTTCAGCGATTCTTTTGCCCAGGTAAATACCCCTGGTCCTGATGCCGATGATGACCAGGTTGTTAAGGTCCCGGTTTCTCTCCGCCACTTCCGTGGCCATTCTGATGAGGGTACGCCGAACTTTGCCGTTGTCCATAACCCTGGCTTTTACTTTGTTTTCCATCTTTAAACCTCTTTCCTGGTTTGAAAAACACTATCTTCAATGATATGACTTAAAAAGTCAAGCCTGGAGCTGGATACCTCCACCTTTTTTCTGCTTTTCAAAGTATTTTTTTGCCGTTTTCACATCTTCCGCTATCTGCTGCTTCAGTGCTTCTACGGATTTAAACCTCTTTTCCGGTCTGAGTTTTTGGAGCAAAAGAACCGAGAGAGTCTGGCCATAAAGGCGTCCCTTAAAATCTAAAAGTAAACTCTCCACGGCTAATTCTCGCTCGTTAAAAGTAGGCCGAAAGCCGATGTTCAGCAGGCTTGGCCATAATTTTCCATCTATCCTGGTCAGAGCCAGGAAAACTCCGGTGGGCAGGATTTCGTTTTCTGTTTGCAGGTTGGCAGTTGGGAAGCCCAGCTGTCGTCCTATCTGCCGGCCCTTAATGACCCGACCGCCAATTTCGTAGGGATGTCCGAGCAGGGCATTGGCCTGTTCAATTTGACCGGCCAGCAGAAGTTTTCTGATGAGGCTCGAACTGACGGGCTGGCCTTTATAAATAACTCTTTTAAGAATTTTGACCTTAAAACCGAACTGCTGCCCAAAAATTTTCAGGTCCGAAGCGGATGATTGCCGACGGTAGCCAAAACGGAAGTTTTCGCCGATGACCACCTGACTTACCTGCAGTTTTTCAGCCAGTATTCTTCTGGCGAACTCTTCACCGCTCCAGGAAAAGATTTCTTTTTCCAGAGAAAAAATCAAGCCGTAATCCAGTCCGGCTGCTTCCAGACTTTGCAGGCGCTGTTTTAAAGTTTGAATGTGGGGCAGGGGGCGATGATTAAGGGAACTTTCCGGGTGCGGATAAAAGGTCATGACTCCGGCTTGCTGCCCAGCCTTCCTGGCTTCCGAAAGAACGGACTGGATGATTTTCTGATGACCACGGTGAAAACCGTCAAAGATACCGATAGCCAGCACCGAACCTCTGGTAATTTTTCTGGCCGCCGGGTTAAGAGTGCGAATGACCTTCATCAAAGTTTAATAGCGTTTATTTTCTGCAGATAATGGAGTTTAAGCTGAGACAGGATGGCCTCAAAAAATTTTTCTTCCTCAGGTTCCAGATTACCCTTGGTCCGGTCCCGCAGCAGGTCCAGAATATCAATTAACCTTTTGGCGTAATCCAGGTTGGTTTCTATCTTATTGGTGCGTGGGTCTTCCATCAGGCCAAGCTTAATCAGGGCCTGGGTGTAGAGGGGAAAAACAATGGAGCTGAAGTCCAGAGGAGGCATAAATTCCTCTGTGCCTTCTTCTGGTCTGTTTTTAGTTTCGTCCGTCATGTTTCTACCTTCGGGTTATGATAAACTATCCTGGAGACGTTAAAAAAAATCAGCTTTTGGCCTTAATTTCAGGCTTATATGATAACTTTTCTCAGAGTAAAATTCAAGAAACATGAATCTCCATAAGGAAAGAGAGGTTTATGATGGCTGACAGAAACGAAACCGCAGGAAAAAAATTTGCTGAACTGGCCAGAATAATAGACATCCTGAGGTCTCCTGAGGGGTGTCCCTGGGACAGGGCCAGGACTAAAGAGGAAATCATCAACTATTTTTTGGAAGAGGTTTTTGAAGCGGTAGAAGCCCTGACTGACGGTTCTCCAGAAGCGGCCAGGGAAGAACTGGGCGATGTGCTCATGGAAGTGGTTTTTTTGACCCAGTTTTATGAGGAAGCTGGCCAGTTCCATCTGGCTGAGGTGGTGGAAGGTATTAACAGGAAGATGAAGGAAAGGCATCCGCATGTTTTCCGGAATTATAAGCCAGCCGGCTTAACGGCCGAAGCCGTGCGGGAAAACTGGCTGGAAAACAAGCTCAAGGAGAAAAAGAGGTCTTCTGTCCTGGAAGGGCTGCCCAAAAGCGCTCCCGCGCTCCTCTACGCTTTTTTACTGGGGCAAAGGGCGGCTGGCTGCGGTTTTGACTGGCCGGGACCTGAAGAAGCCCTGTCCAAGGTTAAAGAAGAAATCACCGAGCTGGAGAAATCCTTAAAAAAGGGGAAAAAAGAGGAAGTGGCCGAAGAGCTGGGGGATGTGTTTTTTTCTCTGGCCAATGTTTCTCGCCTTCTCGGTCTTAACCCCGAGATTATCCTGAAAAAAGCCAACCGAAAGTTTGAGTCCAGGTTTAAAGAAATGGAGCGGAAACTCACCCGCTCGGGTAAAAAACTCCAGGATTGTTCCCTTGAAGAACTGGACCGACTCTGGGAAGAAGTAAAAAAAGAAGGCCGCCAAAAAGACAAACAGGGTAAAAAGTCCAGCTGCTCAAAGAGCTGATTTTTACCTGCTAGTCAAAAACGGGTTATTCCGCGGGAGGAGCTTCTGGCTCAGCAGGTTTTTCTGCCGCCAGAGCTTCTTTTTTGCGCATCACCAGGCTGGCCTTGATGAATTCATCCAGGTCGCCGTCCAGGATGCGGTCCACGTCTCCTGTTTCCACTCTGGTCCTGAGGTCTTTTATCATCTTGTAGGGGTGAAGCACGTAGGAACGGATCTGATTACCCCAGGCAATTTCTGATTTCAGGTCTTCGAGTTTATCTATCTTTTCTCTTTTCTTTTTCTTCTCAATTTCATACAGGCGAGCTTTGAGCAGCTTCATGGCCGTGGCTTTATTCTGGTGCTGGGAGCGTTCGTTCTGACACTGGACGACGATGCCTGTCGGCAGGTGAGTTATACGCACGGCTGAGTCTGTTCGGTTCACGTGCTGGCCACCTTTGCCTGAGGCCCGGTAGGTATCAATTTTTAAATCATCAGGGTTGATGTCAATCTCTACATCTTCTTCAATCTCAGGATAGACAAAAACCGCAGCAAAAGAAGTGTGCCTTCTTTTATTAGCGTCAAAAGGAGAAATTCTCACCAGACGGTGGACTCCGGATTCCTGACTGAGCAGGCCAAAAGCATAATCTCCTTCTATTCTGATGGTCGCGCTTTTCAACCCGGCTTCTTCACCCGGCTGAAAGTCAATGACTTCCGTTTTAAACCCTTTTCTTTCCGCAAACCTCAGGTACATACGGAAGAGCATCTGGGCCCAGTCCTGAGATTCGGTGCCACCAGCTCCCGGATGAATGGTCAGAATGGCGTTCCGGCTATCGTCTTCGTCAAAAAAGAGGCTACGCAGCTCGGCTTCCTGGAGTTCTTTTTCAAATTCCTCAATGTTTTTCTTCAGGTCCGGAATAAGGTCTTCGCCTTCTTCCACCAGTTCCAGCAGCACTTCTATCTCTTCCTTTTTCTCCAGCAATTTTTTTTCAAACTGCAGGTCTTTTTCCAGTTGCTTTTTTTTCTGCTGCAGAGCCCTGGATTTTTGCTGGTCGTTCCAGACTTCAGGTGATTCCAGCTGAGCGTTTATTTTTTCTAATTCGGATTTCTTGTGATCCAGGTCAAAGAAAACCTCTGACTTCCTGGAGTTGGTCAAAAAGCTGACGGGCTTTTTCCTGGATTTCTCCAAGCTGTTCTATCAGGGCGATCTCGTTCATTTTCCTTTTCTCCCGAGCACACTCAAGATAAAGGAGAATAAAGTCGTTGTCAAGCAACCGGACAAAATCAGGCCATAAATTTTTTGCCGACCAGGCTTATCAGCTTAAGGGAAAAGGCCTGGCTGAATTCACTTTACTGCTGAACGATAAAATATCCAGTCCGACGAGCACTGGCCGAATTGAGGGCATTCAGCGTCTTCTGAGCTTCTTCTCTGGTTTTGAATCCTCCGACCCAAACCCGGTACATTGGTTTGCGGTCTTTAGGGGAAGGCTCCTTGACCACAACATTATAGCCCTTTTTTTTAAACCTCTCGGCGGCCAGTTGAGCACTTGGACGGTCAGTGAAAGCTCCGACCTGGATGAAGAAATTCCCGCTGCCGGGTTTTGAGCTGACGGTTTGGGAGGTTGTTTTGGCTTTAGCGTTGCTACCGGTCGGGGAAGCAGATTCCTGTTTTCTGGTTTCGGTTGCTGGCCTAGTCGTGCCCGAACCTGAGGGGGTAGAGACTGGTCCCTGGCTTTCACCTGGTTTTAATTCGGTGGAAGATTTTTCCGCCTGGGCTGAGACTGGTGGGGAAGAGGGCGCAGAAGCAGGCTCAGAGACAGCGGCAGAGACAGGCTCAGAGGTAGTCGCAGAAGCTGGAGAAGGCTGCTCACCGGTAGTTTTTTCTTCGGCCGGGACAACCGGGGTGGGCGAAACCACTGTCTCGGCACTTTTCTGGCTCAGCAGTGTCTTGCCCATCAACTCGGACTGCTTTTTACCAACCTGAACACCAAGGAAGAAAATAACTGTTCCCAGAATCAGAACGCCCAGGATGATGAAAATTAAAGCCGTGGTAGAAACCTGCAGTTCTCTGAATTCTTTGCTCATTTGTCTTATTGTTTCTCCTGTCCTTTACCCTGGGAGAAAGCTCTGAGAATTTCCAGTGGCAAGGGGAAAATGATGGTGGAATTCTTTTCCGTGGCAATTTCTGTCAGCGTGCCCAGAAAGCGCAGCATGATGGTCTGGGGGTTCTGGGAAATAATTTCTGCGGCCTGAGCCAGTTTTTCTGCTGACTGATATTCACCATCAGCGTGTATGACCTTGGCCCTTCTTTCTCTTTCGGCTTCAGCCTGGCGAGCAATAGCTCTGACCATGGTTTCTGGCAGGTCAATGTGTTTGATTTCCACCAGTTGAACTTTAATTCCCCAGGGGTCCGTATGTTTATCAATTATTTCCTGGAGCTGAGCATTGAGTTTTTCTCTTTCGGAAAGCAGTTCATCCAGCTCTACCTGACCTAGCACGCTTCTCAAGGTGGTCTGAGAAAGCTGGGAAGTAGCATAGAGATAATCCTGAACTTCCAGCACCGCTTTGAGCGGGTCCATGACCCGGAAGTAGAGCACAGCATTGACCTTGACGGAGACGTTGTCCTTGGTGATGACGTCCTGTGGCGGGATGTCCATGACAATCAGCCTAAGGCTGATGCGCACCATCTTGTCTATCGGCGAAAAAACAAATATCAACCCTGGCCCTTTGGGTTTGGGCAGCACCCGGCCGAGCCTGAAGATGACGCCCCGTTCATATTCCTTCAGTATCTTTATGCAATTCAAAAGATACAAGATAATAATCGCCAGAATAATGGTTGGAAAGGTTATCATTAAAATACCTCCTTTTTTTATTGGCTGATGGCTACTTATACTTAAAACTTTTTTACCCGCAAAGTCAAATGGTTCAGCACTTCTACCACCTGGACTCTATCTCCGCGGTTGATGACCTCATCTGAGATGGCTCGCCATATTTCTCCGTGAACAAAAACTTTTCCCTCTGGAGCTAAAGAAGTCAGGGCTGTGCCGATTTCGCCTACCATGCCCTCTTTTCCGGTTAAGGTCCGGCGGGCATGGGCCTTTATCACCAGGAAAACCAGAAAGATAAATACCAGGGAAACACCCAGCACCACCGGAATGATGAATTTAAGGCTCAACCTGAGTTCCGGGATGGGGGCTTTAATCAGCATTATGGAACCAAGAAACAGAGAGATAATTCCACCCATGGTTAACGCTCCGTAAGAATGAACTTTCACTTCCAGAAGGAAAAGAACGGTGCCCAGGATGATGAGCAGCAAGCCTACCAGATTAACCGGTAAAATCTGAAAAGAAAAGAAGGCCAGGAGCAGGCTGATACCACCGATTACTCCCGGGATAACTGCTCCCGGGTTAGCAAATTCAAAGTAGAGTCCAAGCAACCCGAGCATCAACAGAATGTAAGCCAGGTTAGGGTTAGCAATGGCCATCAGGAGTTTCTGACGAAAAGTCAACTGGACCTCTTCAAGCGGGGCGTTGGCCAGATGGAGCTCTTCCAGATGGCCGTCAAACCTTCTAATCTGGCGACCATCAAGGGCCCTAATTAATTCTTCTTCGGTATTAACCACCAGGTCAATCAGCTTACCTTTTAAGGCTTCCTGCTCTGTGTAGCTGAGACTTTTCCGGACGGCATCTTCGGCCATCTGGATGTTTCTTCCTCTTTTTTCTGCCAGGGTCCTGATGAAGGCCGCAGCATCATGAGTAACTTTCTCTTCCATGGTCTTGTCCTGCCCCTGATCAGTCAGGGCGAGGCCCACAGGATGAGCGGCTCCGGTGTTGGTGCCTGGAGCCATGGCAAAGATGTCACAGGACAGACCGATGAAAAAACCGGCTGAGGCCGCTCTGGCGCCATGCGGGTAAACAAAAGCCGCCACCGGCACTGGAGAGTTAACTATGCCTTCAATTATTTCCCGCATGGAGGTATCCAGGCCACCCGGGGTATTCATCTTGATAATCAGGAGTTCGGCTTTTTCGCTGCGGGCTCTTTCCAGAGCTCTGAGAATTAACTCGGCGGTTACCGGATGGATTGGAGCGTTGATGGTCAGAGTGAGAATGCGGGCTTCGGCGCTTAAAGCAAAAAGTAATAAAAAGGCACCCAGAAAAACCAGGAATGATTTTATTCTGCTCACAACACAATAATTATAAAAAGAGGCTCTTCTTAAGTCAATTTATATATTCTTTCAGGTTGGGGCATAGTATCCAGTCTAAGGGGAGTATCTGGAAGCAGGGGGGCAGTTTGGGGAGTGGGGCTGGGTTGGAAGAAGCGGGAAGATTTATTAGTTTTATGCTGGAAAAAGCAGGGCTTCCCGCCTTAAATATTTTGTTGAAAATTTTAAATGAAAAGAGGAGGAAGACACATCTGGCTTCAATGATGATGGCTATCGGCGATGTTTACGAGAGCATGTTCCTGAAACGGTCTTCTAAAAAAATATCCTCCGCAGAATCTGTGAGTTGATGACGAGGGGAAAAGGCCAAGCTTACCCTCCTCCGCTGCTGGCTAAGTTCTTTTAATTTGTTGGCCTTTGGCCGGTGGGCACTATGGCTCTGCTCAGCGATGGCCGGGTGGGATCCGTTTTTCAGTTAATTTTGCTCTTGGTCAGGGCGGCTGTAGGCCGGGTGGCCATGACGCTGGGTTTGACTTCCTTGATCATGCTCTTTTTCAGCATATTGATAGTAGCCATGATTTCAGGCAGATAGTCATTTTCAATCAGACCTATGGCTGCCTGGAAAGCACCCTGGAGCAGAGCGGTCAGGGTGGCCTCGTCCGGCACGGGCAGGCCGACTGCCGTCAAATACACGGCGGCCAGATTCTTGAATTCAGCAATGACATTTTCCAGAATTATGGCTTCGTCCTGCTGTAGCAGCCAGCCGTAGGCGATGCAGGAAGCTCGGAAATTATTTTCTTCGGTGCGGATTAACTGCTCAGCTGCGGCCAATGAATCAAGAGGAACGGGAGTGGTTTGCGAAAAATCATAAAGATCCTTAGCATAGGCCCTGACCATCAGATTCTGCATGTTAGTTTTCGGCCTGGCAGCAATCTGGATAATCTTAGAACCCAGAGTGCGGTCGTAGCGAACCAGAACTATATCGCCGGCAGCTTCAATAATATTATGACAGATTTCCAGAGCAATGGCCGGATAATCTTTGAGCAGATTGTAATAATCAGGAGAAACACTCTTCAGGTAGTCATCCAGCATTTTAGCCTTGGTGATGACATAGCCTTCATTCGGGTCCAGGGTGAGCGAAGCATGATGGGCGGTGGAATCAGCTCCCCAGGTATCGTTGTGGCTTATAAAACCATAGGAGCTGGCTTTTTCATAGCCGTATTTTACGGCATATTGAATTTTCAGGAAGTAATGATGGGTCTGGTCGTAGAGGAAATCGCGATACAGTAGACCGGGAAGAGTGAACATATAGTTAAAGGCATCCGGGGCCATGGCCCCGTACATCTCCTCGATATCGTAAGGACCATTAGCCTTTTTAAGGTGGTGGGCGATGAAAGCGTGTGTTCCCCTTTCCCAGCCGCTGACGGTGCCGGACATAAAAGCCAGCAACAGACAAATTGACACCAAAACCATAGCACTGCTTTTCATATTTTATCCTCCTTTGCCCAGGCGGGGGTAATTCATCCCCCCCTTAGTTACTACACGTATCTATTTATTCCCTCAAGCTGGTAATGTCAAGTAAAATTTTCCGGCTTCTTGACATTTTGTTTTTAATAATCTAATTTTAGTCTATTGATTTTGCTGTTCAGTAGCAGTTAAGGAGAAAGCTGATGATCAAGAATGATATACTCTTAGTGCTTGAACAAAAAGGTAACTTCAGCCGAACCAAGGCTGTCTTGCTGGTAGAAACCATCCTTAAATCCATGAAAGAGGCTCTCCTCAGAGGAGAAAAAATTGAAGTTCGGGGCTTTGGCAGTTTTCGGGTGGTGCCTAAGAAATCAGGTTATGGTCGCGACATCCGTCGTAATAAACAAATTCCCATCGCTGGTGGCAAAAGAGTTAAATTCAAACCCGGTCAGGAATTTAAGATAAAACTCAAAAAGCTGTCTGTAGAATAACCAGACCGCCAGGCTTTTCCCTTCCGGAAAAACTTTTATTTAATCAGCTGGCCGATTTTTTTAAGCAGTGCTTCCTGGTAAAGACGGAAGTAAACTCTTTCTGTTTGTTCAACAGTCTCTTCCATTGAGCCTGAGGTATCTATCAGATAATGGGCATAGGGTTTTTTCTTTTCCTCCGGTAGCTGGGCTTGCAGGCGGGCCCAGGCCTGTTCTTCTGTTAAACCGTTCCGGCTGACCAGCCTGGCTACCTGAATTTCCGGCGGGCAGTAGGTGAGGATGAGGCGGTCGTAAAAATCTTGGTAACCAGCTTCAATCACCAGGGCCGCTTCCGTGATGTAAATTTCGTACTTGTTTTCCTGCTCCAGCTCAGTTATGGTCAGTCTGATTTTTTCCAGCACCGCCGGGTGGGTAATTTTGTTCAGGTATTCTCTCTCTTCTTCGTCATGGAAAACGATGGCGGCTAATTTTACCCGGTCAATAGAACCGTCTTCTTTAAGAATCCCCTGGCCAAAATGGTGGACCAGGTTTTTCCAGACAGGTGTTTCTGGCTGCATCAACTCCTGGGCCAGCTGGTCGGCATTCTGCACATAACAACCTTTTTGCTTCAGGATGCTGGCCACCACGGATTTGCCGGTAGCGATTCCTCCGGTCAGAGCAACCAGTAGCATAGGAGGTGGCCTCAGTTTTCTGGCTTATTTTTCTTCCACAAAACGGAAATCGCGTTTGAAGCGGACAGCCACGCCTAATTTTCTGGAGTTTTCCTGTTTTTTTTCTAATCTGATGATGGTTCCTTCCAGCACCAGTTTTACCTGTTTGCCTTCGGTCAGCTTGGTGGGCAGGTTGATGGCCAGACTCACTTTAGAACCAACCACCGGGTTGGAATCAAGAGAAAAATAGGCTCCAGTAGAGGATATGTTTTCAATGACAGTTTTTTTCTTGAATTTCTGCCCCATCGGTAGTTGCCCTTCAATTTCTGCGGTCAGAGGCAATTCAAACCTCCATTCTCTTCTGCGGTTGACCACTACCGGAGTTTTGGTCCTCTTTTCCGTTTTTGCTTTTTGGCTGGGTTCTTTTTTTTGGCGAGGACTCATTCTTTATTCCCCCTTTTTAAAATAGAGCTGAGTTGATGGCGTAGAGAGCCAGCTGCAGCCGGCTATGGGTGTTGAGTTTGGAATAGATGCTTTTGATGTGAGACCTGACGGTGTTTTTACTGATGAACAGAATCTGGGCAATTTCTTCGTTGCTTTTTCCCTGACCAATAAGTCTCAATACCTGGAACTCAGTGGGCGTCAACTGGTCCAGGGTTTTCTCCTTCATATCTCGCCCGACCACAGAGATGATCCGGTCCATGATGCTGGACATCTTATCCCGCGGCAACCATATTTCGCCTTTATTGACCACCCTTATAGCTTCGGCCAGTTGGGCGGCCGGGTCGTTCAGGTCAAAATAACCGCGGGCACCAGCGTTAATCAGATTGATTATTTCTTCATGAGAAGGGATGTTACCAAGCAGCAGCAGCTGGGTTTTGACCTGGGGTTTGATGGTTTCTTTTATAGCTTTGCAGATTTCTTTAAGATGAGGCAGTGGCTCCAGATGAGCAAAAAGGATTACCTGAGGAGCTAACTGCCTGATGGATTCCATGAAATTTTCCATGGTGCCTTTTTCCACGGTCAGTATCTCAAGGCCCCGGTCATTTTCCAGAGCTTTCAGGATGCCTGTGAGGATTAAATCCGATGGGCAGTAGATTAAGAGTTTAATTTTTTCTTTGGTTTCCGGAGAAACAGTTTTGTTTTCAGTTTTATCTTTCTTTTTCGGCATGCCCTTTTACCCCCGTCTGGATTCTTTTGATGTTAATCATACTATTTAAATAAGTATTATATTCGAAAATATCTGTCAAGCAATAAATTCTTTCAGGTTAGGACATGGTCTCCAGTCTGAAGAAAGCCTCAAGAAGGGAGACAAGTGTCCGGGCCTCAGGTTAGAAATTTATCAGGGGGGTGAGGAATAAACGGGAATTAATTATTGTTAGCCGTCTGCGGCCTGATTTCATACCTGGGCTGAAGTTCCAGAACGAGCTGCTGAAAAGTTCTGCGGCCAATTTTTTTCATCTCTACTTTGCTAACCTGGCCGCAGAGCTCCATTCTAATAGGATGAACCAGCATGACCGTGGCCGGCACGTTGATAATCAGGCGCAGCTGGCTACCAACCTGCACCGGGTTTCTGAGAAGCAACTGAGCCTGTTCAGCACTGATGGCTTTTATTTCGGCGTTTTCTTTAAAACTTCGGCCGAAGGCGTTTTGGCCTTTTACCAAAGCCGGAAGAGAGAGCTCAAGAAGACGCTCTCTCTTCCGATCTCCGGTTACGCCTTGGATGGAGGGTTTATTTTTAATGGCTAAATCTTTTTCGGTTTTCATAGCTTCATTTTAAAAATTTTATCGGGTCTGCCAATCCCTCATCTGGATGAATTCCAGGGTGATTTTTTCTAACCGCCATTAGACCTGGTGGGTGATGGTCTCTCCATTGGTAAAGACGTTTTCTCAGAGATGTTTCTCTCATCCTGTTCTTCACCTGGATATTTTAGGAGCCATAAGAATTTTGTTCAGGTTGCTTCTCCTATAAAGTAGCGGGCATCAAGCCGCAGATGAACCTGATGAGAACCGGGGTGGCTGGCTAGGGGCTGAACTTCTTTGACCGTGCCTTTGAGCACCAGATGCAGATTTTTGCCCTCGCTTAACCTGGGCGGCAGAGGCATAACCAGTCTCAGGGCCGTTTCTTTTTTTATCGGTGTGGTAAGAATAAAAGAAGCTTCCTGGCTGCTTATGGACAGGAGGACAGATTTTTCACTGAATTCCTGGCCCTGATGGTCAACACCTGAAACCGTCAGCGGCAGCGACATGTAAAATTCCTGCTCGCCCTGGCCCCGTTCATTTCCTGGCGGCGCAACTTTTTTTGTTTTGCTTTTTGACTGAACCCTCATAGCCCGCGCTTCCTTATCCAAATTTTAGGTTCTTTTTTGTTTTAAAAATCAGCTTTAATTTATCTTAATTTTTGCTAGAAGCAATCATCTCTGAGGATGAAAAAAAGGGTTATTTTTTCTTCACCCCTGGCTCATGTCCTGATTAGACGTGAGCTCCCGGGCGTTTCCTTGACAAAAAAAAGGGGGCTGGATAGAATTAGCCAAGTACTGGAGGTTGAGAAAAGTGAGCGAAGAAAAAGAAGAAAGACTGGTTACCCAGATTACGCCCAAAAGCGAAGATTTTTCTCGCTGGTACATTGATTTAATCCGGCGGGCAGAGCTGGCTGATTATGCGCCGATGAAGGGCATGATGGTCATCAGACCCTACGGCTATGCCATCTGGGAAAACATTCAGAAGTTGCTCGACCGCCGCATTAAAGCTACCGGCCATGTGAACGCCTATTTTCCCGTGTTCATCCCCGAAAGCTTTCTGCGCAAGGAAATGGAACATCTGAAGGGATTTGCCCCGGAAGTAGCCTGGGTAACACATGGAGGAGATGATGAACTGGAAGAAAGGCTGGCTGTCCGGCCGACTTCCGAAGCCATCATCGGTTTTATGTACTCAAAATGGATTAAATCCTGGCGCGACCTGCCGGTGCTGATTAATCAGTGGGCTAACGTCGTGCGCTGGGAAAAAGTTACCAGACCATTTTTGCGAACCACAGAATTTTTATGGCAGGAAGGTCATACAGCTCATGAAACCTACGAGCAGGCTCAGGAAGAGACCATGCTCATCCTGAACATGTACAAAGAATTTGTGGAAAATGAACTGGCCATACCGGTCATCCACGGCCGAAAAACAGAAAGAGAAAAGTTCGCCGGTGCCCTGGCCACTTATGCCATTGAAGGCCTGATGTCTGATGGCAAAGCCCTGCAGATGGGCACCTCCCACAATTTAGGCCAGCACTTTGCCCAGGTTTTCAACATCAGGTTTGAAGACCGGAACCAGAACCTCCAGTACGTATGGCAGACTTCCTGGGGTGTTTCTACCCGTTTGATTGGCGCTCTGGTCATGGCTCATGGTGATGATTCAGGACTGGTTTTCCCGCCCCAGGTAGCACCCATTCAGGTCATCATTGTGCCCATTTCTATCGGGAACTGGAAAGAAACGGTTTGGCCGGTAGCCTTGAGGATAAAAGAAACTTTGGAAAAAGCCGGTCTGCGCGTCTTTCTGGATGATAGAACAGAATACACGCCCGGCTGGAAGTTTGCCGAATGGGAATTAAGAGGTGTGCCTTTGCGTCTGGAGGTTGGTCCCAGAGATGTCAAGAATAACCAGGTCGTGGCCGTCAGAAGAGAAACCAGAGAAAAACTCATCCTGAGCCTGGATGGCCTGGAAGAAAAAATCAAAGAGCTTCTGGCTCTGGTGCAAAAAACCATGTTTGAAAAGGCTCTGGCTTTTCAGCAGGCTAACACCAGAGAAGTGGGAAATTATGAGGAGTTTAAATCCATCCTGGAAGAGAAGAGAGGTTTTATCAGGGCTTTCTGGTGTGGTTCAGAAGAATGTGAAGCCCGGATAAAAGAAGAAACCATGGCCACCATCCGGGTTATCCCCCTGGATGAAGAAAAGGGATTGAAAGGTCGCTGCATCTACTGCCAGAAAGAAGCTCAGACCAGAGCGGTTTTTGCTCGCTCGTATTAATTAAGAAAAAAATAAAAGGCTCTTTTCAGGCCCTCGGGGCAAGGAGAGAGGGGTGGCGGAAAAGACAAATTTCGCAGCCGAACGCCGGGAAATGGTTGAATTCCAGATTAAAAGAAGGGGAATTCGCGACCCGAAGGTCCTGGAAGCCATGTTGAAGGTTCCCCGCCATCTTTTTGTCCCGGAGCAGATGAAAGAACTGGCTTATGGCGATGAGCCTTTACCCATCGGCGAAGGTCAAACCATCTCCCAGCCTTATATTGTGGCTTACATGACGGAAGCTCTTAAGCTGACCGGACAGGAAAAGGTGCTGGAAATCGGCACCGGCTCTGGCTACCAGACTGCCATCCTGGCTGAGCTGGCCCGGGAAGTTTACACCGTGGAACTCATCCCAGAGCTCTCACGCCGGGCTCAGAAAGTTCTCCGCGAGCTCGGTTACCAGAACATTCATTTTCTGGTCGGGGATGGAACCAGAGGCTGGCCAGAGCATGCTCCTTATGAGGCCATCCTGGTCTCAGCCGCCCCGGCGACTGTGCCGCGCAGTTTGATTGAACAGCTCCAAGAAAACGGGCGTTTAATAATTCCGGTGGGCACTGATTATCAGGAACTGGTGCTGGTCAGAAAAAAGAAGGAGGGCTGGGAAGAGGAAAGGTTGATTCCCGTGCGCTTTGTGCCCCTGGTGACGGTCCATTAAAAATCAAGGAGGTTCAGACAACAATGAGAAAAATCTGGATAAAAAACATGAAAATCTGGTTCTGCTCGGGGCTGATGGTCCTGATGGTTTTGCCCTTTCTTTACTGCCAGAGCCCAATGCGTGATAAATTCATCAAAGTTTACCTGCCCAGCGGCCAGGTGATAACGGCCGAGCTGGCCGTGACTCCCAGAGAAAGAGAGCGGGGCCTGATGTTCAGAGAAAGGCTGGAAGCAGACCAGGGCATGCTGTTTGTCTTTGAAGAAGAAGATTTGTATTCGTTCTGGATGAAAAACACGCTGATTCCCCTGGACATCATCTGGTTGAATTCCCATCAACAAATTGTGCACCTGGAAAAAAACGTTCCGCCCTGCCAGGCTGACCCCTGTCCGAGCTATACTCCGCGCTATCCGGCTCTTTACGTGCTGGAACTAAAAGCCGGAGAAGCGGACAGAAATGGGCTCAAGCTCTATGACCGGATCTCCTTTGTGCTTCCAGACTGGGTCAAGAAAAGGTAGGGTTGATTTTCTGATTAGCCGGCGGCTATTCCTGCTGATAGATCAGCTGGGGTTTTTTCCCGGGCATCTGCCCGTAATAAAAAAGCCATTGATGGTAGTACTCAGCCTCCTGGTAGATTTTGACCGACTTTTCCTGGCTGGAGCTGACCACCCCTACTATCTGGGGATTTTTTATTTTTTTTAAAGCTGCGGAAGAGACCACCAGCAGTTTTTCGGTGGTACTTTCTGCCGCCGGGGCGGGGCCGGTGGCCCGCGGGCCGGGTGTCAGGGAAGTGGGTAGGAGAAGGAGGTTCCATTTCCCGTCTTTGGACATGGGGTCAGGATAAAGCTTTCTCAGGCATTTTTCTTTAAGCAGCTCTTCCAGAGAAGAAGGGAAGGTGCCTGGTTTTTTTTGCTGGTAAAGGCGGATGGCTTCCACGTACTGAAGCCCTCGAAAAATCAGCTCTTCTTCGTTTTCTCTTTTGAGCTGGGTTTCCAGCACCGGCATAGCTACCATCAGCCCGAGAGTCAGGATAAAAAGAGCCAGCAGGACTAAAAGCAGGACGTAACCCTGGTTTTTGCTTTCCAGAGAAGTTTTTAGGCCGGTCATCCGCATCTTTTAACCACTAAAAACATCTATTATCTTCCGGGCCTTGGTGTCCCAGAAACGCTTCTTTCCCTACCAGGTGTTATACAGGGTGCCATCCAGAGCCTTGGCTTCAGAACCTGATTTGACATCCACCACTCCAGCGCCTTCAGGCGGCAGAGGTTCATCGGGGTTAAAAGATTGTCTGACTTCCACCCAGGTTTCTGCGGAGCCGGTGATAGGGTCAACCGGTATGGCTTTGAGGTATTTTTCCTCCACCAGGGACTGGAGTGAGGGTGGGTATTTGTGCTTATCCTGGTAGTACTGGTCAATCATCTTGCGCATGATAAAAAGGTTTTCCTTGAGGACAGCTTCTTTTGCTCTTTTGATGGACATCTGGTACTGCGGGACAGCCAGCCCCAGGAGAATGCCGATGATGCCCAGGACAATCAGGATTTCAATCAGGGTAAAGCCTTTTCGCCAGTTTTTTTTGCGCATGCTTTCACCAATCCCGGTATTTTGTTCCATCCAGGGCTGTGGCCTGACTTCTGGTGTAGACATCATAAACATTCTGGCCGCCCCAGGTCTCGGAATCAGGGTCATCCTGATAACTGCGCAGCCCCCAGTCGTAGGTTCCAGTCATGGGGTCAAGAGGTATCTTCCGCAAAAAACGGACCAGAACTTTTCTGGTGGTTTTACCACCCGAAGGCAGGTTGACTTCTTCTTCAATTTCTACCCCTTTGACCAGAGTTTCCAGGTCAGGCGGGTAGCCATAAGAATCCTGTTCTACTTTTATTTTTTTCTGGTCAGCTAGTTTCTTGTATTCATCAATCGCCTGGCGGAGCTGGCGCAGGCTTTCCCGCAGGGCTATCTCTTTTTCTCTTTTTACCGTGGTCTCGATAAAAGGCACGGCCACGGCTGTCAGAAGAGACAGGATGGTCAGGGTGACCACCATTTCCAGCAGGGTAAAGCCCTTTTTCCCGGATGAGGAAAAAATGTTAGTTTTTCCCCTCATTATATTTCGCTTTTAGAAGCGATTGCGGTCAAAACGAGGTTTATGTCCCTGATAACTGTGCGGTCTACGGTCTGAACTGTGGCTTCTGCCACTTCCGGCGGAAGGAGTTTTTTGGGCTCCTTCTTCCAGAGCTTTAATGCTCAGTCGGATGCGGTTGTTTTCTTCATCCACATCAATCACTTTGACGGTTAGAGTCTGTCCCAGTGAAATAAGGTCTTTGATGTTTTTAACCCGATAGGGAGCTACTTCCGAAATATGGAGCAAACCGACGATGTTAGGCAGGATTTCCACAAAAGCTCCATAGTCTTCCAGCCGCACGACTTTCCCGGTATAAACCTGGCCCATCTCCACTTCCACGGTGATTTCCCGGATCATCTGCTTGGCTTTTTCAGCTGATTCCATGTCTGAGGCGGCGATGGTCACCTTGCCATTCTCTTCAATGTCAATTTTGGCGTTGGTCTGGGAAACGATTTTCTTGATCATTTTGCCCGCCGGTCCGATGACATCGCCCACCTTTTCCGGGTTGATGAACAGGGTGATTATCCTCGGAGCATAAGGAGAAAGTTCCGGTCTGGGAGCCGGTAACACGGCCTTCATCTTCTCCAGCACTTCCAGCCTGGCTTTCCGGGATTGCTGGAAAGCTTCCCGCAGTATCTGGGGTGTGAGATAGGGGATTTTCAGGTCAAGCTGAATGGCTGTGATGCCTTTTTCTGAACCGGTGACCTTAAAATCCATGTCGCCGTAGTGGTCTTCCAGGCCAGCAATGTCGGTGAGTATGGCGTAACGGTCTCCTTCTTTAACCAGACCAGTAGCAATGCCCGCCACCACGAACTTAAGCGGCACGCCGGCGTCCATCAGGGCCAGGGTCCCACCGCAGACCGTGGCCATGGAAGAAGAACCGTTTGATTCCAGGATGTCGGAGACGATTCTTATGGTGTAGGGGAAGGTTTCTTCATCCGGAATGGCCGGCAGGATACCTTTTTCCGCCAGAGCTCCGTGTCCGATTTCCCGACGACCCGGGGCTCTCATGAAGGAAACTTCTCCCACACAGAAAGGCGGGAAATTGTAGTGCAGCATGAAACGTTTTTCTGCTTCTTCGCCCAGCCCATCAAGCCTCTGCACGTCTTCAAAGGTGCCCAGAGTGACGGTGGCCAGAGCTTGTGTTTCCCCGCGGGTGAAAAGAGCTGAGCCATGGGTCCGGGGCAGAAGTCCTACTTCTATGCTAATTGGCCGAAGTTCGTCAAAAGCCCGGCCGTCAGCTCTTTTCCCCTGATTCAGGATCAGGTCCCGGACAAGTTTTTTCTGCAGCTGGTAGAAAATTTCTTTGGTTTCAGAAATTTCTTCCGTGTTTTCTTTGGGAATGCGCGCCAGCAGGCGGTTGAGTATTTCTTCACTGGCTTTTTCGCTGGCTTTTTTCTGCTTTATCTGAATGGCCTGCAAAAGCTCCTGAGAAATCTCTTCTTCTATCTTTTTGACTTTTTCCGGGTCGGGCTGCTTGGCCTGAATTTCCATCTTCTTGATGTTTAACTGGGCAAAGAGTTCTTTCTGAGCGGCCACGATTTTTTTGATTTCCTGGTGAGCCAGAAGAAGACCTTCCAGAACTTTTTCTTCCTCTACTTCATTGGCTCCGGCTTCAATCATGCAGATGCCGTCTTCGTTGCCGGCGACCACCATGTTGAGGGGAGAGTTTTCCAGCTGGGAAGAAGTGGGGTTGATGACAAATTGCTCATCCACCAGGCCCACCTTAACAGCGCCTATGGGCGTGGTGTAGGGGATTTCAGAAAAGTACAGAGCGGCCGAGGCACCGATGATGCCCAGGGTATCGGGTTCATTTTCCAGGTCAGCGGAAAGCAGAAGGGCTACAATCTGAGTGTCCAGAAAATAGCCTTCCGGGAAAAGGGGCCTGATGGGCCGGTCAATCAGCCTGGCTACCAGAATTTCTCTTTCTGAAGGTTTTCCTTCTCTTTTGAAGAACCCACCGGGGATCTTGCCGGCGGCGTAGGTATTTTCCCGGTAGTCAACAATCAGAGGCAAAAAATTCTTCTCGCCAGAAGAATCTTTTTTGCAGGTAGCCGTGACCAGCATGATGGTGTCGCCGTAGCGTACCAGGGCTGAACCATCAGCCTGCTTGCCTACCCGGCCAATTTCAATGGATAGATTTCTACCCCCTATTTCAAGATTGATAATATTAGACATGTTTTATCTCGATTTCTTTTTTTATGGCTTAACAGCCTATTTTCTCAGGTTAAGTTTATGAATCAGGTTCTCGTAGCGGCTCCGGTCAGTTTTCTTCAGGTATTCCAGCAACCTTTTTCTCTGACCTACCAGCTTCATCAGCCCACGGCGGGAATGGAAATCTTTTTTATGGGTTTGAAAATGGGTGATTAACTGGTTGATTCTTTCCGTCAGGATGGCAATCTGCACTTCAGGTGAGCCCGAATCCTGCGGATGAACCTGATTTTCCTGGATAATTTTGGTTTTTAATTCTTTTGTCAGCACGCTAAACTCCTTATTTTCTTATTGATATTACCAGAAAATAAAACAAATGTAAAACCTTTTGCTCTATTTTTGATTAATATTCAGGAGTTGAAAGTTATTTCTGGCCCGTGAGGACAGCTTTGCGAGCCAGGAGGTGCTGGGCGTACTTGGATTGAAGTCCGCCCATCTGCTGCTGGACTTCCTGCAGTTTGGCCTCAATTTCAGCCAGGCTCAGGCGCTTTATTTTCTTGTTTTTCTTGCTCTTTTCAGCTTCAGCCATGAACAGTCCTCCGTTAAAAGGTTTCTTTTAGCCAATAAAAATAGCAGAAAATGTCTGATTTGACAAGAGTTGGCGCTTTTCTTCTGGTTTAAATTAAATTAATTCAGGTTAAAATTGATACTGAGAGCAATAAAGCCAGGGCCCAGCTGGGGGTAAAAATGGAAGCGTTTTTCCGGCTCCGGTGCTTTAGTCTTGTTCAGAGATGAGATTTTCTGGCCGATGAAGTAACCCAGCAAGCTGCCAAAGACCACATCAGAAGCAAAATGCTTATCAAGGATTATCCTGGAAAGGGAAATAGCTGAAGCCAGCAGGAAAGCTGAGGTGCGAAGCAAGGAGCTTTCGGTGGTGGAAGAAACAGAACTGGCTACTGCCCAGGCGGCGGCGGCGTGGCCTGAAGGTAAGGAATTCCAGCTATCTTTAAAACTGAGCGGGTGAAAGCTGAAAGCTCCTTCTCCGGCAAACGGCCTGGCCCGGCCGAAGCCGGTTTTAAAAACCTGGACGTAAATTTCCGTCAGCAGAAGGCTTTCGGCGGCCAGAAGAAAACTCTGCCTGGTCCTGGCTGAGGAGGTAAGCTCGCCAGTCAGATATCCTCCGGAGATAAAACCGAAAAGCAGGAGCGGGCTACCGGCTGCGGAAAAAAGGCGGCCAGCTTTTATCAACCCCGGGCTGGTTTCCTGCAGGTCTTTGGTCCACAGGTGAATAGAATTGTCCGCGGGGAAAAAGCTGCTACCGGCTACCAGACTGAGGCTAAGATTAAGCCAGTCCTGACCGTGCCAGTGTAGCGGGGAAGCCCACAAGCTGACCATATCATCAGCTATCTTCTGGAAGTATTTTTTTGAAACCCGGTCGGGGTAGGAATTGGCCAGCCGTGGCTCAGCGGTCAAAGAAAGGTTATGGACCTTTTCCGCTCCGTTGAGGTTTGGCTGGGCAAATATCAGGCAAAATGAAATAATAACAGGAAGAAAAAAGAAAAAGCGGTTGCTGCCGGGTTTTTCTTTTAAAAACTTTTTCTGGCTCATGTAAACTCTACACCGTTGATCTGATTATCAGACAGCCTGGCTGAGTTTTCAAGCCGGGCAAAAATTTTTGCCTGACTTCTGTTTAGTTTTTGGCCATAATTATTGATCTCCTCGTCTGAATTTATTATGTTAGAAAAATGGAAGAGAAGAGCATGGGAAAAAACGGCCGAAAAAAAATAAGCCGCCGGCAATTTCTCCAGAAGGCCGGTCAGGCCGCTTTAAGCGGAGGTCTGCTAACCATTATTCCAGGTCGCAGCGCTTGTTCCGCTGGTTATGATGTAATCATCAAGAACGCCCTGGTAGTAGACGGCAGCGGCCAGCCGCCTTTTGCCGCGGACCTGGGTATTAAAGGAAATTATATAATTACTATCGGAAAAATAGGAAATAGGCGGGCGAAGAAAATCATCAAAGCTGATGGCCTGTACCTGGCGCCTGGTTTTATAGATGCTCATAACCACACTGATGTCCAGTTACTGGTTTGTCCGACTGCCGACAGCCTGGTGCACCAGGGAGTAACCACCATCGTGGCTGGAAACTGCGGTTCATCGCGTTTTCCCCTGACTGAGGAAATGCTCATAGAGGAGCAAAAATACCTCAAAGAAGAATACGGTCTGGAGGTGGACTGGCGGGACCTGGCCGGGTTTTTCCGGCGGCTGGAAGCCAGTCGTCCGGGCATTAACTACGCCACCCTGGTTGGCCAGGGAACTATCAGAGCCGCCGTGGTAGGCTATGCCAACCGCCCGGCTTCGGCCGAAGAACTTCAGCAGATGAAGCAACTTCTGGAAAAAGCTTTAAAACAGGGTGCCGTAGGCCTGTCCACCGGGCTGGAATACTCGCCCGGTAGTTTTGCTTCCACGGAAGAGCTTGTTGAGCTCAGCCAGGTGCTTAAGAATTATGCTGGAATCTATGCCACGCACATGAGAGATGAAGAAGACCAGGTGCTGGAAGCCCTGGAAGAAGCCATAACCATTGCGGAAAAAGCGGGCGTAAAGCTGGAAGTTTCTCATCTGAAAATAGGCTATCCCCGAAACTGGTCAAAGATAGATGCCCTGCTGGGTATGATTGACAGCGCGGCCGGGCGCGGGCTGAAGGTTTCCGCGGATGTTTATCCCTACACCGCTTTATCCACGGGTTTGAGCATTTTCTTTCCCCTTTGGGTTAGAGAAGGAAAGAAAGAAGATTTTCTCAGCCGGCTAAAAAATCCAGAGCTGGAGCCCAGGCTGCGCCAGGCTTTTTCTGAGGCTGAAGCTAACTTGGGTAGCTGGGAAAAGGTGTTGATTGCTTCCGTCAAGACCGAAAAGAACAGGTCGCTGGAGGGCCTGAACCTGAAAGAAGCCAGCGAGCGGCGCGGGGTAGAGGTCTTTACCCTGGTGCGCGATTTGCTTCTGGAAGAGGAAGGCCAGGTGAGCATGGTTTGTTTTGCCATGAGTGAAGAAAACCTGAAAAAGATACTTAAGCACCCGCTGACCTGCATCGGCAGTGATGGTGAACTGGCTTCTACTTCAGGGCCACTTTACCGCGGCAAACCACATCCGCGTTATTATGGAACTTTTCCGCGGGTTCTGGTTAGGTATGTGCGGGAAGAACCGCTGCTGAAGCTGGAAGAGATGATCAGAAAAATGACCTCCTGGCCAGCCCGCATTTTTGGTTTTTCCCGTCGGGGCCTGGTTAAAGAAGGCTACCTGGCTGACCTGGTCTTGTTTGACCTGAAGAAGCTTGACGATAAGGCAACCTGGTCTAACCCGCACCAGTATCCAGAAGGCATTAATTATGTGCTGGTCAACGGCCAGGTGGTCCTGGAAAATGGCCAGATTACTGGCTGCCGTCCTGGTCAGGTTTTGAGAAGCCGGGGCGATGGCCAGGTCTGGTAAGCTGGGGTTTTTAGTTCAAAAAACTGGCCCTTTTAAAAATTCAGATGAGGCTGAAGATGGTCAAAAAAGAAAGTGCCAAAAACCAGAAACGTTTTGTTCAATTCAGGAGCAGAAAAAGCGGCCTTAAACCGGTACCTTTTTTGCTGTTTTCCCTGGTCTTCGCCTTTCTTGTTAGTTTGCTTAGTTTGCCACTTTTCCCGGGGGAAATTAAAAACATAACTCTTGCCTCAGGCGATGAAGTTCAGCTGAGGTACAGAGAATCGCAGCCCGGGGAACCTCTGCTGCTGGTCTGGAAAGAAAAAAAGTCAGATTTTCTGGAAGTCAAATTTTTAGAAGAAAAACACCTCCTTAACAATTCGTCGTCTCAGCCGGGATTTTTGTTTTTAGGGCTTGACCTGGCTCTTAAACCGGGGCTTAAAACTCTGGAGATATCATCCTATAAAAAGAAAAATCTGGTCAGCAAATCAGAATTTCAACTGGAGATTAAACCGCGAAATTTTCCTAAAAAAGAGCTGACCGTAGACCAGAAATACGTCACCCCGCCAAAACAGGTCCAGGAAAGAATAAAAAGAGAAGCTGAGCTGCTGGCTGAAATTTACCGCTTCAGCTCTTCCGCCTGGCTGGCCAGCGGACCTTTTGTCCTGCCCTGCGAAGGAAAGTTGTTTCCTAATTTCGGACAGCAGCGCATCTACAACCGGGTGCCCAGGTCTGTACATTCCGGGGTGGACATCGCTGTGCCCACCGGTCATCCCATAAGAGCCGCCAACAGCGGCCGGGTAGTCCTGGCTTCAGACCTTTATTTTTCCGGGAAAACAGTCATCATTGACCACGGGCTCGGTCTTTTTTCCACTTATTGCCATCTGTCCCGGATTCTGGTCAGAAGGGGAGACAGGGTTAAGACCGGTCAGGTTATCGGGAAGGCCGGCTCCACCGGCCTTTCTACCGGACCGCATCTGCACTGGGCGGTCAAAGTGTATGAAGCCCGCATTGACCCGCTTTCTCTTCTTGAGCTTGAGTTTTAAACTTTAAATCGTCAGCCGGCTCAGGGTTTCAGGTACTTATCCAGCCAGTCCAGGACCGTCTGCCACCACAGCTGGGCATTCAGCGGTTTTTGCACAAAGTGGTCTTCATCAGGGAAGTACAACAACCGGCTGGGTACACCCATCCGCTGCAGAGAAGTGAAAAATTGCAGTCCCTGTTCCAACGGTACCCGAAAATCGTTGGCGCTGTGCACCACCAGAGTCGGGGTTTTGAAATTCTGCACGTAGTTGCTGGGAGAAAACTTCTGGTACATTTCCGGGTTGCTCCAGGGTGTGCCACGGTATTCCCATTCCGGGAACCAGAGTTCTTCCGTGGCTCCGTATTCTGAACGGAGGTCAAACACGCCCGAATGGCTGACCAGGCAGTCAAAGATATCAGTCTGTCCGGCTATCCAGTCAATCAGATAACCGCCGTAAGAAGCTCCAGCGGCTCCGAGTTTTTTCGGGTCGATAAAGGGATAATTTTCCCGTAGAAAACGCACGGCTTTGATGATGTCGCGGTAGGGCTTCCCGCCCCAATCACCGCTTATGGAATCAGTGAAATCCTGACCGTAACCGGTGCTACCGTGAAAATTGACCATGGCCACCACGTAGCCGCGAGCAGCAAACATCTGGGCATTCCAGCGGTAGTGAAAATTATCAGACCAGGCATTCTGGGGACCGCCGTGGATGAGCATAAGCAGCGGATATTTTTTGTTGGGGTCAAAGAAGGGCGGTTTGAGCAAAAGGCCATGGACTTTATCGCCTTCTGATTCAAACCAGAAATCCTCGGCCGGGTTCATTTCCAGGCCGGCCAGAAGCTCGGCGTTAACCTCAGTCAGAGGTCTGAGTTTTTTGCTGGTCAGGTCCAGAGCATAAACGTCGCTGGGATGGTTCAGGGATTGTTTCAGGGCGTAGATGGTCCGGCCGTCAGGTGAGAGGCGGAGGCTGCTTAAAAAGTGGCCGTCAAGGATTTTTTCCACTTTCCCAGTAGCTACCGTCAGCTTGAAAAGAGCGGTTCGGGCTTTTTCCTCACAGAGAAAATAGATGGCTTTGCTGTCTGGCGACCAGAGGAACTCGCTTAGAGAATAATCCAGGTTTTCGGTCATGTTCCGGAAAGTCTTTTTCTGCCGGTCGTAGAGGATTAGAGCCAGCTTGTCAGCTTCAAAACCGGGCCTGGCCATGGCCCGGTAGGCTAAATAGCGGCCATCCGGAGAGTACTTCGGGTCTATGTCATTGGCCCGGCTGACGGTCAGCTTTTCCAGCTTCTGGCCATCCGTAGTGGTGAGGAAAATGTCGTTGTTTGTGCCGAGCCCCAGCTTAAACTCTGGGTCCACGTTGCGGACGAAGGCAATTTCCTTCTCATCGGGTGAAAAGCAAAAATCAAGTTCACCACCAAGAGCGATGGGAGGAGTATCGTAATCACCGGGAGTCAGGTCCAGCGGCTGGCCGCCATCCAGGGGAAAGAGAAAAAGATGGCTTCTGGTGCCGTCAAACCAGGTGTTCCAGTGGCGGAAGAGCAGATGGTCGTAGATTCTGGCCTTTACCTTGCTTTTTTCCTGCTCCTCAAACTTTTTCCGGTTAGCCTGAAGGTCAGGCAGCTCAGGGAAAACCGGGCTGGCCACCAGCAGGAATTTTCCGGACCTGGACCAGGCAAAAGAGCTCACACCACCAGGAAAATCAGTTAGCTTACGTGCCTCACCGCCCGAAGCCGGCATAATCCACACCTGAGTTGAACCGCTTCGTCTGGAGATAAAAGCCAGGCTTTTACCGTCAGGTGACCAGCGGGGGAAGAAATCTGCACCGGGTCCAGTGACCAGAGGTTTGATTTCTCCGGTGGCCGTGGACACCTGGTAAATATCGCTCTGACCGCGGTTGGCTTCCAGGTCCATGGTGGTTATGACCAGGGCCAGTTTTTTCCCGCAGGGTGAAAGCTGGGGGTCTGAGATTCTTTTTATTTTGATGAAATCGTCAAAGGTCAGAGCCTTTTTGCTCTGGCCGGGAAGCGGGTTTAAAATGAGCATAAATCCGAGAATCAGAAAGGTAAATATTCTGAAGTATTTCGGGCGCATAGAACCTCCTTTTTATTTTTGATGTTTAATAAAGGCTTTTTTTCTCCAGGTTTTCATTATAACTTAATTGGCTTTCTGGTTAAAAAAATAAATGGAGATAGAAATAAAAATAAAATCTGGAGGCCAGACCTGAGTTATTCAACAAAAGGCTGGTGCTTCTTTTGCTTTTCTCAGGTATAATTTAAAATAATTTATAAACCGGGATAAAAAAGTAAACTAAAAGCTATGAATTTTCGTAATAAAATAAAATGAGGCAGAATGGTTTGGTCGGCGAACCCATGTCCATAGAACTTGACCGCATCCATTTTTCCTACGGCCAGGTAAAAGCTCTGAACGGCGTGAGTTTGCGGATTCACGGCGGGGCCATCGGTCTGCTGGGACCGAACGGCGCTGGCAAAAGCACGCTGCTCAAAATCATGCTTGGTTTTCTCGCCCCTGACCAGGGCAGCGGGAAAGTCCTGGGCTATGATATAAAGAGCGAACAAAAACTCATCCGCCAGGCGGTAGGTTACATGCCAGAAGATGAGTGTTACATCCCGGGCCTGGACGCTGTGAGTTTCACCGCTTACCTGGGTGAGCTTTCCGGCATGCCCCGCCAGGAAGCCATGAAAAGGGCGCACGAGGTGCTTTTCTACGTGGGTCTGGGAGAAGCTCGTTACCGTCTGGTTGACACCTATTCTTCTGGCATGAGGCAGCGGCTGAAACTGGCTCAGGCTCTGGTGCATGACCCGAAACTTCTTTTTCTTGATGAACCAACTTCCAACCTGGACCCGAGCGGCCGGCAGGAAATTTTGGAGCTCATCGGTGAGATTGCTTCTGTGCGTGGGATTTCAGTGTTGCTTTCCTCTCACATTCTGTCTGACATTGAAGCCATCTGCGACCAGGTGGTGATTCTCAACCGCGGTGAGGTGGCGGCCAGCGGTTCCCTGGCAGATTTAAAAATGGTCAATTACCGGCTTTATGAACTGAAGGTAAAAGGGGAGCTGGATGGTTTCCGTCGGGAGCTGGAAGCCAAAGCCTGTCGGCTGGAAGAAACCGAAGATAAAATAATTAAAATTTTCACTCCGCCAGATTTTGATTCCATGGAAATTTTTCGGGCCGCCGCCCGGCATAAACTTCAGGTGCGGCAATTCGTGCCCAGCCAGACTTCTCTTGAAGAACTGTTTGCCAGAGTCGTGGGAGTGGATTGATGACCACCATCAGGGAAAAAGGATATCACCACTGGGACGGCCAGTTTAAAGAAAATTTTCGTCCGTCCTGGCCCATCATGAGAGCCGGTATAAAGCTGGCTTTTCAGAGAAAAAAATTCAAACCACTTTTTGCGGCTTCTTTTATTCCGGCTTTTGCCTATGCCGCCGGGATTTACATCTCCGAGCGGCTGGAGGATTTTAAGTCCATGGGCAGCGGCCTGGAAAAATTTTTGCAGATTAACCCGGCTTTTTTTAAATCCTACCTGACCCTGGATTTTACTTATTTTATGATTCTTCTGCTGATGTCAGTAGGCGGAGCGGGCCTCATTGCTGACGATTTCCGCCACAAAGCCATTCAGCTTTATTTTGCCCGCCCCCTGGAGAAAAAAGATTACCTGCTGGGCAAAGCCGGGGTAGTAGCCTTTTTTGTCGGCTGTCTGACTCTGCTCCCGGCCTTGATTTTATTCATCCTGAAGCTTCTTTTTTCTGGTAGCTTCAGGTTGCTGGTAGAATACCCGTGGTTGATTTTATCCATCATCCTCTTTTCGGCCCTGGTCATGTTATTTTTTACGGCCTTCGTTCTGCTGTGCTCGTCTCTGACTAATAACAGAAACCAGGCCATTGCTTTGATGTTTAGCCTTTATTTTCTTTCCAGTATCTTAAGTGGTGTATTATTCCTAATTTTCCGCTCTCCTTATGCTCTGCTTTTATCCCTTAAAGTCAACCTGGACCAAGTGGCGGCCGGATTTTTCCTGGTCAAACCGTCCCATGACCTGCCCTGGTACTTATCCTTCCTGGTGCTTCTGGCGTTTGCCGCTTTTTCCTATTTTCTGGTCAGGAAAAAGGTCCGCAGTGTGGAGGTCATAAAGTGACGGCCGTGATTGAAGCCCGGAATCTTTCTCGCTGGTACGGAAATGTCCTGGGTATCAGCGAGGTTACCCTGGACATAGAACCAGGCATTACGGCCCTGCTGGGGCCTAACGGCGCCGGCAAATCAACTTTTATGAAAATCGTTACCGGCCAGTTGAAGCCGAACATCGGCCAGGTCAGAATTTTTGGTCAGAAAGTCTGGAATAACCGGGAAATTTTCTGGCGTCTGGGTTTTTGTCCGGAAGTGGATTCTTTCTACGAGGGGTTGAACGGCCTGGAATTCCTGACCGGTCTTCTGGGGCTTTATGGGTTTTCTGCACCAGAAATTCAGAGCCGGGCCTGGAGAGCTCTGGAGCTGGTAGAACTTAAAGAAGTGGCCAGGCGCCCGATAAAAAGCTACAGCCGGGGTATGAGACAGAGGATAAAAATCGCCCAGGCTCTGGCCCATGACCCGGAAGTCCTGGTGCTGGATGAACCACTCAGCGGGCTTGACCCACTGAGCAAAAGGCGCATCATCAAGCTGATCAAAGAGCTCAGGAATGCCGGTAAAACCATCGTGGTTTCCAGTCACGTCCTGCCAGAGGTGGAAGCCATGACTTCGGAAATTGTCCTGATTCACCAGGGTAAAATCCTGGCTCGCGGGGACCTGCATTTTATCCGCGAGCTTCTGGACCAGCATCCGCACATGATCAGGATTAAATCTCCCCATTACCGGGAACTGGCCAGGCAATTAGCCACTGAAGACTACATTTTAAACATAACCTTTGAACCAGAAAATTCAGCCGTGACCTTTGAAACGCACCAACGGGACCGGTTCTTTGACCGTCTCAACCAGCTGGTGTTGGAGTCTGACTGCCGGATTGAAGAAATAACTTCTCCCGATGATAACCTGCAGGCCGTGTTTGATTATCTGGTGGGAAAATGACATGAAGAACGAAATAATCAGGGTGTTTTCTTTTTATTTTTATCAGGCCAGGAAAACCAGCCGGACCAAAACTTTTTTCTGGCTAAGCACCGCCGCCATTTTGATGGCCCTGGTCATCAGAGCCTACAAGATAGCTGGAAACTGGACTGAGAGCGGGCAGGTTATTTTTCAGAATTTTTTGATGACCTTTTTCCTGCAGTTTTTAATCGTGCTCATGGCCTTGTTTTTCGGCACGGCCATCGTCGGAGAAGAACTGGACAACAGGACCATGCCTTACCTGACTTCCAGGCCTCTGGCTCGTCCGGCCATCATCCTGGGCAAATTTCTGGCCTATTTCTGCCTGAGCGGTTTAATGCTACTTTTATCTGTCCTGATTTCTTATTTAATATTAAACCTTGACAGTGAGTTTTCCCTCTCCAGTCTGGGGACAGTGCTCAGCTACTATCTCGTGCTCCTGCTCGGGCTGGCAGCCTACCTTTCTTTCTTCAATTTTCTCGGTGTCTGGCTAAAAAAACCAGTCCTGGTTGGCCTGGCTTTTGGCTTTGGCTGGGAGAGTATCATCCAGTACTTCCCGGGTACCACGCAAAAACTGTCCATCGTCCATTACCTCAAATCACTTCTGCCCAGGTACACCACCAGCAGCGGCAAACTGGGGTTCCTGTTCATCAGACTGGAACCAACTAAGCCCTGGCTGGCCATCCTGGTGCTGTTTGTGGTGGTGGCTGTCTTTCTCCTGCTGTCTTGTGTTCTTTTCAGTTATAAAGAATATCTTTATGAAGACTGAAAGGCTGATGACCTGCTGCCAACTGATTGAGCCAGGTTGATGGCCCCCCGACAGATCAGGTCAGGTAATCCGTTGAGTAAAATAGCCGGAGTGGCCGATACCCTTGTGTTATTAACGTCGCCTGGTAGCTTGGCCGTCAGCGTTTAAGCTGAGCGGAAGGGCTTGCTGAATTTCCTGAAGCCAGAGGAAGCTCAAAAAAATTATGATTCATCAGACATTTTCATTAAAAATTATTAAAAAAATAAATCAGTTGGCTACCCACGCTAAACTCGGCGGCGGCCGCTTTATGTTCCTGAAATCAGCGGCCTAGGCAGCGGCCTGTTTAGCAGACAAAATTAATTTTTACCCGTGGCCATAAACCTGTTTCTGAACTAAAATCTATAATTCAGGCTTGAATAAAAACAGCGCGAAAAGCAGTATTTTCCGGAATTTTTATATTCCTTTCCCTTTGGGCAGGTCTTTAGCCCGTTCCTTCAAAGCTTTGGCCAGTTGGTCCACTACTTCATCTTTAAGGCCCAGGTAAACTTTGACGTATTTTTCTGTGGCAGTAATTTCCAGGGCGTTGAGCACCTGGGTGATTTCCGGAAACTGGCCAGCCAGACCCAGGCCCAGGGCTTTAAGACCGGTCAGGGTTTCGGCCATTTTCTGGTGCTGCGTTTTATCCTGAGCATAGAGTTTTATTTCTAGGGAGTGAATTTGATTTCTGTAATCAGAAAAAGCAGAAAGATATTTCAGGTTTTCCCACATCTTAAGCTGGGGATTTTGCACCGCCGCCTGGTTTAAAAGCCCGGGCGGCAGGCTGATGAAACTAAAAGTCATAGCTCTGGTGTTGATGTCCTTCAGGTACGTTTTCATATCTTTACGGCTGAGGAAATTTGGTGTTTTCTTTTTGTAGACGTCTATGACTTTTTTGATGCTTTTCTCCGAGCCGATGGCGATGTTGGAAGAATCAAGAAAAGCCGTGCAGATGACGGCGGATTCTTCAATTTCCAGCATGGGGAAATAAGGAACGCCTTCGTAGTATTCCAGGGTGGAATCCTTATCTGTTTCAGCGGGCATTAATTTTTCCTTCTGGTATTTGAGGTTAACCAGCAGCACAGCATTTTCTGCCGGTTCCTTCAGGTCTCCGGCCACGGCCAGGGCCAAGAAGTAAACATCCTTGTGCAGGTCCACAAAGGAAGAAATCTTTTTCTGGTAGGTTTGAAGCTCTGGCTGCTGTTCTACCATCGTCCGAAAACGCGGCAGGTTGGCGATTTTATTCCAGTCCAGCACCATAAAAGCGGAGGTGTCGGCAGGAAGGAGGGTTAGCATATCCTGACCGGTGGCGCTTCCAGCTACCGGGATTCTGGCTTCAGGAGCGCAGGCTGCAAGAAGGAGGAAGCTGGCCAGAATGATAAAAGACCAGGCACCGAGTTTTTTAATTTTCATGGTCAATCTCCTAATTACTATTTACGGAAAAAATACCCCTCAGGTTTATTCTTTTTTATGATAACAAAATTTAGCCTGAAGCTAAAAGTAAAATTTTTGTTGAAAGCTACAGGCTTAATGGTTTTAAATAGAATAAACATGAGAAAGACAATGGATCCGTAAACGGGAGGAAAAATGAGAAAACGGGCTGTATTCTTTCTACTATTTTTCTTTTCTCTGATTATTCTTTTCTCGGCTGAAGCTTTTTCGGCTGAGGCCTTTCCCCAAATTCTACCGGTCAGGGAACAGGCGCGGGTGTTTAACTCCTGGCTGGAGAAAAGGCTGGAGACTATCCTGCCTGAGATAATGAGGCGGGAAGGCGTGGATATGTGGCTGGTTATCTGCCAGGAGTATAACGAAGACCCGGTCTACCTGACGCTGGTGCCTTTTGAAAGTCTTTCTGCCCGGCGACTTTCTATGCTCGTTTTCTACGACCGTGGGCCGGAAAAGGGTGTGGAAAAATTCAACGTTGGCCGTTATCCCATAGGAAAATTCTACCCGGCTCTCTGGGACCCGGCCAGGCAACCAGACCAGTGGCAGGCCCTGGCCGAGCTGATTAAAGCCCGAAACCCCAGAAAGATTGCGGTCAATGAATCAGGCACTTTTGCTTTTGCTGATGGCCTGACCTACACCAACCATCAGCTTCTAATTAGGTATCTCGGTCCTGAGCTGAGCAAAAGGCTGTGTTCCGGAGAAAAAATAGTGGTCGGCTGGCTGGAAAAAAGACTGCCAGAAGAAATAGAAGTTTACCATCATTTAGCCAGTCTGGCCCATCACTTGATTAAAGAAGCTTTTTCCACCATGGCCATTACTCCGGGTATAACTACCACAGAAGACCTGGAGTGGTGGTTCTGGGAGAGAATTCGCTCGCTCGGTCTTCAGACCTGGTTCAGTCCCTCGGTGGAAATTCAGAGAGCAAAGTTTTCACCTTTTAAAGATAATATCATCAGGCCTGGCGACCTTTTACACTGTGATGTGGGCATAACCTACCTAAAGCTGAACACCGACCATCAGGAACTGGCCTATGTATTAAAATCCGGCGAACAGGAAGCTCCGGCTGGTTTGCAGGAGGCTCTGGCCCGGGCTAACCGGGTACAGGACATCCTGACCGCTGAGTTCGTGGCCGGTCGCACCGGAAACCAGATTCTGGCGGCTGCTCTGAAAAAAGCCAGAGAAGAAGGTTTAAAAGCCAGCATCTACACCCATCCGCTCGGTTTTCACGGACACGCGGCCGGACCAACCATCGGACTCTGGGACAAGCAGGAAGGCGTGCCCGGTCAGGGTGATTATCCTCTTTATTACGATACCTGTTATTCCATTGAATTGAATTGCCGTTCCCTGGTGCCGGAGTGGGATAATCAGGAAGTGGTCATAGGAGTGGAACAGGATGCCTCTTTTACCAGAACTGGTGTGGTTTATCTTGATGGCCGGCAAACCAGGTTGCACCTTATTCGCTGAGCTCAAGGTCTGGCGAATTAAATTCCATTAATTAAAAAAATCAAGACGGAGGTCAAGTTATTAAAAAACCAGAAAAGCCGGTAAGAAGTTTAGCCGGAAGAATTTTTGGAGAATTGTTTTTTAAGCAGAGCGGAAAACTTTTAAGACATTCTTCGGAATAAAGGCTGATTTTTTAGCCCGCCGGGAAATGGAAGGTGACAAAAAAGCTTTTGCTAACTAAATAGAAATCAAATGAAAAAAAATTAGAAAATAAAACAGGGAGAAAGAACATGAAAAAACTCACCTCTGTTCCTGAGAAAAAAAGAACGATGACCATTCTTTTAGTGATGCTGGCCATGCTGTTTGCCGGCTTTAATTTGTTGCTGGCCAGCCCGGAAAAAGCCAATTATGAGCTGGCTTCACGCTGGACGCCAGCCAAGGTGGCTAAACTGGTCTTTGACCTGAGTGTGGACGCTAACTGGCTGAAGAACGGCGACCGTTTCTGGTACACTTACGAAACACCAGCTGGTAAAAGCTGGTACCTGGTGGACCCCGTTAACCGGCAGAAGAAGCCACTTTTTGATAACGCCACCATGGCGGCGGAGTTAACCCGTATTCTTCTTACCCCTTATGATGCCCAGCATCTGCCCATTAAAAACATCAAGTTTGTTAAAGGCGAAAAAGCCATCCAGTTTGAAATTGAAGTTCCCCTTGATAATGACGTCCAGGTGGAAGGCCAGGTGATGAAAGTCCGGGAACTGGAAAAGAGGTTTATGGACCGGGAAAAAGAGAAAGAAAAAGAACAGGACACAGAAGTTAACAAAACCAGAGAGGAAAAGCCCAAAGAACCAGAAAAGAAGACCAGGGTGCTGGGTTTTGAATACGACCTGGCCAGCGGCCGTTTAACCCTGCTAAAAGATTATCAACCCCAGCCCAAAAGACCTCGCTGGGCTTCTATCTCGCCGGATGGCCAGTGGGTGGTCTTTGCCCGTGGTCACAACCTCTTCCTGATGGATGCCGAAAATTATGCCAAAGCTTTAAAGAAAGCAGATGATAAAAGTATCAAGGAAATCCAGCTGACTCAGGATGGAGAAGAATTCTACAGCTTTGCCCGTAGTCTGCGCGATGAAGACAAGAAAGAGCTCCAGAAAGAAGAGAAAGACCGAAAAGATTACCGTGTCCCGGCCATCATGATTTTCTGGTCTAAAGACTCCAGAAAATTTGCCTGTATCCGGGAGGATGAAAGGAAGGTGGGGGACCTGTGGGTTATCAACAGTCTGGCAAACCCCAGACCGGCTCTGGAAACCTACAAGTACGGCATGCCTGGAGAAGAGAATCAGCCTCAGCCGGAGATCCTGGTTTTTGATATCGCTACCAGGAGCCGGGTAAAAGTTAAAGCGGAGAAGTTTAAGGACCCCACTTACAACATTTTTACCGCCCCCAGAAAAGCCACGGACAATGACCCGGACAACCCGCCCCCGGTCTGCTGGGTTTCTGACACGGCGGACAAACTTTACTTCGGCCGGCAGACCCGAGACCTGCATGGTTATGAAGTTTGTCTGGCTGATACTTCCAGCGGCGAAGTTAAGATTCTGATCAGTGAGCGGCTCAACACCTACGTGGATTATCAGCCGCTGCGCCTGCTTAACGGCGGGAAAGAGCTTCTGTGGTGGTCAGAAAGAGATGGTTGGGGACATTATTATCTTTACGATGGGGAAGGACACCTTAAAAACCAGGTGACCAGGGGAGAATTCAACTGTCAGGGCGTGGTGCAGGTGGATGAGAAAAGCCGGGTGCTTTACTTTCTGGCCTGCGGCCGGGAAAAAGGTGAAGACCCTTATTACACCCACCTTTACCGGGTTGGGCTGGACGGCAGCGGCCTGAAAAATTTAACGCCTGGAAATTACCATCATACGGTTTCTATGTGCGATTCAACCAGGTATTTTGTGGTCAACTACTCCCGGGTGGACACGGCCCCTAAATCTGAGCTCTATGAGGTCAGCGGACAGAAACTTCTGGATCTGGAAGCCACGGATGTTTCCAGACTGCTGGAAGCTGGTTTTAAATTTCCGGAGCCGTTTACGGTGAAGGCGGCTGATGGTATTACTGACCTTTATGGTGTGATGTACAAACCCTTTGATTTTGACCCCAGCCGCAAATATCCAATAATTGCTTATGTCTATCCTGGCCCTCAGACAGAGAGCGTATCCAAGAGTTTTTCACCCCGGAACCAGAACATAGCTCTGGCCCAGCTGGGCTTCATCGTCATTGAAGTGGGCAACCGGGGTGGAAGTCCCATGCGTTCCAAGTGGTACCATAATTATGGTTACGGCAACCTCCGGGATTACGGCCTGGCCGATAAAAAATACGCCATTGAGCAGTTAGCGGCCAGACATCCTTTCATTGACCTCAACCGGGTGGGCATATATGGCCATTCCGGCGGCGGTTTTATGACCGCGGCGGCTCTTCTCGTTTACCCGGATTTCTTCAAAGTGGGCGTGGCTTCTTCTGGTAACCACGAAAATAACATTTACAACCGCTGGTGGAGTGAAAAGCACCACGGCGTAAAAGAAGTGGTGGACAAGGAGGGAAACGTAAAGTTTGAGTACAGCATCGAGAAAAATTCCGAGCTGGCTAAAAACCTCAAGGGACATCTGCTGCTGACCACCGGTGATATTGATGATAACGTTCATCCGGCTAACACCTTCCGCCTGGCGGCCGCTCTGATTAAAGCCGGCAAGCGGTTTGATTTCTTCATCTTCCCTGGCCAGAGGCACGGCTACGGAGACATGAATGACTACTGGTTCTGGATTAGAGCTGATTATTTTGCCCGTTACCTGTTAGGAGATTTTTCTCAGTCGGTGGACCTCCTGGAACTTCAGAGAGAATGGGAACAGAGCGGCGAGAAAAAGAAAAATTAAGCTGATTAACGGCCCGGGTAAATTAATCTAGCCAGGCCGGGAATAAATTTTTCTGGTAAAATTAGATTAGCTTAAAAAAGAAAACAACAACACTACCAGAAAACGGAGGTGGCCATGACCCTGGATGAAATAATCAGGAGCCGGCGAAGCATCAGACGTTATCTTGACCGTCCGGTAGAAAGAGAAAAAATCATAGCCTGCCTGGAAGCGGCCCGGCTGGCTCCTTCAGCCGAAAATTCCCAGCCCTGGCGGTTTCTGGTGGTTGATGACCCGGAGCTTAAAAATCAGGTAGCCGAGAAAGCCTTTTCTGGTATCTATTCTCCCTGCCGGTTTGCTGCTCAGGCACCAGTGCTGGTGCTGATGATGGCCAGGCTGGACTTGCTGGCCAACGTTCTCGGCCGGGTCATTCAGGGCACTCAGTTTTACCTTTTGGACCTTGGTATAGCGGGTGAGCATTTTGTGCTCAAGGCAGAAGAATTAGGCCTGGGCACCTGCTGGATTGGCTGGTTTAACCAGCGGGCGGTGAGGAAGTTACTGAAAATTCCCCGCACCTACAAGCTGGTGGCCATGTTTTCCGTCGGCTACCCGGCCAGCCGTCCACCCGGCGAACACAAAAGGAAGAAGCTGGAAGAAATTGCCTGGTTCAATAAAATTAAAGAAGCCAGAGAAGAAGAAAACAAATAGCTAAAAATCTGTCGGAAAATAAAATTTATCTCGTGGTTAGTTTATAAATTTAACTTAATTAAAGAAAAAGCATGAGGAGAAAAGAGTTGTTAATTTTTCTGGCCATCGTTTTGCTTATTTATGGAACAGTAAATGGTTATATCGTCTGGCGGCTGCTTCAGGCTTTTTCTTCCCAGGCTCTGCTTAAAGCCATCTTCCTGCTGGGTTTCCTGGTTTCCATGCTGGCCTTTCCTCTCGGACGGATTTTTAACAGCCATTTCCAGCACCATTTTTCTGAAAAACTGGTGTCCTTTGGTGCCTACCACCTGGCTCTGATGATTTATCTTCTTCTTCTCCTGCTGGCCAGAGATGCACTCAGAGGAATTGTCCGCCTGAGCCGGGTTGGACCCGGGGTGGTGGAGTGGCTGTCCGTGAGACAGCCGTCCGGGTTCATCCTCATAGCCGCTGTTTCCCTGCTGATAATCTACCTGGGACATCTAAACGCCATCAACCCTAGGCTCAAAACCCTGGACCTTAACATTCCCAAGGAAGTTCCGGCTTCAAGACAGCTTAAAGCGGTTTTAGTTTCTGATATTCACCTTGGCGTGATAAACCGGTCGGAGCGTCTGGCCCGGCTGGTGGAAAAAATCAACGCCTTAAAACCGGACGTGGTCTTTTTTGCCGGCGATGTGGTGGATGAGGCTGTTTCTCAGGAAGAAGAAGAGAAAATGGTTGGGTGTCTTAAAGCCATAGAAGCACCGCTGGGGCTTTATGCCTGTCCGGGAAATCATGAATATTACAGCGGTTTTGCCCGCAACATTTCTTATTTAGAAAAAGCTGGTGTCCAGGTTCTTCTGGACCGAGCGGTAAAGGTAGGTGATTATTTTTATGTCCTCGGCCGAAAAGACTGGACTGCGGTAAGGCAGGGTGAGAAAAGACTTTCTCTTAAGGAAATAATCGCCCGCGACAACATAGACCTTTCGCGGCCGGTTATTGTGCTTGACCATCAGCCACTTTATTTAGATGAAGCAGCCGCGGCCGGGGTTGACCTGCAGCTTTCCGGACATACACACGCCGGTCAGCTTTTTCCCTTAAACTTAATCAACAAGCTGGTTTATGAAAAAAACTGGGGTTACCTGCGCAAGGGCCAGACTCATTTTTATATCTCCGCTGGCAGCGGTACCTGGGGTCCCGCAGTGCGTACTGGCAGCCATTCCGAGCTGGTACTCATCAATTTATCGTTTGGTCAGCAATAAAAAAAAATTTCGGGATAGCAAACTAACGGTAGCGAGAGCCGGAAATTATTTTAAGTGTCCTTTTTTCTGGTCGTAACGTTTGATTATCTCTTCCGTAATGTCAAAAGAAGGCTGAAAATAGATAAGACCTGAGGAACTCAGGTCAAAAACCAGGTCGAACCCTTTTTCCTTGACCAGCTCGTCCACCACGGCCAGCATTTCCTCCCGGATTTTCTTGATGAGCTGGCTTTTGAATTGTTCAAAATCAGCCGAAGCTTCCTGCTCATATTTCTGTCGGGCGGCTTCTTTCTGGTCAATTTCCAGCTGAAGCTGACTGATAGCTTCCGGGCTGAGGGTCAGTTTCTGGCTGGCCAGACGGTCCTTTAATTTCTGGATCTCTTCGTTTCTTTTCTTGATTTCCTCTTTTATCGTCTGCTCTTTTTCTTGCAGGATGGAAACCGCCTTTTTACCTTCGGCCGATTGTTCAAAAGCTTTCTGGGAGTTAATCACCGCCACTTTCAAGTTGGTCTGGGCGGTCAGGCTGGAGGAAGTGAAGACCAAAAATAAAAATAAAATTAGATTTAACGTATAAAAACTGGCTTTTAGATTAGCCTTTCTCGCTTTCATGGCCTGCCTCCTGATAAATCCACTGTTGAGCTGCGTCCAGAGACCTTTCCCTCAGCTCTTCATCCGGTTGAGAACTTCGGAAACTCTCTGGAGTGCGGCCTTTAAGTATTCAGGTCTGGCTCCAAAACCGAAACGGAGGTGTTTTTCAACTTTAAAATGTTCACCGGGCACCAGAAGAACACTCTTTTCCTGCCGGACGGTTTCCACCAGACTCAGAGCATCAACCGGAAGGTTGTAGCCAGCAAAGAGGATGGCTCCCGCTTGAGGTGGATGATAACGGAAAAGCGAGCCGTGGCTTTGCAGCCAGTTTTCCAGCAGGGGCAGGTTCTCCTGCAGGATGGAGCGGGTGCGGTTAAGAAGTTTTAGCCTGCGTTCCGGCTGGAGGGCCAGGGTACCCAGATGGTCAGTCAGCGCTGAGACAGAAATGGTGGTGTAATCGTGGTAGGTCCAGATTTTTCGGACTAGTTCTTCCGGAGCTACCAGCCAGCCGAGCCGGAGGCCGGGCAGGCCATAGGCTTTGGACAGCCCGCCCACCACGATAGCTTTTTCGTACTGCCCCCAGAAAGAAGGAGTTTCCTGGCCGTTTCTTTCCGCTCCCCGGTAGACTTCATCTACCAGCAGCCAGGCTCCCACCTCAGCCGCCAGCTTGATGATTTCTTTTCTGACTTCTTCCGAAAGAATAGCGCCCGTGGGGTTGTTAGGGTTGGTCAGGATGATTATCCTGGTCCGGGGAGAAATCAGCTTTTTTAATTCGTCCGGGTCTGGCTGCCACCTGAGTTCTTCTCTCAGCCACAGGGATTTAACTTCTGCTCCAAAGGCTCTGGCCAGTCCCCACATCTGCATGTAGTTGGGAAGCTCAAAAATAACTTCCTGGCCTGGTTCAATCAGACTCCACATCAGCAGGAAATTAGCTTCCGATGAACCAGCCGTGACCATGATTTGTTCCGGGTTTACACCCTGATAAAGCCGGGCAATGTTTTCTCTTAAAGGAGGAGTGCCGTTGGTCTGAGTATAGCCGAGTTCTACCCGCAGCAGTTCTTTTTGTTCTTCTGGAGTCAGCAGTTCAGCCAGGCTTAAGGGATGCACACCTGATTCAGACAGGTTGTACTCCACCACGTTTTCCCAGAGCGATTGCATCCTTTCCATCTCAAAAACTTCAATTTTCATGCCAGGTCTCCTTTTTTGTTTTTTTGCTTTATATTTCTACTTTTAAAAATCTTTTTAGCACCAGAGCAAAAATAATGGACAGCAGAAAATAAGCTACCAGCCAGTGCCATCTGATACCCAGAAACGACAGGCGGTATTCCGGCAGAGTGATTTCTACTTTCTCGGCATAAGCTCCAGCCGGCAGAGGTTTCTCTCCGGGGTAGAGAAGCTGAAGCCAGAGGTTTTTACCCGGACGCAAGGGTGAAAGTTTTTTAAGCTGGTGGAAACCGGCGGCTATTTCTTTCCGGTATTTTTCTCCGTTGATGATGACCAGAAGGGGAGCGGCCACCGCTTCTTTCACCCTGATTCTCCAGTCAACTTCATTTTCATCCACTATCCGTAAAACCGGTGTTTCCACCGTTAAACCTGGTGGCGTTTCCAGGTCCAGGGAAGCCCGGTCTACTTCCACTGCTGGTGTTAACCTGACTTTGAGCAAAAAAGTTTCACCGGGTTGAAAGCTGCGGTAGCCGAACCAGAGGTTCAACTGGGATAAAAGCAGAAATAGGGGGATGATCATGACCAGCAGCGGTTTCAGGTTAAGGCTCAGGTAACGTAAATTGGCCAGAAGCAAATTTTTCTGAGTCTGGAGCAGAGTTCTGTAATCATGCTGAAAAAGCCTCATCTCCAGAAGATGGGCTTTGATCAGGCTTTTGGTCTGTTTGATTTTTTCCTGGTTGGAAGTTTTCTTGTAGATAAAAAGCATGAACAGAGAAGTCAGCAGAGAGACAAACAACAACCCTGCCCAGGGATTAAGCCGGGTGAAGGGCAGAAGAAGTAGCTGGACGATAAACCCGAAGGCCTGCATCAACCACCACATGAACAACTCCGGCCTGACTTCAGGAAATGTAACCGAGGCCCTTCAGTCTCTTTTTAATCTCTTCTTCCGAATCCGCTCCCTCAAACTTGGCCACTTCTTTTTCCAGCACGTGGACGATGAACTCTTCAGCCGAGCTGTAACCGGCTACCTCGGCAATTTTTTTGATCTTTTCGTAGAGCTCTTTTTCCAGTTTAACCTTGGCTTTGCCCATCTTTTCTCCTTTCTTGGCTAAAAAATGTTTCTTCCGGTTATCTCCGGTGGAATTTTTATGCCGAACAGGGATAGAATTCCGGCGGTTACGTCTTCAAGCTTCGGGTCCGGTAGTTTAACTGGCCGGCTGGTTAGCAGGATGCCGGGTATTACCTCGGGTGAGGACATGTGGTCTCCACTCCATTTCTGGCGGTTGTCTTCCAGCAGCTCGCGGGGAAAACTACCGAGGGGAGAAGCCCAGGAAATCCGGTAGTTGCGGTTAAAACCAAGAATGAGGTCAGGCGCTTCAGCCTGATAGGGCCCGCGGTAGACATCCTGGCTGAGGTAAGCTTTAAGGATGATTTTCTGCCCGGTTTTCGGGTCTACCAGTTGCTCCAGTTTGTAGGCTATTTCTCTAAGAAGCGGTTCTTTTTCTTCTGGCCGCACCAGGCCGTATTTTTCTCGACCTTTGAGGTTGAGGTAAAGGGCGTTCAGCCCCACCCCGTAGGCTCTGGTTCTGGACCAGTCAGTTCCCTGAAACAGGCTGACTTCTTCGGGTTTTACCCCTGGCTCCAGGTAATGATAACCGTTCTGGAGCAGCCAGGTGTTCAGGTTGAAACCGCGGCGGAAAGGATTGAAGCCATGGTCAGACATAACAATGATGACCGTATTTTTATCTGCTTTATCCAGAGCCAGCTGCAGGGCCCGGTCCATTTGCTGGTAGGTACTGGCGATGACCTGACCGAACTCTCTGGCCAGCTTTTCTTCGTAGGCTGGGTGCTCGCGGTCAATCAGCCGGAAAAACATGTGCTGGCGCTGGTCAGTGTTGGAGAAATAGAAGAAAAGAAGTCCGGAACGGAAACGGCTGAGCTCATGTTCCAGCATGGCCATGGATTCCTGGTAGACCAGTTCATCCTGAGCCAGAAATTCTTTTTCGTCCAGCACCTCGTTTTCCAGCGCGGCGGTGTCAGCCGGTAGCCCCTTGGTAAAAAAGGGCCCGAATTTTTCTGCCAGCTCCCGGGCATAATGTTCCGGGGTGGAGATGGGCAGAGCCGGCTTTTCCGGGTCAATGTTAATCGGGCTGACGTAAAGCTTGAACTTCGGCCTTACTTCCTTCAGGTAGAAGAGGCAGATACCGGTGACGCTCTGTCCGGGAATAAACTCAAAGGTTATTTTTTTCCAGCCGCTCCATTCTTTTTCCCGCAGGATGAATTCCTGGTCCTGGTAGGAGATTTTGGCCACTGGGTTAACCGGGTCAATAAAAACTTTGAAATCCACGTAGGTTTCCGGGTTTCCAGCCCGAAAAGGGTTGTTGGGCCCGGGAATTCTGGCTTCTACTCGGTTGCCGATGACATAAACATCGTGAACTCTTCCGCCGCCACCGTATTCTTCGGTAATGGCTTTGTATTCGTTGGTGTAATAGTTAAAAAGTCCGTAATAGCCTTTGAGGTCAGGGGTGCCCATGCCAGACAGGGTTTTCTGTCTGGTCTTCACCGGGGGATAGTTAGAAGGTATTTTAAATATGGTAGCCGGGATGTCGTAATCTTCCAGTATTTGCCAGAAAGCCCGGCCTTTTCTCAAGTTCCTGATTTCCCCGCCTGAGAGCGGCAGAATCAGCCGGCCGAGCTTCAGGTTGTGGCGGCTCGGAATGCTTTCTGAGGCAGAAAAAACGGGCAGGTAATTTTCCGGGTTGCGGTGCACAAAATCAAAGATGGCGTGACCGCCGGGGTTAGTGCCGGTTATAAAATTAGCCCAGGCTACGGGGCTCTGAGGGGGGATGCTGGAACCGAGGGGCTGGAAACTTCCAGCGCTGGCCAGGGCCCGAAAAGCTGGCAGGCGGCCTTCTTGCATAAGCGCCCGGGTGAGGACCGGGTCCATCCCATCAAACCCCAGGACGATAACTTTAATACCGCTGTCTCGGGAGCCTCTGGTTCTCAACACCGCCTGGCCTGGACTGAGAAGCAAACCGGCAGAGGTTCCGAGCAAAAGTTTCAGAAATTCTCTTCTGTCCAGAGCTTCATCTTTTTTTTCTTTTACCATTTTTACCCTCCGGCACCTGAGCTGTTTCAGCTTTCAGAAGGCTCTGGCCATCCAGGTAAGCCGGTTTTTCCAGGCCAAAAAGTTCCAGCACCGTGGGTGCTATATCCATTATAGACGGATTTGATGTTTTTAGCTTCAGGTTGGTGAAAAATACACCAGGTACCAGGTTGGGGTCAAGGCAATGGTCAGCACTCCAGGCCTTTCTGTTATCTTCAAACAACGTGCGGTTTACTTTCCCGGTGACTGAATCCCAGGAAACGCGGTAACCAGAGTTGTAAGCCACAATCAGGTCTGGCGCCTGGTCCAGGTAGGGGCCGTCGTAAATCCTGGCCGTGTCTATAATCCGGTTTATGGCCACCTGGTTTGTTTCCGGGTCTTTAAGCCCGGAAAGCCTGGCCATCAGTTCCTCTTTTAAGGCCTGTGCTTCTGAACCTGGTTCCACAATGCCCTGAGCTTCGCGGCCTTTAAGGTTGAGGTAGAGGCCAGCCAGGCCCAGGCCGTATGCTCTCGTGCGGCTCCAGTCCACCTGTTTAAACCATTCTTCGCTTTCCGCGGCACCTTCTTTAAGAGCCAGGTAGCCATTGAGGTAGAGCCAGGAGTTAAGGTTGACCCCGCGGCGGAAAGGTTTAAAACCGTGGTCAGACATGATTACCAGAACATCCCGGGAAGACATCTGCTTCATCACCCGGCCGACCAGGTCATCCATTTTACGGTAAAGGTCTTCAATCACCCTGTGTCCTTCAGCCATTTTACCGGTGGCTTTAAAGGCTGGATGGGTGCGGTCCAGGTAGCGCCAGAACATATGCTGGATGCTGTCTGTGGTTTCAAAAACACAGGTGACCAGCCCCCGTCTGGTTTTTTTCAGGGCGTTGAAGAGCATCTTTTCCCAGTCCTGGTGAAAAGAATAAGCCAGCTCCAGAAAGGCTTCGTCTGGCAGAACGCCCTCGTTCAGAGCCCAGGTGTCGTTCGCTTCTCCCAGGGTAACAAAATTTCCCAGAAGCTTGGCCAGGTAAGCGGAGTAAACAAAGGGATGAGAAATAGGCAGAGCCGGTTTTTCCGGATCTATGTTAAGTGGAGTTAAGTAAAGTTCAAAATGGGGAGTTGTGCTCAGCAGGTAGAACCTGGTCAGTCCGTAGACTTTAAGCCCCAGACCGGCCGGGAAACTTAACCTGACCCAGGGAGAAAACCTGTGCTGTTCCAGGGTAAATTTCTGCCCGGAGACTTCCACTTCCACCCGGTCCGTTTGGGAGCCGAACTTGATGGTCAGCGGGATTTTTATTTCTTCAGGTTTTTTAAGAAGCGAATTTTCTGGTCCAACGATAAAAGTCCTGATGACGTTTCCTTCTCTTTTAACCAGGTAGCTTTCGCCGCCTTCTTTTTTCTGAATCCGCTCCGGGTTGGTGGTGTAGAAGAGAAAGGTGCCCTGGCTTCCTTTGAGGTCCGGAAGACACATCCCGGAAAGCAGGTGTCCGGCAAATTTTTCCGGCGGAAAGGTTATGGGTACGCGCAGGATAGTGGAGAATATTCCCTGCTGTCCGAGAAGTTTCCAGAAAGGCTGGCTTTTACGCAGAAGACGCATCTCTGGCCGGCTCAGGGGCAAGCGGTACTTTCCCAGGTTCAGGTATTTCCGGGGCGGACCAATCCTGGCTGAAGAAAGGTCCGGAAGGTACGTTTTTGGGTTGCGGCTGAGAAAATCAAATATGTTGTGCTTGGATGGGTTTACTCCGGTCATAAAAGAAGACCAGGCCACCGGTGAAATAGCCGGGGTGGTGGTCTGCAGTTTACTGAAAGTTCCTTCTTTTTTCAGACGGGCCAGGTGGGGGAGTTTGCCCTCAGCCATGAACTTTTCGGCTAATTCCGGGTCCATGCCGTCAAAGCCCAGGATGATGACCCGGTCAACCTGGCTGCGTTGGTAAGCTTTTTGTCCCCGCAGCAGCCGCAGCAGCAGACGGAAAGGCCAGGAAATAAGGGAAAAAAGAGCCAGAAAAAAGGTCAGAAAAAAAACAAGAAAAGAAGAAAGAAAGGCAAAACCAGCGCCAGGCCCGATGTAAGCTTCGGCCGGCGAGGAAAGCAGAAAAAGTAGCCAGAAAAAGATAAAAAGCCCGGAGTTAAAATAAATTTTTCTGGAACGTAAGGGGGAAGAAATTATTGGCCTTGGCTTTGGTGTGGGGTTCATTTAAGTTTTTTCAGGATTATGCTGGCCAGATGTTCAATGGCCAGGTCATCTCCGTAATCTTCTGCCGCCCAGAAGAAGGCATCATCCCAGGTGTGCATGCCCTGCAGGTAGCTGCGGCCGAAAATTTCTTTTTTCTTGATGGAGCCTTTCAGGTCAAAGCCCGGTTCGGAAACGACCACCAGGTCCGGCCCCTTGGCCGTATATTTGCCCTTGTAAATTTCTTCCGCTTTAAAAACCTGACGGATGACCTTTTTCCCGTTGTACTCCAGCTTCGTTAATTTCTCGGCAATTTCCTCTTTGAGGGCTTTTTTATCTTCTTTTTTGACCCGGCCCTTGGGGAATCTATTCTCCAGGTTAAGGTAGATGCGGCTGGGGTCCAGGGCAAAAGCTACGGTTTTAGCCGAAATGTCCTGCAGGGAGCGGGGGTTGGGGCTGGTAAACGACAGATAACCTTCCTTTTCCAGCCAGGCGTTAAGATAAACTTCCTGCACGATGCCAGTAAAACCATGGTCCGAAAGCAGGAAAAAGAAATCCTCTTCCTCTTCCATTTTTTTCATGGAGTTAAGGATTTTTAGGATTATGCGGTCAATCTGCTGGTAAAAATCCAGAAAGGCCTGGTGGTAGGGATGGGATTTATCTTCATAAGCGGACCAGAGAAAGTGATGGAGGCGGTCAGTACCAGTGATGACGAACTCAAAAAAGTCCCAGTCCTGCTCCCAGAAATAATTCAGAGCCTTCTGATGACTGGCCAGGCTTTTAGCTAATTCCTGCCAGAGCAGGGAAGGGTTGTCTATGACTTTGGCTGTGTCCACATCAATCTGATAGCCCATTTTTTCCAGCTCGGGGAAATAGCTCTGGGGAAAGACCGAGCGGCTGAGGTCTATGGCCACAAAGCCGGAAATCATCACCCCGTTTATCCGACGGGCCGGGTAGGTGGAAGGCTGGTTGATGACAATACTTTTCAGCCCTTTGTGACCAAGAGTATCCCACAGGGTGTCCACCTTAACGTCCAGGAAGTTAGGAATTCTGAGCTCGTAGGAACCGGGTTTGAAATCAGTAAAACCAAAGATGCCATGAGTACCGGGGTTGGCCCCGGTCATGAAGTTGGTCCAGGAAACCGCAGAAATTTCCGGCAGGCTGGCTTTCATTCGGTGGAGCTTGCCTGAATCAATCAGGCGGCCGACCGTGCTCATAACCCCGCTTTTGGCCAGGTCCAGGAGCATGGAATGGGGGACACCGTCCAGCCCCACCACGATAACTTTTTTCCGACGTTTACCTTTTTTTAACAGCGTCATTACTCTGATTATTATAACATCAGAGCTCCAACTGTCAATTTAAACAGAGCAAAATATTTTTTAAGCTGTTGAAATTTAATTGGTTAACTGGCAAGGTGGGGGTCGGTTCAGTTCTTGACCCCGGCTGCTTTCAGCAGATGTTCCAGGAACATTTCCTCTGGCACCGCTCCTTCAAGGGAAACGCTGTCATTAAAGATGGTCTTGGGAACACCGTAAACTTCATATTTTTGAGCCAGGTCTGGAAATTCGGTAGCTTCTACCATGGCTCCTTTGACCAGCGGAGATTCCAGAGACATCTGGTGGGCCAGACGCACAGCCATCGGACAGTAGGGGCAGGTCGGTGTGACAAAAACCTGAATGTTGACTTCTTTGTCCAGCTTTTTCAGGGCTTCTTTGGTTTGTTCTGAGAGTTCAGTTTCTCCCCGGCTGACATCCACCATAGCTTCCAGCAGGCTCATGAATTCGTAGCCAGAAGGTATGCCGAAAAACCGGATGCCAGAGTCTTTTTCACCCATGACCACGATGGCCGGGACTTTGTCTATCTGGAACTCGGCTGCCCGAGCTGGCTCTTTGTCTATGTCATACACCGTCAGGTTGATTTTATCGGACAAACCGGAAAGTTCCTCCAGCAGCTGTTTTGTCTCCGGGCAGTAGGTGCATTCTTCCTCTGCCGGCTGGCCGGGCACAATCAGCGGGCTTTTTTCTCTCAGGAAAAAGACCAGGTTGACCGGGTTAATCAGCTCGGCCTCAAATTTTTTCTGGGCGAAGTCTCTGACTTCTTGATTTAGCAAAACCATTTTTACTCTCCTTTGTTTTGGCTTATTTAAAAATCCTACATTTCTTATAAGTTTAGTATAGATTAGGCAAAATTTCAAGTCTGTTCTCGCTTAATTTCCCGTTTTTCATTGACAACGGCGGGAGATTAGGCTTAAATTTCCCTTTTATGATACGCTAAATAAAAGAATTTGTAAAATGAAAAAATTATTTGCTTTTCTGGAAGAGGAATACCGGAAAAAGACCAGGAAAAGCTATGAGCTTTTTCAGCGGGCCTCGCAGGTGATGGTCAGGGGCGGAAGTCATACCCTGAGGCTGTGGAAGCCCTATCCCTTTTTCCTGACGTCAGCCAGCGGCAGCACAGTGGAAGATGCTGATGGCAACCGGTATGTTGATTACTGGCAGGGACATTATGCTAACATCCTGGGCCACAACCCGGAACTCATCAGGAAGAAATTGTTGCCCTATGTCAGGCGTGGCACTTTTCATACTGGCTTTGAAGGTTCAGTCCAGCTGGAGCTGGCGGAAAAAATTCTTAGTCGCCTGGAAGAGTCCGGCCTGAGAATCAGGTTTACCACCTCCGGCACTCTGGCCAGTACTTTTGCCGTGATGTTGGCCATGGGTTATACCGGTCGGGACTATGTTCTGAAGGTGGGCGGTGGCTGGCATGGCTCCTCTCCTTATCTTTTGAAGGGCGTTAAGTACCACCCAGGACGGGGCTTTAACCTGCCGGATTCAGCCGGTTTGCCGCCAGAATTCAGCCAGAAAATTATCATCACCAGGTTCAACGATACCGAACAACTGGTGGAGAAGTTTAAAAAGTACGGTTCCCGGTTGGCCTGTTTCATAGTGGAACCGTTTATCGGAGTGGGCGGCTTTCTTTTCAGTTCCAGGGAATACTTGGAAACTGCCCGGGACCTCTGTGACCGCTACGGCGTGGTGCTGATTTTTGACGAGATTATTTCCGGTTTCCGTTTTGCGGCCACGGGGTTGCAGAAGCTTTACGGCCTTTCGCCGGACCTTTCTCTTTTTGGTAAGTTAATAGGCGGGGGGCAGGCGGTGGCGGCTGTGGTTGGCCGTCGTAAAATCATGGAGGGCTGCGAAAAAGCAGGAAAAGATGGCCGGGTTCTGTTTGAAGGTGGCACTTTCTCAGCCCACGAAGAATACCTGCGGGCCGGTCTGGTGATGCTTGATTATTTAGAGAAAAACGAAAGTAAGATTTATCCCCGGATTGGCAGGCTGGCGGAAGAGCTGCGTCAGGGGGTGGAAAAAGCTTTCCAGGAAGAAGGGTTACGTGTGGTTTGCACCGGACGGCCAAATGAGGTGGTTGGTTTCAGCTCGTTTTTTATGGTTAATTTCCCGAAAAAAGAGTTTGACTACAGATATCCAGAAGACGTCTGGAACCCTGACCGCTCGGATGTCTTGCTCAGAGAAGAAGCTCTGAAGCTGGCTCTTTTGCTTCACGGTGTGCATGTGGTCCATGGTGGCGGCTGTCTGTCCACTGCTCATACGCCAGAAGAAGTAAAAAGAACCATTGAAGCTTATGCTCAGGTAGCCCGGACTTTCAAAAGATTTCTTAAGTCTTAGCTCCGGCCGGTTTCATCCAGAAATGGTAGTTTCCGGACTCAACCCAGAAAACCAGTTCTTTTTCTTTCTCCGCCAGGCTAATTTCCGACTTATTCTCTGGCAGCAGGAAATCCTGACCATCCCAGAGCAAAATCTGTGATTCTTCAATAACCGCTTTTGCCCACAGCCTGGGAAAATAAACTTTAGCTCTCGTTCCGGCGGGGACGCTTAACTTAAGCTGGTATTCATCCTGTTCTTTTTTCCAGTAAACAGCTGCTTTACCGAACGGCGTTTCATACTCGGCCCGGGCCCAGCTAACTTTTCCTTCAACGTAAGGCTTAACCCTGAAGGTCTGCCAGCCAGGTTCCATCAGGTAAAGACCTGCCAGAGTTTTGTAGAACCAGGCTTCCACACTGCCGAACATCACGTGGTTGTGCGAGTTCATGCCCCGGCCGGTGAGTTTTTCCCATCTTTCCCAGAGAGTAGTAGCGCCTTCTTTAATCATGTAGCCCCAGCCCGGGTAACTTTCCTGCAGGATAACATCCAGAGCCAGGTCAGAACGGTGGAATTTATCCAGCACTTCAAAGAGGTAACGGGTGCCCAGCAGACCTGTGTCCAGATGCCGGTCATGGAGGACTTCAACTGAGTAACATAAAATTTTCCAGATTTTTTCCCTGGCTTCTTCCGGAACCAGGTCAAAAGCCAGGGGTAGAAGGTTAGCGGTCTGGTCCGGCAGCCGGTCTACCAGGCTCTGGCGCAGGGCTTTGTATTGATCCTCTTCCAGGAAGTACTGGTTAAAGGCATTTTTGATTTGTCTGGCTAGTTCCCGGTATTCCTGAGCTTCTTCCTGACGGCCGACAAGCTGACAGATTTCCGAAAACAACTGCACGTCGCGGTAATAAAAGGCGCTGGCCACCAGTTCCAGAGGTGTCTTTTTGGGCACCATAGCCCCCGGCTGACACCAGTCTCCGTACTTCCCGCTGGCCAGCTGTAAGTTTCCAGTAGCTTTTTTACGTAAAAAATCAACGTACTTTTTCAGTCCCTGAAAATGTTTTCGCAAAACATCGCGGTCGCCATAAAATTGATACATGTGCCAGCACAGTTGCAGATAAGCTGAGCTCCAGGCCGGGTCGGCGGGGTAAGTCTTTTTGCTGTAGGGCGGCACAAAATCGGGCAGGCTGCCGTCCTCCATCTGAGCCTGCCGGATGAGGTTCAGAAAATGCTGGTAAAAAGCGGCCAGGTCAAAGTTAAAAGAGGAAGCCTCAGCTGTGACCCAGGCATCGGCCAGCCAGCCGTGTCTTTCATCCCTTTGAGGACAGTCTGTTGGTATGCTCATAAGATTAGCCCGCTGGGTCCTTAACACCATCTGATGAATCTGGTTGAGTAATGGTTCTGAGCACTCAAAATCACCTGCTCTCTCGGCTTTCAGATGAACAAAACAGGCCTGCAGGGTGTTTTCTCCAGGTGACCCAGGCAGGCCGCTTACTTCCACGTACCTGAAACCATGATAGGTGAAGGAAGGCTCGTATGTTTCCAGACCCTCTCCTCTTAAAACGCAGGTGTCTGTGGCTCGAGCCCGGTCGTTGGTGGCATTGTTCAGATGGCCGTTCTGGTCCACTAACTCTCCGTAGCGCAGGGCAACCGTGGTGCCAGCCGGACCTCTGACCTTAAGCCGGGCCCAGCCTGAGATGTTCTGTCCGAAATCAAAAAGGTATTTATCCGCGGCCAGTTGATTTATCTGGACTGGTGTTATGATTTCTGTAACAGCTACTGGCGGAAGGTTTTCACCGGCCAGGACCGCCGGTCCACCGCTCAGAGCGATAGCTTTTTTCCAGCTGCTGTCATCAAAGCCCGGAAGGTTCCAGCCGGGCATTTCCAGGCGAGCATCGTAATCTTCTCCATAATAAAGCCCATTTTCCTGAATGGCCCCATGGCTGGCCCTCCAGCTTTCATCAGAAGAGATGATTTCAAAACCGCCGTTTTCGTAGTAGATTTCCAGCCTCAGAGCCAGCCGGGGCTGGTCGTAGCCGTATTTTTTAAGGTAACGACCGTTGCCCAGGATAACTCCGAGGGCGTTTCTTTCCTGGATGAGTTCTGAGACTTCATAGGCCGAATAATAAGCAACCTGGTGGTAATCTGACCAGACCGGGTCCAGGACCTTTTGACCTATTCTCTGGCCGTTAAGGTAAAGCACATAATGTCCTAGCCCGCAGATGTAGATGGTAGCCCGGCTGGCCCGGCCCCGGCCCCGGAATTCTTTTCTCAGGTAGATAGCTTTGTAGTGAACATTTTCCGGCTCTTCTTCACCCAGAAGAACAGTCTTTTCGGCCAGAAAATGTTCTGGTTCAGGCAGGCTGATCCAGCTGGCTTTAAACTTAGAAGTCCCCATAAAACCAGTTTTAAAAGTGGCAATTTCGCTGAAGGGGCTGGCTTCGTCCCGCTGGTTCCACCAGCGAACGCGCCAGTAGTAAACCTGACAGCTGAGCAGTTCTTCGCCCAGGTAGGGGATTTGAATGGAACTGTTGCCCCGAACCTTTCCGCTATCCCAAAAATCTCCGATTTCTTTTTCGCAGATTTCTTTTTCCGAAGAGACGATAATCTGGTAAGCGCTCTGGCCATCTCCGCGGCGGTCGCTTTTTAATTTCCAGGAAAATCTTGGCCGGGGAAGGTCAAGGGTTTCCGGTTCTTTGAGGTATTCAACCTTTAAATCATATGGCGGGTAAATCATGGCTTTTTATCTCTCCAGGTCTTGACTTGCTTTTTAAGAGCCAAATTCTTTGGCTTCATTTTTTATTTCATTTTCTTACTTAGTCTGTAGCCTGAACCAGGAAATAATCGGCCGGGTTCAGTCCGTACTGCTCCGGGTTTATTTCTTTGACAATCGTCCGCTTGAACCTTTTTGTTTCCGGGTCTGTTTCTGTGAGGTCCACCACCTCGCCGTCTACTTTCTGGCCCTGGCTGTCAACTATTATTTTCACTTTTGGTCTCAGGAGAAAGCGGGCTTCCTGGTTGGTTTCCACTACCAGTCCAATTTCTCCGGTGTTGAGCAGAACCAGAGTACCTACTGGAAAGATGCCCATCATCTGGACAAAAGTTTTCAGGATGACGGGGTTGAATTCTGTCCCGATATGTTCCAGCATCAAACTCAAAGCTTCACTTCTGGTGAAGGCTTTTTTGCGGTAGACTCTTTTGGTGGTTATGGCATCAAAGAAGTCGCAAACCTTGACGATCCGGCTGTAAAGGTTGAGGTCATTTTTCATCTTGAACCTGGGATAGCCGGTCATATCTTCTTTCACGTGGTGTTCCATGGCCACATGGATGGCGCTTATGGGTAATCTTCTAAATTCTTTCAGGCGAACGAGTTTTTCTGCGCCCTGATGCGGGTGCAGTTCCATGATTTTTCTTTCTTCCTCGTTCAGCTGGCCAGGTTTGTTGAGTATTTCCAGCGGGGTTTCGGTTTTACCCAGGTCGTGGAAGAAAGCGGCCAGGCCCAGGTCCACCAGTTCAGCTCTGGAGAGTCCCAGCCTCCGGCCTAAAGCCACGGCCAGCAGGCTGACGTTGACGGAATGGTTGAGGGTGTATTCATCGTAATTTTTGATGTTGGTCAGGCCGACGAGAAATGATTCATTGTCCACCATGTGGTTAAAGATGGACTGGATCAAACGCCGGGTGGTGTTCAACCTGATTTTCTCGTTTTCCTGATTTCTTTCAGTAATTTCTCTCAGGTGCAGGATGCTCAGGAAAAACAAGCGGGCAGAAGTTTTTTCCGGCGAGACCGGCTTTTCACCGGCCTGAAGCTTTTCTAAGCTCAGCCCGGAGATATTCCTCTGGTTTAACTCGGCCACGATTTCTTCAAAGGGAGTGGCTCCCGTTTTTCTCTGCCCGATAATGGCAATGGCTTCTTTTAGGGCCTGAGGTTCAAGGTCTGGAGAGAGGCTTATCTGGCCGATTTCTTTTTTCCTGAATTCTTCCAGCAGGGCTTTGAAGATAGGATAATTGGCCAGGGAAAATTTTAACCTGGTCTGGTTGAAGAAGATGGATTCCTGCCTGATACGAAAAGTAATCTCTTCGGTCAGTTCTTTGAGCTTCTGGAATTCTTCAAACAGAAGCTTGGTCTGTTCTTCAATCAGTTCATTGTTTTCAGCATACAGCTTGAGTATTTTAAGCAGGATGTAAAACCGGATGAGGAAATTAATGGCCTGTTTGTGAAGCAAAGGCCCGGTGTCTTTTCTTTCTTTTTCCATCTGGCTATCGTTCATTTACCGTTCCTAAGTTTTTTGGCGGCTGAGGGCCACCAGAGCTTCTACTGCTGCCTGGCGCACCCGCCGGTTGAAGAAATTTTCTCCACGGCGCAGGAGGTTAATGGCTTCTTGGGTACCCATGGCCGCCAGCCCGGCGACGGCACATATTCTGAGCTCGGTGACATGCGGCCAGGGCGCTTTTTTCAAGAAGATTTTTTTCAAAAAAGCCAGAGCTTCAGGTTGCCTGGTGCGGCCGAGAAATTCAAAAAGGGCCTTTTTTTCTTCCAGGCTCTTTTTCCTGAATTTGCTGGTAAAAACTTCTTTCATCAGCTGGTTCAGCCGGGTGGTGTCGCTGAGAAATTTTATGGAACTGGTGGCTTTAATCCTCACTTCCGGGTCGGAGTCGTTGAGAAAACCAAACAGCAGGCGGCTGGACAGCTCATCGTTGAAAGCACCCAGGGCTTCCACGGCTTTTAATTTTAAATCCCGGCTGGAAAAAGTCAGAAAATGGCTGAAAGCGGGTATGATTTTCTGAGCTGGTTGTTGCCGCATGAGTTCTATGATTAATTCTGTTAGCTTCGGCCGCTGGTCATCAGCCAGCTGGACAACCATCTGGGGTGAGGCCTGGATTTTTTCAGCCAGGAACTCCTTCATCCGACGGCGGAATTCTTCATCCTCAATTTTTTCGTAAAGTTCAGCCATGAAGGTTAGGGCTTTATCACCAAATTGGACCAGGTAGTTAAACAGAGCTTCCAGGTTAAGCTCGGCCTGGCTTTCTACCAGGCGAGCGATTTCATCCAGAATCTTCAGGTCCGAGGTTTTCTCCAGAAATTCCTCTATCAAACGGTTCTTGTCCGGGCTGCCAGAGTTTATCAATTCTTTAAATTTTTTCAGCTTATCACTAATCAGCACGGGAACGACAAAACGGCCGTTTTTGATGTTTTCCAGGTAAAAATCGTGCAAGATGTCCAGGTTAACCTGGAATTGCTGCAGGTCCTGCTCCAGGGCCAGAATTTCCACCATCAGGTTGATGAATTCTTCCTCGGGCGAGAGCTTTCTGTTTTTTTCTATCAATTGATTGAGCTGCTCCAGGTCCTTCTGGTCCAGTTTTACTTTTAGAAAAAGCGAGGAAGATTCAAACGGAGGTAGAATTTCTTTTTTTTCGGTTTTTTCAGGATGTTCTGCCTGAATGGCCTCTTGCAGCACTTCTTCGCTGGAGAACTCAAAGGGCTGCTGCCAGTTTTCTGGAAGTTCAGCCTGTTCTTCAGCCTGAAAAGAGGACAGAGCTTCCCGGTCTTCTGCTTGTAATTCAACCTGACCACTGAAAAGCTGGTTGCGGTCTACCTGGATGTTTATGACCCGGTTGCTTAACTCCTGAGGAATTATTTTTAGCCCTTTGCGAGCCAGCGTTTCAGACCTTTCTTCCAGTATTCTGTTTTCCAGAAATTCTTCCGGCGCGTAGTACTGCACGTTGGGTAGGTCTTTAAGCCAGAGGGCGTTAACTATATCAGATTCTTCAGCTGGTTTGGCCGACTCGGTTCTGACCAGCTCCAGAAAATCCTGGATTTCCTCTTCGCTCATTCCTTGGTATAAGGCCAGCATTCTCAACCCATCTTTGTAGAAGAAAAAGGGCAGGCTTTTACTGGAGATTTCATCCTGGTAGACCAGTTTTCCTTTGTAGAAGAAGGCAAACTCACTGATTTCCAGCTCCAGCTGCTGGTATTCGTCAAGAAAGTTTTTTAGTTTGTTGATAAATTCTTTTCTGAAGTGAACGGCAGAGGCGTGGTGTTTGGGAAATATTTTCAGGGCCGAGATGGTGTTGGCCAGAGTCAGTATTAAGTCTTTTACTTTGGAGAAAGCCTGGGGGTCAACTCTTTCTTCCTGAGCAGTTAATTCCTTTACCAGGTCTTTGTCCATCATGGCCTACGCCGAGCATAGTTTAGCTTTAAAAAAAGCTTTAAGTCAAATACAGGTTGAGTCCGACGAATTAATCGCGGTTTCTGAGAACCGAAATTTCGTAGGATTTTATTTCCGGCAGCCAGGATTTTTCATCCGGGACGTTATTTTTCAGACAGTAATAGTCCCAGATGGCGCCCACCGGCAGGTCCCTGGCCATTTGTCTCCAGGCTAGCTTGGCCAGGTTATCCCCCTGAAGCTCAGCTTCCTTAATCCTGGCCCAGGGTAGAAGCAGCGCCCGCAGCAGCCCGCGCAGCACGGCTCTGGCTCCCAGAACCCAGGCTCCCACCCGATTGAGAGAAGCATCAAAGTAATCAAGAGCCAGATGTACTTTTTCCGGGTTGGGCAGGTTTACAATTTCTTCAGCCAGGGTTTCAATTTCCTCATTCAGAATGACCACGTGGTCGCTATCCCAGCGTAGACCACGACTCAGGTGCAGCAGAATTTCGTCTGAGACCTGCAGGATGGCTGAAAGTTTATCCGCTACCAGCTCCGTAGGGTGAAAATGGCCCAGGTCCAGACAGACCATTTTGCCTTTTTTTATAGCGTAGCTGAGGTAGAACTCATGAGAGCCGACCACAAATGCTTCGCTGCCAATACCAAAGAGCTTGCTTTCCAGAGAATCTTTCAGCTGCGTCTGGCTGAAATCCAGTTCAAAAATTTCTTCCAGCGATTGGTAAAGAATGTGGCGGTACAACCAGCGGTCAGAAGGCAGGTCCTTGAGTCCATCAGGGATCCAGAGGTTGTGGATGGAGGAGGCTTTCTGTTCACGGCCAAAATAGGCGGCAATTTTCCGGCAGCATTTGACGTGTTCAACCCAGAACTTACGTATTTCTTTTTTCGGGTGACTGAGAGTCAAACCATCACTGGCTTTCGGATGGGCAAAGCAGGTAGCGTTAAAGTCAAGTTTAAGCTCGTGAGCTTTAGCCCATTCCACCCAGCCCCGAAAATGCTCAGGTTCGTATTCGTTTCTTTCGACCGGGCCGTTAAATTCGCCGTAAATGGCATGCAGGTTTAGACGATGGCGGCCAGGAATCAGAGAAAAAGCTTTTTCCAGGTCCTGTCTTAATTCCTGAACGTTTCGCGCCCGGCCAGGATAGCTGCCTGTGACCTGAAGACCTGAATCAGATAAGGAAGTAGCGTTCCTCTCAAACCCGTGCACATCATCGCCCTGCCAGCAGTGCAGAGAGAGAGAAAAACTGGCTAATTTATTCAGGGCTTCGTCCACGTTGACGCCAATTTCCTGGTACTTTTCTTTTGCTTCCAGGTATCTTTTTTCTACTGTAGCCTGCTCCATCTTCAACCCTCCTTAACAGTAAACTTTTTATAATTTGAAACTCTGTTTGTCAAGTATGAATCTTTTACCAGCCCGCGCCGCCTTTTTGATTTCCTTCTTTTTTTCAGAGATAACAGCCCGCTCTGAAGTTGAGAAAAGTGATTTCCTCCACGGCTCTCACATTTATCACTCCTGACTTTCTTCCTGACCAATTTTTCTTTCCAGCGGAATTTAATTTTTGGCGCAATTTTTATGACCTTTAAAAATCATTATTCAAGCTGCAGAACACCAGCGTTTTATCCTTTATCAAATCAACCTGGCGGTCCGGGCCAGAATTTCCTGAAACCTGGAGTAAGCCCTGTCCCAGGAAGATGTGTCTTCGGGTCGGAATTCTTTTATGGTAAAGGATTTTCTAATGGTGCTTCTAATATCAGCCTGGCTTTTTAAAAGACCGGTAGCCAGAGCCTGAACCAGGATGTTGCCCACAGAGGTGGCTTCTTCAGGTCCGGCTAAAACGGTCTTACCCGTGGCGCTGGCTGTAAACTGGTTAAGCAGTTGGTTTCTAGACCCGCCGCCGATGATGTGAATTCTGTTGTATTTCTGGCCGGTAATTTTTTCCAGGTCTTCTAAAACCAGCCGGTATTTAAGAGCCAAGCTCTCCAGCACGCTTCTGGCCACCGAACCAAGGTCTTCGGGCATTTTCTGTCCGGTTTTCCTGGCGTAAGCACCCATGGCCACCAGCATGTCCTCCGGGTTGAGAAAATCAGGTGCATCAGGGTCCAGCAGGAACTGGAAGGGCGCAGCCTGAGCCGCCTGCTCCACAATGTTTTCATAAGAGACATCCTGTTTTTTGGACCAGATTTTCCGGCACTGCTGGAGAATCCACAGCCCGGTGACGTTTTTCAGAAAACGAATTGTCCGGTGGAGGCCGCTTTCGTTGGTAAAATTAGCCAGAAAAGATTCCCGGTTGACCACTGGTTCTTTGAGTTCCACTCCTACCAGAGACCAGGTACCGGAGCTGATGTAAACCCAGTCCTGACCTTCGCCGGGTGCAGCGGCCACGGCGGAGGCTGTATCGTGGCTGGCGACCTGAACGACCGGGACAGCAGGCAGGCCGTCTTCTACCAGCCAGTTAGCAACCTGACCCAGGATAGAACCAGTCGGCCTTAAAGGTGGCAGAATATCTGGTGCCAGACCGATTTCTTCCAGGAGCGCAGGCAGCCACTCTCTCTGAAAAGGCGACAGCATCTGGGAAGTGGAGGCAATGGTTATTTCGGAAGCTTTTTCTCCTGTGAGCAGGTAATTCAGGAGGTCGGGCATGAAAAGAAGTTGACGTGCGGTCCTGATTATCTCTGGACTGTTTTCCAGATAAGCATAAAGCTGGAACAAAGAATTAAAGGGCATAAACTGGATGCCCGTCTTCTGGTACAGGCTTCCCGCCGGGTAATTTTCAAAGTATTTTTTCATGGCCGGCGGAAAAGAACGGTCGCGGTAACAGTAGGGCAGGGTCAGGATATGACCGTTTCGGTCCAGCAGGCCAAAGTCCACGCCCCAGGTGTCAAGGCCCAGCCCGGAAAGGTTTATGCCTTCTTTTCTGATTTTTTTCAGAGCCAGGCAGATTTCTTCAAAAAGATAATAGAGGTTCCAGTGCTGCCGGCCGTTGACCTGGACCAGACGGTTGGGAAACCGGTGCCATTCAAAAATTTTAAGATAGCCCTGCTCATCAACCTGACCGAGCATGGCCCGACCGCTTTCTGCCCCCAGGTCAAAAGCCAGATAATTTTTTGTTTCCATTTTACCTTCTCGTTTAAGCTGTTTTTTAAAAGTATAATTAGGAGTCGGATAATTTCAAGCCTTCTTTTGAAACTGCGGCGGGGTTGAGCTATATTTAAAAACATATTAATGATGGCCAGAAGGTAAAAAAATGAAAATTATCAATGATTCCCTCACGGTTTCCACCCGTGGTTTTAATGACCTGAAAGATTTAACCGGGGATTTGCAGGAAAAGCTAAAAAATTCCGGCCTCCAGCAAGGACTGCTGACGGTTTTTGTCCAGGGCTCAACCGCTGGAGTCACCACCATTGAGTGCGAACCAGGCCTGGTTAAGGACCTGTCTGAGCTGATGGAAAAATTAATCCCCTCTGGCCGCAGCTACCATCATGATGAACGCTGGGGTGACGCTAACGGCTTTTCTCATCTGCGGGCCAGTCTTCTGGGGCCTTCTCTGGTCATTCCTTTTGCAGACGGTAAACTTCGGCTGGGAATCTGGCAGCAGGTGGTGCTGGTGGATTTTGACAACCGACCGCGGCAGCGGCAGGTTTTCCTGCAGCTTCTGGGTGAATGAAAAAGCCTGTGGTCAGCGACCGAAGCGCTTGAAGTTGGCGGGGCAGTGGTGTAATCTGAAAGTGAGAAGACGGGAAAAAAATTTAAAAAAAGAATAATCGGGGTCAACTATGGACATAGATGATATCAGAGAGGCTATCCGCAAGAAAAACCGCCAATCATCAGCCGACCAGGTTAAAGAAATCTGGAAGAACATTGAAAGTCAGAAAAACCTGACCACCAGAGAAAAGCTGGAAAAATTGCTGGAAATTTCCCGCCAGAAAAAGGAAGAAAAAAAGCCAGACCACAGAGTGCCGGCCGAAGAATTGAGAAGCCGGCGACCGGACATACCCTTCCTGGTGGTGGAAAACAATTATCATCTTGAAGCCCGCTATGGTCAGATTCCCATTTCTCTTGGTTTGAACATTCCGGGTAGAATTCTTTCCGTTCTCAGCCGCGACCCGGCTTTTGAAAACCTTTCCCTGCCCGGAGCCCTGCTCCTGGACCTGGAAACTACCGGACTGGCTGGCGGAACCGGCACGGTGCCTTTTTTAATCGGCGTTGGGTATTTTGAAGAAGACAGCTTTAAGGTACAGCAGTTTTTTTTACAGGACCTGGCGGCTGAAGCCATTATGCTCAAAGAATTCCAGGCTCTCTGTGCGGAGAAAAAATTCCATTCGGTCATTACTTACAACGGCAAGGGGTTTGATGTACCTCTTCTGGAAACCAGGTTTGCCCTCAACCGGCTAAGATTTCCTCTGGCGGAGTTGCCCCATCTTGATTTTCTTTTCTCCGCCCGCCATCTGTGGAAACATAAGTATGAAAGCTGCCGGCTCTATCATCTAGCACTGGAACACCTGGGAGCCAGCCGGTCGGAAGACATTCCTTCTGAAGAAATCCCCTGGAGGTATTTCCAGTTCCTGCGCACAGGAGATTTTTCCCTGGTAGAACCCATCATCTACCACAACCAGGAAGATATCCTCTCGCTTTACGGCGTAGTGGTGGCTGGCGCGGTGATGGTTTCTCAGGCCATGGAAAATCAAGGAATGGAAGCAGACGGCCTGGACCTTTTCGGGGTGGGTAAAATCCTGGAAAAAGCGGGCGAGGTAGAAAAGTCAGTCACTTTTTATGAAAAAGCTCTGCACAACCAGTTGCCCGGTGAACTTTCGGTCAAACTCAAGAAAAATTTAGCCAGCCATTTTAAAAAAGGCGGCGATTTCAGCCGGGCGGTAGAGCTCTGGCTGGACCTGGTGGAGAACAGCGAAGACCTGGAATGCTTCCGGGAGCTGGCTGTTTATTATGAACATCAGGCCAAGAACCCGGAAGAAGCGCTGAAGTATGCCCTGGACGGGCTGGCCCTGGCCCGGGGTTATCACCGTGGTTACGAGCAGGATTTTCAGAAAAGAGTGGAAAGGTTAAGCCGGAAGCTGGAGATTTTAAAATCGGGCCGAAAATGAGGGAGAGGGAAAAATGAAGGCCATGGTCTTAAGAGAGTTTAAACCGGTAGAGGAGAGACCTCTCCGGCTGGAGGAGGTTGAAATTCCTGTGCCCGGGCCGCGAGAAATACTGGTGAAGATTGACTACTGCGGCGTCTGCCATACTGACCTGCATACGGTAGAAGGAGAGCTTCCTCAGGTTAACCTGCCAAGAATTCCCGGGCATCAGGTAGTCGGGACGGTAGAACAGCTGGGAGAAGAGGTTTCTTTTTTCCGCCGGGGTGACAGAGTAGGCGTGGCCTGGCTTTATTCCTCCTGTGGTCGGTGTCATTTTTGCCGCAGCGGCCGGGAAAACCTCTGCCTGGAAGCCAGGTTTACCGGTTATCATGTGGACGGAGGTTATGCTGAGTACCTTACGGTGCCAGAAGAATACGCTTATGAATTGCCCGAAGAATTTCCGCCGGAACAGGCTGCTCCGCTGCTGTGCGCTGGCATAATTGGTTACAGAGCTCTGAGGCTTAGCCGGATAAAACCAGGAGAAAAGCTCGGGCTTTTTGGCTTTGGCGCTTCTGCCCATGTGACTATTCAGGTGGCCCGTCACTGGGATTGCCAGGTCTATGTTTTTTCCCGGTCCAGAGAACACCGGCAACATGCGCTGGACCTCGGGGCTCGCTGGGTGGGCCGGCCGGAAGAAAGGCCGCCGGAGAAGCTCCACAGCGCCATCGTTTTTTCTCCCGCGGGCGAAACTGCCAGACAGGCTTTACGGGTGGTGGACCGGGGAGGGACGGTGGCCCTGGCCGGAATTTATCTGACCCCGATTCCAGAGCTGGATTATGAAAAGGAGCTTTATTACGAAAAATGCCTGAGAAGTGTGGCCAATGCCACCAGGCAGGATGGGGTGGAGTTCATCAAGATAGCCTCAGAAATCCCAGTCAGGACTGATGTTCAGGTTTATCCCCTGGAGAAAGCCAACGAAGCCCTGCTTGACGTCAAGCACAGCCGGATTAACGGGGCCGCTGTTTTAAAAATACAGTAAGAAAAGATAAAAAATTTTTCGGCACAGACCCTCAGCTGGTTGAAAAAATCTCTCTTCTAAGTTAATATTTAAAAAGCTTTTTAGTGCGCCCGTAGCTCAGTTGGATAGAGCGACTGACTACGAATCAGTAGGCCGCAGGTTCGAGCCCTGCCGGGCGCATTCTTCATTACCACAACAGGGATTCCTTCCTGGATGGGGAAAATGGCCAGAGTCAGGGCTGTTCTTTTGCTCGGTCCACCGGGCTCTGGGAAAACGCCGCTTGGAGAATACCTGGCCGGCCAGAAATTTTCTGCCGGCGGTGTTTTTCATTTTGATTTCGGCCAGCAGTTAAGGGACCTGCTTAAAAACGGGGCTCAACGCGGTTTCAGGCCCGAGGAAATCAAGCGGGTTGAAGAGGCCGTAAAACAGGCCAGGCTTTTTGAGAAGGAAGATAAGAAACTGGTCAAAAAAATTCTGGCTGATTTTGTTAAAAGGCACAGCCTCCAGCCCGGGGACTGGTTAGTTCTCAACGGCTTACCCCGGCATTTGGCGCAGGCAGTCTGGGTTTCTGAACTGGTGGAGATAAAACTGGTGGTTCATCTTCTCTGCCCGCTGGAAATTTCTCAAAAACGAATTGCTTCAGGCTTTCTGGAAGACCGCTCCGAACGAAGCGATGATTCTCCCGAAACCATCGCTGCCCGCTACCAAACCTACCTAGACCGAACTGTGCCCCTGGTAAATTTTTTCCGAGAAAGGGAAATCCCGGTGGTTGAACTTCTGGTCTGGGAAAACACCAACCCAGCGGCTCTCTGGCAGCAGCTCAGGTCTCAGGAATCTTTTAAAAACGTCGTTTCTGCTTAGCGGACCAGCTTTCGTCCTTCAAGGTAGAAGCGCTTTTCCCAGGCTTCGCCCATGGAAAAAGTTTTGCGCGGCAGCGCGCCATCCAGAATAACCGTGGGGAAAAGTTCGTTTTTATCCATGGCCGGAAGATAAAGGCCCAGGTTGTCTTCTTTTTTTCTGGTCAGGTTGAGCACTGAATCATCACCATGCACGTAATCAATTCCTTTGGCGCCTTTTTCTTTGAGAAAATCATCCAGGAATTTCTGGACCGTGCCGACCGTCAGGTTTGAAGTTGGTCGCAGAAAATGAAGGGTGAGAAAAGAGCGCTGGGTAACCAGACCAGCTACCTGCTCCTCACCGCGATGTCTGTTGACTTCCTCTTTTAATTCCTGGTAACTAGCCCGTGGCTTGACTTCTACCTGACCAGCGAAATAATTTTTTAAAGCCGAGGGGAATTCCTCAACCTTTTTCACGCCGAACAGTACCCGGTGAATGGGTTCAAAAACCAGAGACTCATCGTGCAGGTTGACTATTTCCACCAGGGCATATCTTAGGGGAGAGTCTTTAAGTTCTTCCGGGTTTTTTGCCTGGGATTTGGCCTTTTCCCAGATAGCTTTGGCCGTGGCCAGAGAATGGTTGCCATCTCCCATGGCAAACAGCAGCAGGGGAGTACCTTCTGGTAGATGGTATTTTTCCCAGAACTTAGCCGGGTCTGCCAGTCTTTCCAGTCCCTGGATAATCATCCTTTCTAACTCTGGCTTTTGCACCAGGTATCCCCTAAGCCGTCCGGAATTGAACATCAGGTTAAAATCGTACAGAAGAGGCAGTTGGTTTTTATGGTCCGTGGCCGGACCGATCACCTGGTTTTCCTCGTCGTCTATGAGAATCATGATGTGGGGAAACTCCAGGCTGGCTCCTTCCCGGATTTTTACCCGCGGCGGGATTCTTTCCAGGATGGTTCCTTCAGTGGCCCGGATGAGGCTGGAAGCATTGGGGTGGTAGTCGTATTTTTCCAGGTCTACAGCCGCCAGCAGACCTTTTCTCCAGCCATGGGCGGTTTCTCTTTCTACGTAAATAAAACCGGAAACCGGCCGGAAAATTCCCCGGGCCAGGTACTCTTTCATAGTGGCCTGGATGCGGGCAATGCGTTCTTCTTTGTCAGGCGCATTCAGGTAGACTTCAGGATAAATCAGGCGCAGGGTAGAGGGAGCTTGACCCACGAATTCTTCCACTTTCTGCCAGTACTCCGGCTCTGAAGTATACTGGTCGCAGGCAATAACCGCCCATCTGGTTAGGTCCACCTCTTCTTTGGGCAGTAAGATTTCTGGCAGGGCCAGGGCTAAGGGTCCATAAATTCGCATGGTATAAATCCTTTCGTTAACGATGATGAGTATATTTTTATATACCAAGGTGGACCGCTTTTCAATCCTTTTCTGGGTGACGGATTTGAATGATAAAGGTTCAACCTGCCGGGAAGCGGGGAGAAGAAGAGAAACTTTTCTATTCCGGCTTGGATTGACAATTAAAGTCAAATTCATTATAAATGCTTCCATATTCTTGAATGGCTTTATAAATTTTAATTGAGAGGTGCGTCGTGATTGATTTTGAATTGACTGAGGAATTAAAGGCCCTTCAGGACATGGCCCATTCTTTTGCGGAGAAAGAGATGAGGCCAAAAGCCGCTTATTATGACCGGGAGGAAAAGTTTCCGGAAGACGTTATGAAAAAAGCCTTTGAAGCCGGTTTTCTGACCTGCAACGTGCCGGTGGAATACGGGGGCGGTGGGTTAAGCGACCTGGAAATGGCCGTTATCTCCGAAGAACTGGCTTGGGGTTGTGCCGGTATGTACACCACCATGATGGCCAATTCCCTGGCTTTTACGCCCATCATCCTTTTTGGTAACGAGGAGCAGAAGAAGAGATTTCTTACGCAGTTCACCCAGAAAATGGGTTTTGCTTCCTATTGTCTGACAGAAAGGGAAGCCGGTTCTGATACCTCAGCCATTAAAACTATTGCCAGGAAAGACGGCTCGGAGTACGTCATCAACGGTTCCAAATGTTTTATCACCAACGGTGGGGTGGCCAGCCTCTACGTAGTTTTCGCCAACGCCGCCCCAGAAAAAGGAGCCAGGGGACTGACGGCCTTTGTCGTCCCCAGAGAAACTCCGGGCATAACTATCGGCAAGATAGAAGATAAGATGGGACACCGGGCCTCCAACACGGCCGAAATATTCTTTGAAGATGTCCGGGTGCCCGAAGAAAACATCCTCGGCCGGGTGGGTTACGGTTTCTTGATTGCTATGAGGACTTTTGACCGGACCAGAGCTGCGGTAGGCGCGGCCGGTGTGGGCGTGGCCCGAGCTGCTCTGGAGTATGCCATAGATTACGCCAAGACCAGGATTCAGTTTGGCAAACCAATCGCCACTTTTCAGGCCATAGCTTTTAAAATTGCTCAGATGGCCATGGAAATTGAGGCAGCCAGGCTGCTGGTCTGGAAGGCTGCCTGGTTAGTGGACCAGGGTAAGCCCTGCGGACTGAACTCGGCCATGGCCAAGTGTTTTGGCTCGGATATCGCCATGAAAACCACTCTTGAAGCTCTGCAGATTTTTGGTGGCTATGGCTACATGAAAGACTATCCGATAGAGAAGCTGGTCCGGGATGCCAAGTTGCTCCAGATTTATGAAGGCACCAACGAAATTCAAAGGCTGGTTATTTCCCGGGAAGTCATCGGGCCGATTGTCCAGAAATAGTGATCGTCTCTGAAGAAAAATTAGCAGGCTGGAGAAAATAACAATCAGTTATTCCGCCAGAAGCGCGCCGAAGAGACGAGTTTAAGTTGTTTTAAAGCGGGCATAAAAAAAGGGACTGTTTTACAGTCCCTTTTTTTTTTCAGGTCAGGGTACCAAAAATTGAGAACTTTTATTCTTCGAACAGTTCCGGGATGATGGCCAGGGTTTCTACACCAGCACCTTTGCAGATGTCCATAACTTCCATAACTTTGCTGAAGGGAAGTTTAGCATCGGCTCTGATGAAGATAGTTTTATCCTGACGAGCAGCATAAAGACGACGCAATTCTTCCAGAAGCATTCTTAATTCAATGGGGTTTCTCTGTATTTCTACCTGATCATTTTTCTTGATGGTCAGAACTATAACGTTGGGGTCCTGTCCGCCTTTAGAGTCGGCTTGCACTTCGGGGAGCTTAGCATCGATACCCATCTGAACCATCGGGGTGATAACCATGAAGATGATTAGTAAGACCAGTAAGACGTCGCACAACGGGACGACATTGGGTTCAGCTTTCGCCATACTCTCCTCCTTAATTAGGTTAGATAATGATTTTATTTCAAACCTTATCCTTTGTCAAACAGATAGCTAATTTTTTGATAAAAAATTTTTTAGGCTAAAATTTTCTCATTTTCTGCTGGCCGAAGCAAGTAAAATTTTAGGTGCCTGATAAAAATGAAGCACTTCAGGTTTTCTTTCTGTCTTTATTGTTTTTTAGGCCTGAGAATAAAGTTAACCCTAAATTCAATTATTAAAAGCCGGGAGAAGGGGCCTTTATCCTCTTGATATTAAAAAAAATACAACTGATAAGTTTGCCCAGGCTTCAGAAAGCTCAGCAACAGAGCTAATTTTATCTTCTTGATATTAAAAGAAATACAACTGATAAGAGCCTCACTGGTGGACAGGTTCTTAAAGAAAAACCCAGAACTTCTTGCCGAATTTTGAAGCTGGCCTATATTTATATTGAAAGGAGGAATTAAGTAATGAAAGAACTCAAGGTTGAAGTGCTGGAAATTAAGGAAAGATGCGGAGCCCGGTTGAAAGTGGGTGATGTTTTTTACGTAAGAGGGGAGGGGTTGCTGGAAGTGCCAGCCGGCAAGAAGGTTTGCCTTTATGCCCTGAACAGCCTTTTCCCTTTTCTTTCTGCCAAGCAGAGACAGGATGAGTTACCGGAAGATGACTGGATTGCTGAAACCGAGGTTTTAAACTGTCCGGACCCCAAAGGAGTAAAATTTAAAATCACGGCTCTGGATTGAGGTCAGGCTGGAATTTTATCTTTATTTTTCCTCTCAGGAATAAACCGGGGCCGAGAAATAAGCTGTTTGAGTCAGGTTCCAGACCGCGGTCCTGAAAATTCCAGTTTATTACTGGAGCGTTTTCAGTGCTTTTTTGTTGTTGCTGGTTTTAAAAACCAGAAGGGTCCGGCCGGAGCCGGCGGAAGAGCCGTAGGAGTATTTGATGTCTATGACGGCGCTACCCAGCAGGGCGCCTATTTCCGCCCCCACACCGATGCGGTCAGTTACTTCTACAGTTATCACTTTATTAACTTTGATCTTAAAGCCCAGGGCTTTTAGAGCTTTTTCTGCTTTCTTGTTGTCTGCCGTTACCAGGTAGAAGTGTCCTTTATCTTTTTCTGAAATCACGGCATAAGCACGGAGGTTAATACCGGCATTGGCCAGAGTTCCGAGTACCCGGCCAAAGATGCCCGGTTCATTAGGAGTGATCACGTGCAACTCGGTTTCTTCTTTAACGATGTTCACTTCTTCTCTCCTTACCAATTTTTATTATTTTTTATTAAGGCAGACTTCCATTAATTATAGCAATATAACGGCCCAAAAATCCAATATTTTTTTTAACCCTTTCTTTAGCCCGGCAAATTTTTTATAATTAACAGGTTTTAAAACAAGAAAAAAAGTTGTAGAGAAGTTGTAAAAAAAAGAAAAGATAAAGGACAGGAAGATGAAAAAGCTGGCCATCCTGGATAACTCACTCTGGCCGGAGATTTATGATCCGGCCGGTCACTGGACAGAATTTGTCAAACTTCCCTATGAAGTCTTTCGGGCAGAAGACGGCGAATTTCCGGACCTGGAGGAGGGGTTCACCCATCTTATTCTCACCGGTTCTGAAGCCTCCATCGTTAACCCGCCGGCCTGGGTAGAGAAAGAAGTGGAGGTGGTTAGAAGGGCGGTGGAAAAGGGCCTGGTTGTGCTGGGCAGCTGTTTTGGCCATCAGCTTTTAGCCCTGGCACTAGCCGGTCGCTCTCATGTTCGCCGGGCCGCCAGACCAGAAATTGGTTGGATTGAAGTTGAAATCATTCAAGAAGACCCCTTGTTCGGGCAGAAGGTAAAGCTCTGGGTTTTTTCTTCTCATTATGATGAAGTTTGTGGTCTGGAGGAAGAGAAATTTCAAGTCATAGCCAGGAGCCAGTACTGCGAGGTGCAGGCCTTCAGGTTAAAAGGCAAAAATGTCTGGGGAATCCAGGCTCACCCGGAAATTAACCCCGCAAATGCCCGGCGGTTATTAACCGGGATGCTGGAAAGAAATTTTGCCGGTCGAGATTTGATTGAAAAAGCTCTGGGCTCAGCCGTGAAAGATTCAGGCTGGATTGAGGTAATCAGCCGTCATTTTTCAGAACTAGACAGAGCTGGAGGCTAAAAAAAAGAGGGAAAATCTCCACAACTCTTTCTTGACATTCTTAAAATCTTATTATTAAATAAAAAAGAAATTAAAAAAGGAAATAGCTTAACGCAAAAAAAAACTGGAAGGAGGAAAAATTAATGAATAACAAAAAGGTTGTTATCTTTCTGATCGTCCTGCTGGTCCTGGGTTCAGTTATTCAGGCTTCAGCCGAAGTGAAAAAGATAAAATCTCTCGGCCATTATACATTTGCCAGAGTGCGGGGCAAAATCCCGACTCCAGAAGTGATGAAGATGCTGGCTGAGCGGTACGCCCAGGATATCAAGCTGGGTTTTGAACAGGCTGGCATGGGCGATATCTATCAGCCGTTTATTGACCAGCTGAAAACAGCTCAGTTTGAAGACACGGTCTGGAATACCGGAGAGCAGGTGCAGTGGATGTTGTTCAGATCCCGCGGTCACGTAAAAGCCAGTGGTCCGCTGGAATGGGCTGGCAAGAAACCAGTTGAGGTTTTTGCCGTAAAAGTGAAGGTCGGCTTCAAGACCTATACTTTCATCATTCCCAAGCCCTGCGGTAACATTGCCTACAAAGGCATGGTGGAAGAAATTCCTGAGGCTATCTGTGACCTTAAAGTCAGCCCGGCCAAAGCCAACATCGGTGACCCCATCACCGTGGATATGAGCGGCAGCCAGTATGCCAAGGCTCTTAAAGTTGAAGTTTTTGATAGCAAGGGCAACAAGGTTGATTCTAAAGACCTCTCACCGCAGAACGCCAGGTGGCAGACCAAGCTGAACGCTTCTGGTGAGTACACCTTTAAAGGCACAGCCATCAATTATGCTGATAAGCCATCAGCTAATCCTTGCCAGGCTAAGGTTTACATTAATTTCCCGCCAGTAGCCAAAGTGGTGCCCAATTGCCTGAATTGCATCTATTATTATGGTCGTCCGCTCACTTTTGACGCTTCTGGCTCCAGCGACCAGGACGGCGAAGTCACCAAGGTGACCTTTGAGCTCCGGGACAAGAATGGACAGGTCATTGATACTTATGTAGATACAGAGAAACCCTTTGTCTGGGAAAAGACTCTTTATAAAGAAGGAACCTTTACGGTTTCGGTCACGGCCCAGGATAATGACGGTGCTGTTTCCGGGACTTCCCCTGATTCCAGCAAATCCTTTACCGTCACGCGGAAAAAATTCTTCGGTATTGCGGAAATCGTTCCTTCAGTGGCCCATGGTTCTTCTCGTTTCTACCTCGCTGGTCGGGTGGGCATTATGACCTGGCTCAAACCGGATAAATTCAGCCTGACGGTCAACAGTGGCGGCCTGCTCATGACCAAGAATAGCGACGGCTGGAGGTCATCTTTCTATGCTTCCATGCTTGGTAATGTGCATTTCGGTAAGTTCTATTTTGGCCTTGGTCCTGGCTTCCTGACCAAGCAGAGAGATGACAGGAAGGATGCTTTCATTGGAGTTGGACAGCTCGGCTACACCATCTTTGATAACTACCGGAAGATGGCGCACCTGTTTGTGGAAGTCAGCTCACCTCTGAACAGCCATTTTGACGAGTACTACAACATCGGGCTGGGCTTCAGGTATTGCTTCTGATTCTAAGTAAAGAGAATTTTTAAAGGGGCGGATTTTCCGCCCCTTTTTTTTATTTTTCTTAAGGTGGTAAATTTGGTCTTGATTAACCTTAAAACTTTTTTTAAAAATTTTCAGACGAGAAGAGAGAGAAAAAAAAGAGTTAACCGCAGGAAGTAAAAAATCCGCCTTTACAGTTGAAACTTTGGAAAAAGTTAGTTTTTTTATAAACCAATTTTTATTTTCAAAAAAACTCAGGGTTAGCGGTGGGCCATATATTTTGCGCCGGCTTTTCCCAAAGGTTTAAGTTAAAAAGCCTGAGATTCCTATTTTTAATTTTAAATTTTTTAATCTTCAATAAAGTTGAGTTCAGAAGAGCAGGCGATAACAAGACGAATGGATGAATTGCGGGCCAGAATTTAACTTATTAGCGAAGGCGGACTTATCTGTCCTTGTGGAGAAATTTCAGGTCAGTTTCTGGATGATAAGGCTTATTCACTGAGCTTGGTCAACTTGGAAAGCTCTTCGTTGTAGTATTTCCGGTAGAGGATTTCCCACTCCTGGGAACCTTCTTCAATGTGTTTCTTCTGAGATTCTATTTTTTCCCGGGCTTTGCGGTCAATCTGGTCGTAGAGCTTCATTTCTTCGTCAATGGCTTTAACGATGGTCAGGCGGATTTCGTTGGGCTCATCAAGAAATTCCACCTGGTCATTTTTAAAGAGAGCGTTGAGGATAAGTTTGGAAAGGTGGTGAATTTTTTCTCTTGATAGCTTGCTCATCAGAGGACAATGTTCCTTTCTTTAGCCAGTTTGGTTTTAATCATTTTGAACATCGTCTGGTATTCAATGTTACCTTTCCTAATTTCATCCATGTGTTTGTTGAGAATTTCCCGCACTTCCTGGTCCAGTCGGTCTTCTTTCATGAATTCTTCCGTGATCAGGTTAATGATTTCCTCCAGCACCTTAGCCTTGTCATCAACCAGAATTTTACCTTCTTTTATCAGAGTTCTTAAAATGGTAAAGGATAGATGTTCGATTTGGTTCTTGTTTAGCCTCATTTCTTATTTAAAATACAATATAAACGGGCAAAATTCAAGGATAAGAGTTAAATTTTTGAGCCCAAGAGGCTAAATATTTACAGAAATTCAAGAATTAGCCTTAAAAACCAGGTCTGGCTGGAAAAATCTGGTCTCTGGTTCAAACCTGGCCAGGCCAAGAAGCTGTCCCTGGCTGGAAAAAACCCGGCAGATTTCCGGGTGTTTGACCGTCCTTCGGCCGCTGCTGGCTCTGACGACTCTTTCCAGAGAAAATTTCTGACCCTGGAGAAACATTTTCTGCCCCTGACTGTCAAGGTAAACAGCCTGGTAATCGTTGAGCAGGTATTCCAGGGGGATGATAACCTTTTCTTTTTGACCGGAAGCTACCAGTTCCTGAATTTTATCCAGGGTAAAAGCTTCTTCTTCGGTGTAGGTGCCCACGGCCAGTCTTCTGAGTTTGAAAAGGTGGGCTCCACAGCCGAGCACTTGACCGAGGTCGTGGGCCAGAGTGCGCACGTAAGTTCCGGAAGAACATTCCACCAGAAAATTTACTACTGGCGGCTGGTAGTCAAGCAGCAGAAACCTGTAAACCTGGACCTTGATGGGCTTCAGCTCCGGTTTTTTTCCCTGACGAGCCAGCTTAAAGGCAGCTTCACCGCTTATTTTTTTTGCGGAAAAAGGAGGGGGAAGCTGGGTGATTTCGCCCTCAAAAGCTAGCATGGCTTTCTTGAGAGTTTCTTCCTCAGGGAAGTTGCTGACCGCGGGCCCAACGGCTTGGCCCTGAGCGTCGTAGGTGTCGGTGGCCTGGCCCAATTTTATTTCGCCGGTGTAAGTTTTGTCCATGCCGGACAAGTAGGGGAAAAGCCTGGTGGCCCAGCCCACGGTAATGAGCAGCACGCCCGTGGCCAGCGGGTCCAAAGTTCCAGCATGGCCCACTTTTTTAATCTTTAGCCATTTTCTTATTTTTAGAACCACGTCATGGGAGGTCAGACCAGCCGGTTTATCAACTATAATTATGCCGTTCATATCTCGTTTCAGGAGGAAGATTTCAATGATTATTCTGATTATTGGCCATAGTGCTTAAAAGCTGCTCTATTTTTCTGGGAATTTCCTCGATCAGCCTTTCATACGGCCCGTAGACCGTAAAGCCAGCAGCGTGCATGTGTCCGCCGCCCCCAAAATACTCAGCCACCAGGGCTGAATTAGCCGTGCCTTTAGAACGCAGGCTGACCCGAAAGACGTCCTGAGCCATTTCTTTAAAGAAAATCACCATCCTGACGCCTTTTATGGAGCGGGCAAGGCTGGTGACATCTTCTAATTCCACTTCCTTAAGGCCTGTTTCCTGCAGGTCTTTTTTAAACATGCTCAGAATAGCTATGTCGCCTTTTTCGTTGGTCTGCAGAGAATTCAGCACACGGGCTAAAAGCCTGATTTTAGCTGGCGTGTTATTGGCCGTCAGTTTTTCTGCCACCCGGTAAGGGTCAGCCCCAGCTTCTACCAGCCGGTAGCAGGTATAAAGAGCCTTGCCGGTAGTGTTGGAGAACTGAAAAGAACCGGTGTCAGAAAAAATGGCGGCATAGAGGTATTGGGCAATTCTTGGCGTTAAGGAAAGGCCTAGAGGTTCAGCCAGCTCAAAAACCATTTCACCCACGGCTGAAGCCGCCGGGTCAATCCAGTTCAGGTCGGCGTAGGGAGAGTTGGAATAGTGATGGTCAATGTTAATCTTCGGCAGATGGTTAATTTCTGTTTGTCCCGAGCGTGAAACATCAGCACATTCCAGCAAAATGACCAGGTCCAGGCTTTTCGGTTCAATCTGACCAATCTTGATTCTTTTCATTTCCGGAAAGTCACAGAGCGGGAAGGGAAGTGGGTCGTGGCTGACTACCTGGACGTTTTTGCCTAACAGCTCCAGCATTTCAGCCAGAGCCAAGCTGGTGTAAAGGGAGTCTCCGTCGGGTCTCAGATGAGAGGCAATGGCAATGTTTTTAGCCTGGAAAATTTTTTTGGCGATTTCATTCTTTATTGTCTGGCTCATTTTTCTTAACTAAGTCCAGCAACTGATCTATTCTTTCTACCTGATCAATGGTGGTATCCAGAACAAAAATTAGCTCTGGATTATATCTTAAGTTAAGCCTGGAAGCAAGAAGTTTGCGGAAGTAGGGAGCCTTTTTTTCCAGCAGTTTCAGGACGGCTTCTCTTCTGTTTTTCTCCAGCACGGAGACGGAAATGGTGGCCGTTTTCAGGTCGGCCGGCATTTCCACTTTGGTCACCGTCAGGAAACCAACCATTTCCGGCAATTCATTGATTAAGTACTGACTGATTTCCATCTGAATCAGATGACTGACTCTTTTGGGTCGAAAAGAACCTTCTTTAATCATGTTGCCTGCGGCTTTATGAATAATAATTTATCTCGTGTCCGGAAAGTATAGCTTCGGCACAGGAGCTGGCTTCTTCCAGGATTTTATCCAGGACCTGCTGCACCATGGACATCTGGCTGTTCACTATGGCCACAGCAATTTTGGACCGCTGCCAGCTTTCCTGGAAATCTATTTCGGAGATGGAGACGTTAAAGCGGTGCTGCACTCTATCGGTGAAGCTGTTCAGGAATCTCCTTTTCTCTTTAAGGGAGTGAGAATATTCCAGAAAAAATTCCAGAGTTAAAACACCAACCACCATGTTAAAAGCGCCTTATTCAGGCGAGACTTTTTCTTTGAGGAAAGCTTCCAGCACATCTCCGGGCTGGATGTCCTGAACTTTTTCCAGACCAATACCGCATTCCATACCCTGCTTGACTTCCATCACGTTGTCTTTCAGGTGTTTAAGAGAAGTTATCCTTGTCTGGTAGAGGAGCTGGTTGTTGCGCAGGACTTTAACTTCCGCGTTACGAACCACCTTGCCGTCAATCACCTGACAGCCCAGCACCGTGCCCACTTTGGGTATCTGGAAAATCTTCTTCACTCCAGCCCGGCCGAGATAGGTTTCCTTGATTACCGGCTCCAGCATGCCGGCCACTGCTTTCTTAATGTCGTCCGTTAGCTGGTAGATGATTTTATAAAGGCGTATTTCTACTTTCTCGTTATTAGCCAGTTCTTGTATCTTGGCTGGCACCTTAACGTTGTAGCCAATGATGATGGCTTTAGAGGCGGAAGCCAGCAGCACATCAGCTTCGGTGATGTTTCCGGTGGAAGCCTGAAGAACATTTATCTTAACTTTGTCCGTGCTGAGGGTAGGCAGAAGTCCTTTCAACACTTCTACTGAGCCATGAACGTCAGCTTTGATAATCACCGGCAGTTCTTTGGTCTGGCCCTTTTCTATTTTCTTGAACAGGTCCTCCAGCGTCAGGGGCACTTCTTTTTCTGGCGTTTCTTTCTTAATCCGGGATTTCCTGAACTCAGAAATACGGCGGGCGATTTCCAGGTCAGGCACTACCTGAAAATAATTACCGGCCTCCGGCACATCCTCAAAACCCAGGACCTCCACTGGCACTGAGGGTCCAGCACTCTTGACCGGTTTGCCAAACTCGTCAAACATGGCCCGGGCTTTACCGTAGGTTGTTCCGGAGATAAAGGCCTGGCCAGGTTCCAGAGTGCCCAGCTGCACGATGACCGTGCCCACCGGACCTTTCTGTGGGTCAAGCCTTGACTCCAGGATAACACCCTGCGCCGGCACGTAAGGGTTGGATTTGAGTTCCAGGATGTCGCCCAGCAGCAGGATCATTTCCAGCAGTTCATCAATGTTTTTCTTGGCTTTAGCGGAAATTTCCACGCAGATGGTCTTACCGCCCCATTCTTCTACAATCAAGCCTTCTTTGGCCAGCTGCTGTTTGACTCTTTCCGGGTTGGCTTCGGGTTTGTCAATTTTGTTAATGGCCACGATAATCGGCACGTTGGCCGCCTGGGCATGGCTGATGGCTTCTTTCGTCTGGGGCATCACGCCGTCGTCAGCAGCTACCACCAGGACCACGATGTCCGTGACCTGAGCTCCCCGAGCCCGTAACTGGGTGAAAGCTTCATGACCCGGTGTATCTATGAAGGTGATGTAGCGGTTTTTGTAGTTTACCCGGTAAGCACCGATGTGCTGGGTGATACCCCCAGCTTCTCTTTCGGCTATGTTGGAGGAACGTATGGCATCCAGCAGGGTAGTCTTGCCGTGGTCCACGTGTCCCATGATGGTCACCACCGGCGGCCTGGGCTTCAAGTAATCGGTCATCTTAAAGGCCAGCTTGCGGATGTCTTGCTCCAGAGAGACCATTTCCAGGTCCACCTTGATGATTTTGGAAATGGCCTGCAGCAGAACCTCATCTACCAGGTCAGAGGCAGAGACATCATAACCGGCCGCCTGCAGGTGGTCCAGCAGGTCTTTGGGCTTGATTTTAAAGCGCTCGGCCAGGTCTTTGACCGTAGACCCTTCCTGAATCTGGATTTTTATCTTGGGCTTGGCCGTGCCTTCTTTGGCGGCCTTCTTTTTAGGAGCTGCCGCTTTTGCTTCTTCTGGCTTATTTTTAGTTTTGTCCATCATGCTCTCTTTTGCTTATTCCTGTTTTATGGATATTTTCCAGCCGACCAGTTTACTGGCCAGTCTGACGTTGATGCCCTTCTTGCCAATAGCTAAGGAGAATTGTTCCCTGTCCACTCGGGCTTCCATTTCTTTTTCTTGCTTGTTGGTAATGACAATTTTGCTCACCCGGGCCGGACTCAGGGCGGCCTTAGCGTAAGACACCGGGTCAGACGACCATTCTATGATGTCAATCTTTTCGCCCTGAAGTTCTTTGGAGATAGCCAAGATTCTGTTTCCCTTAACGCCAATACAGGCTCCAACCGGGTCCACATCTTTGTCCTGGCTGAAGACCGCTACCTTGGCCCTCTCTCCTGGCACCCGCACGGCATCTTTCACTTTGATGGTTCCGGAAGCGATTTCTGGAATCTCCAGCTCCAGAAGCTTAATCAAGAATCTGGGCGATGTCCGGCTCAGGATAACCTGCGGTCCCCGAGTATTTTTCTGGACCTGGGCGATGAGGGCTTTCACCAGGTCTCCGGGTTTAAATTCATCGTTGGGTAATTTATCCTTGTTGGCCAGAAAAGTCTCTGTCCGGTTAACTTCCAGCACCGTGCCGTTGTTTTCAAAGCGGCGCACCACACCCGTGACTATTTCACCTACCCGCGGGGCAAATTCTTCGTAAACTTTCTCCAGCTCCGCATCCCGGACTTTCTGGAAGATAACCTGTTTGGCCGCCTGAGCCGCAATGCGACCGAGTGTTTCTGAGGGCAGCTCTATTTCTATTTTTTCACCCAGTCTGGCTTCTGGATTATGGTGCAGGGCCTCGTCCAGAGAAATTTCACTGGCCGGGTCATCAACTTCTTCCACCACGGTTTTGACCACGTAAACTCTCAGCTCGCTTTTTTCTGGCTTGAAATCAACGATGATGTCCTCACCGTCCTTAAAAAACTTGGTGGCCGCAATACGCAAGGATTCTTCTATGGCCTTGACGATTACCCGTGGTTCCACCCCGCGCTCTTTACTGAGCTGGTTGATGGTGCTCCAAACGTTGACTTTCATGCTCTGGCTTATCCTTCTTCGTCTTAAAACGGATATGAATTATATCTTAAATAGGCAAATGTTGCAATTAATCAGGCGAGAATACATTCAGGAAACTTCCCCGTGCAGGCTGTATGGACCGCAGCCTGTGATCTTCACCTCCACGAACTGTCCGCGGCAGTCTTCCTGGCTTTTAAAATTAACTACCTGATAGCCTTCGTTGCGGCCCTGGTAAAGCTGACCTTTTTTACTTGGACCAAGGCAGAGCACCTTTAATTTTTTCCCCACCAGGTTCTGGTTGAGCTGCAGCTGGATTTCTTTTTGCCGGCTCTGCAGCCGGAGGAGTCTGTCTATTTTGGTTTCTTCCGGTACGTCGTCTTTCATCCGGCTGGCAGCTGAGTAAGGACGCGGGGAGTAGCGGAAAGAAAAGATGTTGGTGAATTTTATTTTTTCCAGAAGCTCCATGGTCTGCTGAAAATCTTCTTCTGTTTCCGTGGGAAAACCAACGATGATGTCTGTGGACAGACTGATGTCCGGCATCAGAGATTTGAGCCAGTCTATCTTTTCCAGGTAATCCTCTCTGGTGTAATTCCGGTTCATCAGGTTTAGAATGCGGTTGGAGCCAGATTGCAGCGGCAGGTGAAGCTGGTGGCAGACTTTTTCCACCGAGGCCATGGTCCTGGCCATTTCCCGCGTGAAGTTTTTCGGGTGAGAGGTGATAAACCTGATCCATTCTATTCCTTTGATTTCAGCCACTCTTTTCAACACCTCCGTTAAGCCGGCGCCGGTTTCCGGGTCGCGGTAAGAATTAACATTCTGTCCCAGAAGCTGAACCTCTTTGTAACCCCGGCTGGCCAGTTCTTCAATTTCTTTGAGAATGGCTATAAGCGGCCGGTATTTTTCCCGACCGCGGGTAAAGGGCACCACGCAGTAGGTGCAGAAATTATTGCAGCCCTCCATGATGGTGACGTAAGCGGAGACGGTGCTTTCCCTGGCTTCTGGCAGGATAGGTAGTTCGCTCCAGCTCCTTTTCCAGGCCGTACGCACCGCCTTTTCCCTGATGGAGTGGCGCAGGAGCTCAGGCAGAACTTCATACTGAGCCGGGCCCACCACCACATCCAGCTGGGGAAATTTCTGCAGCAGCTTTTCGCGGTAAAGCTGGGCCACGCAGCCGAGACAGGCCACTACGGCCTGGCGCTCTTCCTTCTGTTTTTTCAACCGGCCAAGGTAAGAAAAAAGTTTTTCCACTGATTTTTCCCGCACCGCACAGGTGTTGATTAAGATGATGTCGCTTTCTTCTGGTGAAGAAGCTCTGACTGCCCCCTCGGCCAGCAGCAGACTGGCCACATGTTCAGAATCATTCTCGTTCATCTGGCAGCCGAAGGTCTGGATGTAAAAAGATTTGCCGCTCAGCATGGGAAAAATCCTGAAATTAATTTTCTTCCAAACATAAGTCTAATTTCTAACTTAAATCATCTAATCTTTTAATCTTTTAAACTGAAGATTAACCCGGGCTCTGGCCCGGACATTTAATTATAGCCTAAAATGCGGGTGCTAAACAGGAAGGCCTGAAAATCAACTTTGCTTTTTTGATTACTTGGCGGCGGAGTTTTGCTGCAGTAATTCCCGGGCCGTTTGCAGGCTGGCTTCCGTCAGCCTGGCGCCAGAAATTAACCTGGCGATTTCTTCGGTCCTTTCTTTATCTTTAAGCTTTTTCACCGTGGTGTAGGTGCGGTCTTTTTCTGTTTTCTTTTCTACCCGGAAGTGGCAGCCAGCGGAGGAAGCGATCTGGGGCAGGTGAGTGATGCAAAGTACCTGGTGGTGTTTGGCCAGCTGCTGCAGCTTTCTGGCTACGGAAGTAGCTGTCTGGCCGCCGATGCCAGCGTCAATTTCATCAAAAATAAGGGTCTTGCCCGTCTCTTTTTCCTTGCCCAGGGCTTTAAAAGCCAGCATCAGACGGGAAAGTTCTCCGCCAGAGGCGATTTTTCTCAGGGGCCGGAGGTCTTCGCCGGGGTTGGGGGAAAATAAAAATTCTACTTCTTCCAGTCCATTTTCCCTGATGCTCAAAGCCTCTTCCAGGCTGGGCGAAAGAGGCCGGAATTCGGTCGCCAGCCTGACCTTGGGCATGGCTAACTGAGCCAGTTCTTTTTCCAGCATTTTCTCCAGCAGCCGGGCTTTTTCCCGCCGGATGGCAGAAAGTTCGGAGGAGAGTTTAAGGTATTGTTCAAATTCCCGGGCTATTTCTTTTTCCAGCTCAGCCAGTTTTTCTTCGCTTCTTTCCAGCTCTTCTTTTTCCGCTTTTATTTTGTTGAGGTAAGTCAGTACTTCTTCTACGCTGGGGCCATATTTTCTTTTCAGTTTTTCCAGCAGACTCAGCCGGCTTTCAATCTCTTCCAGCCTTTCCGGAGAGGGGGCGTATTTATCGCGGAGGTCCATCAGGGTGTTGACCAGTTCTTTAAGATAAATGGTAAATTCATTGACTTCGGCCACCGGGTTTTCCAGCTCCGTGAAATAACCGCTCAGCTCGGCAATCAGCCCCTGAACTCTTTTTAGCCCGGAGATGATGGATTCTTCGCTTTCATAGGTCAGGTCAATAACCTGGTTGACGGCCAGGGCAATTTTTTCTGCGTTTTTAAGTATAGAACGTTCCTGCAGAAGCTCTTCCTCTTCTCCGGGCCTTAATTCCGCGGCTTCAATCTCTTTGATCTGAAAATCAATGAAGTCCAGACGCTGCAACCTTTCTTTTTTCCTGTTTTCCAGCTCACTTTTTTCCCGCAGCTGGGCCCTGACTTTTTGCGCCTGCTGTTTCACTTTTTCTCTGAGTTCCAGGGCTTCGGCAAAGGAATCCAGAAATTTCAGGTGATTGCTGGTGTCCAGCAAAAAGATGTGGTCGTTCTGGCCGTAGATGTCTATCAGCTGTTCACCAATTTCTTTAAGCTTTTTCAGCGGCATTAGAAGACCGTTAAGGTAGGATTTACTAACTCCGCTGGCTGAAATTACCCTTTGCACCAGGATTTCGTTTTCCGGCTCCAGCTCCAGGTCCTGGAAAAGTTCCCGGGCTCCCTCCAGGGTAAAGACGGCTTCTATGGAAGCTTCTTCTTTTCCGGTTCTGATGAGGTCGGGGGAGGCTTTTTCCCCGAGCAGAAGTTTCAGGGCGTCAATGATGATGGATTTACCGGCGCCGGTTTCTCCGGTCAGGGTGGTAAAGCCTGGTTCTAACTCCAGTTCCAGGTCTTCTATGGTAGCCAGGTTTTTAATCCTCAGGTACCTGAGCATTTTTTCTTGACCTTATTGGTTTAATTTATTTTTCAGATTAAATAAAAAATTTATTTTTACTTTACTCCACCCTTGCTTTTATTTCAGACGGTATGGCTTCAGGGCTCTTTCGGCGTTTATCCGTCCGTAGCCAGCGTAATCATCCCGTCCGGTTGTGCCCACATCATCAGCCGTGTATTTTATGATTTTCATGATATCAGCCGCTGAAAGCCAGGGCTTTTTTGCTTTTATAAGAGCCGCTAGCCCAGCCACATGCGGCGCCGCCATGGAAGTGCCGCTGGCAAAAGCATAAGGAAGATAGCCGGGCTCGGTGAGAGCCACCGGGTAAGTGCTCAGAATCCAGATCCCCGGCGCCACCACATCCACTTCCGGTCCGTAATTGGAAAAATCAGCTATCTGGTCATTGTAATCACTGGCGCCAACAGCCAGACAGTACTGGTCATAAGCCGCTGGGTAGAGCACCGGTCCGCCGTCGTTTCCGGTGGAAGCCACCAGGACAATGCCTTTGTTAAAACAGTACTTAAGAGCTTCTTCCAGAGCCTGGGAAGGCTGGTCACCGCCAATGCTCATGTTGATTACGCCTACCTTCTTTCCGTTCTGTTCAAAATCAGCCGCCCAGACCAGAGCTTCAATCAGCCAGTCGTAATCGCCTTCACCTTCTGCGCTGATAACTTTACCCGGTAAAATTTTGCAGTACCAGGCCACACCGGCTATGCCTTCGGCGTTGTTAGTTTCGGCGGCGATGATGCCGGAGACGTGAGTTCCGTGCCAGTGGTCGTCATAAGCGTCGTCGTCGTTGTTGACAAAATCTTTGCCGTGGGAGATGACTTTATTCTTGAGGTCGGGGTGGTTGTAATCAACTCCGGTATCCAGAACAGCGACCAGCACATTTTCTGAACCCTTGGCATAGTCCCAGGCCGAGGTGGCTTTAATATCAGCCCGGCTGGTACCGGAGGGACTGCCTGGAATCTGGAGCACGCCGCCAGGGTTATAAAGCGCGTACTGGTTGCGGAAGAGCGGGTCGTTGGGTGTCTCGCACAACCTGAGCTTGTAAACCGGTTCAGCGTAAATCACATCCGGGTTTTGGCGCAGCGCGGACAGCGTCTCTTCTACCGTGGTTTGTTTTTCTACCCTGACGACATGAACGTTAACTCTGGGGATTAATCTTTCTGGCCTGGCGTTGTAAGCCTGGAGGATGGAATCAACGGCCTGAAGGCTCAGCTGGGGTCTGAATTTTACCAGGATTTTTTCCGCGGAGTAGTTTTTATCTGAAACAGAAGTTGATACCAGGCCTAAAACCTTCAACTTACCCTGGCGGGAAGAAATCGTGGCTGAAGTGTCAGCCGGCAATTTCTGGATTTTTTTATCGGATTGAATTCTCAAACGTTCTACTTTTTGCCCCACGGAAGAGTGAAGGCTTAAGCTCAAAGAGATAACCAGCAGGAGAGCCAGGGAAAGGGCAAAAAATTTCCTGTGGCTTTTGGCCTTAAAAATTTTATTTTTCATGGGCTTTCTCCTGTTCTAATTTAAAAAGAATAAAGCAGGCTCAGTCCGGCAGACAGAGCCGTCTTACTGGCTGGATAAACGGTCAGCAACGGAACCAGAAGGAAATTTTCTGCCAGTTTGAAGTTGCCCCCAGCCGTCAGCATTAGCAGGCCAGAAGCTTTAAGCTTTTGCCCCTGCGCGCCAGTCAGGTCGGAGATGGTTTCCGTAGCTTTGAAAGTGCCCCAGAGAAAAGAAGTTCCGGCGATGAGGAAAGGTTGAATTTTTTCCAGACCATCATACAGCAGGAAAAGCCCGCTGGAAGCCTGTGACCAATTTGGCTGGATGGTCGCTTTGCCCGGTTCAGCAAAGCCTTCCAGGGTAAAGTTCTTTTTCTGTCCCAGAAATGTCATCCCCTCTGCGGTCAGGCCCACGGTGTAAGCGCCGAAGCTGTAAATGGGCCAGTCTGCTTTCACACCCAACAACAGGCCACCGATACCGCCGGCCTGATAATCAAGTGAAATGGGCAGCTGGTCAAAGAGTATGCCGTTAAGGCCGGAATGGCCGTAACCAGCAAAAAAGCTCAGGTCCACGGTGCCACCCAGGTTCTGCCCTTTAGCCAGCAGAAGACCGGCCGGTGTGTTCATGGTAATGGTCCGAGAACCGCATTTTAGGCCGCGCCCGAAAAATCCGGTCATCAGGCCCGCGGACCAACCGGAAGTCTTATCCTGAAGGCTGCGCTGGGCAAAGAGCCCGGTGGATGTCATAATAATAACGGTCAGCCATATAATCAATCGAGCTATTTTCTTTCTGGACATTAGTCCTCCTTTTTGCTTGCCTGTTTATTTTTTAATTTATTTTAGCTTATTCTAACTTATTTTTTTCTTGGTTTCGGTTTTTTTATCTTTGTTGCTTTCTTTGTTTTTCTTGATTTCCTCCAGAGCCTTGAGCCTTTCCTGGGCTTTTTTTACGAATTTGCTGTTCGGATAATCGGTCACCAGCTTAGTAAAATACGGGAAAGCGGCTTCGTAGTTTCGGCTCTGAAAATAGCTGTCGGCGATGTAAAAATAAACAGCATCCATTTTCTTAAAATCAGGATATTTGGTGAGGATATCCTGCAGCCGACCGAGGGCCGCCCGGTAAGCCCTGGATTTGTAGTAAAATTCACCGATGGTAAATTCGTGCTCGGCCAGGCGCTGTTCACAATCTTTAATTTTTTCTTCCGCCTGGCGGGCGTACTCGCTGTTTGGGTAGTTGGCCACCACCTTCCTGAATTCCTGGAGAGCCTGGATGGTTTTGGTCTGGTCCCGGCCTGGTTTAAGTGCGTTTTTGTAGTAGGTCATGGCAATCTGGTACTGGCAGTAGGGAACGGAAGGGCTGGTTGGGTACAGACTGATAAATTCCCGGTATTCAGCCGCCGCCAGAATCAGGTTAGCCTCATCGCCCTTTTTGAAATAAGTATCAGCGATGAGGATTTTGGCTCTCTGAGCGTAAAAGCTCTTGGGGAAGGAATCAATCACCTGACGGAGGAACAAAATGCCCTTTTCTGTATCTTTCTTCAGGTATTCTTCGCCCAGTTTAAACAGAGCTTCATCAGAGGAAAGAGTTTCCTGGGGCAAGGTTTCCACGGACAGCCCTTTTTTGTGGCAGGAGGTGAGCGTAAAAGAGAGAAAGATTAAGAGCCAGGTCAAAGTGAAAGTAAATTGTTTTTTCATCCTCAGCACCTCATTTGTTTTGAGAAATCCGGTGGTTAAAGTCCTGAGCCACGGCTTTCATCTTTTTTATGACTTCAACTGGGTCCGGCGCACTATAGACCGAAGAACCACAGATGGCAATGTTCATACCCAGAGAAAAAAGCTCGGCCAGGTTATCAAGTTTTACCCCGCCGTCCACGGCAATGAGCGTGCCCAGCTTTTTTTCTTTTATCCACTGGCTCAAGCGGAGAATCTTTTCCCTGGTAGCGGGAATAAATTTCTGACCGCCCCAGCCCGGGTTTACGGTCATGACCACGATGAAGTCTAACTCGTCCAGCACTTCACTGAGCAGGGTAAGCGGCGTGGCCGGGTTAAGAGCCAGACCCGCTTTCCGCCCCGCCTCTTTAATGCTCTGCAGGTCCTTGTGCACGTGCCTGGAGGCTTCCAGATGAAAAGACAGCCAGTCTGCGCCGGCTTCCAGAAACAGCGGAATCATCTCTCTGGGGTTGTCCACCATTAGATGGACGTTAAGCGGCAAGGTAGTTTTCTCACGCAAAGCAGCCACCAGTTGATGACCAAAAGTGATGGAGGGGACAAAATGGCCATCCATGACGTCCAGGTGAACCATGTCCGCCCCACCGGCTTCCGCCATTTTTACGGCCTCAGCCAGCCGGGAAAAATCAGCCGAAAGGAGAGAAGGAGCGATAAAGTACATTTTAGCGACTTACCTCCAGATGAATGGGATTTCTCTTCTGGATGGGATAACCGCCCGGCGGTGACTGCTTGATGATGATGCCCTTTTCCAGGCCGGGGTAATAAACATAACGTATATCTTCAACCTTAAAGCCGGCATTTTTCATAAACACCACTACCCGGTCCACCTTTTTTCCTATGAGGTCCGGCATGAGGTAGGTTGGTTCATCTTCTCCCTGACTGACCAGGAAATTAACCTGACCGTTCCGTTCCACTTCAGTGTCAGGAAGCGGGAACTGAGCAATTATCCGGCCAGCCGGGTAGCTCGGGGTATGTATCTGGCTGAGCACCCCGCGGTTCAGTCCAACCTGGCGCATAAGAGAGATGGCTTCTTCCAGGCTCTTGCCCAGGAAGTTCGGGACGCGGACTGATTCACTGCCGCTGCTGACCGTGACTGAGATAGTTCGGTTGACTTTAATTTTGGAGCCAGGAGCGGGGTCCTGGGAGATAATCTGGCCTTTGGGGACCTCGTTGGAGAACTTAAAACCAGAAACCACCAGCCCCAGGTCTCTTTTCTGCAGTTCAGAGCGGGCCTGGTCTATGGTTTTACCGGTAATGTCTGGCACGTAGACGATTTCGTCGTTCAGAATAATCTGGGAAGAGATGACCGCGCCGCTGAAAAAGAAGATCAGAATCAACAGAAGCAGGTTGATCACATCCAGGTACCAGTAGCTTTTATCATTGCCCATGGGTTATGTATTCTTGTCAAAATTAATTTAACAGGTTAATTAATATCATAGATTGATAACCAAGTAAACATGAATCGAGTTGCCCGGGTGGCAAAGTGAGAGTGAAAAAGAGAGTAAAAAGGAAAAGTTTAAACCTATGGCCGAGGTTGTTAGAAACAAGGATAAATTCTATAATAAGCTACCTGAATAAATTGAAAAAAATAAGGAGCGAGAAATGAAACAGTTTTCTGATTTTAGAAGCGATACCGTAACCAGACCAACTGAAGAAATGCGCCGGGCCATGTATGAAGCGGAAGTCGGCGATGATGTGCTCGGTGATGACCCGACGGTTCAGAAGCTGGAGGAACTGGCTGCTTCTATTATGGGCAAGGAAGCTGGCCTGTTTGTGCCCTCCGGGACCATGGGCAATTCCATTGCCGTGAAGATGTGGACCAGGGAGTTGGAAGAAGTCATCGTTGAAGAGAAGTCCCACATCTACAACATGGAATCAACTCATATGACCTTTATCTCCCGCGTCACACCCCGACCACTGCCTTCCAAAAGAGGAGCCCTGGACCCAGAACTGGTCAGGAAACATGTGCGCCTGCCCTCGGTGCACACCCCGCGGACCTCTCTTATCTGCCTGGAGAACACGCATAACAACTGGGGTGGAGCAGTGGTGCCGCTGGAGACCTTTCAGGGCATCAGGAAAATCGCTGATGAATACGGACTCAAGGTGCACCTGGACGGAGCCAGGATTTTCAACGCCTCCATGGCTTCTGGAGTTCCGGTTAAAGAATATGCCAGGTACTGCGATTCGGTGATGTTCTGCCTGAGCAAAGGGCTGTCTTCTCCGGTTGGCTCCATGCTTGTGGCTGACCGCCAGACCATTGATTATGCCCGCCGCATTAGAAAAGCTCTGGGCGGCGGGATGAGGCAGGCTGGCGTGCTGGCTGCCTGTGGGATTATTTCCCTGACTAAAATGGTAGACCGGTTGAAAGAAGACCACATAAGAGCGAAAAGGCTGGCTGAAGCCATCCACGACCTGCCGGGCATCAGCCTTAACCCGGAAGAAGTGGAGACTAACATCATTGTTTTTTATTTCAACCATCCGCGCCTGACGATTCCGGAGCTGCTCAACAGGTTAAAGGAAAAAGGCATCCTGGCTCTGGGCGTTTTTGGTGGGGTGCGGCTGGTGACCCACAAGGATGTTGATGACGAAGATGTGGAGCGGGCCATTAAAGCTTTCCGGGAAATTTTAGGCTGAAGATTTTAAATCCAAAGATTAAAAAGGCGAACGAAAAAAGCTAACAAAAATTTTACAGCAAGGACGACTTTGTTATAATCAATAAGAATTTTTGGTTGGTGAGCCAGTAAAAAAGGAGAAAGTTATGGAAGGGAAGAAGTTAGTTATCATCGGTGGTGGACCAGGTGGCTATTTGGCGGCTCTGCGTGCTGCTCAACTCGGGCTGGAAGTGACGGTGGTGGAAGAGAATAAAGTTGGGGGTATCTGCATTAACGTCGGCTGCATTCCAACAAAATACCTGCTTCACCAGACTATGGTTTTTAATAAATTAAAGACCAGTAAGAACCTGGAAGGCCCTGTCCAGGAACTCCGGCTAAACTGGCAAAGTGTTCAGCAGGGAAGACAGGCCGTGGTGGACCGGCTGGTCAAGGGCCTGGAATTTCTGCTCACCCGCAACAAAATAAATATTATAAAAGGTAGGGGAAAGGTGGTCGGGCCAGGCCAGGTTTGGGTTAAAACCGAAAAAGAAGAACTTTCTCTCACGGCAGATAAAATCATCCTGGCCACCGGTAGTCGTCCGGCTGATTTTCCTTTTCTCAGGTTTGACGGACAGAAAGTCATTTCCAGCACTGAAGCTCTTTCGCTTAAGGAAGTACCAAAAAGCCTTCTGGTGGTGGGAGCCGGAGCTATCGGGCTTGAACTGGGTTCTGTCTACCAGCGGGCCGGCACCGAAGTTACCATCCTGGAAATAATGCCGACGATTTTACCGGGCACGGACAAAACTTCAGCCCAGCGCCTGGAAAGAATCCTGAAGAAACAGGGCCTTAAGATTTTCACCCAGATGAAGATGGAAACGGCCGAGGTCTCAGACACCCAGGTTAAATTAAAAGGAGTTTCTCTGACCGACGGTAAACCGTTTGAGTTCAGCGCCGAAAAAGTGCTCATCGCCGCTGGCCGCCGTCCAAACGTTGAAGATATTGTCTGGGACGACACACTTCTTAAGAAGCAGAAAGGAAATTTTTTAGAAGTTAACGAGCGCGGTGAAACATCCATCCCAGGCATCTATGCCATAGGTGACCTGGTGGGCGGAAAACTCCTGGCTCACAAGGCTTATCATGACGGAATTGTGGCCGCAGAAAATGCCGCTGGCCACGAAGCCAGAGTTGATTACCGGGCAGTGCCCGCGGCCATTTTCACCGAGCCGGAGCTGGCCACGGTCGGCCTTTCTCAGGAAGAAGCTGAAGCTCAAGGTTTAGAAATAAAAGTAGGGGAGTTTCCGCTGCAGGCCAGCGGCCGGGCTCTGACCATGGACAGCACTGACGGCCTGGTGCGGATTATCGCTGATAAGAAGACAGATGAAGTACTCGGCGCCCATATCCTGGCGCCCCATGCCAGTGAGATGATTCCGGTTCTGACCATGGCCGTAGCCAGGGGCCTGAAACTTAAAGACGTGGATTCAATCATCTACATCCATCCAACTCTGTCCGAGTCTATTCCCGAAGCCGCTCTCAAAGCCAATGGTCTGGCCCTGCACATCCTGAATACCTGAGCTTGAGCTGATTAAGTTCTACCTGTGATACCATCTTATCATTTTTGAAAAAGCCTTCTTTTCCTTGGCCATCAGTAATAGCGGTGATAATTTTTATCGCCGCCAAGAAACGAACCTGGAGGTTTTAATTTTAATCTTCGGGCTTCTCTGATAATGGCTCTTAACCTCAGCTGGATTACTTACCAGCTGGATTATTTACCTAAAATTAATTTTTGTTTTATTTTGGTTTTGTTTTTTAACCGGTGTTATTAGACTTCTAACTGCCAGGCAAATTCAGACCTCTGCTGATTCTACCTCATCTAATTCTTTCTAATTTAGCTAATCTAACTCTATTTTTTTAGCAGCTCTTTCTTTCCATAAAGGTTCGGTTAGCTGATGGATTTTTTCGTCAAATTCAGCCATTTTCTGG
>Ga0272448_1000088_pt1 | contig 127149 bp, 98 predicted proteins | sample YNPCB0191_FD_202220 | JGI IMG/M metagenome (GOLD analysis project Ga0272448, IMG submission 202220) | Hot spring sediment microbial communities from Yellowstone National Park, WY, United States - YNP-CB-019-1 | ecosystem: Environmental > Aquatic > Thermal springs > Hot (42-90C) > Sediment... | reverse complement strand
CCCGTCCATCAGCAAGCCACATCGTCATCACTACAGGCCAGACTCGCTGTTGGGAACTGCCATTGACCGCATTGGTGCTCGTGAATGTGAACCCGCCGTTGCCGTCGTCCAGCAACGACACCGGCACACCGTTGATCGCAGCACCCACTACATTGGTCTGTGTCGAAAATCCCACATCCACCCATTGCCCGATGGTGCCACTCACGTACACGTCTCCCATCGCAAACATCCCCGGTGTCGGCTCGCTCATTTGCGCCGTGTAACGATCGGAGCGTTCCAAGAGAAATCTGTTCGTTGTCGCATTGCCCGTCGCGTCAAAAGCAATCAACTGCAACGTGTTTGTTCCCCACGCCAACGGCACGTATGTTCCCACCGAACCCGCTTCCAGCCATGTCATCTCCCATGGATCGTCAGGGTCACCTTCTGCGGGTATCACCTGCGCGGTAACCACTGCATTGCTGTCATCGCAATCCGCTTGTATCCAAACGCGATCCAGGTCGGGTAATAACGTGTAGGCTGCCACGTTGAAATTTGTCAGCACCGGTGCGTTGGTATCGTTGCTGCCGCCGACAAACCAGTTTAACGTCGCCGCGTTGGTGTTGCCCGCGTCGTCCTGCGCGACAACGGTGATGACGTTGTTGGTATTGGCCTGCACGCGGAAGCGGGGAATGCTTATGTTCGTACCGATTCGACTCCAGCAGGGTTGCCCGTTGACGGTGATACGCAAACGCCGCATCGGATCGGGTTGGCCTTGCGGATCCCGGTCATACACTGTCGCTTGCAGGTGGATGAAAAATTGATCGCCAACCCCGGTGCCGTTGGTGGTTGGTCCGGTGATCAATACCACGGGGGGTATTGTATCCACCCCAATAAACCTCACCAATAACGACCCTACATTGTTGGTGGCGTTGTCCGCGTATTGAAAATAGAGAAAACACGTCCGATCGTTGGTACCAGGGATCGTGTAGGATAACGCCCCGGCTCCAACGGCCAGTATTGTGGCGTTGGTCATCTGCGGGTTGTCGCTCACCAACAGCCACGGGTACTCTCTCGTCAACGGCAAAATTTCCACCACGCGGTTGGTTGTCCACTCGCGGTTTCCGTTGACGATCACTTCCAGCTCCGCCACCAATGGGTTCCTGCCGTAGAGATAGTTCTGGAACAAGGTCAAACCGTTTGTTCCGACAACGCTGGCTGGTGTGTTTGTCGTGTAACCGTAGGTCAGTTTCCACCAGTCCGGAACAGCGTCCTGGAGGCTGCTGTAGTTGTTGGAGATCAGGACGCTGGGATTTTGATAAACTTGCAGGTTGCTCAACCCGTGTGCCCACGGATCAGTGCTGACCCAACTCGCATCATTCGTGTGTAGGTTCAACCCATGCGCCAGTTCCCAACCGTTACTCATCCCATCGTTGTCGCTGTCGAGAACCAGCCAGCCCGCCACATCAAAACTGAAGACGTTCTTCATCTGCCCGATGTTGGCTAGCGCGAAATCGTTTGCCGGATTCGTGGAGCCTGCCCACGGGTAATTCGTTGCGTAGCCGATTTCAATCAGACGGTCATAGAACGGTCGGGCCACAAACTTGAGTTGACCGAGATTGACAGAATGAAAGTTGTTCGTATTGCGGAAGGACTCGATGAGCGTCCACACATTGTTGCCAGCGCCACCAGGGAGTTGCGATTCCAGTTCCACGGCAGCATTGACAGCCATCCATTTCAACTGACCCTGGTTGACGGCAGCGAAATCGTTCGGCTGAGAGTTGGTGTTGACGACGCCGCGCGTCACCCACCACGACGGTCCCGCTGCCGCTTGAAGTTTCATCGAAGCCAGCGCAAGCATACTCATCACCGCCAAGATCGTCAACCGGGAGGGAACCTTGTTCATCGTTCACCCTCGCCTCCCAAAACCTGAAAACTGAAACCTAAAAGCCGGCTGCTGACTGACGGGCTATTAAGGAAAGAACTGCCTGCCTGCCTGCCTGCCTGCCTGCCTGCGCAATCATCGTGCCAGATGTGAGTGTCGTCGTCATCCGCAATCGCTCATCAAGTTGGCGCGATGAAATACCAGAATCCGATCTTTCTATCTATCAGGCAAAACCTGATTCTGTTGTAGGGAGTTTTCCTACAATGTTCCTATAATATTCTCGCACGGCAAAATCTCAGTATTGCTTCACATGACGCGACCGGCATCAACTGCGAACACGTTGTACTCCCTGCCGTACTGGGCCAAGTAACAGAGCGAGTAGGCGCGTTGAAATGCCAGCACGGGCAACAGCAGGACCGTGCCCAGATACGGGATCAGCAGCAGACACCCCGCACAGCAGCAGGTCAGAAGAATCACGAACAGGATAATCATGCCGATGGCCATCGCCAGCACGATCTGAAACAGCAGATACACAACGAAGTTGCCGAGGTTGTCCCCCAACAGACGCAGAAACTCCCGCCAGGCTGCCACACAACCACTCCGTCGCAGGAACATGATCGGCACGACAAAATCTTTCAGCAGCTTTCCGATCACGGCAAACACCAGGCCAAAGGCAAGCAGTCCCAGCGCGCACACCACCGTCACCGCGATGTCGGCGACATCCACGCTCTTGCGCGCGAACATCCGGTAAATCTCCACCACAATCATCACCACCAGCGGCAACATCGGAATCATCGCCAGCACCCCCAGCACGAGACGAAACAGGAACAAGCTGTTGCCCTGGCGACTAAAATCGCGCCACGGCTCGGTCACCTCCGCCTTCCCGCTGGCTACGCAATGCAGGAACATGAACTTGCCGCGGCTATTCAGCCAGAGCAACGCCACGCCGAGCGCGATGAAAAAAACGATCAGTCCCACCGCCAACGGCACAATCCAGTAGAGGTTGCCCATCACAAACTCTTTCGCCCGTTCCATCTCCTCGTGAAAGTCGGCACCGCTAGGGTGTTCGGACGGGAAATTGAAGTTGGCATGAAATCCCGCATCGCCGAGATGGGCCAACCACGCGCAGAAACCGATGGTAAACCATCGTCCAAGGTCAAATGGACAAAACAACAGACTCTTCACCCGTTCGATGGCCATCTGAACCGGCGCGGTGACACTGATGTTGGCATTCATGACATGTTCCTATTGAGTGAGTTTGTGAAACAAATCGAGCATCGTCTCGGCGCCCTTTTGAATAACGTTCTTCGTTCCCTCGAATAATTCCGTCCCCGCCGCCGTGATCAGGCGCGTACTGAGGTCCTCCTGAATGTTGTCCGTTGTCCCTTGCACCTTGACTTTCGTCCACCGATAACCGTCGCGCTCGACGGTGAACACGCGCCCGCGCGCGCCGGGCAGCCACCGCAACGTCGCCGCCGCCACGCCCACGTCGAATTCGCCGTTGACAACACCTTTTTCCGTGACGCATCCGCCCTCGACGCGAAGCAGCCCCGTGGACTCCATGGTCAGCCGTTGCAGCGTCAGCCGCGTCGGCGTCCAGGTGTAATCGGCGCGCGCTTTTTGCAATTCCAGTCGCCGAAACTGTTCCGAACCGGTAAACACCGCCAGACGATTCAATACGGGCAACGCCTCCAGCTTGCCACCGATCAACTCGATGGTTCCCTCGGCACGGAGCGACGGCGGATCGCTCATTCGTCCGCGAACCCGACATTCGCCGCGCGCCTGTCCGATGAGCCGCCCGCGCCAGTCCTGCGGTAACCAGCGATCCACGGGCACTTCCTCAAAACGCAACACCAGATCGGAATCACGCAACGGGGCCAGACCGAGCTGGCCGTTGACCATGAGTTTGCCGCCGTCGGCCAACCACAACTGGCTGTCGGTGATGAACGCCATGTCGCGTTGGAAACGAACATGCGCCTGCTCAATCCGCAGCGGCGGCAACTCCGCCAATGACAGTTCCCCGCTGTTGGCGACCGTCTCCCACGAGCCATCACCGATCTTCAACGTCATCCGCGCCCGGCGAACGGCGCCGGAAGCAGCACCGCCCATCGCCCATGTGAAATTCGCGTCATCAATCCGCATCGGTTCCAACTCGACCTGCGCAACGCCGCGAGCGGACGAACCGCCTGCCGACGGGACGGCACCGGCGGAAGCGGCAGCGGTGGCGACAGGGGCGGCAGGGACGCTTTCGGATGGCGGACCAAGCGCGACTTGCAGGCGCTGGATTTGCAGGTCGCTGATGCGCCACTGGCGTCGCAACAGTCCACTGACGGCCAGGTCGGCCCGAATCTGGTCGGCGCGAAGTTCCTTCAACACCGCACCGGGCAGACCGCGGGCATAAAACCCGTCGGAATAGGCTGTCATGCCGCTCCAATGCAACGGCAGGTATTCGCCCTCGGCATGCAGCGCGGCGGCGGTTTTCTGGCTGATGAGTTTGCGAAAACCGTCGCTGTGCAGGTAGCGGCTCAACCACCCGTGCGCGCCGACGACCAGCAGCACCAGCCCAAACGCCAACCCTGCCACCAGGCCGGCGAGCACGCGCGGCCAGATTTTTGCGGATGCGGCGTTCATCGGTGCAGTGATTCCTTGCAACGCATGGAACGGATGTTACTATGCGGCCGGCGTTGACGCAATCGCCAACAAGAACCGAGAATGGCTGACATCCTTTTCAGATGCCCGCATTGCCCGCAGCACCTCCGCGTCCCGGAGACGGAGGCGGGTAAACGCACCGAGTGCGCGCACTGCCACACCGAGAGCGTTGTGCCGCCGCCGGCCGAGCAGATTGAATGCGCCCGATGCCACACCGTGATCCGCATCTCGCTGTTTGACCTGCGCGAGACATTCCAATGCCCAACCTGCCAGGCGCCGCTTCGATTCTCCCCCGCCACTCCCGCCGCTCCGTCGGCACCCGCCAGACGCAGTTGGTCCCTGTTCGGAAAAAGCGGCTGGCGCATCGCCGATTGTCTCACGGGCGAAATCCATCCCATCGAACAATTCCCGTTCGAGATCGGCTCCGACGACAAGGCGCATCTTCGCGCCCGCGGCGCGCACGCCCAGCACTGCGCCTTGGAGCAGGACGGGCGAAACCTCCTGCTCATCAAACGCGATCCGCTGGCCCGCGTGGTGGTGGACGGCATGGAAATCTCCACCGTCGCCCGCCTGGACCGCGCCCACGAACACACCCTCCGCATCGGCCCGCATTACTACATCCTCCACGGCGGACGACGGCTCGACGCCTGGCAAGCAAAAGTGGACGCCTCGCAATGGTTTATCTGCGACACCCAGCGTCGCCTGATGGAAGGTCCCTATTCGCGCCGTGAACTGGTGGTGGTGCTCGACCAACACCCACGCGATCCCACGCATACGTTGATTCGTCCGCAGGGATTTCTTGCCGGATTCCCGCTCAGCCAGTTTGGCGAGGCCCGCGAACTGTTCCGTTTCCAACCCCGACCCGCGCCCGCGGCGACCGAACCGAGCGTACCGCTCTCGGAGCTGATTCCCGAAGAGAAACCCGTCGTCTTCGGACCGCCGTTGCTGCGGTTGCAGGAGATCACGCTGGAAATCACCCAGGGCGCCGCGCCCCAACGGCTGTTGCACGAACTCAATCTCGATCTTCCCGGCGGACACCTCGCGGCGGTGGTCGGCGCGTCCGGTTGCGGCAAAAGTACCCTCCTAAAAGTCATCGCCGGCATCATGGAACCGACCGCCGGCATCGTGTGGTGGCGCGACCGCAATCTCGCCGAGAAAGACCTCGCGCCGACCGAGATCGGTTACGTCCCGCAATTCAGCATCGTCTTCGAGCACCTCACCATCTGGGAAAGCATGGACAACGCGCTGCGCCTGCGCGTGGCCGGATTGTCCGCCGCCGAGCGGCGTTCCCGCGCCGAGCGGATCCTGCGTGAAGTCGGCCTGCTCAACATCGCCCAACGCCAGGTGCGCGTCCTCTCCGGCGGCGAACGGCGGCGACTGGCGCTGGCGCTGGAAAGCGTCACGCTGCCGGCGTTGTTGTTGTGCGATGAGGTCACCAGCGGACTGGACCCGAAGGCGGAGGAAGAGGTTGTCGAGTTGATGCATCGGCTCTCCCGCGAGAACAACCGGCTGGTCATTTCCGTCACTCACAGTCTGCGACAGCTCAACCGCTACGATTCCGTTGCCGTCATGCACCAGGGCTGCCTGGTCTATCACGGACCGAGCCGGGAGGTCGCCCGGTATTTTGGCGTCGAGGAAAATGGCCAGGTCTTCACCGAACTGGCCAAGCGCCCCGCCGTCGAGTGGCACGCGCTCTGGCAGAAACACCGGGCGCAATACTGCCTGCCCACCGCGCCTCCCGAAAAGAAGACGGAAGCCACTCCGCCCAGCGGTCGTGTCGAAGCCTCCGCCGTTCCCGTGGCGGAAGTGGAGGAGGAACCGACGGAACGGCCGCCGGGTGTCTTGACGCAGTTTTGGGTGCTGTGGCGGCGGCGGACAACGATTTTCTTTCGTGACCGCGGTCAGTTGTGGCTACATCTGGCGTTATTGTTTGGGTTTCCCTGTCTGGTGGTTATTTTCGCTCTCAACGGTCTGCCGCAAATGCAGAGCCTGAGCATGGGGAGCGATGTCAGCCCGGTGCAGCAACTGAAGGAGACCACCGGTTACATCATCAGCGCGTCGCGGGTTGGCAGTCTCGTGTCGGGGCTGATTATGTTCCAGGTCATCCTGTTGGCATTGATGGCGTCCAACAATGCGGCCCGCGAGGTGGCGGCTGAACGGCTGATCTTCGAGAAGGAAAAACTCGGCGGTCTTCGTCCGATCAGCTATCTGGCCAGCAAAACCGTTTTTCTCGCCATGCTGGTGACCGCCCAGTCCGTCTGGATGGCCGCGTTTGTGACCTTCATCTGTCGTTTCCCCGGTGATTTTGTTCTGCAAACCTGGCTGTTGTTGCTCGGCAACGCCGCCATCACCGCCGCCTCGCTCGGTATTTCCAGTCTGATGAAGTCGCCCGAACAAGCCTCGCTCGTCTCGATCTACCTTGTCGGCTTCCAAATCCCGTTGTCGGGCGCGTTTCTGGCCCTGCCCGGCGTCCTCAGCGTCGTCAGCCGCCCGTTCATTGCCGCCTATTGGAGTTGGTCCGGCGTTGTTGAGACCATGCGCGAAACTCGTTTTTACGACGCGGTTCAAATGGTGACGCAGACCGATCTTTCCGGCATCCCGCTTTGCCTGTGGGCGTTGACCTTCCACGTTGTTTTTGGTCTCTTGCTTGCCTATATTGGCTGCCGCCAAAGCCGGTGGGATTGAGCAGAAAAAGGAAGTGGTCGGCGTTTCCCGTTGCCACATCGGGAATGGCCATCGGACGACGCTGCGACTGGCGCACGGGTTGATTCGCGGTGGCGCCACTGCCCCACCATTTCGTGTGAATCGGGTATGGCGAAGACGGTTTTGCGTCCTGCCCTTTTCCTGTTTTCTGCCTCTCGGTTTTTCGTGGGTTATGACACGTGTATTGCCTGCGTTCTTGCGCTTGGCGCGCGGCGCTGGTAGTGTTTGCGTATGCCGCGTCGCGCCAGTTCGAAATTGAATCCCGGTTGGTTTGTTGCCGTTGCCTTGTTGGCGGCGGCGGCCATCGCGGGCGGGTATTTCCTCATGTCGAAGGTCAATGACCCGTATCGCACCATCAACACCCTCGATGTGCTCGCCTACCTGGAGAACGCCAACAGTCTTCGCGGCAACACCTATCGCGTCACGGGCACCGTCTGGAACTCGCTGGGCTGGTCGCCCACGGCGGGGCGGCTTTTTGCCGTCGAGGTTGGCGTGGGCAAACACGGCGACCTGTTGCCGCTGTTGGTGCCGGCGGCGCTCAATCACGTCAATTTGCAGAAAGGCCAGCGGTTCACGTTCGAGGTGGAAGTCGTCGAGGGTGGCGTACTGCGGGTCAAGAGCCTGCGGAAGGAGTAACACGATGAAACATTTCGTGTGTGGTTTGTTGATTTTGAGCGCGGCGGCGTTACTGGCGCAGGTGCCGGACACGCCCGCGCCGAGTGCCCCGCCGGGGTCGGGCGGCGCGCCGTCCACCACAATCATTCCGGCCCCGCGCAAATCGCCGAGCACCGAGCCGAGCGTGCCGTTGGGCGAAGAGGTGCCGATGTATGATCCCGGCACGGAGATCATCTCCTGGGGCGGCAAACACTGGAACATCACCAACCAGCGCATTTTCCAGGCGCGTTTCGAAAAATACCTGAACGCCCCCGAACAGACCGATGCCGCCAATGCCGAGTACCAGAAGACCATCCGCGACATTCTGGAACTGCTCTCGCCGCAGAACGTCAACAACACCAAGCTGTATCAGGCCTACGTGCTGTTGTTCCGCGCCGCCGCGCATGATGCGGATGGCGGTGTCTGCAATGCGCTGGCCAGCGCGGTGGCCACCGCCTGGCAGGCGCAAATGAACCAAAACCAGCTTGCGCAGACCGCCGAGGAATTAAAAAAGGCGATGAACGTCGAGCAATCCAAGGCCATCATGTACGCGGCCGCCCAGGAGCATTCCTCCACCTCCGCGGCCAACACCAGCAAGAAGGGCGGTTCCGCGCCGGTTGTCAATCCGCACGAGATGCGCCAGAGTTTCGCGCTAAAGGAGGCGGCAGCGTTTCAAGCCCAGATCGCCGCGCTCACCGCCAAGCGGGAGGTCTCGGCCCTGCAGGCGCGCATTCAGTTTCAGGCGCTCATGCTCCAGTTGTTTCTCCAACGACGGTTCCAGCATGTCCAGATCGCCTGTCACCTGTATCGCCAGATTTTCAACGAGGGAGACTCCGCCATCAAAGTGGAAGGTCAGACCAAGGAGTTTTTCACCAAGGACCTCGGAATGCCGCCGACGGTGAGCACTCTGTTGTCGCTGGCCACCGAGGCCATGCGCGACGTCCGCGAAGGAGTCCAGGCCTACCTGTTCCTCGCTGATCGCAACGAAATGGACAGCGCCACCAAACGTCTCTCCGAAGCGTTCCTTGTCGGCGAATACATGCCCGAAATCCGCACTCTGCCCCGCGAAAAGAAACGCCTCGCCCTGACCTACAGCCAGAAAGCCAACCGCCTCGTCAGCGCTCTCAGTGTCAAGGACTACACCCAGGCCGAACAGTTGATCAACGAACTGGAGGCCATGGCCAAAGACTTCGATTCCACCAAGGCGCGCGCCGCCGTGGAGACCGCCAAAACCGTCAGCGCCATGCACCTGGCCAAGGCGCGCAACGCCGCCATCGCGGGCGAAAAACAGACCGTCGAGGACGAGCTGAAACAGGCGGCCGCCGTCTGGCCGCGTAATCCCGCCCTACTCGACATGTCCAGCACCATCTTCTCCCAAAGCGACCTCCAGCAGAAGGCCATTGCCGATTTCGACCAGCTCCTCAGCCAGGGCAACATCCGCCAGATTTTCAACGACAAACTCCGCTTCATCGCCGCCATGGCCACCGACACGGCGCGCCAGGAAAAACTCAAAAAAGTTCTCGAAGACATGCAGGTCATCGAGGCCGCCATCGCCCGCGCGCAGGAGTTCGCCCGACGCGGCGACCCGGCGGGCGCATGGGAGGCGGTCGAACGGGCTGCGCAACAGTTTCCCGACGACGTGAAGTTGAACCAGCTCCGCGGCAACTACAGCAGCGAGGCGGCCAGTTTCGTCGAGAGCCTGCGCACCGCCCAGCGTCTGGAAACGCACGGACAGATCGGCTCCAGTCTGGCCTGGTACCTGAAAGCCCAGCGCCATTATCCGCTCAGCGACTACGCCAGGGAAGGCATTGATCGTCTTGCCAAAAAGATTTTGCCGTCGTCCTGAGCAGGTCGTTTGGATTCCGTTTGTCAGCGACGCCCGTCTGTTCTATGTTTCGTCGCTATGCCGAGCACGTGGCGATATGCGGGTGCGCCGCGACCGTTCAGCGGTCTGGTAGCGCACTTCGGGTCAGTCACCCAGCTTTTGATCTGGGTGAACGTCCTTGTTTTTCTGGCGCAGCTTCTTTGTGGGACGCTGGGGTGGGACTGGTTTGAGGCGTTGTTTGCCCTTCAAGCCGGCGGTATCCGTCGTGGTTGGCTCTGGCAACCGTTGAGCTACATGTTTTTGCATGGCGGTCTCTGGCATCTGCTGATCAACCTGTTGGTGCTCTGGTTTTTCGGGCGCGAGGTGGAGTTGTTTCTTGGGACAAAACAGTTTACCCGCCTGTACCTGCTCGGCGGGCTGGCGGGCGGACTGCTCTGGTTGGCATTCAACTGGGATTCTCCCCATCCGGTCGTCGGCGCTTCCGCCGCCGTGCTGGCCTGCGTGATCGCGTTTGCCACCATGTTTCCCGAACGCGAGGTGACCCTGCTGCTGTTCTTCATCATCCCGTTGACCATGAAGGCGAAATATCTGGCCCTGATCGCCGTCGCCTTTGATGCTGTGCCATTGCTGGAAGGCGCTTCCAGTCACGTCGCCCATCTCGCTCATCTGGGCGGCGCGGCGTTGGGCTGGATTTTCGTGAGGGCACTCGGTTACGGCAAGCCGTTGCGTTGGCCGTGGCGGTTTCGCCGTCTGTGGCGCGCTTCCCAACCTCGCGCTCGGACCCCGGAAGAATTCATGCGGGAGGAGATTGATCCGATCCTCGACAAGATTTCCCGACACGGCATTCAAAGCCTGACACCGCGCGAGCGCAAGATTCTTGAATCTGCGCGCGACCTGTTGCACAAACAACAACGGTGAAACGCCGCGCCGAATCCAAACGCCTGCCGTCGTTGGCCCCGCTGGTCAGCGACCGCCCGCTTTCTCGAACAACAGCGGAAAAAATCCTGCGCGCCCACGGATTCCAAGACACGGGGAGCATCGCCGCCGCGCTGCCGCGGCTTTGCACCAACGACCAGCAACGCCGCAGTCTGCGCTTGTTGTTGCCCCGTCTGGCGCGAGCCTGCGCGGCCTCGGCAGACCCCGATCGTGCCTTCCTCAACTTCGAACGGCTGGTATCGGCCCTGCCTCACCCGAACATGCTCTACCATTACCTGCTCGACGCGCCGGAGGCGCTCGAATTGCTTGTGCGCGTGTTCGTCCACAGCCAGGCGCTCTCCGACACGCTGGCCCGCAACGCTGAGTACTTCCATTTCCTCATCAGCCCGGAAACCTTGCGCGCGCCCCGATCCAAAGCCTGGCTTCACGCCGAACTGACCCGCCTGATGCTGGCCAGCCGTGTGCCGACGGAAAAATACGACATCATCCGCCGTTTTCGTCGGCGCGAAACGTTGCGCATTGGCGCTCGTGACCTCATCGGACGGGCCACCGTCGAGGAAACCACCCTCGAACTGTCCAACCTCGCCGATGTCTGTCTGCAGGCCGTGTTTGAGATCGCGCGAGACACGCTGGCCGCGCAGTTCAAACTGCCACGTGAGACGACTCCGGCGTTTACCGTCATCGGCATGGGGAAACTCGGCGGACAGGAATTGAACTACTCCAGCGATGTGGACGTGATTTTTGTGTACGACAGGGACGGCCCGCTGACGCCATCGCTCACCCGACAGGATTTCGCCACCAAACTGGCGGAGGAAATCGTCCGCGCCGTGGGACAACAGACCGAAGAAGGCTCAATCTTTCGCATAGACCTGCGGCTGCGTCCGGAAGGCGCCAGCGGCCCGCTGGCATGGTCGCTGTCGAACTGCGAAAACTACTACGCCGAACGCGGCGAAACATGGGAACGAATGGCCATGCTAAAAGCGCGTCCCGTCGCCGGCGATACTGCGCTTGGCCAGCAGTTTCTCGACATGATCCAGCCATTCGTGTTCGCCCGACACGCTGGCGAAAACGTCATCCGTCAAATGGCCGCCATCAAGGCCCGCATCGAACGCGAGATCGTGACCGACGATCGTCTCACCCGCCACGTCAAACTCGGCATCGGTGGCATCCGCGAAATCGAGTTCATCATCCAGTCGTTCCAAATCCTGCGCGGCGCGCGCGTTCCTCAACTGCGCGAACGGAACTCGCTGCGTGCGCTGCCGTTGCTGGCCAGGGCGAAACTGTTGACCGCCGAGGAGGCCGCCTCGCTCGCCCATGCCTATCGGTTCCTCCGCAATGTCGAGCACCGCCTCCAGATGGAAATGGAATTGCAAACCCACACCATCCCCAACGAGGAACAAGCTCTGGCGCGTCTGGCCCGCAGTCTTGGGTTTGCGACGATCGAGGGTTTTTTCAACGCCCAACAACAACACACCGCCGCCGTCCGCCGCATCTACCAGGCCGTCCTCGCCCACGCCGAGCGCTCTCCCGGAACTGACCTTCTGGCCGAGGACAAACTGCCGGAATCACTCCGCAACGCCGGATTTACCGACATCGCAGCCGCCACGCGAATTGTTCAAAACCTGCTGCACGGCTCCGGCTTCGCCCATGTTTCCCAACGCACCAAGGAACTTTTCACCGCCGTTTTCCCCACGCTGCTGGACATCGCTTCCAAACTGGCCAATCCCGACGCCGCATTGTTTCACCTCGACCGGTTTGTGGCTGCCTACGGCTCACGCGGCCTTTTGTATGAGCTGTTCCTCCGCAACCCACGGCTGGTGGAAATCCTCCTGCGACTGGGCGATGCCAGCCGATATTTTGCCGAGACACTCGAATGCGAGCCGGGCCTGTTCGACGAGGTTTGTCGCGGCACCGCGCTTACGGAACCCAAAAACCTCGCACGGATGTGCGAGGAACTGGTCGCCGCTGTTGCCCACGCGCCCGATGTACCGCCTTTGAACGTGGCGCGCCAGTGGAAACGAGCCGAGTTGCTCCGTGTCGGCATCGAAGACGTGATGGGGCTGGTGGACCTGGAGCATTTGCACCGGGAAATCACCTGTTTGGCCGAGGCCACACTTCGTTTCGCGCTGCACCAGGCCCGCCGCGAGTTGAACCTGCCGGTGCTACCGTTTGCCGTCATCGCCATGGGCAAGTTCGGCGGAGAGGAAATCGGTTACGGGGCCGATCTGGACGTGTTGTTCGTCGGAGAACCGTCCTCTGATGCCATCCGACTGGCCACCAAACTCATCGAATTCATGTCGCAACCGACCGAGGCTGGCACGTTGTTTGTCGTGGACACGCGTCTGCGTCCCGATGGCGAAAAAGGCCCGTTGGCTGCTTCTCTGGCGGCGCATCGGGATTACTATCTGCATCGCGCCCGGCTCTGGGAAAAGCTCGCTCTGACCCGCGTCCGTTTTGTCGCCGGCGATGAATCGCTTGGACGCAAGTTTGTGGAGATGGTCCACAACATCCTCTACGCCGCGCCGATCACCGGAGCCGACCTCGCGGAAATCCGACGAATGCGACAACGAATCGAGACGGAACGGGCCAACCCAAAACAGGCCGACCTCGAATTCAAGACCGGCCCCGGTGGATTGATGGATGTGGAGTTTCTCGTACAAACACTCCAGTTGCGTCACGGTCATGCTCATCCCCTGTTACGAAGCCCTTACACGTTGGCCACGCTCAACCGTCTGACTTCGCTGGGACTGGTGGATGAAGCCGACGGCCTCGCGCTACGGCGTCACTATCTGTTTCTGCGACGTATCGAATCGGTGCTTCGCCGTGCCGAAAATGCCGGCGTTTCGCGCCTGCCATCCGATGAACATGAACAGGCATTGCTGGCCCGCCGTCTCGGCCTGGCGAATCGGGACGACCTGCTCGGCGCCTGTCGTCTGGCTATGGACGCCATTCGGGAGATTTACCAGCGGATGATGACCCCGTAAAAAAACAAATCTGTGCTTTACATGCCGACTTCGTTCACGTAAAAATAGTGCCATGGAAAAGAAACAGTACACCGAGCCGACTTTGGAAAAACGCGAGGAACTGGTGGATGTGGTCGAGGGGTTTATTCCGCCCTCGGCGGTGGTTGACTAGTCGTTGGCCAACCCTCCTTCGTTTTCCTCCAACATAACCAGGGCTGCAAGGGCAGCGGCGGCTTCTGCTTGTTTTTTGCTGGATCCGCTTCCACGTCCGATTTCGTTTCCTTCCCATTCGACGACAGCCTCGAAATACTTGTTGTGATCGGGCCCGGATTCTCGGACAACGCGATAGCAGGGGTTGGAAGGGGAACGGGCTTGGAGTAGTTCTTGAAGTTGTCCTTTGGGGTTTTGCCGGGGGACGCCGCAGTGCGCCTGTTTGAACTCGTCGGCAAACTGTTGATGGACGAACCGCCGTGCCGCGCGCACTCCGCCATCGAGATAAATCGCTCCCAGCAACGCCTCGTAAGCATCCGCCAGATTGGAAAGGCGTTCGCGTCCGCCGCTGGCCTCTTCGCCCTTGCCGAGCAATAAGCATTTGCCCAGCTCAATAGCCTGTGCCCGTCGGAACAGGGCATGACGGTTGGCCAAATGAGCGCGGATTTGGGTCAGTTTCCCTTCCGGCAGGTCCGGGTATAGTTTGAAGATGCGGTCCGTCAACATCAGTTGAAGAACGGCATCGCCGAGGAATTCCAAACGCTGGTTGTGCGTGTTTTCCCGCCCTTTCTCGTGCGCCAGCGACGGATGCGTCAGCGCCTCCACCAGCAGGTCCGGGTTTTTAAATTCGTAATCAATCGTCTTCTGCAACTTTTGCAAAGGCATGAGTTACTCCGGTTGTCTTGCGGCGGGATTTGAGCTTCGAGCCTCCTTTTCGCATCCTCATCACGAAGCTGAAATCCAACAGCAACGAGTCAAAATCCTATGGGAAAATCGGGAAAAATCGAGCGTAAAATGCATCCCTGTTCGCGGAGCGCCTTCTCACAGGTATCGGCCATTGCCCCGCTGTCGTCGAAGTCTTGACTATTGCATGATTGATACAGGATGGCAGTTCCCGTCCGTGGAAGGACCTACATCGGGTAGCGACGCCAGGCCTCGCACCAGAGTCGCAAATCCGACCAGGTAGCGTCTCCGAACTCGCCAGCGGCCCGCTCTTCGTCGAGTTGGCGAGGATCGGCGTCGGGATGTTTCACGTGTTTGACGCTGGGCTCGATGTTGAGTCGGAATCAACGGGGTCGGGCTGGACCTTCGTTCCACTCAGGCCGCCACCGGTGTGTCAGATCAGTTTTCGCCCACACTCTCCCACAACCACGCGGCGTGTTTTATTGATCAACCGTTGCATGGCGCAGAGATATTCTAGACCACCGTGCCGGTTTTTGCCATCCGTCAACATCTGCCTAGATATACGCTTCCTTGCTGCGGTGGCAGTAGTTTCCGCCGGTGCGCACCATCACGTAGCAGATCTCGGGGAAATCGCGCAGGACCTGGCGATATTTTTTGCGGCGCAGTTCCCAGAACGCCTCGTTGCGCAGGTCAATCTGTTTGCCCGAAGAACCGGTCATTCGCGCCAACGTCTGCTGAAATAGCGGCGGGCGATTGAATCTCATCGGTGCTAACGCAAACTTCCAAAACTGTTTCCTTGTCTCGGCGACAGATCGCCCGAATGCGCGGTAATGGCTTCCCACTTTCTGGGCCAGGTTGGTGTCGCCAGTACCCCTCATCAACGGGGTCACACCGCCGAGCAGGGCGATATTTTCGCCGTATTCACGGTAGCGCGCCAGGCCCCGCTCGCCACTACCGATTCACAGCTCAAACCGTAACAGCCAGCCACAGCACTCCACACACGCTGAAAATGAGGAGCGGGACTCTGTTGGGTTTCATTTTTGTGTCCTTTTACCGCCGACCGGAGCGGGGATGGTAACGGTAGTGGGTGTCTTTGAGACGGCCCTGATCCACATGAGTGTAGATTTGGGTGGTGGAGATGTCGGCATGACCGAGCATTTCTTGGATGACCCGGAGGTCGCCACCGTTTTCGAGAAGATGGGTGGCAAAACTGTGGCGAAGGGTGTGTGGGGTGATGTTTTTACGGATACCGGCGGCACGCGCGTATTTTTTGATGAGGTGCCAAATGGTTTTGCGACTGAGCGGTTTGCCTCGGGTGGAAAGGAAGATTTCGCCGCAGGCGGGTGGAGTCCTGCCAAAGTGCGGACGCGCCTCGGTGAGATAGCGTTGGAGCCATTCGATGGCCTGTTTGCCCACGGGCACGATTCGTTCTTTACTTCCTTTACCCACGGTACGGAGGAAACCGGCCTCCTGATTGATCTCACTGAGTTTGAGTTGGGCAGTTTCGCTGACGCGCAGGCCGGTGGCATACATCAATTCTAACATCGCCTTGTCGCGCAGGCCGACCTTGGTGCGAACAGCGGGCGCAGCCAAGAGGCGATCCACTTCATCGTAATTCAGAGTTTGCGGCAGGGAACGCCAGAGTTTGGGTGTATCCACCAGTTGGGTAATGTCGTTGGCGAGCATTTTCTCCCGGTACAAAAACCGGCAAAACATGCGCAGCGCAGCCAGATGACGGGCAACACTGCGAGCGGAGAGCCCCCGTTTGCGTTGTTCCATCAGGTAATCGGTGATGTGCTGGCGCTGGACGGAATTGATTTGGGTGATGCCGCGGTATTGGAGGTAAGCCGTGAATCGCGCCAGATCGGACGCATAAGCCAGCCGCGTGTTGGCCGCCAGCCCGCGTTCGATGGCGAGATGTTCGAGAAAGGCGTCCACCAAGTGTTGCATTGCTCACAATATAGCGGAAAGAGGAGGCCCGCTGCCAAACATTTTGGGGATGTCGCCATGTGATGGACTTGCATTTTCCGCCAAAAGGTCTAGTCTGTGTTGCCAGCGTATGAAACAACCACGCGCAGGAGGGTTCTAATGTTTGGTTTTGGCTCCAAACCAGAAACGCCACTCCCATCCGAGCCAAAGAAACGCATCCGCGTACTGGTGATTGACGACAGCGATGAGTTCCGTCAACTCATCAAGGATATTCTGGAACCCTCTCGATTCGATGTGCTGGCGCTTGGCAGTCCGGTGAAAGCGCTGGAACTGTTTTCCCGCGAAAAGGAGAGTTTCGACCTCGTCCTGCTCGACTATTATATGCCGCATTTGGACGGGGCAGCCACATTTGAATGGCTGCGCAAACTCAATCCGAAAATCAAGGTAATCATTTGTTCGGGCGCGGACGAATTGCGGTTGCGTCAACTGGCGGCACAACACGCCTTGAATGGCTACATCCGAAAGCCGTTTCACATCAACGAAGTCATTGATCTGATCGAAAAAGTGGCCAGCGAACCGTTCACGACAACCTGAACCGGCGCGACAACATCCCGTTGCGCCCAACCGAAGGGGAAAAGCCGATGCCACGGCAAGCGACGAGCCAACAGTCCACCGCGCCCCCCTTCCCTCGTATCACGCGCTGGTTGTTGCCGTCCCTCAGTCAATGGCTCTGGCTGGTGCTGTTGCTGATACTACTGAGTCAACCATGGCGCACCATGATGGTGGCCAGCGACGGCGATCCGCACATGCACTGGCGCGTCGGCGATTGGATGCTGGAACACAAAACGATCCTCCGCCACGATGAGTTTTCCCACACCCGAACAAAAGCGCCCATCATCTCGAAAGAATGGCTGGCCGAACTGATCTTTGCCGGTGCCGGCCGAATGGCGGGTCTGTTTGGGCTGAGCCTGGTGGCCGCGTTGATCATTGCCACGACGTTTGCGCTTCTGCACTGGCAGTTGCGACGCGAGGGTAACGACCTGTTGGTCGCCACCGCCGTGACACTGCTGGCAGCCTGGGCTAGCAGTATGCACTGGCTGGCCCGTCCGCATCTGTTCAGTTTCCTGTTACTGGTGGTGTGGCATGAGGCAGTACGACGGATGAATCGGGGAACACAACCGCGTTTGACGCTTGCCACGATGGCAGCGTTGATGGTGTGCTGGGTGAATCTGCATGGCGGTTTTCTGGCAGGTTTTCTCGTGCTGGGCGCGTATTGGCTGGGTGCCATCGGAGACACCCTCCGGTTCCGTCGTCTTGGTATTGCCATGTTGGTCTGCGCCGGGGCGGTTTTGCTAAATCCCAGCGGCTACAAACTTCCGTGGCACAACTTGTCGTTCCTGCGTTCGGAATTTCTGGTCAATTGGCTGGCCGAGTACAGTTCCATCAGTTTCCAGTCACGCGAAGCCCGTGGATTTCTCGTGTGGCTCGGATTGCTGTTTCTGACGCTGGCCTGGCGGCGGCCGCGGTTGTCGCGTGGCGAGGCACTGTTGCTGGTGAGTTGGACGGGGTTTGCCCTTTATTCGCGACGCAACATCCCGTTGATGGTTCTTCTCACCGCGCCTCTCATTGCTCCTGCGCTGTCCGAGGCCGTTTCGCAACGTTGGCGCGCCATGTCCGAGCGGCTGCGCGGCTGCCAGGAACATGCCAACGGCTGGCCGGTCGTTGCGATGGTCGCGTGGATGATCGTTGTGTGCATCCCCCACCCCACGGAACTGCCGTCGGATCGCTGGCCGATAAGCGCTGTGCGATACATTCGAGAACACTCCGACGAGTTCACAGGACGGATGTTCAACGACTACGTTTGGGGCGGTTATCTCCTGAAAGCGTTGCCGGAACACAAGGTGTTCGTGGATGGGCGAACCGATTTTTACGGAGAAGCCTTGATTCGCGAGTATCATGCGACGACAACTCTGCAAACCAACTGGCTGACGACACTGAAGTCTCATGATGTGCGCTGGACACTGTTGCCAAAACGCGACCGTCTCAATCAGGCGCTGGCCGAGTTGTCTTCCTGGCATTGTGTGTACACCGACGAAGTGGCTGCCATCTATCGGAGGTTCCCATGATCTCGCAACATCGGTGGCTGCCCTCGCTGGCGGTGACACTCTGGGTGGCGTTGTTTGTCGGCCTGAGTTGTTCGCCGTGGCGCGCCAGACTGATCAGCGGCGACGGAGATGCGGCGTTGCACTGGAAAGTTGGTCAATGGATGATCGAACACCGAGCCGTGCTACGCGTGGATTCATTCTCCCACACCCGCCCCGATACACCCGTTGTGACCAAGGAATGGTTGGCAGCGGTTCTCTGGGGTGCCGCAGGGCAAACACTCGGCTGGAACGGGTTGGTCTTACTGGCCGCTTTGTTGATTGCAAGCACGGTTTATTTGCTCCAACGCCAAATCGAGGCTGAAGGCACAGATGCGTTGACGGCAACGCTGTTGACCTTGCTGGCGGCGTTGACCTGCTCCATGCACTGGCTCGCCCGACCGTTGTTGTTTACGCAACTATTTACGGTGGTGTTCAACGGGCGACTGCGAGCTTTCGAGCAGGGCCGAACTTCGGCGAGGAGCCTGTTTACGTGGCTGGTACCACTGATGATTTTTTGGGCCAATCTACACGGGGCATTCCCCATCGGTTTGGTAATCATTGGACTGTATTTTCTCGGCAATTTCGGCAGGCGTCCCGAACAAATCCGAAACATGCGCGTCCTTGGCGGCCTGCTGGCGGCCTGTTCGGCGGCAACATTGCTCAACCCCAATGGATGGAAACTCCACCAGATCATCATCCACTACTTGCGTCATTCTGAATTTGTCGGCCAGGTGAACGAGTTTCTTTCGCCGAATTTTCATTCGGCGGACATGCGCGGTTTTGAAATCCAACTGTTACTCTTGAGCTTGCTGTTGCTGGGTATCCGCCCGCCGTGGAGCCGTAGCGAAATCCTGTTGATCGGCGCATGGGGGTATTTCGCGTTCCACTCGGTTCGCAACGTGCCGATTTTCGCCCTGGTTGTCACCCCGATTTTCGCTGAGCATCTCAAGAAACACTTCCCGCAATGGTGGGAGACTCTTGTCTCCCACATTGAGGTTATCAACCGCTCTGCTGCGGGGAAGATATGGATGGCCGCGGCCTTTGGATGTGTTCTTCTTTTGCAGCCGCCCACAGAGCCGTCATCGGAAGTTTTTCCGAAGGCGGCAGTTGAGTATTTAAAAAGCCATCCCGATGCAATGCGGGGACGGATGTTCAACCCGGATCATTGGGGTGGTTATCTTTTGGTCGAGTTACCCGAACAAAAAGTGTTCATGGACAGCCGCCATGAATTTTATGGAAGGGCGTTGCTTTACGATTATTTAGAGGTGGTTCGTGGAGAACCGGAGTGGTTGGGAATTCTCGACAAGTATGACGTGGAATGGACGCTTTTACCGACTGTCCACCCTCTCAATCAGTTGTTGAAGCTGCGTCAGGATTGGGAGCAAGTTCATGTGGACCCGGTAGCGGCTGTGTTTCGTCGTGGCAAGACGATGCACCCGCCACATTCCCTGCATGGGCAACATGATGCGGCTCAATCCCATATCTCTTCAATTTCGCGTATAGGGTTGTCCGACTGATCTGGAGTTGTTTGGCTGCTTGTTTGATGTTGCCATTGACTTGTTTCAAGGTGGACAACAAAATTTCTTTTTCCGGTTCGCGTAACCGGTCTGCCAATCGAGCGGAAACATCGCCTCCCGTCTGCTCATGTATACCCCATATCCGCGGGGGTAAATCCATCACATCAATCAAAGAAGAGTGCGTCAAAATCACCGATTGGAGAATGACGTTCTCCAGTTCACGCACATTGCCCGGCCAGTGGTAGGCACTCAAAAGATGAAGCGCCGCACTGGTAACACCTTGCACCTCTTTGCGGTATTCTCTCGCAAACCGATGAATGAAGTGCTCCACCAACAACGGCACATCTTCTTTCCGCTGCCGCAAAGGAGGGATCAAAATCTGAACGACGTTCAAGCGATGATACAGGTCCTCACGAAATGCGCCATCTGCCACGCATTGGTCAAGCGGACGATTGCTGGCGGCGACAATACGCACATCCACCGCAATCGGCTTCTGTCCTCCCACCCGCTCAAATGTCCGCGTTTCAAGAACCCGCAAAAGTTTCGCCTGCACAGGCAATGTAATGTTGGCAACCTCATCCAAAAACAATGTCCCGCCATCTGCCCGCTCGAACCGTCCGATATGCCGTCCCACCGCTCCGGTGAAAGCCCCCTTCTCATGCCCAAACAGCTCACTCTCCAGTAGTTCATGGGCCAGCGTTGAGCAATCCAAGGTGACAAATGGCCCGTTTCGACGAGTGCTACAATCGTGAATGGCGTGCGCCACCAACTCCTTGCCCGTGCCCGTCTCCCCCTCAATCAGCACGTTAACCGAACTGGTTGAAATCGTCTGAATCAACTCGAAAATCCCCTGCATCCTCCAGTTGCGGCTGACAATCCCCCGGAACACGCCTTTCGCCGTCGTTTCTGTCGGTTCACCTACAGCCCGATCGTTTGCCACATCACCCTCAACCGGGGAAGACGGGGCGGAAACAAGGTGTTTTCGCAACACAGCCAAGGCAGACAAATGCTCCGTCCGATCCACATAATCCGACACTCCCAATTTCCCCGCATAGGTTGCCTGTCTCAGTGATGGGCGGGCGGTGCATACAATCACCTCTGCCTGCCTGGCAGCATTGCACAACTCTCGCAACGCCGCATCCGGATCGGCAGCGCTGAAATTAATGTCCGCAATTACAACGTCGTAATCATGCGCTGCCAACATCCGCACCAACCCATCAAATGTCGCCACACAAAATACGTCATGCCCCTCCTTGATCAGCGTTTCGGACGCAAACCGGGCCCACCTGGAATCTTCGTCGAATAATAATAGGCGTTTACCCACTCCTTACCTCCACCTCGCACCACGGCTATGATAAGCATCTTCAGCAAAAAAAGCAAGTTTAGGCCGCGCCAAAGCGCCCAATAACTGAACACACGAAGAGAAGGTGTTCAGTTTTTTGAACACCCTGGACACGATCAAGAGACACGTGAAACGTTTTTGTTGCATCGCCGAGAACGCTTGGGAATCAAGCTCTTTACACTCCAACTTTAATCTCCCAGATCCGAACTACAACCGCATGGCATACACCATGCACCTCCTAAAAGCAGCGCAATGAAAATGAACTGGTGGAATACAAGCGCAAGAAGGGGGTGAAACAAAATGCTCAAGCAACTGGCGCGAAAGTTCAACAAGCGTTCAGCACAAAGTCTGGTGGAGTACACGCTCGTCCTGGCTCTGGTGGTGGTTATTTGCATTGTATTGCTGAAAGCTCTCGGCGGCGGCGTGAAGAATCAGTTGAGCGCGGCGAATTCGGGTCTTGCCGCCGGCACAACTCCATGAACGAGCGGAACCGCTTTTACTGTTCTCAAAAGGCGGCTCCAATCTTCTGAGTAAAGGGAACCGTAAAAAGAAAAGGAAAGACCATGAAGACAGTCTTCAAGAAGATGATGGGGAAATTCAACCGACGGTCAGCTCAGAGTCTGGTTGAATATACGTTGGTACTGGCTCTTGTGGTTGTGATTTGCATCGTGCTGCTGAAAGCTCTCGGCGGCGGCGTTCAGAATCAACTCAGCGCCGCCAACTCCGGGTTGTCTGCCGGCACGGCCCCATAAACTGCCGCTGCAAGCCCTTCAAAAGGCGCGAATAAAAAACGCGCCAGAAAGGGGTGACGCTGTGAGAGTGACATTCAACAGCAAGGGTGTGAAGGAATCGCGCGGACAGGCTCTGGTTGAGTTTGCTCTGGTGGTGCCGTTGCTTGCGCTGCTGTTGTTTGCGATCATTCAGTATGGCTTCATATTTAATGCCTACATGACCGTGCGACACGGCGCGCATGTTACGGCAAGGACCCTGGCGCTGGCAGGGGCGATCACCAACAACGCCCCTGCCATCGCCAGGCAGGCGATTCAGCCGACGTTGGACCCGGCAAACCTGACTTCTGTCATTGTCCAAACACGGACAATCGTTTCCCCCAACGATGCTTATTATGTCAGGCTGGAATACCGGTTCCCGCTCTATCTTCGTTTCGTTGTACCGGGAACCACCAACAACACGCTGATGATCAGAGCCGCCGCACTTTATCGCAGATCATGAACACCAAACCACAGCGCGACAAGGACGCTCCAAAGGGTGAACGAGGAAATGCCCTTGTGTTGACGGCTGTATTTTTGATCGTCCTGCTTGCCTTTGCCGCCTTCTCCATAGACATGGGCAATGTCTATGTCCAACGCCACCTGATCCAATCAGGCGCGGATGCCGCAGCACTGGCGGCAGTTCAAATATGGGCGCTAAACGACGCTGTAGCCGACACCGTTCAGGTCGGCACGGCGGTCGCCACCAACAATGCGGTTCAGGCGGCTGACATCATTTCGATCACACCCGGTGTTTGGAACGCAGCCAATAAACAATTCACGGCCGACTCGTCGCACAACTTCCACAACAATGCCGTGCCGGCGGTGCGCGTGATCGCGCAACGAGGGGTACCGATGTATTTCGCGCGAATTCTGGGCATCCATCAGATGAACCCACGTGTCGAGTCTATTGCGATCGCTGGACCAGCCACAGCCGCTTTTGGGGTGATGCCGTGGTTCAAGTGCGCACAAGCCAACCAAACCCCGCAACCCTGTGAGCCGCTTGTCCTGAAGTACAGCGACATCAATGATTTTGGGCCGAACGACAATCCCTGTGTCGGTGTGGGTAACTTCGGGTCGTTGCGTTTCCCCGGCGGATCAGGAGGCGATTGGTACCGAAACAACGTCGAATATGGCTATCAGGGAATCGTGCGCATCGGCGATGTGATTGACACGGAAACGGGAAACAAAGTCGGCCCGACCCAACAAGGGCTCGAAGCCCGTATCTTGGGTGCGCCGCTTTATCAGTGCGACCCCAACAACCCCACGGTAGTGCCCAGTCAACGTCTGGCCATTGTGGTGGTAACGGACAACCAGGGCTATCAGACCAGCAAGGTCGTGGTGAAACAATTCTGGGTGTTTGCGATGGATGACCCTGTCGGCGGACAAGTCACTGGAAGATTCCTGCAAACTTATTCCGGTACGGAGATTGATCCAAGCAAGCCTCCCGTGGTTGTCGGAGTCAACACGGTGGCCCTGGTGCGATGACGATTTGCCACAGGTACAAAGCCGCAAAAGAAAGGTGAGCTAAACAAACAAGAGAAGAACGGAGGACCGCCAATGGCAACAAATCCCGTAGGAACAAAAGTGTTATTCGCAGGCGTTGCCCTGGGACTGGTCACCACGGCGCTGCTTTATATCTATCTTCGCAAGATCAACGAGCATCCGCGTGCGCACTGGCAGCGCGTCGTGGTGGCTCAAACACAGATTCCAACCCACGCGAAGATCACCCCCGCCATGGTCACCATTACCACGATGCCCCCCGAGTTGATTGTCCCGGATGCACTGCGCGAAGTGAAAGGGATCGAGGGCAAAGTGGCTCGGCACGCCATACAGCCGCACGAACAAATCCTGAAATCGGATCTGATGACGGAAAACGAAATCCCCAGCCTTGCCCAGCATGTCCCCGAAGGAAAACGCGCCATCGCCATTGCCGCCAACGAGGTGACGGCCGTGGGGTCGGTCATCAAGCCCGGTGATCGCGTGGACATCCTTGCCACCTACCGCGATCCCACCGCAAAAGAAGAAACCACGCAGATGATCCTCCAAAATGTGCCCGTGCTGGCTGTCAATCGCGGACAAACAGACCCCGCCACTGCCGAGGGAGCCAAAACATCCATGACCCTGGCCGTCGCCCCAGAGGAGACCGAACGTTTGACGGCTGCCGATCGCGCCGGCGTTTTGCGAGTCTCCCTGCGTTCCCCCACCGACACGACCGTGATCAAAAGTCCGGGTGTGACGGTGAAAGACATCTCGGGAATCCAAGTCCGGGTCGAACCGCCGTCACCACCTCCCACCACTCCCGCGCCGCTCACGCCGACTCCGAAACCCGGGCCGATGCCGGTCATCATTACGACAACCAACGTACCCGAAAAGGAAACCGTGAAAGAAATCACCATCTTCCGGGGCATTGATGCACGCCCAGTGAGACCGTAACCAGAAAGGAACGCACTCATGAAACGCACCACTCAAAGCCAATCCGGAAAACATCCCGCACGGACCCTGCTTGTGCTGTTGATCGTCCTTTGGAGCATTGAACCCGCCTTTGCTGCCGCCACGTCCGGCAAGGTCCGCGTAAACATGAGTGAAGCGGTGAGCGTCATCACCACCAACATCTCCAAGATGGCCATCGCCGACCCCAACATCGCTGATGTGGTACTGCTCTCGGAAACCGAGATCAGTGTCATCGGCAAAAAACCCGGCGTGACCACCCTCACCATCAGTCACACCGGCACCATGCCAACGGACACCTACCAGGTGGAAGTTGGCAACACCTCCATGGCAACAACCTTCCGGGAACTGCTTGAACAACCCGCCGTCACCGTCAGGGAAATCGGCGATTCCATCATCCTCGAAGGACAGGTCGAAGATGAACTCCAACTGGCGCGCGTGCTCCAGCTGGCCGACGCCTGCAAGATGAAGGCGGTCAACCTCATCGAAGTCAAAAAACCCCGCCAAATCATCATCCGCACGCGCGTGGCAGAAGTCAAAACCGAGATGGCCAAGAAGGTCGGATTCAAATGGTTCGGTCCGGCTGGTGAACTCCAATACGCCATGGATTTCAAGGCGATTGACGCTTCCGTCCTGCCGATTCCGCACGGATTCCTCCAACCCAAGAGTTCCACCGGCGACACTGTCCCCAAGAGTTTCGCCCAGAGCGTCAGCATTGACATCATCCTTCAGTTGTTGCTGGAAAACAACTACGCCCGCCTGTTGGCGGAACCGACGTTGATCACGAAGAGCGGCAACGAAGCCAGCTTCCTGGTGGGCGAAGAACGGCCCATCGTGCAGACACTGCCGAACTCCGTAACCGTGGACTACAAGAAAGTCGGCGTCAACATGAAGATCAAACCAACCGCCGACAGCAAAAACCGAATCCACACCATTATCCATGCCGAGGTCAGCCAGGTGATCGGCCTGACACCCCAGTATGACATCCCCATCATTGGCACGAAAACGGCCGATACTACCTTGCAGGTCAATGATGGCCAGACCATCGTCATCGGCGGTTTGCTGGAAAACAATCTCAGCCGCGACGCCCTCCGAAAGGTTCCCTGGCTCAGCGACATCCCGCTGTTCGGTTATCTTTTCCGACACCGGGAGCGCGACCTCTCCCAGCGCGAGGTGCTCTTCTTCATGACCCCCTCGGTGATGAAAGACATTGATGCCGAAACCGCCGCCGCGCCCCGAACACCATTCATGCGACAGTGGAACAACATGAAAGCCAATGAAAACGTGCTGGAGATTCCCAAGAAAGATGAACCCCGCACACTGAGTCTGAAAGGGGCACCCGAAGAACCCAAAGAACCGGCGTCGGCCAAGAAACCGCCCACAACCAACTTCGGCCCCGCCACGTCCACCACCAAGTAGGCAAAAGAAAGGAAGCCGCCAAAACAACTCATCATCCAGCAAACAAACAACTCCGTTCGATATGACAACTCCCATCACAGTGATGATCGCAAACAGCCAGTTTGCCGAACGCGAGCGGCTAAAAAAACAACTCGCCACCCATGCTGGTATTGAGGTCGTCGCCGAAGCCCAAAACGATCGCGAATGCTTTGATCTGGCCACGCGATTGCACCCGCAAATCTTGATCATCCAGGATGAACTCCCCGTTCTCGGCGGACTCAATATCGCCGAGCAGGTCAGCGAACGCAGCAGCGAAACGGGTATCATCCTCATGCTCAGCAATCCCGCTGGCGAGGAGATGTGGCACAAAATGCTCCGCGCCGGCATCCGCGATTTCATCACGCGCGCGACCCCGGCCGACCTCGTGATCGAGGAGATTCGTCGGGTGGCCAGCGCCCGCAAAAGCGCCCAGACACCGTCCGCCGCCAATATCGAAAAACCCAAGAGCCTCATCATCACGGTCGCCGCGCCCCGCGGCGGCACGGGCAAGACGGTGATTGCCACCAACCTGGCCGTTGCCCTGGCCACCCACAACGAGAAAGTCACCCTGCTCGACCTGAACCTGGCGGGCGGCGACGTGGCAGTCTTGCTCGATCTGATGCCGCAACGGACATTGGGAGACCTTTTGCCCACATTTGTCGGGATTGATGACGACATCATGTCCAGCGTCACGGCCAAACACAGTTCGGGTCTTTCCGTGATTCCCGCTCCTTTGAGCGGGACGTTTGACAGCGCCGTGATGTCCCGCCCGCTCGTTCAAAACCTTCTGCGCTATCTTCGCGATCGTTACACCTATACCGTGGCCGACACCGGATATCCCAACCTGGAAAGCACCCTGGCGGCAATGGATTCCTCCGACATCATCCTGGTGGTCGTGGGCAATGACCTGCCCCGGCTGCGAGACGGCAAGCAATACTTGAAAAACCTGATCGCCGCCAATTACCCGAAGGAACGCATCCGGGTGATTGTCAACCGCACCGGTGTCACCAAGGAAATTCCCGGAAAAGAGGTCGAAGCGATCCTGGAATTTCCCGTGACGGCACAACTCCCCAACGACGACGAGTTGGTGGGGGTTTCCGTCAACCTCGGACAACCCTTTGTCATCTCGGCGCCGCACAAACCGTTGTCCCGCGTGCTGAAAAACCTGGCGGAAAGTCTCGTCATTTCCTCCACACCGAAACCCCCGAAACACAAGTCGGCATTCACATTTTTTGCCTGATACCCTGAAGGGGAAATCATGAGCGCCGGACCCGAACTAATGAGCCAGGTGTACAACGAATCCAAGAACGCCATCCTGGCCTATCTGATTGAAAACATTGACCAGAACATCCTGGAAAAAGGCGACCAGGCACTTCTGCGTCAGCGGGTTGAGGAACTGGTTGATGAGAAACTGCGGATTGACCGGCTGCCTTTTTCCCGTCAGATGCGAAATCGGTTGGTCTCGGATATTGCGGATGAAATTCTCGGATACGGCCCGATTGAGCCGCTTCTTCGCGATCCCACGGTCACTGAAGTCATGGTGAACCGTCCTGATCAAGTGTACTGCGAGCGTTTCGGCAAACTGGAGCTGACCGACGTTCGTTTCCGCGACTTCGAACACATTCGGCATGTGATTGACAAAATTGTCACGCCCCTGGGCCGTCGCGTGGACGAATCCAGTCCCATGGTGGATGCGCGCCTGCCAGACGGTTCTCGCGTCAACGCGATCATCCCACCCCTGTCCATCAACGGCCCCGTGCTGACAATCCGCAAGTTTGCCGTGGATCCCTTTAACGTGGACGACTTGATCGGATTTGGAACCCTTACTCAGGGTGTGGCCTCCTTCCTGGCAGGCTGTGTGAAAGCGAAATTGAACATCTTGATCTCGGGCGGCACCGGTTCGGGCAAAACCACTCTGCTGAACGTCCTCTCCTCGTTCATCCCCGCGGGAGAGCGCGTCATCACCATTGAAGACGCGGCGGAATTGCGCCTGAGCCAGCCTCATGTGGTCCGACTGGAATCGCGTCCCCCCAATATCGAAGGACGCGGCGAAATCACCATTCGCGATCTCGTTCGCAACTCCCTGCGCATGCGGCCCGATCGCATTGTGGTCGGCGAGGTGCGTGGCGGGGAAGCGCTCGACATGCTGCAGGCCATGAACACCGGCCATGAAGGCTCCATCTCGACCATCCATGCGAATTCCCCGCGTGACGCTCTGGCGCGCATGGAAACCATGGTCATGATGGCGGGCATGGAACTGCCGTCACGCGCCATCCGCGAACAGATGGCTTCCGCCATCCACATGCTGGTTCACGTCAGCCGGTTGACGGACGGCAGCCGCAAGGTGGTCAACGTCAGCGAAATTCACGGCATGGAGAACAACGTGATCGTCCTTCAGGACCTTTTTGTCTTTCGCCAAAAAGGCATTGGCGAGGGCGGAAAAGTGTTGGGACAGATCTATCCAACGGGCATGATCCCGAAATTCATGGACATCTTCCATTCGCGCGGCATTCACCTGCCCCGGGAGATTTTCTCCATGCCATCACAGGAGGACTGAGCGATGACTCTGGAACTGTTGATCGTGGTGCTGGCCGGTATGGCCGTGGCCCTGCTGACGGGCGGTTTGTACACCGTCTCGGTTCGCCACAAGACGCTCGTTGCCAGCCGTCTCAGCGCCTACGCGGACATCGAGAAACAAGCGGCCACCGCAGTGGTGGGTGCCCATGAAGGGGGGCTTTTCCCGGGGAAGCGTTTGCCGTATCCCCGTCACTACATGGAACAACTGTCCCGTGATTTGGCCCAGGCAGACCTTCCCCTTCGCCCCATGGAATTTATCGTCGTGCGCTTGGCGCTGGGAACGTTGGGGTTTCTCGTGGGATACTATCTGCTCGGCTACCTACACAGCGGTTTGATATTGACCTTGTTGGGCTGGCTCGCGCCGATGGTGTTTATCAAACTTCAACACCAGCGGCGACGGGCCAAATTCGCGCGGCAATTGGCTGACGCGCTCATGTTGCTGGTCAGCTCTCTGCGTTCCGGTTACAGTTTTCTCAAAGGTCTGGAGTTGGTCGCTTCGGAAATGGACGATCCCATCTCCAAAGAGCTGAAACGTGTTCTGCGGGAGGTGCAACTGGGCAGTACGGTGGATCAGGCGCTGATGAGTCTTGCCGAGCGGGTCGCCAATCCTGACCTGGAGATCGTCGTCAGCGCCTATCTCGTGCAACGGGATGTTGGCGGCAACCTGACCGAACTCATGGAGAAAGTTGCCGAGACCATCCGCGAACGGTTGCGTATCCAGGCTGATGTGCATGTGTTGACAGCCCAGGGCCGTCTTGCGGGCGTGGTGGTGGCGATGATCCCGTTCGCCATTTTCGGAATCATCCTGCTGACCAATCCCAGTTATTTTGCCGTTCTGCTGGAACCTCCGCTGCTCAATCTCCTGGGGTTGAGTGTTCCGCTGGGAGTAGCCATGATGGGCATGGCGGTCATCTTCCAAATCATTGGCGCTTACGCCATTTACCGCATTGTATCCATAAAGGTGTAATCATGCTTGCACTCACCATCATCCTGTTGTTTGTCACAATTGTGCTGGTTGTGATTGGACTGTATTACAGCCGCCCACAAGCCACCATAAAACGTCGCCTTGATACGATCGTTGCCTTCGAGACGGGCAAAAGCCGGGCCGAGGAATTAAACCTTCCGTTTCTCCAGCGCGTCATGGTCCCCCTCAGCGAAAAGGTGGCTCGTCTCTTCCGCGATGTCATGCCGGCGGAAGTGGCACAACGCACCCAAAAACGGCTGGTCATGGCCAATCTCGAAACGCGTCTGACCCCGTCTCAATTTCAAGGTTTTTGCTGGCTGAGCAGCGCCACCTGTGCGTTGTTGATGTTCTTGCTGTTGATGAGCACGGGCAGCGGTCAGAGGCTCAGCGATGCACTCCAGGTTGGCCCCGTCCTGCTTTATCTGCTCACAGGGTTTGCCGGCGGTTATATCCTCCCGCAATTCATCTTGAGTCGTCGAATCCGCAAGCGCCAGGAACAGATTCTTCTTGCCCTGCCCTATGCGCTGGACCTTCTTACCATCACCGTGGAAGCGGGTCTCGGTTTCGATGCCGCTCTGGGCTACGCCATGCGCAAGATGAAAGGTCCTCTGTCCGAGGAGTTCGCCAAATCACTGAACGAAATCCGCCTGGGCAAACCCCGCTTGGAAGCCCTGGAAGACCTGGGGACTCGCGCTGGAGTCGAAGACCTGAAGATTTTTCTCACCGCCGTGGTCCACGCCAGCCGACTCGGCTCCAGCATCACAAACACCTTGCGCGTGCAGGCCGACTCCCTGCGTGTACGCCGTCGTCAACAAGCACAGGAACAAGCATTGAAGGCGCCCGTGAAAATGACCTTCCCCCTGGTGTTCCTAATTTTTCCGGCCCTGTTCATGGTCGTGCTCGGCCCGGGCATGTTGAACATCAACAAAACGTTTGGATTCTGGCAATGAATCGCTTTCATCGAATCACCTCAGCTCGGTCAGCCAACAACGGTGTTCCCCTATGATCGTCATCAACGCCACAAAAAACACCCTCCTGTCCGACCACTGCCGGTTTGCCAATTCCATCTGGAAACGCATGATCGGTCTGCTCGACCGCAAAAGCGTGGCGGAAGGTGAAGGACTTCTCCTTGACCGTTGCCTCGGTATTCATACCATCGGAATGCGGTTCCCCATTGATGTCCTGTGTCTTGACAGAAATCTTCGTGTCCTTCGCACAATCAAGGAGATGCCACCCTTTCGTGCCTGCCTCTTGAACAGGGCATTGTTCGTGATGGAGCTTCCCGCTGGCACCATCAGTAAGACAAACACATTCATTGGAGATCAAATCCACATCCGCGTGGCTCATGACAATGCCTCCGACATGGAAATGCCTCCCCTCTAAATCCTGCCATTGCCCTCCGCGGAGGGACAAACATCATTCAGCCTGTCGGTGAAGCAGAAGTCTGGTTTGCGGTTGGTTCAACTCCATTGACACGCTTTGCCGATGGATGATCAACGCCACCGGCGAAATACGCAGAGTAAACCCAACCCGGCAACAACGAGAACAAGGGCCGAAGGCTCTGGAACGGTTACCCCGGTGACCTCTGCGAAAGCCGTTATCGTGTCGCCGCCACCATCGCTGAGACGCAGGGCGTCCACCATGGCCAGTGAAGTGGCGTTAGTTCCCCAACCAAAAACACCTACACGGAAGAGAGAAGCCCCCATATCCGCCGTATCGGCACTGAACAGAGCGCTTTCGGAGCCATTGTACACGTTGGTGAGGTTGATTGGATCGGCCCAAACTTCAAAACGGTCATTACTGCCATTGGCTTGGAAGGTAATGCGGCCCACAATCAGATGCGTCGTGGAAAGAGCAAGGTTTATCGTGGTGTTCGTGGTTGCCACGCTGTTGTAACGCACAATCAGGTTGGTATTCCAGAGGTCTATGTCCCAACCTCCTTGAAGGTAATCCGTCGAGTTGGGGTTGTTGAACTGAATGCCCGCATGACCCATTGCCACCTCATCTCGTACCAGGGCCGAAAACCAAACCGTGCCCGTCAAATTGGTCAGGTCGCGGTTCATCCCGCGGAAACCGCTCTCGTAGTTGCCATACACATGACCGCTGCCGGTTTGAGAGATGTTATAACCGCCGCTGCCACTGTAGGTGAGATTGAAGCCGCTGTTGACCAAAACTCGACTACTGTATTGTCCGGAAACGGCGTTTCGCCCCCACGGGGTTATCCATCCGACGCCAGCATTGTTGGAATACAGCACTCCTGATGGGTAGCTGAAGTCATCAGCCACAAACGTTGCGTGCGCCACTCCTATAAGCAGCCCCAACACAACGCTGCTGACAAACCAAACTCGCATATCGCGCCAAAACATAACACGCCTCCCTCTAACGTGACAACTACAGAAGCGTCCCACGCAGAATAATGGCTGCCACCACGAAGTAAATAATCAGTCCCGTCACGTCCACCAATGTCGCCACAAAGGGCGCCGACGATGCGGCGGGGTCAAACCCGAGTCGTCGGAGCAAAAACGGCAGCATGGATCCCGATAATGTACCCCAGAGCACAACGCCGATCAGCGCCAGGGCGACCGTGATAGCCACCAGCAGCCAGTGCGGACCGTAGATGTCGGAAAAACATGACCAGATACTGATTCGCAGAAAACCGATTGTGCCGAGCACCGTGCCGAGAGCCAGTCCCGTCAACACCTCCCGCCGCATTACCCGCCACCAGTCACGAAGGGTGATCTCCTGCAACGCCATCGCGCGAATGATCAACGTGGCCGCCTGCGAGCCGGAATTGCCGCCGCTGGAAATGATCAACGGCACGAACAACGCCAACACCACGGCACGCGCAATTTCCTCTTCGAAATATCCCATTGCCGTTGCGGTCAATAATTCCCCCAAAAACAGCACCACCAACCAACCGGCCCGTTTTCGCACCATTCGATGCCATGCAATCTCCATGTAAGGCTCGTCCAATGCCTCGCTGCCGCCGAATTTCTGCATCTCCACCGTGGCTGCTTCTTCCGCCACATCGAGCACGTCATCCACCGTCACAATGCCCACCAGTTTCCCGGCAGAGTCCACCACCGGCATTGAGTTGCGGTCGTATTTGCGGAACGCGGCAATGGCCGTCTCTTTCGGATCGCTCACTTTCAGCGTGCAAAAATCCCGCGTCCGAAAATCCCGCACCTTGGCGTCAAGCGGCTGCAACAAAATCTCCCGAATCCGAAGATCGTCAATCAACCGCCCCTGTTCGTCCACGACAAACAAAATGTTCAACGTCTCGCTGTCCCGCCCGTATTTGCGGATGTAATCCAGCACCTGTTGCACCGTCCAATCGTCGCGCACCGCCAGAAAGTCCGGCGTCATCAACCGCCCCACCGAGCCTTCGGGATACCCGAGCAAACGTTGCGCCGTCGCGCGTTCGGTGGGCGTCAACAGACCCAACAGTTGCGTGACCACGCTGCCGGGCAGTTCCTCCAGCAACGCCGTGCGATCGTCCGGCGTCATCTCGTTGAGAATTTTGATGGCATCCTCCTGACCGAGCGCCTTCAGGAGATTTTTCTGCGCGTCCACATCGAGATACTCGAACACATCGGCAGCCTGCGCTTGCGGCAGGATGCGGAACACAACAACTTGTTGCTCGGTGGGAAGCCCAACGATGGCCTCGGCCAGATCCGCCGGGTGCCATTCGCTGAAAACGTTCTTCAGCTCGGCAAATTTGCGCTGCTGAATCAGTTCCTCGACTTCATTCTGGATGAGAGCCGCATTCACGTCACATCACCTGCGGTGGTCAATCAATTCAGCGCCACCGGGCCAACGGACGGCGTCAAAGTCCTTGATGAGGAGGTCTTCCACGTCCTCGAAGACCATCGCATGGCGCAGGTCGGGTTTCTCCGTGCGCAGCTTCACGTTGATGAACCGCAGCCCTTTGACGTGCCGACAATAAAACCCATACGCGGGCAACATCCCGAACATGGTGCTTTCGGGATACGCGTCGGGTCGCTCCGGGATTTTACGGGTCGTGTGGGCAACATTGGCGCCGCCATCAAAGGTGAGGTCAATGTTCTCCAGAGTGATGTTTTCAATCGGATGTCCCGGCAAGCCCGCAATCGCGCAGCCGTTCGTGGACAGACCGCTTCCCGTGATATTGCGAAGGTGAACGTTGCGCAGCGTTCCTACGCCGGGCTTGGGGCCTTGGCCATAAACGCGGGCGCGATTACCGAGCCGCACAAAAATCGGCGCCGTCACGCCCGTGATGGTCACGTCGGAAACCCGCACGTTGTCCATGCGCCCGCCGTCCACAATTTCCAGTGCCACGCCGGCGAGACCGCGTTGTTTGCCGTAGATAACCTGTGAATGTTTCGGCGAGAACACCGTGCAGTTGGAGATGGTAATGTCAACGAACCCCCCGCCGGATTCGGTACCCATTTTCAGCGCGTTGCAATGGCTGCTGATGGTACAATCGGTGATGGTCACATTCCGACAAGGCTCGGTGGAGAGGCTCTTCAACACAATCGCGTCATCATCCGTGTCCACCCGGCAGCGCGTGACGGTCACGTTGCGGCAACTGTCTATGTCCAGCCCGTCGTTGTTGAACGAGACGTGATTGAACACCTCGAGGGTACGCAGCGTGACGTTCTCGCAAAGACGACAGTGCAACATCCAACTTCCGGAACTGCGGAGTCGAATCCCTTCAATGACCACATTGCGACAATTCTCCAAGTAGAAGTTTTTCGGACGCGGTTTGGTTTTGTCACGAAAAGCGTCACCGTTGCCGTCAATTGTTCCCTTGCCGCAAATAGAAATGTCATGAAGCCCCTCGCCATGGATCAAAGCGCGGGCGCCGACATAATCCTGCCAGTTTCGGCTTCCCAACAGCGTCGCGCCCTCGTCCAACTCCAGCGTGACGCCGCTTTTCAAGCGGAGCGCCCCTGTTAGAAATGTTCCTTTCGGAACCCGCACCGTGCCGCCGTCGTCAATTGCCTTTTGGATGGCCGCCGTGCAAAGTGTCTGGCCATCGCCTTTCGCCCCGTAATCGAGAATATTCCGCCCCTGACCGGCGACCACGGAGATCAGGAAAACAACAAGCATGATCGTTTGAGTAATTGCCACGGGCATTTGCATACGCGCAACGATGTGCCTTTCATCCTGATGGCGTCAACGCAAATTTTGACAAGACACGCAGGACTGCCCACCTCATCGTTGACATGATACGACGATATCCTATCATCCGTGACCATGAAGAGGTTGCTGGCTGTTTGCTTTGCCTGCGCCCTGACAAAATCAGGAAACCCGAATTCCCATTGCAAGATTGGCTGGAACGAATCAGCGCCGATGACGACCACGCACAGGGCTTACCTTCGACTCGCCGGCGGGGGTATTCCTCACGCCAATGAACGCGCCCCTCTGCCATCCTGAGCGAAGCGGAAACCGAGTTCGACGAGACGCGGGCCACCGCAAATCTCTATCGTGCCGCTTCTGGGACGACTCAAGAGGGGAAGCCAAAAACTCTTGTGAAGGTCAAGGTCCCCGGAAGAAATAGGAAAACCAAAACTCATCCGGAATCCCTCCTAAGGGTTATCATGGCACAAACCAGATGAACGATGCCTGTAAAGATGTCCCCACGGTATTCGTGACGCACCACGAGGTGGCGAAACCATTGCAGCCACGCATTCGTCCGCTCGATGATCCAACGCCGGACATACCGCCGCAACTTGCGTCTATCTTGATGCGTCGCCCGGTGGTGGTTGCGTTGCGCCAGAATGATCGGCTCAACGCCCCGACCGATCAACAAGCGCCGTAGCGGATTGCTGTCATACGCCCGGTCGGCCATCAGCCGCCGCAAGCGCCGCCGGCCCCGCCCGCGATAGCTCGCCGCCAAGGTGCGGTCCAACAACTTCACCTCCGCCGGCGACGCAGCCTCCACCAGCACGCCCAACGGCATGCCGCGACCATCCGCCAAACCGTCCATTTCGAGCCTTTGCCGCGCTTGGTAGGGCCCACCAACGCCCCGCCTTTCTTGGCGATGACAAAGATGCCATCCACAAAACATTCCTGCCAAGCCAGTTGTTGTTTGGCATCCAACTGGCGCAGGAACGCCCGCCACAACTGCACGAATACCCCGTCTTCGACCCATTCGGTGAGCCGGTCATGGACGGTACTGCGCGCCTCATAACATTCGGGCAGTGCCGCCCACTGCGCTCCGGTCCGCGCGATCCAGAGGATACCCTCCAAGCAACGACGACTGCTGGCGCGGGGGCGTCCTCCCTTGGGTCGAGGCGGCAGGGACGGCAACTGCTTGCGGATCCGTTCCCACTGGTGATCCGCCAACCGCTTCCACACCCACAACAACCACCTCCTTGTGGCGAACAAATTACCCACTTTCAGCAGGACAGAAAGGTTTCCGGATGAGTTCTAAAACAATCCGGGGGTGCCCGGTTCGTGTCGTCTCCGCCACACCAATGAAATCGGTCTGCGCTTAGTGCGGTCTGCCTCGTTGGACGAATTGCGAGGGCGAAAGTCCATACACTTTCTTGAAGGCCCGCGAAAAATGGTACGCATCCGCGAATCCCATTTCCTCCGCCACTTCCTTGACCAGGCGGTCGGAACCCAACAATCGGTCGGCGGCGTGGTTCATCTTCAACCGCATCAGGTAATGGTACGGGCTGTTGTGCCCGAATCGGCGGAACAAGCGGCACAAATACGCCTGCTCCACATGACAGGCCGCCGCCACTTGTTCCACGGTTCGCAACTCACCGTAATGCTGCTCGATGTGTCGTCGGCAGCGTTCGTAGGTCGCAAACGCGCGCGTTGCTGCCGACCCGAACGGGATGGCGCTTTCCGCAATCTTCAATACCAGCAACTCGACCTGCAGCGCCAAAATCCGCGGGGTGTATGGCGTGCGATGCAGCCCGTTGCGAATAAGGTCGTCGAACAAGGCCAGCACTTCGCTTGGCGCGGAAGTCTGAATGATCGTGCCCGGTTTTGGCGCGTTACATCGTAGCAGTGCCTCGGCGTTCTTCCCGGTAAAGTCCACGAAATACTTCACCAATGTTTCCTTCGGATCCGAGACGATGTGTTGCGCCACTCCCGGCCCGTAGGAAAACAGCGTCCCCGGCGCCAGCTCCTGTTTGCGTCCGCCCAGGGTCAACGTCCCCCTTCCGCGCGCAACGAATTCGATGGACCAATATGGAAAACTTCGCCGACGAATCTCGTAATCGGGTGCGCAATGTTCGCAGCCACCGCAAACCACCGCCAGCGACACGGTCCGGGGCGGGTTCAGATCGAGGTAGAAACGCCGCCCCTCGGAGATTTGCAAGGAGAAAAAATCCGGCTGTTGGCCCTCTTTCATAAGGAGCAGCTTCCACAAGCCTTCCGCCGAAGTCAAGAATGGACATCACAGAGTCAAGAACGGTCATTGTAACTTCCGGGTCATCTCACTACAGTACGCGCGACATTGGACAGAAGGAGAACCGTCATGAAAAAAGCCAAATACAGTTCGGACACACGGAAGGATGACCTGATTGTTGTCACCGGCGCCGGGGGATTTATCGGCGGCGCGCTGGTGCGTTATTTCAGGGACAAGGGATTCACCCACCTCCGGGCGGTGGACAAGAAACCGTTGCCGCAATGGTACCAGCGAATCGAGGGAGTCGAATCCCTGTGCCTGGACCTGACCAACGAAGAGTACTGTAAACGTGCCGTGGCCGGCGCCAAGGAAGTGTACAACCTCGCCGCCGACATGGGCGGGATGGGGTTTATCGAGCGGTTTCGCATCCAGTGCCTGCGCAGCATTCTCATCAACACCCATCTCATTGAGGCCGCCTACCATGCGGGAGTGGACCGTTATTTCTTCTCCTCCTCCGCCTGCGCCTACAACACCAAACTCCAGGAAGACCCGAATTGCCGCGCCCTGAAGGAATCGGATGCCTATCCCGCGTTTGCCGAACGCGGTTACGGCTGGGAAAAATTGATGTCGGAAATGTTCTGTCAGGAATACTGGGCGGAACGAAAAATGAAGACCTTCATCGCCCGTTTCCACAACGTCTATGGCCCGTGGGGCACCTGGGACGGCGGACGCGAGAAGGCGCCGGCAGCGCTCTGCCGCAAGGTGATCGAGGCCAAATACGAGGGCGGCGGCACGCTCGAAATCTGGGGCGATGGCACGCAGACGCGCAGTTTCATGTACATTGATGACTGTGTGAAAGGCATTGATCTCATCATGCACTGCGACAAACTCATCGCTACACCGGTCAACCTCGGCACCAGCGAGATGATTTCCATCAACGAACTGGCCAGCATCGCCGAGAAAATCGGTGGCATCCAACTCAAACGCGTGTACAAACTCGACGCGCCCAAGGGAGTGGCCGGCCGTAACAGCGACAATACGTTCATCAAGTCCGTGCTCGGTTGGGAACCGACAACGCCGATTCGCAAGGGCTTGGTGCCGACGTTCCGCTGGATCGAACAGCAGTACCTCGACCGCAAAGCCGGCAAAAAAACCGTCGAAGACCATCTCTAGGACCGCATGGCTGCCCGAAAGCTCACCGATATCATTGGCAACTTCCCGTACCGCATCGCGCTGGCCGGTGGTTGGATTGACCAGCCGTTCGTATCGGCGCATAATCCCGATCCGCCCGGCTCGATGGTGGTGATCAGCCTTGAACCGTTGTTCCCGTGGATGGACCGTTGCGGTATTGCCAGCAGCACCCGCCGCATCGCTCTCCAACGCTGGGGTCGTTTGCCGAAAGGCGACCCGCAGAAACGGGTGGAAGAATTGTACGAAGCCGAAAATCGTGGCAACCCAAATCCCTCCGGCTCGCAAGACATGATCGGTCTGCTCTACCCTGGCATCAGCCGCCTGGATTACGACATCCGTGTCAAAGGCGGATTTTTTCCCTGCCACATTGAGTCGTGCAACAATCCGAAAATCGCCCGCTGGCTGGAAACGGTCATCCGCGTGTTGCCTGTCGCGCCGCGTCCCGATGGCTACAGCCCGCTTGGCGTGAAAAATCTCGATCCGACCTGCATCGCCAGACTCGGACGGACCGGCAAGAACTGCTACGACGCCATTCTTGCCCGCGACGTGAAAAAACTCGGCCAATCCATGAACGACTGTATGGCTTGTTGGGAAACCCTCATGCCCCATATCGTCCGCCATCCGACGATCAAGACCGATCTTGTCGCCCTTCTGAAGTATTACCAATCAAACTATCCCGGCGCCATGTACAGCGGTTGCGGTGGCGGCTATCTTTTCATTGCCTCCGAAGACCCTGTCCCCGGCACTTTCACCGTCAAAGTCCGCATCGCCCCATGAAACAGGTCATTGTCTCCGCCAGTTTCGACGACCTGCGGTCGCGTCACATCCGTCTCTTGGAAGAAGCCTCCAAACTCGGCCAGGTTCACGTTCTGCTCTGGTCCGACAAGCTGGCCGGCAACCCGAAGTTTCCCGAAGCCGAACGGCTCTACCTGGTACAGGCTGTTCGCTACGTCAGCAGTGTCCGTCTCGTGGACGACCCGCGTGACACCGGCCAACTCAAACCCGACCTCTGGGTCAGCGAAAACGACCTGAAGCTCGACAGTGACGATTTCCCCGTTCCGCCGCCGATGCCGGGGCCGACGGGGCGCAAGAAGGTGGTCGTGACCGGCTGTTACGACTGGTTTCACTCCGGACACGTTCGTTTTTTCGAGGAAGTCTCGCAGCTTGGCGACCTGTATGTCTGCATCGGTAACGACGCCAATGTGCGCCTGTTGAAGGGCGAAGGGCATCCGCTTTTCCCGCAGGAAGAACGCCGTTACATGGTCGGTTCCATCCGCTATGTCAAACAATGCCTGATCAATACTGGCACCGGCTGGATGGATGCCGCGCCGGAGATTGACCGCCTCAAACCCGACATCTACGCCGTGAACGAAGACGGCGATCGTCCCGAAAAACGCGAGTTCTGCGCGCAACACGGCCTTCAATATGTCGTGCTCAAGCGTACCCCCAAGGAAGGGCTGACAAAACGTTCGAGCACGGACTTACGTGGCTTCTGATTGTTTGGCCGTGGCGTCGGTATGCCAGCGGGATTAGCGGGAAGCGGTCGCGGCGCGAACGAACTCATCCAGGCTGATCAATGACGTTGGTTTCTGATTCGCCTCGATTTTGGCAATGGTTTTTTCAATGGCAACGGCGAGTTCGTTTTGATCCTTGTTTTTTCGGTCTTTCTTGATAATCGCCTCGCGCATCTGGCGCAGTTGCGGAAGCCACGGCGCGGCATGACTGCCATACCGGGCGAGGTACTCCAGGCATTTCGGAATCCGATGGTTCTGTCCCCACCGCTCCGGCTCCATCAATTCCACGCACATCGCCATGGCCTCACGAATCCGCAACCGCGACAACAGGTCCACTCCCGCCAGACGGATACCGTCGGCAAACATCTCGCCGCTGGGCGCGGGTTCTTTCACCGCTTTCACGATGAACGGCAGCAACGCGACAATATCGCGCTCATCCAGATGCGGATAAATCCGCTGAAGCGAACTGCGCGTGGTGCCGTCCTGGTTTTCGAGCACCGCTTTGATGGCCGGGTACAACAGCTCACGGTTCACGCCATCGAGCGACTCGGCCAGGATACTCTTCGGTTCGTGTTTTCCGGGACGCGGTGAAAAGAGCGCGCTACAGGCGTACCGTTGTACCATGGCGCGGGGATCGGCGGGGTTGCGGCGAACGGTCAGCCGCAACAACTCCGGCACGGCCGCTTTTCGGGTGGCCGGCCCCATCTGGGGCAGTGCCTCGGCGGCGAGACATTGCAACCACGGATCGGGGTCCTGGAGCAACGCCAGCAGGCGAGGAGCCGCCGCCTCGGCCTTCGGACCGAGCAATCCCAGCGCCTCGCAGGCGCCGTAGCGGGCATTCGGATTGGGACTGGCGAGCAGCGAAAGCAGGCGCGGCACAAAGTCACCATCCCGGCGACTCAACGCCTGTGCCGAACGTTTTCGCACGGCCGGCGACCAACTCGACAAACCGGCCAGCAATGTCTCGGTATCGCGGTGGTCGTAACAGTTCTTTTCGGTCCAAAAACTGAAATCGCGTCCTGCCGCTATGACCTCGGCGGTTTCCTCGCGCGACAGAGGGGTGGCGGCGCCCGGTTTGCGTCCGGTCAGGTAGAGGCTTTTCAGCGGCAACGCATAGGTGAGCAGATAGGCTCCGGTGCAGTCCCAGTTGTTGTAGCGGTGTCCGCCCCAATTGGCGGGCGTGCCCTGGTAGAGGAAGGTGCCGTCCCAGCCGCGGGCGAGGTCGTAGTACCAGGCGGTTTCCTTGAAGTACGCACTGGTGGCGAGCGGTCCGCAGCGGGAGACGCCGGGTATGGCCCAGAGGATGTTAAAGAAGTTGCCGGTGTGGCCACTTTCGCGTTCGGCATAGGCGGCGGTGGCCATTTTGGCGAAGAAATTGGCCGCCTCGCGGTCGCCCAACAAGTCGTAAAGCACGGCGGCGCTGGAGCATTTGCCATTGTCCTCGTGCCACGGCCACGGGTCATGGTCGCCATACGGGATGGAGCCTTTTCCGACGTACCAGCGAAGGAACTGGGCCGATTTCAGGATGGCCCGATCGAGCGCGGGATCATTCACTCCGGCCTCGCGCGCCAGTAACATGGCCAGCGTCAGAACGATGCCGGGCTGGTTCATGGCGCCGTAACCGTTGAGAATGCCGTCCGCGCGGGCAAAACCATGCCCCCACGTGCCGACACCGCTCTGGCCGCGGGCAATGTCGAGCGCGAGCCGTCGCAATCCATCAGCGACCGCCGCGTCGCGTGTGGCCAGCGCGTATTCGGCAAGAAACAGCGTCGCATAAGCATACCCCCAGGTGACGTATCCGCCCGGCTGATGCGCGGCGACTTTGCGAGCATAGGCGGCGACCATCGGCTGGTACTCGCTGCGTCCCGAAGCGAGCAACGCCAGCGCATTGAGGTCGTTGGGGATCGAGACATCTGCCAGCGGTTTTTTTGCGATGGCCCGGCAGCCCAGCTCAAAAATCCGTTGCGACTTCGCGCAGCCGTATGGCGCGGTATCGCTGTAGGCGCCCATCACGGGCAGTTTGAGTTCGATATTTTCCGTGTGGCCGTCGCGCCAGCGCAACAGGCGGAGAAGGCCGTGATGCGGTTCTTTCTCGGCTTCCGTGATGGCGTTGGCCAACTGAATCCGGGCATCGCCGTCAAATGGCTTGCCGTCAACTCCGAGGATCACATCGCCCCTGGTCAGCGCACCATCAGCAGGGGAACCTTTTGCCACGGCGGTCACCAGAATCTGACGGGCATCGGTGGTTTGTCCCAGGCGTCCGCTGATCCAGCCACGCGCACCGGTCGGGCCGAGTGTCCAGTCGTGAGTGTCATCGGGTTTGTCGCCACGCGTGAAATCGGGCGCGGCCACAACGTGGAGACCGAGCAGCCACAGCAAGGCGACGGCGAGAAGTGTTCTGCTCATTGGTGATTCCGCTCAGCCCATCCATGGGCGCGAACGGTGACCGCCGGCTACGGCTTTGAGGGCCTGGTCGGCAATGGCGGTGTTTTCGACGACCTGGAAATCGAACATGCCGACGCAGAGGAAGTCGGCGCCGTTCTCGAAACACCATTGGAAGGCTTGTCGGGGATGAATCGCTCCGGCGGCCAGTGTTTTGAAGGCGATCCACGGTTTCTTCAAGGTCGCCATGTAATCAATGGTCTCCTTGGCGTCAATGCACCACATGTTGTCGTGATGCAGCCCGTGCTCGCGTTTGTTGCCGTCGACCTCGTCGAAGATGCGACGATTTTCCACCGGCGTGGCCGACCAGTAGTCGTCACGGTGGAGGGTTTTGACCCAGAAATCCACTTCGAATCCGGCCAGGACACACTCGCGGATCGTTTCCAGGCAATGGGCGCCGATACCGTAGGGAACCTTCTGGGTTTGCATGAACTTCAGGGCCGACTCGATTTCGCCAAGCTGGCCGTCCTTGACCAGTTTGTCGCAGTAGCCGCCCTGCAGATAGATGGCGTGGGCGCCGTTGTCCACAGAACGTTTGATGCCGTCCTTGAGGTTGCTCGTGGCGCAATCGGAGATCCACTGGATTTTACCACCCTGTTTCCAATACGCATTGATCACACGGTCGGAGACGGGGTTGGTCAACACGGTGTTGATGCCGCGCCGCTCGGCCAGGCGGAAGGTTTCAAAGATTTTCTCATCCGTATGGTACGCCTTGACCAACGGCGACACGTAGATGAGGTCGCGGCTGTGCGCCCAGCCGCCGATGAGATTGCCGCCGCAAATAATGCGGCTGATCTCCAGGTTCTTGATTTTTCCCTTCGGAAGCTCCAACGGATCGGGCATCGCAACCGCGGGCGCTCCCGCCTTGATCTCCGCGCTCAGTACCTGCTCCTCAAAACTGTGCCCCACCAACGCCGCGCTGCCGACCGCCAGCGAAGTCTTCAGAAAACCACGACGACCAATCTTCTTTGACATGGCACTCTCTCCGTTTGCGCCGAATCTACGCGGCCCGACGGCAGAGTCAAGAACAGATACCGCAGTATTGCCAACAACGGGCGGAGTCAGCTACAAAAGAGACCTTATGCGATACGCAGTCATCATGGCAGGCGGTTCCGGTACCCGGCTGTGGCCGATGAGCCGGGCCACACTGCCCAAACAACTGATCCCGTTCCTGCAAGGACGCAGTCTGCTGGACATCGCCGTGCAACGCCTCGACGGACTGGTACCGACAGAACGCTGTTACATCTGCGCCAACCAGGCCCACGCCAAACGAATTCCGCCACACCTGCCTTTCCTCGGCGAACCGGTCGGACGCGACACGCTCAACGCGGTCGGCTTCACCGCCGCCGTCATCGCCCGACGCGATCCTGACGCCGTGATTGCCGTGTTCACTGCCGACCACATCATCGAGCCGATCGCTCAGTTCCAGAAAATCGTCGAACACGGCTACCGTCTCGCCGAAGAATCGCCCAACACGCTCGTTACCTTCGGCATCGCACCCACCGCTGCCGCGACCGGTTACGGTTACCTGCAGCTTGCCGAGGCGATTGACGACTCGGCGCGTCGGGTCGCGCAATTCAAGGAAAAACCCGATCCTGCCACGGCCCAGCGCTATTTCGCCGCCGGCCCGACGCGGTATCTATGGAACAGCGGCATGTTCGTCTGGCGCGCCGCCACACTGCTGGATTGTATCCGACGGTATCATCCCGAAAACCATGCCGGGCTGATGCGGATTGCCGAGGCGTGGGATACCCCGCAACGCGACGCCGTCCTGGCGACGGTTTTCCCGACGCTGAAGAAGATCAGCGTGGACTTCGCCGTGATGGAACCGGCCTCGCGCGACCCGCAGGTGCGCGTGGTGGCCGTGCCGATGCCGCTAAAATGGCTCGATGTCGGCTCCTGGCCGTCGTTTGCCGAGACATGTCCGAAGGACGCCGACGGCAATGCTCTGGCCGCCGGGCGCGTCCTGTTGATGGATACCCGTCGCAGTCTCATTGCCTCCAACGACCCGAAGCATCTGATTGCCACCATCGGCTGCGAAGACCTCCTCATCATCCACACGCCCGATGCCACGTTGGTCTGCCGCGCCGACCGGGCCGAGTCCATCAAGGAACTCCATCAACGTGTCGGCGAGAAATTCGGCAAGGAATTGATTTGACCATGCAACCCTGGAAAACCATCTCCCGCCAGGTCGTTCGTGAGTTCGGCAAGTTTCTCACGGTGGAAGTGCATCAGATCGAGTTGCCCGACGGGCGTCGGCTCGACAACTGGCCCTGGCTGGTCTCGCCGCATTTTGTGCTGGTCCTGTTGCGGACGGTTGACGGCCGATTTGTGATTTTCCGCCAGACCAAATACGCCGTCAAAGGCACCTCGCTGGCCCCGGTGGGCGGCCACATCGAGGAGGGCGAGCGTCCACTGGCTGCCGCCCGACGCGAAGCTCTGGAAGAGACCGGCTACGTGGCCGCTCGTTGGGTGTCGCTGGGCCGATTCGTCGTCAACGGCAATCACGGCAACGGCGGCGCGCATCTTTATCTGGGGCTGGACGCCCGTCGCACGACCGCGCCCAGCGGCGGTGATCTGGAGGAACAAAAGTTGTTGTTGTTAACCCGCCGCCAACTGGAAACGGCTCTCGACCGTCATCAGTTCAAGGTCCTTGCCTGGTGTGCTCTGATTTTACAGGCGCTGCGTTACCTCGACCAAAAGGAGAAATCATCGCCATGCTCAAAACCGGCATCCTCAACCCGCACATCAACTCGTTACTGAGCCGCATTCGTCACACCAACACGCTGGTCATTGCCGACCGCGGATTCCCCTTCTGGCCGATGATCGAGACGGTGGACATCTCGCTGGTGGACGATGTTCCGACCGTGCTCGACGTGCTCAACGCCATCCGCCCGAACTTTGTGATCGGCAAGGCATGGATGGCGCAAGAATTCCTCGCCCACAACCGCGCCCCAACCCGCGCGGCGTTTGCCAGGGCCCTGGCCGGCATCCCGCTCGTCTATGAACCGCACATCGAGTTCAAGAAACGAATCCCGCACGCTATCGGCCTCATCCGCACGGGCGACACCGTCCAGTACGCCAATCTCCTCTTGGAATCGGCCTAGCACTGAAAGCGGTTGGTTGATTGTTGCCGGCGTTTTTCTTTGCGCTGGTCAAGCGCGCCGGGCGTGGTAGGCTTCCGCTCCGAGGAGTAACAAAACATGACGAGATTCGGACTGACCCGGTGGACGGTTTTGTGGTTTCTGGCGGTGGCAATCGGCGCGGAGGCAGGGACGGATGCGGACTACTATCGGATTCGCGGCGGCATTCCCAACAGCCAGTATTTTTTCCAAAACGACAAGGTCGGCAATCAATACCTGTTTTTCATCGGCAACACCGTGCTGGCCGGAAAGGGATTGAAGGACCAGAGCCTGCGGTACTCCGCGCAAATGGTGAAAGGGTTCAAGAAACATTTTCCACAAGCGGGGATCATTGAGACGCGGCACATGCAGCCGGGCGGAAGCTGGTTGGGATTGTATCGGTGCAGTCGGGGGCAAGCGGTGTTTGGGGAGGTAATCTGCAGCGGGCATCTGGCCATTCTCGATTTTGCTGCCGATGACCGGGACATGGATATCGAGACGGTCAAGACCTCTCTGGAAGGGCTGGTTCGCCAGATCACGCTGTATCGGGCCACTCACAGCCGAATTCTCGTTTACACGCTGACCCCGGAGATGTTGGCGGCGTACAAAGACGGTCGGACACCCGAATACATCAAGGTCTGCGAACAAATCGCGGATCATTACGGAATTCCCAGCCTGAACCTGGCCCGGTACGCGGCAGACAAGATTCTCTCCGGCGCGATTTCCTTCGCGGATTTTTCCGCCGACGGGATTCATCCGACCGATGCGGGAGCGAAGATTTACAACGAGGCCGTGGAAAAGTTCGTGGAGGCCCTGATGACGGCGTTTCCCGTTCCCGATAAACCCACCGCCTACAAGCTGCCGCCCGCCCTCTTTGCAGAAACCAACGACAATGGGCGCATCATCGCGTATGAGGACCCGGTGGTGAAACGGTCAGGCTCCTGGGAACCAGGCCAGGCCAGTCCCATCGGCCCATTCCGCCACATCCTCGTTTCCAGCAAGGTCGGCGACACTTTGTCGCTGAAGTTCAAAGGCTCGGAAATCGGGATCATGGATGTCGTGGACAAGGACAGCGCCGACCTCGAGTATGCAGTGGATGGCCGCGCGTTTCAAAAGCTCGCCGCACCCAAAGACACGACAGCCCCGACGATGCGCGCCGTCGCGTTGGCCAAAGGATTGAACCGCGACGCCGATCATGAAATCGTCCTGAGAATCGCTTCCGACGGAACAACGCGCATGGGCGGGTTTCTGCTCAACGGCACCGTCGCGGACACCTTTGCGGGGATGAGCACACTGGAGAAGATTGACGCCATCTACGCCGCAATGGACCCGATCCGTTATACGCCGCCGCCGGGACGGTTTGCGAACATTCCCCGAACAATGGACAAGCTCCACAACGGCGGTGAACTGCGGATGGTGCTGCTGGGCGACAGCATCATGGGCAACACCTCCGCCTCGTCGTTCGAGCTGTTGCTGATGCGGCACTACCCAAAATGCAAAATCATCAAGATCCCGTCCCTGCGCAGTTCCACCGGTTGCAAGTACTACCAGCAGGAAAACCGTGTCCAGGACTACGTCCTGAAACATCACCCGGACCTGCTGGTCATCGGCGGCATTTCCAACGGAGGCGACGCCGAGGCCGTCCGTTCCGTGATCCGACAGGTCCGCGCCCAAAAACCGGACACGGAAGTGTTGTTGTTGACACCCGTGTTTGGTTCCGTCCGCGACGAACATATCCGGACCTGGACACGCGAGATTGACACCACCCGGAGCAATTTCCGCTGGAACCTGCAAAAGGTCGCCACCGAGGAGAAATGCGCCTTTTTCGACATGACCGGCCCGTGGTGGGAATACATCCAGAACAGCGGCAAAACCTACGGCTGGTTTATGGGCGACGCCGTTCACGCCAACGCGCGCGGCTGCCAGATCATCGCCCGCCTCCTGGAAATCTGGTTCAAGGAATAACGCTCTTCATCGTCCAAGCAAACGGCCATTATGAAGCTGTTTTTTGCTCTTCTGGTAGTCAGCGCCAACTTGTTTGCCGCCGAACTGGTGGACTACGGGCCGCTGGCGTTTCAGCCGGACACCTGGGCCGAGAAAAAGCAGGACACCAGAATGCTGGCCTGGGAAGGCCGCGAGATTGTTTTTCTCACTCTGCCCGGCAACTACGATGCCCGTCTGATGGAACATTGGGTCCGTCGGCTCGACGAAGGTTGGGCGCTCTACGCCGACCTCACCGGGGCGCGTCCACGTCCCCTCAAACAACTGCACGGCAAAGCCACCATCGCTGCCGTGCCCGACGGGTTTACCTGCGGGGCCGGTTGCGGGTACATCGGCGCCACCGGCATTGAGCTTTCGATGTTCTACCACTCCAACTATCCGGCATTGAAAAAGAATCCCGACGCCATTCCGCACTATGTTTTCTATGAGATGGGCCGCAATTTCTATACCTTTGGCGACCGCCATTCCTGTTTCATCACCGGGTTTGCCGTCTTCATGCGGTACGTTTGCATGGACAACCTCCGATGCGCCGACACCGATCTGAAAACCCGCCAGACCATCGAAAAAGCCGAGTCGCTCATCGCCCGCGAGAACATGCCCTTTCTGAAAGCGTTCACCAACGCCGGCGGCCTCACCGAAAAACAAGCCCGCCTCAAAATCCATCCCAGCGATCAACCCGTCATCTACGCCTCCGCCATGATGCGCCTCTACCGCGAGAACGGCGGCAACGACTGGCTTCGCCGCTTCTTCCGCGGCCTCGCCCAATCTCCCACTTCCAGACCCGACACCCGCGAGGGCGCCCTCCAGCAAAGTTGGCACTGGTATCTTTGCGCCAGCCTTGCCGCCGGAAAAGATTTGTCCTCGGTGTTTGCAGACCGGTGGCGACTGCCGCTGGCCACGACGACACGCCGCCAACTGGCCTCACTCGACTGGAAACAACCGGGGTTGTCACCTACCACCATTTCTGAACAAATCAAACCAGAATGGCTTCCTTAAAAAAATTCGTCCCCATCGCCCTGACGTTGGCCGTCGCCGCCGTGGCGGCCGAATCGAAGCCCACCGGCGCGGCGAACAAACCCAACATCCTTGTCTTCCTCGTGGACGACATGGGGCTAATGGACACGTCGGTACCGTTCCTCACCGACGCGGATGGCAACCCGAAACGTTATCCGCTCAACGACTATTACCGCACGCCGAACATGGAACGGCTGGCGGCGCGCGGCATCCGTTTCAACCATTTTTATGCCATGAGTGTTTGTTCGCCGACGCGCGTTTCCCTGATGACCGGGCAAAACGCCGCCCGTCATCGAACGACAAACTGGATCCATCCCGACACCAACAATCGCACCCCACAAGGTCCCGCGAACTGGAACTGGGAGGGATTGAAGAAGAGCGACATCACATTGCCGCGTCTGCTGGAAACGCACGGTTACCGGACCATCCACGTCGGCAAGGGACATCTCGGCCCGCGAAATTTCGAGGGTGCAGACCCGCGAAACCTCGGTTTCGACGTCAATGTCGCCGGCAGCGCCATCGGGCATCCGGGCAGTTATTACGGAGAAAAGAACTACGGCAACATCGGCCAAGGTCACAACGGGGTTCCGGGGCTGGAAAAATATCACGGTACCGCCACTTTCCTCACCGAGGCGTTGACTCTTGAGGCCAAAGCCCGACTCCGCGAGACCGTCCGCGATGGCAAGCCGTTCTATCTCTACATGGCCCATTACGCCGTCCATTCGCCTTTCCAATCCGATCCGCGGTTTGCCGACCACTACAAAAACTCCGGCAAACCGCCGCCCGCGCAGGCGTTCGCCACCATGATCGAAGGGATGGACAAATCACTCGGCGACCTCCTCGATGAACTCGATGCGCTTGGCGTAGCCGACAACACGCTTGTCTTCTTCCTCGGCGATAACGGCACCGACGCGCCTCTCGGCCACCAACACGAGGCGGCCTGCGCCGCGCCGTTGCGCGGCAAAAAAGGTGCGCATTACGAGGGCGGAATGCGCGTACCCTTCATCGCCGCGTGGGCCAAACCATCTCCCAACAATCCACACCAGAAACGTCTGCCCATCCCCGACGGCGCGATCCAGTCGCAACTGGCCTCCGTGTGCGATCTTTTCCCGACACTGTTGAGCCTGCTCGGCATCCCGAACCCGACAGGCCATATCGTGGACGGATTCCCCTTGAACACGTTGCTCACCGGTCAGCGCGATACCAGCCGTCCCGAGAAATTCCTGATGCACTTTCCGCACTCCCACCGCAGCAGCTATTTTACCGTGTACCGACACGATGAGTGGAAGGTTATCTACCATTATTTTCCTTCGGCAGAATCGGAAAACTCCCACTACCAACTCTACAACCTCGCCCACGACTCCTTTGAGCAAACCAATCTCGCCTCCGCACACCCCGAACGCCTCCGCGCAATGATGCAGGAATTGATCGCCGCGCTGGAGAAACAGAACGCTCTTTACCCGGTGGACAGAACCGGCCAGGAACAAAAACCGGTTCTGCCCCCGCCCAACCGCTAGGTTTGTTATGAAAATCCTGCTCCCAGTCCTCCTCTCATGGCTCGTCACCGGCACGTTCGCCGCGGAGAAAACCATTCCGCCACCGCCACCCAACATCCTCTTCATCCTCGCCGACGATCTCGGCTGGCGGGACGTCGGTTGTTACGGCAGCACCTTCCACGAGACACCCCACATTGACCAACTCGCCGCCCGAGGAACACGATTCACCCAAGCATATGCCGCCAACCCGCTCTGTTCGCCAACCCGCGCCAGCATCCTCACCGGTCTCCACCCCGCACGCATCGGCATCACCGCGCCCGCATGCCATCTCAAGGAAGCGCAACTCGAAAAGAAACTCGCCACCCCCAATCCCAACACACGCGTCATCCCCGCCGACAGTCTCACGCGCTTGAAACCCGACTACTTTACACTTGCCGAGGCGTTGAAGGAGGCCGGCTACGCCACCGCTCACTTCGGGAAATGGCATCTCGGACACAACGGCCCCTACGAACCGAAAGATCAGGGCTTTGATTTCGACTTCCCTCATACCCCAGCCGCTCCCGGTCCCGGTCCGAGCTACCTTGCGCCGTGGAAGTTCATCAAGGACCCTCCGATCGAAGCGCCACCAAGTACGCACATCGAGGACCGCATGTCGCAGGAAGCCGCTCAATTCATCCGCCAACACAAAAACAAACCGTTCTATGTGAACTATTGGGCCTACTCCGTCCACTCACCGTGGAATTGCCGACCCGATTATCTCGAACATTTCAAAAAGAAAGTTAACAAGGATGATCCACAACGCAACCCACTCTACGCCGCCATGGTCAAGAGCCTCGACGACGCCGTGGGACGCCTGCTCGCCGCCGTGGACGAAACCGGCATCGCCCACCGCACCATCATCGTCTTCTTCTCCGACAACGGCGGTTATGCCTACCCGCCAGAGAAAACCACCCCCGGCGGATTCACCAATATCCCAGCCACCAGCAACCTGCCTTTGCGCAGCGGCAAAGCCTCCATCTATGAGGGCGGCACCCGCGAACCGTGTATCATCATCTGGCCGGGTAAAACCAAGCCCGGCGCCACCCTCGACTCACTCTTCCAGAGCGTGGACTTCTACCCGACGTTGCTGGCCATGTGCGGACTCAAACCGCACCCCAACCTGAAACTCGACGGCTTTGATCAATCCGGCACGCTCCTCGGCCAACCGTCGCCACGCGACCGCGTCTTCTGCCATTTCCCGCACGGGAGTAAACAACAAGCCGTCAACATCCCCGGGTTCCAACCCAGCACCTACGTCCGCAAAGACGACTGGAAACTCATTCGCTTCTACGCCGACAACGACGACGGTTCCGACCGCCTCGAACTCTACAACCTCAAACACGACCCCGGCGAAACCAAAAACCTCGCCGCCGAGAACCCCGAACTCACCCGCGAACTCAATGACCTCATCAGCGGTTTCCTGCGCGACACCGATGCCGTGATACCCATCCGCAACCCGAATTATGGCGTCGTCTCGACGACCCCGGACGACCCGCTCCAGAGCTGGAAAGCCCGCGGGTGCGACGCCATTGTCAAAGATGGCATCGTCACTGTGACTGGCAAAGCCAACAGCCCGTTCCTCGGTGTCAGCGCCAACATCCGGGGACCCGCCACCGTGAAACTTCGCACCCGTTGCCCTCACGGCGGCGACAGCAAAATCGAATGGCTGCCGCCCGGCAAGAACCCGGTTCCTGCTCGGTCTGTCCCATTCGCTCTTTCACCCGGCGACTGGCAGGAGGTGACTGTGGATGTGCCTGCCGAAGGACTCATCGGCATCCTCCGTATCTATCTTCCCGCCCAGAAACAATCTGTCGAGATTGACTGGATTGAACTCAAAGCCGGTGCTACCCTGCGTCGCTGGAACTTCTAACAACATACCCAATGAAACCACTCATCTCCGTTCTTCTCGTTGCGCTGGCGCTGACCGCCGTCGCCCAAGAAACCGACTCACGTCTCCACTCCGACGGCAAAGGCTGGCGGCTGGACAAAGCGAAGGTTACCAATCCGAACCTGCCGCGCGTGTTGCTCATCGGCGACTCGATCCTCAACGGCTACGGCAAACAGGTCGCCGCCGCGCTCGACGGCAAAGCCTACGTGGACATGTGGGTGAACCCGTATTGTCAGTCGGAACATTACAACAAACTCCTTGCCGAGGTGCTGGAAAAGAACGGCCCATACGATGTCGTCCACTTCAACATGGGACTGCATGGCTGGCAGAAAGGCCGTATCCAGGAGGGCAGATTTGAGCCGCTCACCAGAGCCTATGTGGAGGTCATCAAACAGAAATTGCCGAAAGCAAAAATCATCTGGGCCAGCAGCACGCCCGTGACCGTGAAAGGTAAACCGACCGAACTCGATCCTGAGATCAACCCGATCATCGTCGCGCACAATCGCATGGCCGCCAATGTCATGGCCGAGTTGAACGTGCCCGTAAACGATTTCTACTCGCTGTTGGTCAACAAGCTCGAACTCGCTCGCGGCGACCAGTTCCACTGGAAAGCCGACGCCTACAAACTCCTTGCGCAGACAACGGCCGACTCGATCCTGCGCGAATTGAAGAAACGGTAAGCGAGTTGCAGGAGGGGTGTGATCAGAAATAATGGTCAGAGCGGATAAGCTTTCAGCCGGCTCAAATTCGTTTTGTGGGCGGAGTGACGGGGACGCTTCCGTTACCGGGCAAAACGGAAGCACGTCCTACAAGATCGCACGCGGTCCACTGCTTTTGCTCACATCCGAGCGGGAGCAGCCCCCCGACGACACATCGGTCTTGTGGCATCGGGACGTATCTATTGTCGCAAAGCCAACGGTTGTCATCGGTACGGCGGCCACTTTTGTGGAACACCGAATCCGTCGCAACGACTTTGCGCTCCGCAGAAGCGCGGCCGTAACCATGCGATGCCCGGAGCAAAAACCGCGATATTTACGGTCGCGGCAGCGGGGTGAGGTTTGATAGACTTTACCCTAATGAAGCTGTTTCCCGCCCTGTTTTTGGCGTTGCTGGCCTCGCTCGCTGTCGCCGAGTCACCGACAAATCTTTTGTCGGCGCTATCGTCGCCGGTGTTGTTCCGGGGCGATGAGAACATCGGCTACCGTGACCCGTTGTTGCTCTGGCACGACGGGACGTTTCACATGTTCTTCACACTTGGCGAGAGAAAGCCCGACGCGGTTTATCTTCATCTCGCTCACAGTACCAGCCGCGATCTCCGGACTTGGACGCCGCCGCGCAAGTTGACGCCGAGCGATCTGAATCTCAACTTCGTCAGCCCCGGCAGCGTGGTACGGTTTGGCGGCGAATGGATTTTGTGCGCGTCCACCTACCCGCAACCCAATGGCGAGCGCTACGGCAACGCCATGGCGCGGTTGTTTTTGTTTCGCAGCGCTGATCTCGAACATTGGTCGGAACCGGAACTGATCCAGGTCAAAGGCCCCGACGTATCGATCGAGAAGATGGGACGAATGATTGATGCGTACTTGATGCCGGACAAGGACGCCCCAGGGAAATGGTGGTGTTTCTACAAACAGAACGGCGTCAGCATGAGTTGGTCGCACGACCTGCGCACATGGACCTACGCGGGCAGCACGAAGGCGGGCGAGAATGTCTGCGTGCTCGTGCACGACGGGCGTTATCGGATGTTTCACTCGCCACACAACGGGATTGGCGTGAAAACCTCCGCCGACCTGCGGACGTGGACCGACGACGGGCCGTTGATTACGCTGGGACAAAAGGACTGGCCGTGGGCGCAAGGACGCCTGACGGCGGGGTACGTGGCCGACCTGCGCCAAGTGCCGGGCATTGGGAAATATGTGATGGTCTTCCACGGGACCGGTCCTGAACCGGAGCCGGTGAAGTTCTTGACGCACGGCTGCATCGGCATTGCTTGGAGCGATGATTTGAAAACGTGGTCGTGGCCGGAGAAAAAACCTTGAGCCGCTGCGGTCAATTCGTCCCTTGATGGAAGGGTTTGCCTTGGCGGTAAAGTTCCAGCCGCGCCTGGATGCCAGCGACCAAGTTGGGATCGCCTCGCTTCAGGGCGTATTCGACCGCTTTCGTTGCGGTTTGAACCGCATCGGTAAATCGTCCTGTTTCGGCATAGCTGGCGCCGAGAACATCCAGTGCCCGCGGGTCCTGATACCGGGTCAGTTCACAGAGACGGCTGGCCAGTTCGATGGCCTGTCTGCCGTTGCGCAGGGCGGGATCGGGTGCCGTTGCCAGAATCCAGGCGAGCGCATTGAGCGAGTTCTCATCGGGTGACAATCGTACCGCTTCCGAATAGCATTGGACCGCCTCGGAGAGGCGACCTTTTCGCACCATGATTCGTCCAAGAGTGAAATAGGCATTGCTCTTGTTCGGATCGAGACGGATGGCTTCGTTCAAATGAACGATGGCCTCATCCAAGCGTCCTCTGGCAAAGAGAAACATACCCAGATTATTCTGCGCATTCGCGGCGGATGGGTTGAGTCTGACCGACTCGGCGCATGCACGGATGGCCTCGTCGAGGTTTCCCTGTTTCGCAAGGGTAACGGCGAGGTTGTACCAGACGACGGCATCGCCAGGGGTCAGTTTTATCGCCTTGTTCAGGCAGACAATGGCTTCTGGAAATTGGCTCATGTCGGACAAAGCGGTTGCCAGATTGACAAGGGCGCTTGGATTTTCCGGGTTCATTTCCAGCGCCTTCCGATAGTGCGCGATGGCCTGCTCCAGGTCGCCGCCCGTGCGAAAAGCGTTGCCCGCTCTCACCCACGAGACATCGTCAACGAACTGCTCACGGATTTTTCGGATACCGTCGCCCTTGAGATTGACAAATTCGGGAATATTGGCGGCGCGATCCGGTTCGGTAAAATGCTCAAGAAGAACGGGCGGACTGCTGTTCCCCTCCCCATCCATATGAGCCAAAAACAATCGCGTATAGGGAGTTCCTGTCTTGGAAGAAAAGACCAGCCATCGGCTGTTTGGTGACCAACTGTGCCAAGAATTCATTCTTGGTAGGTTACAGGCCAGACGCCGCGCCATGCCACCTTCAGATGGGATAATGTATAATTCACTGTCCGGCTGCAACAACATGAAGCTGGTTGCCTGACAAAACACAATCCATTTACCATCGGGCGAAAATTTCGGAAAAAAATTGCTCCGGCCATTGTGCGATGCCCCGCGTAACGGTTCGGCAACGCCGCCTTTTCCATCGTTGAAGGGCACACGATACAGGTCGTACAGGAAGGTCTTGCCTTCCTTCAGGAATTCACGGCACTCCTCATCGGTCAACAAGACGGCATTCATCCGTTCGAAATGGCGCAGCTTGTACGCCCGACTCCGTGCAAACACAATCCATTTGCCGTCGGGACTCCAAACGGGGTTGCTCTGTACAAACGCGGGATCATCAGCGCCCGGCAACGCCTTGAATTCGCCGGTCTGACGGTCGTAAACGGCCAAGATACCCTGGATCGGAAAAAAGAGCTGGGAAAACTCCAACCCGGGCGTGGCGAGAAACACGGAGCGGTCCTTGACCGTGCTGACCACATACCGCCCATCGGGCGAGACCTGAGAAAGCAAGCCAAACGTTTCCTGCCCGTCGTCACGCCTGAAATCGCTCCACGTGATGATTCGGTCTTTTGTCAGGCGTATTTCCGCTTCAATGGGAGCGGTGACATAGGAGCCTCTGTCGTTGGCATAATCCACGTCCATACCCAAAACGCGCCCATCCAGAGAAAACGAATGACAATTTCCGCATACGGGCAATTTTTCCAAAACCACCGCAGGCGGTTCTTCGGACGACACGTATCCGAGCCGCCAACGGATTTTTGTCGGGTCCTGAACGGCCTTCACAAAAGGAAGGTTTACTTCCCGATAGAAAATGGGAACTCCCACAGGGTCACGCGATACCCGCAACGACAACGAAGCCGAACACAAAACCGTCTCCGGACGCGCGCGATTTATGCCGAAAAGCGTCACGGTTGCGGGTTGCTCCACACACAACGATTTGATTTGTTCCCATTCCGCCCGCGCGGGTTTCCATTGTGGCTGATCCGAGACAAACGTCAGCGGTTTGCCACCGCCGGCAAATGTAAACCGTAGCAACCACCGGTCGGCTGCTTTTTCCTCCGCGTGCCATCGAAAAACCGGCGCCGCCATCTCCATCGGGAAAACGGTTCCATCTAATGGTGTGTCAATCGTTACTTTACCATGTCCTCTGCCAGGGCGTTCCCTATCGAGAATCCCTTTCCTCTCTCGATCAAACCATTTCACCCACCCCAAAAACACCAGAACAACCAAAGCGGAGATTGCACACAAGGTCATGTGCCTCAACGACCTTTTCATAACCTCATATTCTCAACCGGCATTGTTACCGAACAGCCGTTCCGGTTTCAACCGGAATGACTCGCCGCAAGCACAGGGTCTCCCGCCGATGATTTTCGTCGGCAATCGTCAGCCGATTTGGTACAAGAAATTCATGATGATCACTCGATGGATTTTCCTTGCCGCCGTTTTGCTTGTCCCGTTGCGCGCGTACGCACAACCAGCCACGACCGAACCGACCAATGCCAGAGAGGCGGCCGAAAAGAAGGCTGCCGTGGACAGGGCCAACGACGAGAAATACCAACGATGGAAAGCGACATGCTCACCGGAAGAACAGGCGTGGTTGAAGGTGCTGGAAGAAAATCTCGGCAGTTTCTACCTGCCGCTCTACAAAATGGAAAAAGCCCGCGGCAGCGTCAGCGCCTGGGACTACGTCAAGGACGACCCGAAGCTGCCCCGCGTGTTGCTCATCGGTGATTCCATCTCGCGCGGCTACACCCTCCCCGTCCGCAAGGCGCTCGCGGGCAAGGTCAACGTCCACCGCGCCCCGGAAAACTGCGGCCCGACCGCCAACGGCCTGAAGAAACTCGACATCTGGCTCGGTGACGGCAAGTGGGATCTGATTCACTTCAACTTCGGCATCCACGACCGCGCCACCCAACCAGCCGACTATGAGCAGCGGCTTGAAACCATCGTCGTCCGACTGCAAAAAACGGGCGCAAAACTGATCTGGGCCAGCACCACGCCGTTGCCCGCCGAGAGCCGCTACGGCAGCGACGCGGCCATCGTCGAACGCAACGCCATTGCCGCCCGTGTCATGGCAAAACATGGTATCCCCGTGAACGACCTTTACGCGCGCGTCAAACCGCGTCTGGCCGAGTTCCAAAATCCCAACGACTGCCATTTCAACAGCGCCGGCTACGAGTTTCTCGGTCAACAGATTGCCGCGGAAATCCTGGCCGCGCTCGGAAACAAATAGCTCCCCTGCTCCGCTCTCGGCGGCGTCACGGACAACGTTTGGCCCCAAGCCCTCTCGTCGGGCGGCCGCAACGCGCAAACAATTTTACCGACAGTCCCGGTTGCAGGCGAGCGACGGTTTTGCGCCGGGCATATCGTCGCGGGGACGCTCTTTGAGCATTGCGGTAATCGGTTCGAAGGTTTTCAGGATGGCCTGGTAATCGGGATCGTCGGCACTGGCGAATACCGCTTGGCCGCAGGTCTCGGCGCCGCCGGCGGACCTGGCGAGCGGGGCGAGAAGAAAACGGTTTCGTTGCGGGTTGGTGATGCGGATCCAAACCTCACGCGGGAATTGACCGTTCCGGTGGCACCCGGCACAGCGGCGGGCCGCAACGTTAGCCAGTGTTTTATCAAGGTCGGCAGGATAAATACGGCGGCAACCGCGCAGTTCGGGATACGCCGGCTCGGTGGCGCCGTAGTAGGGAACGTTGAGGTCTATCCACTGGAAAATACGGCGGCGGCTGGTGTCGTCCATTTCCACTTTGGAATGACCGGCGAGAATCATGTCGGCGAGTTTGCTGCGGGGGCTGCCCCAGGTTTTGGGGGTGACTTCGAGGATGTTGGCTTCCATGCCGTTGTAGGTCGGAATCCAGTTTACATACGGACTGTCGTATTCGCCTTCGCCGCCGCGTTTGCGACCGCGGGCGAGGTTTTCGTAGGAAACGTTGAAGTAGTCGGTCTTGTCGCCGGTCAGGTCAATGCGTTTGGGCGGGTTCGGACCGCTGTGGCAACGAATGCAATAACGGTCGAGCACGGGCTGGACAATGCTGGCATAGTCAAAGCCAACATCCTGTCCCCACTCCGGAGGACGCAATTCACGCGCGTTCGCGCGGAGTGCGTCGGGACGCGCTGGTTGCGCGAGACTGCTGCGGTTCTCGTGGCAACCGATGCAGCCCTGGATTTCACCGGGCATGAGGTGGGTAAAGGTGCGCATGCGTTGAACGGCGCGGCCATGGGCGTCGAGCGCCATGAAATAGATCGGCACGCCGGCGGGTACTTTGAAACAGGCGGAGCCGTCGCTCTCGACGGGCGCATAGCCCCAGACTTTTTTGGCGGCATACGTGGCGCCGCAGGAGATGACGGGGAACTGGAAACCGAACGCGCGATGGTTGAGGTCAATGCGAACGGGTTTTTCCATTTCCTGTACAACGGCGATTTCGGCTACTTCGCCTTTGCGGACGTGCGGCTCAAGGCCGTTGTAAACATTCTGAATGAAGACAGTGGCCCACCCGGTCTCGCTGGTCTTGTCCGGCAACGTGGTCGGAATCACCGGCGGAGACGGGCGCGGCGCAAACGGTTGTGGGTTATAGAACCCCATGCCGTCACGCGGCGTCAACACAATCGTTTCCTCCACGCCGGCGAAGTCGCGCAACAGGATCGTGCCGTTTTTGGAGACAAGGTACCGCTGGTTGTCGAGCGGATACGGCGTGGAGTACGGGCCGCGCACGTGGTTCCCGTTACCTTTGTCCACCTGGCCGATGTTGATTTCGGGCGTGAGATTCTGGATGGCGGCCTGAGCGTTCACGCCACGGGCGCGATCAATGATGCCGATGGCGCCACGGGCGGGACCGTTGTGGGCGGTAAGCGTGCAAATGATCTTTGTGGTGCCGGGGATGGAGCGCGCTTCCATGAATGTTGCGGGACTGAGTGCCCGGTTGCCGTAGTAACCGGCAAGGCCGGTTCCGTCGGGGTTAATCGTCCACAGGCTCTGAATGGGGATGGCCGGTTTGTCCACGTATTCCCAACGCGAGTAGATGAGGCGACCGTCGTGGAGGACACTCGGCGTGAAATCATTGACGATGTTTGCGGAGAGCCGGCGCGGATTTTTGCCGTCAGCATCCATGCGGTAAAGCAGCCCGACAGGCGAAACCCAGCAGTAGGCAAACCGCGCCGAGCGGGTCGAGAGAAAGGCAATGCCGCCGTCGGGAAGCCAACAGGCATTGTAATCGTGCCAGTGTCCCGCAGTGAGTTGGCGCAGGTCGGAACCATCGGCGTTGACGGTAAAAAGGTGGTACCCTTCGTTCTCGGTTTTGCGCCAACTGAAAAGCACGGTCTTGCCGTCATAGGAGAGGTCGCAGTCCAAAATCTGCCCTTGGCCGGCGTCCACAAGCCGTCGCAGAGTGCCGGTGTTTGGCGTAAAAACGAAGAGACCGCCGCCGGGACGGAAGCCTTCGGTGTGGTAGGTATAGACGTGCGAGGAATCAATCGGATGACGTTGGATCAGGAGCAACGGCCCGATGTCCACCCTGGCGGGCTTGCGTTTCGGAGCGTCGCCGGGCAATGAACCTTCGGGCGCAGGCGCGGCAAACACCATGATCTCCGATGCGCCGGGATTGAGGCCGCCGTGGGAACTGAGGAACTTCAGCGTAATCCGTTTCACCGTGGCGGGGGCGGGCAGAGTAAGCCGTTGCGGCGCGCTGGTCATTTCGAGTCGGCCGGTGAGCGCGGGTTTGTCAGCGTTGTCGAGATGGACGGCGTAATCTTTCCAACATTCGGTATCCATCCAGGCAGTCCGTCCGTAATAGACAATTTGTGCAACCGTAACCGGCTCCGTCCATTCGAGGATGAACTCCGCGCCGTTACGATGGGTCTCGCCGCGGACACACCAGGCGGCATTCAGGTCGTTGTGGCTGCCGGCGTCGGGGATCGTGCCGTCCATGGCGAACCGGGCGCAGTAGGCCGCGCTGTATTCGGAGCTGGCTGTGGCTGTGGCTTTGCGCGCAAGGTTCTCCGGTGTCGCGCCGTAAACGGCGACGCTCATCAGGAACAGGCAAGGAATTGTGCGCGACACTCTATTTCTTGGGTGGCTTTGGGGCGCCTTTGGGGTCGAGGTTGGTTTTCAGGTCCTCGTCGGTCACAGTGGACTCGACTCCGTTGGCGGGGACCTCGACTTTGGCGACCCAAACCAACGCATTCAGGACGATTTTGCGCATGTTTTCATTGCCCCAGCCGGTGTGATTGTGGCCGCCGGTGAAACCGAAGCCGCGACCGCCGTTGGGACGTTCGAACGCCCAAGCGACGATCTGCGGTTTTCCCTCGGCAACATCTTTGCGCACGGCGGGATTACCGCTGTGAGGGCCGTCGGGACGTTTCAAGGTGTCGGCAGGCGGGAGGTCAAAGAGGATGGGGGTAACGCCTTTCATGCCGTCGGCAAACCGCATGTGGTAATACCATTCGTCGTTGATCGAGAATGGTTTCACTCCGCGGGTGATGGGGTGTTGGGGCAGTTCCTTGAAGTGGGCGGTCCAAAAGGGGTTGACCGACCAATGGGTTTCGAAACAGCCACCAATCCACTGGATGAATTCTTTGTTGCCTTTTTCCGTGGTCGGTTCCACGGCATAGTGGATGAGAGCAAGCCCAACGCCTTTGTCCATTAGTTTGCCCAGCGTCTGGAGATTGTCGCCCTGCAACGCAGGGTGTCCGCCGCCACCGTCACTGTAAATGGCGACTGCCGCGGCGCCGTCAAAAACGGAGACGTCCTTCGGCCAGCCGTTGAGGCAGACGACCGCTTGCACAAGTCCGGACTGGTCGAGACATTTTTTGAAAAACAACATGCCGGCATTGTGTTCGTGCGCACCGGGGCCGTGACTGGGGCGACCGGCAATCAGGACAATTTTTGGGGGCGCGGCAAGACAAACAGTCGTTATCAGACTAACAATGGCGATGGTAACGGGTGTTTTCACGGTCATCTCCTCGATCATGCCCACGCTTCGGTGAGCTGTTGGCGCAGGACTTTGGCCGCCTGCACGGCTTCTTCGTCAAACTGTTTCCCCCAGCCGCCCTCAATGGAAATGCGGTCGGCGTACCCGATGCTCTTCAGCGCCTTGAAATAGGGGCGAAAATCGGTTTCCTCCTTGCCGGGCGCTTTCCGTCCCGGCATCGTGGCAACATGCACATGGCGAATGCGTTTGCCCGCTTTGAGGATGGATTCGGGGCCTTCGGCGTCCTTCATCATGTGATAAATGTCGGCGTGCAACTGAACCCCCGGATGTCCAATGGCATCCACCAGTTCCGCCCCCTCGTCCACGCGGGTGAGGAAGTTACACTCTTTCTTGTTGAGCGGCTCCAACACAATGATAACCCCGTTGTCGTGCGCAACCGGAGCGATTTTCTTGCAAAACGCGATGAATTGTTCGCGCGCTTGATCGGGAGAAAACCCTTCCGGGATCCGACGCGCGCCGCCGCTGCCAAGGACAATTCGCACCACACCCACCTTTGGTGCGCGCCGAATCGCTGCCGTCGCGTACACAACCGCTTCATCCGTCCGCGCGCCCGGCCCGACAAGTTTCAGTTCGGCGGGGATGAACCCGTTGCAGACGCGCACGGGCAGGTCGGCCGCTTTGATCTCCGCCAGCCGTTTCTCAAACACCTCCTCGCCCTCTTTCGGCACCAACACCTGCGCCACGCCACCCTCGACAAACTGGAATCCGGCCTTTTTCATGGCCGCCGCCTTCTGATAGGAGGTACAGATGCCCAATTCCAAATCGGGCCTTGTACCGGCCAGCGCAACGGGCAGACACTTATGAATGACCAGTGTGGAAGCCACTGTCGAAGTGGTCACAAGAAAACGGCGTCGAGAGATCATCATGCGCTGTATCTAAACACAAGCCGCCCTCAACGTCAACGCGCCTCGAGGTGTGATTTCCAGAATCATTAGCGTGAGGGTGGATGGAGATGGGGCGCGAGCAAAAACGCTGCTGCAACGCTCGGAGCGGCAGGCGAACGAGGCAAAGGGGAGACTTCGACCCTTTCGATGGCTAACAGAACACCCCGTTACACCTCACCAAGACACACCTCTGGCACGGAACTACCAGTTGCGAAACGTTATTGGCCCAGAAGCCCCCCTCTCAACCACTGCTGGCCACTACCCCCAATTGTCGCCACTTCGGCAACAGCTCCGCCAACAACCCTCGCCACCACGTCACCCAGTCCGCCGGCATGTACAGACTCGTCTTGATCTGCCGTGCGTGCCGCCCCATTTCCACCGGTATCAACAGCAGATGTTGAATCAGCGTGCGCACACGCTTCAGCGCTTCGCTCTTTGGCAGGTACAACAGCTTCAACGCTTGCAACAGATCGTAAGCCAGCGTCGTCAACGCATAGAAACATGGATTGGCCGTCAAGCGCTGACACGGTAGATGATGCAGTTGGAAGTCGCCCAGCCGCTGTTCCCAATCCCCCTTGAGCCGATGCCGCTCAAACGCCCGTTGCGCTTCGCTTGCCCGATCGTCACAGGTCACAAACTCCCGCCTGATCTGGCGCAGCGCATCCCGACCGGTCATCACCGATGGCCCGCAACCATTCGCCCAACGCGCTCTGATTGGGAATCTTCTCCACACCCAACAACCTCTTCAATGACTCATCCTCATCGAGCCGTTCCCCGTCGGCAATGGCGACACCGCCGCTGGTGAAGGCAAACAAAAAAGCGGGCACATACACTTCAGCATCGAAGCCCTTGGAACGATCCGTACACGGGTCCAGCGACGGGGTTTCTCGCACGCGCTTCCAGAGACCGAACTGGGTCAACCGCGCGGCGACGATGTTATCCTTCCCGATGCTTTCCTTGGCTGTGCCAAGATCCATTGCTGAACTTGACGGACACAACTATCGTGTAACCATCGTGCTGTACCGTGCGTATATCACATTACGGTAGAAGCATGAAATAAATTAACTTACACCCCAAGGGAGGGAAAACCTATCATGAACAGGTGCATGCTGACGATGTTGTTGCTGTCCGTCGCCATGAGCCTGCAACCCGTTACCGCTGCCGAGCAGTCCAAATCCACAACAGGAGGCGGGCCTCTAGCGGGCGCGTTGTCATACGAGTGCGATGATGCCTGCTTGCTTCCGGGAGCACCGGTTCCTCCAGGGAAATATGCCGTAGTGTCGCCGGTGGGCAAACAAACCGTTCAAATGATCAAGCAGGCTCCCCGCTTGGATACGCTGCACGGGAAGACGATCGCGGTCGTGGGCGGAAGTTTCATGGCCAACATCACGCATCCCGAGATTAAGAGGCTGATCCTAGCGAACTACCCGACTGCCAAGGTGCTTTTGCTGGACGAAATAGGTTCGGGGGGCCCGTTTCCTGGTCCCGGTGTTAGAAGGCAGGCCAGTGAGGAGTTTCAGAAAAATCTTAAAAAGATGGGCGTGCACGCCGTGATCTCGGGGAATGGCGGGTGCGGACTGTGCACGCCGAAGGAAACGGGATCGAGCATCGCGGCTGAATACTTGGGTATTCCCGCCGTAACCATCGCAGCACCGGCTTTTGTGAAGCAGGTGTATTCCATATCGGTCAACAACGGCGTGCCCGCGCCGCGAGCCGCCACCTACCCCGGCGCATTTGCGGCTCATACACGAGATGAGCTGATTCAAAACACCAGAAACGTCCTCTGGCCCCAGATCGTCGAGGCATTGACGAAACCTATCACCGAGGCGGAAATCGCCGAACGCCGCAAAGCAGGGGTCGAAGACCCCAAGGAACGTGTGTTCGTGGGCACCGTTGACGGGGTAAACAGGTTTTTCATCGAGCAACGTTGGAGTGATGGGCTACCGATCATTCCACCCACGGTGGAACGTGTGGAGGAGTTTTTGAAATATACCGACCAGCCTTGGGATGAGGTTGTCGCCGTGCTTCCCATCGCCTATCGGAAGGTCTTGGTCTGGCACGTTGCGGTCAATGGCGTGATGGCGGGATGTCCGCCGGAGTTCATGCCGCTGTTGATCGCCTATACCAAAGCTCTGGCTGATGGCGATTATCGGCGCACGTTGTCCAGCACCCATGCATGGACACCCTTCTGCTGGGTGAACGGACCGGTTGCCAGACAACTGGGCATTGACTTTCAACAGGGGCTTATTAATGAGCCGCGAAATGCCGTTCTTGGCCGGTTTATTAATTTGGCCATGTTGAATCTGGGTGGTTACTACATCAAACAGGACCGGATGGGGACCTTTGGTTATCTCATGCCGTGGTGCTTGGCGGAAGATGAACAAGCTTGTCTCAAGATTGGCTGGCAGCCCTACCACGTGCAGCAAGGGTTTAAACTGAACCAGAGCACTTTGACCGCTGCTTCCGCCCTGTTGTGGGGCAATAATCTCACCCCGGCAACGTCCACCCCCGAGAAGATCATGCAGGTTATGGCTTGGGATGCAGTGGAGAAAAGCCAGTTTGCTACAGGTAGCGGTCCGCGGCTCACGCCCCGGACCATTCTGATTACCGAGTACATCGCCCGCGACCTTGCCCGTGGTTATCCCACGAAGGAAAAGCTGGAACAGGCCTTGATCGCAACGGCGCGAAGACCTGCGTATGAACGAGCCTTTGCCAACTATTGGGCGAACCCCGGTAGTGCCTTTAACCCTGCCAGATACACGTTGGAGCAACACCTCAACAAAATCATAAAAGACGAGAATGCAATGCTGACAGCCCCACCCCCGTGGTTCCCCAAAGTTCAAGGGCTGGAAAAAATATATACTGTTCCCGTGATGAAGCCCGGCACGACAGCGATTCTGGTCACCGGGGACGCGGACAGAAACAAGGTGCAGACCATACCTGGCGGCAATCACGTCACGATAGAAATCAAATTACCCGCCAACTGGGATGCCCTGATGGCGAAGCTCGGTTATCGTCCATTGAAAGAGTTCTTCCTCCAATAATGGCAAAGGCGAAAGCAGGCGCACAACAGTTTGGACGGGCGCGGCGGCTTTAATGCCGTGGGGGCGGGGGTAAGCGACGCGTTTTTGCGTAGGAAGTAGCGATCGGTTTTCATGCGATACAGCTCGAAGTAGTGGAGTTGCACGAAGAAAAAGATTTACCTGAAGCGGATCGTAGCCGGCCAGCTTGGGGTGAGTGGCAGTAGGATGTGTTTGCCTGCCGCCCTTTCCCCCAGGGCGCTAGGGAGGCGCTTCTTGGGAGAAGGGACGGAGAGTAGCTTGTAGCTGTCTCATACGCAGGGGACTCATCACCTTCAACTTCCCCCCCAAGTGGGGGGCACGATCTTCCCACCGGTTCCCAAGGCGTTGCAATTCGCCGCTTGACGCTGGCGGTTGCAAGGGGTAAAAGGAGCGCAACTTATGGCGTCAAGGAGGACGCGTTGGGGAGACTGACAATTTAGATGTTTGGCAAGTTTCTAAACTATTTTTCCACCGACATCGGGATCGATTTAGGCACCGCGAACACCCTCGTTTATGCGCGGGATCGCGGTATTGTTTTGCGAGAGCCAAGCGTGGTCGCCATTCAGACCGGCACCAGCCACGTCCTGGCGGTGGGAGAAGAGGCGAAGCGGATGTTGGGCCGAACGCCAGGCAACATCACCGCCATCCGCCCCATGAAAGACGGCGTTATTGCCGATTTCGAGATCACCGAAGCGATGCTGCGCTACTTCATCAGCAAGGTTCATTCCGGCCGTTACGGGGTGAAACCGCGCGTGGTGGTGGCTGTCCCCAGCGGCATCACCGAAGTCGAGAAACGCGCCGTCAAAGACAGTGCGGAACATGCCGGGGCCAGACACCCGGTATATCTCATTGAAGAACCGATGGCGGCTGCCATCGGCGTTGGGCTGCCGGTGCAAGAGCCGGCAGGCAACATGATTGTGGATATTGGCGGCGGCACGACCGAAGTGGCCATCATCAGCCTGGCGGGGATTGTGCTCAGCCGCAGCGTGCGTGTAGCAGGAGACGAACTGGATGAAGCGATTATCCAGTACATGAAACGCGCTTACAACCTGGACATTGGGCCGCGCATGGCGGAGGACATCAAGATCAACGTCGGCTCGGCGTACCCCTTGGAACACGAATTGACCATGGAAGTCAAAGGCCGCGACCTGGTGGCCGGCCTGCCGAAAACCTTGACTGTCACCTCCGAGGAAATCCGCGAGGCGTTGCAGGAACCGATCTCGACCATCATCGAGAGTATCCGCATGACGCTGGAGCGCTGTCCCGCCGAATTGTCCGCCGACCTCGTGGATCGCGGTATCGTGCTGGCAGGTGGCGGTGCGCTCATCCGCGGCATTGACAAGCTTTTGTCCGAAGAAACCGGCCTCCCCGTTCATGTGGCTGACGACCCGCTCAGCGCCGTCGCCATGGGCACGGGGGTTGTTCTCCAAGAACTTGGTTTCCTTGAGAAACTGGCGCGCAATTCCTCCTAGGCCCGATTTGCCACTCCTGCCCCACACTCGCGTTGTTGAGGCCGCCACGGCGGCATAAATTAGTTGAAGCGAGAAAATTTGGTCATTATTGGGCTGTTTGTGTTGGCATGGGCATTGTTGCTCGGTCAGCCGACGCGGGTGGGCGCCCGGCTGCGAACCTTGTTTGTGCAGCTTGGGACCCCCTTCGAGCGTCTTGGCGACCTGATTCCCGTCCTTCGCACCCACGCCGCTCTCGCACGCCACAACGATCGGCTTCGCGCCGAAAACAACGATCTCCGCCGCCAAATCACCGAACTGCAACATCAACGTGCCGAGAACCAACAGCTCCGCGCCCTGCTCCAAATCAAACAGGCCGCTCCCTGGCGCACCGTCGGCGCCCGGGTCATTGGCCGTGACGCCTCCAACTGGTGGAAAAGCATCCAGATTGACCGTGGCAGCGACGATGGCGTCCGCCCCGACCTGCCCGTGCTCAGCGCCAGCGGGTTGGTCGGCAAAACCGTTTCTGTTACCGCTGGCGAAAGCCGCGTCCTACTGCTGCTCGACGCCTCCTGCAAAATCGGCGCGCTTCTGGAAACCAGCCGCGACCCCGGGATTGTCAGTGGTGCTCATGCCGCCTTCTCCCGTGAACCGCGATTGGAAATGACCTTTGTGGACCGCAAGGTCTCCGTGAAAGTCGGCGAAGGCGTGTACACCTCCGGGCTGGGCGGCATTTTCCCCCGCGGCATCCTCATCGGCACCGTCACGGGCGCCGACCTCGATCCGCAGGGCTTGTATCAAAGTGTCGAACTCAAACCCGCCGCCGACTTTCATCGGCTGGAGGAAGTGATGGTGATTATCCCATGAACTTCCTCCTCATGGCCATCTTCACCCTGTCGCTGACCGCGCTCCAGGCGCGGTTGCCGACGGCCTGGTGGCTGGGCGGCGTCCGTTTCGAGTTTTTGCCCGCGCTGGTGGCTTTCGGGGCGCTGACGTTCCGTCACCGCCGCTGGGCTGTCACACTGGCGGTTGCGGCCGGTTTTTTGCAGGACGCTCTTTCGGCGGCGCCATTCGGCAACACCATGGCGGCCTACGCGTTGGCGGCGTTTCTGTTGACGGGCATGGCGCGGGCGTTCGACCGCGAGGCGCTCTGGATGCAAATGCTGGGCGGCGCGCTGGTCAGTCTGGTGGCATCACTAGCTGCCTGTGCTGTCGTCGGGTTTGGCGGCGGCGCGACATGGAAGATATCGCTACTGGCCGTTCTCAGCGCGGCTGTGACACCGGTGGTGTTTTTTGTGTTGGATTTTTTGCGTTGGAGGCTGCGGGTGACATGATTTTGACGGCTCCATTTCGGGACAACAATCCGCGGCTTCACGTTGTTGGCGCTCTTGTTGGTGCCGGGTTGCTGATCTTGTTGCTGGCGTTGTTCCGCGTGCAGGTGCTGCACGCCGAGATGTACGGCAGCCGCGAACAATCCCAGTCGCTCCGACGCATTCGTATTCCATCAGCCCGCGGTGACATTGTGGACCGCCACGGCGTGGTACTGGCGGAAAATCGGCCGCGTTACGATGCTGTTATCTATCTCGACCAGCTCCGCGGTTCAAAACGACAGGACATTTACCGGGTCATTCATTCACATCTGGCGCTGCTGGCGCAAACGATGAATCTGCCGGTGACGTTGACGGAACAGGAAATTCGCGCCCATTACCTGAAACGGCGTCCGTTGCCGCTGGTGGTCTGGCGCGATCTTTCGCCGTCGCTGGCGGCGCAATTTGCGGAGCGGGCGGGTCATTTGCCCGCGGTGGACCTGGTGGCGACGCCGGTGCGCCATTACCCACACGGCTCACTGGCGGCGCATGTGCTCGGTTTTTCCGGACAGGCCGAGCAACCGGACGACGAGGAGGCCGACGAGTTTTACTATTACCAAGCCGACACCGCGGGCAAACAGGGTGTCGAAAAGGTCTGCGACGAATATCTGCGCGGCGCGCCCGGTGGACGCACCATCCGGGTCAATCCCAGCGGCCAGACCGTTGCCGAAACCGGGTACAAACCGGCCGAACGCGGCGACCGCGTGGTGCTGACGTTGGACGCCCGGATCCAAAGAATTGTCGAACAGGCACTGGACCGCGCCCCGTTGCCGGCGGGGGCGGAACTCCGGGCCGCCGCGGTCGTTCTCGACCCGCGCACCGGCGAGGTCCTGGCCATGGCGAGCCGTCCGACGTTTGACCCGAATCTGTTCACGCCCGGCGCGCCGGCGGAACAACTTTCATGGGTGTTGCGCAATCCGGCCAGCCCGCTGTTGAACCGGGCCATCGGTGCCCGGTACGCGCCCGGTTCGATCTTCAAGCCGGTGACCTTGTTGGCCGGGCTGCAACACGGCGCGGTCACCTCGGCCGACAGCGTTCTCTGTGAAGGATCATTGCACATCGGCAATCGTTCGTTCGGCTGTTGGAACCGGCGCGGCCACGGACGAGTGGATGCCGCCACGGCGTTGCGGCTTTCGTGCGACGTGTGGTTTTACCAGAAAGGGCTTGCCATCAAGGCCGAAACCATCGCGAAAGAAGCCGGTGAATTCGGCCTCGGCCAGCTCTGCGGCCTGGACCTCGACGGCGAAAAACCCGGCCTGGTTCCGACCCCGGCCTGGAAACGGTTGACGCTCGGTGAACGCTGGTGGGATGGTGACACGGCACAGTTGTCCATTGGACAGAGTTTTCTGCTGGTCACTCCGCTTCAAATGGCCTGTCTGACCGCCGCGTTGGCCAACGGCGGGACCGTGTGGCGGCCCTTTGTGGTCCAGCGCGTGGTAACCGCCGAAAACCTCATCGTGAGCGAAACCAAACCGGAAGCGCGTCGCCGCATCTCCGCGTCGCCGTCCGACATCGAATTTGTGCGGCAGGCCATGTTGTCGGTGGTGCAGGCAACTGACGGGACCGGACGCGCCGCCGCCGTCCGGGGCATCCGCGTCGCCGGCAAAACCGGCACCGCCGAGGCCGACCTGCGGGTTCACGGCGCGACGCAACGGGTGAAACGAACCTGGTTCATCGCCTTCGCGCCATACGAATCGCCCGAAGTGGCACTGACTGTCCTGTTTGAGGAAGGCGCCAGCGGCGGGCACACTGCGGCACCGGTGGCCGGACAGATTCTGGCCGGGATTTTTGGCAGGACGGTGGAGCGCGTGGGACAGGAGGGGCTTCATGCCGACTAACGCGCCCATAACGGTTTTCAAACGCATGGATTGGCTGCTGTTTGCGGTAATGATCGCACTGGTGGTTGTCGGCGTCTGTTTTATCTACAGCGCGTCCTATCGCGGACCGGGACAACCGATGCCGGCGTTTTGGCGGATGCAGTTGGTGTGGTTCGGCGTGGGGCTGGGATTGTATCTGGTGGTGATGGCGGTGGATTACCGTTTGATCTGTCAGTGGGCAACGCTGTGGTATGCGCTGGCCATTTTGCTGCTGCTGCTCGTGCTGGTCGTCGGCGTGAAGGTGTACGGCGCGCGGCGGTGGCTGGGGGTGGGACGGCTCGGCATTCAGCCGGCGGAACTGGCGAAGCTGGCGCTCATCATCGGGCTGGCCTACTACCTGTTTCATCGGACGCCCGAACAGCGGCGGCGCGCTTCGACGGTGTGGAGCGGGTTGCTGTTGATGGCGATGCCGTTTGTGTTGATTTTGGTCGAGCCGGATCTCGGTTCGGCCATGACGTTGATCCCGATCACATTCGGGATGTTGTTTGTGGCCGGTGCGCGGGGTAAACACCTTGTGCTGGCCGCGTTGTTGGGTTTGTGCCTGACGCCCGTGGCGTGGTGGCACATGAAGAAATACCAGCGCCAGCGGTTGACGGTGTTTTTGAATCCGGACCGTGACCCGCTCGGCGCGGGATGGAACTTGAACCAGTCCTTGATCGCCGTCGGAAGCGGCGGCGTAACAGGGAAAGGATTTCTGCAGGGAACGCAGAACTCACTGGGGTATTTACCGCGCACGGTGGCGCCGAACGATTTTCTGTTCAGCGTGATTGCTGAGGAGAAAGGGTTTGTCGGCAGCGCCGGCGTGGTGGGATTGTATGCCCTGCTGTTGTGGCGCGGGCTGTGGATTGCAGCCCATGCGCGCGACCGTCTCGGCATGTTGTTGGCGACGGGCATCGTGGCAATGTTGTTTTTCCATGTGTTCGTCAACATCGGCATGACTATCGGACTGATGCCGGTAACGGGAGTGCCCTTGCCGCTGCTCAGCTATGGCGGTTCGTTCGTGCTGGTCACCATGACGGCACTGGGATTGTTGCAAAACATATGGATTCACAGGAGAAACTACTGACATGGAAGTCATCAAGAAACTGATCCAAAAAAGCGAAGAACTGTTGCTGGGCCGACGAAAACTCACCCACAAGGAAATCATCGTCAACGCCGAAGCGCTGGAAAACCGCGTGGCGTTGCTGGAACACGGCCAACTGGAGGAATTCAGCATCGAACGCACCACCGAGAAACGCATTGTGGCCAGCATCTTCAAGGGCAAAATCAAAAACCTTGAACCCGGCCTGAAAGCCGCTTTCGTGGACATCGGCTTCGAGAAAAACGCCTTCCTGCATTACTGGGACATCATCCCGGAGTCGCTGGCCGAGCGCGTGGACCTGGTGGAAACACCCGGCGAACAAAAACCGCCCCAGAAAAAAATCAGCCAAAACGACATTCCCAAACTCTATCCGCCCGGCTCCGAAGTCATCGTTCAGGTCGTCAAAGGCCCCATCGGCACCAAAGGCCCCCGCATCACCACCAACATCAGTATCCCCGGCCGCTACCTCGTGCTGATGCCATTCGACCCCTCCCGCGGCATCTCCCGCAAGATCGAAGACGAAAAAGAGCGTCAACGCCTCAAAAGCATCGTTCGCGACCTGAAACTACCCGAAGGCATGGGCGTCATTGTCCGCACCGTCGGCGAAGGACAAAAGAAACGCTACTTCATCCGCGATCTTGAACTGCTCCTCCAAACATGGAAACAGGTCGAGGAAAAAATCAAAAAAGAACCGGCTCCGTGCTGCGTTTTCCAGGAACCAGACCTCATCGAGCGCACCGTTCGCGATTTCCTCACCGAGGAAATTGACCGTATCGTCGTGGACAACGAGGACGCCTATGAACGCATCCGTAACATGATTGGACAAATCAGCCGCCGCTCCCGCGGCAAGGTCCGCCTCTACACCGAGCCGACGCCGATCTTCACCAAGTTCAACGTCGAACGACAGATCGAAAACGCCTTCCGACGCCAGGTCTGGCTCAAAAGCGGCGGCTACATCTGCATTGATGAAACCGAAGCGCTGGTGGCCATTGACGTCAATACCGGCCGCCACAAGAGCCAGAAAGATCTCGACACCACCATCCTTCAGACCAACCTGGAGGCCGCCGAGGAAATCTGCCGCCAGTTGCGCCTGCGCAACATCGGAGGCCTCATCGTCGTGGACTTCATTGACATGCGCCACCGCCGCGACCAGCAACAGGTCCTCCAAAAAATGCGCGAGGGCGTCAAACGCGACAAGGCCAAGACCCGCATCCTGCCCATCTCACAACTCGGTCTGCTCGAAATGACCCGCCAACGTCATAGCGAAAGCATGGCCAGCGCCGTCTATGAAGACTGCCCCTACTGCAAGGGCAAAGGCATGGTCAAGAGTGCCCTCTCGATGTCCGTCGAAATCCAGCGTAAAATCAGCGAGGTCCTGCGACGGCTCCGCGAAAAAGGGCACCACGAGCAACCGCACATCCGCATCTTCGTTCATCCCGAAGTCCTCAATCGCCTCCGCACCGAGGATGAGGCGCTGCTCATCGAACTGGAAAAGAAACTCAACGGCAAACTCAGCTTCCGCGCCGATCCCTCCTTCCACTTCGAACAATTCAAGATCACCGATGCCGTGACCGGTCAGGAATTGTAACACGACACTCCAGCGGTCTGACCAAGTCCGCGTGGCATGTTGCCGCGGCAACATGCCACGCCCGGACCGGGTTTTTATGCACGGCGCCATCCATTGGCGCCGACACGGAAACACCACGACCAGCGTTTGCGCCTGGACTTCTTACGCCACCGGTGTGCGCGCGGACCGCGCGCTTATTACGCCGACGATCCCATCACGACGGTTTTCTCCTTTGCCATCAGCGTGAGGAAGGCTCCGCCAATCAAAATGCTACCGGAAATTAGTTGCCCGACGCCCATTTGCTCGCCAAACAACCAGCGCGAGATCAGCAGCGTCCCCAGCGGAGTCGTCAGCAACATCGTGGCGCAAACCGACACCGTCAATCGCCGCATCGCATAGTAATACAACGTGTGCCCGACACCGATGCAGAACGCGCCCGATGCGATCATGATGGCATTCACATGCCACGGCATCCGCCACCACAACTCAAGATGACCAAAACATAACGCGACCACAAACAACACCACCGTCGTGTAAATGCCCACCACGGCAAAGGACCTTGTGGAGCCGATCTCTTCGGTGGGGCGTTTCACCACGACACTGTACGTGGACCAGGAGAGCGCCGCGACCAACGCGAGCGCCACGCCCGCGTTGACCTCCATCCGCCCCAAATCCCCCCGCCACAACGCCAACCCCAACGTGCCGCCAATGGTCAGCGTCAGCCCCGCCAAGAAACGTTTTGATCGCAACAACCAGCGTTCGTCCCGATAAAACACAAAGGCAAGCAACGCGGAGAAAAAGACGCTGGACTTGTTCAGGAACGACGCCAGACCGGGATGAATCCAGTTCAAGGCCACCGTCCAGGAAATCTGATGCCCCAGGTTCGGAAGAGTCGCCGCCAGCAGGACCAGCAGCAGTCGCCGATCCAAAACCGCGACCGGTCCGTGCCCACGCCGCGCAAGAAACGGCAACACCACCAGCGTGCCGCTGGCGTATCGGTAGAAATTCTGCGTGTGCGAATCGTATCCTTCCCGAATCAGGTATTTCACGAACACACTCGACAGACTCCATGCCACCAACACCACCGACAATGCGAGGATCCCTTTTTGTCGTTCCGTCACAATAAGAGCGCATCCTAGGCGAATCCTGTGCTAGAATCAAACCATGCTCGCGCCCCACCTGCTGCTCAACGCCTATAGCCAGGGCATCTTTCCCATGGCAGTCGCCCCCGACGGCGAGATTGCCTGGTTCTCACCCGACCCTCGCGCCGTCATCCCTCTGGACCACCGTTTTCACATCCCCCACGGTCTTCGTCGCGTCCTGAAGAAAGGCCGTTTCACCATCACGTTTGACCGCGACTTCGAAACCGTCATGCGCGAGTGCGCCGCTCGTCGGGAAGGAACGTGGATTTCCGAAGAAATCATCCAAAGCTACTGCCTGCTCCACCGCCTCGGCTTCGCCCACAGCGTCGAGACCCGCCTCCACGACAAACTCGTCGGTGGCCTCTACGGCGTCCACATCGGCGGCGCGTTTTTCGGCGAAAGCATGTTTCACCGGGTCACGGATGCCTCCAAGGTGGCGTTGGTGTCGCTGGTCGAGCGATTACGACACCAAAAATTTGTACTGCTGGACACTCAGTGGCAGACATCCCACCTGGCACAGTTCGGCACCGAAGAAATTCCGCGCCGCGAATACCTGCGACGCTTGCGACCCGCCATTTCCCTCCCCTGCCTCTTCTAGCGATACTGCAGCAACCAGATTGTCTCCAACGTCGCGCCAAAGTTCATCAGAGCGTGCAAAAAAATACACAAACTGACCGACCCGGTCCGCAGCCGAACCGCGCCCAACACCAAACCACCCACCAAAATATAGAGCATTCCCAACCAGTCGTATTGCAGGTGAATCACGGCCCACAAGACGGACGTCAGCGCGATGGCCCCCACCCCACCCACACGACTGTGCTGCAAGCCGGTAAACAAGAACCCTCGAAAGAAAATCTCCTCAAACAACGGCGCCGCCAACACCAACGCCACCCAGAACAATGGTTTGTTGCCCGCCGTCCGATACGCCTCCACCATTACCTCCGGCACAATCGGACGCCCCAACCACACCGATACCGAATCGCATCCCACCAGATACACGGCCAGCGCCAACAACGACACAACGACCGCTCGCCCTGACGGCAATTTCAGCGCCAGATACTCCCCGACCCGCATCGGTTTGCGCAAACTCGCCAACCACACCGTCAATCCACCGGCCAGCGGCGTCGCCGTCAAGGTGGCCAGATACAAGACCGACCCGTTGCTCTCCAACTCCTTGAGGTTTTGCAACGGCACCTGGTTCGCCACGGCAAACGCGATGGTGACCATGGTTTGCACCATCACAAACACACCAAAAATCACCGCGCTCAAACCGACGCTCGCCCAAAACCCCCACGGGTTTGGCCGCAGTAGCGGCGGCACCCCGTCCCCTCTCATTTCTTTGCGCCCTTCCTTTTCGGTTCCTTGTGCAACACCACTGTCACATCGTTTGTCTGTGGCGCGCCGGGAGTGCTCCGTCCGTTGGCAACATATTGCTCCAAGCATTTGGTCAATCGTTCGACGATTTCCGGGTGTTCCTGGTACACGTTGGTTTGTTCTCCGACATCCGTCTCCATGTCGTACAATTGCACTGGCGGTAATCCCTGCGCTTCTTTGCTACCGGGACGCGGCGCGCTCCAGCCGCCGGAATCGGCGCAGAGTTCGAGTTTCCAGCGGCCTTCGCGGATGGCGAATGACCCGTTGATGGAATGATGCACCACCACGCGCGGATAGGTCTCCCCGCGCAACGCCGGCAGGAAACTGACACTGTCTTCGCCGGCGTTGTCGGGCAATCGAACGCCCAGAATCTCGGCGCAGGTGGCCATCAGATCGGTCAAACAGATGGGTTGGTGGCTGATCGAGGAGGGTTTGACCTTGCCGGGCCAACGCACCACAAACGGGATGCGATGGCCGCCATCAAAGATGTCGGCCTTGTAACCGCGACGGTCGGCGCTGGCAAAATGTCCCGACGCCTCAAGATGTTTGATGTTGGCCGCAGGCGAGCAACCGTTGTCGCTGGTGAAAATCAACAGGGTATCGTTGACAATGCCTTTTTCCTCCAACGCCTTCGCGACCTCGCCCACCGCCCAGTCGGTTTCCATGACAAAATCGCCATAATCACCAAGGCCACTTTTGCCCTGCCATTCTTTCGTCGGCACAATCGGCGCGTGCGGCGAGTTCAATGCCAGATACAGAAAAAACGGCGAACGGGTTTTGCCGATGAACTCGACAGCCTTGCGGGTCAGCGTCGGCAAAACGTCCACCGCCTCGAATCCGGGCGCCGCCGGCCCGGAGCGCCCCCATTTCTTTGTGGCGGTTGGCGGCTCCGTAAACTGGTCGTTCTCAATAAACGCAAACGGCGGCATGTCCAGCGATCCGCTGATACCGAAAAAGTAGTCAAACCCGCGCGTCGTCGGTCCGTCGGTGATTCGTTGTTGCGCATCCAACTGCTCAGCGCTGCCGCTCTCGATTTGATCGCTGAACGCAGCTCCCTTGCGGCCCGGCATCGTCATGCCGAGATGCCATTTGCCAATGCAGGCAGTGACGTAGCCGTGTTGCCGGAGCAACGACGGCACCGTCAGCCGATCGGCGGCAATCAACGCGGGGCTGAATCCGCCCAGCACACCCGACTGAAGCCGCGTCCGCCAGTTGTAACGGCCCGTGAGAATGCCGTAGCGGGTCGGTGTGCAGACGGCGGAACTGGCGTGCGCAGTGGTAAACGACATGCCTTCCGCCACGAGACGGTCCATGTGAGGAGTCGGAATCTTGCCCCGCTGGGGATTCAACGCCTGTACGTCTCCGTAACCGAAATCGTCACAGAGAATATAGACAATGTTCGGTTTGTCCGCCGCAAGAGCCGCGGACGCCAACAACATCAGCAGGATTTGTTTCATGGTAGTCGTCCTGTCTTTGCCGCTTCCGCGGCAATTTTCCCGGCGGCTTCGCCCATGGCGACGGCGTTGCCAGTGACGCGATAGCTGGCGTGCGCGATGAAATCGCCGCTGATGCAGCGGCCCGCCATCAAAAGACCGTCCACGTCCTTCGCGATCAACGCCCGCAACGGGATGTCGTACGGCTTCGCCTTGAACCCGCCGTGTGAGATGGTTTCCGTCCGGTTTTTCTCCGGGGTCGGGGCGTGAATGTCCACGTTGAACGTGACCCGACAGACGGCATCGGGATGACGAGTGCCGTTGATCAGATCGTCGCGGGTCACCGTGTATCGCCCGTGAATCCGTCGTCCGTCGCGCACCCCGATTTGCTCGGCGCTGGCCACGACCTGCATTCCTTCCCACGGACCGCCAAGCGCCCGCAGGGCGCGCACCACACGGTGAATCTCCGCCCGCGCTCGCAACGTCGCTGCCGTCACCTGCCGCGCGTCGAACGGCCGGACACCGTACTCGTGGTTAATCATTACCAGCACGAGGTTGTCGCGCACATGGAACAACGTCGGATGCCCGTAGGAGGTCGTCACGCCCGCCCGTTGGAGTTCGCGCCGAAACGCCTCGACTGCCGGCAGATGGCGATTGTCGTCCCGGTAAAACGACAGGTATTCGCCCAGCGCCGCGGCGTCCCGGACCACCGCCAGCGCGTTGAGCGTCATCGGTTGGCACTCGCCGTCCGGGCCGCGCCCGAAATCCCAGCCACACCCGGCCAGCGCGCCAAGATCGCCGTCGCCGGTGCAGTCAATGAACATCCTTGCCCGCCACGCTTCACGGCCCGACTTGGATTCGGTGACAATGGTTGTCAACCGGTCTGCCTCGCGGTAGGCGGCCACCAGGGGCGTCAGCAACTGCGTTTTTACGCCTGTTTCCTCGCACATTTCTTCCAGCAAAAGTTTCATCGCTTCCGGCTCGTACACAAAACGGATCGGATTCTTCTGGCGTCGCGCGTGACGCGCATCGAGCCGCTTTTTCAGTTCCGCGGGAAGCCCCGGCTTGTCAAAATCGAAGATGTAGGTCAACAGCCCGGCCGTCCAGACCCCGCCCAGACAGCCGCGCCATTCAAAGAGTTGTGTTCGCGCGCCGGCACGCGCCGCGCTAATGGCGGCGGCAACACCCGCCGGGCCGCCGCCACAGACGATCACATCCGCGTCGTCGCGCAACGGCAACGGGCGTTGGGGCGGGGCCGCGGCACACGGCGTCCGTGTCGTCGCGGCGGCAACGCCCGCTGCCAGTCGTTCGAGAAAGGCGCGTCGGGTTGTCATCATGGTTTGGCGCACTCCGAAGGGGTCATGAACACACAGTTTTTGGACCGGAGAAACTCCACGATCTGGATGAACCCGTTCCAGCGCTCGGCACTATGCCAGTTGGGCGGATGACCTTGCAGAACGAGGAATTTCTCTTTTGCAGCGACGCGTTCATAGGTTGTTTTAAACTTCTCGAAGTCGGGCACAAACGTTGGGTTTTCCAACGCCATCACACGCGGCAGGGAAATTTTCTTGTAGTATTTGGGCTGGCGCGGTCCGTAGAGCCAGATTTGGATTTCGGGTACGGCATCGAGCGCCTGCTCGGTTGCCTCGGTCGTCGCGCTCCAGTGCGGGCCAAAGGCGGACAATGCAAAACCGAGTTTCTCTTTCGCCAGGCGTTCGCAACGCTCCAGGATGGCTTTTTGTTCCTCAAACGAACCTTGCTCGAACTCGCCGTTTTTGTCGTCCTTGGTTCGCTCACGATAGCCGTGGAGCCAGAACTCGATGTGCCCCTTCTTGTTCATCTTCCTGATCCAGTCAAAGTAGGACGGGTTGTTTGATTCAAGCGACGAACCGATAATGCCGAACGACGCTTTCAAGCGGTTGGTCTCGATGTAATCGGCCACGCGCTGCCAGTTGGGGTGAAGCGGCTGTCGCACGTCGTCCAGCTTCAGAATCACCACTGGCGGCTCGGCACGAACCGTTACCGTCAGCCACAGGATGGTAGCCAGCCATCGTTTCATGGTAACCGTCCTGTCGTGGCAACCTGGGCGGCCACTTTGCCGGCGGCTTCGCCCATGGCGACGGCGTTGCCGGTGACGCGATAGCTAGAGTGCGCAATGAAATCGCCGCTGATGCAGCGACCCGCCATCAAAAGACCGTCCACGTCTTTCGCGATCAACGCCCGCAACGGAATGTCGTACGGCTTCGCCCGGAACCCGGCGCCGGTAGTTCCCTTGCTCTTTGTCGGGTCGGTCGAGTGAACGTCAATCGGGAATGTCACATGGCAGACCGCGTCCTCCTGTCGGCGTCCCTCACGCAGGTCGTCAACGGTCACGGTGTAACGTCCACGCAGGCGACGACCTTCGCGCACGCCGATCTGCGCGGCAGTGGCGACGATGTGGAGGTTTTTCCATGGCCCACCGAGGGAGCGCAGGCCGTTGACGAGTTGGTGAAGTTCCTTGCGCGCTCGAAGCGTCGCGGCGGTCAAATCGCGTGCATCGGTGCCCAGCACGCCGTACTCGTGGTTGGCCATCAATGCGAACAGGTCGTCGCGCAAACGAAACAGCGTCGGTTTCGCATACGAGGGCGACAGGCCGCCCTTCTCCATCGCCGCGCGCAACCGGTCTTTTGGCCCGGACCAGTCCCGATCGTCGTCCTCACGATAAAACTCCCGCACTTCCGACGGCACAAGACCGCTGACCAGCGCCATCAACGTCATCGGCTGGGTCCTGCCTGTTTCGGGATGCCCGAGATCGAACCCGCAACCCGCCGCCGCGCCGAGATCGCCGTCGCCGGTGCAGTCAATGAATACTTTTCCCGGCACGGCTTCACGTCCCGATTTCGATTCGGTAATGACGTGCGTCAGCCGTTGACCGTCACGACGGGCGGCGCACACGCGCGTGTGAAGCTGGATTTCGACGCCGGCTTCGGTACAAAGCTCTTCCAACACCAGTTTCATCACTTCCGGTTCGTAGCCGTTGCGGTTGGTGGCGGCGCGTCCGCCGTGTGTTTCCAACCGTTGAAAGATTTCCGTCATCAGGCCGCTCTTGTTCGCGTGGTCGAGAATCCAACTCAGCAGACCGGTCGTCCAAATGCCGCCGAGACAACCGTGCAGTTCCAGCAACAACGTCTTTGCGCCGGCGCGCGCCGCGCTGATGGCAGCGGCGACACCGGCCGGGCCACCGCCGCAGACAACCACGTCTGCGCCCGGTCGCAGCGGTAGCGGGCGGACCGGTTCCTCAAACCCGTCGGAAGCGGCTTCCAGAGGCACGCGTCCGAGAGCGACACCGGTCACGACGCTGCCGAGAAAGGCGCGTCGGTTCATTCGGGCAACTCCCGGATCTGGATGGAGCGGTACCAGGCTTCGTCGTTGTGATCGGTCAGCATGATATGGCCTCGAATCTTCGTGCCGAAATCCGGGTATTTTTTGAATTTGCTGTTTGCGATTCCGTTTTTCACGACGTCGCTACCCAACTCGTATTCCAGGACTTTCTTCCCGTTCAACCAGTGCTCAACCTTGTTACCGTTGACGACGATTTTCGAGAGGTTCCATTCGCCCGCCGGCTTCAGTGGTTTGTCGGGCGCGGGCGCCAACACGTCATAGAAAGCCGCGGTTTTGGCCTTGTCGGGCAGTTTTTTCCATTTCTCATGGTTGTCGTCGAGCATCTGGTATTCGTGGCCGGGCGCTTGCGGGCGTTTTTCGGTGACGAAATATTTCACGCCATTGTTGGCGCCGGGTTTGAGCAGCCATTCCCAGGTTAGTTCGAAGTTGTTGTAGGTCTTTTCGGTAATGATGTCGCCGCCTTTTTGACCGGCGAGTTTTTTGAGGATGCCGTTTTCGACTTTCCAACCGTCTCCAATGGGGGTGCCGGCGGGTTTGTTGTAGGGACGCCAGCCTTTGAGAGACTGGCCGTCGAAGAGCGGCTCGTCAGCGCGAGCGACCAGGGAGACAGCGAGGAGAAAGAGAGCAAGTGTTTTCATGTGGGATATTGCCAGGGGCCGCGGTAGTCGCGGCGCAGGAGTTGATTGGCGTCGGGATCGCCGATGATGGTTTCTTTCGCGCCATCCCAGAGGATGCTGCGGCCGAGTTTGTAGGAGAGCATGCCGAGCAGGGCACAACAGGTGGAGCGATGAATCTCCTCGATGTCGCAGACGGGTTTGCGCCCTGTCTGGATGGCGTCGAGAAAGTCGGCCCAGAGTTCCTTGATGTTCTGGCCGTCGGGCTGACCGAGGCGCGCGTCCTCATGGAGGACCGGTTCGTTTTTGTTGACGGGATAAAATGTCCAGCCGTCCTGCCACCCCATGTGGAAGGTGCCTTTGGTGCCGTAGAAGTAGCAGCCGACGTTTTCGCCTTTCTCGGCATTGTTCCCGGCAAAAAGGCGGTGTTCCCACTGCACGGTGAGCGACTCAAACTCCCAGGTAGCAACCTGATGATCGGGGGCGTCGCTGGTCTGCTCGTCTTTGGTACACACTGCCGGACCTTTGACGGGACGACCGCCGTGGGAGAAGACCTTGCGAGGGTGTTTCTCGTCGGTAATCCAGAGAACCTGATCGAGCCAGTGAATACCCCAGTCCCCAAGCGTGCCGTTGGCGTAATCGAGGAAGTTGCGAAACCCTTTCGGGTGAATGCGCGGATTGAACGGACGCAACGGCGCGGGACCGCACCACATGTCCCAATCGAGTTCGCGGGGTGGCTCGACATTTTTCTGCGGCGTTTCAGGGCCGCCGCCATAGTGGACAAAACAACGGACCATGCCGATTTTGCCGGCCTTGCCGGCACGAAGGAACTCCCGTCCGCTGACGTTGTGCGGGGAAACGCGGCGGTGGGTACCCACCTGCACGACGCGGCCGGCCGCGCGCGCGGCGTTAACCATCGCGCGACCTTCGGCAATGGTGTGGCTAATCGGTTTCTCGACGTAAACATGCGCGCCCGCCTTGACTGCGGCAATGGTCGGGAGCGCGTGCCAGTGATCCGGTGTGCCGACAATCACAATGTCAGGTTTCTGCTGGTCGAGCAAATCGCGGTAGTCACGATAAAGTTTTGGCTGGTCGCCGGTGAGTTTCTGGACGCGTTCGGCGGTCCTGTCGAGGTGTCGCCGATCCACGTCGCAAAGACCGACAATCGGACACGAACCGCTGGCCATGGCCTCGGTAAGAATGTTATTCCCCCACCAACCGCAGCCAATGAGGGCGGTGCGGTATTTTCGCGCAGGTGTGTCGGCGCGGAGGATTGGCCACGCGGCCAACGCCACGCCCGCGGCGGCGGAGGTTTTGAGGAACTGGCGACGGTTCATGGCGGCTCCTTTCGTTTGGTGTTCATCCTACAACAGAGGCGCGCATTTGGCGAGCCATCATTGTGCGCTGATTGCCACCCTTCCCATCATGCCAAAAACCACCGCCTCATTGGAATACCCCGCACCACAGGGTGCCTCCATGAGAATGAGAGATTCAACGCCATCACGAAAACCGCTCAAAACCTCCGTTAATTCTCCCACGGGATCAGGGTGAATTCACACACTCTGCTGCAAATAACCAAAACCGTTGTCCCGCAGCCATCGTCATAAACGGAGACGGGCGCTTTTGTTGCCGACCGGCAGATCGAACAACAACTGTCGCCCGCGTCCGTCCCAACGCTGTGCCCGGCGCGACGCGCATCGCGTCCGCCCAAAGCCGCCAATCGTCTCAGGTTAGTCAATCGGCGTACTCATTGTTCCTCGTGTTGTTTGCGGATCAGCAATTGGCGCTGTTCCAGACGGTGGAGTTGGCGCCGTAGCACGTGTCGGCGTTCCCATGCTTCAAACGGCGCGGTGAGACTGGCAAAGGTGGGCCGCAAGAGTTTGTCGCCTGCCCACAGCAACCTTATCAGTATTTCTTCCACGATGGATGTGGTCCACATTTGTTCGCCTCCCTCTTGACTATTTCACTCTTTTGGCAATGCGGGGAACCCGGTGTTTTGTGGTCGTTGTGGCGGTTGGGACTGACAATTGTGATCGTGGCTGACAACCCGGGACGGTTGCGGCGGTTGAAAGGGATCAGCGACGGCAAATGTTCAAGCGGCAGGCGATGAGGCCGAATCAGAGGCGTGGGATGACTCCAACGGCGTCACGGGGTCAATGAACAGCCAGCAGACCGCGCCGATGGCGTAGGCGGCAGCGGCGGCCCAGAAGGCGGCGTTCCAATTGTCACTGGTGAGTTTGAGGAGATAGGCGATGGCAATCGGGCAGAGTGTACCGCCGGCCTGTCCCATCATGTTCATTGTGCCGGATAGCGACCCGGCATAACGCCCCCCGATGTCCATACAGGCGCCCCAGGCACCGGGCATGGCGAGATCGTTGGAAAAGCTGGCGATACCGAGCACGACCATTGCCAGGGTGGCACTGGCAATGTTGGGAGACCACGCCAACATGATGGCGGCGGCAGCGAGACCGGTGACCGCCAGGGCGCGACGGGCGCGGGCGGTGCTGCCGAGCCATTCGGCGGCGCGGGTGGCAATCAGGCCGCTGAAGAGGCTGCCCAGTCCGCCAAAGAACAACGGCAAACCGGCAAGCAAGGCTCCTTTTTCGAGGCTGACGTGGCGCGCCTCGCGCAGGTAGGTCGGCAGCCAGGTGATGTAGAAATACCAGCCGAAGTTCATGCAGAAGAACGGCACAAACAACAGCCAGATTCGGGGGCTGGTCAGCAATCGTCGCCAGGGCACCTTGACGTGTCCGGCGGCATACAGTTCGGCGCCGTCCAGTAATGCCAGTTCCTCTTTGGTCATGTCGGGATGTTCGCGGGGATTGTCGCGGAACCAGCGATAAAACCAGACGGCCCATACCACACCGAGCAATCCAAAAATCCCAAATGTCCACCGCCAGCCGACCAGGCGCATAACCCAGACGACCAGCAGCGGCGTGAACGCTCCGCCCCAGCGGGCGCTCAGCCACATGATTCCTTGGGCGCGGACTCGTTCTTGTTTGGGCAACCAGATGGTGAACACCTTTGTGATGTTCGGGAAACAACCGGCCTCCCCGGCGCCGAACAGGAACCGAAAGACGATCATCGAGGTCAGGTTCCACGCCCAGCCGGTGGCGGCGGTGAACAGCGACCACATTGTCACCACACGCATCAACATCCGGCGCGGTCCGAACTTATCGCCCATCCAGCCAAATGGCACTTCCAACAAGCCGTAGGCGAGCGTGAAGGCGGCAAACACCAGGCTCATCTGTTCCTTGGTGAAACGGAGGTCGCGTTGGATGTCGCCGGAGGCTTGCGAAATACAGACCCGATCCACGTAGGTGATGACCGCCAGGGTGACGGCAAACACGACCACCGTGTGTCGAACGCGCGGTGCGGAAGTTTTGTTCATGTCCCTTTTTTGCCGGGGCGTTCGACGGGGATGTTGTCCTTCGCCCAAGAGGCCAGTTCGGTTTGGAGTTTTTGGAGGATGTTGGCGTGTTGCGGGTCGGTGGCGAGGTTGTTCGTCTCCCAGGGATCGTGGGTGAGGTGGAAAAGTTGGGTATGGGTTTGGCCGTTGATGTCGTATTCGATCAGTTTCCAATCGCGGGTGCGGACGGCGCGCATCAGGTGTGAATAGGCAAAGAACAGCGTTTCTCGAACATTTTCCTGTTGACCTTTTAGCAGCGGCAGCAGGTTGCGGCCATCGGTGCAGGAGGACGGCGGCCTCAACCCGGCCATGGCGCAGACGGTGGGGAAAATGTCGAGCAGATAACAGAAGGCGTCGGTTCGTTTGTCTTTGGGCAGGCCAGGGCCGGTGATGATCAAGGGGACGCGAATGCTATGGTCGTAGAGGCTTTGTTTGCCCATCAAACCGTGCTGACCGACGGCCATGCCGTTGTCGCCGGCAAAGATGACGACGGTGTTGTCGGCCAGCCCGCTCTGGCGCAGGGCGGCCAGAATGCGGCCCATCTGGGTGTCGGTGGCGGTTGTCAGGGCGTAGTAGGCGGCGATGTGTTGGCGGATTTCTTCCGGGGTGCGCGGGTAGGGCGCCAGCAACTCGTCACGAAGTTTTCGTATGCCGATATCGAACGGGTGTTCTGGCTGAAAGTTTGGCGGCAGGGGCAGTTTCGAGGCGTCGTAGATGTCGTGAAAGTGCTTCGGGCCAACACGCGGATCATGCGGTGTGCGAAATGAAACATACGCGAAAAAGGGTGTCCCGGTTTTTTGTGTCTGCAGGAACTTGATGGCGGCGTCAGCCAACACCTCGGCATCGAATCGGGTTTCGACGCGGTTGTTCACGAGTTGGCCGTCGGCAAGATCGCACACGGGCATATTGAAATGGTCGCCCATACCGCCAACGAAGATGGCTTCTCCCTGTTGAAAACCGCGGCGGAGGGAAGCCTTGTCCTGGTGCCATTTGCCGGTGATGAACGTGCGATACCCGTTCTGGTGGAGCCATTCGGACATCATGACGTGGTCGGAAGGTATGACCGCGCCGTCTTTTTGGAGACGCGCCAGTCCTCGTCCCGTCATCAACATGGCCCGGCTCGGGATGCAGACCGCTCCCTGCATGCTGCCCATGATGGCCGCATGGGTGAAACTGACGCCGTCCTTTGCCAGTGCATCCATGTGCGGCGTGAGGATTTCCCGGCAACCGAGCGCATGAATCGTGTCAAACCGCTGATCGTCGGTAAACAACAACAGGAAATTAGGGCGCTGCTCCGTCGCGTCGGCGCGCGCCAACAGACCACCAAGGATGACAAGCGCCGCGAGTTTGATGATGCCTCTCATGTGTTGCGCATTCTTCAATTCTTTTGTTTCTTTTTCAAGCTTCCCGTCACGGCATTCCGCCGAGCACCGTTTCCGCACTGTCAAAGGTCGAGCCGTCCGCCGCCACGCCTTCGACGCGAAACCGCAACGGTTTCGTTGCGTCGCTGACCGGCACGGTGATTTCGAACGGATATTCCGCGTCCTCCGTCTTGCGCCATTCGCCGTCGAGTTGGTAGTGGAACGTCACGCGCCGCGCCTGTTTGGGCAACGCGGTGCACCAGAGATAAGCGTCCCACGGACCGGGTTTGACCTGAATCGCTGCCCCGCGGGCTTCGACGCCCTTCAACGTCGTCGCCACCGTCACGCTGCCGGGACGTGGCGATGGCGAGTCGTCGCGGGCGGGCAACGGGATGTTCACGCGGTCAAACGTCAACACCGTCAACGCGCGGGCGGGCACGGTGCGGGTGAGGCGGCGTTTGCGTCCGATCAGGCATTCGACGGTCACCTTTTCGGGGCGATGATTTTCGTTCATCAGGATGACGAGCAGTTTGTGGCCCGTGTGAGCGAGCAGGTAATTGATGGCGGGGTTGTCGAGTGTGACGATACCACGGCGGAACAAAAGCCATGCGTTATCGGTGTCAAACACCCTGCCGGGAGCGTGTCCGTACACACGGCTGTCGAACCAGGCATACCCGTGCTGGCGCTGGCTCGGAAAAGTAATCTTTCCGCCCGACAACAGCGCCGCCTCGGCCACCAGATAGTCAATCGTCCACGCCAGATGCGGCAGGATGTGATGATAGTAGATGCACGACACGTCCGGGCCGACGTACGGATAACGCGGGTTCAACGGCAGGTCGGTCAACCCGACCACGTAGTAGCCCGGATAGTTGGCCCAGCGACCAAGCGTGGTATTGCGGGCATAGGTCTCAAACATCCGGTCGCCCGTGTACGCCGCCAGCCGCAGGAAATTCGGCGCCCACGCCGACTGGTAGATCATCGCCCCGCCACTGTCGCGTCGGTAATAGGTGACCGGTTGCTCGAAACCGAGGCCGACATTGGACGGGATCCACGCGGGCACGGAATGTTCGGGCGCATCACCGGGGCGGCGAGGGAAACCGAGACGGAATTTCTCCGGGCCTTTCCACCAGATATGGCTCGGCGAACTGACCTCGGCACTGACCATGATGTTGGTGGGCGGAATGATCGGCTGGGTCCAGACACTTGTCATCAACTGGCGCGCGCCAAATACCGCGCCGTCGAGGTAGCGTTTCTCACCTGTTGCCTCGTACATCCGCAACAAACCTTCCCAGTCGGGCACAAAGGTGAGATTGAAGAACGGTTGCGGCCCGATCTCGGCGCGCGGCGCTGTGAGAACATGTCGGGCCAGATACTCGTCGGCGAGTTGTTTTGCCTTCTCGATGTTGCCCCGCGCCAGCCATTCCTCGAACTCCTGCCCGTGACTGTAGCCCGTGGTTGGGCGAACGCCGTCGTCGGGCAATGCAATCTGACGGAACGCCTCTGTTCGCCGCCGGGTCAGTTCCCACAGGCCAAGATAGGCGGTTGTACCGTAAATGCGAACCGGACCACTCATGTTGCCGGCGGGATAGCTTGAGCCGGTGTTGTCAGGTTCGGGTGAGAAATGCGGTTGACTGCGTGAGAGCATAAACTCCATCGTCGGCAAGGCGCGGCGACGGTACAGTTCCTCGTTGCCGGTCAGCCAATACAGCGACAGCGGTGTCAACGGCGAGGCGTGGGTGACGCCGTTGAGTGTTTCGATCTGATACGGGCCTTTTGCCCGTTCCCACCAACCGCCGAAGTTGTCGTCCATCACCAGGTCAATCATGTTCAGCGCCGCCTCGGTCAACGACACGCCGACGTTGGCTCGATAATCTTTCCATTGGAACACCTCGTCCGCCGCCGTCCGATAGCCGTCGTACCAGTCACCCGGCCGGGCCAACACGCGGAATCGGAACCGCAACGTCGCGCCCGCCTCGCAACGCGCCCGTGCCGTTCCCGGCACCGGCCCGTAAATGGCCGGTTGGACCTCGCCGGCGGGGTTGCGCAGCGCCAACGCGAATCGCGGGTCGCGACGGTCCGGCCACGCGAACGGAATCTCCGACGGATCACCGCACACGGCCCAGACATTTGAGCCGCCCGTCTGCATCAGCGCTACCGGTGTTGGCGTCAACGGCGAAAGCAATGCGACAGGCCGAGAAGGGAACCGTTTCCGATGCCACATCATCGGCAGGAGCAATTCGTCCACCTCAGCCAACGGCTTTGCCTGAAACAGATGATAACCGAGCGAGTACGAGCCGGTTTTCGCCGGCTGAAATGCCAGTTCCACACGCGCGGCGCGTTCCCCCGGACACAGTTCCCAGGTCGCGCTCAACTCGCCCATCTCCTCCGGTTCAAACCGCAGCACCACCCTCCCCTGCTCCATCGTAACGTCGCGCGGACGAAACACAACCGCCCGTCCGGCTTCCCAAACCGCCATGCCGCCGCCAAGCCGCGTCTGAAACGGGCCGACACGAATCGGACGCAGTTCGCCGCCGCTCCAGGAGGGGTAAAAACCGTCCTGACGCAACTCGACCGGTTTTTCGCCGCCCACAACGACATAACTTTCGGCGACGGCATCGGCGCCGACATCTTCCCAGCGTCCGTCGCGCCGAACAAAAACGCGCGGACGAGCATGGCGGAACTCAATGCGAACGAATTCGTTTTCGAGCGTGGCATCACCCGCGCCGGTGCCGGGGGTACGAAACGGGTTCGCGTTGTTCGGCACGGGCAGTTCCAGCGGCTTGACGCGATGCGCGCCGAGCGATCCGGACGGCGTGAACGCGAGATTATCGGTCAACAGAATCGCGTCGGCGCGGGCAAACGGTCTGCCAATGTCATGAACACCGAGCCACAACGGCCCGACATCAAGATCAAACGTGCCGCCCCGTTCCCAGTGGTAGCCGGGCTTGCCGGATTGGCCGAAGGTCTGTTCCAAAACGGTTCCGCCAACGGAAACCTTGAACAGGCGGGTGCCGGGACGGTCATCGGGGAAATCGGCGGAACGCACCCAGAGCGCATATCGTCCCTTGCGCGGAATCTGAACGGCGGTGACGGCGGGCAGTTTTGCGCCATGCGTCCCGTTGAACAACGCGCCACTGCCGGAGTGTCCCGGTGGGCGGCCACTGGTGACGGTCCAATCGCCGAAAAACTGAAACTCCTCGCATTCCACGCCGATGGTAACAGCCCGGCCTGTAGCAATCGTGAGCAGCAGAAAAAAGGGCAAGACAAAGAGGCGCATACAGATTATTCCATTAGTTCGGTTGATTGTGCGTTGCGTTTCCAAAGTTTCACCGCCGTATCGTTGCGTTGCGGCGGGCCGGGCCTGCTGCGTCCATCGGCAATCGTTTTTTCCATCCATTTTGTGAGCTGCTGGACGGTTTCCTTGTCGGCGTTCTGGCGGTTTCGCCGCTCGCCGATGTCGTCGGACATGCGGTAAAGCTGGACCGGCGCGCCGTCCTTGCCGCCCTTGCTCCAGCCGCCCGAACCGACGCCGAAAATGAGTTTGGTGTCGCTCCGTCGAATCGCAAACATGCCGTTGATCGAGTGGTGGACGACCATGTCGCGCACCGGGCGGTCTTCGCCTTTGAGCAGTGGCAGGATGCTGACGCTATCTTCGCCGGCGTTGTCGGGCAACTGTGCGCCGAGGATGTCGGCTACAGTGGCCATCAGATCGGTCAGACAGGTCAGTTGGGCGCACACGCGGCCGGGCCTGACAACGCCGGGCCAGCGAACGAAGAACGGGATGCGATGGCCGCCGTCCCAGATGTCGGACTTGTAACCGCGAAATTGCGCGCTCGGGTAATGTCCCTGTTTTTCGAGTTTGGCCACGCCGGCAGCGGGCGAGCAGCCGTTGTCACTGGTGGCAAAGACCAGCGTGTTACTGGCGATGCCCGCCCTGTCGAGCGCGGCCAACACTTCGCCGACGGCCCAATCGGTTTCCATCACGAAATCGCCGTAGTCGCCGAGTCCGCTTTTACCCTGCCACTCGGCGGTTGGCGCAATCGGTGTGTGCGGCGAGTTGAGAGCGAAATAGAGAAAGAACGGTTGGGCGGTCTTGGCGCGCGCGGCAATATAGTCGGCGGCATGACGGGTTAATTTCGGAAGCATGTCCACCGGTTCAACTATTTCAGTGACGCACTCGTCCAAAAACACCGAGTGCATCGTCCGCGCGTGATGGAACCCGTAGAAATGATCGAATCCGCGCGTCAACGGCCCATCCTGTGTGCGCGCCCCCATCGGGGCGCCCTGTCTCTTCCCTTTCGCGCGTTGGGCGTCCAGCGTGAAACCCAGATGCCATTTTCCAATGCAGGCGGTATGATAACCGTGTTGTTTGAGCAGGGCGGGCACCGTGAGCCGATCGGCGGCAATCAGCGGTTCCGTGTAATCGCTGAGGACACCGTGTTGGAGGCGGGTGCGCCAGGCATACCGGCCCGTGAGCACGCCGTAACGGGTCGGCGTGCAGACCGATGAGCCGCTGTGCGCGTCGGTGAAGGTCATGCCCTGCGAGGCCAGACGGTCAAGGTGCGGTGTGGGGATTTTGCCGTTTTGCGGATTCAGGCAGTGGACGTCGCCATAACCGAGGTCGTCGGCGAGGATGTAAACGATGTTCGGCCTCTCGGCGGCCGGCGCCGTGGCCGCCGCCAGCACCAGGGCAACCAACAACATGTCATGGCAACGGCTCACGATCGTCTGTCTCTCTTGTGTTTCCTGTTGGGAGGTTCTTTGGAGGCGTTGGACGGCGACCAGGCGGGGTCTTGTGGATTTGCCACGGTCAACGCGCACGAGTCGCCGTGCTCTTGTTGCGCCTTCTCCAGAAGCGCCATCATCTCTCTGATTTTGTCGGCATATTCCTCTTTTCCCGAAAGGTCGTTGCTCTCGTATGGATCGGTCTGAAGATCGAAGAGCTGGGTCTTGTGGATGCGCGGGTAACGAATCAGTTTCCAGCGCTCATCCCGGACCGCTCGTTGAACATCCTTGTAGGCGGTCAAGGCATGGTCGCGCACCTTGGGCGCCTTGCCCGTGATAATCGGGGCGAGACTTTTGGCGTCAAGTCCTGCCGGTACGGGTATCCCACTCAACTCACAAAGGGTCGGATAAATATCCATGAGATACGCCAAGGCGACAGTCTCACCCTTCGGAATTCCGGGACCGGCAAAAACAAGCGGGACATGCATTCCGCCGAACTCATAGAGGTTTTGTTTGCCAAGCAGGCCGTGTTCACCCAGTGAAAGACCGTTGTCCCCGGCAACCACGATGATGGTGTTGTCGAATTGCCCGACTTGTTTCAGAGCATCGAGAATACGGCCCACCTGGTCATCGAGATACGTAATCGAGGCGTAATAACGGGCGAGTTTTCCAGTGACGCTTTCCCGCGTGCGTGGCCACGGAAGGGTTTTCTCATCGCGAACGGTCATTTCGCCGTTGTTGAACGGGTGAAACGGCAGGAAATTCCGCGGCAACGGAATGTCGGCGGGTTGGTACATGGAATAATAACGGTTGGGCGCGTATTGCGGGTCGTGCGGTTCGTGCGGCGCATAATAGAGAAAAAGCGGTTTCTGACCGGCCTGTCGCTGGAGGAAGGCAATGATGTGATCGGCGTTGCCCTCGGCGGTCTTGCCATCCAGATGCTGATCGAAATCGGTGTCCATCGCATTCGGGTTGTTACTGAACTTGCCGCTGCGAATGGAAGCGTATCCGGCGGCTTTGATTGTCCGAGCCAGCGTCGGTGTGTTGTCGCGTTTACGGAAGTAACTGATACCGGTCTGAATCATGGTGCGACTCGGCAGACAGACCGCGCCGACGTTTGAGCCAAGCGTGTACGCATTGCGAAAGACGAAACCGTTTTCGACAACACGGTCAAGATGGGGCGTCTTGACCACCGTGTTGCCGAGCGAGCGCAATCCGTCCGAACGCAAATCATCCGCGAGAATGAACAGCACATTGGGCTTGGAAACGGCCATGACCGGTGCCGCGGAAAACAGCAACGCAACAAGAAGGATTCCTTTATTCATGCGACATCGTTTTGACCGTGAGCGAGCCACATTATTCGACGCTTCCCGTTGCTCGGTCAACCTTTTTGCCGACGAAGACAGATTTGCGCTTGTCTGCGCGAAAAGAATTGTTATTTTGGTACCATGACGTTGCGCTTCCGCATCCGTCTTGCAAGTCTCGCCGCCGCGCTCGGTGTTGCATCGGCAGGCTGGGCTGGTCAGTTGCCCGACGGCTGGTACTACCAAGAAGCCGGCGGGATGGTGGTCGGCGAAGGCGAAATTTTCAGCGCCCGCACCACCGGCACCGGTTCCAACACAAATTCATGGAAAATCGCACCCGACGAGGTTACCGGCGGCGATAACACCCTGAGCATCACCAACGCCCGCGGCGGCCAATATGTCCAGGTTCTTCCCGACACCGGCGCCCCCGGCTCTCCGACCAACCCGCCCAGCATCCAATACCAGATGAGCCTGGTCACCACCGGCATCTACCAACTCTACGTCCGCTGGGAAGGCAACGGCATCACCGGCACCAACAGCTTCGGCTCCAGCGACTCCCTGTTTGCCGACATCGTCGAACTCAAGGACGGCACCGGCGGACTCATCGCCGACTGGTATGAGCTGAATCAGTCGCTGGATGGCAATTTCGCCACCAACCCGTGGGACGCCGGCGGCGGTTTCGAGCAAAACGTCGCAAGCCCCGCCAACAGCGCCATGACATGGGCGGTAACCTCGCCGGGCATTTACACCCTGCGATTCTCCCAACGCGAAGACGGCGCGGCGGTGGACGCATGGGTCTTTCAATTGAGTTCGCTTCCCGCCCCAACAGGCGACGGTCCTGCCATGTCGGTGCTCATTCCTGAACCATCGTCGGGCCTGTTGGTGTTGGGTGGGCTTGGCGCCTTGTTGTTCTGGCGACGACGCTCGCATTGAGACGGCGCGCCGTGCAAGGTCACGCCCTATTGTTGGTGGCCGTCATTGCGTTGAGCGATCAACCGCCCAACACCTGGATCAAACGTTCTCCACTGACCGACGCGCCTCCCTCGCCGCGCATGGGTTACGAAGACGCCGTCGTCTGGGACAACCACCACCACCGTCTCATCCGCTACGGCGGCCACAACCAGGGCGGCGGCGGCGAACAAAACGCCGAGGTCTGGACCTACGCCCCCGCCACCGCGACGTGGACGTTGAGAGAACCAAACACCTCGCCACCCGGCGTTTGTTGCGCCCAACAAAACCTTTTCGATCCCGTTCACGCCCGTTACCTCCGTTTCCCCGCCTTCAGCGGCAGCCACGGCTGGCAATGGTGGCGCGAAATCTACCTCAACAACTCTTCTGTCTGGTCCTACGACCCTGCCGCCAACCGCTGGCGCAACCTCCGCCCGCTACCCGCCCCGCGTCTGGCGCCGTTGCGATGCGCCTCGTACGACACCGACCACAATCTCGCCGTCCTTTTCGGCGGCGAAGGCAGCCACGAAGGCACGCTCCTCTATGATCCGAGCCTGAACATCTGGACCTGGCCAAAACCGTCGAAACAGCCCCCGTTTCGCAGTGGCGGCAACATGGCCTACGACGCCTCCTGTCAACTTCACATCCTCTTCGGCGCACAGTTTACCGACGACCCGCACACCTGGGCCTACGACCTCGCCAAAAACGAATGGCGAGACCTCCAACCGCCCGTTATGCCGCCGACTGACAAAAACGATGCCGTTCTTGCCTACAACAGTCTCCACCGTGTCATCCTCGCTGTTATTCGCGCCGCCGACGGCTCTCTCCAGACCTGGGCGTTCAACACCGCGGCCAATCGCTGGACGAAAATGAACCCCAACATGGAGCCTGATCCATCGGGCAACCGCGCCCGGTGTCTTGTTTTCGCCCCCGAACTCAACCTCGCCATCCTGGAAAACCGCACCCAACACGAACATCAAATCTGGACCTATCGTTTCGCCAACGCGCCGCCCGCGACAAGCTCACCGCAGCCCCGCCTGCCGCGGTTCGCCGAGGACGGCGTTGTCTCGGTGATCTCAACCCGTCGCGTCGAACTGACTTGGAAAGGCGCCGCGCCCCGCTGGCACGTCGAGCGAGCGGCAGTCGAGGTGTTTACCGAAGATCAACTCCGCCGATTGAAATCACGAACACCGCCGCTGGCGGAACCGTCGGTAGGCGCGTTCAAACGCATCGGCCCATTCACCCGTCTGGCCACCGTTGGCGAACCGTCGTACACCGACACGAGTGTGGACCTCACAAAACCGGCCTCGGCGGAAGGCATGCCGAGTTATGAGGATTCTCTGCACGCCGACCATCTCGATCCGTCGGGCCGCCCCTACCGTTACGCGGTGTATGCATATCGGGTGGTGACCGACGACGGCGCCGTCTCCCCAGCGTGGTTTACGATACCGTCGGCACCGCAATTTGTGTTTTCGCGGGAGGCGGACAAGACGTGCGAGTTGAAATGGGCGGCCAACCCGGAAAAAGGCATCCAAGGCTACCGGGTGTACCGCATGGACGGACGGTTCGACAAGGAACCAATCTCGCGTCTGACCCCGGAGCCGCTGACAACCACCTCATTTGCCGACCCGACAGCCGGCAAGAAAACACGGCGTTATTACGTGGTGGCGGTAGATGCAATCGGTCAGGAAGGGTTTCCGTCGGCGCCGGTGTGGTACAAGCGGGAATGGAAAAGGTTTTACGACGTTTTTGCCGGCGAGTGGCACCAGTGATCAGAATGTTTCGCCACGCGCCGTGAAGTTGTTTCTCTCCGCGACCATGTCCACCCAGGTCATTCGCTGGACGCGTCCGTCGAAGGCCGCCCAGATGGCCACACCGCGATGTCGCAAAGCGGGTTGATAGGACGGGTTGGTGCCAAACACCCATTGGCCAAGCGAGCCGGGACGGCTGAAGGAACTGCCCGTGCGACGATACAATCCCGAACCCGGGGCGCTACCCGGCTGGGGTTGACCGCAATCACCAACCAACCAGGTGTCGGAAGGACGCGGCAATTTCGAGCTTTGCAGGGCGGCGCTGAAAACGGCTGATTTGCTTTGTTCGTAGCGGAAGATGCTGCTGCAGACGCCGTAGCCGCCCCAGTTGGCCTTCCAGCCATTGGAATCCTCCGCCAAGAGTTCCTCTTGTCGGACACTAGGGCACCGCCAGACGCCGGAGGTTGGAGTGTTGGGCAGGAACTTGAGGTTACGCAACACTTCGTTCCAGTTGGCGCCGCTGGCCGAGTCCACCAAGTTGCCGTTGGGCGCTTTGACCTGTGTCCATGTGCCCTGATCCAGCCAGGGCATCTGGCCAAATTCGTTCTCGTAGGCAAGTAACGCCGCGGCGATCTGGCGAAGGTTGTTGGTGCAAGTGGCCATGCGGGCGTTTTCCTTGATCCGCCCAAACACGGGAAACATCATCCCGGCCAGTACCGCGATGATCGCGATTACCACCAACAACTCGATCAGGGTAAAGGCACTGTCTTTGCCCGCAGAGGGTCGCATGTGTTATTTGTTTTTCTCAGGTCGCGTCCTGCCGAACGGCCCATCCACGCCGTCGGACGGTTGTTGTTCGGCAAACTGGTCGTCATCCCTGAGTTCTTTCTTCAACCGATACAACTCCGCCTTCAATTTCGCAACTGTTTCCGCGGCGGCGGGATCGTTGTAGATATTGTGAAGTTCCTGGGGATCATTCACCAGGTCGTAGCACTCCCACTGGTCTTTCTTCCAGAAATAGATCAGCTTGTGCGTTTCAGTGCGAACACCGTAATGGGCACGGGTGTTGTGGTCGCCGGGATCGTGGTAGTAGCGGTAATACCAGCTTGTCCGCCAGTCGGCGGGACGCTCGCCTTTGATCAACGGCACGAGGGAACGGCCCTGCATGTCGGCAGGGACAGCCAGTCCCGCCATGTCCATGAAGGTGGGCGCAAAATCGGTGTTGATGCCCATCGCAGCCTGGGTCGAGCCGGGTTTGGCGACACCGGGCCAGCGGACCAGGAACGGCATTTTGATGGATTCCTCGTACATGAATCGCTTGTCGTAGAGACCGTGGTCGCCGAGGAAGAACCCTTGGTCGCTGGTGTAGATGACCACGGTGTTGGTGGCAAGTCCCGCCTTGTCGAGATAATCGAGTAATCGTCCGACGTTGTCATCCAGCGATTGGATGCAGGCCAGGTAATCCTGCATGTACCGCTGGTATTTCCATTTCAACAGCGCGTCGCCTTCCAGCCCGGCGGGCGGCGGTCCCTTGGTGTCGCGATCGGTGATGTCGGGGAGAATCTTTTGTTTGCACTCGCGGATCGCATCGGTGCGTGTCGTGTAATCGTCGCGCAACGTCGGCGGTTCGGGGATTTGTTTGTTGGCAAACTCGGCTTTGTATTTTTCGTTTGGCTGCCAGTTGCGGTGCGGAGCCTTGTGGTGGCACATCAGGAAAAACGGCTTGTCTTTCGGGCGGTTCTGAAGGAACTCGATGGACAGGTCGGTAATGATATCGGTCACGTAACCGGTAAAGTTGGTGCGTCCTTCGGGAACGAGAAAGGCCGGATTATGATAAGCCCCCTGTCCCGGCAGAATGATCCAGTGGTCAAATCCCGTCGGTTCGCTGCCCAGATGCCATTTACCGATCATACCGGTGTAATAGCCGGCCGCTTGGAGATACTTCGCCACCGTCGGCTGCGAACCGTCAAATCGGTTGAACACGGGACAACCGTTCAGATGGCTGTATTTTCCCGTGAGGATCGTGGCGCGGCTCGGCGTGCAGATGGAGTTGACGGCAAACACACGGTCAAACCGAACTCCTTCGCGGGCGAGCCGATCAATATGCGGTGTCTGATTGACACGGCTGCCGTAGGCGCTGATGGCGTGCGCCGCATGGTCGTCGGCCATGATGAAAAGAATGTTTGGGCGTGGGGCCGCGTGCAGGCTTGCGGCCATTGTCATACAGGCAAGCAACAACGGTGTTTTCATCGGATCTCCTTCTGGATTTGGGTGATGTCAAGGTGACGCAGGATGTTCAAATAGACCGGCCCGTTGCGATGGGAGTCGGGTAGATTCCGCAAATCAAGCCGCGGTGGGTCGGTCATGAATCGCGCCGCATACAGCGCATTGACGGCCATCACGCCTTGTGCCCGCAAGGTGAGCGGCATCCCGGCAAACTCCGGCAAACGGCGCACCGCGGCAACGGCCTGTTGGATGTCCCAGACCTGGCCGCTTTCCAGCGTCTCGCCCAGCAACAACAAACGGCGTCGAAGATGGGTTTGTTTGTTGGTGGAAAGGTTCGACCAACTGGTCGGGCCGACACCGCGCGGGCAGAAACAGGCAATGGCCTGGTCGGGGGCCGGGTCGGGTCGGAAATCCTTGCATGTTTCGTCATCGAGAACGTGAAGGATCACGCGCTCGATCTTCCCGTTGCCGCGCACAAGACCCAGCTTGAAGGTGAACGGCGGTTCGCTCGTAAATTCCAGCGTGGCGGGATCTGCCGTGGCCGTGGCCTTTTCAGGCCAGGCACGAAAACAATCTCGGCGGAGCGTGTCCAATGCCGTGGTTGGCTCGCGCGGGACAAACCATTCGTCCACTGTCGTGACCCGCTCGTCTTTCGGCAACTCGGAAAAGACGCGCAGCTCGAACGGATCGTGCCTCTTGCGAGCCGGCTCGTCGGTCAGATGCATCGGGTCGGCGCCCTTGAGAAAGCGGTCCATCCAGTGGAACGCGCCGATGTTGAGGGGTTGGAGGTCCTTGTGCGGACCTTCAGCGATCTGGAGGCCGATGTTTTTCTCTTTGCCGAGCTTGCGGTAAAGCGACCGGACACGGTTGTAGATTTCCATCACGCCGTCCAGCGGGAAAATCTCGTCCTTGTCGGTGTTGGCAATCAACAAGGGACGCGGCGCCACGAGCGCGGCCACCCGGTCGAAATCCCAGCGTTCCGTGTTGACCATGAACATACAGTCGCAATGCCCCTCAATGCAGCCGTCGAGGACGTGGTTCTTCAACGTCGTGATGCCGGCGGTGGGAACGGCGGCCTGAATCCGATCGTCGAGCGCGGCCACCCACCACGAGTACGCGCCGCCGCCGGAGCGACCGGTGACGCCGAGCCGGGCGCGGTCCACTTCGGGACGGGTCTCCAGATAGTCGAGCGCGCGGATGGCGTTCCATGCCTCGACCCCGGCGGGGGTGTAACCGCAGGCGGGCCACCACCAGCGACCCAGTTTGTAAGTGCCATGGTGAACGCCCTGGATTTCGCCAAGCTGAATGGTGTCAATGACGAGGCAAACGTAACCGTGACGGGCAAACCAGATGCCGTGATGTTGGTAGCCGGTTTTGTTGCCGAGGCTAACCTTGTTGGTGACCATCGAGGAGTGGCCGCAAAGGTAAAGGACGGCCGGCAACGGTTTCTCAATTTCCTTCGGACGATACAGGTTGGCGGTGACGTAGAGGCCGGGGAGCGACTGGAAGTGAAGTTTCTCGACAACATAACCGTCGCCGGGCACGGCGCCGGTCACCACGGCGCCAAGCGGGCCGCGTTCGGGCCACGGATCAAGGCCGAGCATCCGTTGAAGTTGCGCGCGCATCGTCGCCTGGCGGGCAGACCAGTTCGCCGCGGTAATTTCCGTCAACCAGTCGGCGCTGGACAGCTCGGCTACGCGCCGCGCAAAATAGCGGTCCCACGGCGACGGCAGGAACTCGCGCGATTCTCTGGTGGGCGCGGCCAGAGCCAGCACGGGACAGACGATGACGCAAAGCCAACGAATCATTTTGTCTTTGGTTGGGCGGACGAACGGGCCGGGGCTTTGGTGCCCTCGGCTTTTTTCACGGTGATTTTCGGCACGGGATCGCTGGTGCCGGCAAACTCGTTATACGCTTTCTGAATCACATCTGCCGACGGCATTGCGCCGGCCACCAGCAGGAAACGAACGCGGAGAACCCTCTCCTCGCCGGCGGGGATGGTGTCTTTGAAGAACATCCCGAACCGACCATAGTCGCGGTAGGCTGAAGTGGCGGTGTTGCGAGGGTTGGACGGATGATTGAGGTAAATGACGCTGTAGCGACGCCCCTGTAGCATGAATGTCTCGCCCACCCAGGGATAATCCTTGTCCTTGTGCGGGTCAGCATTTTCTTTCGGGTACACATATTCAGTGGCGGCCCGGTCTATTTCCTGGGCGGGACGAAACTGTAATCCGGCGTGCTCGGGATCACCACCGAGAACGGTCGGCCCGGCCACGGCTTTGAGTTTGGAGGTCATTTCAATGACGGCATAGGCGGGAGACGTCGGCGGAAGGAATCGGAATGCGCGTTCTTCTTCGAGCAGTATTTTCGGCTCGGCGGCGCGCCATTCCACCAAGGAGGTGAAACCGTTGCCATCGTCCAAGGCGAGGAATTTCGTGTGAACCTGCTCGCCGCCTTTCATGTGCCAGCGGTCAAAGACTTTTCCGCCAACGGTAAGCTTGTTGTAGCCGATGAAAATACCGCGATGATGAGTGTATTCGCCGCCGGGCCCTTTGGTGATGGGCGCCACGCCTTCGGGATCGAAAACGTGAAGATACGGTTTGTAGGTGGCGTGCAGCGAGTCTTTGGACGACGGATCGTAGGCATACATGTATCGGGCAACGATCTTGCCGTCACGGATCACGTCCAGGTATTGGCCGCTCTGGTCTTTCAGGGTAAAGCCGGCAACGGCCAGAAGAAGAGGCAGCAGAAGCGTTTTCATCGTGTCAATCTTGTAATCCCACTGACGTGCTGACGGCAAGCTTGATTCAACAGAGTGCCCTGTTACACTGCCACCCGCATGGCGACCATCGAAGGCCAACCCACTCGCATCGGCCCTTACGTCATCCTCGGCAAGTTGGGCGAGGGTGGCATGGGAGCGGTGTATAAAGCGCATGACCCTTCGCTAGACCGTTTGGTGGCGTTGAAACTGCTTCCACCCCACCTCGCAAACGACCCGGATTACGTCGCCCGCTTCAAACGCGAAGCCACCGCTGCCGCCAACCTCAGCCACGCCAACCTCGTCCAACTCTACACCGTCGGCGAGGATGCGGGCACGCAGTTTATTGCGATGGAGTTTGTGGAGGGGCGAACGTTGCGCCAGCACATTGACAAACATCAGCGGCTCGACTTCCGCGAGGCGCTGGCCATTACCGTCTATGTCGCCGAAGCTCTGCGCTACGCCTGGAACAAGGCACGCCTGATTCATCGCGATGTCAAACCGGAAAACATCCTGTTGTCCAGAAACGGCACCGTCAAACTCACCGACCTCGGCCTGGCCAAGAGCCTCGGCGCCAGCGGCCTAACCGTCACGGGCACGGGCACGGTCATGGGCAGCCCGCACTACATCAGCCCCGAACAAGCCCGTGGCGACAAGGAAGTGGATTTTCACACCGACATTTACAGCCTCGGCTGCACCTTGTTTCACATGCTGGCGGGGCACCCTCCCTATCCCGGCAACGACCTGATGCCCCTGCTCTACAAACACGTCCACGAACCACCGCCGGACCTCCTGAAAGCTCGCCCGGATTGCCCGCCGGCATTGGCCGAACTGGTCCGACGAATGTTGGCCAAAAAACCCGCAGATCGCCCCGCCAGTTACGATGCGTTGATTGCCGAGCTACGACAGTTGCACAACCAAATCACACATGCGGCGCCGCCCAAACCGCGCGACCCGACCCTGTGGTATGCCCTCGCCGCCATGCTGCTTGTCGGCGCAGCCGTCGGTTTGATCCTATGGGTGCCATGGGAACAACTCACACGCCTGACATCGCCTCCGACCGCCACCTCGTCCAATGCCGCCACAGCATCCACGCCACTCCCGCCGCCACCGCCACCACCCACCGCGGAAGAGCAACTGGCCCAGTTCGTGGCAAAAATGAAAGAACTCAATCCGGGCTTCGATGGCCGAACAAAACACAAGGCCGACGGCGGCAAACTGACCGAACTAATGTTTTCCACCGTGCAGGTGACCGACATCTCGCCGATCCGTTCCTTGAAAGACCTGCGCATCCTGAGCATGACCGCACAAAAAGACGAACGAGGATTGCTGGCGGATCTGACGCCGTTGCGCGGGCTGCACCTGTCGCGGCTGGACTGCCGATGGTCGGAAGTGGCCAACCTCGCGCCCTTGAAGGGAATGAACCTGACACACCTCACCCTGCGCGGCTGCTCCAAGCTCAAAGACCTGTCGCCACTCCAGGGAATGCCACTCAAAGACCTCGACATCACCGGTTGCCCCCAACTGCGCGATCTCTCGCCGTTGAAAGGACTGCCGTTGACCGACCTGAAATGCGATTTCCCAGAGCGCCATGAAGACGTGTTGCGTTCCCTGACGACCCTGAAAACCATCAACGATGTGCCTGTCACCGATTTTTGGAAGCAACTCGAATCGGAACGAGCCACTCAAACGACCACCGCGACAACCACCATGGCCACCGCCAGGCTCGCCACCAACCTCGCCGCGGCGGCCAACGATGCCATGGAGTTCGTGAAAACCACCGCGGCACTCCCGCCCGAACAACAGGTAACCGCCATTGCCACGCGGTTGAAAGAACTCAATCCCGGTTTCGACGGAAAACTAACTCCCAAAATCGAGGCGGGCGCCGTCACCGAGTTGGCCCTCTCCACCGTGGGCGTCACCGACATCACGCCGTTGCAGGCTCTGAAATGGCTGACAAAGCTCTCCGTCGCCCCGGCGACGCTCAACCAAAAAGGCGCGCTGGCCGATCTCTCCCCCTTGAAAGGACTCCCGCTGACCGCTCTGTGGTGCCAAAACAACCCCATCACCGACCTGAAACCGCTGGAAGGTATGCCGTTGACCGTGCTCAGTTGCGGTGGCACCCTCATCACCAATCTCGCCCCGCTGGCAGGGATGAAACTGAGCGTCCTCAGCATCAACGACACCGCCATCAGCGATCTCACGCCGTTGGAGGGAATGCCGCTCACCGTGTTCTGGTGCCAAAACACCAAGGTCACCGACCTCTCTCCCATCAAGACCGCTCCGTTGCAGGAATTGCGATGCGATCCCACCGTCGCCACGCAAAACGCCGCACTCCTGAACGACATCAAGTCCCTCATCAAAATCAACGACACCATCGCCGCCACGTTCTGGAGCCGTCCCGCCGCCGCGCTGGCTGACACGACCGCACCCGCCGCCTCTTCCATCCCCGTGCCGCGTCCCAGCCTCTTTTCCACGCCGTTGCCGACCGAGGGGTTAACCGTGCAATTTCAAATTGACACCTTTGTGCGCAAAATGCGGGACCTGAACCCGGATTTCGATCCCACCACGTTGAAGTACAACGTCGAAGACCGCAAGGTGACGGAATTGGAATTCTCCGCCATCGGTGTCACCGACATCTCTCCGGTGCGGACCTTTATCGCGCTGCAAAAGCTGACCTGCACGGGCGTCAGTGCCACCCGCCGCTCTCGTTTCAACGATCTCTCCCCGCTGCGGGGAATGCGCCTGACATCGCTCGTTTGCGATTACACCGCCGTCAACGATCTCTCTCCGCTGAAGGGAATGATGCTCACCTCGCTCAGCATCGTCGGCACACAGGTCAAGGACCTCTCACCGTTGAAGGGGATGGTGTTGCGGGTGTTGCACTGCCACAAAACGCCCCTGACCGACCTCTCGCCGTTGAAAGAAATGCCGCTGGAAACTCTTTCGGCCGACTTCGACATGAAACGCGACGAATCGCTACTGCGTTCCCTCCGATGGCTGGAGACGATCAACGGCCTGTCTGCCGCCGAGTTCTGGGAACGGGTCGCTTCCGAGGACTTGCCCGTCGCCAAGTGAGCCGTAATTGCCCTACTCCGACGCCGCGTTGATCGCGCAAGGCAACCACGCTGCGGCGACGCCGATGGTCTTCAGCACTTGCCCCACTGGCGGAGTGTTTCGAGGCATTTCTGGATGCTGGTCAGCGGGGGATAAGCGTCGCTCTCGTACTCGACGATGTACCACTCGGTGCCGCCGATGGACTCGCAGGTCTGGAAGATTTCCTTCCACGGCAACTCGTCCTCGCCGATCAACGCTTTCGGCTTGGATTTTGAGAACGGTTTGCAATGGACCGTGACGGCGCGACCCGGATACTTCTTCAGGAACATCAGCGGTTCACCGCCACCGTGCATGGCGTTGCCGGTGTCGAACTGCATGATGACCTCTTTTTTGGTGCGCCCAAAAAAGGTGTCCCACGGCAGTTCGCCGTCGAGCGGTTTGAATTCGATGCTGTGGTTATGGTAGCCGACGCGCATTCCGTGCGGTTTGACCTTTTCGGCCAGTTCGTTGAACAGTTCGGCGGTCTCGATCCAGGCCTGGCGTGTCTTGCGGTATTTCTCTGGCAGGCTCGGCACAATCAGGTATGGGTTGCCGAGGATCCGGTTGAACTCGATGGTCTTTTCCAATTCGTCGCCGAGCAAGGTTGGCAAACCGGTATGCGTGCCGCAACATTTCAACCCGGCATCATCGAGCATGGCCCGCAACGTTTTGGCGTCGCGCCCGTAATAACCGGCGAATTCGACGCCTTTGTAGCCCATTTTGCCGATGGCGGCGATGGTGCCCGGCAGGTCGGCGGCACATTCGCGGCGCACGGAGTAAAGTTGCACGCCAATCGGGATCGTGTGGCCGCCATAGTCGCCCGCGGCCAACGACCGCGCAGGACGAAGGGCGAAGGTCGCCGCGGTGACGGCGCCGAGTTTCAGAAAATCACGACGGGTGAGGCTTGGGTTGTTCATGGTGGTTTTCCTTTATTTTCCTTCGATGATCAGGTCGAGACGGCGGCTGTGTTCCGCCGGTGAGAGGGAACCGCCTTCCACGGTCAGCCAGCCGTCGTAGCCGACTTTGTCGAGCGCGGCGCGGACGGCGGGCCAGTTGACGCTGCCGTCGCGGATGTTGACGAACTTGCCGTTGCCGCCCGGATCGTCGTTGAGCAGGAAATCTTTGGCGTGGCATTTGGCGATGAGCCGGCCCAGCGCGGCAATCCACTCTTGCGGCGGGGCGTATTTGACATGGTTGCCGATGTCGAAGTAGGCCCGGACCCACCGGCTTTTGAAACTGCCAACGAAGTGGGCAAACACTTCCGGTTTCACCCAGAGATTGTTCCAGACGTTCTCGTGGGCGATGACAACTCCGGTCTTTTCGGCGACCGGGATCAGTTGCTCGAAGGCGCGGCGGGAGGCGTCCACGGCGTCGTTGTGTGCCTTGATGTAGTCGGCATAGGGCGTGTTGTCGCCCTCGACCACGCGCTGGAGATGGCCCGTGTTCTCGTCAAACACGATCTGAAACTCGCGCGGCTTGGGCATCTTCATTCCGGCGATGCGGCACGGCACCACCAACAGGGCATCGGCGCCGAACAACTGCGCGGTGCGCAACCCGGTCTCGATGCTGGCCACGCTCGCGTCGAATTGTTTCGGGTCGTTGACCTGCGCCCAGCCCCGCAGGACGCTGTGAATGCGCAGTCCGAAGCGTTCGGCCAGTTGGCGGGCTTGCTCCGCTTTCGCCGGCTCGGCGTTCCAAGCGGTGCATTCCATGCCGTCGAAACCGGCCTCTTTCAGAGTGGCCAGGCACTTCTCGTCGGGCAAGCCGTAAATGAGCGCCTTGCGAAGTCGTTTCGGTTCCGCCCGTACCGGCAGACGGCTGGCAAGGACGGCGCAGGCACTCGCGGCGAGGAATTGTCGGCGCGACAAGGTTTTCATCGGTTCATTGTTTCCTTCCAAGAACGGCGTTCACGCGCTCTTTCAAACGGGCGTCGTCGGTGGATTGCAATACCTTCTGCAGGGTTTCGACGACCTCTTTGCGGTGCGTCTTCACCAGTTTTTCGCCAATGGCGGCAGCAGCAAGTCCCGCTTCGGTTTTCGTGGCGGCGTCGTTCAGATACGGCAGAACCATCGTCAGCGCCTCCCGATGCGCAATACCGCCGAGCGCGCCGAGCAACAACCGTTTCTCTTCGGGGCGTTCCACTGTCGTCGTCGCCGCCTGGCAGATTTTCAAGCGTTCCTCCACCGGCAACGACGGGTTGGCGGCCAGCGTGATGGCACCGCGCAAACACAGTAGCCGATCGGTCGCTTCCGGCAGTTCCTTCGCAAATCCCAGCAGATCTTTGGCGGCCTCAGCGTCCTTCCACGTCGCCAGCGCTCGAACCGCCGCACGTTTCACGTCGGGATCGCTGTCGGTCACCCCAGCCCGCACCGCCGCGAGCGCTTTCGGGCCGCCCAGCGCGCCGAGCACGCGGAACAGCGAGCTTTTCACCGACGCCGTCGCCCCGGTCAACCGCGCCGTCACCGGCTCCACGGCATTTGGCGCGCGCCCGCAGACGCTGATGAGCGCCTGTTCCACCGCGTCGCCGCCGCCGTCGGCCAACAGGTCGAGCAGCGACGGGATTTCCGATTCGCCGGCCAGTTCACCGACGACTTTCAATGCCGCGCCGCGCTGTTTCGTGTCTTTGGCCAGTTTCATCAACGAAGGCAATGCGGCCACCATGTGGCGGCGGCTTGCCAGCGCGATTGCCGACGGACAGGTGGTGGCATCATGGAACAAGGCCAGGACAGCCTCATCCGCCTCGCGTCCCGGCAAAGCCGCCAGCGCTTCCTGCGCTGCGGCGCCAAGATCGGCATCGGTGAGCGCCGCGACGAGTACCGGCACCGCTTCCGGCCTGCCAAACTGCGCCAGCGCGCGAAACGCCGCCGCGCGCGTCGTGTTGTCACCGCTTTTGGCCGAGGCCAGGACGACGGGCAATGCCGACGGATCGCCCCGGTTACCGAGTGCCGTAATCAACAGTGGTTTCATCACCGGCGACAGTGTTTGGAGTTTGCCGGCGGCGGCCAGTGTGACCGCCTCGCCGGGAAGCTCCTGTTGGAGCGCCTTCAACGCGGTCGCAAACGCCACCGGGTCGTCCTCGACAAGCAGCGACGCGACCGGGACCGCTGCGGCCAGCAACAACCCGCGTAACGCGGCGGCGCGAACGTGGGGCGTTTTGTCGTGGCGAAGCCGTTGATAAATGGCAATGGCTTCCTGGCCGCCGAGCGCTTCGGCGCACCGCAACGCGGCGTCGCCGCCAAGCTTCGGCGCGGCCTCGACACTGCCGAGTTTGCCCAGCGCCGCCGCCGCGGCGTCAGCCACGGCGGGGTCGGGGTCCTGCCACAGTTTTAGAAGTTGGGGGATGGCTTTTTTGTCGCCGCGAACGGCAACGGAATTGATGACGCCAATGAGTAGTTTACCCTTGAGTTTGCCGAGCGCGTCGCGCAACGCCTCGTCGGCGGACGGGTCGGGGATCGGTTCCAGGGCGAATCGGGCCATGTGCGAGAGTTTCTCGTCGGCCAGCAATGGAGCGAGCGCCGGTACGGCTTGTTTGGTGCCGATGGTGGCAAGCTGGCGACAGGCGGCGGCTTTTTCTTCGAGTTTGGCGTCGGATTTGAGGAGGGCGATGAGTTCGGTTTCGCTTGCAAAGGCGCGCGGCACGGCAAGCAGGATGGCAAGTAATAGGGCGTATTTCATGTTCATCATGTCCTCCACGATCCGCGCCGTACGCGAGCGGGGAGACGATCGGCGTCGTCGCCGCAAAAAGTTTCAGGGCTTGTTTTGTGGGTGAGTTCCACTTCAACGACCTGGGTGGTTTGTAGGCAATAGGGTGATGTTTGTCAATTGTCGGGTGCGTTTGAGGTGTGATCAAAAGTGGCGAGCAGCGTGCTTTCTTGTGGAAATGCCTCCCGCTTGTCCGTCAATGGAAACGCCGCCGGCGCTTCGTCCACAACACGAATTGGGGCAAGCAGAAAGATTGCCCTGTCTTGACCATCACTTCGGATCATGGCCGGGCGTTTGTCCGTTGCGGTCGGCACACGCTTCTCCCCACATCCCGTTCGATCGCGGCAATCGTCCCACCTGCCGTTGCCAAAACCCTTCCAGCGCTGCTCTGGCATCGGACAGTTGGGAGGCGCTCAAGTGCACCCGTTGCGCTCCGGCGATGTTGGCGGCAGCCAGCGATTCCAAGACGCGACCGATTCCACGTGTCTGTTCCCAGGACGGTTTCCAGCCCGCAGCCGTCAGCAATTGCAGGGCAAACCAGATCATCAGTACCGTGGAAGGGCTTTTTTCCAACGCGCTCATCGTCTGGACCAGAAGATCGAACACCTCCGGTTGAGGGTCTTCCGTCGCTGTCGCCAGTTCGACCAGTTCGCACACATAGGAAGCAGCCTGCAACTGTCGCGCCGATTCTCTCAAGCGCGCGTGCGGGTCCACCAGGTAACAATCATGGAGCAAATGCAGTTCGCTGCGACGACTCCGCAGAAACAACAGTTCATCGTGGTAGAATAAATCTATTTTCCCGCGAAACGGGCTTTTCAGCCGACGCGCTCCCCTGGCCAACGTCTTGAGTTTTCCAAACTCGCGCGTGAACCAGGTGACGATCAGGCTGGTCTCCGTCACCGGTTGGCACCGCAACACTACTCCTTCCCCGCGTTCAACTTCCATCGTCTTTCCTGATGGCCGTCGGCCAGGGCGGCACCACGCTTCCGCCCGAAATTACCATTTTCATGCCGTCGCCCACGCTCATTTCCAGCGGAATTACTTTTTGTTCCGGCACCAACACCAGAAATCCGCTGGTCGGGTTGGGCGTTGTCGGGACAAATACGTTCACCACGCGTTCCTGTGTTTTGGCCTGCGCTTCTCCTCCCGCCTCACTGGTCACAAACCCGATGGCATACATCCCTGTACGGGGAAACTCCACCAGCACGACCCGCGTAAACATCGTTTTGCGTCCCGACAACAATGTGTGGCTGATCTCTTTCATGAAACTGTACGTCCGATTCAACACCGGTATTCGCCCGATCATTTCTTCGCTGAGGTTCACCATCCGTTTCCCAATCATCAGGCGCGTCACCCAACCCACCAGCGTCGTCAACACCACAAACAACACAAACGCGGCGACCCGATACAGCGGCGTCAACATCTTGTCCCGCAACGCGGGCGGCAACATGAAATCGGTCACCCAGTTGAACAACCCGACCAAAATCATCACCGAAGCCGCCACCGGCACCACCACCAACAGCCCTGCCAGAAACGACCGCCGTAACTTCGTCATCAGTTCTTTCATGCTGCGCATCCTACCATCTCAAATCTTCCATCTCCAATTCCAATTCTTCTCCGCATCATGGTATCTTTCCCCCATGTATCCGCTCCTCACTGTCACCCTCCTGGCGGCCGCTCTTCCCCAGCAGGCTTACATTTGGCAGCGTCACTGGGACGACGCTCTTCTCCGCGCCATCTCCAACGCCGCCCCCGTGCTCGACCGCCTCGTTGTCCTCAATGCCGAAGTGGATGGACCGCGCACCGTCATCGTCGCACCCCGTTACGACGCGCTCCCGCGCCGCGTCGGCCTGGCCCTTCGCGCCAACGCCACCAGCGTCATTCCCGTCGCGTTGGCCACCAATCTCCTCGCCGCCGCTCGCGCGCAGGGCCTTGCGCCGTCCGAACTTCAGATTGATTTCGATTCCCCTGAATCCAAATTGGATGATTACCGCCGCTGGCTGATCCCGCTGCGCGACGCCATTGCCCCCACTCCTCTCACCATCACGGCACTGCCCTGTTGGCTCCGACACGAAACCGAATTCCACCGCCTGGTTGCCGTCACCGACGGATTTGTTCTTCAAGTCCACTCGGTGGACGCCAATACCCGCACTCTCTGCGACACCGATGCCGCCCGCCGCGCCATCGCGCAAGCGTCGCGCTTCGGTAAACCGTTTCGCGTCGCTCTCCCAACATACACACACCCTGGCGGTCTCCGTGCCGACCCGGTTGCGCTCGCCGCGCTCGTGCGCGAACTCAACGCCGCGCCCCCCGCCAATCTTACGGGCATCCTCTGGTACCGCCTCCCGACCGACAACGAGAAACTCAACTGGCGCTGGCCCACACTCGCCGCCGTCATGGACGGCAAAACGCCGTGCCCGGACCTTGTCGTCGAGACGCGCCAGACACAGCCCGGCCTGGTCGAGATTGACCTCCTCAACCGGGGAAACGACGATGCGCTCGCCATCATCACCATCGCCATCCGTTGGCGTGATGCCATGCTTTCGGCTTGCGACGCGCTCGCGGGGTTTGATACAAGCGTTGCCATCGCGGAGACCAATGCGACGCGGTTCGTGGGGAACCCGCGCCTTGCGCCTGGCCAACGTCGCACCATCGGCTGGCTTCGTTTCCGCGACTCCAAGGAGGTCGTTTGTGAAACTCGCATTGAGTAGTCTGCTTTGCGCCGTGTCGGCGTTTGCCTGCGGCCCGTTTTTTCCGAACACCATTCTCGATCAGCCCTCCGAAACACTTCAAACCGCGCCCATCGCCATGTTCGCCCGCGAACTGGAACAGATCCGCATCCCCACCCCCTGGCGCGCGCTCTCCAACGACACCGCCACTGCCGCGCAAAACGACCGTCGCGCCGCGGAACTCCATTCCGAGCCGCTCGCCGAGTTCGCTGATTACCAACGCGGCGCCGATCTCTGGCATGACGGAAAAACCAACGACGCCCGCGCCGCGTGGACCGCGCTCCTGGAACGCCCCGTCAACGAACGCCGGTATCGCAGCACGTGGGCCGCGTTCATGATTGGTAAATCGTTTCTCGCCACCGACCCGGCAAAATCCGTCCCGTGGTTTCGACGGACCCGAGCACTTGCCGCCGACGGTTTCCACGACACACTCGGTCTTGCCGCCGCCAGCCTCGGCTGGGAAGCACAAGCCGAACTCCGACAAGACCATCTCGAACACGCCACGGCCCTCTACCTCCAACAACTCTCTACCGGCGATCCCACCGCCGTGCCGTCCCTGCGTATCGTCGCAGAACGCGCCCTCCAATCTGATCTGCGCCGTTTTGCGCGCGATCCACACACCCGCAACGTCATCACCGCCTACATCATCTCCCGCGAATCGCCCCCTGAAGCCACTCGCGCCTGGCTTGCCGCCGTCGAGGCCACCGGTGCCTTTCACCTCGACGGCGCCGACCGCCTCGCTTGGGCCGCCTATCAGACAGGCAACACCGATGGCGCTGGACGCTGGCTCCAACGCGCCCGCGCCAATACCCCTGTCAGCCGGTGGATTCGCGCCAAACTGTTGCTGCGCGCGGGTAAACTCCAGGAAGGCACAGCCCTGCTCGCCAGCCTCGTCCGAGAGTTCCCGCAAAACAACGACTGGCGTGACGCATATAAAATCAACGAACTCGCCGACGGCGACACCACGCATCGTCCCACCCCGCAACAAATCGCCGGCGAACTGGCCGTGCTCCAAATGTCACGCGGCCAGTTTGTGGACGCGCTCGACCTGCTGTTGCGAAACGGCTACTGGTGGGACGCCGCCTACGTTGCCGAGCGCGTCCTTACCGCCAACGAACTCAAACACTATGTGGACCGCCGTTGGCCAAAACCTCCTCACGAGGTTTTGAACGACGAGCGTTTCGACGCTTCCCGCCAAATCCGCTGGCTGTTGGCCCGACGCCTGGCCCGACTCGAACGTTTCGAGGAAGCGCGCGTCTATTATCCCGATCGTTTCCGCGAGCCGTTCGACACCTACGTCAGCCACCTCCGCGACGGACGCGATACGGCCCGTCCCGCCGCCGAACGAGCAAGAGCATTGGCCAAAGCGGCACGACAGCTTCGTTGGTGGGGGATGTCCCTGATCAGCACCGAGGGAGAACCCGATTTTCACTGTGTCGAGGGACAATATGCCTTCGGCTTCACCCTCTCCAACCGCCTTCAGATCGCCGCCCACCGGTGGAAAGACCAGGAGCTTGTCACCGTCGCCGAACGCCAACGCGCCGAACAACAACAACCCGCCATCGTCCACGAGCGTTTCCACTATCGTTACCTCGCCGCCAACCTCGCATGGGAGGCCGCGCAACGAATGCCCGACAACAACGACGAGACGGCGCGCCTTCTCTGTGAAGCCGGAACATGGTTGAAGAACCGCGACCCGAAGGCCGCCGACCGTTTCTACAAGGCACTCGTCAAACGCTGTGGCAAAACCGCGCTCGGTCAGGCCGCCGACAAGAAACGCTGGTTCCCCATTCTTCCCAATTCGGAAACTCCGGCCTCATAAGCAACGTCAGTATGATGCGTTTCCGGTCAACGTAAACACGCAATCCGGCGGAATGACGGCTTCAAACACGCCATTGGTAACCAAGAACGAAGCACCACTGCAAAGATTCGTCGTGGCGGTCGTGTAAACCAGATCGAGTTTTGTCACGGATGGCAACGCAACAAGCTGTCCGGACAGCGTGATTGGATTGCGCGCAGTGTTGACGCCGATGAGATTCAGTTGGCCGTTGCCGGAATGATAGAACGCCAGCAGTGGCATTGAAGTTTTGCTCACGCTGATGCGGCGGGCGCCGGGGCGGACAAAGCGGCTGATCTGGGCGACGGTGTAAAAGTTCTTGCGGGGCGTGTACGTCTTCACGGCGGCCTTCTCGTTGTCCACACTGAACAAGCCCCAATAGCTCCACGTCGAGGGCGGGTGCAGATAAAAACTGTCGTACCCTTCCCAGACGATGCCGGCAGAGGCGCCGTTGGCGAGATGACCGAGCAGGTACTCGGCCGTGCCCCGGCAATACTTCCAGTCGTACGTGCCGCGCACACCGCTGTCGCAGCCGTCGCACCAGACGTTGAACTCGGTCACCCAACAGGTTCGGCCGGTATCCTGAATGATGCCGGCATCGGGGCCGTAGCTGTGGACGCCCCAGTGCGCGAGCTTGGCCATGATGATCGGGTCGCTGGCAAGAGCCTTGCGATAGGAAGCATCGTTACCGGCGAGATCGGGGGCGATGAGGCGCACGTCGCGCAGACCGTGGGCGTCGAGTTGCTCGGCGAGTTTGCGAAGGCAGGTTGCGTATTGGGCCGCGCCCATGCGGACTCCTTCGTTGGCGATATCCGGTTCGTTGTCCGGCGCAATGAGGCTGAACTGAAGATGTTGCTTGTGGCGGGCGTGAGCGAGCAACTCCGCGATCATCTTGGCCCAGTCGTCCTCTTTACCGGCAGTGAGTGTGCCACCACCGAGGTGCAACGGGCCGGGGCCCATGAAGTTGAAGAAGACGCTGTTGGTCAGGCCACGACCGTTGAGATAGGCGAACATATCCCAGAGCGGCGTGAGGCGCGCGTCGGTCGGACTGGACCAGTCGGTGTTGTCGAAAACAACACGAAACAACGTCATCCCGGCTTTGTCAATCAGCGCATCGAGCACCGGTTTTAGTTCGTCACCGCGCCAACTGCGGTGATTGGCGTTGACGCCGAAGCCGTCAATGATTTGGTAGGTCTTCGCCCCGTCAATCGTGACTGTCTCGTTGCCGGTGGCGCGCTGGTTACCGGCGTAGATGCAGTAGGTCATGTCGCCGCCGCCGGTGAGGTTGAGCGGGTCGGGCCATGCGCCGAAGTCGTAACGTCCCCAGCGGATCGTGCCGCCGGGCTGGGCGTACACACGGGCGTTGGGGTCGTCGGACCAGATGGCGAGCCAATAGTATTGCCCCTTGGCAAGCGCAACGGGCGCGGAGAGTGGGAACGTCTGCCAGCCGTCGCCGGGATTTTTCACGGCGCTCGTGGCGCGGAGGAGTCGGTGTTTGTCGTCGTAGATGGCGCATTGATAGCGACCGGGAATGGCGGTGACTTTGGCGAAGATGTTGGAGACGGTCAGGTCGTCGGCTGGGAAGCGGCAGGCGTTGATCCACGCGCCGTTGTTCCAGATGGAGTCGGTCTGCGTGCCCTCACTCCGGTTGCCGATGAACGAAGCGACAACGTAAGCTGGCTTGAGCGGCGGTGGGCGGGCGGCACCGGTGATGCGGATTTGGCCGGCTTGCTGGTGAAGGATGGTGACAGCGTAGTCGCCGTTGTCGAGCGGTCGTTCCTTCCAAGACAAGGGAGAATTGTTCAGGGTGACGGCGGTCGGTTTGTAGCTAAGACGAAGGTATTCGGTGCCGATGGCGTCGCGAGCGGTGTAGCAGACTTCGCCGGGGCGGTAGGCGACATCGGTGAGGATGCCTTCGCTGTAGAGGATGTGGTCCTCGCCGGGTGGCGCCCATTCGGGAACGGCGGCAAAGGCGTGGTAGAACATGCGTGGACATTCACCGTAACAGTCGGACCACCACGTGGCGATGTTCAGCGAGTACGGGCTTTCGGTGGCGCGGCCGTTGGCGTCGCTGCAATACGTAACCCAGTTGAGGCTGCGGTAGGCTTTTTCGCGGTAGCTGGCATCGCCGGAGACGGCGTACCAGCGGGCGCACTCGGCGGCGTGGCGGGCGGTTTGGTAATCCATCTTGTAGTTGAAACCGTCTTGTTCGCCAACGATTTGCGCGCCGAACGCCTCGGCTGGTTCGGGGGCGGTGACGCGATAGACGAAGTTGGTCTCGGTCCACGCGATCAACATCGGGATGTGCGTCCGCCAATCGGGATCAAATTCGGGATGGTCAAAGAGGTAGAGTGCGGTGTTGGATTTGGTTGTGTTGCTCTTGTGGGTGTGATTGTTGACCGGGTTATCGGAGTGGCCGCAGGTCCAACAGCCGGTTTTCATCGGGAACTGGAGGATGAAGTCGCGGGCCAACGCGCGGGCGCGGGCGTAAGCGTTTGTGTTCCCAAAGCCGCCCTTGATTAGGTTGTCGAGCAAGGCGTAACAACCGATCCAGTTGGCGCCGTACTCGGCGGTGATTTTGCCATCATCAAGTTTGACGCGATAGGGCCAGACGGAGTGGGTCGCGGTGCCTTTGCGGACATTGGCGGCGAGCGCGTCGGCGACATGCAGCGCGTTGGTCAGGTATTTCGCCTCACCGGTAAACTGCCAGAGGTGGAAATAGGTCAGCCCCGTGTCGCCGGCGAGGTCAACCTGAACCTCATGCTTGGCGAACACCGGCGTGAAGCCTTCAAACTCGGTGTCGTCAGCGCGGGTGGTGGTGTGCGGGAAGTTTGGCCATGCGAAATTCGACGGGCTGGTACCGTGGGCGATGGCGTAATCAACCAGTGCGCGGGCGATGGTCATGACGTTGGTGTCGCCCGTGTAGGCGTAGTAGAGGCGGGCGGACTCGAACCAGTTCGGGATTTTCTCGCCGACATCGTTCATCGCCTTGTCGGGCACGATGGTCGGTGCCGTGGAAGAGAAACCGTTGCAGAAATAGTACAACGGATAGCCTGAGGGATGCTGCGGCACGCCGGTCTTGATGAAGTTCCATCGCTGACGAAGGAACTCGTCGTAGGCGTTTGCCGCCGGCTGGAACCACGGGATGATCTTGCGGGTGTTGTCGAGCGCCACACGATGCCCGTTCAACGTCGGTGTTTCCGCTCGTCCATCGCCCCCAAACAGACCGGTCAGAATGACGAGCAGCGCAAGTTTGAGTCGAAACCACACCATGTCTATTCCGAGAAGAATAGATTGGGCGTTTCGGCTTTCAACAGTGTCATCATCCCCCGTTCGGCAGCGCGCATCTTCCGTCGTTCGGTCGGCTTGAGATCGTCATAACCGTGGAGGTGGAGAAGACCGTGAACAACGTACAGGGCGAGTTCGCGGGAGGCAGTGTTGCGATAGCGTCGGGCCTGGGCAACCGCCCGTTCGACAGAAATGATGATTTCAGCCTGTCCTTCGCCGTAATCAAAGGCGAGAACATCGGTGGGGTTGTCGGTGTGGTGAAACTCGCGGTTGAGTCGGGTGATGGCGGCATCGTCCACAAGCACGATGCCGATGTCCATTTGTGAGTTTAGCTGTTGGAGGATTTTCCCGGCCAGCCGTTTCAACACGGTTGCGCGAATTTTGTGTTGTCGCTGCTGATTGCGGACGGTAATCGGCATCAGTCTTTGGGTTTGGGAGTGCCTTCCGCGGCGGCCTGGCGGCGGCGTTCTCGTTCTTCCTTGAAACGGGTGTAGGCAGCGATGATTTTCTGGACCAGTTCGTGGCGGACAACATCTTTTTCGTCGAAGTAACTAAACACCAGGCCGGGGATGTTTTGGAGGACATCCTGAATTTCGATGAGACCGGAGACTTTGTGGCCGGGGAGGTCCACCTGGGTGATGTCGCCGGTGACGACGACCTTGGAGTCGAAGCCCATTCTTGTCAGGAACATCATCATTTGTTCGCTGGTGGTGTTTTGGGCTTCGTCGAGGATGACGAAGGCGTTGTTGAGGGTGCGTCCGCGCATGTAGGCCAGTGGCGCAATCTCGATGACGCCGCGTTCCATGTTGCGTTGGATTTCATCGGGGTCCATCATGTCGTAGAGCGCATCGAGCAAGGGGCGGAGATAAGGGGAAACTTTTTCCTCCAGTGAACCGGGCAGGAAACCGAGCGCTTCTCCGGCCTCGACGGCCGGGCGGCAGAGGATGATACGGCCGACCCGTTCGCGGCGCAGGGCGTTGACGGCCATGGCCATGGCGAGGTAGGTCTTACCGGTGCCGGCGGGGCCAATGCCGATGACGATGTCATTTTTGCGGATGGCTTCGACGTAGCGTTTTTGTCCGGGCGTTTTGGGCGCGACGGCGCGGCGGCGGTTGGAGACCTCGATGCGTTCTTCGCTGAGTTCGGGCAAGGGCGGCACTTCGTTGCGGGTGACGGCGTTGACGGCCTGGGTGAACTCCTGGCGGCGGATGACGGCGCCGCGGGCAACGGCTTTCTGCAACTCGCCAAAGAGCCATCGGGCTTTTTCGATGTTGGCGGGGTCACCTTCGAGGCTGATCCAGTCCTCACGGGCGGCCACGCGCAGGCTCAACAGGTCTTCGAGGAGCCGGAGATTTTTCGGTTCGTTGGCGTAGAGTGCCTGTGCCTGGCGGGCGTTGTCAAAATGCAGAGTTTCGCTGGCCATGGTGGGGCCTAGTCCTGCGGGATGGTCAGAACCTGGCCGGGATAGATTTTGTGGGGTGATTTGAGTTTGTTTTTGTTGGCGTTGTAGATACGCGGCCACTTGAAGGGATTGCCGTACACGCGTCCGGCGATACGCCAGAGCGAGTCACCTTTTTTGACGGTATAGGTGGTAGGTTTGGCGGGTTTCTCGGCTGCTTCCACTTTGGGCGCGGGTGTTTCGACGATGGCGGGCGGCGTCACGGGAGTGATTACGGGAGGTGCCACCACCGGGGCGGGCGGCAACGGTGTCAATTGGGCTTCGACGGGAACCACGTTGGTGGCCACGCCGCCGGTGATGTAGCCGCGGTTACCCCACTGGCCGCGGTCCACCCAGTAATGTTGACGCCAGAGCGGATAACGTTCTTTCACGAAGTCGGCCCAGTCGGGTTCGAGTTCGGGTTGTTGGACGACATCGAGGCCTTTGAGGATCTGGCTCTGGGGCGGCGGGGTGGTAACGGGTTGAAGTTTTTTGGGACCGGTGGCGCATCCGGCGTTGATGAACGCGACGGCGGCGCCACACAAAAACAGGGAAATATACTGGTGACTACTCATGGTTACTTTGCGTCCTCCTTGCGGGCAAGGCTATAACATCCGGGAAGGTGGGGGTCAACGTTTTTCGCGGTTCTTTTGTTGAAAGCGCGGCAAAGCGTTTTATACTGCGGACACTGTGAGCAGAGTCTTTGTTTTGATTGCGGGTATTTTCCTCGCCGCCGCGTCGAATGGATGGCCCGGCAACGAGGGAAATCTTCCCTTTGAGGTTGGAGAAAAGCTCACCTACCGGATCTATTGGGGGCCGTTGGTGGCGGGACAGGCGACGTTGGAGGTCGCGGGGTTGGAGGCCGTTGAAGGACACGAGTGTTATCATCTCGTTGCCAGAGCGCAGACCACCGGGCTGGTGGACCTGCTTTTCCATGTGGACAGCACCACCGAAAGCTGGCTGGACGTGAAAGAACTTTGTACGCGCCGTTATCGGCAGAACCGCGTGGAAGGCAAACACATTCGCCGCAGCGAGACCCGCTACGATTACGCCCAAAGCCGTTTCACCATCACCAACCATCTCAACGGCGTGGAACGAACTCTGCCACTCCAACAACCGCTTCAAGACATCGTTTCCGCTCTCTACTATGCCCGCACTCAACCGCTTCAGCTCAATCAACCACGGACTTTTCTCGTCAATGCCGGCGACACCAACCGTCTGGTTCGTCTCTTGCCCGACCAGCGCAAGACCATCTGGACCAATCCGCTTGGCGAAGTCCCTGCGTTGCGAGTGGAACCGAATCCGACTCTGACCATCGTGGCTGCCAACGGAGGACGGATGTGGGTTTGGATCAGTGATGATGACCGACGATTGCCGTTGGTATTAATCTCCAAAATGAAAATCGGCAGCGCCCGATTCCAACTGACCGAAGCACAGCTCGCCTCTCCGGCGCCGCCACAACGCCAGCGACTGGTTTTCAAGGATTGAACATGAACTTTCCCCCGCTCGATTTTCGCCAAATCCGAACCTACCCGCTGCGCGAGCGCGACAACAAGGTCCACCACAACGACCTCGCCCGCGCCTGGCAACCGGGCGGCTCGTTTGCCGCCTTCCTCGAATCGCTCCCGCGCATCCTTGTCGGCAATGATTTTCGCGCCGTGGTCACTGCCACTGCCGACGCCGTTCGCAACCGGCGTCCTGTTCTTCTGATGATGGGCGCACATCCCATCAAATGTGGGCTGAATCCGATCCTGCTCGACCTAATGCGGCGCGGCATCCTCTCCGCGCTCGCCTTCAATGGCGCCGCCGCCATCCACGACTTTGAGCTGGCTCTCATCGGCGCCACCAGCGAAGACGTTCAACACGGTCTCGACGACGGTTCTTTCGGAATGAACGACGACACTGGTCGTCTCATGAACCGCGCGCTGGCCGACGGCGTTGCTCAGGGCATTGGTGCCGGACGCTCGCTCGGCGAGGCGATTGTCAAATCCGATTTTCCCCACAAAACGCTCAGCCTTCTCCATCAGGGAGTTGTCTCCAACATTCCCGTCACGGTTCACATCGCCATCGGCACCGACATCATTCATCAACATCCGACTGCCGACGGCGCGGTGCTCGGCGAAGCCAGTTACCTCGATTTCCAGAAACTGGCCTCCGTCATCGCCCGACTGGAAGGCGGTGTTGTGCTCAACGTTGGCAGCGCCGTCATCATGCCGGAAGTTTTCCTCAAGGCGCTAACCATTGCCCGCAACCTCGGTCACACCGTGGATCATTTCACCACCGCCACCTTCGACATGAACCGCCATTACCGGCCCACCGAGAATGTGGTCCGCCGCCCCACCCACAAGGGCGGACGCGGCTATTACATCATCGGCCATCATGAGTTGCTTCTCCCGTTGTGGGCGGCGGCCGTTTTGGAACAGCTAAAAAGCTAACACCGAACTCCGCGAGTTTATGAAATCATCCATGACCTTTCAGCGTCTTCAAACCATTCTCAAACGGTTCCCCCAACAACGCCTCCTGGTGGTCGGCGACCTGATGCTCGACCAGTTCGTCTGGGGCAAGGTCAACCGCATCTCCCCCGAAGCGCCCGTTCCCGTCGTGGAAGTGGTACGCGAATCGTTTTTCCCCGGCGGCAGCGCCAATGTCGCCCGCAACGTTCGCGCCCTCGGCGGCGAGGTCAGCGTGCTCGGATTGATCGGCAATGATCACGGCGGCGAAACCCTGCAAAACCTCCTGGCCGACCAGGGTGTGGAAACCGACGGTCTGATCGTGGACGACCAGCGGCCCACCACCATCAAAACCCGCGTCGTCGCCCACCACCAACAGGTGGTCCGCTTCGACCGCGAACAGGTACAACCGTTGTCCCCGTCGCTGGAAAAAGTGTTGTTGGAAAAATACCGACAACAACTCGATTCCGTCTCGGCGGTGGTGTTTGAGGATTACGGAAAAGGCTTGTTGTCCCAGCGACTTCTCGACCTGATGCACCGCCAGGCGCGCGCGCGCGGCAAAATCACCACCGCCGACCCCAACTCCCGCCATTTGCTCCGCTACGCGTGCCTGACCGCCATCACCCCTAACCGCATGGAAGCGTTTGTGGCCGCCGCCAGACCGCAGACCGAGCCGTTGGACGAGGTGTTGCGCGACGAACCGCTGTTGGAGGTGGGCGAAATCCTGCTGCGAAAGTGGCGTCCCGAAAACCTTCTGATCACACTCGGCGAACACGGTATGTGCCTGTTTCGCCGCGGCAAGAAACCGCATCACATCCCGACCGTGGCGCAGGAGGTGTTCGATGTATCCGGCGCGGGCGACACTGTGATTGCGACACTGACGCTGGCGCTTGTTGCTGGGGCCAATCCCGTGGATGCGGCGGAGATTGCCAATCATGCCGCCGGTGTGGTGGTCGGCAAGGTCGGTACTGCCACCTGTTCGCCCGAGGAACTGATTCAAAGTTTCGCCCGCCAGCGACAATGAACGGGCATCGTCCGTTTGCTCGCTCAGGCGTCGAGCGCTTCGCGGACTTTTTGGGAGAGGATAACGGGGGTAAATGGTTTGGGCAGGTAGAAGATTTCGCGGGAGAGACTGCTGGTGATCCATTCCGCCTCGGCGGTGTAGCCGGTGGTGAAAATCACTTTCAGGTTCGGGTCGGCCTTGCGCAGGCGCTCGGCCAGTTCGCGTCCGCCCATTTGGGGCATCACGACATCGGTCAGCAGCAGGTCAATGCGCCGGTCGCGGTGCTGATGCACGAGCTGTAACGCTTCCAGGCCGTTGCCGGCGCTCAGCACCTGATAGCCCAGTTCGCGCAACACCATTTCCGCGAGGGCGCGTACCGCCTCCTCGTCTTCGACCAACAGGATCGTCTCGCCCGCCTTGCTGCGGGGCGATTCTTCGGCGGCAGTTGCGGCGTGGCCCGCTCCCTTGGTTTCGCCGCCCATTCGTGGCAGGTAAATGTCGAAGGTGGTGCCCGATCCAACCTTACTGGTGACGATGATGTGGCCGCCGCTTTGCTTGATGATGCCGTAACAGGTCGCTAGCCCCAGTCCCGTGCCCTTGTCGCTGCCTTTGGTCGTAAAGAATGGCTCGAACAGATGAGCCTTGACCTCTTCGCTCATGCCGACGCCGGTATCGCTGACGGAGAGCAGGACGTAGTCGCCGGGGCGCAAGCCGACATGTTCACGGGCAAAGGTTTCGTCCACGGTGGTGTTGGCGGTGAGAAGGGTGAGTTTGCCGCCGAGTGGCATGGCGTCGCGGGCGTTGACCACGAGGTTCATGATGACCTGTTCCATCTGGCCGGCGTCGGCCTTGATGGGCCAGAGCGATGGCTGTTCGAGAGCGATGGCCAGTTCGATGTCCTCACCGATGAGGCGGCGGAGCATACCCTGCATGTTGGTGATGAGTTCGTTGAGGTCGAACAGTTTGGTTTCGAGCACCTGTTTGCGGCTGAAAGCGAGCAACTGGCGGGTCAGGGTCGAGGCGCGCTCGGCGGCTTTGAGGATTTCCTCGATGTTGTGGGCAAGCGGGTCGCCGGGGGGCAGTCGGCGTTTGCTGAGTTCGCCATAGCCGGTGATGGCGGTGAGCATGTTGTTGAAGTCGTGAGCCACGCCTCCGGCGAGTCGTCCGATGGCCTCCATTTTTTGGGACTGGAGCAATTGCAGTTCGAGGGCAACCTCGCGGGTGACGTCGCGTTTAACAGCCACGTAACTGGTGATGCGTCCGGTGGCGTCTTTCAGTGGGGTGATGGTGTCTTCTTCCTGATAGAGGGTGCCGTCTTTTTTGCGGTTGAAGAAGAAGCCGCGCCAGACTTCGCCGCGGGTGAGTGTTTCCCAAAGCTCGCGGTAGAAGGCCTCGTCGTGTTTGCCGCTTTTGAGGATGCGGGGTGTTTTGCCGATGACCTCGGCGCGATTGTAACCGGTGATGGCTTCGAAGGAGCGGTTGACGTAGAGGATTTTGCCCTGCGGGTCGGTGATAATGATGGCTTCAACGGTCTGCTCGACGGCGGTGGCCAGTCGCTGCATGGTTTCCTGAGCGCGTTTTTGTTCGGTCAGGTCGCGCATGGCCACCACGCGCACTGGGCGGCCTTTGTAGGGCATGATTCGGCTGCGGACCTCCACTGGGAAAGTGGTGCCGTTTTTGCGTTGGATGACGAACTCCAGTGCCCGACCCGACCCGCTGCGCTCGTGTTCGATCAGGTTCGATTGCGCGTCTGGCGCGAACAGGCTTGCCAGCGGTTTGCCGATCAACTCCGTCAACCGATATCCCAGCATCTCGACCAGCCGCGAGTTGGCGTCCAGAATCCGTCCCATGTCGGTCAACACCACGCCCTCGAACGTGGCTTCCGAAAGGTGTCGGAAGCGCGCCTCGCTCTCCAGCAGGGCAATCTCAGCGCGTTTGCGGTTGCTGAGGTCGCGCACGTGCAACAGCAAAGCCGGTTTGCCCTCGTAGTCAATGCGGGCCACGTTGATTTCCACGGGTACCACCTGCCCCGATGCGGTAATGCTGTTGCCCTCGAAAAAGGTCCATTCGCCACTCACCACTCTGGCAAAATCGCGGGCCATTTGCTCGCGTTGATCGGGCGGCACCAGTTCCGTCACATGTTTCCCCACCAGTTTCTCCTTCGACAACCGATGCAGACGACAGGCTGCGGGATTCACATCCAACACCACGCCATCAAAGTCCTCAACGAAAATGGCGTCCGGCGAGTTCTCAAAAAGCTGGCGGAACCGTTTCTCGCTTTCCCGCAGTGCTTCCAACGCCCGTTTGCGCTCGGAAACGTCCGAAAACATCACCGCCATGCTGCCCGGCACCGTGCGAAAAGCAAACACCTCTAAGGCAGCATCCACCCGCTGGTCTTTGTAGCGAATCTCCTCATGGTGCCACGGCACCCCCACCACGCACACTTCCCGATAACGGTCCGGCACCTCCGTGCCGGACAACGATGGAAACGCCTCCAAAATCCCTTTGCCAATCAATGATGTGTGCTCGATTCCCAAAATCTCATCCGCCGCCCGATTTGCTCCGGTAAACACCAACCGCCCATCGGGTTGCAACCGCCAAAAATGCATCCCCAACGGCGAGGTCTCCACCACCTGCCGGAACCGTTCCTCCGACTCCGCCAACTGCGCCGACTGCGCCGCCAGGGCGGCGGCCATTTCATTGAAAGCGCGCCCCAGTTGTTCCAATTCGCCTTCATTACCCGCTACCTCCACCCGTGCCCCCAGATCGCCTTCAGCCAATCGCCTGGTCGCCGATACCAACGCCCGAAGCGAACGCCCCAGGAACGCATAGCCCGCCCCCTGCACCGCCAGCAACGCCAACAACACGGCAATCCCCCACACCACAACATCGTGAATCAGGTTCTTTTGTGCTCGCGCATAGGCCACGGCAGCAGGAATGGAGACGGCGACAAATGTGTTGGCCTGGCTCCCTCCCACGCGCAACGGAGCCACGCCGTAAAGCCGTTCCCGACCTCGCACCGCACCGGGCATGGCTTGTTCGGCCACCGCCCGTTGCAAGGCCATCGCCACCGTGCCGCCTTCCCGCGTGTCTTCCACCGGGGGATGCCGCGCCAGTATCTTCCCATCACGATCAAAAATAATCACCACCGTCCCCGGTGGAAGTTCCATTAGCCCGCCCAGATGAGTCGCCCACCCCAGGTCCAAGGAGGCGAACACCACCGCCTGAACCGTTCCCTGCGCATCCAACAACGGATGCGCCGCCGTCATCAGCGGTCTTCCCGCCCAGGAACTGTTCACATACTCGCCCACCACAAACGCGCGCGCCCGAACCGCCTCTTGAAACCAAGCCTCTTCCGCCACACTGCTCTGTTCCCCCAGGGACACGGCGCTGCCGATCACCCTCCCCTGCGCATCCGCCACCCCCAGATTTACATATCGGATGCGCAATTTCTGTTCTTCGGCGAGAAAAACACGGCAACGCTCCGCGTTCAGCTCGCGAACGGCGGGTAGTTGCGTCATGGCGAACAAGAAATGGCGTGTTCCCTCCACCAACTCGCGCTGGGCAAACGCAAATTGCCGCGCCAGCCCGACAACCCGGTCTTCAGCCTCAAACCCGTCCTGTTGCCACTGCCGCCAGCCCGTATAAACCGTCAGGCCAAGCACCGGCAGCAACGCCACCAACACCACCACACTCAACCGGGCGCGCAGGCTGGAAAAAGAGAGACGCCACATGGATGCGTTCTATATACCGCGCCTGCCGCTCTTTTGCAACCGCCCGCCTTGACTTGCCCCGCGCCTTTGGCCATAGTCCGCCCCACTATGGCCGAGAAAAAAGATATACCCGCAATGGACAAAATCGTCGCCCTCTGCAAACGGCGCGGTTTCATCTTCCAATCCAGCGAAATCTACGGTGGTTTCAACGGCTTCTGGGACTACGGTCCCATGGGCGCCGAACTCAAACGCAACATCCGCGATGCCTGGTGGAATGATGTCGTCCGACGCCGCACCGATGTCGTCGGCATTGACGGCGCCATCATCACACACCCCCGCGTCTGGGATGCCAGCGGCCATACCACCGCCTTCACCGATCCCATGGTGGATTGCAAAGACTGCAAAAAACGATACCGCGCCGATCAACTCTGCGAGGAAAACGGCAAATCCCTCATCATCGAAACCGGCAGCGCTGCCGAGAAAAAACTCAAACTCCCCGAAGGCATCACCTGCCCCGCCTGCGGCTCCAAAGCCCTGACCGAGCCGCGCGCTTTCAACCTGATGTTCAAGACCTACGCCGGCCCCGTCGAGGACGAATCCAGCGTCTGCTACCTGCGCCCCGAAACCGCCCAGGTCATCTTCGCCCAGTTCCAAAACGTCCTCGCCGTCAGTCGCCAAAAAATCCCCTTCGGCATCGCCCAGATCGGTAAAGCCTTCCGCAACGAAATCAACCCACGCAACTTCACCTTCCGCAGCCGCGAATTCGAGCAGATGGAACTGGAGTTCTTCGTCAAACCCGGCACCGACGCCCAGTGGCACCGCTACTGGGTCGCCGAACGCCTCCGATGGTACGAAACCATCGGCTTGCCCAAAGAAAAACTCAGCATCTACGAATACAAAAAAGACGAACTCGCCCATTACGCCAGCGCCTGTGTGGACGTCATGTTCGCCTTCCCCTTCGGCGTCCAGGAACTCGAAGGGATCGCCGCCCGCGGCAACTTCGACCTCAGCCAACACGAAAAATTCTCCGGCAAATCCATGGCCTATTTCGACGACGAGACCCGAGAAAAATACATCCCCCACGTCGTCGAACCCAGCGCCGGCGTGGACCGCATCTGTCTGGCCCTCCTTTGCGCCGCCTACACCGAAGAGGAAATCGCCCCCGGCGATACCCGTGTTGTCATGAAATTCGCGCCGCGGATCGCCCCCGTCAAAGTCGCCGTCTTCCCCCTGTTGCGCAACAAACCGGCTCTCGTCGAAAAAGCCCGTCGGGTCTTTGAGCTGTTGCAACCCCATTTCACCACTGAATGGGACGACCGCGGCAATATCGGCAAACGCTACCGCTACCAAGACGAACAGGGTACCCCGTGGTGCGTAACTGTGGATTTCGACACCCTCGGCGAAAAAGGCCCTGAACTGGCCGACACCGTGACGTTGCGCGACCGCGACACCATGAAACAGGAACGCATCCCCATCGCCGACCTCGTCCCGCTCATCAGCCAGAAATTGCGCGCCGGGCACTGAACAACGCCTCTGCCACAAGCGCGTCTTCTCAATGAAACCAACTCCGCTCACCCGTGCAGGTGGCCAGAGGAAACAGGCATCCTGTGCCGACAAAAATTGCCCGCACTCACCCTATCCAGCAGTTGCCGGTTCCCTGCCCCGCTGCTACCATACACCGTGAATGAACGAAACCAAACTCCGCCAATTGCTGGCCGATGTCCGTGACCGCCATCTCAGCATCGAGACAGCCGGACGACGCCTCAAATCGTTGGCCATCCACGACCTCAACTTCGCCAAGGTGGACGGCCATCGCTCCCTGCGCAAAGGCTTCCCGGAGGTGATTTACTGCGAAGGAAAAACACCGACGCAGATCGTAAAAATCGCCGACAAAATCCTCCAGCACAATGACAACCTCCTGGCCACCCGGTGCGCCCCCGAAGCCGTTCGCGCCCTGCGCCGCGCCTTCCCAAAAGCCCGTCATCACACGGCGGCGCGCATCGTCACCGTGGTCAAAAAACCGTTGCCCAAACGCCCCGGCGTGATCGCCGTTCTTTGCGCTGGAACGACCGACATCCCCGTGGCCGAAGAAGCCGCCGTGACCGCCGACATCATGGGCAACACCGTCAAACGCTTCTACGACATCGGTGTCGCGGGCCTGCACCGTCTGCTGGCCGTCAACGAGGAACTGCTCGCTGCCAACGTGCTGATCGTCGTCGCCGGCATGGAAGGCGCCCTGCCGAGTGTCGTCGGCGGTCTGGTGGACAAACCCGTGATTGCCGTCCCCACCAGCGTCGGTTACGGCGCCAGTTTCGGCGGCATCGCCGCGTTGCTGGCCATGCTCAACAGTTGCGCCAGCGGCGTGACCGTCGTCAACATCAACAACGGTTTCGGCGCCGGCTACGCCGCCAGCCTCATCAACCAATTAGCGCCAAATGAACACCGATAACACAGAATTCTTGGCATCTGTGCGCATCCGTGTGAATCTGGAGCCGCAATGAAACTCCTCTACCTCGACTGTTTTGCCGGAATCAGCGGCGACATGTTGCTCGGCGCATTGCTTGACCTCGGCGTTTCCGAAGAACATCTCCGATGCGAACTGGCCAAACTACCGTTGTCCGGTTACCGAATCGAAATCCGTCGCGTCACCAAACAACACATCGTCGCCACCAAATTCGATTGCATCGCCGGGCACGGGCACGACCACCGCAGTTACTCCGAGATAGCGGCAATGATTTTCAACAGCGCCTTGCCCGACGGCGTAAAACAACGGGCCACCAACGTCTTTCACGCCCTCGGCGAGGCGGAGGCCAGGATTCACGGCATTCCGCTGGAAAAGGTCCATTTCCACGAGATTGGCGCGGTGGATTCCATTGTGGACATCGTCGGCGTGTGCATCGCGCTGAGAGCGTTGGGCGCCGAAGAGGTACAGGCCGCGTCGCCGCCGCTCGGCGGCGGGTTCGTCGAGACGGCGCACGGAAAATTCCCCATCCCAGCGCCCGCAACATTGGAGTTGCTAAAGGGTATCCCTACCCAATCGTCATCGGAACGTTGCGAGCTTGTCACTCCCACGGGGGCCGCGCTTCTGGTAGAATTCTGCCAGAAGTTCGGGCCGATGCCGGCGATGTCGGTCGAGAAAATCGGTTACGGCGCGGGCGCCCGCGATTTGGAAACGACACCGAATGTGCTGCGGGCCGTACTCGGAAACGTCTCGACGGGCGAGGCGGACATCGTGACCGTGATCGAGGCGAACCTTGACGACATGAATCCACAGTGTCTCGGCGACGTGATGGAGCGGTTACTGGTCAACGGCGCGTTGGATGTGTTTCTGACGCCGGTCCAAATGAAGAAGAACCGGCCGGGAACGTTGCTCACGGTGTTGTGCGCGCCGTCGGAAACGGACCGTCTCGCGGAGTTGGTACTAACGCACACCACGACGTTTGGCGTGCGCATCCACGAGGCACGGCGGCGAAAACTGCACCGCGAGATCGTGACGGTGAACACGTCGTTTGGCCCAATCGAGGTAAAACTCGGGCGGCTGGCCGGTCGGGTGGTCACCCGCTCGCCCGAATACGAATCTTGCAAACGCGCCGCGGCGTTGGCAAATGTCCCGGTGCGGGATGTGTATGCGGCGACCGCGCGCGCCGCGGAGGAGATACGATGATTGACAAGGAACTGTTGGAAATACTGGTTTGTCCAAAGTGCAAGGCCCCGGTAAAGGAAGAAAACGAGAAACTCATCTGCCAGAACCCGACCTGCGGATTGCGCTACCCGATCCGCGACGGCATTCCCGTCATGTTGATTGACGAAGCCGAGTCCCCCCAGGGCAAATGACCGAGCCGACCCTGTCCATCATCGTTCCGGCATGGAACGAGGAAAAATACATTGCCCGGACCCTTGATTCCCTGCGCCGGGCCGTGGCCGTGTACGAAACGGAACGCGACGCCACCGCCGAAATCATCGTGGTGGACAACAACAGCACCGACCGCACCGCCGAGATCGCCCGCAGCAAAGGCGCCCGCGTCGTCTTTGAACCGGTCAACAACATCGGCAAAGCCCGCAACACCGGCGCAAAGGCAGCTCGCGGCAAGTACATTGCGTTTTGCGACGCCGACAACCAGATCACCGAAAACCTCCTCGTCCTCATCCACGACCACCTGGAAGACCCCCGAATCGTCGGCGGAGGCACATGGATCGAACCGGAACGCCGAAACCTGAAAATCAGCTTCTTCTATTTCATCTGGGGCATCTATGTGCGGTGCAGCCGGGTCGGCGTCGGCATGATGCACTGCCGGAAAGCGGACTTTGAATCCTTCGGCGGATTCGACGAGAGCATTTACGCCGCCGAGGACGTGCAACTAGCCTACGACCTCAAAAAACTCGGCAAACCGCGTGAACAAAAGTTCGAGCTGATCAAAAAGGGCTGGATCATCACTTCTACCCGCAAGATTGACCAAACGCCCCTGTGGACGATGCTGGCCAAACTGATCGGCTTCGGATTCGGTCTCCAGAAAAAAATCCGCAGCAAGGACTATTGCGAACACTGGTACGACAAGGCCGCCCGTTAAATTTCTCAGCCCATATACCATAGTTTCTTTGACACCAAGAACTTGCGAATTATTTCTATATTACCCCAAAGCTGAATGGTAGGCATCTGAGTTGTTCTTGCTCTGTTGAAATCCTGTCAGGGTTAGCAATGGTCCGCGTAAGGGTGGAACCACATGAAAGTCCAATTGTCGTTGGCCGGTGCGCAACGCGCCCGCCATCTGGCACAGCGAGCAATGCCCATCTGCTGATGCCACCGAAAAAGCCACCTGCTGATTTTTGCTGGGAGGGAGCAATTTCCGGTACCTTCGGGAATCAGCTTTGCAACAGGTCACGAGCTTGCCCGCTTTTTTCCATGCAACAATATCGCTCTTCGGCCTCGGCTCGCCCGTCGGCAACCGCACCAACAACCCCCAGACGACAACAGGCGTTCTGCCTGTTCTTTCCGAAGCCTACAGCTACGACGCCGTTGACCAGGTGATCGGCGTTGCCTATGCTACCAACGGCATCGTGAACCGCACCGTCAACTACGATTACGATCCCGTCGGCAACCGGCAACAAGTCACCGACAACGAGCAGATCACCGGCTACACGGCAAACCATCTGAACCAATACACCGTCGTTGACGGCAGCACGCTCAGCTACGACGCCAACGGCAACCCCAGCAACGCCGTGGCTGGCGTACTTGGTGACTGGAGCTATACCTACGACGCCCAGAACCGGTTAATTCGCGCCACTGGAGGGCCGTCATCCATCGTGGCCGAGTTCTACTACGACGCCCGGAATCGGTGCGTGAAACGGGTGATCAACGGCGTGACAACGTAC
>Ga0272448_1000087_pt1 | contig 127416 bp, 104 predicted proteins | sample YNPCB0191_FD_202220 | JGI IMG/M metagenome (GOLD analysis project Ga0272448, IMG submission 202220) | Hot spring sediment microbial communities from Yellowstone National Park, WY, United States - YNP-CB-019-1 | ecosystem: Environmental > Aquatic > Thermal springs > Hot (42-90C) > Sediment... | reverse complement strand
CTCCTCAGCGCGCACTCGCACCGACCGCATGGGCGTGCCCTCCAAAAAAGACATCCTCACAAACATCCCGGAGGATACGCCCTCCTTCCTTCCCCCGCAATTTACACAAGAAAGGATACACTACCGTTGCGATGGGGCACTGGCACTTATTGACATCGGCAGGTTACCAGCGTTAGGCTCTTTCCACCTCATGGCACTAATGTGTAGGCAGCGATAACCCCGCGCCAGGAAAGAGAGCACACCGGGTCGGCCAAGCGCACCATAAAGAAAAAGAACAGGAAGAAAACATGCCCCCCACCACCAATACTGGATCTGGCTGGGAAGCTGGTTTCGGACGGGAGATTATCACCCCGCCCCTGGGCACAGTCCTCGCCGGTTATTTCCGGCCACGCCCGAGCATGGGAGTGCTTGACGACCTCCACGTACGAGCGCTGGTTCTCCGCCGTGGCAAGGCGGTAGCTGGCATCTGTTCGCTTGACCTCATCTTCGTCACCAGGGAAATGGTCGGCGCAATTCGACAAGTGCTACGCCGCAGGGGCCTGGACTTCGCCGATAACGTGAACTTCTCCGCGACCCACACGCACACCGGGCCATTCGTCTCCGCGCTGTTCGGCGTGCGGCCGGACCAGCGCTATCTGCGCCGCGTTGTCGCGAAGGCGGCGCTCGCCATTGAGCAGGCCTATGCCAACCTCGCACCCGCCTCACTCCACTATGGCGGGGTGCGCAACAATCCCCTTGCCTTCAATCGCCGCTACATCACGCGCAGCGGGCAGGTGCTGACCAATCCTGGCCGACGCAATCCCGAGGTGGTTCGACCCGAGGGCACGGTTGACCGCGAAATCGGCGTCCTCGCCGTCAAGAGGGCGGGCGAGGTGGAGGGACTCGTCGTCAACATCGTGAACCACACCGACAGCACCGGCGGCGCGCGCGTATCAGCCGATTGGCCGGGCCACCTGGAGAGATTCATCCGTCAGACTATGGGGTGGGATGTGCCGGTGCTGACTCTGGTCGGCTGCGCTGGCAATATCAACCACCTGAATACCAGTCTGCCGCCGGACGCGCCGCGCAGCAACGCCCGCACCATCGGGCTGGCGTATGGGCAAATTGTGTTACGAACACTGCGGCGTCTGCAGGAGTTGCCGCCGGTGCCACTGCGCGCGCACCGTGCGCTGGTTCCGATCCCATTCCGGAAGATACCGCCCGCCGACCTTGCCCAGGCACAGCGGCTCCTGCAGCAGGGCGAGCCGCCCACCGCCGGCTTGCTCGCCAGTGAGCATCTGCGGCACCGCGGCTTGGACTCCCAGCGGTTCTTCGCCGAGCGCCTCCTGCACTTCCACCACCGCGCCGGCGGCAAATCCGCCAGGTTCGAGGTCTCCAGTCTCGAGTTCGGCAGGCAACTCGCCGTCGTTTTCCTGCCTGGCGAGTGCTTTACCGAAATCGGCCTGGCTATCAAGAAGGCCAGTCCCTTCACGCGCACTTTCGTGGCCAGCCTGTCAAACGGAACGTGCGGTTATGTCCCGATGCGCGAGTGCTTTGCCCGCGGTGGTTACGAGACGCTGCCGGTGGAAGGCGGCGGCGTGCGCGAGGACGCGGCGGAGATTCTCATCAATACCGCTGTGCACCTTCTGCACCGTCCGACGCGGTGAGCAAGTGTCATCGCCCGCTCCACAGTGCCGTTCGGTCTGGACGCACGTGTAGTTGTCTTCATGAGAAAACCCGGAGGTTCCCCCTGGGCCTGGCGGACTCGTGCTTCGTCGCGCCTAACTTCTGGGTAAGTGGTTTGCAGGAGCGCCACGACTTCGTCTGCTCGCTCCCCGGAGTGGAGTAACGGGAATCAGCCGCTCGGCGGGAGGCCGCCCCATCGTCGCCGCAGCTTGGGGCGAGCGCGAGCCTATCCAGCGCACCAGCACGAGCCTGTCATCGTCGCCCGATGGCGCTGACGGCAAGTCCTGGGACTTCGCCGCGCCGGCATCGTGTCCTGAAGGTCCAGAGGGAATGCGGAGTTCCTGACCGGGACACGCAGGGCCGTCTCGTTGCCTTCAGTCATCGCGAATGACGCCGAAGCGGTAGCCCTTGCCCTCCAGGACACGCTTGTAGCCGGATTCTTCACCGCGTGAGACGAGGATCGGTCCCTTCTTATCGGAGATGTGGCAGGCCACCACCTCGCCGGCGAAGATGGTGTGATCGCCGGTGCGGAGGGTGCCGCGCACGATGCATTCAAGATTAACGAGCGCCTCGGTGATGAGTGGCGGCCTGATCACTTTCGCCGGCAAAGGCGTCAGCCCGGTCTCCCTGAACTTGTCGGTGTCGCGGCCGGAACGCGTGCCGCAGAAAAGCACTGCGGCGGCCAGGTCCTCGCCTGGCACCGCGAGCACAAACTCGCCACACTCCTCCAGCAGTTTGTGACTGTGCCGCGTCAGCCCGACAGAAATGGCCACCATTGGCGGCACAAACGAGGTGAACATCTTCCAGCCCAACGGGATGATGTCCGCCGGACCCTCCCTGCCCCGGGTCACGGCCAGCACCACCCGCTCCGGGCGATTCCACCGCCGTGTTGCTTCCGCAAAGGATACCTCCCGCAGCATGGCACACTCCTTACCAGAGACTGGCCAATCTGCAACCAGGATATCTTCGTCCAGCAAGCGCGTCCAGCGGCGACGCGTGCAGGACACCCGAAGTTCCCCTTGAAAACCCGTGCTCTGCGGCTTATAATGCGGTTCGATGCGAGTTTAGGAAGTTTCTTCCGTATCCTTGCAGGTTCGTTGAATATGACAGACGCACTGGCGCTTGATGCCTCGGTCTTGGTCCTGAACCGACTCTACGTAGCGGTGCACGTGGTGTCGGCGCGGCGGGCTTTTGCGCTTCTTTGCAAGGACTGCGCCGAGGTAATTGACATCACCGACGAACGGTTTGAAGCCTATGACTTTGAGTCGTGGATAGAGGTCTCGCAACTGCGCGACCGCTGGCCGGCCAGCGACCATGACGACTGGGTGCACACCGTGTCGCTGACAATCCGGGTGCCACGCATCATTCGCCTCCTCGGCTATGATCGATTGCCGCGGCGCGCGGTGCACTTCAACCGCCGCAACCTATTCGCGCGCGACGACAATCGCTGCCAATATTGTGGCCGGCGTTTCCCCACCAGCGAACTGAGCCTTGACCACGTCATCCCGCGCTCCATGGGCGGTGCCACTGTCTGGGAAAATGTGGTGTGCGCCTGCACCGCCTGCAACAAGAAGAAGGGCGGACGAACCCCGCAAGAGGCCAATATGCGGCTCATCCGCCCACCACGTGAGCCAAAGCGCAGCCCCGTGCTCACCCTCAAATTGCGCTCGCCCAAATACCAGTCCTGGAGACACTTCCTCTCCGAGGCTTACTGGTCGGTCCCGCTGAAGTAGAAGCCTTCACACGCTGCTGCACGGCATGCCCCTGCTTTCTTCCAGGGCGATGCGGACACTGTCCATCGTGACTTCGTCCAGCAGATAGACCCAGTCAAAGCCTTCGGCCGGGATACTGGGCAAGGCAACCTGCAACTTGGCGTAATGGGCGGCGATGACCTCCGGCTCCACGACGCGCGCGCGCTGGCGGTTGCGCTTAAGGCAGGTCTCCAGCGGCACATTGAAGACGATAATGGCAGCGGGGCGGCCACACTCGCGCGCCAATTGCTGCAAGTCGCGGCGGGCGCTGCGCTCCAGCGCCGTAGAGTCGGCCACCGTCAGGCGGTTCAGCTCCAGACGGTGGCGGATGATGAAGTGGAAGAGTTCAAAGGCGCGCCCGGAGACCTTCTGATTATGCGCATCATCACAGAGGATGGCGCGGCAGGCATCGCTGGAAACGATCTGTGTGGCGGAGAAATGTCGCGCGGCGAAGGTGCTCTTGCCACAGGCCGCCGGCCCGCATAGCACCACCAAGGCATTAACAGGAATATGCAGCACAATGCCCGCAGGGGAAACCATGCCAAGGCATAATAACACGTCAACGTTGGGCCGTCTACTGCCATCTGTCGGCCAGCCCAACCACCAACACCAGTACGCCCAACCTGCCGCTTCAGCCTCTGCACTTTCTCACGGCTGGCGCTCCTTTCATCGGTGCACTTCCGGTGCCTCTCGGCATCAACTCACCAATACGTCACGTAACAAAAACGGCGACAGAACAATACCGCCAATTCAGACCGCCTTATGGCCGCTCTCTGCCGTATGCGCGGCGCTCTGTCGGGGCGAGAGAAAATTGGGAGTAAGCGCGGGATCTGACCAGAATAGAGATGCGCCGGCCAATCCCACTCGGCCGCTGACTGGTTGGTGAACACCAGCCTTGGCCTACTCTTCCCGACGCTCCATGCGCTGACGAGTGAGCCTCACGGCGAGGGCGCGGAGGTCTTCGCAGAGTTCAGCCATGCTGGCATAGCGGTTGGCGGGATCGGGGGCGGCCATGCGCGCTATGGCCCACGACACCTCCGGTGAGACCGCAGGATTGGCATGAGCTGCCCAGGGAAGTCGGCCTTTCGCGTGCTCGCGCACCACTCGCTCCAGTGGCACGCCGGCGAAGGGTAACTGGCCAGTTACCATGTAAAAAAGGCACAGGCCGAGCGAGTATATGTCGGTGCGTGCGTCGGCCTGGGCCACGTCACGGGCCTGCTCCGGCGAGATAAAGCGGTGGCTGCCCACGGTGGCTTTCGCCTCCCGCAGCCAGCGTTCGTCAACCTCCGGCTGCCGGGCAATTCCTAGGTCGCACAACTTGGCTGTGTCATCGTCGGTAACGAGGATGTTGCTCGGTTTGACATCGCGGTGGATGAGGCCCTCGGCGTGAATGTGGGCGAGGGCGCTGGCGACTTGAAGGGTTATACGAATAGCCCGCGACTCCGGCAGCGCGCCAGCTTCAGCTACAAGGCGGGAGAGCGTTCTGCCCGGCACATACTCCATGGCGAAGTAGTGCCAGCCGTCGGCCTCGCCTACGGCAAGTGCGCTGACGATGTTAGGGTGCCGGATGCGGGCCGCGGCCTGGGCCTCGTAATAGAAGCGTGCAATAACCTGTTCGGTCATGTCGGGCCGCAGTAGTATCTTTAGGGCCACCAGGCGCCAGAGCCGCTCCTGATGCGCCTTGTAAACCACCCCCATGCCGCCGTGGCCGATTTGCGCCAGACAAAGGTATGGGCCGATCCTCAAATTGCCGCAGCGACGTATCAGATGCCGCAGCAGTTGTTCCACGCAACGGCGATGGAGAAGCCCCAACTGGCATACCACTACAGGCAACGCCCGCAGAATGCCCTGATCGGCATAGCCCTGCTGGGCGCCAAGAGCCTCATCCAACTGAGGCCGGGTCAAAGCCCCCTCCGCGAGCGCCTGCCGGTAAAACTCGTGGTCCATCGCCGTCGGGAGTGCCGGCGTCGCCCCGCTCTGTTGGCCTCCTGACAACCCATCCGGCATGAGTGGCCCCCGCGCCACCAACGAGAGGACATTTCACCCTGCCGGGCCCATGCGGCCCGGGTGTGGGACAGATGCAAAGAATAGCAGAGTCGCGCCGCAGAGGCAACGGGGCCGGATTTTTTTGCCTTGAGTTCGCCGAAAATCGCGGTATAATAAGAGGTCTCTGAAGCCCACAAGGAACACCAATGTTTGAATCGCTCCTCAAGAGCCTGGGGCCGATTTTTCAGCGTCTGCGCGGCCACGGCACCATTACCGAGGCCAACACCCGCGAGGCAGTGCGGGATATCCGCACTGCGCTCCTGGAGGCCGACGTCAACTATCAAGTGGTGCGCGACTTCACGCAGCGTGTGCTGGAGCGGGCCCTCGGCCAGGAGGTCACGCGGAGCGTGTCCCCCGGCCAGCAGATCGTCAAGATCTTCTACGACGAACTGGTGAAGTTGATGGGGCCGGTGGATCACTCAATCCCATTCCGGGAGCACGGGGTAACGGCCATCATGCTCGTGGGCTTGCAGGGCAGTGGCAAGACGACGACCGCGGCCAAGTTGGCCAAACGCCTGGTGAGCTTGGGGCGGCGACCGTTGCTGGTGGCTGCCGACGTGCGGCGGCCCGCCGCGGTTGAACAGCTGCGTATCCTCGGCGAGCAGTTACGCGTGCCGGTCTATGCCGAAGCCGAGGGCCGCGCGCCGAAAATCTGTCAGCGGGCAATGCAGTATGCAGCCGAAAACGGGCTGGACGTAGCTATTCTTGACACCGCCGGCCGCCTGCACGTGGACGCTGACCTCATGGCCGAATTGCGCGAGATCGCCGCCGCGGTGCAGCCCCAGCAGACCTACTTCGTGTGCGACGCAATGACCGGCCAGGATGCGGTCAACAGCGCCCGCGAGTTCAATCAGCAACTGCCGCTGGACGGCATCATCCTGACTAAACTGGATGGCGACGCGCGTGGCGGCGCGGCTCTCAGCATCAAGGCGGTCACTGGCAAGCCCATCAAGTTCATCGGTGTCGGCGAGCATCTTGACCGGCTTGAGGATTTTATCCCGGAGCGCATGGCCTCGCGCATCCTTGGCATGGGTGATGTCGTCACGCTCGTGGAAAAGGCTCAGGCCGCCGTTGAGGCAGAAAAGGCGCGTGAACTGGAGCGCAAAATCCGCCACGCCACGCTGACGCTGGAGGATTTTCGCGACCAGTTGCAGCAGGTCAAGCGCATGGGACCGATCAAGGACATCCTCGCTCTCATGCCGGGGATGAGCGACGTGGATCTTTCGGGTGCGGAGGACGAGTTGCCGCGCATTGAGGCTATTATCTGCTCCATGACGCCCGAGGAGCGCGCCGACCCGGATATCATTGACGGCTCACGCCGTCGACGCATCGCCGCGGGCAGCGGCACGGACCCCCGCGATGTTAACCAGCTTCTCAAGCAGTTCCGCCAGATGAAGAAGGTCCTGAAGCAGTTGGCAGGCCGCGGCCTGCCGACCTCGCCGCCAGCGCAGGCCACGGCAGGGGGCGCTGTCGCCCCCAAGTTGCGCCTGTTGCCGCGCGGCAGCATGGGCCACGGCCGTAAGCGACACAAGCGCCACCGTTAGCCGGGCGGACAGGCGCCAGGGTTCTGGGGTTATCCGGTCTGGGAAGGAGCGATTTCCAACTGTGGCCACAGCCATCCGACTGAAACGAATGGGACGCGCGAACGACCCCTGCTTTCGTGTAGTTGTGATTGATTCGCGCAAAAAGCGTGATGGCCGCGAAACAGAGGTCATTGGCTGGTACGACCCCAAGGCCAAGGATGCCAGCAAGCAGGTCATGATTGACCGCGAGCGGGCGCGCCACTGGCTCCAGTGCGGGGCACAGCCAACCGAAACTGTGCGCAATCTATTTCGGCGCCTGGAGATAATCTGAGTCCGGGCGCACACGTGCGGACCATGCGCATTGATATCATCACCATTTTCCCGGAGATGTTCCCAGCGCCGCTGGACACAAGCATACTGCGGCTGGCGCGTGCGCGCGGCATCGTGGAGATTTACACCCACGACCTGCGCGACTACACCACCGACAGGCGCCGCACGGTGGACGACCGCCCCTATGGAGGCGGGCCAGGAATGGTGATGATGGCCGAGCCGGTCTTCCGGGCGGTGGAGGCAATTGAGCGCATGGACGACCGCCAGGCGCTGCGCATTCTCCTGACACCGCAAGGCGAGCGCCTGGATCAGGATCTGGTGCGCGCCCTCGCACGCGAGGAGCGCCTGCTTCTCATCTGCGGACGCTATGAAGGACTGGATGAACGCATCCGCCTAGGGCTCAAGCCTCGCGAGATTTCCATTGGCGATTATGTGCTGAGCGGCGGCGAGTTGCCAGCGCTGGTAATTGTGGATGCGGTGGTGCGACTGTTGCCAGGTGCGGTAGGCGAGCCAGCTTCCGTTGCGGCCGAATCATTCAACGACGGCCTGCTTGACTACCCGCACTACACCCGGCCAGAAGAGTTTCGCGGCATGCGTGTGCCGGAGGTGCTCCTCTCCGGCGACCATGCCCGCATCGCTGCCTGGCGCCTCGCTGAGGCGCGCCGCCGCACTGCTGAACGCCGCCCGGACCTGCTGGAAAAGAGCAAGAAAGGAAGTTCGCCATGACCCATCCCCTTATTGCGCACGTGGAGTCCGCTTATCTGAAGAAGAAGGTACCCCAGTTTGAGGTCGGCGATACCGTTGAGGTGCGCTGCCGTGTCAAGGAGGGCGATAAGGAGCGCATTCAGCCCTTCGTGGGTGTTGTCATCATGCGCAAGGGTCGCGGCGCGACCGCCATGTTCACCGTGCGGCGGCTGGTGCAGGGTGAAGGCGTTGAGCGCACCTTTCCGTTGCACTCCCCGCTAATTGAATCGGTGCGAGTGCGGCGCAGTGGACGGGTGCGGCGCGCGCGCCTCTACTACCTGCGCGAGCGGCTTGGCAAGGCCACGCGCCTCAAGGAACGGATACGGCAGGCAGAGGCTACAGCTGAAGACGCCTCGTCCCAAACCACCCAAACCACTGAGGCCACGCAGCAAACCTGATGGCTGCCTCACGACATCCTGCCGGGGCACAAGGAGAAGAATTGGCAGTGCGCTTCTTGCGCCGCCAAGGCTACCGCATTCTCCAGCGCAACTACCGCTGCCCGGCCGGGGAAATTGACATTGTGGCCGCCGACCGCGATGAGCTTGTCTTCGTGGAAGTGAAGGCGCGCCGCAGCACTGCCTTCGGTCGCCCGGAGGAGGCAGTGACGCCCACCAAGGCGCGCCAGATTCGGCGGGCGGCCCTCTCTTACTGTCATCGTCATGGACTGACAGACCCCCCATGCCGATGCGACGTCGTCGCGATCTCCTTTAGAGAAGATGGGGCGCCGCAGATTGAGCATTTTGTGAACGCATTCCCGCTGCTGGCTTGACATAAGGTGCGCTCTCCCACCTGCGTGCTTCGCTGACGCCACCAAAATGTCTCTAGAGGAACGCTCCTGCCACTTTGACAGCATTTGTACGTGATTATCTCATAATGCCAATAACCACTCACCATCGTTGTTGTATCTACTTCACAAACAAGCTCTTACACTAACCAAAAACCTCATTTTCGCATTCGGTTGGCACAGCATTTGCTATAGGCCAATTGAGTAAACCGACGTCGGTTCAACAGTAGGCAGGTATGAAATTAAGGAGGTGGGACCATGGCTATGACAGGAATGCTGGCCCCTTGGTGGCCTTGGCGCGAAGTGGACCGGCTGTGGCGCACAATGGACGATCTGTTGCGTGAGACTCGCTGGGGGATGCCTTCCTGGGTGCGCGTCAGCGAGTTTCCCCCGGTCAATGTGCACGCAACGCCTGACAACATTGTCGTAAACGTTGAGTTGCCCGGCGTCAAGCCGGAGGATGTGGACCTCAGAGTGACGGCTGACACGCTCACGCTGAAAGCGGAGCGCAAGCCGGAGGCGGCAGGCGATGGGGCGAATTACCATCGGCGCGAGCGTCCGATGGGCCGGTTCATACGCACCATCAACCTGCCTGTGCCCGTGCGAACCGAGGGCGTCACGGCGAAGTATGCCAATGGCATCCTCACAGTGACTCTGCCCAAGGTTGAGGCAGCCAAGCCGCGCAGAATTCCTGTGTCGCAGAGCAAATAACTGACTAATAACCAACCATAAGGAGGAACAACTATGGCCCAGGAACACAAGGTTCCAGTCAGAACAGGCGAAATTCGGGAGGATTACGTGACTCCGTGCGTGGACATCTATGAGACTGCCGATGGATTCGTCCTGCTCACCGACCTCCCGGGCGCGCGTGAAGAGGATGTGGACGTGCGGGTGGACGAGGACATGCTGACGGTAGAGGCGCGGGTCGGCTGCGCCGTTCCGGAAGGCGCCGAGACTGTGCAGCGCGAGTTTGACACCCGTCACTATCGCCGTACGTTCGTCCTCTCCAAGGATGTGGCGCGTGACGGCATCAAAGGCAAGGTTGAGCAGGGTGTGTTGCGGATAGAGTTGCCTAAGGCCCCCGAGGCCAAGGTGCGCAAGATCCCTGTTGTTTCGGGCTGAACATTTGGTCTTTCAGCATGAGAAAGGAGGTGTACCATGGCACTGCTACCGAAAAGGAGAGATAGTTTCGCGTTCCCTGCATGGCGGGAACTTCGCCGCGAGATGGAGGGAATGTTTGACGAGTTCTTCGGCCGTTTCCCCACCCTGGCCGAGGAATTCGGCCTCGGCGTGACCTTCCCGCCCATTGACATCAAGGAAACCGACACCGCTGTGGAGGTGGCCGCGGAAGTCCCTGGCATGCGCCCGGAAGACCTTGACGTCAGCGTTGTCGGGGACGTCCTGACCATCAAGGGCGAGAAGAAGGAGGAGAAGGAAGAGAAGCAAAAGTCCATGTACCGCGTAGAGCGCCGCTACGGTCGCTTTGAGCGGTCCGTCCAACTCCCAGCCGAGGTCAACGTGGACAAGGCCTCCGCTCAGTACAAAGACGGTGTCCTGACCATCTCGCTGCCGAAAAAGGAGCCCAGCCAGTCAAAGGTCCGGAAGATAGAGATCAAGTAAATTCCTGCTAGTCGGACCTTGCGCAATGCCGGAGCTGTCTTCCGTAGGACAGCTCCGGCATTTTTATCGCAATCGGTGTCTCATTTTGAGAAATTCCTGCCACTGCAGCAGCATATCCGCTTTGCCCGTGCTAGGATTATTGCAAAGGGCTATCCACCTCCGGTGGTAACCTGAACCAGAGCCCGCGGGCAGAAAGCGTGATGCACTCGCAGCCAGTGAGTGAGCTTCCCTGAACATGAGCAGAACCCGGCCGGAAGATACACCACGCGACACCCTCCTCATAACGGAACCTAACTCAGCTGATGCCGAAACCATTCGCGCGGCGCTCGGCGGCGACTACTGTCTGCTTTGGGCGCGAAGCGGCTCTGAAGCGCTGAGCATGCTTGATCCGCGGCACCATGCTGCCCTTCTCACCGCCTATAATCTGCCTGACATGTCAGGACTTGACCTGCGCCGCCAGATATCGGCAAAGCACAGGAATCTGCCGGTGATACTTACGTGCAGCGAGCGGGAGGCCACCGCCCTCGCCGCTTGTCTGGGCGACAGCGATCCCGATTACCTCATCAAGTCCCCGGCGGCAATGCGCGCCTGGCCCCAAATCCTGCGCCATGTATTGCGGCGCGCCGACCTCCTCCGGGAGAACCGCTGGCTCACCAAAGTCGTTGAGTCGGTCTCCGATTGCGTCCTGACGACCGACTGTCAGGGTCGCATCCTCAGCACCAACGTCGCGGCCGAACCTGTCTTCGGTTACGCTCCGCCACAACTCCAGCACGAGGCGCTGACACTGCTCTTTCCCCCGGGTCTGCCCGGCAACGACATCTCGCAGATAATCGCCCATGTGACTACCGCGGGCACCTGGCACGGCACGCTCACTGGCCGGCGCAGCGATGGTTCGCCCTTCCCCGTGCAGGTGGCCAGTGTGATGTTGCACAATGAAGACGACGAACCGGCACGCATGGTATTCATTGCCCGCGACGTCACCGAGCACCGCGACCTCCTGGAAAAGTTGCGCCACCTCTCGGTCACCGACGAACTGACCGGTCTCTTCAACTACCGCTTCTTCCGCGAATGTCTCCGATACGAGTTCCGGCGTGCGCGACGATACCAGAAACCCCTCTCCTGCATCATGCTGGACATTGACCACTTCAAGCAGATTAATGACACCTTCGGACATCTGGCCGGTGATCAGACGCTCCAACGCCTTGCCGCCACTATCTCCAGGGCCACACGTGAGGTGGATATATGCGCCCGCTACGGTGGCGACGAATTCGTCATCCTGCTGCCTGAGACGCCCCACGCCGGCGCCATGCAGTGCGCTCTCAATCTCAGGAAAAACATAGAAGAAATACGCCTGCCGCATTCGGAGGTCGGGGTTACCGCCAGCATCGGCGTGGCGACCCTGGACCCCCTGACCGATAGCGAGGAGGAACTGCTGCACCAAGCCGACAAGGCCCTCCTCATGGCCAAGCAACGCGGACGCAACAACATCTGCACCTGGCACGAAATCCAAGAGGGCATGCTCCTTCAGGTCAAGGAGGAAGCGGCAGGCGTGACCAGCCTCCGCGAGAGCCTGCGCCGGCTCAACCACACCGCCAAGGCCGGCACTCTGGAGAGCGCGCGCCCACTCCTGCATGCTGCCACCCGGAAAATCCCGCACGCCCATGGCCACGCCTGCAACGTCAGCGCCCTGGCCACGCGCCTGGCCCTCTATGCCGGCCTGCCGCAGCCGCTGGTTGAGGCCATCCGCTACGCGGGCCTCCTGCACGACATGGGCAACATCGCCATCCGCGGCGACGTCTGGCGCAAGACCGGGCCGCTCACTGAAGAGGAAATGTCCGCCATACGCGAACACCCCATCGTCAGCGAATCCATCGCCAGCGAACTCACCTTCCTGGAGACCGAACTCCCCATCATCCGCCACCATCACGAGCGCTATGACGGCAACGGTTATCCGGACGGTCTTGCCGGTGAGGCCATTCCCATCGGTGCCCGCATCCTTGCTATCGCCGATGCCTTTGATGCCATGACCTCCGACCGGCCCTATCGCAAGGCGATGGCCCCGGATATGGCCCTAGCGGAACTTGAGCGCCACGCGGGCACCCAGTTTGACCCCGCGCTGGTGACCGCCTTTCTCGCCCTCCAGCACGAGACAGCATGTGCCGCCAACGCGGCGAGATAGTAGTGCCGCACCCTTCTCCCGCAGCCGGTGTCCGGGTTCTCAAGGTCACGCGCTGGGGAAACCGTGGTCTGCGGATCACCGAAAGGAGTCCCAACCTCGCCTCCCCCACGCAGCGCCGTTGACACGTGCGCGGAGGCGGTGTTAGACTCCGTCGCGTTGTCATTGGCACCCGGAAGAGGCAGCCTGCATGGCCGAGTCAATCCGCCTAGCCGTCCTCCTGTCTGGCGGCGGGACGACGCTGCAAAATTTTCTGGAACGCATCCGCGCGGGCACGCTTCCTGCGCGGGTCGTCGCGGTCATCAGCAGCCGTGCCGATGCCTACGGCCTAGTGCGCGCCAGGGAGGCCGGCATCCCCACAGCCGTCGTCCCCTCGCGACGCTACCGGAAGGACTGGAACGCCATGAGCCGCGCGATCACCGCCGAACTTGACCGACATCGGCCCGACCTTATCGCCCTCGCCGGCTACATGTGTTTCTACCACATTCCGCCTCACTACGAAGGACGAGTGATGAACATCCACCCGGCGCTTCTGCCCGCCTTTGGCGGCCAAGGCATGTATGGACACACCGTCCACGAGGCGGTGCTCGCCTACGGCTGCAAGGTCAGCGGCTGCACTGTACACTTTGCCGACAATCGTTACGACCACGGCCCCATCATCATTCAGCGGACCTGTCCGGTCTACGACGATGACACGCCGGAGACCCTGCAAAAGCGTGTTTTCGCCGAGGAGTGCGAGGCCTACCCGGAGGCGATCCGACTCTTCGCCGAGGGACGGCTGCGCATTGAAGGCCGGCGGGTGCGGATTCTGCAGCGCTAGCGGAGCAAGAATACTACCACCATTGCGGGAAAGTGCGCCCGCACGATCATTCATTGGCCGCGGGCTGTTCCGGAAGCTGATTATGGCTGTGAAGCGAATCGGCATATTGACGAGCGGGGGCGATGCGCCGGGGATGAACGCGGCGATACGTGCCGCGGTACGCACAGCTGTCGCCCGCGGCGCCACGCCATTCGGCATCCTCCGCGGCTATCGTGGCATGGTGGAGGGACAAGGACGCGAACTCTCTCCGCGCGACGTCTCCAACATCATCCAACGCGGCGGCACCATACTCCTTACCGCGCGCTGTGATGAGTTCCTCACCGAAGCCGGCCGCCAGCGGGCTGTCGCCAACCTACGCCGCTGGCATCTGGACGGTGTCATACTCATCGGCGGCGATGGCACCTTCCGCGGCGGCATTGAACTGGGCAAAATCTGGGATGGGCGCATCGTCGGCGTGCCAGGCACGATTGACAACGACCTCTACGGTACGGATTACACCATCGGCTTCGACACTGCACTGAACACTGCACTGGAGAGCATCGACAAGATCCGCGACACGGCCGAGGCCCATGAACGAGTCTTCATCATTGAGGTCATGGGGCGCCAGTCCGGCTTCATTGCCCTGCATACTGGCATCGCCGGTGGTGCTGAGGAAATCCTCCTGCCAGAAACGCCCACCGATCTGGCGACTGTCGCCCGCGACATCCTCGCCGACCAGGCCAAGGGAAAGCGCAGCAGTATCCTCGTGGTTGCCGAGGGCGAAGAGGAGGGAGGTGGCCGGACCATCGCCCAGAAACTCAAGGAACTGGCCGGAATTGAGACGCGCGTCAGCATCATTGGCCACATCCAACGCGGTGGGTCGCCCACTGCTTTTGACCGCCTCCTCGCCAGCACCCTCGGTGCCTACGCGGTGGATTCGCTCCTCGCCGGAGCCACGGGGGCTATGGTGGGCCTGGTGGGCCGCCAAAGGGTCCTAGTGCCGTTTGCCGAGGCCGTCGGTCAGAAAAAGTCATTAGACCCCTACCTGGTCAGTCTCATCCGTATCCTGGCCACCTAGCCGGCACGCGGCAGGCTTGCGTGAACGGGGTATTGTTTGGTAAATTGCGCGCCGCGATTTCGTCCCCGCCTGGGTGCAGGAGTTTCAAGGAAAGGAGAGCATCAGAATGAAGGCGATTGTGGACAAGGACGCATGCACGGGCTGTGGATTGTGCGCGGATGCTTGCCCGGAGGTGTTTGAGTTGGGCGACGACGTCGCCAGGGTAATTGCCGACCCCGTGCCCGCCGGGGTGGAGGACAAGTGCCGCGAGGCGGCTGAGGGTTGCCCGGTGGAGGCCATTAAACTGGAGGAATGACGCTCGTCCCCAGCGAGAAAAACGTTACGGGGGCGATCCTGCAGAACGCGGGATTGCCCCCTGCCCTTTTTCACCTACGGCGCCCGCACAAGGTGGAGGAGCACCTCCAGGCTCTTGAGCATTTCGGGAATGGAAAGGTACTCGCGCGTCGTGTGCGGCCGGTGCGCGCCAGTGCCCAGGCCGACGCAGCGAATGCCCCGCGCATTGAAGACGTTGGCGTCCAGCCCGCCCGCGCCGACAACGACCTTCGGCTCCAGCCCCGCTTCCCGAATCGCGGCCATCGCCTGCCGCACTAGGGGATCCGACTCATCTACGCGGAAGGCATCGTAGCACCGCGCGCGCCTGATCTCAGACCTGGCGCAGACCACGCCCTCCTCGGTGAGAAGACGCGCCGCAGCACTAGCCTGTTCCACCGCGAGGGTGACCTGATCGGCAAAAAACGCCAGTTTTCCTTCGTTGTGGCTGCGTATTTCCACAAGGAGATGCGCGGCCTCCGGCACTACGTTAACGGCGCTGCCCGCGTTGACGACCCCAACATTGCCGGTGGTCTCCGCGTCAATCTGCCCCTGCGGCATGTGCACAATCGCCTCGGCGGCGACGCGGATGGGGTTGATGGTATCGGCGGGCTTGGTCGCATGGCCACCGCGACCGCGAATAGTGATGTCAAAAGAAATCTTGCTCGGAGCGGCGCGGACGACCTGGCCTGGCTCTGCGCCATCAAGCGCGTAACCACTGCGTGCCGTAAGTGCGGAGCAGTCTAGCGACTTGGCGCCCAAGAGTTCCGCCTCCTCGGCCACCGTGAAGACCAGTTCGAGTGGGCGATGGCTCGCGCCGGTTTCACGCAGGAGGCGGGCCAGTTCGATGAGCACGGCGACCGCGGACTTGTCGTCGGCGCCGAGGATGGTGTCGCCTGACGACCTGACCACGTCGCCATCAACCACCGGCCGAACCGTGCCGGCCAGCGGCACAGTATCCAGGTGCGCGGCGAGAAGGAGCGGCTCCCCCCGCCCGGGAATGACGGCGATGAGGTTACCGCTGTTGCCGCCAATCTTGCGCCCGGCCTCATCCTCCCGCACGTCAACTCCTGCAGCGGTCAGGGCTGCGCGAACATACTCCGCCACCGGCCGCTCCGCAAATGAGGGGCTGGGCAGCACGGCCAGATCAAGGAATGTCTTCAGAAGACGCTCGCGATGGCTCATCGGCGCTCCCAACGCATGTGGAACATACGCGGACCTGCGATATCACTTCCTACCAAGACTTACCCGTGAAGTCAACCGCCGGGCAGCAGTGCCTTGACAGCCTCGCGGGGGCGGAATAATCTCTCGGCGAAGGGGAAAAGGGAGTGGAGTATGGCATGACAAAGGCAGGCCGCAATGTGCCGGTGCGTGCGATTACCCGTGGTCCGGCGCACCACTTCTTCGGCTATTACGACAAGTTTCAGGTGGACGGCACCGGCAGGAAGATGCTGGTCCTGGAAACCGACTTCATGAACCGCCCGCCCCGTGCCGATGACGCCGCCCGCATCGGTGTCGTACACCTTGATCAGGGTGACCATCTGGAACTGGTGGCCGAGACCACCGCCTGGTGCTGGCAACAGTCGTGCATGCTCCAGTGGTTTCCTGGGGAACCGAACCGCAAGATTATCTTCAATGTCCGGCTCGCCGACCACTTCGGTTGCTGTGTCCAGGACCTGGAAACCGGCGAGCGCCGCATCTATGACCGCCCCATCTATACCATCTCTTCGGACGGGCGCTTTGCGCTCTGCCCGAACTTTGCCCGCCTTGCAGTGGAGCGCCCCGGCTATGGCTATGTCGGTATCCCTGACCCCTGGCAGGACGAGCCCGCCCCAGAGGACGACGGCATCTACTACCTGGACCTGAAGACTGGGGCGAGCCGGCTGATCATCTCCCTAGCCCAGATCGTGGACATCGGCCTGCCCCGCGCAGCCCGCCGGTATAAGCACCGCTTCAACCACCTCCTCATCAGCCCCGACGACCGGCGCTTCGTCTTCCTCCATCGCTGGCGGGAGGGCGACGACCAAAAAGTGGGCAAGACGCGCATGTTCACCGCCAATGTTGACGGCACGGGCATCTATTGCCTCAATGACCATGACATGACCTCGCATTTCACCTGGAAGGATGCACACACCGTCCTCGCCTGGGCGACGCGATTCGGCACCGGCGATCACTACTATCTCTTCACCGACCAGACTGATGAGGTCGTCGCGCTCGCGCCCGACAAGTTATTGGTGGATGGGCACATGTCCTACTCGCCGCACGGTGAATGGCTCCTGACGGACACCTACCCCGACAGGGAGCAGCGACGACACCTCCTGCTTTTCCACGAACCCAGTGAAACGCTGGTGGATATCGGTGGCTTCTATTCGCCACCGGCTCTCACTGGTGAGATCCGCTGCGACCTGCACCCGCGTTGGAGCCGCGACGGGCGGCTCGTCACCTTTGATTCCGCGCATGAAGGCTCGCGGCAGGTTTACCTCGCCAACGTGAGCGGCATCGTCAACCCCGAAACATAACCCGGCGCAGTCCTCCACGCAGGTAAGGGGCGTACAAATACAGCCTGATTCCTGCCTTCCTTGACGCCCGCGTACAGCGGCTGATAAAATAATTATGGTAGGAGCAGCCAACGACGAATTACGTGCAGCCAGAGAGTCCACTCTTAGGGGCACAGGTCTGGCTGGGCGCAAGACGCGAAGCGGCACCTACGTTGCACAGCGGGGGTCACCTGAGGAGCAGGATGCTGTGCCAGCCATGAAGTCAGGGTCCGAGGGACGCTACGAACTGCAGGTGGCCGGTGCGTTTGCCGCGGCGCACCGCCTGCGCGGCTATCAGGGTGAGTGCGAGCGGCTTCACGGCCACAACTGGCGCGTGGAGGCAGTCTTTGGCGGCGAGAGCCTGAACGACCTGGGCATGCTCCTGGATTTTCGGGAGGCACGACGGCTGCTGGAGGAGGTCTTGAAACAGTTTGACCACTGTGATCTGAACCAGAAGCCGCCGTTCCACGAGCAGAACCCGACCACGGAAAACCTGGCGCGACTTGTGCATGCGGAATTGAGCCGCCGCACGCCGATCGGTGTGCGTGTGGAAAGCGTAACCGTGTGGGAGTCGGATGACTGCGGCGTGCGCTATCGCCCCTGAGCCTTGGGGGCGCGGGTTTCGCGCTGGCGAGAGCGCAGCCGTGGCCGAAACTGGCGTTGGCGCCTTACGGAACAGGATCATGATGCAGCCGGTTCTCCAAGTGGCGCTGGACTTCGCGGAGATGAAGCGTGCCCTACAACTGGCACAGGAGGCGGTGGCTGGCGGCGCCGATTGGCTGGAGGCGGGCACGCCTCTCATCAAGAGCGAAGGACTGGAAGCGGTGCGGGCACTGCGCGCCGCCTTCCCCGGGCGCACGCTCGTTGCCGATATGAAGATCATGGACGCTGGCCGCGCCGAAATGGAGATGGCCGCCAAGGCGGGCGCCAACATCGTGGTCGTTCTCGGCGTTGCCGCCGACACAACCATTCAAGAATGCATTGAGGCTGGCCGCAACTACGGGGCGCGCGTTGCCGTGGACCTGCTGGGGGTTTCCGACCCGGTGACACGGGCCCAGCAGGTGGAAGAATGGGGCGCGCACTTCGTCATCTACCACACGGGCATTGATGAGCAGATGTCAGGCGCAGCGCGGGCGGAATCCCTGGCAAGGCTGCGCGCCGTTGCGGCCGCGGTGCGCATCCCTGTGGCGGCCGCCGGCGGCATCACCGCGGAAACGGCGACTGATACGATCGCTGCTGGCGCTGCAGTGCTCATCGTCGGTGGGGCGATCATCAAGTCCGCTGACGCTGCCGAGGCCACCCGCCGCATCCGACACGCCATGACCACTGGCGAAAAGATGGCCGGCACGCTCTTTCGCCGCGTCGGGGAGGTGGACATCCGCAGCATCCTGGAAAGCGTCTCCACCCCAAACCTCTCCGACGGCAGCCATCGCTTGCCGGCCATTGTCGGCCTCGTGCCCATATCGCCCGGAACGAAACTTGTCGGCACGGCGCTCACCGTGCGCACGGCTCCTGGCGACTGGGCCAAACCGGTGGAAGCGATTGACGAAGCCCGCCCCGGCGACGTACTGGTGATCGCCGCAGGTGGCTGCCCACCAGCGGTGTGGGGCGAACTGGCCACACACAGCGCTCGACAGCGGGGTCTCGCGGGCGTGGTGATTGACGGCGGCATCCGAGACACGCCGGAGATCCGCAAACTGCATTTTCCCGCCTTCGCGCGGGTTATCTGCTCCCATGCTGGAGAGCCCAAAGGCTGGGGTGAAATCGGCGCCCCCGTGCGCATTGACGGCATCCTCGTGGAGACCGGCGACTGGATACTCGGCGACGACGACGGCCTAGTTGTTCTGCCGCAGCGCCGGGCGGCAGAGATGGCCAACCGTGCCATGGACTGCCTGGAGGCGGAGAACCGCATCCGGCAGGAGATCCAAAGCGGCCAGACCACCTTGGGACGGGTGAAGGAACTCCTGAAATGGGAGAAGAGATAGGGTGGCCGCGGTGAGCAGGAGCCAACAGGAGGCACAATGAGCCTGGTGGACAGCAATCAGTTTCTCATCGTCGGCGAGCGCATCAACGCCAGCCGCAAGCACATTCGCCAGGCGGTGCAGGAACGCGATGCCGAATTTGTGCGGCGCGAGGCGAAGCGGCAGGCGGCGGCGGGGGCGCACTACATAGATGTCAATGCCGGTGCCGATCCACGCCGAGAGGCCGATGATCTCAAGTGGCTGGTAGAGACGGTGCAGTCGGCCGTGGCCCTGCCACTCTGCCTGGACAGCCCCAGCGCCCGTGCCATCAAGGGGGTGCTGCCGTTGGTGGAAAAAACGCCGATGATAAACAGCATCACCGCCGAGCCGGAACGTCTGCGGAACTTCCTCCCGCTGGTGCAGGAGACAGGTGGACCGGTGGTGGGCCTGTGCATGACCGAGAAGGGCATGCCGTGTGGGGTGGCCGACCGGATGACAGCAGTGGAGCAGATGTGCGCGGCACTGGAGCAAGCTGGCATTGCCCGCACGAGGGTTCATTTTGACCCCTGCTTGGCACCGGTGGCGACCTCGGCGGAAGAGGCACTGGCGGCGCTGGAGGCGGTGCGGCGCATCCATCGGGACTTCACCGGCGCGCATACCACCTGCGGGCTGAGCAATATCTCCTTCGGCCTGCCGCAACGCAACCTCCTCAACCGCACCTGGCTGGCATTGCTGATGGGGGCCGGGCTTGACGGCGCTATCCTTGACCCAACGGAGCCACATATGATGGCGACGATCATCGCCGGCCTGGCTTTGCTGGGCCGCGACAGTTTCTGCATGAATTACATCCAGGCGGAGCGCGCGGGTGCCCTGGGCGAGCCGCGTCCTCCGGTTGGACGCGCGCCGCAGGGCGGCCGCCCTCGCCGATAGTCGGGGAAGGTGCAACCGCATGAAGTGCGAAGAATGTGGTGAGCGGGAAGCCACGGTCCATTTCACCGAGATCGTAGAAAACGAGAAGCGCGAGATGCATCTCTGCGAGGAATGTGCGCGCGGCAAGTCGGTGCCCCTGCATAAGGCGATTTCGCTAACTGACCTGCTCGCCCACCTTCTCAAGCAGGTTACCGCCAAGGAACTGGGCGAGTTGGCCGGTATCAACTGCCCGAGTTGCGGGATCAGTTATGCCGAGTTCCGCGCCTCAGGTCGGCTTGGGTGTCCCCACGATTACCTTATCTTCCGCAAGCCGCTGACGGAACTCCTGGAGAAGATTCAGCATGACGTGCGGCACGTGGGCAAGGTGCCGCCTGAGGCGGGCCGCGACCTGGCGCGGCAGAATGAACTGGTGCGCCTGCGCCGTGAACTGGAACGCGCCGCCCAGCGCGAGGAATACGAGGTGGCGGCGAAATTGCGCGATCGCATTGTTGAACTGACGAGGAGCCTCCGTGAAGGTCGCTGAACTGGTCCAAGGTGTCGGCGCCTGGCTCAATGGCGCGGGGAGTGATGCTGATATCGTCATCAGCAGCAGGGTGCGCATTGCCCGCAATGTGGGCGGCTTCCCGTTTCTCACCCGTGCCAGCAGCGCCCAGCGCCAGGAATTGGAACGTCTGCTGTCCCGCACCATCACCTCCGCCCCTTTCGCCGCCGACATGACCTATATCCGCCTTGACACCGCCTCCAAGCTGGACGCGCTCACGCTCGTTGAGCGCCACCTGATCAGCCGCGAGTTGGCTACAGGCGAGGGCGAACGCGGCGTTGCCTTCAGCCGCGACGAGACTCTCAGCATCATGGTCAACGAGGAGGACCACCTGCGCCTCCAGAGCATTCAGCCCGGTCTGGAGCCGGAGCGGGCCTGGGAGGCAGTGGACCGGGTAGAGGAGACACTGGGGCGCGAACTGCGCTTCGCCTTTGAGCCCGATTTCGGCTATCTGACCGCCTGCCCCACCAACGTTGGCACCGGACTGCGCGCTTCGGTCATGCTCCACCTGCCGGCGCTGGCAATGTCGCGCCACCTGGAAAAGGTCTTCAACGCCATGGCCAAACTGGATATGGTGGTGCGCGGGCTCTACGGCGAAGGCACCGAGGCGCTCGGCGACATCTACCAGATTTCCAACCAGAAGACCCTGGGCAAACCGGAGACGGAGATCATCATTAACTTGAAGAGCATCTCCCCCCAGATCGTCAGTTACGAGCGCAAGGTGCGGGAGGCGATGCTCCAGGAAAGCCGGCGCCAACTGGAGGACCAGGTCTTTCGCGCCGCAGGCATCCTGCGCGGCGCGCGCCTGATCTCTTCCGAGGAGGCGCTCCACCTCCTCTCGCGGTTGCGACTCGGCGTGAATTTGGGTATCATAAAGGATGTAGATATTGGGACACTCAACCGGCTGCTGATACTCATGCGGCCGGCGCACGTGCAACAGATGGTTGGCCGCGAACTGGATAAAGAGGAACGTGACGCCGTTCGCGCCGACTTTCTGCGCCAGCAACTTGGCGGCCTCTGATTGCCGCCGGGGGGATTGCCAAGATGTTTTACGACCGATTCACTGACCGTGCCCGCAAGGTGATGGGCTACGCCCGCCAGGAAGCGCAGCGCTTCAACCACGAATACATCGGCACCGAGCACATCCTGCTGGGTCTGGTCAAGGAAGGCAGCGGCGTTGCTGCCAATGTCCTGCATAACCTGGATGTAGACTTGAAGAAGATCCGGCTGGAAGTGGAGAAACTGGTGCAGAGCGGGCCGGAACTGGTAACGAAGGGCAACCTGCCCTTCACCCCGCGCGCCAAGAAGGTCCTGGAATATTCGCTGGAGGAGGCACGCAACCTCGGCCACAACTATATCGGCACTGAACACCTTCTCCTCGGCCTCCTGCGCGAACACGAGGGCGTGGCCGCCCACGTCCTCATGAACCTCGGCCTCAAACTTGAGGATGTCCGCCAGGAGGTTCTCAACCTGCTCGGCGCCGAGGGCGAAACCGGCGAAGAGGGCGAGGTCAAGACTGAGAAGAAGACCAAGTCTAAGACACCGGCGCTGGACTCCTTTGGCCGCGACCTCACCGACCTGGCTCGTGAGGGCAAACTTGATCCGGTGATCGGCCGCAAGGACGAAATTGACCGGGTCATCACCGTTCTCAGCCGCCGCACCAAGAACAACCCCGTCCTCATCGGCGAGGCCGGTGTGGGCAAGACCGCCATCGTTGAGGGCCTGGCCCAAAAGATTGTCGCCAACGACGTGCCCGAACTCCTGCGCAACCGACGCATCGTCTCCCTGGACCTGGCGCTCATGGTGGCCGGCACGAAATACCGCGGCCAGTTTGAGGAACGCATCAAGGCGGTGCTCGCCGAGGTGCGCCGCGCTGGCGACGTGATCCTCTTCGTAGATGAGTTGCACACCATCGTCGGCGCGGGCGGGGCGGAGGGCGCCATTGACGCCTCCAACGTCCTCAAGCCTTCCCTCTCCCGCGGCGAAATCCAGTGCATCGGCGCCACGACCCTTGATGAATACCGCAAGTATATAGAGAAGGATGCCGCGCTGGAGCGTCGCTTCCAGACCATCCTGGTGGAGCCGCCGAGCAAGCAGGTGACCATTGATATCCTCAAGGGCCTGCGCGACCGCTACGAGGCCCACCACCGCGTCCGCATCACTGACCGCGCCATTGATGCGGCGGTGGACCTCTCCAGCCGCTACATCAGCGGTCGCTTCCTGCCCGATAAGGCCATAGACGTGATTGATGAGGCCGGAGCGCGGGTGCGGCTGCGCATCACCAAGAGCGCGCCGAACCTGCGCGAACTGGACGAGGAGATCGCCCGCCTGGAGCGCGAGAAGGATGAGGCGGTAACACGGCAGGAGTTTGAGCGCGCCGCCAGTGTCCGCGACCGTGCCGAGCAACTCAAGAAGCGCCGCGCCGAGATTGAGCGCGAGTGGCGGGCCAGCATCCAGGAGGCGGAGGGCGTCGTGGACGAAGAGGTCGTCGCCGAGGTCGTCAGCAAGATGACTGGCATCCCGCTGACCCGCATCGAGAGCAAGGAGGCGGAGCGTCTCCTGAAGATGGAGGAAGAGTTGCACAAGATGGTGGTCAGCCAGGACGAGGCCATCCGGGCGGTGGCCCGTTCGGTGCGCCGCTCGCGTGCCGGGCTGCAGAACCCCAACAAGCCCGTAGGCAGTTTCATCTTCCTCGGCCCCACCGGCGTCGGCAAAACCCTGCTGGCGCGGGCCCTCGCTAAGTTCATGTTCGGCACCGAGGACGCCCTCGTCCAGATTGACATGTCCGAATACATGGAGAAACACAACGTCTCGCGCCTGGTCGGCGCTCCCCCGGGTTACGTCGGCTACGAGGAGGGCGGGCAACTCACCGAGAAGATCCGCCGCCAACCCTACTCGGTGGTCCTGCTGGACGAAATAGAGAAGGCCCATTCCGATGTCTTCAACATGCTCCTGCAGATCATGGAGGAGGGTCGCCTGACCGACAGTTTCGGCCGCCACGTGGACTTCCGCAACACTATCCTCATCATGACCTCAAACATCGCCGCCGAGACCATCAAGAATCAAGCTGGGCTCGGCTTCCGGCGGGCTACCGAGGAACAGACGTACGAGACCATGAAAAAGGCCCTGATGGAGGAGGTTGAGCGGCACTTTCGGCCGGAGTTCCTCAATCGCCTTGATGATGTGATCGTCTTCCGGCCCTTGAGCAAGGAAGACCTACGCACCATCGTGGACTATGAGTTTGCGCGCGTGCGCGACCGCGCCAAGGGGCGTGGCCTGGACCTCACGCTCTCGCCGGAGGCTAAGGAATATCTGATGGAGAAGGGCTACAGCCCCGACTTTGGCGCACGCCCCCTGCGCCGGCTCATTGAGCGTGAGATAGAGGACCCGCTGGCCGAGCAAATCCTTGCGGGCCGGTTCAGCGGCGTCACGGCCCTGGTGGTGCGCCTGGTGGCGGGCAAACTCACATTTGAGCCCGCCCCCGCCGAATCTCCAACACCGGCGGTCTCCACCACAGAAAAATAGTGCACTGACTCACCTGAGTCGCCACACAGCGTAGAGACGAAGCGGGGCCGGTTGCCGGCGCTGTTGCCTTGGGGGTGAACCGCATCTCTTGCCAGCCGCGAGACCGGTCAAAAAGTTGCCTGCCAAAGATCGTGTTTATCCCTGCACCCTCACCCGTGGCGTCACCACCGCCGCCAGATTTGCACTATTATCACTCGAAGGCCTACTCAGCGACCGGACTACGTCGTAAAGACACATGCAGGGGTTGTCGTACGCGCCCGCTAAACCACTTTCGGCAGGATAGCTACCATTGACCGCTGCGGCACTTGTCGGTAATATAAACATCCCTTCACGCACCGATGCTGGCAAAGCATCTTGGCGGTGCGAGAGTAAACACAAATATTTGCTCCATGCGGAGGTCTGTCCCATGAAGTCCCCCTATCGGCTTGTGGCCTTAGTAACAATGGCATTCCTGGTCCTGGAATGCAGTGCGCTTGCGGCCGAGGCACCGGAAAAGACGGCGGTTGCAGCCGATGCGCATAAGTTGCCCACGACGGCTCCCACGCCGGCCGGACCGCCCTCCCCAGGCGAAGCCGAGAAACCTGCCGCTCCCAAGGAAATCAAGGTCGGCCTCTACGTACTCAATCTGGGTAAACTGGACGTCAGCACCGGCGCGTTCACTGCCGATTTCTACCTCTCGCTCTATTGCGACGACGGCGTGCCCGACCTCACCTTTGAGTTCCAGAACGGCCGCGCTGCCACTGTGGACAAACTGGTGGACAAGCCCAACGAGAAGACCTATCGCATCTCCGCCAACCTGAGCACCAAGATTGACCTGCGGCGCTTCCCCTTTGACGCCCAGAAGATGCAGATCATGATTGAGGACAAGCGGGAGACCATTGACCGGCTGAAGTATGTGCCCTACCTGAAGGAGACCGGCATTGATCCCGCCATCGTCTTCCCTGGCTGGAACATCACCGGCTGGGAGGCAGAGGTGCGCGAGCACGAATATTCGGTCTATGGCGAAACCTACTCGCAATACATCTTCACAGTTGACATCGAGCGCATCAAGTTCAACTCGTTTCTCAAGACCTTCCTGCCACCTATCTTCATGATGCTGATCGTCATGACCACCTTCATCCTCAATCCGGAACAGGTAAATACGCGGCTGGCGACCATCAGTTCCTCACTCGTCGCCTCGGTGATGTTTCACGTCTCCATCTCCAACCAGATTCCGCCAGTCGGATATCTCACCTTCGCTGACAAGTTCATGCTCCTGACCTACCTCATCCTGCTGAGCACCTTCTTCCTGACCCTGCGCGTGTTCGTGCTTCAGGGCCGCCAGGAGGCAGAGCGGGCGAAGAAACTCAACCGCCTCGCCGAACGCCTGGTTTTCATTGGCCTGCCCTCACTCTACGTGTTGCTTTTCCTCTTCGTGCGGTGAGGTGGCCGTAATTGGGGCAGTGCTCCCTCAGTGTGCCGCGGTGGAAGCGGCGCCGGCCATCGCCACTCAATAGCGCTCAGCCAGGTCGCGGGCAATCTCCGTCCACCGCGTGAAGCGTTCGGGATGATTCTCGCAGGTATGAGTGTCCTTGAGAATCATTTCTACAACACACCCACGTGTGACTTCCAGCGTATGCTGGATATACCTGCGCACCCTGCGGGCATCAAAACGCCCGACCAGATAACCGGGATGCGGCTTCCAGGAAAAGATATAGTTCCCCTGCAACTTAGCGGCGCAGGCGTCAACGTCGGCAAAGGGCGAAATGGAAATGCGCCGCAGGCGCGGGATGGTGAAGACATAGTCCAGCTTGTGGGTAAGGTCCTCACAGCAGCCGTAGCCGTTGAGCCCGAACGGCGTCAGGAGTCGCCGCTCATACTGAAGGATGAACTCCTCGTGCATCTCCGGCGAGACTAGCGCCATCTCCTGTGCCTCGGCCGAAGCCCACATGTCGCAGGGACGGATCCGCTGCGGGTCATAGTCGGGCTGGGGCAACTCATCGGTGTAGCCCACGCCACCGGAGGAATGGTAGGTGCCGTCGTTATTGAGATCCAGAAGATTCTGCTCCTCGTATTGCCGCACCATGCGGCGATAGCCCTCCTCAAAGAAGGCCATGGCCTCATGGAGCATCTGCGGATTCTCGTACATGTCAAGCATAACCTGATCCAGCCCGCGCAGCGCGGTGTAGGTGTTCATGATGTGAAAACTGATGTGGCGGACGCCGCGCAGGCGCACGCGGAGGATGTCGCCGAAGAGTTCCTGTGCTTCTTCCAGGCGCTGATGTGTCGCCGTCGCATCATAGGTGACCTCGGGATACCGCAATTTCTTGAGATCGGTCGCAGTGTGGATGACGGGGTCAAATTTGCGCGCCCCGCGCGGGTCGGGACTCGGAATCCACTTTGGCTCCAGGCCCCAGCCGCTGTTGCGGATGACTTTGCCGACGTTCCACTCCGCCTCTATGACCGTGTCGTCGCGGAAATGTTCCACGTAGTAGAGCCGCCGGCGCAATTCGGCCTCCATTTCCCGCGCCCGCTTGCCTGCACACTGGAGCACCGACTGCGGCAGCAGTTCTGCCCAAGCACCCTCCGGGAAGACGAGGATCATCGGCCGCACGCGCCGCAGGGCATTGTGCTGTTTCCACATGTTGCGGCGTTCAGCCATGATTGGCTGCGCCGCGGCCTCCGCCACCCGCTGCGCCAGGTCGCGCAGAATTCGTCTATCGCCAGGCTCAATAACTGCCTCCCTCATCTCTTCAGCGCTCCACCGTGAACGTGATGTCACCGCTGCGGCTCCCCGGATCGCGCGGCGCACCGCCACCGTCGGTGCCATCCTCGCCAACGCTGTAGATGACGTAACCGGTCTTGCGCCGGCGATAACGCAGCGGCGCGCCATCATACGGATCGGCAACCGCCACCGGCAGATATTCCGGAACCAGGTCGGCCAGAGTCGCGGGCAGGGAACCGCGGGCGGCGCAGTGGCGTTCCACGGCCAGCGCCACCCGTGCGGCGCGCAGCCGCGCCAGGAGACGCAGGTCACGCTGAAGGGCATGCGCCACCGGCAACGCAAACCAGCGCGCCACAACGCAAACACGCGGCAGCGCCTCCGCCCGCTGCAACGCGGCATTACTCATTGCCACCCGCTGCGGGAAGGGCGCCTCAGCTGCCTCCAGGCAGGCACGCATCACCGCCAGAAAGGCCAGCCGTTCGCGTGCCAACGCCCCGCCAGCGCGATAGAGCGCCGGCCAGAGGAGCACCTTGCCGGACTGGTCAACGAGGGGATAATTCTGCGGCGCCATCAGCATCAGCCCACAACAACGTTCACCGATGACGGCCCGTCTCATCTGGTCGTGATCTTCGGATTCCAGCCGTCGGTCCAGCGCGGTGAGGTCGGCTTCGGACAAGACCATCTCGCCAAGTAGCCGTTCAAGGCTGTCAAGGGCGGCCTCCTCGCCGGAGATGCGCGCCAACTGCGAGAAAAGCAGCGGCTCCCGGCGCAGCGAACGCGCCAAGGCCAAGATGGCACCGATGGCTCGCACAGCCGATGTCCCATCCCCCGCCAGCATGTGCTGGCGCGCCTCTATCGCCAGCAGCCGCACTCCCTGGCGCACACGGGTCAGATGCGTCACATCCGCCGCGAAGCCGCTGGCCAGGTCCAGCGGATAGCGGCACTCGCCCTCGGCTGCCGCGGCCCGGTGAAGCAACGCCAGCGCCCGTGCGTTTTCGGCCAAATCCCCCTCAGTGACCAGATATCGCAGGTCATCGCGAAATGCCCCCCAGGTGCGGGGTGTTTCAAGATCACCCAGCGTGCGGTCGTAGTATCCCTTTGCCGCGAGCGCTGGCGTGTAGGCAGCAAACGCCTCCAGGTAGAGGTTAGCCGCGTTCGCGCCCGACGGCGGCAGGTAAACTGCCGCCAGTTGGGGCAGCGAGTCCGGCAAGCCGGCGCGGCGGTCCTGCGCCAACTCGGCGTGAAGACGCCAGGCGAGGACGCCGCGGTATACCGCGAGCGCCAGCCCCAACACGACAAGCACGACTAGCAGCATCAGGGCAGCTCCCCGCACCGTGCGCTTTCGGCGAGCATTCATTGGTCAACAACGCCCATGATCCGCTGCAGGCGATCTCCGCCGGTGGCGATGAGGTCCCTGCCGTCAAAGAGGAAGCGGATGTTACCTCCGTCAATCCGGCACACGGGCTGCACCTGCAAATCCTGGGGATTGATCCGGAGGACCACCGGATGGCCATCCTCGCTAAGCTGCGCCAACGTCCAGACTTGCCCGTCGGGACCCACGGCAAAATCATATCCCTTGGCCGGCACGCCCGTCGTCCCCGGTTTGCCGTGGATCACCCCGCGATATTTCCTGGTCAACTCGACCTTATCGCTCTGGAGATTGAAGCGGTAGAGAACGGTTTCTTTCTGCTCTTCAAGACAGGCAGCTCCCACGAGGGTGGATGGTCCCACCATCGCAATCCCAGAAAGCGACCTGACCCGCGGCAGCGGCGTCACGGACTTCCCGAGACGTTTCTGCCTCAGGTCAAAGAAGAACAGCTTTGCGTCCGCCGGACGGGGGGTGTCCACCTGCGGGTTATCCTCTACGTAGGTGCTGACGGCCAGAGTCTCCCTGTCCGGCGACAGACACATCCAACTCATCTGGTAATGATCCAGAGCACGACCGGTGTCAATGATGCCGCGCCGGCTGAAGTCCTGCGGATCAAACCAGCAGATATCAAAGCCAAAAAAGTAACGGTGCCGGCGGACGCAGAGATAGACGAGGTTGTCAGCGCCAACGTCCATGGCCACCACCGTGTGCGCCCCCTTCGCCAAGTGGTAGAAGTAGTGCACGAGACGAGGGTTGGCCTCCGGATTGTTGAAGGCCACGCCCTGGCGCCCAGGAAAATCCGCCGTCTGCGTGATGGGCTTGTCGGGGTCAAAGGCCATGACTATCCCGGAGGCGTAGCCCCCCGCAAAGACCGTGCTGCCGACGGCAGCAAGGGCATAGATGCTGTTGTGATAGGCATCCGTCCGACTGGGCACCTGGAGCGCCTTCTGCGTTCTCGGATCCCAGACGGTAAGCGGCGAGTATTTTTCCCCGGAATAGGCCAGGCGCCCGTCCGCCAACCGGACTACGCGGTTCAGTGCGTGCGCGGCCAGTGGAAGCGGGAAGGCGATCTCGCGCCAGACGGTGGCCGTCTCCCCTGGCTTCTGATAGATGAACGTGATTTCGCCCTTGCCCGCCCAGGTGGGGCTTTCGTCGCGGAAGCATCGCGGCGGCGCTCCCTTGCGCGGCGGGCGAGTTATTTCGTCGATCCGACTGATGAGGGCCGCATTCATCCTGACCGCCTCGTCTAAGCTGCCGACCTGGTGCAATTCGCCCTTGTGCACCCAGTAGTAGGCCTTGGGGGCGTTGTTGTCGCCAGTGTTAGCCTCAGTCCAGATCGTCCCCCTTCGGTCAAGGGCGAGGATTCCCTCCACCGGCACCTGCAGGAGCTCCTTCTGCTCCCTGGTCCTGCGGTTGATGGCGATCAGGTGCCAGGGGTCGGTGCCCCGCACGGCGGCGTAGATATAGTCCGCCTCAATGAAAATGTAGTACACCTTCGTGCTGCGTGGCGAACCTACGCTGCCGTAATAGGTATAGGTTCCGGTCGCGGGGTCGTAGAGCGCCACCTCCGGAGGATCGCCGCCCAGCGCCAAGACGCCATCCGGGCCGACCGCCATCGAGCGCAGGAGCCCATTCTGCTTGAACGGCGACTCCCGGTCGTGCAGGGTGCGCGTCGCGGGATCAAGTTCCACCAGCCGCCCCGGCAGCACGACGTTGTTCATTCCCAGGTAGAGCCTGCCCTTCGCCCAGACGCAGGCGTATTGTTCCCAACCCGGCACCGATCCCAATTCCTTTATGGTGCCCGCGTCAACGTCTATCAGCGCAAAGTGCGTCAGGCGCTCGTCCTTCCCCCCTTTCTTGAAGGGTATCAGATGCATCCAGTGCGAGTTGTGCGGGTCCTGGTAAAGGGCCATCTCCATGAAGGGCGGATAGAAGGCCAGCCAGGCACGTGAGGAGCCGGCGCCAAACTGTGCCACCTTGACATCCCTGAGCGTTCCCGAAATGGTCTCGGCCGGCAGGCGCAATAGCGTTTCCAGGCTGGCACCGCCGGAATCCTGTGCCCCGCCGACGGCCGCCACCAGCATCAGCAAAAATACAATCACTCCGGCAAAACCCCACCGGCGCCAACAGTGCCCCCCCAGGGACATTCCAGCCACGGCTGCCATTATGCAACACTCCTATCTCACCGCTGGGTTACGCGCGCACTCGGACACAAACCACCCCTGATAATACGGCATATCTTCACGCACTACCAGAGCGCGCTCACTCGGCAGGCGAGCCAGCCAACGGGTGGAGCAATCAGGGATACCTCGGGGCGGCGGTGCCCGTCGGCTTGGCGCTGGCGCGGGCGGCGGCGCGGCGCGGTGCGGGCACCACGCGGCCACTCCGATAGACGAGTTGACGCAGCCGCCACCAGCCACGCGCGGGCATGAGCACTGCCTGTTGCAGGTTGGAGTAGGTGCTGCTCGCCACCAGGCGCACCACCGACCAGGTAGCCTGGGCACGCGGTTCACGCATGGCCACCACCCAGCCGAGCGACGCCAGCCGCAGCGCCGCCGAGACAAGGAACAACACGCCATGATAGGTCAACGGCCAGCCCAACAGTGTGCCCCTCCACCCCTCCAGCGCGTGGGCGACGGCCCCGCCAAAGAGGCCGCTCAATGTCCCGGCAATCGCGACGACCACGCTGGTGATGGCGACGTAGGCGCTGCCCAGGCCACGTCCCTGCTTCGATTCTGACATGCCCAGCAGAAAGTTCAGGTTCGCCAGTTCCACCCCCGGCCACGCCCACGTCGCCAAGAGGACAGTGATGTAGCCCACCCACCAGTTGGTCTTGGTGACGAAAATCCAGCCGACGGCCCCGTGCACGATGAGAAAGCCGGCCACCAGAAGCACGGGCCTGCGCCCCACGCGGTCCATTACTCGACCCCAGAATGGATAACTCAGCATTGCCACCAGCAGCGGGATGACCACGAGAAGCAGATTGGCATGGGTGTTGCTGAAACCCACCACATCAAAGACGTAGAGCCACACGAACTGCCCGATGAAACCAATGGCGAAGATGAGCGTGGCGTTGAAGCCCAAGTACAGACGAAACTCGCGGTTGGCCAGCGGCTGGCGCAGCAGCGTCCAGAGGCGCAATCCCGGGTGAGGGTGGTGCGGCCGCGGGTCGGGCACGGGCACCAGGCAGACGAAATCCAGCACCCCGCTGACTGCGGCCACAGCAAAAGCAAAACTGATAGTCCGCAAGAGTGCCCGGTCGCCCAACGCACCCGAGAGGTCGAGCGAATAGCCGGTCAGGAGCGTTACCACCACCCCGGCCACCTGCCCCACCTGCGCACGACGAGACAAGTAGCGCCCGCGAATGCGGCGCGGGATGATGTCAGCAAACCAGGCAAGAACCGCCGGAGTGGCCACCTGCGCGGCCAGGGCCGAGAGTCCAAGGACGCCGAGGAGCGCCCCCCAGGCTGATTCCTGCGGCACCAGCCAGGGAATCGCCGCCACCACCAGCCACAGCGCGCGGTGGATCACCCCCGCCCAGAGAAAGAGCAACTTGCGGTACCCATACCGCTCAATGAAGAAACTGGCCGGCAATTGCGCCAGTGCGGTGAGATATGGCACCGCCGCCATCAGGCCGAAGCCGAACTCCGGCATGTGCAGCAGTTTGGCGTAGCGCGTCTGCGTCGCGCCGGTGGTGATGTACATCCACGCCGCGCCAAAGAGCCAGGCAATGGTCACCATCCGCAGCGACGAGCGCAACGAATCGGGCCAACCATTCAGCGGAGACGAACTTGCACCTTTATCAGTTTGCCCCGACGACGCAGGCACGAAGAGGTATCCTCACGCGGACGGATTATCACAAAGGAAAACGGCACCCCGACGAGCACTAGAGGGGTTATTCTAATCCAATTGGCCGAGCGAGTAAAGCACCGCCATCGCCCACCGCAAGCAATAATCGCGCACAGGTCTGCGGTTACGCTCTGCCGCGCCACTTGACAACCACCCGCCCCCCGGCGATGATGAGTGCCGCGACTTGCCGGCCGGCGCCGCGGGTTATCGGCAATGGTGCGACCGCGCCCCCGCCGGGAAGGAAACCATCCCTGCAAAGGAGCCATCCGATGAAGCACCTGTTCGCAGCGCTCCTGGCGGTCCTCGTTGGTATCGCGCTCGCCACGCTCGTGCGCGCGGGAGAACCCGCCGCCAAGGAGCCGGAGTTTGACCTCTCCCGCAGCCTGCTGAAGAATCCGACGCTCGTAGCAGGCCAGCCCGATGCCCATGGCGTGCCCCAGGGTTGGGGCGCGACGGTGGACTGGAAAAAAGACCAATTGAGCACACTCAGGATTGAAAAGGACGATCAGGTCCTGTTCCAGGGCAGACCATCCACGCGCGTCACCTTCGGGCCGATGGAAAAGCCGACCTGGTGGCAACTGATGCAGAATATCCGCTGGACCGAGCACGACCTGCGCGGCAAGAAGGTGCGCCTCACCTACCACATCCGCCGCGATCAGCCCTACCCGGAAGGCGAGCGGCGGGACTTCATCTGCGTCGGCCGTCTGCCCAAGGAAGACCCCAAGACGCGCGAGCGTGTCTATGCGCGCCCCGTCGCCTTCCAGGTGGCCCAAGTCACCGAACCGGGCGACTGGCAGCGCGTGGTCGTGGAGGGCAAGGTGGACGACGAGGCGTCCTTCTTCAATTTCACCGTTCAGAACGACGGCCGCCAATCCCGCTTCTGGCTCTCCGGCTTTCTCCTGGAAGTGATAGAGTAGCAACAACAAGGAGGCAAGAGTCCCAAAATGCCGCCACTTGCCAGGTACACCGCACAGATGACCAGCAAATGGGCGAGGAGGCCCGTCCTGATGTGCTGTGGTCGCGCATTCGCCGCCATCTTGGTTGCTAATCTCTTGCTCGCGACGGCCAACGCACAGACGATCCCGGTAGAGCGCACCTTCATTCCGGCCTGGCGGAGCGCTGGCTACGGCGGCCTCATCCCTAATCGCGTCGGCGTTTCCGTAAAGCAATTCGGCGCGGCAGGCGACGGCGTCGCCGACGATACGCAGGCCATCCGCGATGCCATCAACTGGGTGGCCGCGAAGCCCGGCGTCGGCATGGTGTATTTCCCGGCCGGGGTCTATCGCGTAACCGCGACACTCACCCTGCCCGACGGCATCACCCTGCGCGGGGAGCGGGACGCGACCGGAAATCGGGCGACGTTGCGCTTTGACCTGGGCGGCGCCAACGCGGATTGCATCGTGATTGCCGGGACAACGAGCGGCGCACTGCAATCCTTCGCCCCCCAGGCCAGGCACGCCACCTGGGTGGAAGTGCAGGACGCCACCGCGTTCAACGTCGGCGACTACGCGCGCCTCTGGCAGGCCAACGACCCCGCCTGGGACAATGGCGACTCCTGGGCACACCATGCCGTGGGGCAGATGGTGCAAATTGTCGCAATTGACTACCCGGCCAACCGGCTCCACCTTGAGAATGCCCTGCGGGCCGACTACCTGGCCCAGTTCAGCCCGCAGATTCAGAAGGTCCTCCCCCGCCAGGAGGTGGGCCTGGACAACCTCACGATTGAGCGCGCCGACACAGTCACGCCGACGGGCGGCGCCATCGTCTTCTTCAACTATGCGGCACGTTGCTGGGTGCGCGGCTGTGAACTCAACCGCTGCTTCCAGCGCCACTTCGCCCTCTTCAACAGCACCAAGATTCAGATCACCGGCTGCTATGTTCATCACGCCTACGAATATGGCGGCGGGTGCGCCTACGGCGTGGACGCCTGCTACCGCAGCGGCGAGTGCCTGATTCAAGACAACATCTTCCAGCGCCTCCGTCACTCCATGCTCGTCCAGTGTGGGGCCAATGGCAACGTCTTCGCCTACAACTACTCGCTGGACGCCTACCGGAGCGAGTGGCCCAACAACTACGCCTCGGACATCGCCTTCCACGGCAACCGCCCCTATGGGAATCTCTTTGAGGGCAATATCGTCTGTTTCATCTGGTACGACGCTTCCCACGGCCAGTCGGCGGGGCCATACAACACGGTCTATCGCAACGCGGCCACCGTGCAGGGCCTGTGGTTCTCCCAATCAGATGTCAGCCAGCAAAACCTCGTCGGCAACGACCTCCTTGCCGGCCTTCTGCCCTACAACGTCCAGGGCCCCAACCACTTTGAGTGGGGAAACCGCGTGAAATCCGGCAGCGGCTACACGGTCACTCCCAGCGGCACCTCCAACCTGCCCGACTACTCCTATTATCTGGCGGCTGACCCCCTGCAACCGGTCCAGCCGGCCTTCTGGACACTCGCAGCGCCCATCCCCACCATCGGCTGCGGCAGCAACCTTCCCTACGGCCAGCCCAATAACCCCGCCAAGCAGCGCTACGCAGGCTCCGGCCCGAAGACCGTGGGCACCAGCGACCCCGTCATCCTCTGCGAGGACTTCTTTCTCACGCTGAACGCCGGATGGAACCTCGTCTCTATCCCGGTGGAGCCGATTGACCCCACGCCGGCGGCCGTATTTCCTGCCCCGCAGTGTGCGGCCACTTGGGCCTATGAAGCCGGCACCTATGTGACGCCGACGACTATTCAGCCCAAAAAGGGTTACTGGGTGTGGGCCAACTCGGCCGGAACCCTGACCATCACCGGCGCCCGACCGGCCAACACTGCCATCGCACTCTCTCCCGGCTGGAACCTGGTCGGCGTAGTCGGACCGAGCGCTGCCCAGCCTGCGCAGCCCATCCCGGCCAGTCCGCCGGTAGAGGCAGTCTGGGGATATCTGCCGCCCTACCAGGTACCGGTGGGCGTCTGCCACGAGGGCCGCGGCTACTGGATGCATGCCGCCGAAGCGACCACCATCTGGTCAGAACCGTAAGGAAAACACAGCTACCCGTCGCACCTGCCGCAAGAGTACGTGGAGTTCCCCCCGAAACCTGGCTCCAGTAGCGTCTGGGCGACTCCGGACCGGCCATCAGCGCAACTGGACCAGTTTCACCGCGCAGCGGGCGTCGTTGATGCACCCCTCGCCACGCCTGCCGGAGATGTAGAGCAGCCACGGCGCATCCGAATAGCGGCCACCAACGGGGTTCTCGATGGCCGCCAGCCAGTCCGGCTCAGCGGGATCATCCTTGCTAATCTCTTTATGGCGTAGGAGAGAGCCATCCTCCGGCTGCAGCCAGAAGGCGTGCAATTGCGTGCCCTCGCCGCCCCACTTGCCATCCGGGTTGAAGGGCACGACGAGCACCACTTCGCCCGAAGGCAGCGGCGCAACCTGGCCCTGGCCGTTGCAGCGCAGGCCGGGGAGACGTTCGCCCAACGCCACAGTGAGGTCGCTCACCCGCCAAGTCCGGTCCGCCTGCCGGATCACCAGAAGCACGGCAAAGCGGTTTTCGTCCCAAACCGAGAAGCAGACGCGGCCGTCGGGCAGCACCACCAGGTTTCCCGGCCGCAGGTTGCCTTCGGCGCGGAAGAGTGCCGGCTGCGTGTCTTCCAGGCCGACGGGAAAGTGCCGCACCTCGCGGCCATCGGTGTGAAACCACCGCTGCCCGTCAGGGCTTTCCAGGAGGCTCACCGCCGCGCTGTGCGGCGGGTGCACGTTGTCCGGGTACGTCTTATACCATTCAACGAGGAGATGCAGCCTGCCATCCGGCCCCGTCGCCAGGGCGTTGGTGGGATAACTGTAGAGCGGAGCAGGTGCGCGGGCGAGAAAACGGCCATACTGCCAGAGTCCGCCGGCGGCCCTGCGGTAATACATCGTGCCCCAGTGGGCCTCGCGGGGACTGTAACGGTGGGCCAGATGCAACCCGCCCTCGCGGTCGGAGACCAAACTCGGATAGGTGGCGCAGGCACCGGGCGACTCCGGCAGCGACCAGCGCCCCTCATCGAGCGGGGCGTCACCGCTCCGATAGACGAAGCCGCCCGAATGGCTGCCGGCAACCACGTGCAACTGCCCATCCGGCGTCAAGGTCATCGCCGCCCCACAGTGATTATCAAAGCCCTGCGCGACGGCCACCGCGCCGAGAACCGCGCCATTTGCCGGGTCCACCCGCGCCACGATGTTCCGATAAGCCGCATCCAGCCAGGTGACGTAGAGTTCCTCACCACGGCGCACGATCTTGTTGGACATATGATATGCCGTGGCACGGTCGCAACCGTCGCCCGCGAGCGTCCAGGCCTTCAACATCGCCGCGTCCCTCCGTGTTTCATGTCCGCCCGGCCTGCGCGTCGGCCATCCGGCAGGCCTCGCCGGCCTCCTCGGCCTCCAGATGGATGCGCGTCACAAGCACCTGACTCGTGCTCAAGACGAAGCCGACGTATCCGCGCGTGTATGGTTCGGCATCGCTCCAGTCGTGCACCAAGTCGCCATTGAGCCAGTAGCGCAGCCGTCCGCCCTCCTGGACAATGCGCAGATGGTAGTGGCGGCCGATCTCCACGCGCACATCCGGGCGATCGCTCACCAGTTGGTAGCCGGGACACCTGCGCAGCCGCGCCCACAGGTAGGTGAAAGTGAAGAAATAGCCCCGAAAGAACTCCAGCCCCATCTTGCCCTTGCCGAACCATTCATCAAAGGCCTCATAGAAGTCCTCCCCCTGCGGCCCGGCCATCTTCCAGAGGATGTTGAGGTTCCTCTGGCCGGTGGGGTCTAACACGCGCCTGCGCTCAATGGCCTGGGCGCGCTCGGCCTCGGGCAGGTTGCGGATGCCAAGCGCTCGCTCCCACACCATGGGGAAGATGCGGAACTCCAACTCCAGTGCGGCGTCACCGATAAGCGGCCGGTGGAAGACCAGCGAATTGAAGCGCGCCTGCCAGAAGCCACGGAACGCCCCACCGCCTGGCTCCACCTGCCAATGCGCATGTCCCGACGGCCGCAGTATCCACCGCTCCAGACTGCGGAAATCCTCCTCATAGGCAAATGATGACATCGCCACTATCTCGCCTCCGACGCTGCCGCCCGCACCCATCCGCGCAGTGCGATTTCCGCGCGACGCATGATAGCGAACATCAGAACGCAGGACAAGCCGGGTAGAAAAAGGCAGAGCGTTCCCAGCGGTCGCCCTCAACCTCACGAAGCCAATGCCGGCGATGGATCAGGGGTAAAGTGCGGGGGTGGGCCGAAAGGACTCTGCGCTGGCGAGCCGCGATCCAGACGCGCTTTCACCGATTCTCCCATATGTGCGATTGTTGCCCCTTGACTTCATGCGCCCCTGGCGGGGAAGAGACGAAAATGTGAAAAAACGCGCAACAGGAGATACTCTCACCCCAATGAGAGTATGGAAATGCACATCCACAGGCGCTGCGGGCCGCGGCAGGCGGAGAACCGCGCCCCGCAGCACGAACGGCGATATATGGTAATCAGGGGCGCAACGACCTCGCGCCCCTGTGGAGGTTACCGCACCGCGCCCTCCGGCACAGGCGCGCCCTCCTTCTCCTCCTTCTCCTTAATTTCGGTAACCAGCACGTCCGTGGTCAGGAGGAGCCCCGCCAGGCTGGCAGCATTCTGCAACGCCGTCTTGCAGACCTTAGTGGGGTCAATGATGCCCGCCTCAAAGAGGTCCACAAACTTACGCTGGGTAGCGTCGTAGCCGATGCTGACCTTCTTTTCCTCCATAGCCTGAGCAACGATGACCGCGCCATCCTCGCCGGAGTTATCGGCGATCTGACGGAGCGGGGCCTGGAGGGCCTTGATGATGACATCGGCGCCCATCTTCTCATCGCCCCGGAGTTTGTCGCGGCAGGCCTTGACCGCATCAATGCAGCGCAGGTAGGCAATGCCGCCGCCGGGGACGATGCCGGACTCCGCCGCCGCGCGGGTGGCGTGCAACGCGTCCTCCACGCGGGCCTTTTTCTCCTGCATCTCGGCCTCCGTGGCCGCGCCGACACGGATGACAGCCACGCCGCCGGCCAACTTGGCCAGACGCTCCTGGAGTTTCTCGCGGTCGTAGTCGCTGGTAGTGGTCTCAATCTGGCGGCGGATCTGGGCGATGCGCTCCTGAATGGCCTGCTTCTTGCCCGCGCCCTCCACGATAGTGGTGGTGTCCTTATCCACCGTCACCTTCTTCGCACGGCCAAGATGCCCAATCTCCACGTTCTCCAGTTTGATGCCGAGATCTTCGCTGAGCATCTCACCGCCGGTGAGAATAGCTATATCCTGCAGCATGGCCTTGCGCCGGTCGCCGAAGCCGGGGGCCTTGACGGCGCAGCACGGCAAGACGCCACGCAGTTTGTTTACCACCAGGGCGGCGAGCGCCTCACCCTCAACGTCCTCGGCGATGACCAGGAGCGGCTTGCCGACGGCAGCGACGCGCTCCAGGAGTGGGAGGAAATCCCGCAGGCTGGAGATCTTCTTCTCATGAATGAGGATGAGGCAGTCCTCCAGAACGCATTCGCGATTCTGGACGTCGGTGATGAAGTAGGGGCTGATGTAGCCCTTGTCAAACTGCATGCCCTCCACGACTTCCAGGGCGGTCTCTGTGCTCTTGCCTTCCTCCACGGTGATGACGCCGTCCTTGCCGACCTTCTCCATCGCCTCGGCGAGGAGTTTGCCGATGGCCATGTCGTTGTTGGCGCTGATGGCAGCGACCTGGGCAATCTCCTCGGAGCGCTTGACCGGCCGACTGATGGTCTCCAGGTGCTTGACAGCAGCGGCAGTGGCGGCGTCAATGCCACGCTTGAGGGCCATGGGGTTTACGCCAGCGGTAACGAGTTTGAGGCCCTCTTCCAGGATGGCCTCGGCGAGGATGGTGGCGGTGGTGGTGCCATCGCCAGCCTCGTCGCTGGTCTTGGAGGCCACCTCGCGGACGAGTTTGGCGCCCATGCCCTCAAAGGGTTCGGGCAGATCAATCTCCTTGGCGACAGCAACGCCATCCTTGGTGACGCGGGGAGCACCAAAGGAACGCTCAAAGATGACATGATGGCCGGTAGGGCCGAGAGTGCTCTTCACCGCGTCAGCGAGAATCCGCACCCCGCGCAGCAGGCGGGCGCGGGCCTCTTCGCGGTACATCAACTGCTTGGCGGCCATGGGTCGCTCCTCCCTGGGCTATTCCAGCCGGGCGAGAATATCGCTTTCGCGCATGATCAACAGTTCCTTGCCGTCAACGGTCACTTCCGTGCCGCTGTACTTGCCAAAGAGCACAGTGTCGCCCACCTTGACGTTGGGCTTGGCACGGGTGCCGTCGTCCAGCAGTTTACCCGGACCGACAGCAATGACCTTGCCCTGCTGGGGCTTCTCCTTGGCGGTATCGGGCAGCACGATGCCGCCCGGCGACTTGGCCTCGGACTCCAACGGCTCAACCACAATGCGGTCATCCAGCGGCTTCAGTGCCATTGCATCTCTCCTCTCTCTGACTTCCTCAGGCGATCCCGGCTAGGGCTTACAGGTCCATGTCTTCCATGCCATGGTGGCCGCGCGGGCCGCCCTCTCCCTCCTCCTCCTCCTTCTCCTTGATCTCGGTGATCAGACAGCCGGTGGTGAGAAGCAGCCCGGCAACGCTCACCGCATTCTGCAGGGCGCAGCGGGCAACCTTGGTGGGGTCAATGATGCCCGCCTCCACCATATCGCAGTATTCGCCCCGCTCGGCATCAAAACCGAAATTGCCCTTGCCCTCGCTGACGCGCCGGGCAACCACAGCGCCCTCATAGCCGGCGTTCTCCGCGATGAGTTTGAGCGGCATGGAGAGCGCGCGGCGGATGATATCCACGCCCACCGCCTCATCGCCGGTGGCCTTGACCTTGTCCAGCGCTGCCGCGGCGCGCAGCAGCGCCACGCCGCCGCCAGGCAGGATGCCCTCGGCAACCGCCGCGCGGGTGGCATGCAGGGCGTCCTCCACGCGCGCCTTCTTCTCCTTCATCTCGGTCTCGGTGGCAGCGCCGACGTTGATCTGCGCCACGCCGCCGGCGAGTTTGGCCAGGCGCTCCTCCAGTTTCTCGCGGTCGTAGTCGCTGGTGGTAGTCTCAATCTCCTTGCGAATCTGCTCAATGCGGCCCTTGATAGCGCTGGCCGAGCCACCACCGCGCACGATGGTCGTATTGTCGGCGTCAATCGTCACCTTTTCGGCGGTGCCGAGTTGCGAGAGTTCCAAGCTCTCCAGTTTGACGCCGAGATCCTTGAGGACCGCCTGGGCACCGGTGAGAATGGCAATATCCTGCAGCATCGCCTTGCGGCGGTCACCGTAGCCGGGGGCCTTGACGGCGGCACATTTGAGGGTGCCGCGAATCTTGTTGACCACCAGTGTCGCCAGCGCCTCACCCTCGACGTCCTCGGCAATAATGAGCAGCGGACGACCGGCGGCGGCGACCTTCTCCAAGAGCGGCACCAGGTCACGCACCGACGAGATCTTGTCCTCGTGGACGAGGATGTAGGGCTTCTCCAGGACTGCCTCCATAGTGTCGGGGTCGGTGATAAAGTGAGGCGAGAGGTAGCCCCTGTCAAACTGCATACCCTCCACCACGTCCACGGTGGTCTCCAGACCCTTGCCTTCCTCAACGGTCACCACACCGTCCTTGCCGACCTTCTCCATGGCCTCGGCAATCATCTTGCCGATGGTGGCATCACCGTTGGCCGCAATGGTGCCGACGCGGGCAATGTCCTCCTTGCCCTTGACCGGACGGCTCATCTTCTTGAGTTCCTCAACGACAGCGTCCACGGCCTTGGTAAAGCCGCGGCTCAGGGCAATCGGATTGGCGCCGGCCGTCACGTTCTTGAGGCCTTCCAGGAAGATAGCCTCGGCCAGGACCGTGGCCGTGGTGGTACCATCGCCGGCCACATCGCTGGTCTTGGAGGCCACCTCCTTGACCAGACGGGCACCGATGTCCTCAAAGGGATCGGTCAACTCAATCTCTTCCGCGACGGTAACTCCGTCCTTGGTGATAGTGGGACTGCCCCAGGACTTGTCCAATACGGCGTTGCGCCCCTTCGGACCCAGCGTGCTCTTCACAGCATCGGCGAGTTTGACGACGCCGCGCCGCAGCGCTTCCTGCGCCTTCGCGTCGAAGGCCAATTGCTTTGCCATTCCCGCGACCTCCTCCTGCGCGCTGAACCTGCCACAGACACACTCGTGCCTGCGGCGTCGCTGGCAACATAGTGCTTACACCCCACATTTTGCAAAACATATGCCAAAGGTCCGGCAGGCAGGACTTACGCCATAAACCTCTATGGCGCAAAATCTTACACGCTCGCCTGCTTTCCCTCGCCGGCGCCGCCTGCCCGTCAATGTGACAGCACCGCCGCCTGCCAAAATGTCACCGACGGCAGGGGCAGCGGAAAGGAACGACAAGAGAGTCCAGGCGACACCACCACGTGGCGAGTGCTGTCTCCTTCCTCGTGGCGGTGTGTTTTTCTTGGGGGTAAGGCAGCCCCGAACCTCACTTCGCCGGCGTGCCTGCGGGAACTTCTGGGGCCACCTCCGGCCTCGGCGGTGGGACAGGCACGGGCGCGTCCGAGGGGAAGATATCCATCTCGCCGGGAACTACGCCCTTGGGCTGGACCTCTCTCGACCCGAAGGGCGGCCCCATCACGCCCATCGCGTGTTGCAGGTCAAGTTTCGCCATAATGTGGTCATACACCGCCTGATAATACAGCGAGCGGGCGCGGGTATAGGCCGTGCGCGCGTCAATCACCTCAACCTCCGTGTTCACTCCCTCGCGGTAGCCGACCTTGGCCAGGCGCAGGCTCTCCTCGGCCCGCTGGAGATTCATCCGCTGCGACTCCACGAACTCCTCGGCGTCCTTGAGGTTGAGAATGGCGCGCTGAATCTCAAAGATGGCCTGCTCCTCCGTATCCACCAGTTGCAGTTGGCTGCGCCGCAGATGGGCGCGGGTCTGGATGAGCTTGCCCTCGCGCGTCAGACCATCAAAGAGCGTCAGGCGTGCGGTCAGGCCCCACTCCCAGTGCCGCCCCCAGGAGATGCGGGTAGAGTCGTGCGGGTCAGGTTTGGCCCAGACATGGCTGTATCTCGCCTCAATCCGCGGCCAGTAATCGCCGAGCACCACCTGCAGCGCCTCCTGTTGCGCGCGCACCTCCAGTTCTGCCTGGGCCAGGTCGGGACGGTGGGCGTAGGCCGTCTCCACCGCTTTGACGAAGTCCGGCTCAATGCGGCGAAACTCCAGTTGCCCCGTCAACCTGACGTCGCTCTGCTGCGAGATGCCCATGGCCTTGTAGAGCGCGCTGCGGGCGACATGGACGCGATTGCGGCGCTGAATCAACTCGGCGTGCGAGAGCGAAAGTTCCGTCTGCGCCCGCAGAACGTCAAAGTTCGCGGCGACGCCGTGCTCGCGTTTGCGCTGCACATCCTCCAGGTGCGCCTTCGCCGAGGCCACCGCCTCCTCGGCCACCGCCGCGAGCTGCTCGGCCAGGAGGACATCGTAATAGGCACGCGCCACCAGGAAGATGGTGTTCTGCACCGCACCGCGCACCTGCTCCTCACTCTGCACCGCGAGAATGCGCGCCCCGCGGATCGCCGCAGGAATCGCACCGCCGCGGAATATCGGCTGCGTTACCGAGCCGGCCACTGCGTAGTTCTCGTTGTCACCCATGGGGATGCTGCCCAAGCCCGGCGCAGAAAAACTGGGCGCGATGTCCAGGCGCGTGTAACTCCCGTTGAGTTCAACCCGCGGCAGGGCGTTGGAGTAGGCCGCCCACAATTGCCCGCGCGCCGCCTCGCGCGCCTGCTTCGCCGCTCGCAACGCCTTATTGTTCGCCAACGCGATGTCCACCGCTGCCGCCAGGTCCAACTCGCCAGCAAGCACTTGTTGGGTCTCCTCTGCCGGCGCTGTCCCCCGCCAGGCGGAAAACGCCGCCGCGCGGGAAGCGGACACCTGCGATGCCAGTTCGCTCCGCGTCAGGCATCCCGGCAATGCTGCCACCAGCACCAGCAACCCCACCATCCGCCAAGGCCTGCGATTGAACATGCACCCACTCCTCATCCCCGGATGGAAACCGCACGCACAGCCGGCTGCGCAGTATACTCCCCCCCAAGGGTTATGGCAACCGCCAAGCGCTGCGCAAATCGCACTTGGCAAGCGCGGCACATTTCATTATAATTATCGGCATACGCGCGGCGTAACGGCAGCGGCAATAGCGACACCCGTCGCGGGCCGTTCCGCACAGCCTACCATACTTGGCAGGAAGATTCGTTCCTCTGCGTTCGGGAGAAAGATATGTCTCGCGTCTGTGCAATATGCGGCAAGAAGACGGCGGTAGGCAACATGATTGACCGCCGCGGCCTGCCCAAGGCCAAGGGCGGCGTCGGCCTCAAGACCACCGGCGTCACCAAGCGCAAGTTCCGGCCCAACCTCCAACGGGTCCGCGTGGACGACCACGGCACCATCCGCTGCATCCGCGTCTGCACCCAGTGCATTCGCTCCGGCCGCATCAAGAAGGCCTGAGCGCCGCCGGCCACAGAAGCCCCCCGCGACACGGCCGGACACCCAAGGAGGCGCCCACCCCACAGGTGTTCGGCATCGCCAACGGGCACGGCGCACAGCTGCGCACTCCCGCAGCCAGGCGATGACAGAAGAGAACGGCGCCGCGGCCGCGCTCCCGCTCATACACGTTCCCACTCCTCCAGCGCCCCTGGCCGCACCCTGAACAGTGGATGCAGCTTGACCTGCGCGCTGGCACACAGCGCCCTGCGTTTTGCGGCATCCCGCACCGCAAGTTTCTTCGCGAGGTGGCGCACCTCATACTGCACCTGGCCCGCATTCACGGCGATACGCTTCGTCCCGGCCGGCGGCTTCCTCACCTTGCCAGCATCAAAAGCATATCCGCGCTTCCTCGCTTCCTGATAGATGTGCCAGAGGTACACCGCAATGGCATCATCGGGCGCAGGATGGTCGCGGAACCGCTCCAACTGCGGATGCCGTCGGTAGCCCTTCGTCCTGCCGCGAAGCACATCCCGGGCCAATAGGGCCTCGCGCCAGAGCGCAAGTAGTCCCTTACTATCCAGATAGCACGGGTGTAGTGTCCACAACCGCATGAGCACGATGCTCCTGCTGCGCCGGCGAGATAATACCATTTTCCGCCCTCTGCTGATGACAGGGACACATATGAGCAGGTCTGCCAAGCCGCAAGCGGGACAATTGCGGGGGTCGTGGAGCAGGGTCAGCTTTTCCTGGGCGGCACGCAAGCTCTGCCCGCCCCATTCCTGCGGCGTCTCCAGCTGTGCCGCAGTCGCGGGGAAACATGGAACCATTGACCTCACCGTCGCGACTCATTACATTCTCTCCACCGGCGCTGCCGGTGAGCCGATATGCTGGCGCGTGTGACCCGCGTCGGGATTTGCGGCTTGAGCTCTGTCGCCACATTGTCCTCGGGCCAAGAAAGAAATAATGCGCCTTTTTGCGGAAACTTGCGGCGCGAGCGCGTGGCGATGGGCACCCGACGATGCACACGCGACTGGAAAATCTTCCGGAAAATCCCAGGCACCGCAGACCGGAATCTGCCGCCTGGCAGCGCCCGCGGTTCTCGCACCGCATGCCGATGGGAACGCCTCAACGCCAGATGCCGGGCATGCCCAGTAGAGACCTGCCCGCGGTGTAACGGACAGTCCGATGGGCCGCTGGTGATGGTGAGCGTACGGATTCACCTTGAGTTCGAGCGTGGGCAGGCCTTGCGCCACGCTGCGCGAGTGCCGGAAAATGGCGGCACATGACCTGCGCCGCCCGTGCGAGGCGGCAGGAAACACGAGAACCGCATGAGTTCCTTCGTTATCGGCCTCGTCCTCTGCTCTGCGCTCCTGCATGCCGGCTGGAACCTCCTGGCGCGGCGGCAGCGTTCCGAGGTGGCGTTCATGCGCCGCATGCTCATCGCCGTTGCCGTGGCGGGCCTTGTGCCGGCGGCGGTGAGCGAGATGCACGCCCAGCCACTGCCGTTGCGGGCGTGGCTGTGCGCCCTTGGCTCGGGCCTGTGCATCGGGGTTTATTTCTACGCGCTCGCCCATGCGTATGCGGCCTCCGATTTCACCGTCGTCTATCCGGTGGCGCGCGCATTGCCCGTCCTCCTGGTGGGGCTTGGCGACGTCCTCCGCGGCCGCCCGCTCTCGCCGGCAGGTTGGCTGGGCATGGTGCTGGTCGTCTCCGGCTGTTTCCTCGCGCCGCTCCGCTCCTTCCGCGAACTGCACCTGCGCAGATATGTCAACCGTGCGACCGGCTGGATGCTCGTCGCCGCGCTGGGCACAGTCGGCTTCACCCTCCTGGACAAGATAGCCGCGGAGGTCGTCCGGCAGGGCCCCGCCACCGCCGCCCGCTACGGATACGCCATCTATCTGGTGGCCAGCCTGGCCTACTGCGGCCTCTACCGGGCATTTCGCCCCCACGCCGAAAGCCACCCGGACGTCGGGTGGCGCGCCCCCACCCTTGGGGGCGTCCTGACCCTCGGCGGCTACTGGCTCGTCCTCTGGGCCTATCAGTTGAGCGAGCGCGCCGGCTACATCCTCGCCTTCCGCCAGTTCAGCATCGTCCTCGGCGTGGCCGCGGCGTTCCTCCTCTACCGGGAAAAGGGACTGCTGCCGCGCCTGACGGCGACGGCCCTCCTCACCACCGGCCTGGTGGTCATCGCCCTCCGTGGACACTGAAGACACAATGACACGAGTCCGGCCCCATCTGCCCGCCCCGCAGGTCCAGTCCGCCAACCCGCCCCGGTGCGGCGGGGTAAGCGCCTTCGCCAACTGTCGCCCCACGAGAAATCTCGCCCGTGCCTCCGCATTGACCCCACGCCGCCGATTCGTTACATTGCCTCCTGCCGCAAACACAGGGGGCAGATATGCTGGCGCGGGTGACGAGTTTCGGCATCTGCGGCATCGAGGCCTACCGCGTGGAGGTGGAGGTGGATGCGGCGCGGGGCATGTCCCGCATCGCCGTCGTCGGCCTGCCCGACCCCGCGGTCAAAGAAAGCCTTGACCGCGTGCGCAGCGCGCTGGTCAACAGCGGCTATCATTTCCAGACCCACAAACTCACCATCAACCTCGCCCCCGCCGACGTGCGTAAGGAAGGCCCGGCCTTTGACCTGCCCATCGCCATCGGCTGGCTGGCCGCCTCGCAGCAACTCACCTCTACCAAAACTGACGCCTACGCCCTCACTGGCGAACTGGCCCTGGATGGCCGCCTCCGCCCCGTCAGGGGCGCCCTGGCTATGGCCATGTGTTGCCGCGAGGCCGGCATTCGCGGCCTCATCGTCCCCGCAGCTAATGCCGAAGAGGCAGCTGTGGTCAAGGGCGTGGAGGTCATCCCCGCCGGCCACCTGACCGACGCGGTCGGCTTCCTCGCCGAGCAGACCGCCATTGCGCCGTTCACCGTTGACCTCGACGACCTCTTCCGGCAGGAGGCGAACTACGAGGTGGATTTCGCCGAGGTGCGTGGGCAGGAACACGCCAAGCGCGCCCTCACCGTTGCCGCCGCCGGCGGGCACAATGTCCTGATGATCGGCCCGCCCGGCGCGGGCAAGACGATGCTCGCCCAGCGCCTGCCCACCATCCTGCCGCCGCTGACGCTGGAGGAATCGCTGGAGACGACGCGGGTCTACTCGGTCAGCGGCCTCCTGTCCGCGCGCAAGGCGCTGGTGGCCACGCGCCCCGTGCGCGCACCGCACCACACCATCAGCGAGGCCGGACTCGTCGGCGGCGGCTCCTCCCCACGCCCCGGCGAGGTCTCACTCGCCCACCACGGCGTCCTCTTCCTTGATGAACTGCCGGAGTTCGAGCGCAAGACGCTGGAGGTCCTGCGCCAGCCGCTCGAAGATGGCCGCGTCACCATCTCCCGCGCGCTGACCTCCATCACCTATCCCGCCAGGTTCATGCTCGTTGCCGCCATGAATCCGTGCCCCTGCGGCTACGCCACCGACCCGCGGCGGGAGTGCCGCTGCACGCCACGGCAGATCCAAACCTACCTGGCGCGCATCAGCGGCCCCCTCCTTGACCGCATTGACATTCACCTCGACGTGCCGACGGTGCCCTACCGCGAGTTGAAGGCGCACACCGAGGGCGCGGACTCGGCGAGCATGCGCGCACAGGTCCTCGCGGCACGCGCACGGCAGACGGCTCGCTTCGCACGCGCCAGAACCCACGTCAACGCCCAGATGACCAGCCGCCTCCTCAAAAAACACTGCACCCTCACCGCCGACGCCGAGACCCTCCTCGCCGAGGCCATGCAGTCGCTCGCCCTCTCGGCGCGCGCCTACACCAAGATCCTCAAGGTCGCCCGCACCATCGCCGACCTTGACGCTGCCGACATCATCCACACCGAACACGTCAGCGAGGCGATCCAGTACCGCAGCCTGGACCGGAATCTGTGGGCATGACGCGCGCCGAAATCCGGCCCCCCGCGTCCCAGTTGACAACCAAGACCTGGCGGCGGCGACCGACCCAGTGGGCAGCGGCGATGCGATATCTATCGAGCACCCCCGGCGCAAGCTTTGCAAAGGAACTATCCGCGCCGATAATGGCGGTCCGGCGCGGCGCGGCAAGCGCATGCCAGACCGCATCGGCGTCCCGCAGGCGAGGGATGGAGACGCGGCCAGTGTAGAGGTTGTAGGGGCCGACCAGGGTGTCGCCAAGCATATAGACCTCCTCAGCACCGGCGAGATGTGGCGCTGCCAGCTGACAGAAGTTCCTGGCGGTGCAGTATCGGTTGGCAAGCGGCACGAGCGTGACGTCGCCCACGATAGAGAGTGCCAGCATCAGGGCAACCAGGAGACCCAGCGGACGCGCGCCGGTTTCCCTTTCCCTGTACACCCGCCAGGCAAACCAGAAACAGAACGCCGCCCCCGCCAGACCCATTGCGATCGCCAGCGGCGCCAGCAGCGGCGGCGCGGCGCGGAGCGCTTCCTCCAGCATTTCCTTCACAGACGCCTCGTTTTGTTCGTAACCCCTGGCGATCAGGCGGGGCATGTGGGCGCGGAGTACTCCTACCGCCGCGCAGGCCAGCGACGCCGTCCCCACGAGCGCCCACGTGGCGGCAACGAGGCGCGCGTGGACGCGCGGCCACGGCCAGCCCCTCCGGAAACCCTCCCCCACATAGCGCCCCGCGAGGAGAGCGCACGCCGGAATAGCCGGCAGCAGGTAGCCAACGCGTTTCCCCGACACCACCGAGAAGAGGAGGAAGGTGCCGACGAACCACAGCCCCGCGAGCAGCGCCGGCGACTCGCGGCGCGCGCGCCAGGCGCCCACAGCCGCCACAAGCGCCACTGGAAAGAGGAGGAGCCACGGGAACGCCAGGTAAGGATAATGCAGCAGGTAGTAGTAGAACGCATGCCCATGACTCTCGGACGACACGACGCGGCTCACCAGTTGGCGGAAAGCGAGGGTGTACAGATAATCGCTGCCCGCCGCGCGGGCGGCGGGAACCAGCCACGCCCCGACAACCGCCAGGAGGAGCAAGCCGCCCGCGGCGTGCGCCAGGCCGCCGCCGGACACCGCTTTGCGGTTCCAGAGCGCATAGGCCAGCACTACCAGCGCCGGCACAAAGAAGCCGACGTGGCCTTTCGTCAGCACCGCCGCCGCTAGGGAGACGTAGAACAGCATCCACCAGATGGCGCGCGCCCGGCCACAGGCATGCAAGGCGCGGTAACCGGCCATGATCGCAGCCGTGGTGAACAGCGTCAGCACCGGGTCCAGAACGCCGCGCTTCATGCGCGAAAGAAACAGATAGGTTGTCAGCAGCACCAGGGCCGTCCACAAAGGCACAGGCGGCGGCCAGCAATGCCGGGCAAAAAAGTAGACCAGGAGGACAGTGGCCGTGGTCGCCAGGCCGGCGACCACCCGACCGGCGTTTTCGCGCAGGCCCAGTTGATAGAGGGCGCTCGCCGCCCAGAAGAAGAGCGGCGGCTTCTCGTAGTACACCTCGCCGTTCAGGTGGGGGACGAGATAGTTGTGGCATGCCACCATCTCCCACGCCACCTCCATGTAGCGCGGTTCATCCGGGCTCCACAGGTCGCGCGTCGCCAGCGGCGGCAGGATGATGAGCGCGGCGAGGAGCAGGATAATGCCCAAGTCGCGGGCCGGGCGTTCACCCTGGGACACAGCAGCAATCCTTTCCCTGGTGGGTGCGTTCCGGCCTGGAACGCCGCCTCCCCCCTCCTGCAAAGCAAGCATCACGTTTACCACAGACTGCGGCGGCGCCGGCCGCCCCAGAGGATGCTCCACAGTCCCCCACGGCCAAGGACGCGCCCCAGCATCTTGTTCTTCCCGCGGCGAAGAATCTTATGCGGGTCGCCGCTCGCCAGCGTCTCCAGGTCGTTCATCCGCCGCGCGGCGCGATAGAGCCAACGTGCTATCGGCTTGCCCATGCTCATTGCTCTCCACTGCGTGCGTCCTGACCTGCGCGTGGCACATCCCGCGCACGGACGGGATGTTCGGATGGTCGCTCGCCTGCCGCGCCACGTCACACGCGCGACGCACAACGCGCTACCACCCCCCCTGCTATCAGCTCGTCTTTAGCTGCTGCCCCCAATCGCCGCCAATGCTCGCTCAATGAACTCCTTTGCCCGGCGGACCTCGTCGGCCGGATCGGTGCCGCGCACGGCGGCGACATAGTTCTCGATGATGAGCGGGCCGCGGAAATTGGCCTGGCGCAGGAGGGCGAGGCACTCCCTTACCTGCCCCTTGCCCTCGCCGAGGCGCGTCTCCACCCCCAGCGCGCCGGGCTGCGCCGGCGGCAGGCCGTCCTTGACGTGCACCGAGGTCACGCGCGGCAGGAGCCGCCGCAGCGCGCCGGGCGAATCCTCCATGCCGTAAAGGATGAGGTTAGCCGTGTCAAAATTGACGCCAATGCGGTATTCCGGGATGCGATCCAGGAAGGCGGCCAGTTCCTCGCCGGTCTCCTGGCCGGTCTCCAGCGAGAGGGTGACGCCGCGCGCCGCGGCATAGGCGGCGACCTCACGCGTGGCGCGGAACATCTGCTGATATACCGGGTCGTTTACCTCGCGCGGCAGGTAGCCGATGTGGGTGGTGACGATACCGACACCGAGCGCCGCCGCCAGGTCCACGCACTTGCGGCTGTAGGCCAGGCGTTCGGCGAGGAAGCGCGACGGGCGATAGCCCACCGTCTCCTGCACCGCGCGCACGTCGTCGTAGCGTTCGCCGTCAAAGACCATGACCACTGACGCCGCGCGGATGCCGTGGCGGCGCATGAGGTCGCCGAACTCCGCCGCCCCTGCCGGACAGTAGAAGCGGTCGGGCAATTTGCCCACCTGGATGAGGTCCAGGCCGACAGCCCGCACGGCGGCCAGCGCCGCGTCCGGCTCCGGCTTGCCCAGGCAGTCCATGAACACCCCTATCGGGTTCGTCGTCTTTTCCTGTTCCCTGCGCGCCGCAGACTCACTCATTTTTCCCTCCGCAAAAAGTCGGGGACGGCGGCTATTTTAACCGCACGGCGGGGCAAGAGCAAGAGTGTTGCCGTCGTGCCCCGCCGCCGGCATCGTCCTGGGCACACTCATAATATCGCCACCTGGGCGCCGGGAAGCGCGGCGAGGCTGGCGGCGTAGCCGAGGGCATCTACCTGGTCGTCGTGCGCACCGTGGGGAAACTGGAGGAGTTCGTCGCGCAGGGCGTACATGCGCGGGTCGCCACGGCGCAGTTTGATCTTGGCGTTCTCCATCAGCGCACTGAGGCGCTGGGCACGGGTGAACTTGTCGGCGGGCGCGCGCACGGCGACCACTGGCAGCGCCGCATGCGCCAAGAGCGCATCAGCAAGGCCTTGCTGGTAGGCCACCGCCTCAATGCCGATCTGCACCGGCTGCCAGCGCGCCGCCTGCGCGAGAATGAGCGCGACCTGTTCCTCAAAACGGAAACGCCCGCGGACAATGTCGGCGACGTAGAGGTCGCCGCACCCCGCCGCGCGCCCGATGGTGACCAGGCAGAAGTAGTCGGCGTCGTCACCGCGCGCGATGGCGGGGTCCACCGCCTGGTAGAAGTCCAGGCCGGCAGGCAGGACCTCATACCACGCCTCGGGGGCGTCAAGCCACTCGCTGCGGAAGAGGTTGCCGGCCGCCGAGGCCGGCTGGTTGAGGAACTCCTGCGCGAAGGCGATGCTACCGATGAGGCGACGACGCGCGGCGAGCCGCTCGGCCGACCAGAGCGCTGGCCAGAGGGCGCGCCCCTCGGCATCCAGTGCCTGCCACACCCTGCCCGGCCAGGGGGCGATGCCGCGCTCGGCATTGCCGCCCACGAGGTTGGCCAGCAGCGAGTCGTGGTGAAGAATGGTGCCGATGACCCAGATTTCGCCCTCCGGGTCGAGGGCGTTCATCAGCGCGGTGGTAAACCAGTGCCAGACCTTGCGCCGCAGTTCGGAGCTGCTGACGTGGCCATCGTTCTCCAGGTCGTCGGCGACGATGAGGTCGGGCCGGGCGCTGCGGCTGCGCAGTCCGCGCAGGGCGCTGCCGGTGCCGCGGGCGACGACGCGCGCGCCGCTGGCGCAAAGAATCTGGTCCTGCCGCCAGACCGGGCCGAGCAGTTCGCCAAAATCGGCGCGGAGGAGGTCATTGTGCTCCAGTTCGGCACGGAGGTCGGCGAGGAACATCTCAGCCTGGGCCTCGGTGTCGCTGACCAGGAGGATGCAGCGTTTGCGGCGCGTGCACAGGCTCCAGAGGACGAAGATGAGAGTAACGAGCGTGGACTTGGCGTGGCCGCGCGGCGCGGCAAAGGCAAGACAACGGCCGGCGCCCGTCTGTGCCGCGCCCGCCAGCTCCTCGCCAGCCATGCAGCGGTAGAGGTAGCGGTGGAACCCGGCAGGCTCCACGCGCAGGTAGTGCGGCAGGTAGCGACGCGCAAAGGCCTCCGGGTCGCCGCGGGCCCGGCGGCGCAGGCGCTCCTCCGCCGCGCGCACCGCGGCCAGCAACGCCCGCCGCGCCGGCACGAAATGCACCGGCCTCCCGCCATCTGCAGGCATCGTCAAAGTCATCCATCCACCAAAATGCATGCCGGTGGTGCCGCGGTTGTCCGCGCCGCCAGCATTGACCTTCGGTCGTTCACTCTACCCACTCGCGCAGGCGGCGCGCCCGCGCCAGGAGTTCATCATCGGAGAGCGCCTCCAGGCCAGCAGGCGCCGATGGCTCCGGCGTCGCGGGCGCACGCGGCGCATCATCATCGCCAACCAGGCCGGTCATGCGCAGGAGAAGACGCAGGCACTCCCTGTCGCCGTCAACCAGGGCTTTTTGCAGGAGGACCCGCTTGGCAGCGGCCAAGCAGACACGCAGGTCTTCGCGGACGCGTTCCGCGATGGCGGCGCGGAACGCGGGGTCGGCGCACCAGCGGCGCACGGTAACCGTGCGCACGCCCAGTTGTCGCGCCAGCGCCGCCAGCGAGGTCAACGTCTCGTCAGTGGCGAGCAGTTCAATTGCCTGCCGCTGGCGACGCGACCGGGAATGCCCCCCACCGGGAAATGCGCCACCCTCCGCCTTCTTCAGTTTGCTGGCCATAATCTGCCTCCACGCCCAGCGCGGCCAATGCAGCGGGAGCACCGGGCCGCGCTGCCTCCGGGCTTCGTGAGAAAAACTGCGCTCTCACTATATGGGCGGAATGTTGCGTTTTTTGGCCGCTTGCGCCCACGCCTCCTGGAGGTGGCGCCAGACGTTGACGCGGTGTATCTTCAGGGCCTGGGCGATGCGCCCAATCCTAAGTCCGCACCGGTAGCGGAGTTGCACGATGGCGTCGGTGCGTGCGTCAAGAGTGGGGGAAATTTCCAGAAGCGCGATAACATCGGATTTTTTCTCGCGGCGAATGTTGCGTTGCAGGCGGCCGCGGTCGGGCGAGTCCAGGACCGCCCGGAGCCGTGGGCACGGCTTCTGGCAGGTCGCGCGGTCTGGACAACGTGCGCAGAGTTCCTCCGCCATGGCCCGCCTCGTTCCTTTCCGCAGGCGCAACTCCGCCGCCAGGCACTGGCCTGGCGGGACGTCCGGACTGTCGGCCTCGGATCGGAACGAGCCGTGCCCGGCGCGGGCTTCATGGCGCTCTGGCCGGGTGCGCGCTCAACCGATACTGGGCACAAAAAACAGCAACTGTAAGCGGCGAACGACACGTCAGCGGCGACGGTGACCGCAGGGAAAAGGGCGCCTTGGCCTCAAGATTGTCGTGGCCCTGACGATTTCCTGGGCGACTCGCCGCCCAGGAGCGCCGTCACGTCATCGGGATGCAGGCGCAGTTCCGCAACGCGCGCACGGCGCTCGTACTTGCAGTAGAGATAGACGACAAAGGCCAGCGACTGCATCTTCACGCGGTTGAAAATGAGGTCGTGACCGCAGACCCAGCAAGACATCTTCTTCGTTGCCACGGACGTGGCCGGTTCACTGACCCTGCCATGCCTGGCATTCTCCTCTCCGGTCATGCCTGCAACTCCTTGCGGTTGTAACTGTCGAGCCCAAAACATGAGACCGCGGCCGCCGGCAGGGCTAGTTCAGCCCAAGGGTCGCCGGCCACTCCAGAGAAATGATACACCAGAGGACTGACATAAGTAGCGAGATTTATATACAGATTTTTAGCGAAAACATTATACCGTGTGGCATGCCGTGGCTGAACACAACCTATGGGGTTAGGGGCTTAGCGAATCATCGCCGAGGGCAGGATATCCGCCGTAGTGCAACAAACGCACCGGTCAGCCTGGGGCAGACATCGGCCGCCGTAGCGTATATATGTTGACAGCGCTGATTGAGTTATGTATACACTCGGATATGCAAGCGATAGACACCATGAGTTGACTCGGCACGGAGTTTGTATGGCACGGGAAAGAGGGTCGGGCACACGCGGGCCATCGGCCACACCTGAGACGACACTCAAGGGGGAGGCCCTGCGCAAGACCATCAAGAAGGCCCTGGTGGACAGGGGGCTGACGCAGAAGGAACTCGCCAGGCGCATCGGCATATCCGAGCAGGCGCTGTCGCACTTCCTCTGCGGACGGCGGCGACTGAAGGCGGCGGAACTGGAGGAGATTGCCGACGCGCTCGGCGTTCCGTCCGCCGCGCTGACGGAGGCGGCATCCGAGGAGGTATTGACCCCTGTGATTTCGACTCCTGGCGCGGGACAGGTGCTCCTGCCGCCGCGGCGGGTGCGGTTCGTCCCCACCTATCCCATCGGGGCGGGCTACAACATCTCATTTGGCGATGGCGACGTGCCGGTGGGCGAATCGCTGGACGAGCCGGTCTTCACCGACGTGCCCGACCCGCACGCCTTCGCCGGCAAGGTCGTCGGCGAGAGCATGGCGCCGGAGCGTCCGGAGGAACACGGCTTTCGCGAGGGTGACATCGTCGTCTTTGACACGCAGATCCGCGAGTGGCGCAATGGCGCCTTCTGCCTCGTCCAACTCAAGAACGGCACCACGACCTTCAAGCAGGTCTTTGACGAGGGCGAGTACATACGCCTGCACGCGCTGCGGCCGGGCATACCTGACGAGCGCTGGCCGAAGTCCGAGGTCCTGCGCATCTATCGCGCCGTGCGGCATATCCAGAAACTTTAGCCTGCCTCGGCCGCGCCAGGTGGCCAGCGGCACACCGAGGGGCAACGGTGCCTGGAGCACGCCGCACGGGCGCGCATTGCATCACCCTCCACGGCCCCAGAACTGCGATTGACAGGCAGGGCGGCAACTGCTAGTATCCTGCCCACATGGTTGAGGTGAGTTGGGGAGGGCAGCACCGTGGGCAGTGTGCCTGCAGGGGTAGAAGTCCGCGCGCACAGCAGTGTGGACGAGCAGCTGTTTTCCGCCGTGCCTCTCGGGGCGACGTCCAGCACACCCAAACGCCTTCTCGTCGTCATCCCCGCCCTGAATGAGGTCAATACCGTGGGGGCGGTGGTGCGTGCCATCCCGCGAAAGATACCGGGCATCAGCGAGATCGGAGTCGTGGTGATTGACGACAGTTCCACAGACGGCACCGGACTGGCGGCGGCGGAAAACGGTGCCCAAGTGGTTCGCCACGAGAGCCCGCGTGGCGTCGGCACGGTCTTTGGCAGGGCGCTTGATCTGGTGGTGGAGACCGGCGCGGACGTGATGGTGTATATGGACGGCGACGGGCAGTTTGACCCTGCGGATATCCCGCGACTGATCGCGCCCATCCTCGCGGGCACAGCGGATTTAGTGGTGGGCCGCCGCTATGGGCCGGGCGCGCCGCCGCGCCGGCTAGACCCCAACCCTCAGCCGCTGTGCAAACGCCTAGGGAATCTGGGCATGGCCTGCCTCCTCAGCGTCCTCACCTGGCGACGCATCTACGACGCTGCCTGCGGTTTTCGCGCCTACTCGGCCGAGACGGCGATGAAGATCAACCCGCGCGGACGGTTCACCTATACTCAGGAGGTGCTCCTGGAGGCGTGTTTCAAGGGCCTGCGCCTGGAGCAGGTGCCCATTCGTGTGCGGGGACAGCGGGCCTTCGGGCAGTCGCGGGTGGCACGCAGCCTGGTCCGCTACGGCTACAACGCCATCTTCATCATCGCCCGCACTTTCCGCGACTATAAGCCGCTGCGGTTCTTCGGCTGGGCGGGCGGGGCACTGAGCACACTCGGCCTCGCGGTCGGCGGCTTCTTCATCCAGCATTACCTGCGTACGGGGAAATTTCATCCGCACACCTGGGCGGGATTCGTGGGCGCCTTTTTCCTGATGGTGGGCATGCTGATGATCATCTCCGGTCTGCTGGCGGACATGCTGGACCGGATTCGCCTGCACCAAGAGGAGATCCTGTACGCAGTGCGCGCCGCCACGCACGCGGAACGCCGCCGCCAGCCGTGGGCGATGCCAGGTCGGCCCATCAAGTGAACTGGTTTGGCACGCGGGGGGCATGAACTGAAGGCCGCGACCGCCCTCAGTTAAGGAGGCGTGCCACCGGACGCACTGATCTCCCCGGCTGGAACGGCAATGAGAAAAAATTTCCCTGCCTGGGTATTCACCTCATGGACGACGCGGCCCCCGGCAAGGCCTCCGCTAGCAAGCGCCTCGTGGAGACGCGGCCCCCAGCGGGCGGCGTCGGGATCAACCAGGATGAACTGCGCCCGCTGCGCCCGCGCATAGCGCCAGAAGTCGCCGGGCCGCCACTGCTGACAGGCGCGCGCGCCAGGCAACTCGACATGCTCGGCGCGCGCATACCAGGCGAGGAACCGACGGGAGGCAGCTATGCGCTGCCCCTCGCCGAGGTTCTCCATGATCCAGGCGCCCATGGCGCGGTAGCCCTCGTGCTGCGGGTGGTCCAGGCGGCCTGGCACGGCCAATATCTGCAGGAGGGGCAGGGCCACGGCCAGGGTGACGATTAGGGGCGACGTGCCGAGGTCCAGCGCACGCGGCCACACCCGCTTGAGCGGCGCGGCAAAGAGCCAGCGCAGTAAGAAGAGCAGGCCTGCTGCACCCCACATCTGCCACACCGCGCCAATGGAAAGTGAGTAGCGACGCGAGACCACCATCCCCAGGCTCATGGCGGCAAAACTGGCGAGGGCCATGAGGCCAGATGCCCACTCCTCCCGCATAGCTCGCCGCCCGCGCCGGACCAGGGCATAGATGCCCAGGAAGAAGGTGGCCGGCCCGAGGCTGCTCAGGAACGCGCGCGCGCGCCGCTTCCAGCGGGGGAGGATGCGGAGCAACGCATCGCTGCGGTGTGGCGGCTGCACCTTCGCCCCCACGCTCTCTTGCGCGTCCGCCGCCGCGGTCACACTGCCGGCGACCGCCACGCGCACCGGGCGTGGAAAATCTGACGTGGATGTCTCCTGCGGGGCCAGGTATTTCCGAAGGAGACGCAGGGGCTGCGTTACCTGGCGCGTGTCTATCACCCACCAGCCAGTAGCTGCATGCACCTGCTGGAGTCGCGGCCAGACCGCCAGGAAAAAGAGGAGCAACATCAGTGCCCCGTGCATGGCGCGCCGTCGCCAGGAGACGGGGCCGCCGCGGGGCAGGTATAGCATGATGCCCAACAGGAGCGGGAGGAAGAAGGCGCCCTCCACCCGCGTCAGCGCCAGGAGCGCCGCGCAGCAGCCGATGGCCAGTGCGGTCACGCCGCGCGGACGAACCGCGTAGCGAGTCAGCGCATAGGCCGTGGCGCAGAACCAGGCCACGCCCAGCGCGTCCACACCCGTCTCGGCGCTGTGGGTAACCTGATAGGGGTGAAAGGCGAGCAGCGACATGGCCACGACCGCGACATAAGGCCCCATGAGGAATCGCGCCAGGAGGAAGACGAAGATGCACGCGAGCATGCCGCCCGCCACGGACACCAGTCTGGCGCTCAGTTCCACATCGCGCAGCACCCGCGCCAGGTCGCCGGCCAGAACGAAGTAGAGCGGGGGCACTTCCACGTGGCGCGCTGGCAGCGGTCGGCCCTCAGCGATGGCCTCGGCGAGCGGGAGGTAGTAGTAGGCGCCATCGGGAGAGACTTCGGGATTGGCCAAGGCAACCCACAGGCGCACGGCAAAGGCAAGCAGCAGCACTGCTGCGAAGGCGAAGGCGTAGAGACGACGCCGTGCGCCTGGCACCAGCGGGGCTTCGTCGCGCGTGCCGACGAGCGACAGCTCAGCTCCAGCAGGGTCTTCGCTGGCCGCGTGTGTCATATCCTGCGCGCTCCCCTTGAAACAACGGGGCCAATCCTATAAGCGCCCAGCATGCGCGTCAAGGGCGACGCTGTCCGGATGAGGATCGCACTGGCCTACGGGCGCATCCACTCCGGCCGAGCAGGGAAGCGCGTGGTGGTAGAGGATGCCGGAGCGGGCCACAAAGTCAGAGGCGCCGGCGCCTTTTCGCGGAACTGGCATACCAGCCGTATTCGGCCACCGCTGCGAAGAAGGCGACGACGTTTTCCCAGGGGGTGTCCGGCTGGAGGACGTGGGCCGGGGCCAGGAGCAGGCCGCCACCGCGACCGACGGTCTGGATGCGCAACTTCACCTCGGCGCGCACCTCGTCGGGTGTGCCGAAGGGCATGGTCCGCTGTACGCTTACCGTCCCGAAGAAGGCGAGGCGGTCGCCGAACTCGCGCTTGACCGCTGCCGGGTCCATGCATTCGGGCTGCACCGGGTTGAGGACCGTCACCCCCACCTCAATGAGGTCGGGGATCGCCGCCCAGACGTTGCCGTCGGAGTGGTAGAAGATGTGGATATCGGGTGCGGCCTCGCGTGCGGCGCGGATGACGTGCGCCAGGCGCGGCTTGAAGACTTCGCGCCAGAGGGCGAGCGACATCAGGAGGCCGTGCTGATGGGCGATGTCGTCGCCGAGGACGAGGAGGTCCACGCCCGCCGCGGCCACGCGCGCGGCCGCGCCCGCCACCAGGTCGGTGATACGGTCCAGGAGGAAATCGGCGGTCGCGCGCTCCTGGAGGATGTCCAGAAACAGGCGGTCCATGCCGCGCAGATACCAGGCCTGTTCAAAGATGGAGCCCGGGAAACAGGCTACAGCCAGGCCCTGCCGGTGAAGGGCCTGCACCTGCGCGCGCATGTCCGCGTAGCGGTAGGCCGCGTCCAGATCGGGGAAGGGGTACTCGTGGATTTCCGCCAGCGAGAGGTGCTCCAGCGGATGGAGGATGCGGGCGTAGTGGAGGTAGTGGCCGCCCTGCCAGCCCACGCCCCACTCGTCCACCAGCGTGTTTTCGTCCGGATGGATGTAGCGGGAGAAATCAGCCCTGCGCCGCGAGGGGGCGATAGCGACCGAGGTGATGTCACAGCCGAAATACTCGCGTGGCGATCGGCCACCGCAGTGCCGGCGCAGCATCTCGGCCACCGCCGGGACGTAGCCGACTATCTCGCCGTAGAGGGTGGCGGGGACGCGGTCGGGAGGCTCACGGCGAAAGGCAGCAAGGACACGCTCACGGGAGGTCATGGGGCAAATCCTCACGCAGTTTCGCCCGCGAGCAACACCGCGCGGGCATGAGTGCCGCGCCAGCGAAGGCTGCCGCCGAAAAAAGCAGGGTCATGACGGAAGCGACACCCGCGACGATAGCCAAACCGCGAGGCGGGGTATCGGCCATCGGCGAGCCTCCTGGCTGCGACTACCGGGCAAGGGCTTGCTGCACCTTCGCCATCACCGCTCGTGCGTGGGCCGCGGCCGCCCTTTCCATCGCCTCGGCCTCGCGGCAAGTGCCCGCCCGCAGCGCTTCGTCCTTCAGGTAGCGCAGGTTGACGTCCACGTTGAGCCGCGCGGCGCGCAGCGCGGCCTCGGCCAAGACGGCGCTGACGCCGACGTCACTAATGAGGTTGGGGTTGGCAATGTCCACCAGTTGCGCCAGCACGCCGAGGACGTCGCGGCACAGGCCCATGATGCGCAAGGGCACCTCCATCGCCACCTTGAGCGCGTCCTGGATGGCCTGCTGGCGGGCGCGCTTCTCCTCGTCGGTGTTCTGCGGGAGTTGGTAGGCGGCATCCACCTGGCCGTAGGCGCGCGTGTCCTCGTCCATGAGGTGCAGGAGTTGCTCGCGGGCCGATTCCAGGCTGGCGAGGAGTTCCCTCACCTTCGGCTCCACGTCGCGAAACTTCTTTTTGCCGATGGTGAAGTTGGCGGCCATGCAGCCCATGCTGACACCGAGCGCGCCGGCGAGCGCGGCCACGCTGCCGCCGCCGGGCGTCGGCTGTCCTGCCGAGGCGTCGTCAATGTACTTGCGGATGGTGCCGTGCAGATACATCCGGCGCTCCTGTTTTCTGACAACTGCCACCCATCCCAGCATCAACAGGCGGCAACGGCCTATTTCATTTCCTGTCCGCCGTCAACCAGGTGGCTGCAGCCGGTGATGTAGGAGGCGTAGTCGGAGACGAGGAAGACCACTAGGTTGGCGACATCCTCCGGGGTGCACTGACGTCCCAGTGGCACCTTGGCGTTGTAGTAGGCCTCAACTTCCTCCGGCCTGATACCAGCCTGGGCAGCGCGGGCCCGGATATATTCCTCGTTCCAGATGCCGCTGCCGCGGATGACGTTGCCGGGGAGGACGGAGTTGACGCGAATCTTGTATCTGGCAAGTTCCTGCGCCCAACCCTGGGCAAGACCGATGACGCCGAACTTGGTGGCGTTGTAGGCGCTGTTATTGGCGGAGCCGCGGATGCCGCTCTTGGAGGAGATATTGATGATGTTGCCGCCGGTGCCTTGGGCAATCATCTGGCGCGCGGCAGCTCGGCCGCAGAGGAAGTAGCCCTTGAGGTTGATGGCGACAGTGCGATCCCAGTCTTCCTCCGGGAAGTCAACGAGAGGGTGGGAGGGGGCGATGCCGGCGTTGTTGACGAGGATGTCAAGGTGACCGAAGGCGCGCACCGTCTCGGCCACCATCGCGTCAACGCTGACGGCGCTGGCGACGTCAGTCTTGATGGCGAGGGCACGCGGGCCGCCGGCGGCCTGGATTTCGGCCACCACCCTGGCCGCCGCTTCGGCGTTGATGTCGGCGATGGCCACGTTTGCGCCTGCGCGCGCCAGGCCGAGCGCAATACCGCGGCCGATGCCAGAGGCGCCACCGGTGACGATCGCCACCCTGTCTTTGAGTGAGATCAGCATGCCCGCTTTACCTTCTCGCGCGTGGGCAATCAGGCCACGACTTTCCTGGCCAGTTCGGCGACGCGGCGGCCGAGTTCGCGGCAGTGTTGCGCTGCGGTCTCATCGGGCTTGCCCACGCACACCGCCCCGTAGTGCGGGCCAGAGGCCGTGCCTTGGACAATCATGCCGTGAATCAGGAGCCCGTCGAGGAGCGCGCGCACCGTCGTCTCCACGCCGCCGCCGAGGATGCCGCAACTGGCAAACGCCCCGCCCACCTTGCCGGTCAACTTGCCGTGGTACTTCACGCTGCGGTCGAGGAGCGCCTTGAGTTCCGCCGCTGGCTGGCCGTAGTAGGTGGGTGAGCCCAGGATGATGCCGTCGTAGCGCGGCCAGGTGTCGACGCTGGCCTCCTGCGTGCTGACCAGGTCGCACGCAGTTCCGGCAGCAACCACGCCCTCGCGCACGAACTCGGCCATCTTCTTCGTGTTCCCGCTGCGCGAATAATAGACGATGAGGATCCCGCCCATGACCCTACACCTCCTCTCGCCGACTGCCAACCGTTCCCTCCGAGATTCTAGCACATCAGAAGGCGCGGTCAAGGGCGACGACGGCGGGGAAGGGTGATGCTCGCATGATGCGAGCGGTGAGTCGTGCGCTGATGCTTCCCGCCGCCCCCGCTGCCGGCCAAACGCCTGCTGAACCTCCAGATGTCATCCGGCGTGGGACCTCGGCCTCGCACCGCCTTCGTGAGACCGGCGCGAGGTGACGCACGGGTGGAGGCGGCCAGCGTGCACCTGCATCCGGCACCTCGCTTCTGGCAGGTTGCGGGCAGAATAATTTGCTTTCGGATAGTTCTATTTCGTACAATTACCTGTCGTATGACCGGCGGGAAATGGAGGGCGGGCTATGCCGAGCGCACGGACGATCAGGCGGATTGTGGAATTCGCCGGACGCCTTCGGGGAGTGGACGCGCAGGTCGTGCGCGAGGGGCTGGAGATCGCCCACCTGCACCACCGACTGGAACAGGTGATTGAAGACGACCTGTCGGGTTGGGGGCTGACGGCGCGCCAGATGGAGATACTGGAGTGCCTGTATCACAACCCGGAGGAGACGATGACGCCGGCGGCGCTGGCCGAGGAGGTGCTCTTGAGCCGGTCGGCGATGACGAGCGCGCTTGATGCGCTGGAAAAGCAGGGCTACACGGCGCGGCGGCCGCATCCGAGCGACCGGCGGCGGGTGGCGGTCACACTGACACCGGCAGGGCACAGGTTCATGGCCGCGCACCTGCCGGAACGATACCGAAAGTTTGACCGGGTGATGCGGGGCCTTTCGCGCCAGGAGCGCGCCCTGCTCCTGCGCACTTATCGCAAGGTTCTAGCGCTAGTCGTCTCCGCGCTGGCGGAAGAAGGCACAAAGGCGGGGCGCGGTGTGGAACGAGGAGGAACCACCGAATGAAGCGGTTTCTGAAACCTGTGGTCACGCTGCTAATGGTGGCCGCCATCATTGCCGGCAGCGTGTGGCTATCTCGCGCGGTGGCGCAGCGTCGGCGCCCCGTGGAGATCCAGACCGAGTCCGCCCCCATCCGCGTTGCCGTCGCGCCCGTGCGACTGGGCAAGATCACGCAAGCGGTGTGGGTGACCGGCGAGGTACGCGCCCTGAACGCTGTGGACGTCACTCCGGAGGTAAGCGGCCGCCTGGAGCGCCTGCGGCGATCGGACGGGCGCCTGATTGAAGAAGGCATGAACGTCGGCAAAGGGGAGGCGGTGGCGGTAATTGAGCGCAACCGCTACGAGACGGCGGTGCGCACGGCGGAGGCGGCGGTGGCGGTGGCCAGGGCGGCCCTGGAGCGAGCGAAGGTCAATCTGGCCGACGCCCGGCGCGAGAAGGACCGCTGGGTGCGCTTGGTCGCGGAGGGCGCTGGCTCGCAGCAGCAACTTGACTTGGTGATGACGGCTTTTCAGCGTGCCCAGGCGGAGCACGAACTGGCCGAGGCGCAGGTCAAGCAGGCCGAGGCGGCGCTGGCACAGGCGAAGGTGAACCTGGACTCCGCAACTGTAGAAGCCCCGTTCGCGGGAATCGTCGCCCGCAAATACGTTGACGAGGGTGCGTATGTGGGGCCAACGGTGCCGCTCTTCCGGCTTGTTGACATTCAGGAAGTGGAAATCACGGGCGGGGTGGCCGACCGCCACTACACGAAACTCAAGGTCGGCGCAACGCGCGCCGAGGTGGAGGTGGACGCCTATCCGGGCGAGAAGTTCGCCGGCAGCATCGCCCGCCTGCGACCAGAATTGGACCGCACGACGCGCACGGTGGCGGTAACGATAAAGGTGCCCAACGAGGAGGGCCGACTCAAGCCCGGGATGTACGCGCGCATCCGGCTGATTCTCGACGAGCGTGATGCGGTGCCCATCGTGCCCGACGAGGCACTGTGGACATATGAGGATGCGATGTGGGTCTACGTCGTAAACGCGGGGCGGGCGGGCCGACGTCAAGTGCACCTGGGGCTGAAGGAAGGCCACTGGAACGAGGTCTGCGAAGGCGTCCGTGCTGGCGAGAGAGTGGTCGTCCGCGGCAAGGAACTGCTGCGCGACGGTGCTCCGGTGGAGGCACAGGAGGCGGAGGTGCGATGAAACTCCCCGAAATGTCAGTGCGCCGGCCGGTCACCACACTGATGCTCTTCCTCGGCGTGGTGCTGGTCGGGCTCTTCTGCCTGGCGCAGATGCCCATTGACCTCTTGCCGCACATGGACATCCCCACCATCACAGTCGTCACCACCTACGAGGGGGCCAGTCCGGAGGAGGTGGAGGAGAAGGTGACCCGCGTCCTGGAGCGGCAGTTGGCGACGGTGGAGGACCTCAAACACATCTCCTCCACGAGCATGGAGGGCATCTCGTACATCGTCCTCCAGTTTGAGTGGCAGACGGACCTGGACACGCGGGCCAACGACGTGCGCGATGCGATTGATATGGCCCAGCGCGAACTGCCCAAGGAGGCAGACCGCTCCCGCGTTTTCAAACTTGACATCGGCCAGATGCCGATTTTGGTGTATGGTTTCTTCGCCCAGCAATCCTATCCAAGTCTGAAGGAAATCCTTGACGACGAGATAGCCACGCCGCTGGAGGGCGTCTCGGGCGTGGCCGCGGTGCAGGTCATCTGCCCCTTGGAGCGGCAGGTGAATGTGGACTTGGACCGCGAGCGGCTGGCCTCGTATCGCCTGACGCCCGATGACGTGGCGCGGGTCATCGCCCGCGAGAACCAGCAGGCCTCGGCGGGCAGCATCAAGATGGGCGACACTGATTACATGCCGCGCGTGCCGGGTGAGTTCCGCTCCGTCGAGCCGATGAACGACATCGTCGTGCGCGCCACCGATGGCATGATTGTCCGCCTGCGCGACGTCGGCCAGGCGAGTTTTGGCTTCAAGGACCGCGACCTCTACGCCAGCATCAACGGCCAGCCCGGCGCCATCCTGCTCATCCGCAAGCAGTCCCAGGCGAACACGGTCCAGGTCGCCCGCGCCGTCAAGGCCGCCATGGGCAAACTCGCCCGCAACCTGCCGCCCGACGTGCATGTCCTTGAGGTCATGGACGGCTCCGAGGATATTGAGCGGATGGTTAGGGATCTATCGCAGACGCTCCTCCTGGGCGGCGCTTTAGCCATGCTCGTGGTCCTCATCTTCCTGCGCGAGTGGCGGGGCACATTCATCATTGCGCTGACGATTCCCTTCTCGCTGATTGCCGCCGGCGCGGTGATGTATCTGCTGGGCTACACCATCAACATGATGACCATGTTCGCACTCATCATCGCCATCGGGATGGTGGTGGATAACGCCATCGTCATCCTGGAAAACATCACGCGCCACCGGGAAGAAGGCGAGAGCGCGCGGGAGGGGGCGGTCTTCGGCGCCGCCGAGGTCGCCATGGCGGTAACCGCTTCTACGCTGACGACGCTATGCATCTTCTTCCCCCTGTTGTTCGTGAAGGGACTGACGCGGGTCATCTTCACGCCATTTGCCGTGGTTGCCGCGGTGGTTTTACTCGCCTCGCTCTTCACCGCCCTGTCAATGACGCCGATGCTGGCGTCGCGCCTTCTGCCGAAGGACTTCGCGGCGGAGCGGTCGCGGCGCGGTTTCTTCTTCCGCGCCAGCGAGTCGGCCTTTGCCGCACTGGACTCGGGCTATGCCTGGCTCCTGGGGTGGGCGCTCCGCCACCGCACCATCGTCGTGCTGGCGGCGTTAGCCCTATTTGCTGTGAGTTTGGCACTTGTGCCGATGATTGGCTGGGAGTTCATGCCGACGGAGGACCGCGGCATGATCATCGGCACCGTCAAGCTGCCCATCGGCACGCGCGTGGAGCGGACCGCCGCAACGATGCAGGCTATCCATGAGGTGATTGCCCGGGAGATTCCGCCGGAACAGGTGGTTGCCACCTTCACCCGCTGCGGTACCACTGGCAGGGGCTTCACCACTGAGGAGGGGGCCTACATCGGCACCTTCGGTGTGCGCCTGGTGGCCAAGGACAAACGCGAGCGGAACGTGGGGCAGATTGCCGACGCGTTGCGCCGGCGCATCCAGGAAATGGCGGGGCCCAATTCTATCGCGGAGTTTCGGATTTCGCTCCAGGACCCGATGTCAGGGATGATCACTGGCGGCGAGCAGCCGCTCAGCGTCCGCATCCTTGGCGATGACCTGGAAGCCGCCTACGATTACGCGCAACTCCTGCGGCCCAGGGTGGCGCAGATTCCGGGAACGGTGGACATCGCCATCTCGCTGGAGAAAGGGGCACCGGAGGTGTGGGCCGACGTGGACCGCCAGAAAGCCGCGGCCATGGGCCTCAATGTGGCCGACGTAGCGGAGGCGGTGCGCACCGCCATTTTCGGGCGCGTGGCCGGAAAGTATCGGCTGCGCGGCGACGAGTACGATATCCGCGTCCGCCTGCGCGAGGCAGACCGGGCACGCGTGGAGGATCTGGGCCAACTGCCGCTTCGCCTGCCGAGCGGCGAACTGGTGCGACTGGAGAACGTCGCCCGCGTGGAGCCTCAGCGCGGCCCCATCAAGATAGAACGCAAGGACCAGCGCCGCATCGTGCGCGTGGAAGGCGATGTGCACGGTCGCTCCCTGGGCGAGGTTATCAGGGAGGTGGAGGACTTGGTCAACAGGACGCCGCCACCCAGGGGCCTCACCGTGGTCATGGGCGGCCAGAAGGAGGACATAGAGGAAGCCTTCCTCTGGCTGGCGCTGGCTCTCGTTGTCGGCGTCATTCTGGTGTACATGATTATGGCCTCGCAGTTTGAATCGCTCCTTGACCCCTTCGTCATTTTCTTCTCTATACCCTTCGCCTTTACCGGTGTTATTTGGTTTCTGGCGGCTTTCGGCTACAGCCTGAATGTGGTAGTCTTTCTCGGACTCCTCCTGCTGGTGGGGGTGGTGGTGAACAACGCCATCGTCCTAGTAGATTACATCAACATCCTGCGCGCGCGCGGCCGCAGCATGATGGCAGCTGTCCAGGAGGCTGGTCGCACGCGCCTGCGCCCCGTCCTGATGACTGCTATCACCACTATCGTCGCGCTCATCCCCATGGCTTTCAAGCGCGGGCAGGGATCGGAAGTGTGGAACCCGCTGGGCGTCACCATCCTGGGCGGGCTGCTGGTCTCAACCCTGCTGACACTGGTCCTTGTCCCCACCGTCTACAGCATCTTCAAGGGCGGCGTGCGCTCGCGGAACCACGCCTGAGGAGCATCTGATGAAACTGGTCCTGATAGCCTACAACGAGGCGATTGACGAGGAGGTGCAGGAACTCCTGGAACGCAACGGTGTGGTGGGCTTCACCAAATGGACGCGCGTCTATGGCCGGGGGCAGGCCAGTGAGCCGCACTTGGGCACCCACGTCTGGCCGAAGGCGAACAACGTCTTGCTCATCGTTACCGAAGGGCCGATCGCCCAGCGCCTCCTGGAGGGAGTGCGCGCCCTCCGGCAGCGCCTTGCCCGCGAGGGCATCAAGGCCTTTGCCTGGGAGGTGCAGGAAATAACGTAGGCACGGATCACACGGGAGGCGCCGACCTCGTCAGTCGCCCATCAGCCGCCGCATGAGGTAGCGCTCAAACTCCTCGTAATCGCGGCGGGCGATGTACTCCTGCAACTTTGCCTCGCTCAGGCTCCGCGAGATGCGCAGGAGGCGCAGGAAGATCTCCCGGCTGTTGCGCAGGTGCCGGGTGGAATCAGCGCGCTTCTGTGTGCGGATGGCCTTGACGTCCATGCCCACCCACTCGCCATTGCGACCGTAGTCGTTCTGATCCAGGACGCGCACCTGGTCAAAGGCACGGCGCAGGTTGACCGTGCCGAAGGCGCGGTCCTCGTCAAACTTGAGGCCGTTCTGGTCGTTGAGGTGCACGCCCCAGAGTTTCTTATGCGCCAACGCATAGGCCATTTCGTCGCTGGGGTCAAGGCCGGCGAGGATGGCGTGGGCGCTCTCAATGAGAACGCCGACGCGGGCCGGGTCGGCAGTCATCGCCGCCAGGCCGATGGCGTGCCCCGCCGTGGGAATGTAGGCCTGGTCCATTGGCTCGTTGGGCTTGGGCTCAATGAGGATGCGGATATTCGGGTCGTAGGCGAGCATCATGTTGACGGCGGCAGCGATGCGCTCAACGGCGAGGCGTGCGTCCTTGACCTCGCGCATGTAGGTGCCCTCCCGCGCCAACCACAGGACGATGCGCCGCGTGCCGAGGGCGTGGGCGATGTCAATGGCGCGCTTGCTTCGTTCCCAGGCGTAGTGGCGATCCCGCGCGCTGTTGGCAGTATAGGCGCCGTCCACCGTGCGCGGGTCCTCCCAGAGGCGGGGGGCGACGAACTCCGGCGTCAGGCCGGCGTCTTCAATCAGCCGCCGCACGCGCCGCGCTGCCGCCACCACCTGTGCTGGCCGCAGCGCATTCAGGTTGGGCACCACATCGTCATCGTGGAACTGAATGCCATCGTAGCCGAGGCGCTTATAGAAACGCAGTTTTTGCGCAAAAGTGAAACTCCGACGCACCGGCGGTCCGAAGGGATCTGCTCCTTCATGAATATTCCACGGTCCGAAAGAAAAACGGAATTGTCCCGCCATGGCTCCAGCCTCCTTTTTGCCCTGTACGTTCGCGCTTGCCTGCGCAACTCTAGCGCCTCAGCACGCCGCGGTCAAGCGCCATCTGCTTGGCAATTTCGTCGGACAAGTGCATAATGGTGCCGCGAGGGCGCTGGCCGCTGGTTCAAGCCAGGAGGATGAACATGCTGCGCATCGGCATCATCGGCGCAGAGAACACCCACTGCGCCGCAATCGCCAAACTCTGCAATGTGGAAAAGAAGGTCCCGGCGCGCGTGACCATGGTGTGGGGCGAAAAGCGCCGCTTCGCTGAGGCGGCAGCCGCGGCCGGCCAGATACCCCTCATCGTTCGCGACTGGCGCGAGATGCTTGGCGAGGTGGATGGCGTCATGATTGACCACCGCCACCCCAAGTACCACGCGAAGCCGGCGATGTTCTTCGTGGAACACGGCGTGCCCTGCTTCGTGGACAAGCCCTTCACGTGGACGCTAGCCGAGGGCAAGCGTCTGTGCGCCCTCGCCCGCCGCCGCCGCGTGCCCATCACCAGTTTCAGCACCATCCCGCTCCAGAAGAACTTCGCCGAGTTCCGACAGGCACTAAGGAATATCGGCCGGGTGGTCAGCTTCACGAGCATCGGCCCCTGCGACCTGAAGAGCAAGTATGGTGGCGTCTTCTTCTACGGCATCCACCAAGTGGACGCCGTCATCGAACTCTTCGGCACGGGGGTGGAACGGGTAAGCCTGCGGCAACATGGCAGCGGTGGGGTGGCCGAACTCTTCTTCCGCGATGGGCCGATCGTTACCATCCACTGCATCAACAACGGCAACCATACCTTCCACTGGGCGGCAGTGGGCGACCGGGAGGTGCTGGCCTGGCGGCATGTGAGCGACCCCAGCCCCTACCTGACGGGGGCGCAAACGTTTGTGCGGATGTTCCGCACGGGCCGCGCGCCCTTCCCGCACGAGCGCCTCCTCGCGCCCGTAGCTGTCCTGGAAGCGCTGGCGAAATCACTGCGCCGGGGCCAGCCGTGCCGGGTGGCGCGAATTGCAGGCTGAGCAGCCCTATCCGCGCGCAAGTCCATAAAAGGAGAGGAAAGCGCTTTCTACCCTGCCCGTCTCCTCACCATTCCTTCATCGCGGTGAAGTTAGGCCTGGGGAGGCGCCTAACGAGGCTGCGGATGCGTACCGGGCGGCCGGTCGCCAGTGAGCGGTTGGCAGCGATGCCGGTGAGAATGGAATAGGCTCCCTCCACGTAACTGGCCGCCCGCTTGAGCGGGTCGGGCGGCGGATTGGGGCTGAAGAGGTCCTCCAGGAGCGGATTGTCGCCACCGCCATGTCCCCCCTTGCCCGCGCGCACCGGCACGCTGTAGGGCGGGGCGAAGTGGGGAAAGACGCAGATGTGCGTGCCCTCGCAGATAGTCTCGCCCGGCACGCTGCCGTCTCCGCTGATGTAAACGCTTTCCACCATCCGGTGCTCCAAGCGCCCCTTGCTACCGTTGAAGGCGATAGTGTAGCCCTCCCAGGGACAGAAGGAGTTGAGCGAATAACTCATTAGCGCGCCATTGCGGTAACGCACCACCAGGACCATGGCGTCCTCAATGTCAATCTCCTCGGCGAAGACGCAGCGGTCGCGGAAGTAGCCGTCGTGGTGCTCCTGTTCCAGGTACATGCGGCGCAGGCGCTCGTTGCCAGCGAGGTCAAGGAAGAAGTGGCAACGCTCTTTGACGCCACAGGTGTGACAGCGCTCGCCGCGCCCCCGAAGGCCATAACGCTCCGCCATCTCCGGGCGATAAAACCGCCGCGCCCCGAAAGCCATCACCGTCTCCGGCACCGTGCTCAGCCACCAGTTCACCAGGTCAAAATGATGCGTGGCCTTGTGCACGAGCAGGCCGCCGCTGTTGACCTTCTGGCGGTGCCAGCGCCGGTAGTAGTCGGCCCCGTGTCGCGTGTTGAGAAGCCAGTGGAAATCCACCGAGAAGACTTCGCCGATGGTGCCGGCCATGAGGAGTTCTTTGACCTGGCTGCGCGCCGGGCTGTAGCGGTAGTTGAAGGTGACGCGCACGCGGCGGCCAGTGCACCGCGCCGTGTCCACGATGCGCTGGCATTTCTCGGCCGTCGTGGTCATCGGCTTCTCGGTAATGACGTCACAACCCAGTTCCATCGCCCGCACGATGTACTCGTCGTGAAACTGGTCCACCGTCGTCACAATCACCACATCCGGCCGCGTCTCGGCGAGCATGCGGTCAAAGTCCTGCGCCGCATAAATAGGCACGGGCGGATAATCCGGTGGCAGTTGCGTCCGGCACAGTTCCAGGCGGCCGGGGTTCGTGTCGCAGAGGCCGACCAATTCGCAGTGCTCGCGGTAATGCTGCGTAATGGCCTCGGTGTACATGCGCGAGCGCCCGCCGAGGCCCACCTGCGCATAACGGGTCTTCACCGTGTCTTTACCTCCAGGAATCAATGGCGAGAGGGCCGGAGACGGCAATATAGCATTCCCGACCTGCCGGTGCAACGAAAAGACAGCCGCGTTTGACCGCCAGCGAAGGACACGGATATAATCAGGGGAGGGCATGCATCGCGACAGGGAAGGAGGTCAGGTGGAGGCAAGGACGCTGCGCACAGCGGCGGCAAAGATCCGGGCCTTGGAAGCAAACATCGGCCAAGTTTTCCTCGGCAAACCAGAGGCCATTCGCCTGGCCATCGTCAGCCTCCTCAGCGGCGGCCATGCCCTGATTGAGGACGTGCCGGGCGTGGGCAAGACGGTCCTGGCCAAGGCGCTGGCGCGCTCGATTGACTGTTCCTTCCAGCGCATCCAGTTCACTGCCGACCTGCTGCCTTCCGACATCATCGGCGTCTCCATCTACGAGCCGGACAAAGGGGCCTTCGTCTTCAAGCCAGGGCCGATCTTTGCCCACATCGTCCTCGCGGACGAAATCAACCGCAGCACGCCCCGCACCCAGAGCAGCCTCCTGGAGGCGATGAATGAGCGGCGCGTTAGCGTGGACCGCATCAGCCACGAATTGCCGCAGCCGTTCATGGTGCTGGCGACGCAGAACCCCTTCGAGTTCGAGGGCACGTTCCCGCTGCCGGAGTCGGAGTTGGACCGTTTCTTCCTGCGCGTCACCATCGGCTACCCGCCCCATGCGCAGGAGCGGGAGATTCTCGCGCGGCAACTGACCCCCCGTGCCGTGGATGCGCTCAGGCCGGTGCTCACGGCCGAAGAAGTGATGGAATTGCAGGAACAGGTGACGGCGGTGCGCCTGGAGGATTCGCTCATGGAGTACCTGCTCGCGCTTGTGGAGAAGACGCGGCAGGGCGAGGCCTTCGAGATGGGCATCAGCCCGCGCGGCGCACTAATGCTGTCGCGCGGCTGCCGGGCGTTGGCCCTGACGGAAGGGCGCGACTACTGTCTCCCCGACGACATCAAGCGGCTCATCTTGCCCGTCTGGGAGCACCGACTGACGCCACGCGGCAGTGGCGGCGGGCGGGCCGCCGCCGACCGGCAGGCAGTCCACGAGGCGCTCATGGCCATCCTCCAGTCCACGCCAGTGCCCGTCTGAAAGTGTGGCTGGCGGCCCTGCTGCACAATTCCGGTGAGGCTATGCGAAAGGTCCTGCCGCTCTTTTCGACAAAAGGCGGACTGGTTTTACTGGCCCTTGCCTTCGTCCTGACCCTGGCAGGCTTGCATTCAGGCGTCAACCTCCTTTATCTTCTCGCTGGGGCGGCCTTCTCGCTGGTCCTTGTCTCACTCGTTCTCGCCAGTTTCGCAGTGGCTGGGCTGCGCATTCGGCGACATCTGCCCGCCGAGGCGACTGCAGGAAGTTCATTCCCAGTAGGTCTGGAGGTCTCTGCGCGTCTGCCGGGGGCGGGTTGCCTGATGCGCGTGGAGGATGAGGTCTGGGGGACGCGCGGCCAGCACACCTTCACCATTTACATCCCCTCACTTGGCCCGGCCCGACATTTGACGACACGCTACGAGGCGACGCTGCCTATACGCGGCGAATACCGTTTCCGCCGCACGCGCTGTATTAGCGGCTTCCCGTTCGGCCTGGCCCAGGCGAGCACGGTAACCGAGATGGAGGGGCGGCTGTTGGTTTATCCACGCCGCGGGCGCCTGCTGCAACCGCTGCCGGTGGTCGTCGGCTTCGCCGAGCGGGTGACACAACACGCACCAGCCCTGGGGATGGCTGGTGATGAACTCCGCTCGGTGCGCGAGTTCCGGGAAGGCGACAACCCCAGGCGCATTCACTGGCGCACCTCGGCCAAAATGGCCCGCCTCTACGTGCGCGAGATGGAGCCAGAACGCGAACCGGCAGTGGCCATAGTCCTCGACACCTACGTGCCGAGTGGCGCAGCGCCCCTGCTGGAAGAGTTGCTGGAGCGCGCGGTATCATTTGCGGCAACGCTAACGGAGGAGACTCTGCGGCTTGGGGGTGCGGTATCGCTGGTGGCGCTGACGCCCGAACCCGTGGCGCTGGTCAAGGCCACGGGGCGTGCTGGTCGTCGCCGCGTCCTAGAATGCCTCGCCCGCCTCCAACCGACGCGACAGGCCAATTACGGGCTTTTGCGCGCGAAGGCGAAGCCCGTTCTGGCATTGGCGCGGGCAGCAGTGGCAATCTTCCTCACCCGCGAGAACGCGCGACGTTGCGTCCCCCTGTCAGCGGCCGGACGTGTGCGCCGACTCGTGGTGGAGGATGCAGCCTTCAGAATGTTCTTCCGCTGGGACTGATCCCCGAATCTGCAGAATGGTGGAAAACACGAACGCAAACGGGAAACTGGTATCGCCACCGGATGCGGGGGCAGCAATGCGGGAATACGAGCCTCTGCACACGGCTGCTCTCGCTGTCATCATCACCGGCGCAGCCGGCCTTGCGCTCAGCGGCCAGGCAACATTTTTCTTACTGGCCACGCTGCCGATCTGCCTCCTGAGTTGGCTTCTCGTCCGCGGGGGCCGGCGGCCCCCCTTCGGCGACGGTCTGGCTGGCCTCCTGTGCTTTCTCGCAGTCTTGGTGACACTGGCCCGCCTGTCGGCGGTCGGCGGCGGGATGGAAGTGCTTTTGGAATATCGCGTGCCGCGCGGCGGTGAATTCCTCCTTATGGTGCAGTGGGTCCTTATCTTCAAGCAACGTGGCGTGCGCGAGTATGCACTCATCTGCGTCATCGGCGTAGTGGAGATGGCGTGTGTGGCACTCCTCGTGCCCCAGTTAGCGTTTGCCGCGATCTTCTTCGCCCACCTGGTGGCAACGATGTGCACGATGAGCCTCTTGCAGGAACTGCACGAGCGCACGCGCGTGCGTCGCGCCGCCGGTGGTGGCGGGATGGCCGCGCCGACGGCGGCGCTGTACCGGTTGGACGGCGGTTTCATCGCGCGGCGTGCAGCGGGCGCGGCGCTGCTGATGCTCCCGACAGCCGTTTTTTTCGTCCTCTTACCGCGCCCTGGGCCCGAACGCGAGGCGGCCGCCACCGCCCTCCTGATGCGCCCGCCCTCGCCCGTGGTGCGCACTGGGTTCTCCGAGTCGGTCTCGCCTGGCGACGTGGCTGCCATCCGCTCCAGCCCCGAGAAGGTTATGGAGGTCGAAGTGGAGCCGCCGCCCGGCACCAAGGCTACCTGGGACCCTGGCTTCCGCATCCGCGGCATGGCACTTGATTCCTACAACGGACGCATGTGGACTGCCAGCGACGTGGCGGCCTACTCTGACCGCGAGACAGACCTCGACGCCTTTGTCGCGCAGGTGCGACGTTGGGCAAAGGAGAGACAGCGCTGTCGGGTCACCCTGGAACCGCTGGACACGCGCGCGCTCTTCGGACCATACGCAATGGTCGCGGTGGAGCCGGAATCGCCCGGTATCCCAGTCGCCATCACACCCCTGAACCAGAACTGGGTCCTCCTCGCTCCGCGCCGCCAGCGCCTGACCTATGCCACGACGTCCGCGCCACCGCCTTCACCCTCGCTGGCCACCCGGTGGTCTCCTATTCCTCTGCCCTCCGGCAACCGATTTACGCAGGTGCCTCCCAACTTATCGCCGCGAGTGCGGGAACTGGCCGCCGAGCTCACGCCTGACCGCACCTATCCCACCGCGCGGGAGAAGGCACTGCGGATTGAACAGTATCTGCGTGATCCGGCGAACTTCACCTATGACACGAATCCGGGGACGTCTGGCGAAAGCGAACCGGTAGAACACTTTCTCCTGCACAGTCGCCGGGGCCACTGCGAACACTTTGCGGGGGCGATGGCTGTGCTCCTACGCTGCCGCGGCGTGCCCGCGCGCCTGGTGACGGGGTTCATCGGCGGCGAGTGGAATACACTCGGCGGGTACTACGTTTTTCGCCAGAGCCACGCCCATGCCTGGGTGGAGGCGTATCTGCCGGAGGCGGGGTGGGTTCCCTTTGACCCCACTCCCGTGGCCGGCACGCCGGAGTATGCCCACCAGCGCCGCTTCCTGCCCTGGCTGCGCGACATTCCCACCTACACCTCAAAACTGTGGTACCAGTACATTATCGGTTTTGATCGGCCGACGCAGGAGAGATTAACGAGCATGCTCGAGGCCGCAACTGCGCGGGTGCAGACGCGGGTGGGCGCGCTCGCACGCCACGTTCTCAACCTGCTCATCAGCAAGAAAACGGTCCCAGAAGACGAGGATACGAGGTGGCCGACCGAGAAGTTCCAAGTAGCGGAGATTGTGGCGTTACTTGCCGCGCTACTCGCTCTGGCAGTGGGAGCAACGGCGATACTCCTGATGATGCGACGGCGCAGTGGGGCAACCGAGCCATCCGTGGATTTCTACCGGCGCCTGCTGCGGATACTGCGCCGGCGCGGCTTCCGGCGTATGGCGACGGAAACGCCGTTGGAATTCGCTGCCCGCGTGCAGCCTGCTCTGGGGCCGCACGGGCAGACCGTGGCCGCCCTGACCAATGCCTTCTGCCGCGTGCGCTATGCCGGCCATGCCCTTTCAGCAGACGAGACGCGTGAAACGGCGCGGCTCCTCCACGCCCTGAAACGACAGGGACGGTAATGAAGCTTCCAGAACCGGCCCACGATTTTCATGTTATCCGCACCGGTCGTCGGGTCTTGCCCGCCTTCACCACGGCGAGGCCGACTGCCAGCGCCTGCCGGCCAACCGCACCGTGGGCCTCCGGCGCTTTCTCCCCGCGGCAGGCCCGCAGAAAGTCCCGCCACTCGGCAGCAAACAAGTTATTGCGCCGGAACTTGACCAACCGCTTTGTCCCACCGAGGTCAACCAGAAAAGCACCGTACTTTTCCCGGTCAAAGCCAGCGGGAAGTTCACTCTCCGGGAAGGTCCGGGGAAACTTTATGACGCCCCTGGGGCCGAGCGCCTCATGGATGCCGCCGGCCTGACAACCGCTGGGTAGGCCCCAGCTGGTGCTCACCATGATTTCGTCGCCGCTGCGGTAGCGCACGATCACGGCGCCGGTGTCAGCCGCCGAGTGCTTCTTCAGGTGCATGATGCTGCCGAGCGCCTCGCAGGGTTGACCGAAGACGAAGTTGGCAAAATCCCAGTTATGCACGCACTTATCAAGGAAGGGTCCACCGCCGAGGCGCGCATCCATGAACCACCCCCCGCGTCCGGCGCCACCCGCGGCTTCTCGCCAGAAGACGGGCCTGCCGATAATGCCTGCGTGGACCAGGCGGCGGAACGTCAGCCACTCGTTGTCATAACGACGCACGTGCCCAATCATGAGCACGACTCGTGCCTCCCGGCAGGCAGCGATCATAGCATCGGCCGCGTGCAGGCTCATGGCCATCGGCTTCTCACAGAAGACGTGCTTGCCAGCGTGTGCTGCCGCCAGCGTCGCTTGCGCATGCAGTCCCGTAGGCAGGGCGACGCACACGGCGTCAATGGCCGCCTCCCGCAACATCTTGCGATAATCGCTGTAGAGAGCAGCGATGCCATGCTCCACGCCAAAGGCTCGGAGCGCGGTGGGGGAGATGTCCGCCGCGGCGGCTGGCACAATGCCTCTGACGAACTGGCGGATGGTGCGAGCGTGGTGGTTGGCGACGCCGCCACAGCCGATGAAGCCGAGCCGGATTACCTTATTCGCCACTCGCGAAGTTGTCCGCTGGTGCATGTTTCACTCCTTCACTCCTGCAAGCTGATGGGTGTAGCGCCAGCCATGGCGGCTCACGCCCAGAGGATGAGGTTCATCTCGTAAGGCGAGGCCAAGTCCTCGTGGTGCGGCAGGATACGGATAGAAAAGCCGTGTCGCCCGGAACTTGGTGGCGACACCTGTGTCTCAAACCACTGTCCGCCGTCGGACGTGGGACCGGCGGGCCGCATGGGAAGGGGCCGGACGTCGGTTAGTTCGCCGTGGCTGTCCAGGCGACCCAGGTAGAGGTCCACGGCAAGGTCGTCCGGACTGAGAGCGCCCAACTGGACCTGGACGCGCACCCGGAAAGTTACCCCGACTCGTAAATTGCTCGTGTCGTCGTGTTCAATCCGGGTCACCGCCAGTTGCGGCCAGGCCTGGCGCACTTTGGCCTGCCAGGCAGCGAGACGGCGTGCGCGTTCAAAACTATTCTCCTGGAGGCGCATCACCCGTTCCGTGGCCGGCAGATAGAAACGATTCATGTATTCTCCCACCATACGATTGGCGTTGAAGACCGGGCAAATCTTGCGGATGGCCGCCTTCATCCGGGCAATCCAGGCGCGGGGCAGCCCATCATCACCGACACCGTAGAAGAGCGGAATGATGTCACGCTCAAGCACGTCGTAGATGGCCTGCGACTCCACCGCGTCCTGATACTGCGGGTCGTCATACTCCTCGCCCTGGCCGATTGCCCAGCCGGTGTCGGGCTCATAGGCCTCGCACCACCAGCCGTCAAGAACGCTGAAATTGAGAGCGCCATTGGCCGCAGCCTTCATGCCGCTAGTGCCGCTGGCTTCAAGGGGGCGGCGTGGAGTATTGAGCCAGACATCGGCGCCCTGAACCAAATAGCGCGCCAGCGTCATGTCGTAGTTCTCCAAGAAGACAATGCGCCGGCGCAATTGCGGGTCGCGTATCGTGTGGATAATCTTCCGGATAATCTCCTTGCCTTCCCTATCAGCCGGATGGGCCTTGCCGGCAAAGATGATCTGCACTGGCCGGTCCACGCGGCTGACGATGCGGCGCAGGCGCTCCAGGTCGTGAAAGAGGAGCAGGGCACGCTTATAGGCGGCGACACGACGAGCAAAGACGATAGTGAGCGCATGCGGGTGGAGGGCTTCGTCGGCCTCCTCTATCTCCGCTGCCGGTGCGCCACGCCGGGCGAGTTGCTCGCGCAGCCGCCGCCGCGCCACGGCCACCAGGCGTTGTCGCCGCTGCTCGTGCACCTGCCAGAGTTCCTCGTCCGGGATGTGGTCCACGTGCGCCCAATCCTTCGCCTCCACTGGCTGCGAGCGCCAGCGCGGGCCAAGGTAGCGATCAAAGAGGTCCGCCATTTCCTTTGACACCCACGACGGGATGTGGACGCCGTTGCTCACCGCGCCGATGGGCACATCGTCCTCAGGCACATTAGGCCACACCGAACGCCAGATGCGCCGTGAGGTGCGCCCGTGGAGTTTGCTGACGCCAAAGGAAGACGCCGCTAGGCGCAGCGCCAGCGCTGTAGTGCAAAGCGGCTCGCCATCCTGGCCCGGGCGCTCCCGACCGAGCGCCATGAACGCATCGGTGCTCATTCCAAAGCCGTGCAGGTATGCACCGAGGTGCCTCTCAATCATGTCCCGGCCGAAGCGGTCGCTGCCGGCAGGCACCGGCGTGTGCGTAGTGAAGACTAACCCCGCCGAAGCGGCCACGCGCGCCTCATCAAAATTCAGGCCCTGCTGCATGAGCACCCGGATGCGCTCCAGGGCGAGGAAGGCGGCATGGCCTTCATTCATATGGTGGATGACTGGGTGAAAGTCGCACGCAGCGAGGGCACGAACGCCTCCGATGCCGAGGAGAATTTCCTGAGCAATGCGCAGTTCCGGGTCTCCCGCATATAACTGGCCGGAAATGCGCCGTACCGGCTCTGGGTTGGTGGGCAGATTAGCGTCAAGGAGCAGGAGCGGCACACGACCCACCTGGACGCGCCATACCTGTGCCTGATATACCCCCTCCGGACAGGGCACCTCCACCAGCACCGGCTGCCCCTCGCGTCGCACGATGCTGATCGGCGCGTTGTAGAAATCGGTTTCGGTGTGCACCTCCTGCTGCCAACCGTCCACGTTGAGATATTGGGTCAGATACCCCCGCTGGTAGAGCAGTCCTACGCCAACCACCGGCAGACCGATGTCGCTCGCCGACTTGAGATAATCACCGGCGAGCACCCCGAGGCCACCTGAATAGAGGGGCAGGCACTCGGTCAAGCCGAACTCCGCAGAAAAATAGGCGACGAGCGGCTGCAGGGAAATGCCATAGGTCTTCCGCGCCCAACTGGTGGCTTCCAGGTACTCCTTGAGGCGAGTGCGGGCGCGCTCCAAGTGAGCCAGGAAGCCTTCGTCTTCGGCGCAGGTCTGCAGTTGCTCTTGGGAGGCCACTCCCAGCAAACGCACCGGGTTGTGCTCCACCTCCTCCCAGAGGTCGCGATCAATGCGCCGGAAGAGGTCTATGGTGTCGCGGCACCAACTCCAGTGCAGGTTGTAGGCAAGGTCGCGTAGCGCCTCAAGTTTTTCGGGCAGGCTGGCAGCTACGTTGAAGACACGGCTTGGTTTCACGCGCTTATCTCCTCTCCTTGCCCACGCCTAATGACATCATAATAAACTGGCGGTCTGCCCTCCGGACTCATCGCGTGCCTAGCCGCAATCTGCCGCGCCGGATGTCTCCGGGGTGGCCGCCTGGGCCCCCGGACGGCTGCGGACCAGGCGGCACAGACGCAGCAACTCGGCCACGCCCCAAGCTTGTGCAATACAGCCACGCGGCCGATGGGGCGGATCGCCATCAAAAATCTCGCTCACGGTGCCCAGGCCGGCCTCGCGCAGATGGCCGGACCAGACTTGGAGCGCCTGTGCCACAGCGCGGCGGGCGCTCTGACTGAACCCGTGGAGTTTCAGATAGGCCTCGTAGTACGGCCCCAGGAGCCAGGCCCACCCAGTCCCCTGATGGTAAGCGGAATCCCGCTCGTGCGCTGGCCCGGTGCACGTGCCCCTGTAGCCGGGTTCAGATGGTGCCAACGTCCGCAGGCCTAAAGGCGTGTACAAGTGCTCACGCACCGCCGCCAGCACTGGCCCCCAACGACGCCGGTCAAGCACCGGATGGGGCAGGCTGATGGCGAGCACCTGGTTGGGTCGCAGGCGCGCATCCCGCACTCCACCGGCGATGCAGTCGCACAGGCACTGCGACTCCTCGCACCAGAAGACCTCATTGAAGCAAGTGCGCACCAGTTCCGCCTGCTGCTGGTATGGCTCCGGGGAGCCGCCGCACCTCGCGGCCAGCGCCGCCGCCGCGCACAGAGCATTGTACCAGAGCGCGTTGACCTCAACTGCCTTGCCATGGCGGGGCGTCACCGGCTGCCCGTTAACCGTGGCATCCATCCAAGTCAATTGCGTCTCGCGGCTGCCGCCGGCGAGCAAGCCATCACGATCAACGCGGATGTCGTAACGTGTGCCGCGCCTGTAGGCAACCAGGATCTCCTGCACCGTGGGCCAGAGCCGCTGTCTCACAGTGGCCTCGTCGCCGGTATAGTCCAGATAACGCGCCACAGCATGCACAAACCAGAGGCTCGCATCAATGCTGTTGAAAGCATCCTGAGATGGCGTGACCCCGAGGAAGTTGGGAACGACGCCCTCTACGGTGCGCTCCGCCAGCATCAGAAGCACCGCCCGCGCCTCAGCAAAGCGTCCCGTTACCAGCGTCAGTCCTTCCAGGGCAATGAGCGCATCGCGCCCCCACACGTCAAACCAGGGGTAACCCGCAATGACGGCGTCGGCGAGACCTGCCGCAGGCGCAGCCTCGGCTGCGCCCCGACCGCTGACGAGGAAAGCATCCGCCGCCAGCGTCAGCGCACGTTCCAGTTCCCAGTGAGCGCCAGCCACTTCCACCAGCCGGTGAAGGCGCTCCACTTCCCGACGTCGCTCCGTCTCCAGGCTCACCTCAGGAAGGGGCGCGGCGCTGGCAATGAAGGTCGCGGGGCGGCGCGTCTCCAGCGGGATGATGAGCGCACCAGGCGAAAACAACTGCTCCTCGCGGTCAAGCCCGCGCTCCCCTTCGCGCCGGTAGGTCATGCGGTGGAAACGTAGCGGCTGCGGCTCAAACTCACCGGTAGCCACCCGCAGATACACGTCAAGTGGCCGATGCCCGCCGCGTATACGCACCTCCACACCACGCGACAAGTTCCGATGCTCAACCGCAAACGGAGTTTCCGGCGGGGAAAGTTCATGAAAGCCACGACAGGCAAGGAGCGGCGTAAGACGCAGCACTGCGCGGCCAGCACCCTCCAGATGATAACTGATCCCCACCGCCCGTCGCCCGCGCAGCAGGATTACTTCCTTGCGCAGGAGGGCTGCACCCGCCGCGTACAGAAACTCCGGGAACGGACGCAGGCGGAAACTCACCAAGCGCTTGTGGCCGTCGGGATGGAAGACGTCGGGATATTCGTTGGTGGAAAGGGCATAATTCTTCCCGTCCACCCACAACTCTTCCTCCACCTTCGCTAGAAGGACAGCACGGTCCAGCGGCGGCTGCTGTGCGGCCACCAGGAGTCCGTGATAGCGACGGGTGTTGCAGCCAACGACGGTGCTTGAGGCATACGAACCGGTGCCGTCGGTTAGGAGCCACTCCAACGGCAGGACGCGCTCAAGACTCGCCAGTGTGTCGGGGCCGAATTCAATGGCGGGAAAAATGCTCATGCTGTCCTCCCCAACGAGGCCCGGCAACAACGTTTTCTTTTGGTCGAGACCATCTACACCGGTCACGGCGGCGAGCCAGCGGCAACGCGGCCTTGTCCTGCGCGGCGCGCTGCCGTCAACACCGCTCGGCGTACCGCTGGCAGGAAGTATCGTGCCGCCACTTCCTCCCAGCACATCTGCCGTGCCAGCGCACACCTTTCCCTTATAAGGTTTTCTCGCCCCTCCGGCAAGTGCCGGAGCCACTCCCACACCTGCTCCGCAACCCAACGCGCCACGTCCGCCTCATGCCGCTGACATTCCTCAGGGGAAAGGTGGCGGGCCGCGGCGACCGTCGTCGGCGGCGATGGCAAGGTCACGTAGTCAGCCACAATGACCCCTGCTGGCACCTCATTGCGGTTGCAGCGCAGCGCGAAAGGCACGCAACCGCATACGCTGGAGGGCACACACAAAGCTCCAAAAGTCAATGGCTCAAACTGGCTGATGCCGAAGGGTTCGTAGATGGATTGACCGAACTCCAAGTCGGTGCCGATGCGCAAGTCGGCAAAGCGCATCTCCGCGGGCATGCGCCGGCCGCACCGCGCCGGCTCCCAGCCGAACTGATTGATGAACACCACCTTGATCGCGCGCGCCCGACGGTTGAAATCCTGCAAGAATTCGTTGAACCCGATCTCGCTGCCAGTGAGGTCTGGGTAGCCAATGCGATGCTGCCAGGGCCAGCCATACTCGCGCTCCATGCGCTCAACGTCCTCCTGGCGGCGCTGCGCCCCCTCGGTGCTCAGGACAAAGAAGACCGCCGACTGTCCCGCACGCCAGAGGCGGCCGTCCAGGTGATCAAGCACCTGCACATCGCGCCAAAAGGCCTTGCTATTGACCAGGCGGGCAACGTGGCTGAAGACAAAGTCCGGTCTCCAGCCAAGAAGTCGCTCAGCATAGTCCAGCAGGAGCCGGCGCGAGCGCTGCCACTCCGCAGGAGTAATCTCTGTGGCGGGAATGCCGTTAGGCACAACCTCAATCTCGCGGCGTGCGTAGTCTTCGGCGAGGAAATGGAGTTCATCGCGCACGAAATCGCCCACGGCAAAGACGGCATCACAGCGGTATGCCGGGCGCACCAACGCATGCTTGAAGAACGCATCCTGGGAGCCGAAAATGTCCTCCAGATAGCGGCGGTCGTGCATTTCCGCGGCAGCGCTGGCAGCGCGCAGGACGTTGTAGAACATGGTGTCGTGCCCCGGATGATCCTCCACGATGCGGCGGACCGAGGCAACTTCGTGCGCATGAAAGACGGCAACAAAGTTCGGATCATCCGCGAGGAGGGCGCGCAGCGCCAGCGGAATGCCCATAAATTCGTGCGCCAAGACCACCACTGGCCCCGGCTCGCCCACCCGCGGCAGGCGCTGCAACGCTTCAAATCCGGGCAGCGCCAAGCGGAGATATTGTTCGTAATCCCAGATGTACTCATAACGGTCAGAGCGAATCCGGAACTTCTCGTAGAGAAGCCATTTGAAATGGTCCACCACCGCCCGGTCCATATTGGCCACATCCACCAACAAGACCTCCACTTCGGCGGTATTGCCACTCCATTCGTCCCGGAGGATACGCGTGCCATAAACCAGACCCGTACCATACCTTTGCACGACTGGCCCCAGCCAAGCCTGCCAGTCCCCGGTGTCCAGCCCATCCAGCGAGGAGTAACGCACCGTGCCATTTGGCCCCAGCCGCGCCTCTGCCGGCCCGACGACGTCAAAAAGCGGCCCGATGAGGATGGTGCGCCCGACTTCGCGGCGGTAGGAAGGTGCCGTCGTCAACCCCTCTATGACGGCCCCGATGCCACCTATCTTGCGAACCGCTTCGTGGGTTACATGCGCCAGAGTTATCATCCGCTCTCCCGGGTCTCCTCAGCGGAAATGCTCTAGGTTGATATTGGGGAAGAGGTTATCGGTGCTTTCCAGCCGCTCCAGCCACGCGCGGTCAATCCGGTCGGCATGAATCTGCCGATACAGGCCGAGGAAATTGAGCATATGCTCACGGAACCGGGCATGACCGTACTCCGCTGTGTTGCTGTCGTTCATCATGAAGGCCCAGTCGCTGGCTTGGGCGAGCAGGAGTTCCCGTGCCGCCTGGCGGATGGCGCGCTGGCGCAGGGTACGGCGGGGCAGGTCCTCCTGGGCAAGCGTGCGCATCCGCCGCGCTGCCGCGTGCAGGTGGCGATAAATGTAGTCATTCCTCCCGTTTACCCACACCTCGTTGGTGCTGTTGCGGCCCCAAGTGGAGGGACAAAGTTCCACCACCTGATTTACGGGATAACGATCCAGATAATCGGAGGGCGTAATTAATTCAATGACGTTCTGATCATAAACCACCTTGCGGATGAAGAAATCCAGCCACTCAGGTCCCTCAAACCACCAGTGTCCGAAAAGTTCGGCATCAAATGGGGCAACGAGCACAGGCTTGCGTCCGAGATGCCGCGCCAGGTGCTCAATTTGCTGGCAGCGGGCGTCAAGGAAATGGCCGGCGTGCAGGCCCGCCTTGTGTAGTGCCCATTCGCGCACATAGATGGCCTTGAACTCCCCCGGACCGGTGATGCGGTAATATTTGAAGCCGGTGTCCTTGCGCCCCCCGTCGGCTGGCAGGTAGGGTGCCAAGTATTGTGGGTCCAAGTCGTAACCGATGTCGCGGTAGAATTCCCGATAGTCGTAATCGCCCGGATAACCCAAACGGGACGACCAGACCTGTTCGGAGCACGCCGGGTCGCGGGCAAAGGCCGCGACGCCCGAGGGACAATAGACCGGCGCGTGTACGCCATACTTCGGGCTTGGCCGCGCCTTGAGCACGCCTTGGGCATCCACAATGAAATAGCGGATGCCTTCACGCTGGAGTTCAGTGTCCAGGCCGGGATAATAACCACATTCCGGCAGCCACATCCCCGGCGGCCGTCTGCCAAACACTTCTTCGTAGAGATCCAGCGCTACCATTATCTGGGCGCGCACGACGTTCGGATTGGCCCGCAAAGCCGGCAGGAAACCGTGGGTTGCTGCCGTAGTGATGACCTCCAGGCAGCCCGCTTGCATCAACGCCCGCACGCAGTCCACCAGATTGCAACCCCACCTCTCCACGAAGAACTGCCGGGCCGCACCAAACCGCTGCCGATACATCTCCACAACCGCACGAACATCTGGCCACTCGCGCGTGCGCGCCAACTCACTCTCCGCCAAACGCAGCAGGCTATCAAGGTGCTCTCGTGCCCGCCGCTGCAGGAACGGGTCCCGCATCATGCTCAGGAGCGGCGGACTGATTGACAGGGTCAGGCGGAAACGGGCACCATCTGCCTGCAACTTATGCCAACTCTGCAGGAGTGGCAGGTAACTCTCGACCAGCGCCTCCAGATACCAGTCGTCGCGGCGCGGACGCGCATCCTCCGGGTGGCGGACAAATGGCAGATGGGCGTGGAGAACAAAACTCAGGTAACCCAAGCTCACGAGGATTTGGTCCCGGACGAGCAATAGTGCAGTGCAAACGCGCCCGGAAGGAAACCGGCACCGGGCGCGAACTTTAGCTAGACTACACCATCCCACCGCCACTGTCAATCAATGTGCAGGCAATACGTCGCGGGGAACGGTTCACGCCAGAAGTGATACAGAGACGTCGCATCCGACGTTACTCAAACACGCACCCGGTCGAATCGTCCTCAACCCATATCCTCGCCCCGCGCTGTAAACGGCCGGAGGAAACAGCACCTACCGCGCGCCTCTCTCCTTAGAAGTGCACCGGGACCACAACTAGTGGTAAACCGCCGCCCACACACGACCCCGCACTGAGGCGATCAGCAGCGCTTCAACCTCTGGACACGCCGCATCCCCTCCGCGAAAATGCGTAGTGCATAAAGACGAGGAGGCGTGGAGTAGTCGTGCCATGTAGGCCAATTGGAGGTAGAGGCAGGATGCTGACCACGTTGATGCGACCGCGCTGCCGCATTCAACTGGGCGAGCCCGATGAGAACGGCGAGGTGTGGGCGTCCCTCCCACTCCTGCCGGCTCTGGCGTCCATCTCTCCACCCTGCGCGCTGTGGCCGGCGGCGTGGGCGGCACCGCGGACCGAGGTCCGCGCGCTCGCCGGCGAGCAGGCACTGTATGTCCGCTTTGACTGCCACTTGACCGATGTTGCGCTGCTGCGGCCGCGCACCCCCGCCCAACCGCTGCGCGAGGGCGAGTATGTGCGGCTGACCATCCACCCACGCAACGACCCGTGCGATTTCATTGAGTTCGCGGCCGACTATCGTGCCGTGTGCGAAGTTACGCGTACTCGCCGCATGCCGGGTGAATGTAGCCTGGGGGCCGTGGCCGACATCTGGCAAGCCACCGCGCCCGCGAACCTTGCACCGCCGCCCCGCGCCTACCACGGCCTGACGCGCGACCGTTGGTGGGTTGAGTTAGTAATCGCCTGGCGCGCGCTAGGGCTGGCGACACGGCCGGTAACGCTGGGCTTCGGTTACGCCCGCGTCTGCCGCACCGGCCTGCCCTGGCCGGCGCAGGCGGAGCACGCCTGGCCACCGACGGAACGCGCTTCGTCCTGCCACGCCCTCCTTGAACCGGGCGAGGCACTCTTAGGGGAGTTGGCCTGTGCGCCCATGCGCCTGGAGATTGATGGTCCAACATTCGGCCGCAACACGGCTCGCCTGGTCTTGACTGAGGAGGCACGACGTGCAGTGCGCCGGGTGAGCGTCCACACCGAAAGCGGTGCGGGCGAGATAGTCGCCGGGTCGCAGCGTGTCTTCGCCGCCGATAACGACACAATCGGAATCACGTTTGACGTGGACCGGGTGCTGAGTTCCCATCTTGATGTCTTCTCACCGCAGCGGTTGGTGGTCGGGTTGCACGATGAACGGGGCGCGCTGCTATATGTGGCCCGCCTGCCCATGGATCGCCACCTAGGCATCTGCGTGGACGAGCCGTATGGGCAAGCGGCGGCTATCGGCGCGGAGCAGGCAGTTCGCTCTCCACGCGAAAGACTCCTCACACGCATCGTCGCGGCACTGCCCAGGCTGCACCGACTCACCACGGCGCAGGGCGCACCATCTGACTTCTGCCTCGTGTACGAGGACGGCCGCCTGGCAGTGAACCTGATGGCTGACGACGCCTGGCAGCGTCTGGCAGAGATCGTGGAGTCGCGCTTTGTGACCACAGAAGAGCGCTTGGTGGGAGCGATGGCATTGGTCGGACAAAAGTCGGTCACGAATCTCATCCTTGATCCGATGTTCTTCACCCCCGAGGGCCGACAGCACTATCACAGTTGCCTGCACGAAATGATGGGGCCGCTCTCCATCATGCGCTACGGTGGTGGCCCGGCGGTCGCCAGAGCGGCGGTGCTGGCACGGCTTCTGCAGGAGGTCACCGACCCCGCCGGCGGACGGCCCTTCGCCACGCGCGTCCTCTCGCTCACTGCGGAGGGCGGGCCGCGGCAAGTGACACGCGGCTACACCCCACCAAACCTGGCGCCCTTCTGGCAGCATCCCGGCCGGGTCGGCTGCGTCGCCGTGGACTACCGCGACAACCAGACGCTCTTGGACCCGACGGCGCTGGCGTGCTTCGTCGCGGGGAACAGTTGCCTCCTCACCGTTGAGGAGATGCTCGCCGACGAGGCGGCGCGGCGCGACGGAGCCGGTGCGCTTGCTGCCGTCTATGCCCGTCTCGACGTGGAGGAGATGCGCCGTCAGCCGGTCAACCGCCTCCTGAGCAAGGGGGTCTTTCCCGAATTGTGTCCCGACGAGGATGGCGACGACTGTCCTTTTGATATGCGTGAGCGGCAGGTGCCGATGACGCTGGCAGCGCCCCCTGGAACAGAGTCGGCCCCTGTGACCGCAACGTTGGACCTGTTCGGGCGACAGGGCTGCCGAAGGGGGCGAGTCTGGCTGCGGCACAAGCGGGACGCCCTGACGGTGCATGTGCGTGTCAGTGGCGTTGTGCCTGCTGCGCTGAACGCGCGCGACCGCGCCCTGGAGCGAGTACACTTGGCGCTGGACCCCGAACACAACCACCGGGAGTTCTTCCATTTCATGACAGCGCTCTCCGGTGAGCACGGCGCTTGGCGCGAGGTCTCCTCCCATATCCAGAAACTCTTCAAGCACCTGTCAACTGACTACTACGCGGAACTGAGCGAACTCAAGGACGCGCCGTGGTCGGCGACAACCACAGAGTTCGCCGACAGTTACGAAGTGGTGTTTGACCTGCCTTGGACGACGCTGCAGGTGAACACGGTGCCGCCTACCATCGGGCTGAACGTGTGGATTGAAGGACGCGCTCCGCACTACGAACAGGTCTTCCTCTCGCCCTCACGCTGGCAGGTGGCGGCCGATCCATTCACCTTTGCGGATGCCTACCTGAGCCCGACGCCCCTGACCATCCAGGAGATAGACCTGGGCGTGCCAACCTGGGGCGAAAACACCGCTCAGGTAATGCTGGCCAACGCCTCGGGCGAGGAGGTGAAGGTCTTTCTCCAGGCACGCCAGGCGCTCAACACGCGCCGTTCTGCCAGAGAGTGTCAGGAGGTGGCCGCGTGTGTGCCGCCTCGCGGCCAGGCGCAGGCCAGTGTGCCCTACTTTGTGGAGCCAAGCGTCAAGATGGCGCCGCAGACGATTGGACTGCGGGCGAGGACAGCGGCCGGCGTGTTCTTCGACTGCACCTGGCAGGTCTCCTATCTCGGCCCAGTCAGCGCCTATCAGCGCTACGGCTCCGAACTGCCGCGCACCGCGAACCCGCGCCCCGGCGAGTGCAACTTCCTGACGCGAAAAATCCACTACATCTGTTCGCGCCTGCCGCGCTTCCAGCGCCTCACCACCCGCGACGGTGCTGCCAGCGATTTTGTGCTCCGCGCCGAGGACGGCTCGGCCGAGTTCAACCTCATGGCTGCTGGCGTCCTCGACCAGATAGGTGAATACATTGCCAAGCGCTACGACAGCGATGTGGACCGCCTCCTGGGCCTCTTCTTTCTGGCGTGCGCGCCGTTCGTGGCGCGGCACATGAGCTGGGGGCACCGGATCATGAACGGGGCGGGACCGCTGACCATCCTGCGTGGCAACTTCGCCGGTGGCGGGGGCAACTGCGGCTTCCACGCACGCGCCTTCGCCGGCATGGCGGCGCATCTGAAAATCCGCGGCCGCCCACTCAGCGCCCATGTTGTCTCCCTCTGGGGCCACGCCGTCACTGCTATCGGCTGGCGCGGGAGTAAGGTGCTCATGGACGCCGACGTCGGCCACTTCATGATGACCCCCGACGGCGCCGACCTGGCAACCATCGGAGAGTTTCTTGCTAACCCGGCGACGCTGTCCACCGCTGGCCCGGACGAGGTGGCGCGGCTGTTCACCGTCAATGAAGCGATAGCGTTGGCACTGCCTTCCATCCGGGACGAAGATTTTCCGGGCGTCTGGCCGCCCAGCGCGCCGGTGGCTTAGCCTGCCCGGGCAGGGAACACTGCTGAGGGCTATTGTATGCTGAGCGAATTTTGGGGCATTGGCCTTTTGTTGACAGTATTCCTGGCCTGCCTTGTTCTGACTCTGCGCGCGGCGGCGCTGCGGGCACTCCTCTCCCTCCTGCTCGCAATCTTCTTTGTCGGATTAGTCATCCCCGCGGCGGCCCTGCGGGGTCTGTCGCCACTTCTGGTCGGGTTACCGACGGGCCTTCTTCTGCTCGGCGCGGGCTGCATCATTATTGGTGGTTGGAACCACAAGAGCGCGGCGGCAGCGCTGGGCGCGGGCACGTCTCTCATACTGGCCGCGGCCCTGCCGCTGGCACTGGCCCATGTCCTGCAAATCAGCGGCCTGGAGTGCGACTTCGGCCCGAGGCTGCACCTAGAGGTCAAATTCTGGTACGACCCCGCCTTCGGCCAGGTTGATTTCGCGCAACTTCGCCTGGTGGGCATCATTCTCGCCTCCCTGGGAGCGCTCATAGATGTCGCATTAGTCATTGCCTCCTCGCTGGAGCAGATGGGCCCCGCAGGTGCACGCGATCCGTTCGGCAGGCGGTTTCGTGTAGGCCTTCGTATAGGTGGCTCAGTTTTTGGACCAATGCTCGCCACTATGATCCTCATCTTCTTTGGGGCAGAGTTGGCGACGTTGGTGGCGCGCGCAACGGTCCGCGGCAACTTCTGGGAGGCACTGCGCTGGCTGAATTATGAGTCCACAGCCGTCGAGGTGCTGGAGACGGCTGCCGCCGGAGTGGGTCTGCTTGCATGCATCCCACTGTCAGCCTTGTTCAGTGCGTGGCTGCTCAGCGAGAGCAAGAGCAGGGACACCCCCAGCGATTGCGCGGCCAACCCGCCCCGCAGCGGGGGTCTCGCCCCGCAAATGGCAGCCGGGCTGGCGATCCTTCTCGCCTGCCTTGCAGTGGACCAGACCTTTATCGCGGCGCACGACGGCGAGCCCGTCACCTGTGCAGAACAACCGGACGTGCGCTCGCAAAGGTGCCTGGCCAAAGTTGTGGACGTCCAACCGGCGATTGTGCTACCCGCTGACCCGGCGGCCCCGTTCAATCCGGTGCGCGGTCCGGTTCCGACGCAACTCGTGCCCTCGGCCGCCAAGGTCCTTACAGGTGAGAATCGCGGCCGGACGGTGGTGTTCATCAACCGTCTCCAGGGCCGGCCATATGTAGATGTGCGCTTGCGACGAGGCGCGCTGGCCCTCTTAAGCGTGAGCACGCGCGAGGGCGTGGTCACGGAGGCAACTTTATATCCTGTTGTTCTGCGGTGGCGACCTCTGTTGTGGGCGGTGGCGGCCATCCTAGCGGCGGCGGTAGCCGCACTCGGACGTGATGGCTGGCGGGCGGCGGTATTGTGCGTGACCATCCTTGCCGTCCTATCCGTACTGACCGCACCGCTGATCGGCCGAGGCGCGCCGCCGGCACTGGTGGCCGTCATCACCTTCACGGTGGTCGCCGGGGCGATGCTGCTTTTATGGGGGACGGGATGGCGCGAGCGTCTGTGTGCGGCGATTGGAACTTTGGCCGGACTGCTGGCCGGCGGCATAGTCGCGTTCAGCGCCATATGCCTTCTGGGGCTGGACAGTTCCGCTTCCGCACTCATTCGGCTCCTTAAGGGGCGGCCGGGCCTCCAAAACCTGAGTTTTGAACAACTGCTCGCCGCCGGCGCGGCCTTGATGGCAACAGGCGCAGCACTTGATATCGCCGCTAGCATCGTGGGCGGCCTGGTGGCGCTCCGCCGGGCAAACCCATCCGTCACCGCGGCGGAACTGCGCCGGGCCGGGCTGCGCCTCAATCGCGATATTGCTCCGATGATGGTGCTCACCTCCTTTTTCGCCTGGCTCGCCGTGCACTTGTCAGTTATCCTGCTCATGCACCGCTCGGCCGAGGCTTTCAGCCAACGTTGGATCGCCTGCTACACGATAGAACTGGCGCGCTTTGTTTCGGCCTCCACCGCCATCCTCTTGGCCGGCCCGTTTACAGCGCTGATTTTCCCCGCCATAGTGCGAGGCCCCGCCTGTGGGCGCGAGAACCATAGCACGCTTGAGCGGAGCCTCGTGCTCATCACCTCCGGCTTGATTGCGCTGGTATCAGTCGCCTCGCTGGTGCACACCTCTATCCAAAGAGTGCCGTTGCACACGACCGAGCCACCACCTGGTAAAGGGGTTTCCCTCACGGAACTGGTGGCCGCCGCCGAAGAGCGGCAAGGACAGCGGGACTGGGACGGCAGCATCATCCTCTTATGGCGAGCACGTGCGACCGCGCCTGACGAGCCCATCGTGGCGCGCGACTTGGCCTACGCTTACCTGGCGCGACACTGGCCGGAACTCGCCCGCGCGACCCTTGAGCCGGCGCTGCCGGCGCTTGCCGATGACGCCCGCTCCCATTACATACGCGGCATCCTCTCGTGGTGGGAGAACGACCTAGAAACGGCGAAGGCGGAGTTACAGCGTGCCATCACGCTTGATCCCGCGCTGACCCACGCAAGCGAGGCGCTGGCACAGATGCCATGAAACCTCCGCCGGCGAGAACGGCCCTCTGGACATTGCCGGAGGGATTACTTACGCTCAGAGATGATAAGTGATGACACAGGACGCAGACCCCACACAGGCACATCACGGAGAAGGCTGGATGTCGCCGCGAAAGAAAAGAGCACAGGTTGTTCCTCGCGCCAGCAGCAGTGCCCATCGCCCGAGCGCCACGGACATCATCCTGGAAAGCATCTCGGATGGCGTCTTCACAGTTGACCGGGAGTGGCGCGTCACTTCCTTCAACCGCGCGGCGGAGGAGATCACAGGCGTCAGGCGGGAGGAAGCCATCGGCCGGCCCTGCTGGGAAGTCTTCAAGGCGAGCATGTGCGAGGGCAATTGTCCTCTGCGGCAGACGCTGGAAAGCGGCAAGCCCATCATCAACCGGTCTGCCTACATGGTTAACGCCGAGGGGAGGCGGATCCCAGTGAGCGTCTCCACCGCGCTGCTGCGCGACGCGGAGGGACACGTGATTGGCGGGGCAGAGACCTTCCGCGACCTCAGCGTAGAGGAGGAACTCCGCCGGGAACTGGAAGGCCGCTACGAAGTGGGCGACATGGTGAGCCGCAGCCCGGCAATGCGGCGCATTTTTGATATCCTGCCCCAAGTGGCTGCCAGCGACAGCACGGTCCTGATCTGCGGCGAGACGGGAACAGGCAAGGAACTACTTGCTCATGCCATCCACGACCTCTCGCCGCGGCGGCAGAAGCCTTTCGTGGCGGTCAACTGCGCGGCGCTACCGGATACATTGCTGGAATCCGAACTCTTTGGCTATCGGGCAGGGGCATTCACTGGCGCCGAGAAGGATAAGCCGGGCCGCTTCGCGCTCGCTGAGGGGGGCACCATTTTTCTGGATGAGATCGGGGACATCAGTCCGGCGTTGCAAGTGCGCCTGCTTCGTGTCCTCCAGGAGAAGACCTACGAGCCGCTAGGCGGCACGGCGCCCGTCCGAGCTGACGTGCGCATCGTGGCTGCCACCAACCGCGACCTGCCCACGCTGGCGAAAGAAGGCCGCTTCCGACAGGACCTGTTCTACCGCATCAATGTTGTCAACCTGGAACTGCCACCCCTGCGCCAGCGCCGTGAGGACATTCCGCTCCTGGTGGAGCGCTTCATTGAACGCTTCAATCGTGTCCAGGGACGTCACGTGCCTGGCGTCAGCCGCGAGGCACTCGCCCTCCTCATGGCGCACGACTATCCGGGCAACGTGCGTGAACTGGAGAACATCATTGAGCATGCATTTGTCCTCTGCGGCGACGGCCCCATAGAAGCCAAGCACTTGCCGCCCGACCTGGCCCCGCCTCGGCTGAAGGCACCACGCGTCGGAAAGATCGCCACCGCGGCAATGCTGGCGGAGGCCCAGGCAATTCTGGAGGCGCTGAAACGACACGGCGGAAACCGCCTCGCCGCTGCCAGGGAGCTCGGCATCCACAAGAGCACCTTCTTCCGCAAGGTGCGCTCCCTAGGCATTCAACTACCCGAAACCGACGGCCGCACGCGCCGGCGAAAGTCATCAGAGTAGCATTACTGAGACTCACAGTAAGTTTTGGTTGCACTTATGCTACTTAATGTCATGGGGATGGCATCAAGAGAAAATCAGATAACCTATTTTCCGCAAATTACTTACGACCACTTGATCCGGGCACCAACCCGTCCACATTTTTGGCACAGATTTTGCTCATACATTGTCGGAGACTAAGAAATGCGTGTGGCGGTAGCGGTGTGGAACAACCGCATCTCGCCCGTCTTTGACGTGGCGCAGCGACTTCTCGTGTGCGATCTTGAGGGTGGCCGGGTCATCAGCCGGCGCGAAGAGGACGTAAGTGGCCTGACGCCGCAGGAGCGCACGGCGCGACTGGGGGCCTCCGGGGCCCAAGCGCTGATCTGCGGGGCTATATCGCGGCCGATGGCAGCAATGGTCACTGCCACGGGGGTGCGGCTCATCCCCTTTGTGGCAGGAGAAGTAGATGAGGTTCTGGCGGCCTTTTCCGCGGGCCGGCTGCGAGGTCCCGCCTATCTGATGCCGGGCTGTCACCGCCACCGGTGGGGCCGGCGCTGCGGACGTGGCTGGTGGCGCTAGATGGAAATTGGAGATTACAGATGAGGGTCGCTGTCACGTCGCAGGGACCTACGCTCGAGAGCAGGGTGGACACGCGCTTTGGCCGCGCTCCCTGGTTCATTGTCGCCGACACCGACACGGGAACAATGCAGGCGGTACGGAATGAGCAGAACGCCAGCGCGGCGCAGGGTGCGGGGATTCAAGCAGCGCAGACTGTGGTGGGCCAGGGCGCCACGGCTGTGGTGACTGGCCATTGCGGACCGAAGGCGTTCCGTGTACTCAAAGCTGCGGGGGTACGCGTATATCTTGGTGTGGAGGGGACGGTCGCGGAGGCCATTGAGAAGTTGAAGACCGGGTCGCTGACAGAAGCGACCGCGGCAGATGTTGAGAGTCATTGGGTTTGATGTGGAGAAAGGAGGTGTGTATATGCCCAGAGGTGATGGTACTGGGCCCATGGGCATGGGGCCGATGACCGGACGCGCAGCGGGCTACTGCGCTGGCTTCCCGGTGCCGGGCTACATGAATCCGATCCCCGGCCGGGGCTTCTGGGGCCGAGGCTTCAGGGGTGGTGGGCGTGGCTGGCGCCACTGGTATTACGCCACTGGGCTGCCCGGCTGGATGCGCGCTGGCTACTTGCCGGCGTGGGGATACGTCCCGCCAGTGTGGCAGATGCCACCCTTCTCTGCCCCCAGCAAGGAAGAAATGACCGAAGCCCTGAAGCGGCAGGCACAGTTCCTGGAGGAATCTCTGGCAGAAATCCGCGAGCGCCTGGCTGAACTGGAAAAGGAAAGCCAGCAGAAATGAACCAGCCGGTAGGCGGCTGCGCCGTGAGCCGGCTGACGTCCACAATGGGCGCCAGCCGGCCCATATTAAGAGGAGAGGAGTAAGCAATGCCGAGAGGCGATGGAACGGGCCCTCCCGGCGGGTGTGGCCCGCGCGGCGGGATGGGGGCGGGCGGACGTGGTTGGAGGGGTGGCTTCGCCGCCGGAGCTGGCGGCTACTGCGTGTGCCCGCGTTGTGGCCATAAGGTGCCACACGAGCGCGGCGTGCCTTGCTCCAGTTTGCGCTGTCCGCAGTGTGGTGCTAACATGGTTCGTGCATAGGGAAGGTTTCAGTCCGACCTTTTCAGCACGAAAGGAGCAGGGCATGGCGCGGTCCGCGAAAGAAATCCTGGCCGAGTTCCAGGCCAACATGCCGGTGCTGGCGAAGGCGATCCCACAGGTAACAGAGGATTTCAGCAGGCACCTTATGCCGGACGTCCTGAAGGATGGGGCGCTGACGACGAAGCAGAAGGAACTCATTGCGCTTGGCATCGCCATCGGCGCACGCTGCGATTACTGCATCGCTATCCACGTCAAGAAGTGTCTGGAAGCGGGCGCCACGCTGGCCGAAATCGGCGAGACGTGCGGCGTGGCCATCCTTATGGGCGGCGGACCGGCACTCACCTACGCGGCCTTCGCCATGAAGGCAGCCACCGAGTTGACAGCCGACAGGTCAACACCAGCATGAGTGAGAACGTGGTCTATCGCCCCATCGGCGTCATTCGCAGCGAACACAAATGCCCGGAGGAGACGCCCATCCAGCCAGTCTATGCCCAAGGCTGTCTGGGGCGCGTTGAGGTCTTCCCCGAGTATGCCGAGGGTCTGAGTGACCTGGAGGGATTTTCCCACATTTACCTCATCTACCATTTCCACCGCGCCGGCGAGCCGCGGCTGCGGGTTAAGCCATTCCTCCAGGATGTTGTGCGTGGGGTCTTCTCAACGCGTGCACCCTGTCGTCCCAACCCCATCGGCCTGAGCATCGTCCGGCTACTGCGCCGGGAGGGAAATATCCTGTATCTGGACGGCGTGGACATACTTGATGGCACGCCGCTCCTGGACATTAAACCCTACACTGCCAAGTTTGACCGTGTGGAGACCACGCGCAACGGCTGGCAGGATGAGGTGGACGAGGAAACTGCCCAGCGTCGCGGACGGCGCGGCCATCGCCCGCCGAAAGAGACGCCATGATTGTCGCCATTGCTTCCGGCAAGGGCGGCACAGGCAAGACCACCGTGGCCGTCAGCCTGGCGCTGTCGCTGACCGAACCTGTGTGCCTTCTCGACTGCGACGTGGAGGAACCCAACTGTCACCTCTTCCTCAAGCCCGAAATCACGCGTCGTGAGGCTGTCGGCGTAGCAGTGCCACTAGTGGACGAGAAGAAATGCGACGGTTGCGGCAAGTGCGCGCAGGTCTGCCAATACAACGCCTTGGCCGTCCTCAAGAATGGTGTCCTGGTCTTCGCGGAACTTTGCCACGGCTGTGGTGGGTGCGCGCTTGCCTGTCCCAGCAGGGCCATCACTGAAGGGAGTCGCGAGGTCGGCGTCGTGGAGACGGGGCGCGCCGGGCGAGTGCTCTTTGTCCACGGGCGGCTGCGCGTCGGCGAGGCGCTGGCCCCCCCGCTCATCCGCGCGGTCAAGAAGTGCACCGCTCACGACATGGCCAACATCATTGACGCACCTCCCGGGACGTCCTGTGCAGTCATCACGGCTATCCGCGACAGCGACTATGTAATCCTCGTCACCGAGCCGACGCCGTTCGGCCTGCATGACTTGCGGTTGGCAGTGGCGGTGGTGCGGCAGTTGGGAATATCCTTCGGGGTCCTCATCAACCGTGCCGACAGCGGCGACGATCGCGTCGGGAAGTACTGCCGGGAGGAGGACATCCCAGTGCTCCTAGAGATTCCCGACGACCGCAGGATAGCGGAAGCTTACTCGCGCGGGGTGCCACTGGTGGAGGCGCTGCCGGAGTATCGGGCCCGCTTCGCCAAGCTTTGGCAGGCAACTGCAGCCGCCGCGTCCAAGGCTGGTCACGATGGAGCACAACGATGACGACGAGCGACGACCTCAGGAAGCGGATGCTGGCGCACCAGCGTGCTGAGATCACCGAACACATGATTTACCGCCGCCTGGCCGCTGCGGTAAAGTCGCCAGCGAATGCGCGCATCCTCCAGGACATTGCTGCCGACGAATTGAAGCACTATCAGGTGCTGAAGACTCTGACCGGCCGCGATGTGTCACCTAGCCGTTTCAAGGTGTGGTGGCACTACTTGGTGAGCCGCATCTTAGGCCTCACCTTCGGCCTCAAATGGATGGAGCGCGGCGAAAACGCGGCGCTGCGGGGCTACCAGGGTCTGCCGGGCGCCCCCGCCGCAGTCCAGGACATCATCGGCGACGAGACCCGTCACGAGTCCGAACTGCTCCAGCTCCTTGATGAGGAACGCCTGCGATACGCGGGCGCGGTGGTCCTGGGGCTGAACGATGCGCTGGTGGAACTCACCGGCAGCCTTGCCGGGCTGACCTTTGCGCTGCGCAACACGCGCCTCGTCGCCCTGAGCGGCCTGATTGTCGGCAGCGCTGCTGCCATCTCCATGGCTGCCTCCGGCTACCTGGCTGCCAAAGCGGAGAAGGCTGGCAAACACCCGCTGAAATCGGCGCTCTACACGGGTGCCGCCTACGTGGCAACCGTCGTCCTACTCGTGCTGCCCTACCTGATCCTGGCTAATCCCTACTGGTGCTTGGCCTGGACGCTGGCCGCGGCGGTCCTGATTATCGCGGCGTTCAACTACTATATTGCCGTCGCCAGAGACGAGGCGTTCCACCGGTTATTTCTGGAGATGGCTGGGCTGAGCTTGGCGGTGGCCGCGTTGAGTTTCGGCATCGGCCACCTCCTGCGGGCGGCACTCGGCGTGGAAGTGTGAGAGCCAATGTGCGCAGTGAACCAAGGTCCGCCAGCCGAGCCGGCAGTCAAGGAACTCGCCGTCATCAGCGGCAAGGGCGGCACGGGCAAGACCAGCCTGGTCGCCGCATTCGCAGCGCTGGCCGAACACAAGGTGCTTGCCGACTGCGACGTGGACGCCGCCGATCTCCATCTTATTCTTAGGCCGGAGGTCCGACACCGGGAATTGTTCACCGCTGGCAGGGAGGCGCGCATCCGGCAGCAGGACTGCATCGCCTGCGGCGCGTGTCTGGCACGCTGCCGCTACGAGGCAATTCGCCGCACGGGCGGCGGCGCGGGGGAGGCAACGTTTATAGTTGATCCGCTCGCTTGCGAAGGATGCGGCGTGTGTGTCTGGTCCTGTCCTGTCCAGGCTATTGACTTCCACCCGCGCCAGAGCGGGGAGTGGTTTATCTCCGACACCCGCCACGGCCCCATGGTGCATGCCCAACTCGGCGTCGCGGAGGAGAACTCCGGCAAACTGGTGACGGTGGTGCGCCGCCAAGCGGTGCGCCTCGCCCGCGAGCGTGGGCTGGGCCTGGTCATCATCGACGGCCCGCCCGGCATCGGCTGTCCGGTCATCGCCGCCGTTGCCGGCACCGCGCTGGCGCTGATTATCACCGAGCCTACGGTCTCGGGCCTGCATGATCTCGCCCGCGCGGCTGAACTAGTCGCCCAGTTTCGCGAACCCGTCATCGTGTGCACCAACAAGGCCGATATCAACCCGGAGATGGCACAGCAGATTCGGGCCTGGTGCGCAGAACGCCATATCCCCGTCGCCGCCGAATTGCCCTATGACCCCGCAGTGACCCGTGCCCAACTCGCAGGCCAAAGTATCGTTGAGCACGGCAACGGCGCGATGGCGCGGGCGGTGCGGGGTCTCTGGACCCGTGTTCAGGAAACCCTGGGGAGCGGGGGAGAAACCCGGTCAAGACAATAAGGAGCGTCCGATGCGGATTGCCATACCTTTGGCACAGGGCAAACTGGCCATGCACTTCGGCCACTGTGAGGAGTTCGCGCTGATGGACGTGGACGAGGGCAGGAAGGTCATCGTCAGCCAGCAGCGCGTGAAGGCTCCGGAGCATCAGCCGGGGCTCTTGCCGCGCTGGCTGGGCGAGCGCGGGGTGAATGTGGTCATTGCCGGCGGCATGGGCGTCCGCGCACAACAACTTTTTGCCACCCAAGGTATCCGCGTAGCGGTGGGCGCGGCGGTGCAAGCGCCGGAGGACGCCGCCCTCGCCTTCGTCGCCGGCACGCTGAAGACCGGCAACAACGTCTGCGCGCATTGAGGTCGTCCGATGGCGACGCGCCTCACGATACTCGTGGACAACCGCGCGCCGGCGCAGTCGGACCTCGTGGCCGAAAGCGGCCTGGCCGTTCACCTACAGGCGGGCGATTGTTCCCTCCTCTTTGACACCGGCGCGAGCGCCTCCACACTGGGAGCTAACGCCGTCCATCTCGGCATAGACCTGAAGTCGCTAGACGCCATCGTCCTCAGCCACGGGCACTATGACCACGCGGGCGGCCTCGCCTGGGCGCTGGCAACGGCCACTGAAGCGCGCCTCTTCTTACACCCTGATGTCCTGAGCGACCGCTATGTCTGCCGCGGTGCGCGGCCGGCCCGCGCCATTGGCATGCCCGCCGCGTGTCGGCAGGCCATTCAGCAGGCACGTGGACGCATCGTCTGGACCACGGAACCCACCAAGGTCGCAGGTGAGTTTCACGTAACCGGCGTTATTCCTCGACGATTTCAGCCCGGGACCGGAGTTTCTGCATTTTTTCTTGACACTGCAGGGCACAAGCCCGACCCTTTCCGTGACGACCAGGCCCTCTGGTTCACACCCGGTAGTGCGAGTGGCCCGGTGGTTATTCTGGGTTGCGCTCACGCTGGCCTCACCAACACGCTCCACCACGTGGCGCAAATCTCCGGCTCAAAATGTATCCACGCCGTCATCGGCGGCATGCACCTCCACGACGCCTCCACCAGCGACTTGGAGTCGGCCCTTGCCGCGCTGCGCATGTATGCGGCCCAGATGGTTGCTCCCTGCCACTGCAGCGGTCCAGCGGCCGAGGACTTCTTGGCGCGGGCCTTGGGCTCCCGCTGCCGTCCCTGCCAGACGGGCGACGTCCTGACTTTTTAGCCGCGGCCTGCCACCCGCGGGCTCAACCCAGGGTTACTTACCCGGAACGTGCGAAGGGCTGAGACCTCCTGTGCCGCGCTTGACAAAGAGGGTAGAAGGGGCGTACTATTCGCCTGCACACCAGTCTGCGCAGGGGCGCAAACAAAGTTGGCGCGGATGGTCGTGCCGGAACCGTGAGACACAGGAGGGATAAGATGCGGGCGAGAACAGGCGGAGAAGTGTTGCCGTTGGCGATCGCAGTAGTGACGATAGTTGCATGGGCGGGATTAACCGAAGCAGCGGAGGTGACGCGTGTCAATCCGAACTTCGTGGTTCAAGACTGCGGCACGCCGCTGCGGGAACTCAAACTCCAAGCCTCCACCCTCTACAAGCACCCCGATACTGGCAAGATTCACCTGTTCCTGGAGTATGGCGCCAACAATGGCTATGGCATCGGCGAGAACTACTACGGCGAGGGCGGCGACGTCCGGCATTACCTGATTGATGTCGAGTTGGAGTCCGGCCAGATGCGAGTTGCCCGCGGCGGCAATGGGCACGAGTCAACGGCGCATTTCTTCCATCCTAACGGGAAGATGTATCTCTTTGAGATCAAGACTTACCCCGCCAGCCTCGCGGCCTTTGACACACGGACGGGAAAATACGAGTTCATTTCGGCAATGGGCAATTCGGCCTACAAGACCGTCCTGGCACCGAGTGGTCGCATCTATTCCGGAGAAGTAGACGGTGACGTGACGGTCTATGACCCCGCAACCAACCAGATTACGCGCTTTCATCAGCCCGCCGGACGCAGAATTCACTGGGGTGTTTACACCATGGAGGTGGAAGAGCCGTGGATTTACTGCGGCATGACCAATCAGGGCAACTGGTTCCTGACCATCATTGATTCCCGCACCGGTGAGGCCACCAGTTACTTTGACGTGGAGCGTGGGCAACCGAAGTATGGCGGCGGCGTGACGCGCACCGCGGCGGGCAACATTTTCTTCGGCAATTATCTGCTCAAGGATGGCAAGGTCCTGTGGCAGACCGACGAACAGGGCCAGCCGATCATGGACAAGAATGGTTTGCCCAAGCCTGTGCCGCTGCCGCAGCCCGATAAGAGCGAGCGATTGGCGGGCAATCGCCCGTGGCCGAATATGTGGCGGGTCTCCGGATACGCCAGCAGCCGCTACAAGGAAGAGACGGCGCTGGACCTGGAGTTTGACCTCTCGCAGGCCGAGCCCAACAATTTCAACAATGAGACCGCCACCATCCTCTGGCGCCATGAGGGCGAGGCCGACTGGCGCAAGATCGTTATTAAGGGCATGAAGACGGTCGGGCGCTCGCCGGCGTCGCTGGCCGCCATGCCGGACGGGCGATTCTTTGGGGTCAGCGGCTATGGCATGGCCTTCATCTTTGACCCGCGGACAGGCAAGAGCGAGGAGGTCGGCGATCCGCCCGGCAGCGTCTATCAGATCATGCCCTTCCGGAACAAACTCTATTTCTGTGGCTATGTTGCCTTCATCGCCGAGTATGACCCGACTCAGCCCTACGTCTTCAACAAGATGAAAGGTGAGGGCGACGCGGACTTCCAGAAGGACGTCAATCCCAAACGCTACCGGACCAACAGCAAGTGGTCAGCCTACATGATCGCCGGCCCCGACGGGCGCATTTACGTCGGTGGCTATGACGGGCGGCACCATACCGGGGGCGGCTTGTCTATCTTTGACCCCGAGACGAAGACCGTGGAAAATCTCCGCGAGCCCTGGTTCAAATATCTGGGCGTCAGGGGGCTGGCCCTGGTGAACAACGACCGCATGCTGGCCATCGCCACCGCGCCAGTCGGACAGAAGCAGAACTTGCCGCCGGACCTGGATCGCGGCAGCATCTTCCTCTACGACTTCGCCGAGAAGAAGATCGTCAAAGAGGTCAAGTTGGACTTCAAGGCTAACCCGGACCAGATTTTTGTGGCCGGCAACGGCACGGTTATAGGTGTCTCGCGGGCCAGCGAGGAGGACAACTTCGGCCACACCACGCACACCACTCTGGTTTACGGCCTGGACCTGGAGACAGGCAAGACGCTCTTTGAAAAGAGATATCCCGGCCGCGCCTTCAACGGCCTGTTGCGCAGCGACCGCCCGCCACTTGTCCGCGGCCCAGACGGCTGCGGCTGGCTTTTCGTGGATGAGGACCTTTGCCGCATCCGGCCCGACGGTGAACTGGAGCGCCTACGCGCCATGCCGGAAACGCGCGGCGAGATGTTCTTTGTGGGCAAGACGCTCTACATCTACAACGGCGGGCGCATGTACTACCGGCGCTTCCCTAACGTGGTAAAGATTGATAACCTGTTTGTCGAATAGGGTACCCCGGAGTCGGGAATCCGATTGCGAAAAGGAGCGGGGTGCGCGCTGGCCGGAATGGACAGGGGAAAGTCCTGCCACAAAGCTCGCCGAGCCCGTCCCCGCGCCACAGGCTGCTGAAGGCACAGCGCCTGCTGACGATGCTTGCCCTGTTTACCGCAAGGACTTCTTGTACTCCTACCGCGGCGCGACGCGCAGGAAGAGGCGGCCTTCGGGTGAGAGTTCAGCAGTGCTGACCTGGACTTGGCGCAGTGTGCCCCGACGCTCGGCCAAGACCTCGCGCCAGGGGCCTTCCAGCGCGTGCCCAACAGTAATAAAGTCGGCGGCAAGCGCGATAGTCACATCAGCATTGGTGTGAAGTTCATACACTCCGGCACCAACGCGGCGCAGGGAAGCAAAAGTACTCAAACGGACGCTGTCGCCCGTGCCGTATTCCCACAGGCGGATGGCACCCGCCGGAGCGAAGTCATCCATCGCCACCGGTGCACCCCTGAGAACCAGTTGGCGCTCCGGCAGCACATCCGCGCGCCAGAATTTCGTACACGCATCGTTGGAGGCGACGAAGTTGCGGTCCAGCCCAGGCATAGGGCCCAGCGATGGCTGCAACTGGCAGGTGACCTTGCCCGTGTCGGGCTCCACCTTGAGCACCGGAGACCGCAGGTAGTCCGCCCCACGTGTGACCTTGAGAACCGTGCCCTGACCTTCAGGCTGCACGGCCTCCAGCGTGTAACTGGTCATCCGTTCCGGCGTGCCGATCTCGAAGACTTGCCCGACACAAACGGCTGGCCAGGCCTCATCAATCCGCATCGTCCGCCGCAGGTAGTCAACAGCGGTTACCTTGCCGGTATATTCGCTCCGCGTCATGCGTAGTTCCACGCCGGGCGCAGCTAAGAGCGTGCCGCCGGTCAATGCCGCCTGGCGCAGGCCATCTACGTCTGTGGAGTGATAAGCAAATTCTGCCGCAATTTTATACTCCGCGGCCTGCGCTCCGAATTGTCGTACCCGCTCTGGACGACCATCGCTGAAGCACAGGTCGGTCTGACCGTTGCGCGTACGCACTTCCAATGCGACGGCGCGGCGGGCACCGGCCTCATTACCGGGAATGGGCACGAGGCGACGGGCGATGATGAACGGCTCGCCCGCGTACGGCTCGTAGATGGCAGGAAATACCGACGCCAGCGACTGGCCCTCCGGTGCCACACGCCGCACCATCTGACAGTTGTACCTGTAGTTCCACTGGTAACAGACCGCGTCGGCGCGTAGCACACGCGCGCCTGCCACATCAAAGAGCATCAGGCGCGTGTACTTGCGTGGTGCGTCGGCCCGGAAGTGAGCACCGAGCATATTCCTCTCCGACCCTGGGCCCGGTTCACGGCTGTAGCGCCAAGTGGTCTCCAGTACTTCGGGCGCACCGCCAGCAAGCCAACTATCCTTTGACCGGTCAAAGACAGCCAAATACTTCGCGTCGGCGCTGCCCTCTTCTCCCTCCTTTGGAGCGGGCACAGGCTGCATTGGGGCATTGGTGGTAACCTCATCGGCGATGGGACCATGGAAGCAGTGGTCGTGGTTTGACCCGCCAGCGACGCGGAAGACGTCAAAGATGTATGAGTTGACCGGCTGCGTATCCACATCAATGAGGGCTATGCCGCGACGGTAGAGCGGACAGGTGGCCGTGGGTGCACCATCAGCGCTCAGGTAACGGGCACCCTCTACGTCGCTGATGCACCTTGCCCAAGACTGGCCGCGCGTCGCACGGCCACTGACAACTACCAGATTGTGTACTAGGCCGCTGCGGTCGCTGGGGGTACTGTAACCGGGACGCTGGCCGCCATCAATGGTCATCGGCAGGCCGTGGGCGTAGAACTGCAGGTCCAAGCTGTCGCTATGCTCGTGGCCGATGCCGGCGCCGATACGCAGATAGGCGCCGCGTCGGGCGGCGAAATCGCTAGCGGGCACACCTGCCTCCAGCGCAGCAAACCAGTTGTAGACCTGGCGCGAGCGGTTCTCCAGCCATGGCGCACGCGGCACCTTCGCTGCCGCTGCCTCAATCTCCGCCCACTCCGCATCGGTGTAGCCCTTGCGACCGACCTGATTCTTGATAACCCAGGCAAAGCGCGGGTCGCGTGTCCACGCCCAACCGTGAACACTAGCCTCCTTGACGCCGTCAAGGGTCGCGCCTGGCGGCTTGTCCGGCCCGCCGACATCGCCGATGCGGCAGAAATCGCGCCCACCCATAATAATGTCAAGGTGCCAGTAGCACTTCGCCACCGGCTTGGGGTAGAGGTCGGAACGCGTGATGTCATACTGCTCGGTCAGAATACCAAGGGGCTTGAATCGCTGCAGGACGGCGCGCGTGCCAAGAGCCCCCTCGCCCTGGGCGTAGAAAGTGGAGCCGATGTATTGCGCACCCTCGCGGTCGCAGCCAGTTATCATCAGGTCCTGCATCCCGGCCGGCGGTAACGGATAGACAAACGTCCGCGAGAACAGCCAATCCATCCACGGCCGCGTCGTCTCGCTCAGACCCAGAATGCCGGCCAACTCCGCGATGGCCACCGGCTCGGTGTGGTAGTGATAGCGCATCACCCGCTTGGCCGTCATCTGGACGAGGTACACGTCCAGAAGTTTGACCACATCCTCGGGCGTTTTCACCCAGGGGATGAACCGGCCAATGCTGTCAGCGAGTTCCTGATTGCCCTGGATATAGTCAAAGAGTGCGTCGTACCACTTGGGGGCATCCAGGTATCGGGCATAGTGCGTGAGGAACATGGCCTCGGCCTCGCGTCGCCGGTCAAACATGTTACGGCCATAGGCGCCGGGGTCGCGCACGAGGTTGCACAGATAAGTCGCCGATTCAATGGAGGGGAAGAGATAGGCATAACGCGCCAGGACAATGGCACCATCGTGAGCGGCATCAACGTCGCCGCGCTCGCTCCAGGCCCTGGCAGCCGCGCCCGCCAGCGTCGGATAGTTCCGGATGCGGTCCATGACCTCAATGGCAATCTCAGCCCACACGCGCCCCTTGCCGGGATCGGCGGGGTCGGGGAAGTAAAGACCGGTGCCGTCGTCCTTTAAGGGGTAGGGATCGGGCAGCGGCCGGTAGTTACGCATATCGTCCAGGGTGTACTTCAGGCCGAGTTTCTGATGAACAAGAAAGAGGTTCCAGGCCTCATGATTGTCCGCAAAACGCCCACGGTCAAAAAGACCGGGAGGCGGAGTCCACGGGCCATACTCGTTGTTGACTTCCGCACGCTTCTTGTTGCCAACACCAAACTCCACCTCCGGCGGAAAGATGGCGGTGTACGAGGCCTGGCGGAAGGTGTTGCCGCTGCCCTGATGGTTAAGCGGCGGCAAGTAGTTCCAGAGGGCGGCGTCACGGGCCAGGCGCTCCTCGCGGGTATACTTTGACCGCCCGCGCGTGGCTGGGGGTGTGCCGCTGGCGAGGTTGCCGCGTGTCTTCAGGGCCTGCCGGGTAGCACCGGCCAAGACGTCATCCAGCGAGATGTTATGCACAAGAAGGTCCACCTCGCTGCCCACGTCCATCCAGACCTCGGCCAGGTAGCGCCGCCTTTCTGGGGCGTTGAAATAGAACTCGCAGACGCTGTAGAACTCGTCGCAGTAACCGATGCGCTTCTTGTATTCGGTAACCTCGCCCTGGTTGCCGTCGTTGATGCGCGCGCGGAGAAAGACTGGCCGGCGGAAGGGGCGGAGTTGCTCGGTGGGCACCGCGGCAATCACGCGCACCGCGTACATGCTCGGCCCCAACTCGCCCAGGTCCAGGCGAAAGACCGGTTCATTAACCTTCAGGCGGATAACCGGCACCGGCGCGCGCCTGCGCCCAGTGTTGCGCACCGCCGCATGGCGCGGCACCCAGTAGACCGGCGCCGCATACTGCTCCACCTGCGCAGCCAGATTCCCCCCGTGGCGCGGTATGTCCGGCGCCACGAAGTTCTTCAACTGGCTCTGGCGGTCAAAAAAACTTCGCACCGGGCAGTACTTGAACCAGTAGGCACGCCAGTGCTCTTCCGCCCCAGGATAAAGTTCCACTTCCGGTGCCTGTCCCTGCGACCCCCACTCCCGGTAGATGTTCCCAAAGTCGCGGACCTCCGCCCCACCGGCCATCAATTCCGGGATGCAGCCGGGATAGCCCGGCTCCTCACCGTGCTGGCCGCGGAAGAGCGGGAGTTTCAGCCCCGCCAGCGGGCCACCAATCTCATATTCTTCGGTCGCACCCCATGCAGACACGGCCAACGCAAAAGCAGCCACCACGAACATCAACCGGCAACCCCGCCGTCTCACGAGATTCCTCCTCCCTGACGAATTTTCACCCCCCACGCCCTGCCCCCTGCCGGGCACCTTATGCGCCGACGCAGCGGCCCTTCCCCTCACAAGACACACCTGGCGAGAGCCGACCTGCCCTCGCCAGGCGCGCGTCGCGACCGTACACCTATTTCGCTGAATCCACCCCGTCGTCTGCCTTCTCGCCGACGTCTATGTCAAATGCCTCGTCAATCAGGTGCCAAACGAGCGGCACCCCCTCGTTGCGGCACTGGGTGGTCTGGGTAAAGCCGGAGTTCAGGGTGACATAAGAGCCGCTTAACGGGTCGTAGCCACGTCCGCAGAAATAACCGGTCGTCTGATAGAGTCCGCGGCCGCCGCTGCCCGCATCTTGGCTGACAAAAACCGGCCAGTAGATGATACGCTGCTCCGGGTCGCCGTACCAACGAACACCATAGTCACCGAAAAGAACGTTATAGCCGTCCTTGTGAATCTTGTTGCCAATGCCGGGCACGGTAACGCTGTTGTCCTTGGCCGCACTGTCCATCATCAGGGCGCGGTTGCCCAAGCGACGCACAGTTTTGAAGGCCGGGCAGCCAGGCTCCGAGTGAACGCGCGGCTTGGTGTAGGGGATGGAGACCCGGCAGCGCGCCGCCTGCGGGCCGAAGGCCCCGTGGGTGGCATACATCCAGGCCGGCTGGTTGCGGTAGTCATACTGCGAAAAGACCGTTCGCGACCACTGGAGATTGTGTGAATCACGCGCTTCCTTGGGCCAGTTGCCCTTGGTCAGCGTCTCTGGCCCGAAGCCGCCCGCCACCGCCCAGTCGCGCAGGCTGTCGTGCGGGTTTGGGTTCACATATTGAGTACGGTCGTGCAGTGAGACCTCTGCCCCAGACGGACAGTAGAAACTCCGGGCGTCAATGATGGCCTTGCTGGTCATGAGGAGACCCAGGCCGACGGGGGCCATGGTCACGGTGTTGGCGGGCGGCGGGAAGGGATAATAGGTCGCGCCGGTGCGCCGGCTCATGTGGCCGATGCAGCGCATATAGCGCCGCGCGTCAACGTCGCGCCCACCGCTCCAGTCGCCAGAGCCTGGATACTCACTCGCGGCATCCACATGCCCGGCGACATAGTCAAAAATATACGGCGGCGGAGTAATCGTGCCCTCCACATACTTCCCCCGGCCCCCAATGTACCAATCGTACCCGTAGGCAAGGTTGGCAGGAAAGTAATCGCTGTTTGACCCCAAATACAGTTCAAAGGCCTTGGACATCTGGTTGAGGTTGTTGCTGCACACGCTCCGCCGTGAGCGCTCCCGCGCGGCCACCAGCGCCGGCAACAATAACGCCGCCAGAATGGCAATGATCGCCACGACGACCAATAATTCAATCAACGTAAATGCGACCATGCGCCAGAACCAATTCTTCATGATAAGCCTCCCTTCCGCTAAAACTTTTCTTGTCCCCAGGATGCCCTAGAGAAGTCTTCGCCGAACCATCCCCTTTCGCGGAAATTTTTCCGCACAAAGAACCCATCCTTGCACCAGCGGACTTTATGCATTCGCAGGAGTCGTGTCAAGAGACTTTCACTGGCCAATCGCACATTCTGAGTGTACAATCATACAAACAGCACCGACCCGCTCAAGGTCGTGGCACACGACTGGGGCTTCGCCGACGCCAACCCCCTGCATCCGCTGTATCAGGCGCTCCTATGGCCTGGCACCCACCGAATATCGCCGTCGCGCCAGTATGCTGCCAGTCACCGAATTCGCAGAGTCTCGGTCACCAGCCGCCGGATGGTCTCCCGGACCGCTGCCTGGCCGGCATGTTCGCCTCCGGAGCCCACAGCACGTTCATATGCCTGTCGGATTTCCGTGCCAATGTTAATCTTAGCGATGCCGTGCTGCGCAGCCTGGCGCAGGTATTCGGCGGGGATGCCTGAGCCGCCATGGAGCACGAGGGGGCGCTGCGTGGCGGCCGCCAGTTTCTTGAGGTGCTCGATATCAAGGCGCGCCTGCAACTTCGGTTGATTCTTTGCGGCGCCCTGCACCGCGCCGTGGATGTTGCCAATAGAGACGGAGAGCCAGTCCACCTGCGTCTCGCGCACGAAACGGGCGGCCTCGTCCACACGGGTGAAGCAGCGGCCACTGGCGAAGAGTTCGTCGTAGGGCGGCAGAGGGCCAGCCTCGTGGCCGAGGACGGCGCCCAGTTCCGCCTCGCATGGAACGCCGCGCGCGTGCGCCATTGCCACCGCCTCACGTGTTACGGCAATATTCTCTTCCAGCGGCAGGCGCGAGCCATCCAACATTACCGAATGATAACCGAGGTCGAGCCCCTCCTGAATCATTGCCCGCCAGTCCACACGCGCGCCATCCTCGTCAATCACCGGCACATGATCCAGATGCAGCCACAGGCGCGCGCGGTTGGGCAAAGCATAGTATGCCTCCGCCACCGCGCGCAGGCTACGGGCGCCAAAACGGACGATCTCCACACGCGCCACCTCCGCCATGGCGTCAATGCCAAGTTCCGCTACCGCATCGGCCACTGCCGACATCATCGGCAGGTAGGCGATGTTGAAGGCGGGAACAAGCACGTGGCGACGACGGGCAGATTCAACAACTTGACCGATGTCCATGTCTGTCGGCCTTTCCTGCATACGGGCGCCAACGCGTCCGCTGTCCCCGTCCTCGCAGTGACGCAATGTCTCCGGGGGGCCTACTCAGCGCATTTCCCCGCGACGGTCAATGACGCGAGCAGGTCTGGGCGTGGCGTGCTCAAGGGCACCCGGCTCCAGCAGGGAGACCCGCACGCGCAGGCCGAGGGCGTTTTCTAGCCGATCGCGTACCCGGCGCTCAAGGGCGAGGCGTTCCGTGGGCGCGCCCCCGAAAACGCGCGCGGCAACTTCAACACGCACCTCCATATCCTCGCCTCCGCTCTGCCGTCCCACAACAATCTGACAATGCGGCCGCGTGCCCTCCACACCCAAGAGGAGAGTCTCAATCTGTGCCGGAAGCACACTTACGCCGCGGACAACGAGCACCTCGTCGGTGCGGCCGAAAACACGCGCCATGCGGCAAGTGGTGCGCCCGCAGCGGCACGGGGCGCGGTAGAGACGCGTAACATCGCGGGTGCGAAAGCGGATGAGCGGCATCCCCTGCTTAGTAAGCGTGGTGAGGACGAGTTCGCCTCGGGCCTCACCCGGGAGCGGCTGGAGAGTCTCCGGGTCTACTATCTCCGGATAGAAGTGATCCTCAAAAATGTGCAAGCCACAATGCGCCTCGCACTCGCTGGAAACGCCCGGTCCAATGACCTCGGCGAGGCCATAAAGGTCGTAGGCGCGTATGCCCGTGCGTTGTTCAATCTTGGCACGCACTCCCTCCGACCAGGGCTCGGCACCGAAGATGCCGAGGCGCAGCCGCGTCTGGCGCAGGTCTACTCCCAGGCGCTCGGCGGCGTCCAGCATGTCCAGGCAAAGGCTCGGCGCTCCCATCCACACGGTGACGCCCAAGTCCTGAATGAGCATGACCTGTCTTTCGCTGTTACCGCCGGAGGCAGGGATGACTGTGGCCCCAAGGCGCTCCAGGCCGTAGTGTGCGCCCAGCCCGCCAGTGAAGAGGCCGTAGTCCCAGGCCACCTGGCAGACATCCCCCCAGTAACGCCGGCCATGTGAAAGGCGCGTGCCATTACCTCGCTCCAAAGGTCCAGGTCGGCCCGCGTGTAGCCCGCGACGACTGGCTTGCCGGTCGTGCCGCTGGAACAGTGGATGCGGGCGATCTCAGCCAGCGGGGCAGCGAAGAAACCGTAGGGGTACGTAACGCGCAGGTCAGCGCGAGTGGTGAAGGGGAGGTGGCGGATGTCAGCTAGCGTGCGCAGGTGGTCTTCGGTGATACCCCTGGCGGCCAGTGCCCGCTGATAGAAGGGGAGGCGCGCCCGCGCGTAGGCCACACAGCGCCGGAGCCGCTCCAGTTGGAGTCGCTCCAGTTCCGGGCGCGGCAGGAAGTCGCTATCCCAGACCTCGGCCAGGGTCAGCCTCCTTCGTAGCGGACGGAAGGTACGACGGCCGAGCACATTCTTCCCGCACGCCGCCGCACGTATTTTTGCCGCTGCCCCGCCCAGTGTCAAGCGAATTGTTGCTGCGACGAATGCGCTCTTTCGGACCGCGCCGTGGAAAAGGAGCACACAGCCCCCACCCTCAACTCTGGAGGCGAGCACGCAGGGCGCGCGCCATGACCTCGCGCGGAGCGGGACGACCGATCCAAAGTTCAAATTGCAGCGCCGCCTGATTAAGCAGCCAGGCGTCACCATACACCACGCGACATCCGGCCGCCTTTGCCTCACGCAGGAGGCGAGTTTCGCGCGGGTTGTACACTGCGTCAAAGACCACCATGCCCGCACGCAGTATCTCACGGGGCACGGGAGAAATATCCGTGTGCGGATGCATACCAACAGCCGTGGTGTTGATGAGGATGTCGGCGGTGAGATGTGGCAGTTCCTCCACGTGGCGGGCTTCCGCGCCCACATCCCGGGCCAGTTCCTCGCCACGCTCAAAGGTGCGGTTGACGATGACAATGCGCGCGCCGCGCTGGCGCAGCCCGAAGGCCACTGCCCGCGCCGCCCCCCCGGCGCCGAGAAGGATTACGGACTTGCCGCGCAACTCATCGCCGGCCAGCGCCTCCTCCAACGCCGCGAGTGCGCCGGCACAGTCGGTATTGGTGGCACACAGCAGGTCGCCCCGCCGCACGATTGTGTTCGCGGCGCCAATTTCCCGTGCTAGGTCGTCCGCCTCATCGGCGGCGCTGAGCGCCGCCTCCTTGTGCGGGATGGTAACGCTGTAGCCCTTCACCCCCAGCGCCCGGAACTCGGCCAGGAAGCGAGGCACGTCCTCTACGAGAAACGGCACATACACGGCGTTAATGCCCAATGCCTCAAACGCGGCGTTGTGAATGACCGGGCTGAGGCTATGGGCAACCGGACGCGCGATGACGCCATAGATGTCGGTGTGCACGTTTATCTTGTAGTAGCGGAATTCGTCGCGCAGGCGTGCTGCGGTAATCTGCCCCGGCGCGGTCCCCGCGCCCTCCTCCAGCGCCGCGTAGGTAAGAAAGGCACCGAACTTGCGCCCAAGGATGCGGCTGATCTGGCCGTGCTCTCCCATAGCCAGAGCGATGGTTGGCTGACTGGTTTTCTGCGCGGCACGCAAAAGACTGAAGATGGGAAGGTTGTCGCAGATATCGCGAGCGGTTACGGCAACCTTGGCAACATCAGCCCCGGCGGCACGAAGGCGGACATGAATGACCTCCAGGTCGGCAGGCATGCCCCGAAAATCATGAAACGAGATGATGCGGCAGGCGCCGCGTGTGTCACACAGCCCCGCGGCGTCCAATTCCACATCCACGTACTCCGCACCGAGTGCAGCGGCCTCCTCAAGCAATGCCAGCCGTTGCCGTTCTGGCCCCGCGTAACGACCGCCCTCGGCTACCGGACGATTGGTAACTATAACCGGCCGGGGACGATCGGCCAGGAGCGCGTGCAGGTCCGGACACGCGATGCCATCAAGGCGCAGTTCCAGGAGGTCGGCCAACGGTGCTGCCCGCGCCATAAGCGCGCGCATTTCCTCGTTACTGTGCGCCGAAAGTGAAACGCAAATCATGGCTGCAATTGCCGCGGCACAAGGCCGCTAAGATACAGGAAGCCCGGACGCGCACCACAGGTCCGCCACTCCGCCACAGCCGATGGCGGGAGAATGACAACTTCCGCGTTGACCGTAACACATACGGATGAACCCGCAGACAGGCACGCCCGCAGCATAACTCTGACGATGCTGCCAAGTCAAACCAACACGATAGACGACGGCAGTAGCGCACCGCCGTGCAGTCACATGAACCGCCAGCCACGCTGATTGTTGAGACCCCGGTCGGGAGTGGGCAGGTCATGTTTGTCGGGCAGACCCCGGAGCCGGCCACCTTCAACCCAGCCCAGGTCATCTCCGTAGAGATGGGAAATGAGACGCTGCTCCAAGTCCTCCCGGATTTCGCGGCAGCTCGCCTCCTGCGCCAAGTCGTGCAGTTCGTCCTCGTCCTCCTCCAGGTCAAAAAGTTGTACACGGTTGCCGACCGGATAGTAGATGAGTTTGTAGCGGTCGCAGCGCAACATACGCGTTGCCCGGTCGTCCTCATAATGCTCGCCGTAAAGTTCTTCACGCCGTGTTCCCGAGAGTAGTGAAATACCCTCCACACTGGGCGGGATAGGCACACCGGCCAAGTCCAGCAGTGTGGGCATGACGTCGCACAACTCCACGAGCCGGTCATCAATGGCGCCGGCCGGCAGACGCCTATCGTCGGCGGCGGGGACGATGATAAGCGGAATTTTCGCGGAATCCTCGTAGTACAGGCCCTTGGCGTAGAGGCCGTGGTTACCAATCATGTCGCCGTGGTCGCTGGTGAAGGCGAGGATGGTGTTATCCAGCAGGCGCTCCTCACGCAGCGTGCCGATGACCAAGCGAATCTGATGGTCAATATGGGTACAGAGTGCGTAGAAGGCCCGACGCGCAAGATTTACATCCCTGGGGCCGTAGTCCGGTGTCCGGCTGCGCCGCAGGCGCAGGGCATAAGGCAGCGCCTCCCACTGGCGCACCCAGTAGCCGACGAACGGCGGCGGCACCGCCACCTCGCGGTAGAGGTCCAGATACTCCGCCAGCGGCACCAGAGGCGGGTGGGGGTAGTTGAAGGACATAAACCAGAAGGCGGGACGCCTGGGATCGCGCCGGTGGATCATGCGGCACATCTCCCGCGCCGTCCAGTTCGTCGGGTGGTAGTATTCGGGCAGGTGCCAGGGACGCGCCATATAGTCGTTGGTGCACATCCCGTGAGCATACTCCTGTCCGGCATAGCCCTCAGCAGCAAGAAAGAGTTCGTAGTCGTCGGCCGCCATTCCCAGGTGGTGTCGTCCCTCCTCATTGAGAATAACGTCGTCAAACCCGATGCGGTCGCGCTGCGGATACACGTGGAGTTTGCCCACAGCGTAGGCCTGATAGCCGGCGTCGCGGAAGGCCTGGGCCAACGTCGGCAGGGCCGGCATGGGCAGTGTCTCGTGGAATACGCGGTCACCGTGTGTGCGCGCGGTGGTGCCGGTCATGAGCGCGCGACGCGCCGGGATGCAGGTCGGGGTGGCGCTATAGGCGTTGGTGCAGCGCACGCCAAGCGCCGCCAGACGGTCTATGGTCGGCGTCATAATCGCCGGATGGCCGGCCGCACCGAGGAGCCGACCCGGCCAGTGGTCCACACAAATCAAGAGCACATTCGGTCCATGCGGTCTTACCACGGTTATGTCCTTTGCCGGTGGCCGCGCCACTATCCATTCGCTTCCGGGCCGTACCAGGAATCACGGCGCAGGAGTTGCCTGCCGTCGCTGAAACCGTCGCCCCGCGCAGCCAGGAGCTGCACCAGACGCATGCGCCAGCGCGCCACGCGCTCGGCCTGCCGCGGGTCGCGCGCCAGGTCATGCAGCTCCTGGCGGTCGTGCACCAGGTCAAAGAATTGCTCCTCGCCACGCACCGGGTACCAGATATATTTCTCCCGCCCGTCGGTGAGATAGTGCATGCCGAGTTCCAGCGCGTAGCAGGGCGAGTGCTCGCCATGGAGGAACTCACGCCACGGCTCGCCGCGAATGGCGCGCAGGACACTGCTGCCAGTAACGGAGGCAGGCACTGGCACTCCCGCCGCCTCCAGGAGCGTCGGCATCACGTCCTGGAGTCCGACCACGTGCTCAAACCGCCCTCGCGGCAGACTCCAACCCTTGGGATAGCGCATGAGAAAGGGGATACGCGCCGAGCCCTCGTAGGCGTAGCACTTGCGGTGCAGGTGATGGTCGCCGAGCATGTCGCCATGATCGCTGGTGAAGAGCACCAGGGTCTTGTCCCACAGGCCCAGGCCAATGAGTGTCTCCTGCATGCGGCCAATCTCGTAATCAATATGCGTGACGCAACCGGCGTAACCGGCGCGCATACGCTGGTTCTGCTCCGGAGTCAGGCGGCCCTCCCAGGCACGCCGATCCAGACCCGGCTGGGGTTTGTCGTGTCGCTCTGCCCAGGCGCCCACGGGCAGGGGCGGAAATTCACGACGAATATACATGTCCCAGAAGAACTGCGGAGGGTCGTAGGGCGAGTGCGGTCGCAGGTGCGAACACCATACGAAGAAAGGGCGGGTCGGGTCGCGTCGCCTGATCTGGCGGAGCGTCTCATCAGTCGTCCACACAGTCGGATGATAACGCTCCTCAAGATGCCAGGGACGTGCCAGCCAGCCATTGGCGTCCACACCGTGGCCACGTTCAGTGGCGGTCGCCCCCGCCCGTTCGCGCAGCCAGTCCCAGTAGTCATCGTCACCCTCGCGCAGCTCGTGCACGATGACGGTGTGGAAGCCGTAGAGTTTGCGCCGCGGATGCATGTTGCGCCAGCCAACGCTGATGCAGTGGTAGCCGGCATCGGCGAGGCATTGGGCGAGCGTGTTCTTTTCCCGCCATTCGCTCGCCTGGTAACCGATGAGGCCGCAGAAGTAACTCGCCTGGCCGCCGTGCATCACGCGCCGCGCACCGGTGGTGGAGGGTATCTCGCTGTAGGCGTTGGGAAAGTAGGCACCTTCGTGGATCAAAGCGTCCAGGTTCGGCGTTTCCACCACGGGGTGGCCAGCGAGGCCGAGGTGGTCGCCGCGATGCTGGTCGGTGGTAATCAGAAGGATGTTGGGACGTTCCTCGCCCATCATCTTTTCCTTTCCAATCGCGATCATGTGGCCCCAAGAACAGCAAGCATCTCCCTGAGCGCCTGCACGCAACGGCGCGAACTCTCCACGCGCGGACGCATGTGCGTCTCAATCACGAGCCAGCCCCGATAGTTGTCAGCGAGTAGCGCACGGAGCTGCGCCGGCCAGTTGACTGCGCCCTGGCCCGGCGGCACAATCCGCCCGCCTTGCAAAGGATCAAAGTCCTTCACGTGCACATGAGCAATCAACCCCCGGACGGCGTGATAGCCGTCGGGAAACGGCACCTCGCCAGGATGTGCGGCGTTGGTCGGGTCCCAGTTGACGAAAAGATTCGGCCGCCCCAACGCGCGTACAATGCGGGCAGTTGCCGCGCCGGTGTCCGGCCAGCAGACGTGTTCGTTCTCCAGGAAGAAGCGGCAGCCACACCGCGCCACAGTGTCCACGGCCCGCCCTAGGAGGTCAATAACGCGCGGCGGGCACTCCTTGGCAGCGACCTCCCCCCGCTCGCCCCCTTGTTCCGGCGGTTTGCGAAAACCGAAATCGTTGATGACATCTGTGCCCAGGGGGTGAGCAATCTCACATGCTCGCGGCAGGTCCTCCGCCAGGCGTTGTTCTACCTCTGGATGGTCGGCGGGTATCTTGAAGAGGCCAGTGGACAGACCGGTAATGCACAGACCGTGCCCTCGCCGCAGGCGGTCCACCTGTTCAATCTCGCTGGAGGCCACACGCGGCACGCGGCCGCTGCCGAGACGGCGCAACTCAAACGCGCGCAGGCCCCAGGAGATACCCAACTCTACGGCGGTCTCGAAATCTGTGCTGATCTCGTCACTCAGAATGGCAACTTTCATGGTTTTCCTTGCGACCTCGGCCACATCGTCGGCAGTGAACGGTATCGCAGCGCAGTTGTCAAGGGGTTCGGCGTTGACAGGCAGGGTGGCGTTCGGCTAGCATCGTCCCTGTCCGTTCGTGCCTGCCTTTGTTCATCTGCGGGTTCCTGTGGCTTGAGGTGGGTCATGCGCATTGGCAGTATGTTTGTTGCGGCACCATCGGCAGAGGCGGCACGGCGATTCCTCGCCGAATACGAGATTGAGGCGATGGAAATCAGCCTGCCCATAACCCCCGACGCCCTGCCGGACGAGGTGCGCAGGAACGTGCTGGACTGTGGTCGAGGTCTGCCAGGTCAGGTGGCGCTGCACGAGGTGCTGCCCTTGGCCCTGGCGCATCGACAGGCGGATTTCCGCCGCAGGCTAGAGGAACGCATCGTCTCCGATCTGCAGCTTGCCGGCGAGGCAGGCATCGGCATCTTCACCCTGCATACGACGTGCACGCGCACAGTGCGCAGCTTAGAAGCCGCCTGGAAACTAGAGGACACGCGCTGGCTGGCGCAGGCCTTGGACCACGATATCACCGATGACTTCGCCGAAAGCGTGCGCGTCCTCGTGGACCTCCTGCACACACTCTCGCCCATCGCGCAAGCCAGTGGGGTCACCATCGCGCTAGAGAATAATTTCCGCGATCAGAAATTCTTCGGGCGCCGGCTGGACTCTCTGGCCGACATCCGGCGCGTGCTGGATGAGGCGGCCTTACCCAACCTGGCCGTCTGCTTTGACATCTACAAGGCGTACAGCACGGAGGACTCGTTGCCCGCCGCCGTTTACGCCTGCGCCGGCCGCATCGCCAATGTGCACGCGAGCGACATTGAATATCTCGACACCGCCTTCCACCACAAGCGCCGCGCCATCGGCGAGGGACGCATAGAGTGGGAAAGCACCCTCGCCGCGCTGGCGGCTGTCGGTTACAATGGGCCCCTCATCCTGGAAATGATGCGAACGTCCGAGGATGTGCGCACCAGCGCGCGTCGGCTGCGGCAAACCCTAGCGAGACTGCGCGCACGAGGCGCGGCTGCGCCCACAGTCGCCGAGGCGGGCACCGGCGTAAGACAGCAGCCCCGCCAGGAAGGATGAACCAGACGTGGCTTCGGCACGGAAATCCCCACCAAAGCCTCCCGTAGAAGGCCAATTGACGCCAGGCGAGTTCCAGCGTCGCTTTGACCCGGCCCACCCCGCGCCGGTTTATGCCATCGTCGGTGAGGAATACCTGGAGGTGCGCGAGGTGCGCGACACCCTGCGGCAGGGCATCCTCGGCGAGGCGGCTGCCACGCCGGTTGAGTTTGATGGACGAGCCACTGAGGCCGCCGCGTTCTTTGACGCGCTGCACACTCCTTCGCTGTTTGGCGGACGGCAGCTGGTGGTCCTGGAAAATGCCGAGGAGTTCCTGCGCCGCGAGGTGGACGCCCTCCTGAAATACCTGGAGCGCCCTTCCCGCCACACGGTCCTGGTGTTGATGTTCAAATCATGGAGTCCGCAGTGGCGTATTGCCCGCAAGGTAACAGAACTTGGACTGGTCATTGCCTGCGGCGGCCTCAAGCCGGCCGCGCTACCCGCATGGCTGATGCGCCGAGCTCAGGACTACGGTAAAACCATTGATCGGGAAGCCACCGAGCGGTTGGTGGAGCACGTGGGCGCCAGTCTCAGCCGGTGCACCCTGCAACTGGAGGCCCTGGTCACCTATGTCGGCGAGCGCCCGCGCATTACCGCGCAGGATGTGGAAACGCTGGTGGGCGCGGACGCACAGGAGGCAGCATGGACCCTGGTGGATGCCACCACTGCCCGCGAGCCGGGTCGGGCGCTGCTGGTGCTTGGTCGCCTGTTGCGCGCGGGCGAGGATGCACCACGCCTGATCGGCATGCTGGCTGCCAAGATGCGCGAGGTTATACAGGTGCAGCATCTTCTCGCCTCGGGTGCCTCCGTCGGCGAAATTGCCCGCCGCCTCGGGCGCCCCACCTTCGTGGTTGAACGCGCCGCCGCTTTCGCCGGCAAAAGCACGGCGGCACAACTCCGGCGCAAGTTCCGCGCAATCGTGGCCGCGGACGTACAGAGCAAGACAAGTGCGATGCCTACCAACCTGCTGCTGGAGAACCTCATCCTGCGCCTGTGTGGCGAGAAAACTGGTTGAAACTCCCCCTGTGGGGAGGCCCGGTGAGAGACCCATGCGCAACCGATGGCGTCAAATCGCCGTGCAATTGCTGGCGCAGCCCCCAGCTCCCCTTGGGCGAGGACGCCATGGCCAACTGGCCGAACGCGTTCGCGGCAGAGCAGGACCTGCCGATGCGCCGCAACTGCTGGGGCAATCTACTGGTACACTACTGCCGTGGGCCGATCCGGGGGCCGGCGTGGCGGGACTTCCAGGATCGAACAGCCGTCAGTAATTGCCTTGACAAGGCCCCCCGCGAGGCTACAATCTCCCTTTTTGTGCACGACTGCCCCCGGAGAGACAGTCAAATGGCAAATCCCGCGTGGCACTGTGAACGCCCCGGCAGCGTCCAGGACGACGCCGAGCGCATGCGCGAGCATATGCTGAGGGGCCTCTGCAAGGCCGACCATGTGGCCGATCAAAGGCCCGGCTGGAAGCACCGCCAGCAGGCGCGGGCCACCCTCGATATCCGCACCGCCTGGCAGCACTATGACGCCGGGCGTCGTGGGAAGGCTGCTCAACGTCTGATCCAGTCGTTCATCCTCTGGCCATTGCCGCTGCCCGCAGGCGCGGTCGAGCAGCGCGTGGCGCGGCTGCGCCTTCTGGCCGCACTTGGCGTGTGCCGGGCGAAGCGGCAGGATGCTCGCAATACGGAAGACGGCGTTGCCTCACAGGCCCGCGGGTTGGGTTGGCGCCACCGATTGCGGACCTCGCATGCGCCGGGGGCCCGTGTTGTGCGGTGTCTGGTCAGGTCTCTATACCAGTTCAGCGTGCCGCCGGTCGGTCCGCTCAAGTGGCTGTATCGTTCCCTGTACTGGATGGGCCACGGTACGGCGGAGTTCGGCCGGCGCTTTCTCGCCGGCGTGCTCTGGAAGCCGCTGTTCATCGCGCGTTGCTCGCGCGTGGGCAGGAACCTGCGCCTCGAACAACTGCCGTGGATCACCGGATCGGGCGACATCGAACTGGGCGATGACGTGGAGATCAGCGGGAAGATCTCTATCCATTTCAGTGACCGCTATCAGCGGCCCAGGCTCACAATAGGCGACCATGTCTTTGTCGGCCACGGCAGCAGTTTCTTCCTGGCTGCCGGGATCACGATTGGCGCGCACACGCTGATCGCGGGGAGGACGTCCATACGCGACAACGACGGTCACCCGCTGGAACCTGCCCTTCGGCGGGAACGCGCACCCGTCCAGCCCAATGACGTGCGCCCGGTCGTGATCGGCGAGAACGTGTGGCTGGGATCGGAGTGCCTCGTGATGAAGGGCGTGCACGTCGGCGACAACGCCGTCGTGGCGGCACGGTCCGTTGTGACACACGACGTGCCGCCCAATACGATCGTTGCGGGGATCCCCGCGCGGGCAGTCCGCACCCTCGACACGGATACGCCAGATGACACCTGCTCGTGAACCAGGCGTAACGGTCTCTCGCGGTGCCCTCGCAACAGGATGTTCGCCCGGCGGACCAGCACCCATCTACGCGCTGTTCGCACGCGTGCGCCGTTGTGCTCTGGGCCGCCTGCGCGGGGGTGGTAATGCTGATGGCGGCGTATCATTGGCCGACGGTGAGCGTGCCAGTTTGTTTTCATCATCGCCCGCCCCGCCTTCGGCTGGTTCGCTATCATCGCGCCGCTGTCCGTCGTTGGCGCATTAGGTATGGCTACGAGGTTGGCGGACTGTGTCTGCTGCTGAAGAACTACCACAACTTGGACTGGCACCACATGAGACTGGCTGCCGAGTGCATCGATGTGCGTGACCACGAGAACCCCATTCGTTTCCTCATCGCCCTCCTGCGCCAGCCACCATTCGACCCTCGCGGGCGGGTGCGCCAGGACCTGGCACGCCTGTTCGCCCGCCAGGGCCACAGCCTGCCCTGGCGGTAGCCGGCTGTTGTGGGATAGCCCGGCATTTACCCGCAGAGGGCGGCCTTGCCCCACTCTACGGCAGTTTCAGGCCGCATCGCGCTTCCCCATGACCCGCCGCCAGACTAGGTTCATCAACTGCCGCGTCGGCGTCTGCTGCTCATAGCCGCTCAGGCGGCGGCTGACCAGCCACACGCCCAAGAAAGACATCTGGACGGCGGCGAAGTAGAGGGTGCGCCCGTCCAAGCCCTGCCAGCGCACCTCATGCGAAGTCAGCCACTGAAAGATGCCGCCCGCGAGAAGCGCCGCCACTGCTGCCGCCGCGCTGCTCGCCAAATCAATCAGCACAAATCCGCACGCCTGGCACGCGACCGGCACGGCACGGATCATCGCATGCGTCCGCCCCATGAGGAACCCGCCCTGCAGAAATCCCCACAAGAAATAGTAGCCCAGCGCCCACCACATGACATCCCCGGCCTCGTCGGGGAGGAGGAGCCACGCAAGACCAATGATTGCTTCAGCAATGAGCGTGAAACTGAGCACCGGGCGGCTGCCATGACGATCGGCCAGACGCCCCCACCCCCGCAGGAAAAGCACGTTGCCCACCGCGGCTACGACTGTGAGCCAAACCACCTGGTTATCTGGCAACCCGCGTGCCTTCAGAAGGACCACCCAGAACGACCAAGCAAGGGTAATGGTGAAGTCACGAACACAGACAAAGGCCGTGTAGCGGCGCACAGACGGCACACGCCAGGCAGCGGCGAACTGGCCGAGGAGGCTCTCCGCAGCTGGTGGCGTCGCCCGCTCCGGCACCTGACGCAGGAACCACGCGCCGAAGGCAAGCGCAACCATGCACATGACATAGGGCAACGCAAAGCGCCAAACCTCCGGCTGCGACCCCAGGATAGCACCGATGAAGATGGGCAGGCCAACCTCCACCGCGCGCAGGCGTGTGCGCATCCGCGCCAGGAAGGCCCCCACGGCATCACCAGCCGTGTTGTCCTGCAGGAGCGGCCACCAGCCGGTGTTGCCGATTGTGTGTATCAGGCTCAGCAGGACAAGGGCAGCAATCGCGGCCCAGACGGCAGCGACCCCCCGAAGGCCGAGAATGGCGAGAACAACCAGCGCACCCAGCGGCACCAGGTCAAGGAGCCGCGCCAGGGCACCCAGGCCTGTCTTGCCCAGGTGCGGCAACAGGCGCAATCCCAGCAGGCTGCCGCATGCAGTCAAACCCGTCAGCGTGCCCAGGACGCCAATATGAATGGGCGCGGCGCCCAAACAAAGAAGAAACAGCGTGTTGACCGACGCAGTGACGGTGTGCAGCACAATACTCATCAGCGCTGCACGGATGAGCGCCGTCTGACCCCGCTGTCGCGCCTCCGGCGACAACGGCGCAGCATATCCGTCTGACGAACTCTCGCCCATCAGTATAGCAACGCGCCCTCTGCGCCCAGGTCGCAACTACCGAGGCGCAGCGCGCGGCACTCCCACTGGCGCCACTCACCTCAGAGCCAAGAGCGCCGGCCAGATTGAATTGATCAGTTCACCCGTCCTGCCGGTGTTGTCCCCCGAGGATGATTCCAAGCGCCACCGTTAGCAGTAAACTGCCGCAAAACCTGAGGCGCGGCCCGGAAATCCAGAACATGGCCCTGCGTCTGATGGAGGGAACCAAGCCGCAGTGCACCCCTGCCGGCTCCCATGTGCTCGACATCCGGGACAGGATACTGCACCACGATTGCCCAAGTCAAATGGCCGCGCCGCCGGGTGCCGGCCTGATTGTCCTTTTCGCTCTACCGGTGCGTGCCCAATGTGGACCCGCGGCGAAGCCATCGGATCTCAGTCCAGAAACTGGCGGCAGGCCTGGCGCACCTGGGCCGCCTGGGTCTCCCGCTCGGCCTCAGGCGCATCGGGCTTGAATGTAAGCGGCACGCGCCTCTCGGTGGCCCAGAGGATGGCGTTGAACGCAACTGTCCGCACGTGTTCGTCAGGGTCAGAGAGTGCGGCAAGCGCCGGCACGAGCGTCTCCCTGCCCTTGAGCCCGGCACGCGCCAGCGAGCGCAGCGCATGTGCACGGACTACCGGCTCGGGGTCGTTGAGAGCCTTCTGAATCTCCGGCAGAAGGGCCTCCCGACGGCCTGCTGCCAGGAGATAAAGGGCGTGTGCACGCAGGGGAGCAAACTCGCTAGTGAGGAGAGGAGGCAACTTCCGCTCCAGAACCTCCTCAACACGCCGCTGCTCGGCCCGCGTGAGGGGCGGGGCACGTTTCTCGCCTTCCTCGAGTGCCTTTGACCCTTCTTTGAGCACCCATTCCAGGCCCTGGACGGCGGCATCCTTGACCTCCGGGTCCGGATGGTCAAGGGCGGCCAACAGCATCTCCACCGCGTCCATATCCGGCCGGCCATACTGGAGCGCGCGGTAGGCGGTGGCGAGAAGCGGCGCGGCCGGTTGCTTGCGGATGGTGTCAACGGCGGCGTCGCGGATATTCCGACCTTGCATCATCGCCAGCGTTATGAAGACATCAAGACGCGCGTCGGAGGCGGAACTCGCGAGCATCGCTTCCAGACGCGGCAGGAGTCCGGGCATTTTCCGGTCCACGATGGCGCGACGCGCCCAGTAGCGCACCTCCCGACTCTCATCCTGCATATGCCTGAGGACAGTCTCCGGCACACGTGCGTCTTGATCATAGAAGCGGCTGCCGTGCCAGATGGCAATCTGGCGCACGAGCGGATTGGGGTCGTCCATGAGGGCGAGGGATGGCTCAATGGCACGGCGGTCGCCGATTTCACAGAGGGCAGCAACGCTCCATAGACGCACCCACGGGCTGCGGTGCCGGGTCGCCTCCAGGAGTTGCGGCACGGCGGGCTGGCCGATGGCGATGATGCGTCTCATAGCGTTGCGCGCGCGGACCTGGTTTTCCATGCCCGCGCCATCAAACTGCGCGATGAGGTCGCGCACCCGCGACTGCAAATCTGCCGTCTCCTCGGCGGCAAGACCCACCAGCGGCGAGAACAGCCACAGGAGAAAACCAACTGCGGCGAGCGGCATGACCCTTCCGCCTCGCATGGGCGCATTCATCGCAATCACTCCCCGATCTGGTGCAGGATTTCCCGCAGGTGCGCCAAGTTGGCGCGGGCGTCAGCATCGTCGGGCCTGAGTTCCACCGCGCGACGGGCGTGGCTGAGCGCCGCCGCGTACTCCCCCGCCTGCGCCAGGAGCACAGCGAGGTTCTTGTGGGCCTCGGCGTAGTCTGGGCGGAGGTCAATGGCGCGGCGGTAGGCCACCCGCGCACCGGCGGCGTCCCCCAGGGCATTCCGGCAGAGGCCAAGGTTGTACCAGGCGAGCGCATTGCGTGGGTCAAGCGCCACGGCACGTTCAAGGTATTCGCGCGCCTCGGCGAATCGGCGCATGTGGCCGAGGACCGCTCCCAGGTTGTTACATGCGTCGGCGTGGCGTGGCTGCCACAGCAAGGCCTGGCGATAGTATTCCAGCGCAGCCTGAAGATTACCCTGTTTCTCAGCGCAGAAGCCGAGTTTATGGTAGATGTCGGCGCAGCGGGCCGTGGGGACAGACAGCACGCGGCGATAGGCAGCTTCCGCCCGCGCGTATTCCGCCTGCCGCCGCAGGCGGTCGGCCGCTGCCAACTGATGGAACGCATCCCAGTTTGCGAACGCCTTGCTCACGTTGGACACGAGGAGGCCGACGAGAATCAGCAGCGCCAGCGGCCAGGCCGACATTGCAGGCCTCGCTGCTTCCTCGGCCGGCAGGGGGCCTGCGGTGAGCACGGTCAATCGCCCCCTCCGCCAGAGGGCAATAAAGCCAACCACCAAGAGCACTCCCGCCAGACTCAGCCACGCCCCCCTGATGAAAGCGGACGAGGTGTAGCGCAGGACGACCCCGTAATTGCCTATCCCAGAAAGTTCCACGGCCAGAAGGCCCTGGTGCGCCTTCACCCTGCCCCGGTTCGCCGACCAGCCCGGATGGAAATTCTGGTTGAGAACCAGGAGGCCAGGCTGACGGACTTCAACCTCAACCAGAATTCGGTTGGGGGAGAATCGCGCGGTGCAGCGGTTGTCGTCCTGGAGGAAATACGCCTCGCCACGATAGTCGGGGTTGGACTGTTCGCGGCCATCGCGGGCGACGAAAAAGCGCGGTTGACCATGGGCGGGAAGTGGCAGGGCGGTATACCAATCTATCGTCCCGACGTTGCGCCGCAGGTTGAAGTAGGCGTTGGCGTTCCAGGGTTGGGCGCGCTCGCGGGCCAGTCCAGCACCGGCCACGCTATAGAATTCGTCTGCCTCCTCCGCCACGAAGGAGTCGTCGGCCAGGGAAAACGGCAACGTGCTCATCCGCACGACTTCCGGTGCCAGTGTGCAGGCAGTGCCAGTGGTGGCCGCCGCGGCCAGGAGGTGTGCCAGCCATCGAGACCGGACGCGCCACAGGGCGTCGAGGAACCCCGCCGCCCCCATGGCGATGGCAAGCGCCACAAATGGGGCGAGATACTTGCCCGGCCGGTCAAATGTGCTGTAGATGGGCAGGCGATTGAGCACTGCCAGCAAGTTGAGCGGCGCTTGCGGGCCGAGCGCGAGCCAGACGAGAATCACCACCGCCACCGCCCACGCCGCCGCCTTCCGCCAGGAGGTGGCGAATGCCCCCAGAAACAGCAGGAGCGGCAGCAGCCCAACATGGTAGATGTGCACCCCCACCTGCACGTCGCGCAGTCCGATCAAGCCGTTGATGAGGTCCCGCGGCGTGGGAAAGGGCGTGGGTGCCGTGTGCGTGGCCAAGTCCAGTTGGCGCAATCCGCCGCGCTGCGCGAGCACCTCCAGCGCTGGCAGAATGCGCGCCATGCTTATCAGGAGGGTCGCAAACACTGCCAGGGCCAGGTAAAAAAGCGGCAGGAGGCGCACCCGCAGCCCATTATTCCCGGACGACCCAGACGGTGGGAACACTGCCCAGCTCGTACACACAATCGCCATGAAGAGGAGCACCGCAAAGAGGCACTGTTTCCCATCGGAGAGTATGGTGTAGAAGAGAAGGGGCAGCCACACAAATCGCAGCGGATGCCGCGGCGCGGTCAGAATCAGGAAGAGGCAGAGCGGCACGAACGCCGGGTAGAATTCGTTCATGTTGCCGCTCTCCACCTGCCAGGGCAGCCAGGCGGCGAGTGCGAAGGTGAGGGCGGCGAATGCAGCTCCCCACGCGGAGTGGCCAAGCGGCCCACGCGCCAGGAGGAAGGTCCCCACCCCCGCGGCCAGCGCGCCCAGAAACAGGCGCAGTTTCAGTGCCAGCACCGTATCCCAGGGCAGGAGGAACCACGCCAGCGGATTCAGCGCCGGGTCTTCCGGCTCACCCAGGGTCGGATAACCGCTGCCGAAGTAGTGGGACCGCAGCGGAAATACCCCATGCTCAAAAACGCTCCTCCGCAGGAACTCGTGCCGTGCCGCGTTTTGCAGAAAATCCTCATTTTCTGCAAGGCGCTTTCCCCTCAGGAGCATGGGCAGATAGGCGGCGGCTATCAGCGCCACCACCACTGCCAGCGCGGCCCTGTCCCGCCAACATCTACTCTGACTCATCCTCGCCGTCCATCAGTCCCATTATCTGCACAGACGACTACCCGCACGACACCCAGTGCCCCCCTCTGCCGCTGATGCTACGCTGCGACGGCCAGCGGCGTCAAGGAAGGCGTGTGTGCCGGGCGCGGGCTTTTGCTCTCACCTCCCTGCGGCTATAATCCCGACAAGCAAGGAAGCCGCAGAATTGCCGCGTGATGGATGCCCGTGTCGCGCGTCTAAATAGGTGGCAGTGGAGATGGCCGAACCGCAGCGAAGCCCGGTTGCCGACGAGGAGTTGCTGCGCGCGGCAGCGAAAGGCGACGCCCAGGCTTGGGCGACACTTTTTGAGCGACACAGGGCCGCGCTCTATAACTTCCTCCTGCGCCTGCTGGGCGATGCGGAAACGGCTGAAGACCTGGTGCAGGAGACGTTTCTCAAGGCGCTGCGCAAGCAGAGGTCGTTCAGGGGTGCAAGCCGGTTTGCGACCTGGTTGTTCGCCATCGGTCTCAATGCGGCGCGCAGTTGGGGCAGGCGCCAGGCGGTGGCGCAGCGCGTGCCGCCGGCGCGCACGGGAAGACATGAGCCCGCGCCGCCGGAGGTCGCGGCTCAGCGCGAGCGGGCCGAAAAGATAAGGCAGGCAATTCAACTTCTGCCGGAAGAGCAGCGAGAAGTGTTGATCCTCAGCCGGTATCACGACTTTTCGCATCAGGAGATCGCAGAGGTGCTGGGCTGCTCCAGTGCAGCGGTGCGCGGGCGGCTTTTCCGCGCCATGGAGACGCTGCGGCAGCAACTCCGTGAGGAACTAGCTCCATGAAGTGCGAAGAGGCACGGGTGGCGATTGTAGCGCGCGTCGCCGGCCAGTTGCGCGGCGAGGAAGCTCGTGCCCTGCGCGAGCATGTGCAATCCTGCCCCACCTGCACCGAGGAATTCTCGGCAACAATGAACCTCTGGAAGGCCCTGGAAGCCTGGGATGATGCAGTTCCACCGTCCAGGTTGAGCCCGCCTCCACTGCCGAGGCATCCAGTATTGTGGCCGTTGCGCCCGTGGGCCTGGGCGGTCGCGGCTGCGGCGGTAGTCCTCGTTGGCCTGGGCATTTACCTGGTTGCACGTGGCCGCCATCCCGCAGGCGCCCCGGAGACGCCTGCAGCGGTAGCAACACAGCAGCCCAGTTCGGCATTGGCAACGCTGCGCCTGGCGAGCGGGAAGATGCTGCCCTGCCGCAGCGGGGGCGAGGTGGCGATCCCTGGCGGCGAGCGGGCGCGCCTGGACTTTGCCGAATCACAGTTCATGTTCCTTGCGGGGGGAACAGTGCTGAGCCTGAGCAACCTGTCTTCCGAAAGCGCCTCGGTCGCGGTGCGCGTGGGCGTTGTGGACGTCCACGAAGAGGGGCCCGCACCGCGACTGGCGCTCGCTGTCCCCGGGGGCAAGGTGCGCGGCCTCGGCACCCAATACCGCGTCCGTGCAGTTCAACCCGACCGGACCCACCCGGCAGCCTCCGGTTACGCGGAGGTTGAGGTTTATGCCGGTCGCGTGCGTGTTGAGGGCCTCACACCAGGCCAGGCCGAGGCGAAGGAGTTACAGCCCGGGGCGGTCTGGGCCTGCGCGCAATTGAAGGACCGTGGCCGCCTCGAAGGCGAGTTTCTGGGCACGGCGCGCGGTGCCGACCTCGTGGGCAGGCCGGAACTACACGTGCGCCTGCGCACGCGCCATCTGGGCGAATTCCTTCTCGCTGTGCCCATTGAAGCCAACGACGTCGCCGCTCAGATTGAAAAACTGAAGGCAGGCGAGAGAGTAGCCGTCAATTTCGTCAGAGGCAGGGACACGTTGTGGCTGGAGGGAGCGGAACGTCTGGAGGGTGGCCTCGGGGAAGAACTGCCGTCATGGCTGGCGTGCGAATTCAGTTTCAGCGCGCTGAGCCCAGCGGAACGCGAGCGCCTCCTGGCAGGTTTCGGGCCGGGGAGCAATCCCGCCACCTGGCGTGAGGCCGCGATGGAACTTGCCGCTGACGAACAGGCCACGACCGCTCGCGCTGTGGCGCTGCGCCTCCTAGTGGAGCGACTTGACCAACGCCAGCACGCACGCACCGCTCTCTCTTCCATCAACCTCATCCTCGCCAGAACCCGCGCAGGCGATGTACCAGAACTGCTCTTTCCCGCAATCTATCGGGTTTTCTTCGTCCACGCCGATCATGTCCTGTGGCAAGAGGCAGCGGAGAGCCTGACACTCCTGAAGGACCCGCTGGCAGGCGCGCCACTGCGCGCAGCGCAGAAACGTTTCCGGGACCTGGCTGCCTTCCCCACGGAGATGCAAGTGGACAGCGTGCTGGGCGGAAATGTCCAATATAGCCGCGAGGACCGTATCGCCCAGCAACAGGCCGTCCTGCGGGCAATCGCGCGGGCGCTGGCGGCCTCCGAGGGAAGCCCAGCGCAGGGGGGCGACTCCGCGCCACGCCGCAAAACGACTTGAGCAAAAGGCCGAAATCTGAGAAACTGGCGTTGGTTAAATATGGAGGTTAGCGGGGCAAGGAGAAAGGCAATGGGTAGAAAGCACATGCTGCAACCGTGGTTGGTTTTCTGTTGCGCCCTGCTATTGACCCTGGACGCGCTGGCCGGTTCAGGGCCACAGACCTGTGGTCCGCCGCCGCCCGCGGCACCGCAGCGCCGCACTGGCGGTGAATCCGTGCCGCCGCTGCCACTGCCGGCCACACCGCTGCGCCGCAGCGAGAAAAAGCGTCAGCCCGCGCCCCCCGCACTGGTGGGAAAACTTGAATACGGGCGCGTCGTCTGGGCCACAGATGCGCAGGGCAACAAATACTCCTACCGTGACTGGACTACCGACCCAGCCGATATCCTGAACCTGATGAACTGGACTAATCAGCGTCTTGGGGTGCAGTATCGTCGGGTGCAGTGTGATCTGGACAAGTTTTCGTATGATCCGGCGGAGATACCGATTTTGTACATGAGTGGGCACGAGGGGTTTACATTCAGTGCGGAGGT